>DSTMR04002__coassemble_18946_pt1 | contig 1637 bp, 2 predicted proteins | sample DSTMR04002__metabat2_low_PE_018 | metagenome-assembled genome bin DSTMR04002 | reverse complement strand
AAAATTTCCCTGTATGTGTTGCCAGCGTCGGCACATGTCCGCCGCTGGCAACGGATTTTTAACCTTTTTCGACAGTCTGAGGGCGCGGGCCGCAGGGCCCGCGCCTTTCTGTCGGGCCTGCGGTTGCAAAAAACGGCCCTGCGTGGTATAGTAATGGCAATACCATATCGAAAGGGGCTGAGCCGGTGAAGATCCACGAATCGGCAGAAGATTACCTGGAAAAGATCCTGATGCTGCAGGAACAGAAGGGCTCGGTGCGCTCCATCGACATTGCGGTGGCGATGGGGTTTTCCAAGCCCAGCGTCAGCGTGGCGATGAAAAACCTGCGGGAAAACGGGTATATCTCGATGGACGGCGACGGCTACATCCACCTGGAGGAACCCGGCCTGGCCATCGCCCGGCGGATCTATGACCGCCACCGCAAACTGACGGCGTTCTTCGTCGCCCTGGGGGTAGACCCCGACGTGGCGGCCCACGACGCCTGCAAGATCGAGCACGATCTGAGCGAGGAGACCTACAGCAAGATGATCGCCTTCGCCGAGCGGCAGACGGAACAAGACGAGACACAGCAGCAATAAAAAAGGGCGGCCCGGGCGGCCGCCCTTTTGCTGTGCTCCCTGCCCGGGATGCCGTGCAGGAAACGAAATTACAAACTGTATTTTTTCTTTCTTTTATCCGAACTGTTTTGGACGCGCGGGAGGCCGCCTGTAAAGCTGCCGTTCAGCCGTGCTGCCTGCCGGCGTATTGTTTCGCTTGGGGCGCAGTAGGGCGGGGTCTTGACCCCGCCGTTTGTGTTTGCGGAGAGGAAGGTTCTGGACAGCGGCCTGTTTTCTCTGCGTACAGATGACTGCCCTTGTCAGCGGCTGCGGTCGCGGGCACAGGCCAGCAGCAGGACGCCCAGCGCCGTCATGACGATCAGGGCGGCCAGCGCGCAGGCCGCTTGGCCGGGCTGCGGGGCGCCCTCCGGCGGGAAAAGCACAGACCCCGCAAGGGTCGGGTAAAAAACGCCCCAGCGGCGGGTGGAGATCATCGAGCCGAAAAAACCGTAAAACAGCGCGAAGGCGGTAGCGGGGGCGTATCCGCCCGCATACCGGGCCCCCAGCACCGCCACCGGCAGCACGGCCAGATAGACGCACAGGTTCGCCCCGGCGATGCAGACGAAGGCCCGCCCCGCTGCGGCGTCCAGCCCCGGCAGCCCCAGCGCACAGGCGGCGGCCAGGGCAAAGGCCCACTGCACCGCGCTGTACAGCAGGGTCATGACCGCGCAGGCCGCCGCTTTGACCCCCAGCAGCCGCCGGAAGGTCAGGGGCACCGCCAGCAGGTTTTTCAGGGCGCCGCAGGTGCGTTCCCGTTCCATCATCTGCCCCAGCAGAAAGACGGCAGTGCAGGGAAGCAGTTCGCTTTGGGTGTTGGAGATGATATTGCCTGTGAAGAGCGCGAACGTGTAGGCGGTGCCCTGGTCGGCTACCACCAGATACAGGCTGAGGAAGATGGCTGCCATGCCGGAAAGCAGCGCCAGCAGCCACAGGCCGGTGCCGCGCAGCTTGCAGAATTCCAGCGCGGTCTGTGTCAGGGTGCGTTTCATGGTCACACCTCCCGCCGTTTCCAGACCCACAGGATCAGCGGCAGGCAGAGGG
>DSTMR04002__coassemble_10644_pt1 | contig 2590 bp, 2 predicted proteins | sample DSTMR04002__metabat2_low_PE_018 | metagenome-assembled genome bin DSTMR04002 | reverse complement strand
CAAGCCCTTTGAATACACCGACGCTTCCGGCAACTTCGTGGGCATCGACGTGGACCTGGTGGCGGCCATTGCCGAGGACCAGGGCTTCGACTACGAGCTCAAGAGCCTGGGCTGGGACGGCGCCATCGCGGCCTGCCAGGCCGGCCAGGCCGACGGCATGATCGCCGGCGCCTCCATCACCGATGAGCGCAAGGAATCCGGCTGGATGTTCTCCGACGGGTACTACACCGCCACCCAGACCATGACTGTGGCCGAAAATTCCGACATCACCGGCTTTGAGGATCTGGCGGGCCAGACCGTGGCCGTCAAGACTGCCACCCAGGGCGCGGCCTACGCCGAGAGCCTGAAGGACCAGTACGGCTTCAACATCACCTACTTCGAGGATTCCCCGACGATGTACCAGACGGTGCTGGGCGGCCAGTGCGTGGCCTGCTTCGAGGATACCCCCATCATGCAGGCCAACATCAAGAACAGCGGTCTGGCCCTGAAGGTGCTGGAGGATACCGCCAACGAGGGTAGCGACTACGGCTTCGCCATCTTCAGCGAAAGCAGCCAGGAACTGCTGGATATGTTCAACGCCGGGCTGGCCAACATCAAGGCCAACGGCACCTACGACGAGATCATCGCCAAGTACCTGGGTTAAAGCATGACTCCCGGGGACGCCTGCCACGACAGGCGTCCCTGTTTTTCGCGTCCCTGACATATTCCTCGAAAGGAGAATCCTGCCCTTGATCCAGATCCTAAGCAACTACGGCGGGCTGCTGCTGGCCGCCATGGGCCAGACGCTGCTGCTGGCTCTCTGCGGCCTGTTCTTCGCCTGCATCCTGGGCCTGATCTTCGGCCTGCTCAGCGTGGTCAAAAACCGCGCCTGCAACATCGTCGCCGTCATCTTCGTGGACGCCATCCGCGGCGTGCCCATGATCGTGCTGGCCTACTTCGTCTATTTCGGCATCCCGTACCTGTTCAACACCATCCTGGGCATGCGGGGCGTCACCCTTACCGCCCTGCAAGCCGGCACCGCCTGCCTGGCGCTGAACTGCGGCGCGTACATGGCAGAGATCATCCGCGCGGGTATCGAGAGCGTGGACAAAGGCCAGATGGAAGCGGCCCGCAGCCTGGGCCTGCCCTACTGGCGGGCCATGGTGCGCGTGGTGCTGCCCCAGGCCATCCGCACCATGATCCCCAGCATCATCAACCAGTTCATCATCACGCTGAAGGATACCTCCATCCTGTCGGTCATCGGCTTCCCCGAGCTGGTCAACACCGCCAAGAACGTCAACGGCATCGTCATGCGCTCCTTTGAAGTGTGGGGTATCGTGGGCATCATGTACCTGATCGTCATTACGGCGCTGTCGGTGCTGGCCAAGAAAGTGGAAAGGAGGCTCAACCGTGGGCGTGAATAAGCAGAACGTGAAGATCCATGTCTCCCACCTGAAAAAGAGCTTCGGCAACCTGGAGGTGCTCAAGGACGTCTCCGCCGACATCTGCGAGGGCGAGGTCGTCGTCATCCTGGGGCCGTCGGGGTCCGGCAAATCCACCTTCCTGCGGTGCCTCAACCGGCTGGAGGAGATCACCGGCGGCGAGGTGGTGGTGGACGGCCACGACCTGACCGACAAAAAGACCGACCTGAACAAAGTGCGGGAGAACGTGGGCATGGTGTTCCAGCACTTCAACCTGTTCAACAACCTCAACGTCATGGGCAACATGACCCTGGCCCCCACCGAACTGAAAAAGGCCACCAGGGCCGAGGCGAAGGAAAAGGCCCTGCGGCTGCTGACCCGCGTGGGCCTGGCCGACAAGGCCGACGCCTACCCGGCGCAGCTTTCGGGCGGGCAGAAACAGCGCGTGGCCATTGCCCGCGCGCTGGCCATGGACCCCGACATCATGCTGTTCGACGAACCGACCAGCGCCCTGGACCCCGAGATGGTGGGCGAGGTGCTGCAGGTCATGAAACAGCTGGCCGCCGACGGCATGACGATGGTGGTGGTCACCCACGAGATCGGCTTCGCCCGCGAGGTGGCCAGCCGGGTGATCTTCATGGAGGGCGGCTACATCGTGGAGGAGGGGACACCCGACGAGGTCATCAACCACCCCCGGCAGCCCCGGACCATCGACTTTTTGAGCAAGGTGCTGTAATTCCGGCGCCATTTTTGTGAATTATGTGGAACACCCCCGGCGGGCGCAGGCCCGCCGGGGGTGTTTTGGGTCATGGGGGAGGGGACGGCGGGGGATGCGGCGGCAGGCGGGAAATTTGCGGGCCATGCAAAACCCCACGGCGGGGTCGAGACCCCGCCCTACGGCCTGACGGGAATTTGCGGTTTGCCATTTTTGTTCGCAAATTCCGTGGATTTGTAAGGCGCGTGTCTTGACCGCGCCGGGGAATGCCCCGGCAGGCGGGGGAGTTACGGGTCACGCAAAATCCCACTGGCACGGCGTTCTTCGGGCGGCGTACACGCCGCCCCTACACGCAATGGGCCCTTGCGCGGCAGATGGGAGCGCCGCGTCTGCCAGCCCCCGCCCTACGGCCTGACGGGAATTTGCCATTTTTGTTTGCAAATTCCGTAGATTTGTAGGGCGCGTGTCTTGACCG
>DSTMR04002__coassemble_7065_pt1 | contig 3576 bp, 3 predicted proteins | sample DSTMR04002__metabat2_low_PE_018 | metagenome-assembled genome bin DSTMR04002 | reverse complement strand
CGCCTGCCGCCGTGCAAAGCCGCCTGACGGCGGTGCTGGACGCCTTCGTCGCCTATGAAGCGGACACGGCGGGCGGCAGCCTGAAAACGGCGGCCGCCGCCGCGGACCTGGTGTTCTACCTCAGCGGGGATCCCGTGCCCGACGACCTGTACGGGCAGACGCGGGCCTGGCAGCAGGGCCTGGACGCAGGCGGGCAGGCGTTGCTGGAGGCCAACTGGCCGGGCATCTACGCCTGCGCCCGGGACATCTGCGCGGACCCCGCGGCCCGGCAGGGGCTGCTGGACGACGCCGGTGTGACCGGGGACCTCGCCGCCCTGGACCTGGACGGCGTGCCCGCACGGCTGGACGCCATGAACGAGGCGCTGGGCGGCTGACGCCCGCGCCCAGGGCAGGGGCGGCGCGGCGGGCCGCCCTGTCTTTTTCCCATCTTTTTTTGCGGAAATGCTACTCAAAAAACACACAATGTGTTATAATACTGTTAAATATCCCCTGCGCGGCCGCGTCCCGCAGGTTTCGTACAAAAAGGAGGATACCCGTCATGCCCAATCCCACATTCCTGGCCCTGGAACCCTTCGACGGCACCGTGGTGATGGTCAGCATCGTGCTGGTCTTTGCCATGCTGGTGGCGCTGTGCCTCATCATCATGCTGGAAGGCCGCTTCTTTGACCGCGCCTCCGGCAAGGCGGCCGAACCGGCCCCCGCTGCCGCCCCCGCGCCCAAGGCGGCCCCGGCAGCCCCGGCAGCCCCCGCCCCGGCGGCGAAGGCCCCCGCCGCGCCCGCGCCTGCGGAGGGCGCCGTTCCCGGCGAGGTCGTGGCCGCCATTGCGGCGGCGGTATCCGTCCTGCTGGGGGAGGGCGCCGTGGTGCGCGGTATCCGCCGCGTGCCGGCTTCCGCCGCTTCCCGCCGCGGGGCCTGGGGCGACGCTGCCGCGCGTGAACTCACCACGCCGTTCATGTAAGGGGGTGCGCATATGGGTGCGATTCTGACCAATATCACCGAGATCTTCGCCAACTCCGGCTGGGCGCAGATCTTTCTTGTGCAGGACGGCTGGAAATACGCCGTCATGCTGGCGGTGGCCTGCGTGCTGCTGTACCTGGCCATCGTCAAGCAGTTCGAGCCGCTGCTGCTGCTGCCCATCGGCTTCGGCATGCTGATGACCAACCTGCCGCTGGACGGCATCTTCCATATCGAGATCTTCCTCAATGAGACCAACCATATCAACTGGGAGATGCTGGGCAATTCCGGCGGCCTGGCGGACTACATCTACCTGGGCGTCAAGCTGGGCATCTACCCGCCGCTGATCTTCCTGGGCATCGGCACCATGACCGACTTCACTCCGCTGATCGCGCGGCCCTCCAGCCTGCTGCTGGGCGCGGCGGCCCAGCTGGGCATCTTCTTCACCTTCATCGGCGCGCGCCTGCTGGGCTTCACCGGCCCCGAGGCCGCGTCCATCGGCATCATCGGCGGCGCGGACGGCCCCACGGCCATCTACACCACCACCCGCCTGGCGCCCCACCTGCTGGGCTCCATCGCGGTGGCCGCCTACTGTTATATGGCGCTGGTGCCGGTGATCCAGCCGCCCATCATGCGCTTCCTGACCACCGAGAAGGAGCGCCAGGTCATCATGGACACCCCGCGCCAGGTCTCCAGGACCGAGAAGATCCTCTTCCCCATCGTGGTCACCATCATCGTCAGCCTGACGCTGCCCGACGCGGCCATCCTCGTGGGCTGCCTGATGATGGGCAACCTGATGAAAGAATCCGGCGTGGTGGAGCGCATCACCAAGACCGCAGGCAATGAGCTGATGAACATCATCACCATCTTCCTGGGCTTCTCGGTGGGCTGCACGACCAACGCCTCCACCTTCCTCACGCTGCAGACCGTGGAGATCATCGTCCTGGGCGTCGTCGCCTTCGGCGTGGGCACGGCGGGCGGCGTGCTGCTGGGCAAGGTCATGTGCGCCCTGACCCACGGCAAGATCAACCCGCTGATCGGTTCCGCCGGCGTGTCCGCCGTGCCGATGGCGGCCCGCGTCAGCCAGAAGGTCGGGCAGGAGTACAACCCCCGCAACTACCTGCTGATGCACGCCATGGGCCCCAACGTGGCCGGCGTCATCGGTTCCGCCGTCGCGGCCGGTATCCTCATCAATATTTTCGGCTGATCCAAAGCCGTTTCCTTCCTGTCACGCTCCCCGCCGGCAAGCCCCGGCGGGGAGTTTTGCGTCCCCCGGCGCGCGTTTTTTTGAACAGGTGTATCTTTTTACAAAATGTTCATACCAGAATCATAATTTTTTCGCAGTTATCGGGTATTGTATAAGCACAGGGACGGAGCCGCAACCGATCCCTGGAACATGATTCCTCCTCACACCGAACGAAATACCCCAAATGCCCCCGCCCGGAGCCGCAACCGGGCGGGGGCGCTTCGTTTTTCCTCACTGGGGCACGGGAAAGCCGCGCGGCAGCATGCCGCGCGGCTTTCCCGTTTTCTGTCTTTTCAGGTTTTCAACTGCGCTGTTAAAAACTCCGTGGTGATGCGGCAGAGGTCGGCGTCCAGCTGCGCGTCCACCGCCGCGTCGGCGTTGTTGTAGTTGTGGTCGCCCTGCGCGAACAGCCCGGTCTCCACCGTGCCGCCGGGCAGGCTCTGCACGGTGGACACCGTGCCCGCCATCGTCGCTTCGCTGAGCACGGCGTCCTGCCCGCTGTAGGTCAGCAGCACCGGCAGCCCGCAGGCGCGCAGGGCGGCGTTGGGGTCGCTTTCCCGCATCTGCCGCACAAAATCGGCGCTGATCTCCACGCCCCATTTGGTGCCCGCCTGGCCGTTGGCCTCGGCTTCGGCGGCGACGGCCTCCACCTGGCTGAAATCCTCGATGTTCAAAAATTCCAGCCCCTGCAGCCCCGTGCCGTTGGCGGGGCTCCACAGGGCCAGCGCCGCCACCGCCTGCGTGCCCAGCTGGGGGTACAGGCTGGCCAGCCGCCCGCCCATGCTGTGGCCTACCAGCCCCACGGGGCCGTCCACGCCGTATTCTTCCCGCATCCAGGCAATGACGCTGTCCACGTCGGCGGCCATGTTGGTCAGGGTGTAGGCGGTGTAGGGCTCGGCGCTGGCGCCGCACCCCGCAAAATCCAGCCGCACGGTGGCGACGCCCTGTTCGGCCAGCTGCGCGGCCAGCGGTTCAAAGTGGCCGTCGCCCAGGCGGCTGCCGGTGAACCCGTGGCACAGCACCACCAGCGGCACCTCGCCGCCCCGGGCCAGTTTGCCTGGCATCTGCACGGTGGCCGGGATGTTCCCCCGGGCGCCGGGGATCTCGACCTCCTGCGGCTGCGGCGTGCGCAGCAGCAGGAACAGCGCCCCCGCCGCGCACAGGGCCAGCGCCGCCACGCAGCCCCACAATACGATCATCGCTTTCCGCCTTCTTCCCCGCCTCATGCGCGCCTCCTTTATTTGGTGGTTGTTCCGTACCCCCATTAAACCCGATACCCGCCCGTTTGTCAAGGGAAAGGGGGATATGCCGCCCGGGGATGTGGCGGCGGCCGGAGCGTCCCCCACACACCGCCCGGTTTTCCTATAGACGTAGGG
>DSTMR04002__coassemble_7051_pt1 | contig 3581 bp, 3 predicted proteins | sample DSTMR04002__metabat2_low_PE_018 | metagenome-assembled genome bin DSTMR04002 | reverse complement strand
GGTTATGAGCCGCCGGCTTTGACCGTTAAGCTAATGGCCCGCATCCACAGTATTGTTTATTATACCACACCCCGCCGCGTCTGCCAAGGGCGGCGGGTATTTTTTTGCCCCGCCGGGCATATCCTGCTACCAAAACGGCTTCTGCCAAAAAAAGGGGGGCTTGCGGTGCGGCGTGTGGGGTGGGGGCTGGCGGCGCTGCTGCTGGTGCTGGTCACGGTGCTGGCGCCGCTGCGTCTGGCGGGCCACAGGCCCGCCGCGCCCGGTGTTCCCGGCCCGTCCGCCGCCGCGACGGCTGCGCCCGCGCCCGCCGCCTCCGCCCTGCCGGAGCGCGCCGCGCCCTACCGCGCGGTGTGGGTCAGCTATCTGGAATGGCAGCAGGTGGATTTTTCCTCCGCCGGGGCTTTCGCCGCCGACGTGGGCCGCATGTTCGACAACATCGCCGCGCTGGGGGCCACCGTGGTGCTGGCCCAGGTGCGGCCGTTCGGGGACGCGCTCTACTCCAGCGCGTACTATCCTTTCAGCCACCTGTGCACCGGCGTGCAGGGGCAGGACCCCGGCTTCGACCCGCTGGCCCTGCTGGTGCAGGCCGCCCACGAGCGCGGCCTGGAACTGGAAGCCTGGGTCAACCCCTACCGGCTGCAGGCCGGGGGCGCGCCCGCCCTTTGCAGCGAAAGCCCCGCAGTGCGCCACCCCGAATGGGTGCGCGCCACGGCGGACGGGCTCTACCTCAACCCCGCCGACCCGCAGGTGCGCGCGTTCCTGGCCGCCGCCGTGGAGGAGCTCTGCGCCGGGTACGACATCGACGGCGTCCATTTCGACGACTATTTCTACCCCACCACCGACCCGGCCTTCGACGAGGTGGACTACGCCGCCGCCGGGACCACGCTGCCGCTGGCGGACTGGCGGCGGCAGAACGTGGACGCGCTGATGGCCGCCTGTTACCAGGCCGCCCATGCCTACGGCGTGCGGTTCGGCGCGGCCCCGCTGGCGGACCTGGAACTCTGCCGCGAGGGGCAATACAGCGACGCCGCCCGGTGGCTGGCACAGGGCGGCTATGTGGATTACCTGATGCCCCAGTTCTACTGGGGGCTTAACTACGAACAGAACGGCAGCGGCGCCCATGCCCTGGGCACGCTGGCCGCGCAGTGGGCGGCCCTGCCCCGGGCCGAGGGGGTGGCGCTGTACGGCGGGCTGGGGGCCTACCGCATCGGCGCGGGGGACGGCACCTCCGGCCCGGAAGGGGAGTGGAGCGGCGGCCGCGCCCTGGCGGACCAGCTGGACGCCCTGGCGGGGCTGGGGTACGGAGGCGCGGGGCTGTACCGCTATGCCTCGCTGTGGGCCAACCCCCAATGGCCGGAACTGGCCGGGCAGGAAGCGGCCGCAGTGGCGGCGCGGTGGGCCCGCGCGGACCCCGCCTGCTGAGGCAGGCTCACAACAGGCCCCGGGTGTTGAGGCGGTAGCCCACCTTGAACACGGTCTGGATCTCCCGCGAGAGGCCCAGTTTGCGGCGTACCCGGTTGATATGCACGTCCACGGTGCGGCTTTCGCCCACATAATCGTAGCCCCAGGCGTCGGCCAGCAGCTGGCCGCGGGTCAGGGCGATGTTGCGGTTGAGCACCAGCGTTTCCAGCAGGGCGTATTCACGGGGCGTCAGGGCGATCTCCTGCCCGGCCCGCCAGACGCGGCGGGCCTGCATGTCGATGCTGACGTCCTTGAAACAAAAGACCCCGCGCTGCTGGCGGCGGGCGCGGCGCAGCGCGTTCTGGATGCGCAGCCGGTGGACCGGCGGGGCCTGGGTACTATGAGCGTCCATTTTCGGGCACCCCCCTTTCACTTTGTCTTGTCTATATACTATAACGACAGATGTTGCCGAGTTGTTACAATCCCGGCAAAAATTAAACATATTTCTACGTTTTGAACAATTTATAAGGGGATCTTGCGGGAGTTTCTTTGCGGCGCTTTCTTTGTTTTGCGGTCCGGCGGGGCGCTTCCGCTTCTATTTTAGCGCATTATCCGCTAGAGTGCAATAGCGGAAATTCCGCTATGCTATACTTTTTTTACATTCCAAGGAAAGGTTTGTGGCTGTCCATGCTGTACCGACGCATCCGCGACCTGCGTGAAGATCACGATCTCACCCAGACGGAGATGGGGCGTATCCTGTCCTGCAGCCAGCGCGTCTACAGCAACTACGAGCGGGGGGAGCTGGATATCCCCACCGAGATCCTGCGCAAGCTGGCGCGCTATTACGGCGTGACGACGGATTACCTGCTGGAACTTTCGGACATTCCCTGGCCGTATTGAGCGGCGGCGGGGTCAAGACCCCGCCCTACTCGCACACATTTGCCGCAAAATTTTCCTGCGGCGGGCCCGTATTCCACCGCGCTGTCTGCGCCGCCCCGTTTCCGCCGCCGCCCGCGCCCTGTGTTTTCCCCGGTTTTCCACCGGGGGATTTTCGGCGGTTTATCTGTGTTTTTGACCATTTTCCCCCGTTTTGCACAAGGTTTTCCACACTTTCAACAGAGTTTTCCACACTTTCCCCGTGGAAAAGGCGGTGGATACGGTGGAAAACCCGGTGCAAACGGTGCAAAACCTATGGTTTTTCCGGGATTTTTCCTTTCTGTCAAAAATTCTTCACAGCAGGTTCATCTTTTGGGTCCATGATACCTATATCGCCTTGAACGGCTTTTACTAAGGAGTGATACGCATGAAAGAACAGACCCCGCCCAAGGACCCCAAGCGAAAACTTTGGGCCGGTTACGGCATCCTCATCGCGCTGCTGCTGCTCAGCAATATTTTCCTGTTCCCGGCCATGATGGAATCCCGGGTGGAAAGCGTCAACTACAGCACCTTTTTGCAGATGCTGGAGGACAAGCAGCTCGCCACCGTGCAGCTGGAGGACCAGCAGATCTACTTTGTAGACAACGAGAAAAACGCCTACAAGACCAACGCCATCGCCCAGGACGGCGACCTCGTCAACCGGCTGGAGGAAGCCGGGGTGGAGTTCGGCACCGTCTACCAGGCCCCCACCATCTGGGATACGCTGCTCGGCCTGCTGCTGAGCTTTTTGCCCCTCATCGTGGCGTTCTGGTTCCTCAACCGCATGCTCTCCAAGCGGATGAAGGACATGGGCGGCGCCAACGCCATGCTGTTCGGCGGCAAATCCGGCGCCAAGCAGTATGTGGTGGACGACAAAGCCGGCATCAAGTTCAGCGACGTGGCCGGCGAGGACGAAGCCAAGGAAAGCCTGCAGGAGATCGTGGATTTCCTGCACAACCCCGGGAAATATGAGGACATCGGCGCCAAGATGCCCAAGGGCGTGCCGCTGGTGGGCCCCCCGGGCACCGGCAAGACGCTGCTGGCCCGGGCCGTGGCCGGGGAGGCGGGCGTGCCCTTCTTCTCCATCGCGGGCAGCGAATTTGTGGAGATGTTCGTGGGCATGGGCGCGTCCAAAGTGCGCGACCTGTTCAAGCAGGCAGCCGAGAAAGCCCCCTGCATCGTCTTTATCGACGAGATCGACACCATCGGCAAAAAGCGCGACGGCGCGGGCGCCGTGGGCGGCAACGACGAGCGCGAGCAGACGC
>DSTMR04002__coassemble_5543_pt1 | contig 4383 bp, 2 predicted proteins | sample DSTMR04002__metabat2_low_PE_018 | metagenome-assembled genome bin DSTMR04002 | reverse complement strand
GCCGGTTTCGACTGTACCGTGCTGCTGCCCGCCACCCACGACACCGGCTCCGCCTTTTTGGCCGTGCCCGCCCGGGACGAAAACGCAGTCTGCCTTTCCAGCGGCACCTGGAGCCTGCTGGGGGTGGAGAACCCCGTTCCCATCACCAGCGCGGCCAGCGCCGCCGCCAACTTTACCAACGAGGGCGGCTACGGCGAGACCTACCGCTACCTCAAGAACATCATGGGGCTGTGGATGATCCAGAGCGTGCGGCGGGAACTGGGCGGGCAGGCCCCGGACGGCGCGCGTCCGTCCTTCCCCGAACTGATCGCCGCCGCGCAGGAGGCCGCAGATTTCCCCGGCGTCGTCTTTACCGGGGATGACCGCTTCCTCGCGCCCCGCAGCATGATCGAGGAGGTCAAAGCCGCCTGCGCCGAAGCCGGGTACCCCCGCCCCGAGACCACCGGCCAGCTCATGCAGACCATCTACAACTCGCTGGCCCGCGATTACCGCCGCGCGGTCGAAGAACTGCAGGGCCTGACCGGCAGGGCCTGCACCAGCCTGAACATCGTGGGCGGTGGCAGCCAGGACGGCCACCTGAACCAGATGACCGCCAACGCCACCGGGCTGCCGGTCTATGCAGGCCCCACCGAGGGCACCGCCCTGGGCAACCTGATAGTACAGTTCCTCGCATCCGGCGAATATCCCGATCTGCAGGCCGCCCGGGATGCGATCAAACAGAGTTTTACGATCAAGGAGGTATTTCCCCAATGACCAAACCGTTAGTGGAGACCAAAGCCCGGGTGGGCGTGTTCGCCATTGCCCTGGGCGCGTATCTGCCCCAGTTCCCCAGCCTGGTGCCCGAATTCGAGGCCCAGTATGCCGATTTCAAAAAGACCCTCCCCGGCACGGTGGAACTTATCGACGGCGGTATCGTCACCACCAAGGAGAAAAGCCAGGAAGCAGGCGACAAGTTCCGCGCCGCCGATGTAGACCTGGTCATTCTGCAGCTTTTGACCTACGCCACCAGCTACAACATGCTGCCCGCCGTGCGGGACCTCGACGTGCCGGTGGTGCTGGTGAACGTGCAGAAACGCCGCGCCCCCGACTACGCCCACACCGACACCCCCATCTGGCTGGGTGAACTGTACGCCTGCGGCGCGGTGGGCGAGATGGTGGCCGACCTGGAACGCGCCGGAAAACGCCACACCGTCATCACCGGCGTGGTGGAGGGCGGCGACCCCGCCGTACAGGCCGAGATTGAGGACTGGTGCAAGGCCGCCCAGGTGCGCCGCCGTTTCCGCGACCTGAACCTCGCCCAGATCGGCCGCCCCTACCCCGGCATGATGGATCTGTACATCGACGAGACCAACCTCTACCACCGCATGTGGCTGTACACCAAGCAGTTTGACTGGGAGAAGATGTGGGCCATCGCCGACGGCGTCACCGACGAAGGCGCCATCCGCGCCAAGGCCCAGAACATCCTGGACACCTTCGACATCGAGGGCGGCGGCACCATCGAAAAAGTCTGGGAGATGGCCCGGTATGTGGTCGCCTTTGAGGCCTGGGTCCGGGAAGAAAAGATCGGCTTCATCGCCTCCCACTACGACGGCTTCGCCAAAGGCAAGGCGGGCGTGCTGGATTCCATGCTGATCCCCGCCTTCTCCATGCTCATCAAGCAGGGCGTGGCCTGCGCGGTGGAGGGCGACATCAAGGTGGCCATGGCCATGTCCATCCTCAAGACCATCGCCGGCACCGGCCAGCTGTCCGAGATGTATTCCATAGACTTCGATAAGGACATCTGCATCATCGGCCATTCCGGCTCCGGCGACGCCGATATTTCCGCCAAAAAGCCCACTATGAAGATCGTGCCGGTATTCCACGGCAAGACCGGCGGCGGCTACCTGACCCAGTTCTATCCCCACCTGGGCCCCGTGACCTACCTGGGCATCACCCAGGACAGGGACGGCCGTTTCAAGTTCGTGGCGGCCGAGGGCGTCAATGAGGACGGCCCCATCTTCACCTTCGGCGACACCAACATGCGCACCCGCTTTGCCTGCGGCGCGCGGGAGTTCGTCAACCGCTGGAGCGAAGCGGGCCCCACCCACCACATGGCCGCCGCCAGCGGCCGCCACATCGACACGATTTTGAAGGTCGCCAAAATTTTCAACGTGCCGGTCGATGTGATCACGAGATAACGACCGTTTCCCCTTTGCAAAAACGTTATGGAAACATCACGAAAGGAAGGACATCCCATGGCAATCTATGATATCGCCTGCGTCAAAGGCTTCATCCGCATGTGCAACGACGGCTGGCTGCAGGGCTGGCACGAGCGCAACGGCGGCAACCTGACCTACCGCATGACCGGGGAGGATGTGGCCACCTGCCGCCCCTGGTTTGCCGAGACCCCGCGGGAGTGGGTCAAGATGGGCGTCCAGGCCGCGAACCTGGCGGGCGAATATTTCATCACCACCGGCTCCGGCAAATTTTTCCGCAATGTGGAGCCCGACCCCATCCACAGCATCGGCATCGTGGAGATCAACGAGGCGGGCGACGCCTGGCGCATCGTCTGGGGTCTGGCCGACGGGGCCAAGCCGACCAGCGAATTCCCCAGCCATTTCATGAACCACAGCGTGCGCAAGGCGGCGACGGACGGCGCCAACCGGGTCATCTACCACTGCCACGCCACCAACGTCATTGCGCTGACCTACATCCTGCCGCTGACCGACCGCGCGTTCTCCCGCGCGCTGTGGCAGAGCGCCACCGAATGCCCCGTGGTTTTCCCCGAAGGCGTGGGCGTCTGCCCCTGGATGGTACCCGGCGGCGCGGACATCGCCATGGCTACCAGTGAGAAGATGAAAACCTACCAGGCCGCCATTTGGGCCCAGCACGGGCTGTTCGCCTCCGGCCCCGACTTCGACACCACCTTCGGCCTGGCCCATACCATCGAGAAAAGCGCCGAGATCTACGTCAAGGTGCTCTCGATGGGCGGCGGCCTGATCCGCCAGACCATCGGGGACGATGACCTGCGCGCCATCGCCCGGGATTTCGGCGTGCAGCTGAATGAAGAATTTCTCGACTGAGCCGGGTCCGGCCCGCCCCACACAAAATTCATCATTGGAATGGTCGCCTTTTCGTCCGCAGCATGGTAAGCTGACAGTAGCAGCTGTTTCCCTGTCTGCGCGGAAGCAGCCCCGTCCGTCCCACACCCCTACACTATTATAAGGAGCGTATCATTATGGTAAGCCGCATCGTACTGAACACCATCTCCTACCATGGCCACGGCGCCATCGAAAACATCCTGCCTGAGCTGAACGCCCGCGGGTACAAGAAGGCGTTCGTCTGCTCGGACCCCGACCTGATCAAGTTCGGCGTCACCGGCAAAGTCACCGCCCTGCTGGACGCCGCCGCGTTCCCCTACGAGGTCTACTCCAACATCAAGGCCAACCCCACCATTGAGAACGTGCAGACCGGCGTGGCCGCCTTCAACAACTCCGGCGCCGACTGCATCATCGCCATCGGCGGCGGCTCCGCCATGGATACCGCCAAGGCCATCGGCATCATCGCCAACAACCCCGAATTCGCCGACGTGCGCAGCCTGGAGGGCGTCGCCCCCACCAAAAAGCACGCGGTGTTCACCATCGCGGTGCCCACCACCGCCGGCACCGCCGCCGAAGTCACCATCAACTACGTCATCACCGACGTGGAGAAGAAGCGCAAGTTCGTCTGCGTGGACACCAACGACATCCCCGAGATCGCCGTGGTGGACCCCGATATGATGGCTTCGATGCCCAAGGGTCTGACCGCCGCCACCGGCATGGACGCGTTGACCCACGCCATTGAGGGGTACATCACCAAGGGCGCCTGCGTCATTTCCGACATGTTCCATCTGGAGGCCATCCGCCTGATCTCCGAGAATCTGCGCGGCGCTGTCCAGAACACCCCCGAGGGCCGCGAGGGCATGGCCCTGGGCCAGTACATCGCAGGCATGGGCTTCTCCAACGTGGGGCTGGGCATCGTGCACAGCATGGCCCACGGCCTGAGCGCCCTGTATGACACGCCCCACGGCGTGGCCTGCGCCATCATCCTGCCCACCGGCCTGGAATATAACAAGAGCGTGGCGGGCGGCCGCTACCGCGCCATCGGCAAGGCCATGGGCGTTGCGGGCATTGACGCCATGAGCGACGAAGAAGCCGCCGACGCCGCCATCGCCGCCGTCAAGCAGCTGAGCGCCGACGTGGGCATCCCCACCGACCTGAAGGGCATTCTGAAGGAGGAGGACGTGCAGTTCCTGTCCGAGTCCGCCTTTGCCGACGCCTGCTGCCCCGGCAACCCCCGCGACACCAGCGTGGAGGAGATCAAGGCGCTCTACCGCAGCCTGCTGTGATCCTCCTGTAAAACCGC
>DSTMR04002__coassemble_5229_pt1 | contig 4603 bp, 5 predicted proteins | sample DSTMR04002__metabat2_low_PE_018 | metagenome-assembled genome bin DSTMR04002 | reverse complement strand
TGGCGGCGGCCGGAGCGTCCCCCACACACCGCCCGGTTTTCCTATAGACGTAGGGGCGGCGTGTACGCCGCCCGGGGATGTGGCGGCTGCCCGGAACATTGCGAGCCACGCAAATTTGCACGGCGGGGTCAAGACCCCGCCCTACGGAAAACGGGAACACGGCGGCATCGACCGGCGTTCGCAACAAGATAAAATTGCCCGGGCGGCCTGCAGGCCGCCCCTACGGCCGAACGGAAATTTTCAATTTACAATTTTCCTTCGGAACCGCCGCAAAGGTGCACGGGCCGCCTGTTGGGGGCGTTTTTTGGTTGGGATTTTCCACCGATTTGTAGGGCGGGGTCTTGACCCCGCCGCAGGGATGTCCCGATAGGCGCAGCGTTTTCAACAGGACGCCCGATTTTCCTGTAGACGTAGGGGCGGCGTGTACGCCGCCCGGGAACGTTGCGGCTGCCCGGAACGTTGCGGGCCACGCAAATTTGCACGGCGGGGTCAAAACCCCGCCCTACGGGACACGGGAACACGGCGGCAACGCCGGACCGTCCGCGTTTCGGCAAACCGCCCGGGCGGCCTGCAGGCCGCCCCTACGACCGAACGGAAATTGGAAATTCCCATTCCAACTTTCAACATCCTTCCCCGGGTTCGTGGAAAATCATCGCCTGTTTTCCCCCCTGTTTTTTCTTCCTTCTTTACAAAAAAAGGACCGCAGAAACCCTCTGCGGTCCTTTTTGTTTTCCTGTTACAGTTCGATCTTGCCGAAGGCGAAATCGTCGCCGTCGTGGATGCGCTCGGTGGCGCGGGGGGCCATGGGCTTGGCCTCGGGGTCGTAGGGGCGGTCCGCGAACTCACGCGGCGGCACGCTGCTGCGCGGGCCGCCGTAGCGGCGCCCGCCGTCGCGGCGGGGTCCGCGTCCGCCGCGGCTGCCGCGCTCGCTGCGTTCCCCGCGGTCGTTCCGGCGGCGCGGGCCGCCGTGGCCCCGGCCGGAGGCATGCCGCCCGCCCCGGGCGTTGCGGGCGTTGTCGCGGTCGGGCAGGTTGCTGGCGTCGGGGTCGGTGGAATAGATCACCACGCGGCGGGCCGGGCCTTCGCCCTTGCTCTCGCTGCGCACGCCCTCGATGCCCGCCACGGCGGTGTGGATGATGTGCCGCTCGTAGGGGTTCATGGGTTCCATCTCATAGTAGCAGCCGGTGCGGATGACCCGCTCCGCGATGCGCCGCGCCAGGGCGTTGAGGTCGTCCTCCCGCTTGCCGCGGTAGCCGCCCACATCCAGGCCCAGCTTGACGTAGGGGCCTTCCATGCGGTTGACCACCAGGCTGGCCAGGTAGGACAGGCTCTCCATCGTTTCGCCGCGGCGGCCGATGAGCACGCCCATGTGGCTGCCGCTCACCCGCAGGATGGTGGCTTCGCCCTGCCTGCAGGCGGTGAAGGAGAAATCCTCCACGCCCATCAGGCGGAAGATCCCGCTCAGGTAGTCCACGGCGGCCTGCAGGCGCGCGTCGGCGGCGATGTCCAGCTCCGTTTCGCCTTCCGCCGCGGCGGGCTCCTCCGCCTTGGGGGCCGGGGCGGCCGCGGGTTTTTCCACAGCCGCGGGCTTTTCTACCGGGGCCGGGGCCGGGGCCGGGGCGGCCGGGGCCTCGGGGGCTTCGGGCACAGCGGGCTCCTCCACCGTCACCCGCACTTTGGCGGGGATGGTCTTGAAGAATTTGCGGGCCGGGAACTCCAGCACTTCATAGCTCACGTTCAAATCGTCACGGCTGACGCCCAGGGCTTCGCAGGCGGCTTCCACCGCCGCTTCCACGGTGCGGGCGCTCATTTCAATGCTGCGCATGGTATACCCTCCTTACTGTTGCAACGGAGCAGTCCGTTCATCCTTGTGCAGTTCGGCGTCGCGTTTGCGCGCCAGTTCCAGGCGCAGCTTGTTGGCCTCGGCGCCGGTGACCTCTCTGGTGACGGTCTGGCCGTCCTCCTCATAGGTCAGGGTCTTTTTCTTTTTCTTTTCGGCGCGCTTGGCGGCCAGTTCGGCCTCGTACTGGGCCTTGAATTTTTCCGGGTTATAGATGCGGTAGGTCACGAAGCTCTGCCCGATCTGGAAGATGTTGGACACGCCGTAGTACAGCGAGAAACCGACGGGGGCGTTGAAGCAGAAAGAGACGAACATCAGGTTCATGACCCACATCATGATCTTCATGCTGCCCTGCATCTGGGCGCCCGCGCCGGACAGGCGCTGGGTAAAGACGTAGTTGAGGATCATGGTGACGGCGGCCACCAGCGGGAAAATGGCGATGGGCGTGAGGTTGAAACCGGGGATGTCGCACATATCCATGCCGAAGAACATGGTGTTGAAGTTGCGGATCTCCTCGACGATATCGGCCGGGATGATGGACGGGTCGATGACCGCGCCGTTGTGGATGGCCTGGATCAGCGCGGTCTGCATGGTGGTGGCGTTGGCGGTGGCCAGGCCGATGGCCTCACAGGCGGCCTTGACGGCGGAATCCGAGACGCCGAAGATGTAGTGCACGGGGTAGTACACCACGCCCAGGAAGCCGAACAGCACCAGCATGGTCAGCAGCATGGGCAGGCAGCCGGCCATGGGGTTGAAGCCGTGTTCCTGCTGGAGTTTGAGCAGTTCCTCCTGCTGTTTCTGCTGGTTGTTCTTGTACTTCTGCTGGATCTCCTGCATCAGCGGCTGGAACACGGCCATCTTGGCGGTGGATTTCTGCTGATGGATGGACAGCGGGAACAATACCAGCTTGATGACGATGGTCGCAACGACCATGGTCCCCGCATAGTTGCCGATGAAGGAGTAGAGCAGCTTCACCAGCGGGCCCAGAAGGACGGCCAGAAAGTAGAAAATTTGCATATCGTATCCATTCTGCCCCGGCTGCGCCCGGAACCTGTATTTTAACGTGGGTCTCTGCGGCGCAGCGCAAAGACATGAGTGGCGGAAGAAAAAAGATATGTAAAAAAGAGCGGGGAGGGCGGCGTACACGCCGCCCCTACGTCTACAGGAAAACCGGGCGGTGTGCGGGAAACGCTGCGTCTGCCGGGGCGTTCCTGCGGCGGGGTCAAAACCCCGCCCTACAAACTGACGGAAATTGCGAATCCAAATTGTAAATGCCCAATTTCCGTCTGGCCGTAGGGGCGGTTTTTCCAAAACACAGACGTTCCGGGCCTGCCGCCTTGTTTCGTTATTCCGTAGGGCGGGGTCGTACCCCGCCGTGGGGAGTTGCCTTGCCTGCAACGTTCCGGGCTCCCCCCTCACCCTCTGGTCAGGCGGCGTTCGTCGCTGACCCACCGCCCCCTGGGGGGCACCGGGTCAAAGCCGAACTTGCACAGGGGATTGCACCGCAAAAGCCGCCAGGCCGTGAGCAGCAGGCCCTTGCACAGCCCGTGGACGGCCAGCGCCTGCATGGCGTACTCGCTGCAGGTGGGGATGAAGCGGCAGTGGTGGCCCAGCAGCGGGCTGATCCACCGCTTGTACCCCCGCAGCAGCGCGATGAGCAGCCGGGTCATTGGGGGTTTTGCAGGTCCGGCAGGCCCGCTTTGGCGAACAGTTTCGCCAGCGTTTTGCTCAGCTGGGTGCTCTTGAGGCGGGGCGTCTGGGCGCGCGCCACCAGTATTATATCATATCCTCCGCAATTTGGCGAGAGGTGTTCCCGCAGCGCTTCCCGCATGACGCGCCGCGCGCGGTTGCGCTGCACGGCATGGCCCACCTTTTTGGTGGCGGTCAGGCCCACCCGGGTCACGCCGGCGCGGTTTTTGGCCACGTACAGCACCACATGGGGGTGCACGTAGCTTTTGCCGCGGCCATACACGCGGTTATACTGCCAGTTTCGGTTCAGCGTGCGGTAACGCATGCCCAGCCGCCTCCTTTCCGCGGGGTCCGGGTCCTTTCGACGAAAGGACCGAAGCAATTTTACCATGCTTTTCCGTTCGTGGGCTCTTGCAGGAAACGTTCCTTGCCTGCTTTCGCCAGGAAAGCGGGATACTCTGAAAAAAGGGCTGCTGACCATTATCAGCAACCCTTTCCTAATTCAAAGATCATCGGCCCTTTTGAAACAAGGCCGCGCGGCCCTGCTTACACCGTCAGGCTCTTGCGGCCCTTGGCACGGCGGCGGGCCAGCACTTTGCGGCCGTTCTTGGTGCTCATACGCTGCAGGAAACCATGCACGCGGCTGCGCTGACGCTTCTTGGGCTGGAAAGTACGCTTCATTTTTCATTCCTCCTGTTAAGATCCCGGTATGGGCGGTTTCGTGGCTAAACCCATACAGGGGCAGCCTTGCAGTCTTAGATTATACGCGATACAAAGGGCCTTTGTCAAGGGTTTTCCGCAATTTTATTCGCCGGAACGTAGAGTTGTGGTCCTTTTTTCATTCCTCCCCTATATTTGGTAGGCATGGTTTGCAAAAACAGGCCGTTCGTTGCAAGGCAAGGTGGTTCGGGCGGCATACATGCCGCCCCTACGATCAGACGGAAACTGGCAATGTACAATTTCCGTGGGTTCGTAGGGCGGGGGAACGGGGACGCAGCACCGCGCGTTCGCGGCAAGATAAAATTGCACGGGCGGCCTGACGGGAATTGGTATTTGCGATTTTGTTCGCAATTT
>DSTMR04002__coassemble_4964_pt1 | contig 4839 bp, 3 predicted proteins | sample DSTMR04002__metabat2_low_PE_018 | metagenome-assembled genome bin DSTMR04002 | reverse complement strand
GGGGCGCAGGGTGTCGTACCCGGCCGCCGCCACATCGTCGGCGTAGGCGTCGGCGTCCACGCGGTAGACGATGGGCGAATCATCCATGCGCAGGTAGTGGTTGCCGTCTCCGTCCTGCCCAAAGGCCAGGGCGTGGCTCTCCTGCGTGCCGTCCAGCGTGGTGGTGACCGTGAAGGTCAGGGCCGGGGCGTCCAGGCCGTAGCCGGCCAGCGAAGCCTCGTCGGCGGTGTAGGTGGCGTAGTCGCTGCGGTCCAGGGCGTTGAGCGTATCCACCAGCCCTTCCACCTTGCCGGAATCCAGCGGTTCATAGCTGCCGCCGTCGTTCAGGTAGTACTCGTAGGCGTCGGTGTAGCAGAGTTCCTCGTCGGGGCGGTGCTCCACGGTGAAGGCTGTCTCGCCGGTGGCCACGATGCCGTCCAGCGTGTCGTAGCCGGGGATCACATCCTGCCGCATCAGTTCGTCCCGGTCGGTGACGGCATACCCGGCCAGGTCGTCTTCAATGAGGTAGACCGTGCCGTCGCCCAGGGTCACGTAGCGCTTTTCGTCCATGGTGGAGAAGTCGCCCAGTTCCAGGACGGTGTCGCCATCGGCGCTCGTCAGCGTGATGGTGCAGCTGGGGTCGTCCAGCCCGTACTGGGCGAAATCCTCGACGTTTTCGATGATGAAGCTGGCGTGGACGCTCTCAAAATGGCTGAGGAAGTCGGCCATCTTCTCCTGGTCCACCGGGAAGGCCGCATCCGACGCATCCTGCCAGGTCCCGTCGGCCTGGGTGAAGGAAAGGGTCGCGCCCTCCTTCGTCCAGGAAACGGCGGTCAGGGCCTCGGGGTCGGCGGCCACGATCTCCTCGTCCACGGTGGTCACGGTGTCGATGTGTTTCTGCACGCCGGTGACGATGGCGATGACCACGCAGAGCGCGGCCAGCACCCCCACCAGCAGCAGCAGTTTTTTCTGACGGTTCATACCATTTTCCTCCTGCGCAGCACTTCATCGACGCCCAGCAGCAGGAAGCAGACAGGGATAATGCCGATCATGCAGATCTTCAGCCAGGTAGCCGACGAGGCGCTGATGGTCAGATAGTTGTAGTCCAGGGATTTGCTGCGGATGGACACCGCGTCGGTCTCGCCGATCATCCAGGACAGGCCGTTCATCACGAAATCCAGGTTGGCCCCGGCCGAGAAGGCGTTGTACTGTTCGTCCAGCAGGTAGTCGCTGGCCGCCCACAGCACCCGGCCGCCCGCGGCGCTGTCCTCGATGGAGACCGCCAGCGTGAAGGGCCCGTCGACGTCGCCGTCCTCCTTCTCATAGGTGGACATGGCGTAGCCCGCCGCCTTGGAGAAGGAATCCGTGGAGGTCTGCAGCAGCGGGGTCACGGCGCCGGCGGTGGTATCGCCCACGGTCAGGCCCTGGGCGATGGGCACGATGATGTTATAGCTGCCGTCCAGCAGCGGCTGGGTGATGTCGCTCTGCTGGATCTCCGGCATCAGCACGTAGGGCGCGGTGAAGGCGTAGTAGTCGCGGTTGGGGTCCACCACCACGCCGTCGGTCACGGTCACGCCGTAGTCCGCCAGCAGGGCGTTGAGGTTGGGCAGATCGGTGTCCTGCTGCGGGCCGGAAAACACCAGCAGCCTGCCGCCGCCCTGCACGTAGCTTTGCAGCATGGCCAGTTCTTCCCCGGAAATATCGCTGGTGGGCGCGTTGATGAGCAGCGCGTCGCAGTCCTCGGGCACGGCGTCCGCGTTCAGCAGCGAGAAGTCCGCCACCGTCTCATAGTTGGCGCGGGTGAGCGCGTCGGTAAAACTCTGCGAGAGTTCCGCCTCGCCGTGGCCGCTGAGCAGGTAGACCTGCGGCAGATCGGTGCGCACCACGTAGTTGATGGCCGAGGTGATCTGGCCTTCGCCGTCGAACACCTGGGACACCGAGCCGGTGCTGTAGTAGTTGCCGGTATCGTACTGGTAGATGTCGTCGTAGCCGATGTAACGGTTCCGCTCGCCGGATTCCACCACCAGCGAGTTGTTGGTCACGGTCTCGTCGGTATATTGCTGGGCGAAGGTGGGGTACACGTCGGGGTCGCGCTTGAGCACCGTGATATGGTCGGACAGTTCCTCATAGCGGTCCAGCAGCTTTTCGATGACGGTATCCTCCTGCCCCGCCTGGGAGATCCAGTAGATGGTCACATCCTGGTCCAGATTGGTCACCACCGCCTTGGTGTCGGCGGTGAGGGAGTAGAGCTGCGCGGCGGAAATATCGAACTGCGTCCAGCTTGAGGGCAGTTTTTCGGCCAGCACGTTGACGGCAACCAGGATCGCCAGCACCACCAGGCTCAGCACAAAGCTGTAGCCGCCCACCCGGGCCGTGCGGGTGCTCAGGGACTGGCGGTTGCGGGCCAGCAGGCCCTGCCACTTGTTTTTCCAGTTGTTTTTCATCCGTTATACCTCTTTTTCTCCCAGGATTGCACGCAGAGGAACAGGAAGAACACCGCGATGCTGATGTAATACACGATGGCGGTCACATCGAACACACCGTTGACGAAGGTGTAGAACCGTTCAAAGGGCGAAAGCTTGCTCATCAGGTCGGGCAGCAGGGTCGCCAGCGAGTCGGGGCTGACCAGCCATATGACCACGACCGCCGCCACGCAGAGGGCCAGCACGATCAGCCCCGCCGCGTCGGAGCGGGTCAGCCGCCGCACCAGCAGCGCCAGCAGCGCCGCGATGACCAGCAGCGCCACCACGTTGAACGCTGTGGAGGAGATATGATCGGCCAGCGAAGCGCTGTAATAGCAGAACAGCATGACCACCACGCCCAGGCCCGCAGCCATGCCCTGCGACTCCGTCAGCGAGGAGATGAACATGCCGATGGACAGCAGCGCCAGCCCCAGGCAGATGAAGGCGAACAGCGCGCCGTAGGACGTGGGCAGGTAGACGTCGCCGTAGAAAGAGAAGATGAACGGGTAGACGCAGGCCACCAGCATGGGCGCGATGAACACCAGCGCCATGGCGAAGTATTTGCCCAGCACGATGTCCACCCCGGTGATGGGCAGCAGCGAGAGCAGCTGGTCGGTCTTTTGGCGTTTTTCCTCGGCCATGACGCGCATGGTCAGCACGGGCACCAGCGCCACAAAGGCGATGCAGAAGGTGCCCAGGGCGTACTCAAAGTTGGCTACGGCGCTGTTGATGTTGTACATCATGGCGCCGATGCCGATAAATTCCAGCAGGAACGCGCCGAACACGTAGGCCAGCATGCTGTGGCTGTACAGGCGCAGTTCATGTTTGAAAACGGATCTCACGCTTGCGCGCCCCCTTTCTGGTCAGCCTCGTTCTCGGTCAGTTCAATGAAGATGTTTTCCAGATCGGCGCGCACCGGGGTCATTTGCAGCAGCGCGCAGCCCGCCGCCGCAAAGGCAAAGAACACCGCCCGGCAGGCGGCGGCCGGGTCCCCGGCCAGCGTCAGGGTGGCCTTGCAGGTCACGGGGGCTTCTTCCGCCGGTTCTTCTGCCGGTTCGGCGGGTTCGGCGGGTTTTTTCGCGGGTTCGGCGGGTTCTTCCGCCGGGGCGGGGGCTTCTTCTGCCGGGGCCGGTTCTTCCGCCGGGGCGGGGGCGGGCGCGGGGGCCTCCAGCGTGTAGTCCGCCACGGCGTCCAGGCCGTCCAGCACGCCGCGCAGCGTCTGCTCGCCGGCCTCGGCCACGATGGTCAGGCGGTTGTTGGCCGCCATGGCGCGTTCGAGGTTCCGGGGCGTGTCGAAGGCGACCAGTTTGCCGTGGGCGATGATGAGCACGCTTTCGCAGATGGCCTGCACTTCGCTGAGGATGTGGGAACTGAGGATGACCGTGTGTTTGCGGCCCAGTTCGCGGATCAGGTCGCGGATCTCGATGATCTGCAGCGGGTCCAGGCCCACGGTGGGTTCGTCGAGGATGATGTACTTGGGGTTGCCCAGCAGCGCCTGGGCGATGCCCACCCGCTGGCGGTAGCCTTTGGACAGGTTGCGGATCAGCCGCCCGCCCATTTCGGTCAGGCGGGTCTCCTGCATGACGCGCTCGATCTCCGCCGGGATCTGCCGCGCCGGGACGCCCTTGGCCTGGGCCACAAAGCGCAGGTATTCCTCGGGCGTTTCCTCGGTGTAAAGGGGCGGGATCTCGGGCAGGTAGCCGATGTTCTGTTTGGCCTGACGGGCCTGTTCAAAGATGTCGCAGCCGTCGATCCTGACCTCGCCGCTGGTAGCCGCCAGGCAGCCGGTCATGATGTTCATGGTGGTGGATTTGCCCGCGCCGTTCGGGCCGAGAAAGCCATAGATATGGCCCTCGCCGATGGTGAAGGAAATATCATCCACCGCGGTGAAGTCGCCGTACCGTTTGGTCAGGTGTTCAACCGTTATCATGGAATGCCTCCTTTTCATAAGCCGTTCTGTTCTTATTGTAGGCGGCAAAACGGAAAAACTGCTGAAATTTTTGTGTTAAATTTGTGGAAACTGCCCTGCGGTTTTGGGCGGCCCGCAAATCCCCTGCCCGTTCGGTCGTAGGGGCGGCCTGCAGGCCGCCCGTGCAATTTTATCTTGCCGTGAACAGGCTGTTGCTGCATCAACCCACCCTTGTTCTGTAGGGCGGGGGCTCGACCCCGCCGCGCGGTTTTGGGCGACCCGCAAATTTCCTGCCTGCCGGGACGTTGCCCCGGCGCGGTCAAGACACGCGCCCTGCAAACCTACGGAATTTGCGAACGAAAATGGTAAATTGCAAATTCCCGTCAGGTCGTAGGGGCGGCCTGCAGGCCGCCCGCGCAATTTTATCTTGTCGTGAACAGGCTGTTGCTGCATCAACCCACCCTTGTTCTGTAGGGCGGGGTCTTGACC
>DSTMR04002__coassemble_4662_pt1 | contig 5102 bp, 2 predicted proteins | sample DSTMR04002__metabat2_low_PE_018 | metagenome-assembled genome bin DSTMR04002 | reverse complement strand
ACCGGCCGCCCCGGCGCGAGCATGGGCGAGTACTGGGAACGCACGCGGGGCGGCCTGACAAACAGTTGCAATTTGTGATTTTTATTTGTAGGGCGGGGTCTTGACCCCGCCGCAGGAACGATCCGGCAGACGCGTTTTTTTGTATTTGCCGCGCAAGGCCCCGTTGCGTGTAGGGGCGGCCTGACAAACCGTTGCAATTTGTGATTTTGTTTGTAGGGCGGGGTCTTGACCCCGCCGCGGCGCGTTGCGGCAGGCGCGGTTTTGGTATTTGCCGCGCAAGGCCCCGTTGCGTGTAGGGGCGGCGCGTGCGCCGCCCGGGGGCGCACGCGGGGCGGCCGGACAAACAGTTGCAATTTGTGATTTTATTTGTAGGGCGGGGTCTTGACCCCGCCGCGGTGCGTTGCGGCAGGCGCGTTTTTTGTATTTGCCGCGCAAGGCCCCGTTGCGTGTAGGGGCGGCGCGTGCGCCGCCCGGGGGCGCACGCGGGGCGGCCGGACAAACAGTTGCAATTTGTGATTTTATTTGTAGGGCGGGGTCTTGACCCCGCCGCGGCGCGCTGCGGGAGGCACGGTTTTTGTATTTGCCGCGCAAGGCCCCATCGCGTGTAGGGGCGGCGCGTGCGCCGCCCGGGGGTGTTCCCCCAGCCCGGAACATTCCGGGCAAGGCAAAACCCCCACGGCGGGGTCAAAACCCCGCCCTACGGGGAACGGGAACGCGGCGGCATCATCGGACCGTTCGCGGCAGGGCATGGCGGCGCGGGCGGCCTGCAGGCCGCCCCTACGACCGAACGAAACGCATACTATAAAAAATATGCTCTTTGCGCTGGTTTGTAGGGCGGGGTCTTGACCCCGCCGCAGGAACAATCCGGCAGACGCGGCATTCCCCACAAACGAACACCCCCGCGCCCGGCAATGCCGGGCGCGGGGGTGTGTTGTTCGTCCGTCAGGCGATCAATCCTTGCCGTGGCGGCGTTTGCGCACGACCAGCAGCGCTACGAACGCCGCTGCGGCCGCTGCCGCCAGCGCGGTCAGCGCGCCGACGGGCATCTCGTCGCCGGTCTGCGGGATGGCGGAGACCGCCGCGGGGGCAGCCGTGGGCTGCGGTGTGGGCTGCGAAACCGGGGTCGGCGTGGGGGCCGGGGTCGGCTGCGGCGTGGGCGTGGTCTCCGGCGGTGTGGCCGACGGCGTCGGCGTGGCCGGTTTGCTGTTGACCACATGGATCACCGTGCTCCCGGTAAACAACGCGTTAAGGCTCTGATCGCCCAGATACTGCTTGTTTTGTGTTCTGTTGTGGTTCCGGCACTGGGTGATGTTCAGCCGGGACCAGCCTTCGGTGGCCGTGTAGGTGCCCGCGTTGTCGGGGATGTTCGTCGGCTGATAGATCAGGCTGCTGCCGGCAGTGGGGGCGTAATTCAGGTGCAGGGCATTCGCGGAGGTATCGGTCCAGGCAAACGTTTTGCTCGCTGCATCCCAGGCGCCGGTCTGCGGCTTGGCCTGCACATCGTGCAGGGTGGCGTCCACATCGTCGTCGGCGGCAAAGCCTTTCATACTGTCGGCCAGGGCGTGGATGCCGGTCTCCACAGTCACATTGTCCGTCGCCGTACCGGCGTTCACAAAGATGCCGTCGTCGTTGACCACGATCTGGATCGGGGTGCTCTGCGCCACATAAGGGGCGGGGGCGCGCGTCTCTTCCAGCAGGTAATACCCCTGGGAGATCGTATCTTCCCCAACCTTGTCGCTGACGGTCAGTTTCCCCTGAGCGTCGGAGGTCAGCGTCTGAAGCGCAGTCCCCTGTTTGACAAAATCCGGGCCGGTCTTATAGAGGGCGAAGGTCACGCCTGCCAGCGGCTTGCCGCTCTCGTCGGTTTTGCGCAGCGTCGGCGCGGGAAGTTCCAGGTTGGCGATGGCCAGCGTGACCGAGAAGGTGCGGGCGAAACCGCCGGTGTCCGTGGGATTGAGCTCTGTTACGCTGCCCCCGTTGGCATCGGCTGTAAAGTACTGCACTTTGTACTGCGCGTTGGTTGTGTCTCCGCCGGTCTGCTTAATGATGTACTCGTAGGTGGTCACGTCGCCGGGCAGGTCGTCGATCGTAAGCGCATAAGCGCCGGAAGTATCCAGTTTAAAGAAGGTATCGTTCGCTTTGGCTGCGGCCCAGATGCTTGAATTATCGCTGTCCGAGGCAACTTTCCAGCCGTTCCGTGCATTGCCGGAGACCGGGAGCCAGTTATTGCCGACCTTTTTCATCACCACCGCAAACATCTTGCCGGCATTGCCCGGGATGCTCCGCGCCTGCACGGTGACATGGGGCTGGGCGTAGGTGCCGGTCTCCCACGCATTGGCGGAGAGCAGCAGGTTCGTGTTTTCGTAAAAATACAGACGGATGGGCCCCGGCAGGCGGTAGGTGTCCCCGGCGGTTCCGGGGTCCTCCACCAGCACCCAATACTTGCTTATGCTGCGCAGTTCCGCCATCGTGATGGCCACGTCCTTGCCGGTGGTCTGCTGCCGCTTGGTGAAGGTCAGGCTGCCGTTTGCGTTGGTCGTGCCGGTGTAATAGGAATTGCCGGTGTTATAGTCATACTTGTCGTTTGCCGGGTAGAGGGCGAACTTCACACGCGGCAGCGGTTTGCCGTCCTGGTCCTGCTTGACGATGCCGCTGACCGGGATGTCCACCAGGTTGTATTTCAGCCGCATGTTGGAGTCGGTGCCGCCGCGCTCCAGGTAGAAGAAGTCCAGCGTGTGGGTGGTGCCGTCGGCGAAGGTGTTGTCGGTGAAGCCCTTCGTAGTATCGACGCCGGCGGCGGCAAATTTATCCTTGAGCGTCGACTGCTCAAAGGTAGTCTCATTTTTATCTTTATCGTAGGCGTTGTTGCGTTCGCCGGCGTCCTGGTAGACCACGACCGCGCCGGTCGCAAAATTGATCTCCAGGGAGGTCGTGTCGTGGATGCCGCCCAGGTCGCCCACCAGCACGCCGTCGATAAAGACCCACACGTCGTCGTCGCCGGAGAAATTGTAGGTGACGGTGTCGCCGCTGGTGGTCTTGCCGCCGTCCTGCTGCACGAACTGGGTGCTCATATGGATGCCGAAAAAGTGGTTGAGGGTCGGATCCTGGGAATTAAGATTCGGCTTGGGGGCCAGCGTGCCGTCCGCTCCGATCTGGAACACCTCGTCGGCGGTATCGAAGGGGAAGAACTGGGGGCCTTGCGAGTTTCCCGCAGGCTCGACCGCGCCTTTCTCGTAGAGGGTGAACTGCCGCTCCGTGTTGCTGCCGCTTATGTCATAGGAAGCAAAATTTTCGCCGCAATCGTAGTAAAAATAGCCGTCGTCGTCGACCTGCAGCAGCCCGCCTACATCCCGGTAGACGGCTTTGCCATCGGGTTCTGTGCTGTTAAACAGGTAGGCCAGGGATTCCCGCTTGACGGGGTCCGCAGCACGGGTCAGCCGCGGGTAGCCGCCCACCAGTTTGTTCTCCACAAGGCCCTTCCGGGGTTGGGAGCTGCTCGTGTAGGCGTTCAGATCCTCGGGTTGGGGTGTTCCGCTGGTGGTAGCCATACCAGCGCCGAAGTGAAGGGAATGGTCTTTGTTGATCCCGGTGTCGTAATTGGTAGGCTTGGACGTGGCCGGATCATTCCGTGTTTTCGGCCAATAGTCGAACAGGTCGATGGTGGTGCCCTCCGGCGTCACGGCGTCCGTCACCGTGTAATCGCTGAAGTCCTGGCCGTTTGCCAGCGGCAGGGCCGCAGCGGACATCCGGCTGGCGGCGTACGCCGCGGCAACCGGCAGGGGATCTTCCGCTGCTGCGGCGCTCTCATCCGTGGCGGCGCTCTCGTTCGTGGCCACGCCCGCCAGCCCGCCGTCTGCGGACGGCAGGAGGTCGGCGGCTTCGGCAAAGGCCGCGCCGGGGATCAGGCTCATTGTCAGCGCCAGCGCGCACAGCAAAGCGGCGATGCGCCGCGGCGCAAATTCATGCAAGGTCATATGGTTCACTCCTGTTATACCCAAATCGCGTAAAATCCAAAAGGCGTCCTAGGCCCCTGCGGACCAGCCCGCCGTTTCTTCTTCCGCCTGCAGCAGCAGGCTGTAAATGTTGCGGATCTGCTGCTCCATGTCGGCGTGCAGCCGGTCCTGCGTGCTGCGCCACAGGGCGCGCAGGCAGCGGGGGCTGCCCTTTTCTTCGGGCACGCCTGCGGTGTGGCAGAGTTCCTGGATGCTGCGGCACAGGTGGGAACGGTTCACGACCCGCCCGCTGCGGCTGACGAACAGCGGCCCGCTGCCGGTGTGCTGTTCTTCCATGTACGCCAGCAGTTCGCGCTGCAGGCTGTCGGGCAGGCAGAGGGCAAAGGGCTGCCCGCGGCAGGAAAGTTCCCCGCCGCCCGCCCGCACGACGGCGGCGGTGACTTGCCCCAGGCACTGCAGCGGCAGGCCGGTAAGGGCGAACAGCTTGACCAGCAGGTATAACTGCCGCTGGCCCTGCGCGCGGGCGGCGCGCAGCAGGCGCAGGTATTCGCTGCGGCTCAACTCCGGGGACGGCGTCTTGGCCGGACGTTCATGGTGCATGACCAGGTCCGGCCGTTCACACCAGCGGAAATAATGGTTGGCCGCCGCGATGCGCAGGTTGATGCTGCGCAGGCTGTACGTTTCGCGCAGGGACTGCCGCCAGGCCTGCAGGCTTTGTACGGTGGGCGGGCCGTGGGCCGCCATGTAGCCCTGCAGTTCCTGCAGGGCGCGGCGGTAGGTGGCCTGCGTCCCTTCGTTCCAGCCGCTGCCGGCGCTTTGCAGGAAGGCTGCAAGCGGGCGGCCGGGCAGGATCTCCTGTACTTCGTGCAAGCGCCGCGCCCCCTTCCCCCACGAGCAAACAAAAGTACGGTTCTGTTGCCTGTGCGGGGCGGACGGCGCGCCTGCCGTTCCCGGGTGCGGGCTGCGGAGGGGAGGTTTTGCCCAAAAACGGCGGTACCTGACAAAAGGGCGCGCGGAAACTATCGGACAAGCGTGCAGTTTGTCCGATCGCTTTCGTGCACCCTTTTTGGTCAAAGAAACAAAAAGGGGTTGATTGTAGGTTTGTCAAACATCTTGTACAGCGAGAGATTCAAAGAAAGCAGCAAGTTT
>DSTMR04002__coassemble_4388_pt1 | contig 5371 bp, 6 predicted proteins | sample DSTMR04002__metabat2_low_PE_018 | metagenome-assembled genome bin DSTMR04002 | reverse complement strand
TCGACAACGCCCCCGCCCAGGAGTTCGTGGCTGCCAACCCCGGCCTGAAGATCCTGGACACCGAGTATGCCAACGAGGACTACGCCATCGGTGTGGCCAAGGGCAACACCCAGCTGCTAGACGCTCTGAACACGGCCATCGCCGAACTGAAGGCCGACGGAACCATCCAGGCCATTTTGGACAAGTATATCACCGCAGAATAAATTCGACGCTGTCCGTTGATCCACAAGAGAGCGGCCTCTCACCGGGCCGCTCTTTTGATGAGTCTGCACCATTTTGCAACAGAGAAGAAAGGGGAAGGACGCATGAACCTGGCCCAACAGTTTGAAACCCTGTCCGAACTGGCCCGCAGCGGCCAGGTCCTCCCGTTCTGGCAGGATGTTTTCGTCAAATTTTATCAGGCGTTTCTGTACAACGACCGCTGGCTGCAGTACATCGAGGGCGTGGGCACCACCCTGCTGGTCACGGCCATGGCGCTGGCCATTGGCGTGATCCTGGGCGCGGTGGTGGCGCTGGTGCGGGTCACCCACGACCAGCAGCATCCCCGCCACCGCAACCCGGTGTTGGGTATTGTGAATGTGCTGCTGAAAATTTACGTCACGGTCATCCGCGGCACGCCCATGATGGTGCAGCTGCTCATCATGAGCATGGTCATTTTTGCCAGCAGCCGCAATTTCACGATGGTGGGCGCGCTGACCCTGGGCATCAACTCCGGCGCTTATGTGTCCGAGATCATCCGCGGCGGCCTGATGGCCGTGGACCCCGGCCAGATGGAAGCCGGGCGCAGCCTGGGCCTGAATTACATCACCACCATGGTGCTCATCGTCATCCCGCAGGCCATCCGTTCCATCCTGCCGGCGCTGGGTAATGAGTTCATCATCCTGCTCAAAGATACTTCGCTGATCACGGTCATCGGCGGCAAGGAACTGCTCTATGCCGCCCAGGGCGTCATGAACCGCACCTACGAAGCCATGTTCCCGTTGGTGGGCACGGCGGCCATCTACCTGGTGCTGGTCATGATCTTCTCCTGGCTGTTGAGCAAACTGGAAAGGAGGCTTGCGCAAAGTGATCGACGTTAAAAATCTGCAAAAGAATTTCGGCGGCCTGCAGGTGCTGCGCGGCGTGGACCTGACCATCAACAAGGGCGACTGCGTGGTGCTGGTCGGCCCTTCGGGCTGCGGCAAATCGACCTTTCTGCGCTGCCTCAACCGGCTGGAAGAACCTGACGGCGGCCACATCATCTTCAACGGCAAGGAAGTTACCGACAAAGGCATCGACCATGTGCGCCAGAAGATGGGCATGGTGTTCCAGCACTTCAACCTGTTCCCGCACCTGACCGTGCGCAAAAACATCACGCTGGCCCCTGTGCGCCTGGGCCTGATGACCCAGGCGGAGGCCGACGCCAAGGCCCTGGAACTGCTGGGCCGCATCGGCCTGGCCGACAAGGCCGACGTTTACCCCAACACCCTCTCCGGCGGGCAGAAACAGCGCATCGCCATCGTGCGGGCGCTGGCCATGAACCCCGACGTGCTGCTCTTCGACGAGCCTACCTCCGCCCTGGACCCCGAAATGGTGGGCGAGGTGCTGGAACTGATGAAGGAACTGGCCCGCGGCGGTATGACGATGGTCTGCGTCACGCACGAGATGGGCTTTGCCCGCGAGGTGGCCAACCGCATCATCTTCATCGACGAGGGCGTGGTCAAGGTGGACAAACCGCCCAAAGAGTTCTTCGCCAACCCCGAGAATGAGCGCCTCAAGACGTTCCTCTCCAAAGTACTGTGAACGGAACATACGCTGAAAACGCGCGGCCCTGCCATTTGGCAGGGCCGCGCGTTCTGTAAAAGGGGGATCGGTCAGGAAATGTTGCCGCTGGGGCTGCCGAACCGCGGATCTTCCAGGGTCTGGCATCCCTGTTCCCTGGTTCTGTAGGGCGGGGTCTTGACCCCGCCGTGCGATTTTTCCTTGTCCGGAAATTTGCGGGCGGCGGGAACGTTCCCCGGGCGGCATACATGCCGCCCCTACGTCTGAACCGGGATCGTGTTGGGGGCAGGGGAATGGTCCCTGCCATCATGCGCTGCGGCGGGGTCAAGACCCCGCCCTACGCGTTTTGTAAGAAGGGGGAAAGGGGGTCAGGAGATGTTGCCGCTGGGGCTGCAGGTCAGCGAAAGGCTGACGGGCACGCTGCGGCTGCCGTTGGAAAGGGTCGCGTTCAGATAAGCGCGGTTGCCGCTGGTGCCGGTGGACTGGCCGCCGTAGCTCCAGCCATTCGAGCCGGAACCGGTACCGCTGGCCCCGGTGGCGCGGGCGATGGAACCGTCGTAGTAAAAACTGGCGGTCAATGCCGCGACCCCAATATAGGTCCCGTCGGAATAATAGTCTTTGGTAATGGAATGGGTTTTAGAACCGCGGGTCAGTCCATAATTTTCAGTGATGGTGACAACCGCCGTGATGCCGTTCCCCAAATCTTCGGTATAGGTCTTGATGACCCGTTCATTTTCCTGGGCGAAGCAGGAAAACGCAAATACGAACATCAGCAGGGAAACTACAACAAGGGAAAATAATTTCTTATGTGTTTTCATTTTCTTCATGCTCCTTTTGAGATTGTTCAATTAACTGGTTCGCAAGTTCGTCTAATTCTTCCTGTGCAAGATTGCTTTCCTGATGGTCAATATAAGTCGTTTCTGTGTTGACTATCAGTATACCCTTCGTCACCACAAAGAACGCCAGCGCCGCCGCCAGCGCGACGATCGCCAGACCTACGACCAGTATGACCGTTCGTTTTCGGTGGCGGCCTGCCGCTTCCCAACGGGCTTGTGTTTCGGGCGGCTGGCTTTCCACAAAATCCTCGGCGGCCTGCCGGGGCGTGGGGCCCAGTTGTTCGGTCACGGCGGCAAAGTCCGCGCCGGGGTTGTTGCGCAGTACATCCTGCGTCACCTCGTTTACATAGCGGGCAAAGGCGGTGCGCGCCGCGCCGCAGGGCAGCGCTCTGTTGGCCGTTCGTAAATAGCTGTTCAGATCCTTGTCAAACATCGCCGTTCACCTCAGGGTACAGGGTACCGTCCTGCGCCAGCAGGGCGTTCAGTGTGGAAGTGAACAGCCCGAACTCCTGCCGCAGCACTTCGTAATAGGCCAGCCCTTCCGGCGTGGGGGCCAGATAAATGCGGGCGCGGCCATCCTCGATGCGTTTTTCCGCTTCGCAGATATACCCGTTGGATTGCAGACGGTACACCGCCAAATACATGGTGTTGTAGGTCAGCACGCCGTCCGTCAGGCGTTCCACTTCCTGCGCCATCTGGTAGGTGTACATGGGCTTTTGGCGCAGCAGGAACAAGACCAGCATTTCTGTGGTCGCTTTTTTCAGGGCGTCGCGCATGCCCCTGGCTGTGCGGTTGTCACTTTTTTCTGGTTTCATGGTTCTGCTTGCCTTATTTTTGTCTATTATTACTATACATCAATATCAAAATTTGTCAATAGCTTTTATTGACAAATATAAATGGTTCTGGTATTCTGTAGACAAGAGGTAACCCTCTAACAAAGAAAGGCCGGTGATTCCGATGCAGAAGGAAGCGATGACCGAAAACGACCTGTAAATCAAAAAAGGAGTTCGAGATGAAAAAGATTATTGGCCTGCTCATGGCGATGCTTTGTGTAGTAACGTTTAGTATGTCCGTATTTGCGGAAAGTGGACAAATTCAGCCGAGGAGACTCGAGTGCCCAGAATGTGGACATTTTTCTGTGGTTTCTGTTAAGCAGGGACAGGGGACTGCGCGAAATCGCCAGGAAAAATGCATCCATTATACTCAAGGAATGGACGAAGTAATGGATGTTGTTGAATACTATAAGGACGTATGCGGTTCCTGTGTGTATGAATCTGCGGTCTATGAAGTAGATACTGGCGAAGACATCCGTATATGTCATGGGTGGAATGGATGAGTTATGAAACTCAGATTTACTTTGCTTCCTGCATTGATGGGGGTAGTTTTGCTTTTCGGCTGTAGTCAGAATGGCGTAGAATCAGAGCAACCGCCAACGGTGCAGGAAACGGCATCAGAAAGCGAAACCACGGAACAGGTGCTATATCACGGCGGAGAGCCGCGGACGCCGGAAGAGACATTGGCACAGGCATTGACAGACGTGGAGGCACCTGTCTGCCCGGAGTGTGGAGAAAAAATGGGAGCCACGCTTATTGATAGTGAGGAACTCCCGGTCAAGGAACGAGATTGCATAAGCATGGCACATGGCAGCGATGCAGTTTATAATCTTTCGATTTCCTACGATTGGCAATGTGAGACTTGCGGTTACTGTGATTCGGGCCATACGATTGAAGGAAATCGCGTGATTGTTTGCCATGGATGGACTTCATGAATAATTTGGGAAAGCCAAGCAAGTTGCATAAACTTGCTTGGCTTCCCTTTTTTTGAAACTGGTAAGCGAGAGTCGTAGAGCTTTTCAGTGTTAGCAATGCCCGGTACGAATGTAAAGTCTGATGATATATTGAAAAAATCTATTGCCGGACCCGGCAGCCTATGCTATACTAAAGTTAACGAACTACCGCAAAGAAAGGAGACGCCCATGAAACGGAAAATCACCTCGATGTTGCTGCTGTTGGCCGGTACGGCAGCACTGACGTTCGCCCCGGCGGCTTTTGCCCAGGGCACAGCCGCCGAGGAAACGACCGAATGGGAACGCCAGCCCCAGGAACGGTACAGCTACAGTGTCCGGGTGTACGGGGAACGGAAAAATCACCGCACTACCATCGGTCTGGAGGATCCCGAGACGGCGGTGTGCCCTTTCTGCGGCAAGGAGACCGACGATGTCACCCGCTACTTTACGGTGGCCAGCGGGATCGAAGAAACGGCCTGTGATACCCACCAGTATGGCACCGATGTACTGTACCATTATCTGGACTGTTACGGGGGCGTATGCCATGACTGCCCTTCGGTAGGGAACCTGGAGGGCAGTGTGCTGCAGGACCAGACCTTTACGTTTGAGCAGGAGCGGACGCTGATTTTCTGTGAGGGCCGCAGCCATATCTGACCCTGCCTTCCAGCGAAAAAGCGCATTTCTTAAAAAGCAGACGAACGCCCCCGGGCCGCGCTTTGCGCGGCCCGGGGGCGTCCTCTTTATCCTTTCGCTTTCTCCCGTGCCGCGGCGTGCTGCCGGGCCAGTTCCCGGTATTCCTGTTCGTTGGCGGCGATGGCGGCGGCCTGTTCGGCGCTGACCGGGCGCACCACTCGGGCGGGCACCCCCATGACCAGACTGCCCGCCGGGATCTGCGCGCCCTCCGGCACCAGCGCCCCGGCGGCGATCAGGCATCCGGGGCCGACCACCGCCCCGTCCAGCACCGTGGCGTGCATGCCGATCAGGCAGC
>DSTMR04002__coassemble_3699_pt1 | contig 6226 bp, 8 predicted proteins | sample DSTMR04002__metabat2_low_PE_018 | metagenome-assembled genome bin DSTMR04002 | reverse complement strand
CGGCGTCGGCTGAGCCGAAGTCCGTTCCCATCTGATTTTGTAACTTTACAAGGAGGTATGACCCTATGAAAAAGTTGATGAAAGTGGAAGGCATGCACTGCGGCGGATGTTCGGCCCGCCTCAAGCGGATGCTGGAAGCCCTGCCCGAGGTGGAGAGCGCCGCGGCGGACCATGAAGCAGGCACCGCCGAAGCGGTGCTGAACGCCGCACTGCCCGACGACAAGATCAAGGCTGTGATCGGGAACGGCGGCTTCGTCGTTACGGGGATCGAGACCGTAGAGTAAGCTTTCCTACAGGCAAACGAGCAGCGGGAACCGCCGGACCGGGCGGCTCCCGCTGTGTGTTCATAAAAATAGCACTTGATTTGAAGTGGACTTCAACTTGTATGATAGAAACGAAAAAAGCAGGCGTGGCCCCGCAAAGGGCGGGCAGCGCCGGAAACAGGAGGTATTTTCGATGAAAGTGATGGAACAGCAGGCTTTTGAACAGCAGAACGTCTTTGGCACCGGCGCAGCCAACACCGCGTTCGCCCGGTACTTTATCGGGCAGTCCTACCTCAACCCGCTGACCGACCCCCAATGCGGGGTGTTCCTGGCCAACGTGACCTTCGAGCCGGGCTGCCGCAACAACTGGCACATCCACCACGCGTCCAAGGGCGGCGGCCAGCTGCTGATCTGCACCGCCGGGGAGGGCTGGTATCAGGAGGAGGGCAAAGCCCCGGTCAGCCTGACGCCGGGCGCCGTCATCACCATCCCGCCGGAGGTCAAGCACTGGCACGGCGCCAAGGCGGACAGCTGGTTCAGCCATATCGCCGTGGAAGTGCCGGGGGAGAACTGCAGCAACGAATGGTGCGAGCCGGTCACCGATGCGGAATACGCCAAGCTGTAAGCGCAGCCCCGCCGTTATAAAGACCGCGCCCCGGAGCAGGAATTTTTTTCCTGCTCCGGGGCGTTTTCGTTTGCCCGGTCCGCGGGCTCAGCCGTTGAACAGAAAGATGACCATCTCACACACCACCGGGGCTATGGCCCATCCGCACCAGAGCAGCTGCCACCCAAGGGCGAACCAGGGGGCGGCCCGGGGGTGCAGAATTTGCAGCCAGACCAGCATCGGACGGAAAAATCTGCCGTGGCCCGCGGCCTTCCATACCTGAAGCAGCAGCACGGTGAGGGCGAAGCAGAGAGGGAAAACCACAAGGGTGGGCAGGGTGGTACGTGGGTACAGCACGCCGTCAGCGATGTGCCACTGGGTGGTCACCTGGCCGGGCAGCAAAAATTGGGCAATGACGGCCAGCGCGGCGGACAACCAGAAGAGCGCCGCTCGCACCGACTGCCACTGGATGTCCACCGGTGCCGCCGGGTTGGCCTTGCCCGACCCGGCAGGGCTGTCGGAGCCTCGCCCGGCTTGCATCAGTTCCTCCAGCGTCAGCCCCAGGGCCTGGGCCAGCGGTTCCAGCGTGCCAATGTCCGGGAAGCCCAGCCCCCGCTCCCAGCGGCTTACCGCCTTGTCGGTGACGTGCAGCTGTTCCGCCAGCGCGCTTTGGGTCAGGCCGCGCTCCCGGCGGGTTTGGGCCAAAAAGACGCCGAAGGATTTTGCATTCATGGCAGTCACCTCTTCCTTGCCTTCAGCATAGCACGGCGAGGGCAAAAAGTAAATCGACGATCCGTTTACCTGCCTGTCGGGCTGGCGGAACGCGGGTGTTTTGTGGTATACTGGGCGCACAGAACGCAGGGAGGATAACGATGGAACGAAACGAATGGCTCCGGCTCTGGAAAGCGGAAGAAAACGCCGCCCACATCCACGGGTAGGATTTTTCCCATATTCACGGCCGGTATACCGAGGAAACCGACCTGCCGTGGTCCTACCGGGACGTGGTTTTGCAATATCTGCGGCCGGAGATGCAGCTGCTGGATGTGGACACCGGCGGCGGGGAATTCCTGCTCTCGCTGGGACACCCTCCGGCCCGCACGGCCGCAACGGAAGCCTACCCGCCCAATGTGCGGCTCTGCCGGGAACGGCTGCTGCCGCTGGGCGTCGGCTTCCGGGAAGGGGACGGCGGGGGCCGCCTGCCCTTTGCAGACGAGGCGTTCGACTGTATCATCAACCGGCACGGGGACTTTCAAGCGCAGGAGACCGGCCGCCTGCTCAAACCCGGCGGCTTGTTCATCACCGAACAGGTGGGCGCGCAGAATGACCGGGAACTGGTGGAACTGCTGCTGGGGCCGAAGCCGCTGCCATACCCCGGCCTGACCCTTGCGGCGGTGAGCCGCCGCTTCCGGCAAGCCGGGTTCACGCTTCTGCGGGCGGAGGAATGTTTCCGGCCCATCCGCTTCTTCGATGTGGGCGCGCTGGTCTGGTTCGCGCGGGTCATCGAGTGGGAGTTTCCGGGCTTCTCGGTGGAGGCCTGCGCCGGACGGCTGCTGGCCGCGCAGCAGATGCTGGAACGGGACGGCTGCATCGAGGGACGCATCCACCGTATCCTGCTGGCAGCGGCCAAACCATGACGGCGGAGCCATAAGAAAAAGCCCGCCCCCGGCATGTGCCGGGGGCGGGCGCGCCTTTACAGGACGCCAAGCCCGCTCAGCAGCGTTTTGAAGCCGATCAGGAGCAGTACCACACCGCCCAGCCGCTCGGCCGGGGCGCGGTATTTGCCGCCGAACACGGCCCCGGCCTTTACGCCAACGGCGGAAAGCACACAGGTGATGCAGCCGATCAGCGCTACGCCGGGCAGGATCTGCACCTGCATGGCGGCAAAGCTGACGCCGACGGCAAAGGCGTCGATGCTGGTGGCGACGGCCAGCGGCAGCATGGCTTTGGCGGAGTAGTCGTCGTCGAGGGTCTCGTCATCGCCGAAACTTTCCCGCACCATGTTGGCGCCGATGACGGCCAGCAGGAAAAAGGCGATCCAGGGGCCGAACCGGGTCAGGACCGACGCAAAGCGGTCCCCCAGAAAATATCCCAGCGCGGGCATGGCCGCCTGGAACCCGCCGAACCACAGCCCGCAGGTCAGAGCGTGGCGCAGCGTCACTTTGCGTACCGACAGCCCTTTGCAGATGGAGACGGCGAAGGCGTCCATCGAAAGGCTGACGGCGATCAGGATCAGGTCGAACAGTGTCATATAACTTCCTCCGTTTTTCAGGGCAACAAAAAAGACCTACCTGCCCGGCTGCATGCCGGACAGGTAAGTCTCGTCATTTCAAGTTCAGCCAGAGCCGTGCGGCCCATTGTGTTGACAGAACTGCGCGGCGGCTGCTCCACCGCCGTGCCGACTACTCCCTTACATTGCCAGTATCTTAGCATGGCGCGGCGGGATTGTCAAGGCAAACGCTCCGTCTTGCGCAAATGTCGCATTTAGGGTACAATAGGCGTAAATACAAGCAGGAGCGGGAAATTATGGGATATAAAGTTTTGGCGCTGGATCTGGACGGGACGCTGACCAACAGCGAAAAGGTCATCACCCCGCGCACAAAGGCGGCTCTGCAGGAGGCCGCGCGCCGCGGCGTCTGCATCGTGCTGGCCAGCGGCCGCCCCACGGTGGGCATCCTGCCGCTGGCCCGGGAACTGGAACTGGAGAAATACGGCGGCTGCATTTTGAGCTACAACGGCGGCAAGATCATCGACTGCCGCAGCGGGCGCACCCTGGTGCAGTACGCTTTCCCGCCGGATCTGATCGAACCGGTCTGCACTTTCAGCCGTTACTGGAACGTGGTGCCGCTGACCTACGATGCCAGTGGCATCGTCACCGAACAGGCGGACAGCCCCTATGTGCAGGAGGAAGCGCGCATCAACCGCATCCCGGTCCGCCAGGTGAAGGACCTCCCGGCAGAGATCCGCTATCCCATCCACAAGCTGCTGCTCACCGGCGACCCGGCGGACATGCCCCATGTGGAAGAACTGATGCAGCAGGAATTTGCCGGGAAACTTTCCATCTACCGTTCCCAGCCGTTTTTCATCGAGACCATGCCGCTGCATGTGGAAAAGGCCGCCTCGCTGGAACTGCTGCTGCGCGGCATGGGCCTGACCGCCAAAGACCTGATGGCCTGCGGCGACGGTTGGAACGACCTGCCCATGATCCGTTTTGCCGGGTTGGGGGTGGCCATGGGCAACGCCCAGGCCCCGGTCAAAGCCGCGGCGGACTGCCTGACGGCCGACAACGACCACGACGGCGTAGGCCTGGCGGTGGAACGATATATTTTGCAGGAGGGAAACTGAGCGGTGAATCTGATCGTTTTTGACCTGGAGTGGAATATCGGGTACAAACCCAAGACCTTCCTTTACCACGGCACCGAACTGACGCTGCGCGGGGAGATCATCCAGATCGGCGCGGCGCGCATCAATGAGCACGGGGATGTGCTGGATACCTTTGAGGTCAACCTGCGGCCCCGTATTTTCCGCAAATTGCAGCACCATATCGCCAAGGTCACCGGCATGTCCCAGGGGGACCTGGACGCCGGCATGCCGATGCGGGACGGCCTGCAGAAATTCCTCGACTGGGCCGGGCCGGACGCCGAACTGGCGGAATGGGGCCTGGACGATGTGCCGGTGCTGAAACAGAACCTGTTCCTGGCAGGGCTGGACGAGCGCTGGCCCGCCCAGTGGTACGATTTGCAGCGCATCTTCCTGCAGACCTACCCCCGCCGGGAAGGGGAGGGCCTGACGCTGGAAAGCGTGGTGGAACGCCTGGGCATCCCCAAGGAGGAACCTTTCCACAACGCGCTGGACGATGCGCTCTACACTGCGAAGATCTGCCGCAAGCTGCCGCTGGCGGAGGGGCTGGCCACCTACCCCACCGGGGAGGAACTGCTGCGCAGCGCCCTGCTGGGGGAGGACTCCGCGGCGCGGGACGTGCGGGTGTTCATGGACCGCCTGGAACATGACGATTACAAAAACGCGCCCGAGCTCAACAGCGTGCACTGCCCCGAATGCGGCGCGCCGCTGACCCATGACGAAGTCTGGCTCAAGCGGGGCAACACAGGGTATTACACCCGCAGCGAATGCCCCTACTGCGGCCACTGGTACGTGCGTTTCAAGCTGAGCCGCCGGGACGGGCTGCACTGGAGTTTTGCCCGCTGCACCGAACCGGCCACGCGGGAGGCGGACGCCCGCTGGGAAAAGCAGCGCGCCGCCTTTGTGGAGCGCCTGCGCCGCAAGAAGGAACGCGAACAGGCATGACAAAACGCCCCGGAATTTTCCGGGGCGTTCGCTGTTTGGGGCCGTACGCGGCTCAGTAGGTGATGATAAGCCCCTGATCCTGGGCGTAAAAGCTGCACAGGCCGGCGCAGGGGGCAATGCGGATCTTCGCTTCCGGCCATTTGGCACGGATGCCGTGTTCCAGCAGCCGGGCGGCGTTCAGGTTGTTGCATTCGCTGATGAACACCGGGTGCACGCCGTCGTATTTGTCGGCGTCCATCTGTTCCAGGATGCGGGCCAGCACGCGGGTCTCTCCGCGGGTCTTGTAGAAAAAGTCGATCCTGCCGTCGCTGGTGCGGCGGCCCAGCACCCGCATGTTCAACCGCCCGGCGATGAAGCCGACGACCTTGTTCACGCGGCCGTTCTTGGCCAGGTTCTCAAAGCTGGCCAGCGCGAACAGGATATGGGTGGTCTCGGCAAATTTTTTCAGGGCAAAGCAGACGTCGTCGAAACCAACGCCTTCCCCGATCAGGGTGTTGGCCAGCTCTGCGGCGTCTGCCAGCGCGCCGGCGCAGCTCAGGGTGTCCAGAATGAAGATCTTCTTCTCGGGGTGCTCGTCCAGCACCATCTCCTGCGCCGAAAGCGCTGCGTTATAGCTGCCGGACAGGTTGCTGCTGATGGTTAGCGCGATCACCTGGTCGGCCTGCAGAAAATATTCCGCCCATTCCTCGGGGCTGGGGCAGGCGCTGGTGCTGGCCCCGTTGTAGTCGGTCATCGCCTGCAGCATCTGCGGCACGTTCAAAGTCGGCAGATCCACGTATTCCCGTTCCCCGATGCGGATCTTAAAGGGCGCCAGGGCGAACTGCACCCCGGGCGCCGGGTGCGCCAGCGAACGGATCTCACAGGAAGTATCCGAAACGATCATCCATGACATAAAATCGCTCTCCTTTACAGCAAAAGCAGGAGCTTTTTCTTTATATTATAGGGGGCGGACCGGGGACCGTCAAGTGAAGATTTCACCGGCCGGCATGTAAAAGATGGGGCGGTGTAGGTTTGTCAAACATCTTGTACAGCGAGAGATTCAAAGAAAGCAGCAAGT
>DSTMR04002__coassemble_3671_pt1 | contig 6260 bp, 5 predicted proteins | sample DSTMR04002__metabat2_low_PE_018 | metagenome-assembled genome bin DSTMR04002 | reverse complement strand
CATGTTGCCGGTGCCGGAAGCCTCGGTGCCCGCCAGGCTGATCTGCTCCGACACTTCGGAGGCAGGCATCAGCCGCTCGGACAGGGTGACGCAGTAATCCTCCAGGTAGACGATGCGCAGTTTGCCGCGCACGGCGGGGTCGGCGTCGATCATCTGCCCCAGCTTGCAGATCATGCGGATCATCTGCTTGGCCATGTAGTAGCCGGGGGCCGCCTTGGCGCCGAAGATGTAGGTCTTGGGCGTGAACTCGGCGTTGGGATTGTTCTTGAGGTAGAGGTACTCGGCCGCGATGTTCAGCGCGTTCAGGTGCTGGCGCTTGTACTCATGCATGCGCTTGACCTGGCAGTCGAAGATGGAGTCGGGGTCGATCAGCTGGCCGGTGGCCTTCTGCAGATAGTTGGCAAAGAGGACCTTGTTCTCGCGCTTGACCTGGCCCAGCTTTTCCAGCATGGCGCTGTCGCCGGCGTACTTCTCGAACTTCTTCAGTTCGGCGGCGTTCTGTTTGAAGCCGTCGCCGATGGCCTCCTCCAGCAAATCGGTCAGGCCGGGGTTGGAAGCCAGCAGCCAGCGGCGGTAGGCGATGCCGTTGGTGACGTTCTTGAACGCCCTGGGCTTGAACAGGTAGTAGTCGTGGAAGACGCTGTCCTTGATGATCTCGCTGTGCAGCTTGGAAACGCCGTTGATGGCATGGCAGACATAGGCGCAGATGTTGGCGGTGCGCACCTGGTTGTCGCCCAGGATGGCCATATAGTTGATCTTGCCGTAGTCGCCGGGGAAGGCCTTTTCCAGTTCGATGCGGCAGCGGCGGTCCAGTTCGCAGACGATCTGCCAGATGCGGGGCAGCGTGCTGCGGAAGATATCGGCGTTCCACTTCTCCAGCGCTTCGCTCATGACCGTGTGGTTGGTGTAGGCAAAGACCCGGCGGCAGATGTCGAAGGCGGTATCCCAGTCGTAGCTGCACTCATCCAGCAGGATGCGCATCATCTCGGGGATGGCGACGGTGGGGTGGGTGTCGTTGAGCTGGATGGCGACCTTCTCGGGCAGGTTGTCCAACGTGCCGTACTGGTTCAGATGGTTCTGCAGGATATCGGCAATGGAAGCGGCCGAGAAGAAATACTGCTGGCGCAGGCGCAGGATCTTGCCCTCGGTGTGGTTGTCGTTGGGGTAGAGGATCTTGGAGATCAGCTCGGCCGAAGCGCTCTGGCTGATGGCGGTGTTGTAGTTGCCGGCGTTGAAGCTGCGCATGTCGAAGCTGGGGGCCTTGGCCTGCCACAGGCGCAGCTTGGCCACGCCCTGAGAGCCGTAACCGGCCACATACATATCGTTGGGCACAGCGATGACGCTGTTGTAGTTTTCGTACTTTACATGGTGGAAGCCGCCGTCCCAGGTCTCGTAGGCCTGGCCGTCAAAGCGGATCTCCTGGGCCTGGTCGGGGTGGGACTTGATCCACACCTGGCCGCCGGGCAGCCAGTTGTCGGCCGTTTCCTGCTGCCAGCCGTCCACGATCTTCTGCTTGAAGATGCCGTACTCATACAGGATGGAATAGCCGGTGCCGGGGATGCAGTCGGTGGCCATGCCGTCCAGGTAGCAGGCCGCCAGACGGCCCAGGCCGCCGTTGCCCAGGCCCGCGTCGGGTTCCTGGTCGTAGATGGTATCGATCTTGATATCAGCGTCAGCCAGCACGCTCTCGGCCACTTCGTTCAGGCCCAGGTTGAAGAGGCTGGTGCGCAGGCTGCGGCCCATCAGGAACTCCATGCAGAGGTAGTAGACCTGCTTTTTGCCTTCGCCCAGGACCTTGGCCTGGAACTTTTTCTGGCGGTCGGACATGATCTGGCGGGTGATCGCCGCCAGGCAGCGGTAGATCTGATCGGCGGAGGCCATGTCCAGGGTGACGTTGCACTCGCTCATCAGGGTGTCTTTCAGCAGCTTTTCAAACTCGCGCTTGGTATATTTCAAAACCATTCTCTCCTTGCTTTTTGGTGTATGGAATCACGGATCACATTACCCGTTTAATGGCTGGCAGTCTCGCCATACTGATTATAGCCAAAATTGAACGTGTGCGCAAGAGATTTTTACCGGTTCCCCGGTGTTTTTTATACTTTTCCACAAAAAGGGCTTTTTCCAGGCGTCATTTTGTATTATAATATAGGTAAAATTCACCCCGGTTCCGCCCCTGCGCGGAAAATATGTAAACGGGAAGGAGCACAATTGTATGGGAATGGCTACCTCCAAGGTACGGCTGAATATCTGCGGTTCCAGTTACGTGGTCAATACCAGTGAGAGCGAAGACTACATGCAGAACCTGGCAGACCGGCTGAACCTGGATATGAACGAGATGATGGCGTCCTCCAACTCCGTCTCCATCACCACCGCCGCCGTGATGACGGCCCTGAACTACCGCGACGAGCTGGAGAAAGCCAGCGGCAGCGCCGACAATATGCGCCGCCAGATCAAGGACTACCTCGAGGACGCCGCCAGCGCCAAGATGGCCGCCGAGGAAGTGCGCCGCGAGAACGCCGCGCTGAAACGCCGCATCGACGACCTGGAGCGCCGCCTGCGCCGCTCCGAGAACAGCAAGGAGATGCCGTGAGCCGCCCGCTGGAGATCCTGGCCCCGGCAGGCAACCGCGAAATGCTTGGCGCCGCTGTTTTCAGCGGCGCTGATGCTGTTTATCTGGGCCTTACAGGATTCAACGCCCGCCGCACCGCCGGCAACTTTACCCCCGAAGAACTGCGCGAGGCCGTCGCCTTCTGCCACGGGCGCGGCGTGCGCGTGCATGTGACGCTGAACACGCTGGTCTATGGCCGGGAATTGGCGGGTCTGGCCGACGCGGTGCGCGCCGTGGCCGAGGCCGGGGCGGACGCCGTGATCGCCAACGATCTGGCAGCCGCGCAGCTGGTCAAGGCCATCGCCCCCACGCTGCACCTGCACGGCTCCACCCAGATGAGCGTACATACCCCCGCCGGGGCCCGGGAGTTGGCCGCGCTGGGGTACGACCGGGTGATCCTGGCGCGGGAACTCTCTTTGGAGGAGATCCGGGAGGTCTGTGCCGCCAGCCCCATCGAGTGCGAGGTGTTCATCCACGGCGCGCTGTGCATGAGCGTCAGCGGCCAGTGCATGATGAGCGCCTTCCTGGGCGGCCGCAGCGGCAACCGGGGCGCCTGCGCGGGCCCCTGCCGCCTGCCCTTCGACGCCGCCCCCGGGCTGGCGCCGGGCAAACCCGGCCGTGCCTGCCACCTGAGCCTGAAAGACATGGACCACATCCCCCACCTGCGGGAACTGCGCGACGCCGGGGTGGCCAGCGTGAAGATCGAAGGGCGGCTGCGCACGCCGGAGTATGCCGCCGCCGTGGTGACGGCCTGCCGCGCCGTGCGCGACGGGCTGCCCTACGACGAGGCGCTGGTGCGGGACATTTTCTCCCGCTCCGGCTTCACCGACGGCTACCTGACCGGCCAAAACGACGGCCGGATGTTCGGCGTGCGCACCGAGGCCGACGCCGCCGCCACCCGCGCCGCCACCCCCAAAGCGCGGGAACTGTTCCGCCGGGAACTGCCCCGCGTGCCGGTACAGTTTTCCGTTGCGTTCGAGGAGGAGGGCGTCAAGCTGACCGCCTGCGACGAGGACGGCAACCGGGCGGCCGTCTACGGCAGCCAGCCGCCCCAGCCCGCCCAGAAAGACCAGGCCCCCGCCATCGAGCGCGCCCTGGGCAAGACCGGCGGCACGCCGTTCCTCTGCCGTTCCGTCGCCCTGACGGGCACGCCGGGTTTTCTTCCGGGCAGCGTCTGGAACGAACTGCGCCGCGAAGCGCTGGACAAACTGCTGGCCCGGCGCATGGTGGTCCCGCCCCATGAAGTGCGGCCCTACGCGCCCCCGGTATTCCCCGCCCACCCTGTGGGGCGCACCCCTGCGCTGGCGGCCCGCTTCCAGACCGCGGCCCAATGCCCGCCGGAAGCCGCCGGACGGCTGCAATGGCTGGTCTTCCCCATCGGGGAAGCGGACAAAGTCCCCGCCGCCTGGCGCAGCCGCACCCTGCTGGAACTGCCGCGGGTAAGTTTCGGCCCGCGCGAGGCGGAGACCGCCCGCCGCCTGGACGCTTTGCGGGACGCCGGGTTCGCAGGGGCGGTCGCCAACAACATCGCCCACCTGGACCTGGCCGCGGGCTGGCCGCTGTACGGCGGCCTGGGCCTGAACGTGACCAACCCGATGTCCGCCGCCCGCTACGCCGCCCTCGGCCTGCGGGGGCTGCTGCTGCACCCCGAGACCGCCCTGGCCGCCATGGCGGAAGTAGCCCCCGGCGTGCCTACGGCGGCGCTGTGCTACGGGCACATCCCCCTGATGCTGACCCGCGCCTGCCCTTTGCGCAACGTGCGCAGCTGCGCCCAGTGCCCGGGCGGCGGCACGCTGCGGGACCGCAAGGGCCGGGATTTTACAGTGACCTGCTCGGCTCCCGGCGGCGCGGGGGTGCGCACCGTCTACAACCCGGTGCCGCTGTACATGGGCGACCGCCTGCGGGAACTGCCGGCGGACGTGGCCGTGGCCGCTTTTACCACCGAATCCCCGGCCCGCGCCGCCCAGATTTTGGACGCCCTTTTCGCGGGCCGCCCGTTTGACAGCGAATTCACCCGCGGGTTATACTATAATGACCCGTCGAAGCGGTGATTCCTCCAGTGATCCATCCATTTTTCCACATTGCGGCTCCGCGCCGCAAAGGAGGCCCCCATGAATGAAAAGCAAAAGTCCGGCCTGCTCCTGGCCCTTATCGGTGTGGCGCTGGCCGTAGCCCTGCGTCCGCCCAAAGCCCTGGTGCGCGTTTACCTGGCCGTCGAACAGGCGCTGGCCGTCTTTCTGGGCGTGCTGCTGGCAGCCGCCGGGATCGGCGGCCTGCTGGGCAATGCCGGCCCCAAGGCGGGCGGCAAGCCGGTTTACACCATCGAATTTGACGAACAGGACTTCTGATCCCCAAAGGAGCGTTTTATGGAACCTTCCAAGACCGTCCGCTACAAGCTGCTGGACCCGCGCGCCAAGGCGCCGCTTTACGCCACGCCCGGCGCGGCGGCCGCCGACCTGTGCGCCCTGCTGGACGAGCCGCTGACCATCGCGCCCATGCAGCGGGTGCTGGTGCCCACGGGCCTGGCCATCGAGCTGCCCGGTCCCGACTGCGTGGCGCTGGTCTATGCCCGCAGCGGCCTTTCCATCAAGCACGGGCTGTGCATGGCCAACGGCGTGGGCGTTATCGACAGCGACTACCGCGGCGAACTGCGCGTGCCGATGGTCAACCTTTCGGACGCCCCCTACACCGTACAGCCCGGCGAACGGGTGGCGCAGCTGTGCATCGCGCCGGTGTGGCAGGCGGACTTCGTCCCTGCCGGCACCTTGAGCGATACCGCCCGCGGCGCGGGCGGCTTCGGCTCCACCGGGACGGTATGAGGACAAGCGTTTTCCAAAATTTTCCAGTCTCGTGCCGCTGCGGCAGATTTCGACCGGCCCCCACCCTATAATGAAACACGAAAGGACCCCGCTATGGCTTTGATCCTCGCCTCCGGCAGCCCGCGCCGCCGGGAACTGATGGCGCTTATCGCCCCGGACTACACCGTTGTGACCAGCGATGTGGACGAAAGCAAGATCGCGGCCGATACCCCCGCCCATCTGGCCCAGGCGCTGGCCACTGCCAAAGCCCGCGCCGTCGCCGCCCTGCGGCCCCGGGATACCGTCTGCGGTTTTGACACCGTGGTGGACTGCGGCGGCGAAGTGTTCGGCAAACCCCGCGACGAGGCGGACGCGCTGCGGATGCTGCGCGCGCTTTCGGGCCGCACCCACAAGGTGCACACCGGCGTGTGCATCTGCCGGGGCGCGCGGGCCGCGGCCACCGTGGAAACGACGATGGTGCAGTTCTCCCCCATCGCGGAGGAGGACCTGCTGGCCTATGTCCGCACGCCGGAACCCTACGACAAGGCGGGCGCGTATGCGATCCAGGGCCATGCGGCGCTGTGGTGCGCGGGCATTGCGGGGTGCTACTACAACATCATGGGGCTGCCGGTGCACCGCACGGCGCAGTTACTGCGCCGGTTCGGCTGAATCGCGGCGCGCAGCCCCCAAGTGAGGGAGCTGTGCATGAACCGCGTACAAGACTTTTTCAAACGTATTTTCAGGAGAATTCGCGCTATGTTTACCAAAGACATCGGCATCGACCTGGGCACCGCCAACACGCTGGTGTACATGAAGGGCCGCGGCATCATCATGCGGGAGCCCAGCGTGGTGGC
>DSTMR04002__coassemble_3639_pt1 | contig 6316 bp, 5 predicted proteins | sample DSTMR04002__metabat2_low_PE_018 | metagenome-assembled genome bin DSTMR04002 | reverse complement strand
TTCATCATGTACGCCGCCCAGGCTCATCCGGGCAAACTTGCGGCCCATACATTCCGCAATGGAATGGGCGATGCTGGTCTTACCGACGCCCGGAGGCCCCACCAGGCAGACGATCTGCCCCTTGACGTCGGTATTCAGTTTGCGCACCGCCAGCAGTTCCAGAATGCGCTCCTTGACCTTCTGCAAGCCGTAGTGCTCCCGGTCAAGGACTTTACGCGCGTGCGCCTGGTCCAGATCATCTTCCGTCGTAGTATGCCACGGCAGCGCCAGGCAGGCGTCCAGATAGCTGCGGATCACGCCGCTTTCGGCGGAATTCCCCTGCATGCGGGAAAGTCGGTCGCACTCTTTCAGCAGCTTTTCCGTGGATTCGCTGTCCAGCTTGAGGGCCTCGATCTTTTTGCGGTATTCTTCCGCCTCAGCCCGGGTATCCTCCGCATCGCCCAGTTCTTCACTGATAATATGCATCTGCTCGCGCAGATAATATTCGCGCTGCCCTTTGTCCATCTGGGCGTTGACCTTATCGTCCAGGTCGCGTTCGATCTCCAGCACCTGGCATTCCTGCCGCAGCAGGGTCAGCAGTTTTTCCAGACGCCCCAGCAGCGTGGATTCGTTGAGGATAGCCTGCTTATCCGAATACTTCATCAGCAGGTTGGCCGGCATGTACTCGCTGAGATACAGCGGGCTCGTCGAAGTGACGATATTGTAGACGACATCCTTGGAGATCTGCGGGCTGTAGGACAGGTAGGTCTCGAAGCATTCTTTCAGACTGCGGACCAGCGCTTCCGTCTGGGTGCGCTTATCGGCCCCGATCCCCCGCACGGGAACCGGGCGGACCGTAGCCTGCAGATACTTTTCGCCGTCTTCCAGCTCCAGCAGCCTGGCGCGGGTCTTCCCCTCCACCAGAACCTTGACCAGATCCTCGGATACGCGCAGCACCTGCTTGATCTCCGCGATCACACCGTAGGAATACAGGTCCCGCAGGGCAGGTTCCTCCACATCCATTTCACGCTGTGCGACCAGAAAGACGCTGCCGTTCCCGCGCATCGCCGTTTCGATCGCCGCGATGGATTTGGGGCGTCCCACCTCGAAATGAACAACATTGTTGGGAAAAACCACCAATCCGCGCAGCGCGATCGCCGGCAGGTGGATCACATTGCGGGCAATTTTAACCTTTACTTTTTCAGACATATTTACTCTCCCATAGCCTGCAATACAGGTGTGTTTCTTACCAGTTCAGGCGGCAAAAGGATTCGAATGCTGCGCCGCGCCACCTCTGCGTGCAGATTCCTCTGCGGGGAGCATTCCCCATCCAGTGTTGTGACCAAAGGTTTTTCATCCAATACCTGAATATCGATCCAGCGGGTCCTGAAAATGTCATGTACGGCCGGAACGGTTTCGTCACCATCCCCTCGGGGGTCAGATGGCGGCCTTTCCGGTATCCGCTCAAAAGGCCCGCCAGCTGCAGCCGCGGAACAGGCTTAAGCAGGACTACGTCCAGCAGTCCGTCATCCATGCGGGCATAAGGCGCCGCGCAGTAACCGCCGCCATACATCTGCGCATTGCAGATCGCCAGCATCATATATATGCCTTCCTGCTCGCCCTGATCCGTCCGAACCCGCAGCCTGTGCCGGAAGGTGCTGCACACCGCTTCCAATATAGAAAGCGTATAGGCCGTTGTACCGCCGCACAGCGGCACGCGCCGCCATTTTGCGATGCCATTGGCGACTTGCGCATCGACCCCGGCCGCGTAGATGTCGATGCCATACCCCTGTGGGGTACGGATGAGATCTGCCTGCCGGCATTCCGCCGCCAGCTGTGCGTCCAGGTCCAGAAAATCCGCTTGCGTACCGAAATTACGCACATAGTCGTTTCCGCTGCCGCAGGGAATGCAGCCAACGGCAATTTGTTCTTTTCCCGCAGCGGCTTGCAGCACCTCGTTCATGGTGCCGTCACCGCCGCAGGCGTAAACGCGGACTTCCTCCCCGCATTGCGCGCAGGCTTCGGTGATTTCCCGGGCATGGCCGGCGTGCCGCGTTACACAGATCGTCGCTTCGATCCCCGCGCGCGCCGCCGCGGCGCGTATACGCGGCATCAGGCTGACGCTTGCATCCACTTTACCGGCCGTCGGATTGATGATAAAGAAATTGCGTATCCCCGTCTCCCTCCTTCTCCCAGCGGTAAAGGTAGTATTTATTGTAACTTTTTTAGGGAAAAAGTGCAAGAGGGTGGGATAAACTGTTAGAGGTCTGACCAAAATAAGCGCGACAGGAGGCGAAAGTATGCAGCAATTCTTGCAGGAGACCGGCCAGGTCGCACTGACCAGCCTTTTGTCGCTGGTCAGTATGTTCGTCTTTACCCGCCTGAGCGGAAAACGCCAGATCTCCCAGATGAGTCCGTTTGATTACCTGAACGCCGTAACAGTGGGTTCCATTGCGGCCGAGATGGCCACCAATCTGGAATCCTGGTACCGGCCCTTCACCGCTCTGGTCATCTACGGCGCCGTCACGCGGGCCGTGGAGTATACCGCCTGCAAAAGTATTGCCATGCGGACATTTTGGAGCGGCCGCTCCATGATCCTGATGAAAAACGGCGTCATTTCCAAAGCGAACCTGCAACGCGCTTCCATCGACCTCAACGAATTTCTGGGCCAGGCTCGGCTCGCCGGATACTTCGACCCCAATGAGATCGAAACCGCCATTCTGGAAAATAACGGCCAGATCAGTTTTCTGCCCGCAAGCACCGCACGCCCCGCCACGCCGAAGGATCTGGGGCTGCGGACGGAACCCGTCAGCGCCTGGTATGATCTGATCCTGGACGGGCGGCTGATGGAGGACAATCTGAAAAGCGCCGGGCATGACATGCGCTGGCTGCAGGAACAGCTCCACAAAGCCGGAATCGGCCAGCAAAGTGAAGTCTTCTATGCCGCCTGCGACAAGCAGAACCGCTTTTTTGCCTGCCGCGGCTCAGAAAACGGATAGCAAAGGGGCCGGAGCATTCGCTCCGGCCCGTATTGTGCCTTTTGGAGTTGCTTATTTGAAGTAGCGGTCCAGCAGGCCCTGCATGCCACGGCCATGGCGGGCTTCATCCTTCGCCATCTCATGGACGGTGTCGTGGATGGCATCCAGGCCCAGTTCCTTCGCCTTCTTGGCGATGTCCATCTTGCCGGCGCAGGCGCCGCACTCAGCGTCAACACGCATCTGCAGGTTCTTCTGGGTGCTGTCGGTCAGGACCTCGCCCAGCAGCTCGGCGAACTTGGAAGCATGCTCCGCCTCCTCGAAAGCATAGCGCTTCCAGGCTTCGGCGATCTCGGGGTAGCCTTCACGGTCAGCAACGCGGCTCATGGCCAGGTACATGCCGACTTCGCTGCACTCGCCGTTGAAGTTCTCACGCAGGCCCTGCAGGATCTCCTCCGGGGCATCCTTCGCGATACCGACAACGTGCTCGGTCACATAGGTGTTCTCTTTCTTCTCAATGAACTTGGAAGCCGGGGCCTTGCAGACCGGGCAGAACTCGGGGATGGAACCTTCGGCAATGTAGCCGCAGACAGTGCAAACATATTTCGTCATAATGAATAGCCTCCTATTTATGATCGTAGCTCCTGAGACGCATTCCTGCGTCTTTGTCCCTATTATAGCTTTTTACAATTATCTTGTCAAGAGCGTTTTCAAAATTTTAAGAAATATTCTTATTTTTAAAAGGATTTCTTTTCCATCTGCTCCTGCGCGCCGTCTGCGGAAGCGCTGTAAACAGCGCACGGGTCAGAAGGCAGTTCAAAGCCCCCACCAGAACGCCTGCCACCAGCAGGAGCGGCGCATAGGCCAGCGCCATGGCGCTGGAAAGGATACCGGCCGCCCCCAGCAGCTGGCCCAGGTTATGGGCCAGCGCACCGCTCACGCAGAACATGTACCCACTTACCTGAAATGGGACGCACAGCAATCCCAGCAGAACCAGCAGCGAGAGCACGCCCCCGCACAGGGAAAGGAAACCCGCGGTAGCCCCCCGCGTGAGCAGTGCGAACAACGCTTTCAGAAAAACAAACGCCCACGCCGCACGCAGCGGCAGGAACAGCAGCGCATACATCACCACCATGTTGGCAAGCCCCAGTTTCATCGCAGGCATCAGCCCCAAAAGCGGGGCGATACCGGACTCCAGCCAGGACAAAGTGATCGCCAAGGCAAACAGCAGCCCTGTCTGTGCAACCCTTTGCGCCTTGGAATTCTTCATCAGCCGCCCCCTGCCACCGCCTTTTTTGTTCCTGCTTGATTGGAGTGTACGTCAAAAAGACAGGATTTGTCAAGCAAAGAAAATTTACAATCTTTCTATGGTTTGCAAGGCAGGATTCGACCAAAACGGGTTGAAAAACACCTTTAAATAGTGTATCCTAATAATATGTTGAAGTGCGGCACCGGGCCCGGCGGCTCCCTGACGCACTGCAATACCGACAACATCAATAAAAGGAGTCTCTTTCATGAAAAAGTTACTGCCGATCATTTTGTGTGCTTCCATCCTGCTGGCCGGCTGCGGCAATTCCAACAGCGAGGATTCTTCTTCCGTTGCTTCTGACAGCACCTCCGTTTCTGCTTCCGAGCCCGCTTCCAGCAGCGAAGCCTCTTCGGAGCCCGCTTCCGCGAGCACCGCGGCGGAGGAAGCGCAGACCGATAACCTGGAAAGCGCCGTTGCCGCGCTGGAGGCCGTGAACCCCATCAGCAATCCCGCCCCCCTGGACGACGACAACGAAGATTCCGCTTTCCGTGTGGAAAATGAACTGATGCTGACGATGGACAACCTGGTAGCCTACCGCGGCGACATCACCAACGATCAGGCAGACTGCGGTCTGGTTTTCGTCGTGCAGGCCAAAGAGGGCAAGGCGGCCGACGTGGAAGCGGAACTGCAGGCTTACAAAGACAGCCTGAGCGCCAACAATATGTATGCCGAGTTTGCGGACAAGATCGCCATGGCGGAAGACGCCCGCATCGTGACCAACGGCAACTATGTGGCCATCGTGATCGCCAGCATCGGCAGCGATTACGGCGCCATTGACACTGCGCTGGAAACGGCGTTGAATTTCTGAGCTTCCCGTATAGGATCTTCCAGCAGGCCGCTACCCCCATCGGTAACGGCCTGCTTGTTTAGAAAAACGAAGGAGTCCCGCCATGGTTTTTAACAGCGTGGTATTTTTGTTCTGTTTCCTTCCTCTCTCCCTGCTTCTGTACTATCTTGCGCCGGGGCGCGTCAAAAACCTGATCCTTCTGGCGGAAAGTCTGGTGTTTTATTGCTGGACCGGGACAGCCTTCCTTCCGTTGATCCTCTGCCTGATCCTGTTCAACTATCTCTGGGGCCTGCTGACCGCAGCAGCCCGCGGCAAGCTGCGTGCGTTCCTGCCGGCGGTCGCGGTGCTTGGCAACCTCGGTGTTCTTGTTTATTTCAAGTACGCCAACTTTCTGATAGACACCATCAATCAGATCGGCAGTTTCGGTATTGCGGAACTTTCGGTCGGCGATGTACTGCCTCTGGGCATCAGTTACTACATTTTCAAGATCATCAGTTATGAGATCGACGTGTACACGGGGAAAATCACGTCGGAGAAGAATTTGATCACCTTTTCCTGCTATGTGCTTTTCTTCCCGCAACTGATCGTCGGCCCGATCGTTCCCTACCGCGATATGGCGGCGCAGTTCCACAAAACCGCCGGACGCTGCAGCCTGCCCTTGATGGAACGCGGTGTTGAACTGTTTGTGTTCGGCCTTGCAAAAAAGGTGCTGCTGGCCGATTCCATCGGTGCGCTCTGGACCGATATCATCGGCAGCGGCGGCGTGGGGCTGGCCAACGTTTCTACCCCGCTGGCCTGGCTGGGTATCCTGGCCTACTCCCTGCAACTGTACTTCGACTTTGCCGGTTACAGCGAGATGAGCAACGGCCTGGCTGCGCTGCTGGGGTTTGACTGCCCTGCCAACTTCGATTTGCCGTACATATCCGGCAGTATCACAGAATTCTGGCGCCGCTGGCACATTTCCCTGTCCACCTGGTTCCGTGATTATATCTACATTCCGTTGGGCGGCAACCGCAAAGGGAAGGCGCGCCAGCTGTTCAACATGCTGATCGTATGGGCCGCCACCGGCATCTGGCACGGGGCCAGCTGGAACTTCATCTGCTGGGGGCTTTACTATTTCGTACTGCTCACACTGGAGAAACTGTTCCTGCTGAAACATCTGAAAAAAGGGCGGGTATGGCCGCACCTGTATACGCTGGTCCTAGTCGTTCTTGGCTGGGGGATCTTTACTGCCAACCAGCCCGGTGCACCGCTGGGCTTGCTGAT
>DSTMR04002__coassemble_3634_pt1 | contig 6327 bp, 5 predicted proteins | sample DSTMR04002__metabat2_low_PE_018 | metagenome-assembled genome bin DSTMR04002 | reverse complement strand
GAACTCCCACGGGCGGAGTCAGAGTCCGCTGCACTACCATTATGCGAATCCCCATCGCGGTCTGTTGCGGGCGGCGTGCCCTCAACGCTTATCTATTATAGCCATCCGGCAGGTATTTGTCAACAGTTTTTTTCTATTTTTTTCATATTTTTGAACCGCCGTCCGCCCCTCCCATTTTGTCCAAACGGGGTTGACAAGCCCCGCCCTGTGGCGTACTCTAATAGAGTAAAGACGTGCAGGCACTCTGCGCGCAAACCGCGCCCGGCGCGGCAAACGGGAGGTAATCATATGGCAATTCGTGTTGGTATCCTGACGTCCGGCGGCGACTGCCCCGGCCTGAACGCAACGATCCGCGGCGCCGCCAAGGCCTTGTATCACCGCATGGGCGACAAGGTGGAGATCATCGGCATCCAGAACGGTTACGACGGCCTCATCAACGGCAACTACCGCAAAATGGACCCCAGCGAGTTTTCCGGCATCCTGACTGTCGGCGGCACCATTCTGGGCACCAAGCGCACCCCGTTCAAAAAGATGCGCGTGATCGAAGATGACCAGATCGACAAAGTGGCCGCCATGAAAAAGACCTACAAGGAGGCCAAGCTCGACTGCCTGCTGTGCCTGGGCGGCAACGGCACCCACAAGACCGCCAACCTGCTGAGCCAGGAGGGGCTGAACATCATCGGCCTGCCCAAGACCATCGACAACGACATTTACGGCACCGACGTGACCTTCGGGTTCCACACGGCGGTGGACATCGCCACCGAGGTGATCGACCGCATCCACACCACCGCGGGCAGCCACAGCCGCGTGATGTGCATTGAGATCATGGGCAACAAAGCCGGCTGGCTGACGCTGTATTCCGGCATCGCGGGCGGCGCGGACATCATCCTGATCCCCGAACACCCCTACGACATTGAGAAAGTGGCCGCCGCTGTAGAAAAGCGCGCCAAGGCCGGCAAGAATTTCTCGATCCTGGCTGTGGCCGAGGGTTCTTACTCGGTGGAAGAAGCCAAGATGAAGCGCAAGGAGTGGACCGCCAAGCGCGCCGAGGCCGGTTACACCACCGCCACCAACCGCATCGCCCAGCAGATCGAAAAGATGACCGGGGCCGAGACCCGCATCTGCGTGCCGGGCCACATGCAGCGCGGCGGCAGCCCCAGCGCCTACGACCGCGTACTGGCTACCCAGTTCGGCACCTATGCCGCCCGCCTGGTGGCCGACGAGCACTACGGCGTGACCGTTGCCATGGTGGACCGCCACGTGACGGCCAACCCGCTGGCGGACATTGCCGGCAAGACCCGCGGCGTGCCCGACGACTGCGAGATGCTCAACGTAGCCCGCGCCATGGGCATCAGCCTGGGCTGATCCCTTTCCCTGCTTTTCCCTGCCGTCAGGCAGGATATTTTGCCCCGGAGCCCTGCCCCGGGGCATTTTTGTATAACGAAAGCCACCCGACGGCGGGTGGCTTTCGTTATACAGCACTTCATTCCAAGTAAAAATCCCGCAGGGCGGCCAGACGGGGGCCGTCCAGCCCATACTCTGACGCAAAGTACGCTTCAAAGCTGCCGAAGCGGGCAAGGATCTCGTCGATCGCCCCGTCGCCCATCGGTGCGCTGACGCCCTCCACAGGCTGCAGCAGTTCCCGCTCCTGCGGGGATCTGCCGCGCAGCGACGCTTCGATGATCGCATGGCGGTAGCGGTTGGTGAGCATGTAATCGGCCAGAGCCGTCTGCCGGTCCACGCCCAGGGCCAGCAGGATCAGCATGGCGGCGATGCCGGTACGGTCCTTGCCGCAGGTGCAGTGGAACAGGATGGGCGTTTGCCGCCGTTCCAGCATGGCAAACAGCGCCCGATAGGCCGGGTTTTGGAAGGGCATCTGGCGGTAGAGGGCGCTGAACCACTCAAAATCATGGACGGGGCGCCCGGCTTCCCGCTCAAAGGCCGCCTTTTCGGCCGCCAGCCGCTCAATGCCGGTGGAGGAAAAATCCATCTCGGTGCCGTCCCGCATGCGCATGGCGCAGATCCGCTGATAGGCCGCGCCGGGCACTGCCGGGTCCGGGTGCTTTTCCGCTTCCCCGGCGCTGCGCAGATCCAGGATCGTCCGCAGGCCCCAGCTTTGCAGCGTCCTTCGGTCCTCCGGGCTGGACAGGGCATCCAGATTGCCGCCCCGGTACAGCAGGCCATATCTGACCCGGCGGCCGTCGGCTGCCGGGTAGCCGCCCAGTTCCCGGAAATTGACCGCGCCCTGCAGAGGGATCTCGGTCCCCGGTGCGGGTCGATGGTTCTGCATCGTTGTTTTCCTCTCTTTCCTGCTTCGTGATACAGGTCTCATCATAACACAAAAATCCGGCAGGGGCAACCCCCGCCGGAACGGCTCATATCTGCGCCAGCAGCGCGTCGATTTGGCTGCGCCCGGCCAGCCCCAGGCTGAACGCGGTAGCGCTGCCGCAGGCGATCCCCAGCCGCAGGGCAGACGGGAAAGACCCGCTTTGCAGCCAGCCCGCCACAAAACCGGCCAGCATGCTGTCCCCCGCGCCTACGCTGTTGACGACGGTTCCCCGCGGCGCGTCGGCGCAGTGTACAGCGCCGGATTCTTCCAGCAGCAGCGCGCCGTCGCCCCCGCAGCTGACCAGCACATTGCGCGCCCCGCGCGCCTGCAGCTCCCGGGCCGCCTGTTCGGTCTCGGCTTCCGTGTTCACCGCCCGCCCGACAGCCTGGGCCAGTTCCTCCCGGTTGGGTTTGATGAGGAACGGGCGGCAGCGCAGCGCCTGTTCCAGCAGCGGCCCCGAAGCGTCCACCACCGTCTGCACGCCGCGCCCTTCCAGCCGCGCCAGCATCGTTTCATAGGTATCGGCGGGAAGCCCCGCGGGCAGGCTGCCCGCCAGCACCAGCACATCGCCGGACTGCAGCGCGTCCAGCTTGCGCAGCAGGGCTTCCACGGCCTCCGGCGGGACCGTGGGCCCCGCCCCGTTGATCTCGGTCTCCCGGCCGTCCTTGAGTTTGAGATTGATGCGCGTCATACCGGCGGGCAGGCGGATAAAATCCGTCCGCAGGCCGCGGGCGGCCAGCCCCTGTTCCAGCCAGACGCCGGTGGCCCCGGCCACAAAGCCCAGGGCCACGCTGGGGCAGCCCAGTTCCGCCAGAACGCCGGACACATTGACGCCCTTGCCGCCCAGCGCGTATTCTTCCCCGGCGGCGCGGTTGACCGTGCCCGCCTGCAGCGGGCCGTCCAGCCGCACCACAAGGTCGATGGCAGGGTTCAGGGTAACAGTGTAGATCATGGAAACCTTCCTCATACAAAATTCAGACCGTGCCGGGGCGGGTCACCGGCGTCAGCGGGATGCTGCCGTCCAGCAGCGCGTCGCGGCTGGCGATGGCATAGCGGGCGTACCCGTCGATCAGGTACTGGTTGCCGTCCGCGTCCGCCACCGCCTGCATGCCGGCGGAAGCGTCGTCGATGACGATATACTGCCCCGGTCCGGCTTCACAGACCACCCAGATGGCCCGGTCCCCGCCGCCGAGCCAGCGGCGCCGGGGGCTGCGGGTCAGGCTGCCGGTGGTGCGGTCATAGAGATAAAGCCAGTCCCGTTCCTCCTCATTGGAGTTGAACGTCACATCCGTGGCATATACATTCAGGAACTGCATTCCCTGGGGAAGCTGTGTCAGCATCGTATCTTCGTTCTCCCCCAGCGGGCGGTATAAGATTTCATGCCGCTCATTCACACGCCACAGCGCGCCGTCCTCCAGCTGGCGGTCCAGCCAGCTGCCGGAACACTCGTACAGCACTTCTTCCTCGCCGGTGGCCGGGTCCAGCGCGCAGAGGGAGGTGGTCATCCAGTCGGAAAGGTCGTTCAGATTGTCCACATGGTAGTGGTCATAGACCGGCGCCAAAGGGCAGTCCTCTGCCAGCGTCCTGCGGGTGATGAGCAGCCGGTCATCCCAGACCCCCACCAGTTCGCCGCCAAAAGGCGACCAGGTGGTGAGCGTTTCCAGCGTTTGGGCTTCCGGGTCCAGCCGGACCAGGGAATACACATCAGGCACCGCCGGATCGTCGGAGATCTGGCAGTAGCGGAAGTAGAGGGATACCCCGTCGCTGGCAAAGCCGCTGTTCCAGACGGCCAGCGAGGTCCCCTGGGGGAATTCATACAGGGGCACACGGTTGCTGCCGTCCAGTTCGCTGCGCAGCAGGACCGGGGTATCGTTGACCATGCCGGACCAGAACCAGTAAAGATACTCGTCGTCGGCAAAAAGGTCTGCGTTGAGATTGGGCAGTTCCAGCGGTTCGCCGACGATCTGTTCGGTGGCGGCGTTGAAATCCAGATACCGCGCCACAACGGTGTCGGTGTTGTAGTCCCACTCCGCTTCATAGCGTCCGGCGTCGTTCTGTGCGTCCACCCAGTAGAGCGGCACCGCCTGTTCCGCAGGCTGCGGGGTCCCGGGGCTCTGTGTGGGGGCCGCGGGCGTTTCCACCGCCTGCGGCGGGGATGCATCCTCCGCCGTCGCAGGGGCCACTGGTTCCGAAGCCGGGGCGGCGCAGGCAGTCAGAAGCAGGGCCGCCACGGCAAGACAAAGCTGCTTTTTCATCCTCGTTCCCTCCTGCCGCATACAGAACGCCGAAGGCTCAGTTGCCCTCGTCGTAACTCACAACGGGCACCGACGCGTACTCGTCCGGCCCGTCCGCCGGCAGCGTCTGCATGTATTCGTGCATGGCCTCGGCCACCTTTTTGCTGTAGGCGACCGCTTCCACCACCGTGCGGGCGCCTTTGACCGCGTCGCCGCTGGCGAAGATGCCGGGGATGCTGGTGTGGCCCACCTCGTCGGTGACGAAAAGCCCGCGTTCGTTGGTCTTGAGGTTCTTTTCGCTCTCGGTGATGGTGGTGCAGGGGCCCTGGCTGATGGAAACGATGACGCTGTCCGCCGGGTAGAGTTTTTCGCTGCCGGGGATGGCGGTGAGGGTGCCGTCCTCCGCCTCGTTCAGATCGCAGAACACCACGCCCCGGTCGGTGATCTCCAGCGGTTTCTTGTTGTAGTAGAAGTTCACGCCCTCCAGCTTGGCGTAGCTGGCCTCGTAGTCGCTGGCGGCGATCTTTTTCGAGAGGGAGAAGCACTCCACATGGCGGGTGCCGTTGCGCAGGGCGGTGCGGCAGACGTCCATGGCCGCGTTGCCCGCGCCGATCACCACCACCCGGCTGCCCAGGTGGTAGACGTTGGGGTTCTGCAGATAATTGATGGCAAAGTGCACGTGGCCCAGGCTCTCCCCTTTGATGTGCAGGGTATTGGGCCGCCACACGCCGGTGCCGATGAAGATCGCCTTGTAGCCGTCGCGGAAAAGGTCCTCGATGCGCAGCGCCTTGCCCACGTCGGTGTTGGGGCGGACCTTGATGTCCTTCAGGCGCAGGTGCCGGTACTCGAAATCGTCCAGCACCGACTTGGGCAGCCGGAATTCGGGGATGCCGTAGCGCAGCACGCCGCCGATCTTATCGTGACTTTCGAAGATGGTCACGTCGTAGCCGTAGCGGGCCAGGATGACGGCGATGGTCAGGCCCGCGGGGCCCGAGCCGATGATGGCGGTCTTTTTGCCGTTGGGTTCGGCGGGGCCTTTGGTCATCTGGCTGGCGTAGGTGGAAGAAATGTAGTTTTCAATGACGGAGAAATGCACCGGCGCCCCCTTGATGCCCTGGACACAGTGCCCCTCGCACTGATTCTCGTGGTTGCAGACCAGCGAACAGACCGTCGTCAGGGGGTTGTTCTCAAACAGCATCCGGCCCGCCTCATTGAGCTTGTTGGCTTTGAGCAGGCGGATCACTTCCGGGATGTTGGTGTGGATCGGGCAGCCCTGCTGGCAGCGCGGGTTCTTGCAGCCCAGGCAGTGGTTCGCTTCGTCCATTACATGCAGTGCCATAGTCTTCTCCTTTTTCGCTTCCGTACCGATTTTGCGCGTTAAAAATGCAACAAAGTTTCCGTTTTGCGCATTTTTTCTCCATAACTTATACTATCACCGGTTTGGTGGTGAAGGCAAGCCCCATCGGGCAGATTTTTTCCCGGCAAAGTGACGAAAAATCCACGCAGCGGCTATGCAGTTCCGCGGCCTGCCGCGCCTGCGCCCCGGCGCGCGCCAGGTCGGCCAGCGAAGTGCCCGCAGGCAGGGCGGTACTTTTCAGGCGCGGCAGCGCGCTTTTTCTGGCCCCCAGCACCAGCAGCCAGGGCGGCGGGGGCAGTTCCTGCGGGATGCCCAATGCGGCGTCCAGCGCCAGGCGGCGCAGCCGGGCATGTGGATAACGCTTGGTCTTGAGCCGCGCATACAGGTCTTCCAGTCCGCCGGCAGCC
>DSTMR04002__coassemble_3320_pt1 | contig 6819 bp, 6 predicted proteins | sample DSTMR04002__metabat2_low_PE_018 | metagenome-assembled genome bin DSTMR04002 | reverse complement strand
ACACGGCATGTGGAATGTATCGTAGCCTTACAAAAAGAGAAACCATGACCCGAAAAAGGAGCGCGCCTATGAACACCATGCCAAACCCCGCCGGCTTCCAGGCCGCAGATACCTGCATCGGATGCGCCCGCTGTGTGTTTGAATTGCTCTGCGCTTCCCGCGGGCTGGGGTCGGTCATGATGACCTTTCCGCTCGGTGTGCTGGCGACCATGCCGGACATCCGCAGCCTGCTGGAGATCCCGGAGGATCACTGCGTGCCGGTGATGATCGGCTTCGGCTATCCTGAGATACCCTACGCGAGAGGCGCGCAGCGGAAAACGGCGCCGGATCGCATCCATCGTCCCCAGTTTCCGAAACTCTGATCTTTCTTGGCGGCAGAGCGGCGAAGGGCACTGCCTGCGCCGCCAAGTCCGGCCGTTTCTTTCACGATGCACCCCGGAGGCCCCCACATGGATACGACCGTTTTCCCCGGCTGCGAGGCATCCCTGCGCAGCGATGTTCTGGCCTATGCAGCCAAACGTTACGGTTCCCGGCCGGAAGCGCTCTGGCGAACGCACCCGCGCTACACCGTCCTGCGGCGCCCGGACAGCCAAAAGTGGTATGCGCTGGTGATGGACGTGTCCAGGGACAAGCTGCGGATACCGGGTCCGGGCTCTGTGGATGTTCTGAACGTCAAGTGCGACCCGATTTTGGGCGGCTCCCTCCGCCTGGAGCCCGGTATCCTGCCCGCCTACCATATGAACAAGGACAGCTGGCTCACCTTGCTGCTGGACGGGACGGTGCCGCGCGAAACCGTGTTCGCCCTGCTGGACGGCAGTTACCGGCTGACCGGGCCGCATGCCGCGGGTATGGCCCGCGCGCCCGGCAAACAGGCCTGGATCTTTCCCGCCAATCCCCGCCGCTACGACCTGGCCGCGGCATTCGCCCGCGACCCGGAGATCCTGTGGCGCCAGCGCATCCGCATCGCGGCGGGCGACACCGTCTATCTTTACCTGACGGTCCCCATCGCTTCCATCCTGTACCGCTGCGAGGTGCTGGAAGTGGATCTTCCCTGCCCCTGGGAGGACCGGCGCGGCCCTGATGCCCGTGCTTTGCGCATGAAACTGCGGGAGACATACGCGCCGGGTGTGCTGCCTGTCGGGCTGCTGCAGGCGCACGGCATCCGCTCGGTGCGCAGCGCCCGGCTCGCACCGGCGGCGCTGGTACGGGCTATTGCGGAGCGGACCGGCTGCGGCTGACATCTTTTTATACAGACCATGCGGGACCCCGCCGCCCTGTACAGGGCGGCGGGGTCCTGTATCCGTCCGGCCTTATCGTTTCATCCGTTTCGTACCGCTGCGCCACGCTTTGAGGTCCATGGTACAGCGGCCGTTCTGCCTTGAAGCCAAAGCAAATGCCCGGCGTTTTTCCTGCGTCGTTTTGTCCGGCTTTGCGAAAAAGTTTCTCACCGTCCCCTGATGGCGCTGCAAATTGACTTTCCGGGCAAAAGCCGTTATAATCAGAACAAGAATCCTCAAAAATGCAAGTACGCGCATTCAAGTATGATACCTGCAGATTTTTACTATACTTTCTTATGGGAGAGTGTTACAGTTATGGGACTGGAATGTATCAAAGACGCCGACCTGGAACAGACCGGGTTCAACTATACCATGTCGCTGATCCAGGGCAAGTACAAAATGTTTATCCTCTATGCGCTGATGGGTTACAAGGTCGTGCGGTTCAACGAACTGAAAAAGTACCTCAAAACCATCTCCTACAAAACGCTGAGCGCCAACCTGAAAGAACTGGAAGCGGACGGGCTGGTCCACCGGGAGGAATACCCGCAGATCCCGCCCAAGGTGGAGTACAGCCTGACGGAACGAGGCCGCTCCCTGATCCCGATCCTGGACAGCATGTGCGAATGGGGCGTGCGCAACCGTCCTTGACGCCCTCATTGACCGCAAAAGGCCGACCTGACTGGATTTGTTCAAATTCTTTTTTGCTGTTGTTCACGATTTTCCAACATTTATATGGCATAATGGGTTACAAAATCGCGGGCGTTGCCCGAAAAGGTGGTTTGTTTGCATGAGAGGCTGGTTCCAGCGCTTTATGTCCGGCCGGTACGGTTATGACCGTTTCAACCGTTTTCTATCCATTGCATCCCTGGTGTTGTTCGTAGCGGGGCTTTTGTTCTCCCCGCTGCTGTACTGGCTGGGGATCCTTACCCTTGGATACTGTTACTTCCGCATGCTGAGCCGGAACATCCATAAGCGCTACCAGGAAAATGCCAAGTACATGGCGCTCGAAAACAAGGTCGCCGGCTGGTTCTCCACCCGCCGGATCCGTTTCAAGCAGCGCGGCCAGTACCGCTATTTCCGCTGCCCGCACTGCCGCCAGGAACTGCGCGTGCCCCGCGGGAGGGGCCGCATCTCGATCACCTGCCCCAAATGCGGCACGCAGTTTGTGAAAAAGAGTTGACGGGCCATGTTTGGATATGTTACCATCTATCGCAAGGGATTGGGCAAAGAAGAACTTGACCGTTACCAGGCGTATTATTGCGGCTTGTGCCAGACGCTGGGGCAGCGCTACGGCCTGCCCGGCCGCATGGCCTTGAGCTACGACATGGCCTTCACCGCCATGCTGCTGACCGCCCTGTATGAGCCGGAAACCCGTTTTGGCTCCGGGCGCTGCCCGCCGCACCCGCTGAAAGCGCGCCCGCGGGCACAGAACGAGTTTTTGGAATACGCCGCCGACATGACCATCCTGCTGGCATACTACAATTTTCAGGACGACTGGCAGGATGATCACCGGCAGGCCAGCCTGCGGCGCGCCCGGCAATTCGAGCCCTTGCTGCCCGCGATCCGGGAACGCTGGCCGCGCCAGTTCAGTGTGATCGGCGAGCAGCTTGCCGCCCTGAACCTGTTGGAAGAAGCCGGTTCCCATGATCTGGACGCTTTGTGCAACGCCTTCGGCACATTGCTGGGGGCGGTCTTCGCCTGCCGCCAGGACCTTTGGACGCCGGTACTGGAAGGGATGGGCCGCGGCCTGGGCGGGTTCATCTACCTGATGGACGCCTACGACGACCTGGAAAAAGACCGCAAAAAAGAGCGTTTCAATGCTCTGCAGGCGCTGGCCGGCCAGCTCTCCCCCGCCGAATATGAGGCGCGCTGCCATGAGCTGCTGACCCAGCAGATGGGCCTGTGCGCGCAGCAGTTTTCCCTGCTGCCTATTCTGAGAGATACCCCGGAGGGGAAATTATTGTATAACACGATCTATTCCGGCGTGTGGAGCAAGTATGCGCTGGTGAAAAAACACAGGGAGGGGCGCCGCCAATGACTGATCCTTACAGCGTACTGGGTATCAGCCCCGGAGCGGATGACGAAACCATCAAAAAGGCGTACCGGCAGAAGTGCAAACAGTACCACCCCGACTTGCACCCCAATGACCCCTCCGCCGAAGAAAAGTTCAAGGAAGTGCAGGCCGCCTACAGCGAGATCATGCGCCGCAAGCAGAGCGGCGGCCAGAACGGGTACCAGCAGCGCTCCGCTTCCGGCGGGTCCTATGGATACGGCAGCCAAAACCAGTACGGCGGCGCTTACCAGGAGGACCCCTTCGGCGGGTTTGGCTTCGGCCCCTTCGGGTTTGGTTTCTACGGTTCCGCCGGCGGCAGCCGCCAGACCTATACCACCGGCCAGGAAAGCCCCGAGATGCGCGCCGCTGCAAACTACATCCGCAACGGCTATTATCAGGAGGCATTGAACACCCTGAACGGCATCCCGACCGGCGAACGCAGCGCCCAGTGGCATTACTACTGTGCTTTGGCCAACCAGGGCCTGGGCAATAACATCCGCGCCCGGGACGAAGCACGCACGGCGGTCTCGATGGAGCCCAACAACTACGCTTACCAGAATCTGCTGGACCAGCTGCAGAATCCCGGCCAGACCTATACCAGCTACCAGCAGCCCTACGCCCAGCCCAGCGGCGCCCCGGGACGGTTCTGCCTTTCGTTCTGGATGTACCTGCTGATGTGCAACATCTGCAGTTGGTGCTGCTGCGGCGGCCGCGGCGGCTTCTTCTGCTGCTGATGCCGCCTGCCGCGATCTGCTGCCAATCAAAAATGCCCCCGTCACCGCAGTGACGGGGGCATTCTCAGTTTTCCGATAGTTTAGTGGTCGTAAGCGGATTCCGCAGCGTCGCGGGCGATCTCAGCCTCTTCCAGTTCCTGCTCGACCTCCGGCAAACCGGTGCCGGCGGGGATGAGCTTGCCGATGATGACATTCTCCTTCAGACCGGCCAGCGGGTCGGTCTTGCCCTTGATGGCAGCTTCGGTCAGGACACGGGTAGTCTCCTGGAAGGACGCCGCCGACAGGAAGGAGTCGGTAGCCAAACTGGACTTGGTGATGCCCAGCAGGACCTGGCTGGCCTGCACCAGCTTGAGATCAGTCTCACCGGCGTCGATGCGGGCCTGCAGTTTCTCGTTTTCGATCATCACGTCGCGGCGGTTGACCACGCTGCCCACGATGAAATCGCTGGAGCCTGCATCCTCGATGCGGACCTTGCGCATCATCTGGCGGACGATGACTTCGATGTGCTTGTCGTTGATATCAACGCCCTGCAGACGGTAGACTTTCTGCACCTCGCTGATGAGGTAGTTCTGCGTAGCCACCGGGCCCAGAATGGCGAGGATATCCTGCGGGTAGGCATGGCCTTCGGTCAGGAGCGCGCCCTTCTGGACTTCGTCGCCCTCCATCACCTTGAGACGCTGGCCGAAGGGGATCAGGTAGCTCTTGGTGACCGGCGCGCCGTTGTCGTCCACGCCGTTGATCTCCGCATGGCGGCTCTTCTTGGTATCGTCGATGTGCACGGTACCGGCGATCTCGCTCATGATGGCCATAGCCTTGGGACGGCGGCTCTCGAACAGTTCCTCAACGCGGGGCAGACCCTGGGTGATGTCTTCCGCCGAAGCGATACCACCCGTATGGAAGGTACGCATGGTCAGCTGGGTGCCGGGCTCGCCGATGGACTCGGCAGCGATGATACCGACCGACTCGCCCACCTTAACGCACTGACCGTTGGACATGTTGGAGCCGTAGCAGCGGGCGCAGACGCCCACGTGCGCGCGGCAGGTCATGACCGAACGGATCTCCAGCTCGGTGATGCCGGCGTTGGCGATCTTCTCGGCGTCGAACATATCCATCATCTTGTCCTTGCTGACCAGCAGTTCGCCGGTCTTGGGGTCCAGCACGTCATGCAGCGCATAACGGCCGTTCAGACGCTCCTTGAAGGATTCGACGACGGAGTTGCCCTCGCTGATCTCCCGGACCAGGATGCCCTCGGTGGCATGGCAGTCCTCCTCGCGGATGATGACTTCCTGGGAAACGTCCACCAGACGGCGGGTCAGGTAGCCGGAGTCCGCGGTGCGCAGGGCGGTATCGGCCAGACCCTTGCGGGCGCCGCGGGAGGAGATGAAGTATTCCAGAATGTTCAGGCCCTCGCGGTAGTTGGCGCGAATGGGCATTTCCAGCGTCTTGCCGGCAGTGTTGGCCAGCAGGCCGCGCATACCGGCCAGCTGCTTGATCTGGTCCATAGAACCACGGGCGCCGGAGTCGGACATCATATAGATGGGGTTGCGCTGGTGGTTGCTGCGCAGGTTGTTGCCCAGCGCTTCGGAGACCTGCTCCGTCGCTTCCTGCCAGATGGCGACCGTGCTGCGGTAGCGCTCCTCGTCCGAGATCAGGCCGCGGTTGAAGTTCTTCATGACCTTCTCGACCTTCTTGTCGGCCGCAGCCAGGATCGCCGGTTTTTCCTCCGGGATGATGGCGTCGGGCACGGCGACCGTGATGGCGGACAGCGTGGAATATTTGTAGCCCTGCGCCTTGATGGCGTCCAGCATCATCGCGCAGGCCTTGGTGCCATGCTTGGTCAGGCAGCGGCTGATGATGTCGGGCAGACCCTTCTTGGTCAGCTTGTCGGACTTGCCGCCGGAAGCGATCTTGAGGGTGCGGGGGTTCATCTCGTAGTCGAACTTGTGCTCGGGGTCCGTGCGGTCCACATAGCCCAGGTCCTGCGGGATGGGGGTGTTGAAGATGATCTGGCCCATGGTGGTATCCACCAGCGCGCTCTCCTCCACACCGTCAAAGGTCATGGTGCGGCGCACCTTGATGGGGGCCTGCAGCGTGATGAGGCCCTCGGAATAGGCCATCATGGCTTCCGCTTCGTCGCGGAAGACCTTGCCGTGGCCCTTGTCCTCAGGGTTGACCAGCGTCAGGTAGTAGCTGCCCAAAATCATATCCTGCGTGGGCACCGTGACGGGCTCGCCGTCGGAAGGCTTGAGCAGGTTGCCGGAGGCCAGCATCAGCATCTTGGCTTCGCGCTGGGCCTCGGTGGACAGCGGCAGATGGACGGCCATCTGGTCGCCGTCGAAGTCGGCGTTGAAGGGCGTGCAAACCAGCGGATGCAGCTTGATAGCGCGGCCTTCCACCAGGACCGGCTCGAACGCCTGGATGCCCAGGCGGTGCAGCGTAGGCGCACGGTTCAGCAGGACGGGATGGCCCTTGATGACCGTTTCCAGAGAGTCCCATACCTCGGGACGGGCGCGCTCCACCATCTTGCGGGCAGACTTGATGTTGTTGGCCTTTTCTTTCTCGACCAGGTCCTTCATGACGAAGGGCTTGAACAGTTCCAGCGCCATTTCCTTGGGCAGACCGCACTGGTACATCTTCAGTTCGGGGCCGACGACGATGACCGAACGGCCGGAGTAGTCGACGCGCTTGCCCAGCAGGTTTTGGCGGAAGCGGCCCTGCTTGCCCTTGAGCATGTCGGACAGGCTCTTGAGGGCGC
>DSTMR04002__coassemble_3242_pt1 | contig 6940 bp, 5 predicted proteins | sample DSTMR04002__metabat2_low_PE_018 | metagenome-assembled genome bin DSTMR04002 | reverse complement strand
AAAAAGCCGTCCCGGCTCTGGCCGGAACGGCTGGCAATATCCTTTTTTCAGGACGAAGATTTTTTTGTCTGGCTGTCGATCTTGTCGATCTCATCCCGCAGCATCTGGGACACCGGGTGCCGTACATTGCGCAGCCTGCGGCCGCCAGCCGGGGGTTTGGGCTGGGGAGCGCTGCTGCGCGGCCTTACGGGCTGCGCGGTGGCCTTCACACGGAACTGGGGCGCCGCCGGTTTGGCCGCAGGGGCCGGTTCCGGGGCGGAGGCTTCCGGGGTGCCCTGGGCGAAATCCCGCATCTCGGTGCCCAGTTCCCGCAGTTCGGCCTCGGTATCGTCCAGGGCCTGGTAGATGGCCTGGGTCAGCCCGTCCAGATCCAGGGTGGCGGCGCTCAGCCGCTGGTCCACCCGGGCCAGACGGTCCCGCACCAGCATGACCCCGGCGGCGATGCCGCGGGCGTTTTCCGCCATGCGGGTCTTTTGCGTTTCCGCCTGCTGCTTGAGTTCTTTTTCTGCGCTCTCGGCATACAGCTGGGCATCCGCCAGAATTTTGCGGGCTTCCAGCCGCGCTTCCCGGATGGCGTCCGGCGCAGGCGCGGCAGACCCGCCCTGCCGTGCGGCAGACAGCTGCTTCTGCAGGTCCTCCACCTGCTGCTGCAGGTCGTGGCATTTGAGCTGCCAGATGTTGGCGTTCTTCTGGCTTTCCTGCTGGCCGGACTGGTATGTATCCACCTGCCGCTGCAGGACCGCCAGCTGGTCTTCGCCTTCCCGGCATTTGGATTCCGCCGCGTCGGCGCGCTGGTTGGCGGCATCCACTTCCGCCTGCAGCGCCGCGATATGGCTGTCGGAATCGGTGCGCTCCCGGCGCAGGGATTCCAGTTCGGATTCGAGCTTGTGCAGCTTCTGCTCGTACTCCATCTTGCGCTGCTGGCTTTCGTCGGCCAGCGCGTTCATGTAGGCCAGCACATCATTCTTATTAAAACCCATCCATTCGGAGCGGAACCCCCGTTCCAGAATGTTTTTTGTATCAGATGGCATGGCGTTTTACATCCTCTCGCGGCAAATGGCAAAAATCAGGAGCGCTTGTTCAAGATGCTGAGCAGATCGTCGAAGTAATCGCCGTCGTCCTCTTCCTCTTCCGCCGCAGCGCCCGTCCCCACCGGGGTATCCACGCCCGTGCTGAAGGACTGGGTAAAGATCGGGTTCGGCATCACAGGGTTGATGTCCGGGGCGGCGGGCTTGGCAGGCTCCGCGGGCTGGGCGGCCTCGGCCGTCTGGGCCGCGGCGGCGCGCTTGGCGTCCACATGGGCCTGGATGGGCTCGTCGATCTCCGGCGTGCTTTCAAAGCCGGTGGCAACGACGGTGATGCTCATCTCGTCGCTCAGGCGCTCATCAAAGGCGGTGCCCCAGATGATGTTGGCGTCGGGATGGGCGGACTGGGTGATCATGGAAGCGGCGGTCTCCACATCGTCCAGGCCGATGTCGGGGCTGGAGGTGATGTTGATGATGACGCCGCGCGCGCCGGCGATGCTGGTCTCCAGCAGCGGGCTGGAGATGGCCGCCTTGGCCGCGTTCTCGGCCTTGCCGGCGCCCTTGGCCACGCCGACGCCCATGTGGGCGAAACCGGCGTCCTTCATGATGGAGCGCACGTCCGCAAAGTCCAGGTTGATGAAGGCCGGGATATTGATGAGGCTGGAGATGCTCTCAACGCCCTGGCGCAGCACGTTGTCGGCGGCCTCGAAGGCGTTCATCAGCGTGATACGCTCCTGGCTGATGAGCTTCAGGCGCTCGTTGGGAATGACGATCAGAGAGTCCACATGCATCATCAGGGAAGCGATGCCCTGTTCCGCCAGGCTCATCTTGCGCTTGCCCTCGAAGGCAAACGGCTTGGTCACGATGCCCACCGTCAGGATGCCCAGGTCGTGGGCCGTTTCCGCCACTACGGGCGCGGCGCCGGTGCCGGTGCCGCCGCCCATACCGGCGGTGATAAAGACCATCTGGGCGCCTTTCAGCGCGTTGGAGATCTCGTCCTTGCTCTCTTCGGCGGCGCGCTGGCCGACCTCGGGGTCCGCACCGGCGCCGCGGCCCTTGGTGAGCTTGGCGCCCAGCTGGACCTTCTGCGTAGCTTTGGAGTTGAGCAGCGCCTGCTGATCGGTGTTCATCGCAACGAACTCGACCCCGGACAGGCCGGACTCCACCATGCGGTTCACAGCGTTACCGCCGCCGCCGCCTACGCCGATGACCTTGATATTGGTCACATTTTGCATTTCTTCGTCGAGAACGAATGCCATGAGTGTATCCCCCTAAAATGTAAAAGTGTCAGCGGATCCTTCGGGTGCGGTTCCAAAATGGGCGCACTGACCCGTGATTTTTTTGCATATAACTGATTATTAGAATACCAAATTTCCCGCTCAATTTCAATACCCGCAGGGAAAATTCGCAAAAAAATGCCGGTACGTCTATAAGTTCCACCAACAGAGCAGGGGGCCGTGCATATTCTTTGGTACAAACGTAGAATTTTACGGCGTTTTATTCCGCATTCTTCCGGCGGATGCACCGCCCGCCCAGCCGTGCCAGGTCCCCGGGCAGGTCTGCATAACCGCGCCGGATATGGCCGGGGTCCCGCAAAATGGTGGTGCCGCGGGCCGCCAGCGCCGCCACCAGCAGCGCCGCCCCGCCACGCAGGTCCGGCGCCGTGACCCGGGCCGCACGCAGCTGCGCGCCGCCCGCAATATACAGCGCCCGCCCGCGCACGGTGCAGCCCGCCCCCATGGCGGCAAAGCCTTCTGCACAGGAGAAGCGGTTGGCGAACAGATGGTCGTAGATCACGCTGGGGCCCTCCGCCTCCAGCAGCACCGCGGCGGCCAGGGGCGCCGTGTCGGTGGCAAAGGCAGGCCAGGCATTGGCATAAAGGTCCCGTCCGCCCCGCAGGCGGAGGGCGGGGTCCCGGACCAGGGTCACGGCGTCCCCGTCAAGGCAAACTTCCACCCCGCAGTCCCGCAAAAAGTCCAGGAACGCCCGGTAGTAGCGCGGCGCGCAGCCTTCCACCGTGACCCGGCCGCCCGCAGCGGCCGCGGCGGCCGCATAGGTTGCGGCGGCGATACGGTCCGGCACCGGCGTATAGGCCACGCCGTCCAGTGCATGCCGCCCCCGCACCACGATCACCGGCGTGCCCGCCCCGCTGATCTGCGCCCCGCAGGCGCGCAGGAACTGCGCCAGGTCACAGACTTCCGGTTCGCAGGCCGCGCCCCGCAGCACCGTGGTGCCCATAGCGCAGCAGGCCGCCATCAGCAGCGTCATCGTTGCGCCGACGCTGGGCAGCCGCAGGGCGAAATCCGTCCCGCGCAGCGGCCCGAACCGCCGCAGCGTGGCAGCCTCGCCCTCCAGTTCCACCTGCGCCCCCATGGCCGCCAGCCCCGCCAGATGGATATCCACCGGCCGGGGCCCCAGGCGGCAGCCGCCCGGCAGGGGCAGGCGCACCGTCCCCGCCCGGCAGAGCAGCGGCGCCAGATAGAACACCGAACTGCGCATGGCCCCGGCCAGCGGGGGCGGGATCTCGCCGCACAGGTCCGCAGCCGGGACCGGCAGGGTACACAGGTCCGGCCCATGGCGCACCGCCCGGGCGCCCACGGCGGCGAGCAGGGCCAGGCTGGTATCCACGTCGGCCAGTTCCGGCACGCTGCGCAGGCAGCAGGGGCCGCCGCACAGCAGCGTGGCCGCCAGCAGCGGCAGCACGCTGTTTTTCGCGGCGGCCGGGCGAATGTTCCCCTGCAGAGGCTGCCCCCCGGTGATCGTGATCGTCTGCATGATGGCCCCCTTTTGCACGAACGGCAGAAAAAGGCGCGCGGCGTTCCCCGCACCGCGGCCCTGCGCTGCCGGGGGCTCTTTCCCGGCGGCGCCGCGCTGCTGTCCCGTGCCTGTTGTCTTACTACTTTATATATTGGCGTCCGCAGCCCGATATGCTGCCCGCCGTCATAACAGCAGGGGCTGGATCTGTACGCCGCGCAGGGCGCTTTCCAGTGTATCGGGCAGCTGGGCGAAATCGCTTTTCAGGCTGCAGGGCTTTTTATAGCTGTCGTCCTGCCCGAACGGCACGAAGTAGTAATGCCGGCGCTGCAGCAGGGCTCCCAGCGCCGGGGCGCTGCCGGAGAGCCCGTCGTTGGTGGAAGGCGCCACCACCACAGGCCGCCCGATGCGCAGCAGGCTCTTGGCCGCCATCGTCACCGGGGTAGAACTGATCCCGGCCGCCAGCAGGGCCATCGTCGTGCCGGTGGCCGGCGCGATCACCAGGGCCCCGGCCCTGTGCTCCGGCCCCAGCGGCTCCACTTCCTGCAGGGTCGTGAGCGGCGCATGGCCGGTCAGTTCCCGCAGCGTTTTCTGCAGCCCTCCGGCCGTACCGAAACGGGTGTCCTGCGTGGCCGCGCTGATGCTGAGGATGGGCAGTACATCCCATCCGCGGCGGCAAAGTGCCTCCACCTGCGGCAGTACGGCCGAAAAACTGCAAAAGCTCCCGCACAGTGCGAACGCCACCGTACGGGACGCGCCCCTGTCCTGTTCCCACTTCATCATGCTTCCCTCCTGTCTTGCAGCAGATGCAGCGCCGCCTGTGCGACCAGTGTCCCGGCGGTCTCCGGCGCATAGCGGCCCGGCAGCCCCGGCGCGGGTTCCACGCGCACGCCGAGCTGTTCCGCCGAAGCCAGATCCACCCCGCCAGGCCGGCTGGCCAGGTCCAGCACCAGCGCGCCCCGGGGCAGCATTTGCAGCAGCGTCCGGGGCAGGACCAGCGCCGGGATCGTGTTGACGACGGTATCGCACCCCGGCAGAAGGGCGGGCAGTTCCGCCAACGCTTCCACCCGGCAGCCCGCCCCCTGTGCCTCGGCCCGCTGTACCGCGCTGCGGGCCGCCACCGTCACGCCGCCGCCCAAAAGCCGCAGCCGTTCGGCCAGCGCACGCCCGATCCGGCCGTAGCCCAGTACCAGAAAATCGCCGCCCCAAACCGTGCGCCGCCGCAATTCCAGCAGCAGCGCCAGACAGCCTTCCGCCGTGGGCACCGCGTTGAGCGCTTCCAGTTCCGGGTACTGGAAATAGTCCGCCAGCGGCAGGTCCGCCTCCCGCGCGGCGCGCCGCAGCGCCGCACCGGGACGTCCCGCCAGCAGCAGCGTGCCGGGGCGCGCCGCCTGCAGGATGCGCGCCGTTTCGTCGTTGATGCGTTCCTGGGCCGCCGGGAACAGCACACAGTCGGCCTGCCCGGCTTCCGCCGCGCCCACCACGCGGCACCCCGCCCTGCGGAGCGCCGCTGCCGCTGCCTGCTGCCGCGGATCGCGCCCCGCCACACAAAATGTCAGGCACATCGCAGTTTCCTCCTTTCTTTTGGCTATACTATGCTCGCGGCAGAACGGGGTGTTCCTGCGCCGCGGCGGCAAAAAAGCGTCCTGCCCCCCAGGGGGGGGCAGGACGCTCCGCACTTTTTGTGAAAATCAATAATACTTAAAGGCATCGCATTGGCCGCGCCAGACCTGCACCGGGTCGATGGGGACCATACCGATCCGCATTTCGGCCACCGTGGTGCGCCCGCACTCGGCAATGACCTGGCCCTGTTTGAGTTCGTCGCCCTTCTCGACGCTCACTTCGCGCAGGTTGAAGAAAAGGCTCTTGACGCCCGCGCCATGGTCGATGACCACCGTATAGCCCAGGTCGCCGCCCAGATCCTGCGCCAGCACGACCGTACCGTTGGCAGGGGCGATCAGCGGTTCGCCGGAGACGGTGTTGAGCACCACATTGGTGGCGGTGCGTCCGCCGGCGCCGGTGTTCCGGCTGCGCTCGCTGTAGCTGCGGCCCACATATTCCGTCGTGCCGAAAGCCAGTTTCACATCCAGAGAATTGAGGAAGGGCTGGACAAAGTTGCCGTTGGCCCAGGCTACCGCATCCTCGCTGCTTTCCAGCAGTTTTTCCACACTGGCGGGAAGGTCATCCTCCCCGATATAAGGGGCGGTCAGCTGGGAGTCCGCATAATAGTCGTTATGTTCCCATTCTGCCGCGCGGATCTCCAGTTCAAACGTCTCGGTATAACCGCCCGCCTGAACGGCCAGTTCCTGCGTGCCGGCAGCGGCGTTCCAGGGGATCGGGATATAGCAGATCCAGCCCGTGCCGGAGCGGAAGAAGCCCGGATTTTCCAGCGAGGCGGTCAGCACCGGCGGCTGGCCGTCCAGCGTTTCTCCCACCCGCACAGCCACTGCGCCGCCCTGCTCCGCATAGGCCGCAGACAACTGTATGGTGGGCTGCACGCTCACAGTAAAGGTAAACTGCCAGGTCTCGCTGCCGGTGACCGAAGTGTCCCCGGGCACCTTGCTGGCGTCGCTGTACACGACCAGTTTGGCCGTATATTCGCCGTTGGAGGTAAAAAGAAAATCGGAAAACCCCTTCGTGTCGCCCTCGTAGACCGTTTCACCGGCGCTGTCGGTCACGGTCAGTTCATCCCGATAACCGGCGGGCGAGACCTCAAAATCGGGCGAAGCCTGATCGACCGTCTCTGCCAGCGCCGTCGGCGTGCTGCTGAGCGTATCCGCATAGGTGCGCTTGAAAACATTGCCGATGACCGGCACTTTCCATTTATAGGCCGTGGGCTCCACGGTCTGCCCGTCGAAGGTCACTTCAATGCTGGGCACCATGTCCGGCGTGGCGTTGCCGTACAGCCAGGCCACGCCGAAACCCGCGATGACCAGCACGAAGAACAGCACCAGCAGCAGCCACTTGGCGATGCCGGACAGGCCCTTCTGCAAGGCGCGCACCGTTTCGCCGCCCTCTTCTTCCGGGGTTTCCCCGCCGTTTTGCTCCGTTTCCTCCGGCGCGGCGGGTTCCTCTTCGCCCACCTGCGCCATGATCTGCTCGATGGAAAGCTGTACCGTCCGGGTCATGTCCGAGAGGCGCTTTTCCTCCTCTTCGGACCG
>DSTMR04002__coassemble_3191_pt1 | contig 7046 bp, 6 predicted proteins | sample DSTMR04002__metabat2_low_PE_018 | metagenome-assembled genome bin DSTMR04002 | reverse complement strand
ATTGAAGGTGGGGGTCGCGGGATTACCGTCATCCACCTCGTAAAAATCCCCCGCCACGGCGGGCGTTTCTTCCGCCGGGGCGGTCTCGGCCGTGGCGGCCGCTTCCGGCGCGGCGGTCGCGGACGGGGCGCTTTCGCCCTGCCCGCCGCAGGCGGCCAGTGAAGCGGCCAGCGCCAAAGCCAGCATCATACAGTACGGGCGTTTCATACATCCATCTCCTTTGTTTCTGCGCTTTGCTGCCGCGCAAGCGGCGGCGTTCAGGGCGTCGTCTGGGGCAGTTCCTCCGGCGCGCAGGGCTGCAGCGTCAGGTTCAGCGCCCAGCGGTCGCTGGATACGGCGTTCCCGGCCGCGCTGACGCTGCTCCATCCGTTGAAGCGGTAGGGCGCTACCGCCGCCGCGATCAATGCTTCGCCGTTGCGGCTGTACAATGCGTTGGGGTAGGGGCAGTTTTCCGGCACATCCCAGTCGCCCAGGGCTTCCAGCCCGGCCTGGGCGGCAAAGGCCCGCAGCGCGTCCGCGTCCGGGGCCGGCGGGGCCGTGTCCCCTTCCCGCGGGGCCGAGATCCACAGCTGCGTTACAGCCCCGGTGCGGCTGTCCATCGTCATGCTGAACGCCGTATACAGCGCGCCTTCTTCCAGCGCAAAACGTTTGAGGGTGACAAACCCCAGGCTGTCGGTGGCGTAGTAGGGCAGGGTCAGGTCGTAGTAACCGTTGTACGACTCATAAACGGCGGGCGCGGTATCCTCCGTCCCGTCGCCCCAGTCCGTGGCCCAGTCCACCCACCGGGCCGCCAGCACGCCCTCGGCGGCCAGGTTTTGCAGGGCGCTCTCCACCACCTCGCGCTGGTCGTAGGCGGGGGTCATTTCTTCCAGGCCGTTCTGCGCCTGAATGTACATTTTGGGGCCGGGCCCCTCCGGCCGCAGCGGGTCCGTCCGGCCCGCGCCGTCCAGTTCCTGCTGTTCCTTGCGGGCGGAAAGCTGCCGCAGGATGTAGTAGTCCTCGCCCTGGGGCGTGGGGGCCGTGTAAGGTTCCGCCACCGGCTCCCGGCGGCCCAGCGCCGAGGCGTCCACCGCCGCCAGAAAGATGGCCGGCGCGGCGGCGCAGGCCAGCACTACGGCGGCGCAGGCCGTCCAGACCCGGCGGGGATGCTGCCACAGATTCATTCCGCCGCACCCCCTTTCTGCAAAACCACCCGCACCGTGGTGCCCCGGCCGGGCGCGCTTTCGATGGCAAGGGAACTGCCGTGGGCCGCCGCGATGCGCTGGCACAGCGCCAGCCCCAGCCCGCTGCCGCCCTGCCGCCGGGCGCGGGATTTATCCACCATGTAGAAAGGTTCGGTCACGCGGGGCAGCTTTTCCGCCGGGATGCCGCAGCCGTGGTCGGCCACCTCCAGCGTGACGGTCCCCGCCCCCGGCAGGCAGCGCACCTCGACGGGCGCGCCCTCCGCGCTGGCTTTGACGGCGTTCTGTACCAGATTGCAAAGAAGGTCCAGCAGCAGGTCGGCGTCGCCGCGCACCACCCAGCTGCCCGCCGGGGTCCGCAGTTCAGCCCCCGGGCAGGCGGCCCGCAGCCGGGGCCACAGTCCGGCCAGTTCCACATCTTCCAGCCGCACGGGCTCGTCCCCCAGTGCCAGCAGGGCCAGCAGCTTCTGGCTCAGCGCCTCCAGGCGGCGGCTCTCCTGGTAGATGGCGTTGGCGGCCTCCCGCTGTTCTTCCGGGTCGGTCTGCAGGGTGCGCAGCACATCGGCGTACCCCAGGATGCTGGTCATGGGCGTTTTGAGTTCGTGCGTGAACGCCCCCACAAAATCCTCCCGGCGCTGCACGTCGGCTTCCAGATCCGCGATCTTTTCCTGCACGGCGTCGGCCATGCGGTCGAAGCTGCGGCTGACCTGCTCGATCTCGTCGCCGGTATGTAAGCCGGTGCGGCGGGCGTAATCGCCCCCGGCGATCTGGGCGCTGGCCGTGGAAAGCACCCGCAGCGGACGGGTCATCTGCCGCGCCAGCACCGCCAGCAGCAGCGCCCCCGCGGCCAGCACCACGGCTTCCAGCGCCAGGAACCGCCGCAGGCTGGCGTCCCGGTCGCGGTACAGGCCGGTCAGGTCAAAGCTGCTGACCAGGTGCAGGCCCCCCTGCAGGTCGCTGCCGTACAGCGAGAACACCGCTCCCCGCACCGACACGGTGTACATGGTGCCGTCGGCCAGCGGGGCGTCGCAGGGCGCGGCCAGCGTATTGGTCAGGCAGCGTTCCCCGCGCCACAGGGCGGCGGCTTTGCCCTGGGCCTCCAGCAGCCCGGCGATGGTCTCGTCCGCTGTACCCTCGCCCCGGCGCTGGCGGTCGATGATCTCGGTCTGCAGCAGGGTGCAGGTCTGGCGGTGGACCGCCGCATTGGCCTGGCCGGTGCGCTCCAGCTGCACGTGGAAATCGCTGTACAGCAGATAACACCCGCCCACCCCGAAGGAAGCGCTGAGCACGAGCAGCAGCAGGCAGATCATTTTTTGTGCAAATCGCATGAAGCTCTCCTTTTGGTTTTGTGCAGGCCGTCAGCTTTCCTCTTTCTTGAGGCGGTAGCCGATGCGGTAGACCGTCTCGATATGGTCATACCAGTGCAGCTTGCGCCGCAGCCGCATGATGTGCAGGTCCAGCGTGCGGGTGTCGCTCTCGGCCCGGTCGCCGCCCCACACCCGCTCGTAGAGGGTGTCCCTGTAGAGGGCTGCGCCGCGGTTGCGCATGAGCTGTTCCAGCAGCAGGAACTCGTTGGGCGTCAGGTCCACCGGCCTGCCGTTTTGCAGCACCGTATGTTCGCCCGCATCCAGCACCACGTCGAAAGCCTGCATGACGTTGCCGCGCCCGGCCCGCCGCAGCACCGATTCCACCCGGGCCAGCAGTTCCTCGATGACGAAGGGCTTGACGATGTAATCGTCGGCGCCCCGGCGCAGCCCTTCCACCCGGTCGCGCACCGCGCCTTTGGCCGTAATAAAGATCACCGGCACCCCCAGCGGACGCAGGTAGTCCAGCAGTTCGTAGCCGTCCAGCCCCGGCAGCATGATGTCCAGCAGCGCCAGGTCGAAGGAACGTTCCTCGATGCGGTCTGCCGCCGTACAGCCGTCCTCCGCCACCGTGCAGTCGTACCCGGCACGGGTCAGGCTCATCTCAATGAGCCGTGCGATGCGGTGCTCGTCCTCCGCGATCAAAACTCGTGTCATGCCACTACTCCCTTTCTATGTTCAGAATACGACTTGGTTGTATCGCAGTTGTAACAAACCCCGTTGTAATTTTACACAATTTCCTTTATTTTACCACAGAACCCGTGGTATAATGTACCAAAATGCGGAAAAGGCAAAGGAGTTTTACGACCCATGAACTCTACGATCGAAGAACTGGTACAGTCCCTGACGCTGGAAGAAAAAGCGGGGCTGTGCTCGGGCCGGGATTTCTGGCGCACCAAAGCGGTGGAACGCCTGGGCATCCCGGCCATGATGATGTCCGACGGCCCGCACGGCCTGCGCGCCCAGAAACCCGGAAGCAGCCTGCCCAACGACAGCATCGAGGCGGTGTGCTACCCCGCCGGGTGCGCGGCGGCGGCCAGCTTTGACCCCACGCTGACCCGCCGCATGGGCGCAGCGTTGGGACGGGAAGCCCGGGCCGCCGGGGTGCAGATGGTGCTGGGCCCCGCCATCAACATCAAGCGCAGCCCGCTGTGCGGCCGCAACTTTGAATATTACAGCGAGGACCCCTTCCTGGCCGGGGAACTGGCCGCCGCCTTCATCCAGGGCGTGCAGGGGGAGGGCGTGGCCGCCTGCCCCAAGCACTTTGCCGCCAACAACCAGGAGACCCGCCGCCTGACGGTGGACAGCCGCCTGGATGAGCGTACGCTGCACGAGATCTACCTGCCCGCCTTTGAGACGGCGGTGCGGGAGGGCAGGCCCTGGTCGCTGATGTGCAGCTACAACCGGGTCAACGGCGTATACGCCAGCGAGCACCGGCAGCTGCTGACGGAGCTTTTGCGGGACAGCTGGGGCTTCGCGGGGTTCACGGTATCCGACTGGGGCGCGGTCAACGACCGGGTACAGGGCTTGGCCGCGGGACTGGACCTGGAGATGCCGGGCTCCGGCGGCGTGAACGACGCGCGCCTGGTGGAAGCGGTGCGCAGCGGCGCGCTGGACGAGGCGGCGCTGGACAAAGCGGCGGCGCGCATTCTGAACATCGTGCTGCGCACCGCCGACCTGGCCCGCGTCCCTGCGGAGCACGGCGCGGCCAACGGGCACGCGCTGGCCGTGGAACTGGCAAAGGAAAGCGCCGTACTGCTGCGCAACCTGGGCGCGCTGCCGCTGCACGCCGGGCAGAAGGTGGCCTACATCGGCGCCTTTGCCGAAACGCCGCGTTTCCAGGGCGGCGGTTCCAGCCACGTGAACACCCGCGGGGCCGTGGGTGCGCTGGAGGCTGCCCGGCGCGGGGGCCGCACCGTGCAGTATGTAGCGGGGTTCCCCGCCGACCGCGACCAGCGGGACGAGCCGGAATTCCTGCGCGCGGTGGCGGCGGCCGAGAGCGCCGACGTAGCCGTGATCTTTGCCGGACTGCCGGAATTTTTTGAGAGCGAGGGCGCCGACCGCCGCCATATGCGCCTGCCGGACTGCCAGAACAACCTGATCGCCCGCGTGGCCGCCGTGCAGAAAAACACCGTGGTGGTACTGCACACCGGCGCGCCGGTGGAGTGCCCCTGGGCCGAAGATGTTTCGGCCGTGCTGTGCATGTATCTGGCCGGGGAGGGCGTGGGCGAAGCAGCCGACGCCCTGCTGTGGGGCGACGCCAACCCCGCGGGCCACCTGCCCGAGACCTGGCCCCTGCGGCTGGAGGACACCCCCTGTTACCTGGACTACCCCGGCGACGGGGTCACGGCGGACTACCGGGAGGGCGTTTTTGTGGGGTACCGCTGGTACGACGCCCGCCGCATGGCCGTGCGCTGGCCTTTCGGCCACGGGCTGAGCTACACCGGCTTTGTGTACCGGGACGCCGCGCTGGACCGCCCCACCCTGACCGAAGACGGCGAAGCCACGCTGCGGGTGCGCATCCGCAACAGCGGCGCCGTGCCGGGGGCGGAAGTGGTGCAGCTTTACGTCAGTGACGCCACCGGGGCCCCGGCGCCCGGCGGCAGGGTGCCCCAGGCCCTGCGCGGGTTCCAGAAAGTACGCCTGGAACCCGGGCAGGAATGCGAGATCTGCTTCACCCTGACGGCGCGGGACCTGAGCCATTACGACGAGCGGCTGCACGGCTGGTACGCCGCGCCGGGCCGTTATGAGCTGCGGCTGGGCCATTCCAGCCGGGATATCCGCATCACGGTACCGCTGCAGTTTGAAACGCAGCGTTTCCCGCCCCTGACGGTGGACGGGACCACGCCCCTGGGCCTGCTGCTGGCCGACCCGCGCACAGCCGTGACGGCGCAGAAGCTGTTGGATGGGCGCCGCGGGGACGGCGACGGCCTGATGCCCCCCGAGGCCATGGCCCAGATGCTGGACGCCACGCCCCTGCGAGAACTGACGGACTGCAGCGCCCCGGACGGCCTGCTGGCCGCCCTGCGGCGGGACGCCGGAGAATAAAACAGAATGCCCCCGCAAGGCAAAGCGGCGCGGCCCGGGATCCCGGGCCGCGCCGCTTTGCGCTGTGTGCAGGGGTCAGGGCAGGATCATGCCGATGCCTTTCTGCAGGGTCTCGCCGTCGAGGGCGCCGCGGGCCCAGGCCACCAGGTTGCCTTCCGCATCCAGGAAATAGGTGGTGGGCAGCGAATAGACGCTGTAGGTGGCCGCCGCGTCGGCGTCCAGGTCGAACAGCACCGGGAAGGTGTACCCTTCCTGCTCCAGCAGCGCCTGGGCGTCGGCCTGGGTCTCCCGCCCGGTGGTCATGTTCACCAGCAGGAACTGCACATCCGCCTGCTCCTCGTAGGCCTGCTGGAATTCCGGCATCTCGCTCTTGCAGGGGCCGCACCAGCTGGCCCAGAAATTAAGCACCAGCGGCTTGCCGAAATAGTCGCTGAGCCGCACGGCGTTGCCGTCGGCATCGTAGGCTGTGAAATCCGGCGCGCGCCGGTCCTCCGCGGTTTCTTCCCCGGCGGTCTCCCCGGTCTGCGCCTGCTGCGCCCCGCCGGCCTGCGGGGAGGCCTGGGGCACCGGGGTCTGCTCCACCGCCAGCTGTTCGGGGGCATAGCGGCCGCTCAAACGGTCATACAGGAAAGCCGCGCCGCCCAGCAGCAGGACCAGCGCCAGCACCGGCAGCCAGATAGTCTTTCGTTTCATCGTCGTTCCCCTTTCAGCTCAGGAAATTCAGCAGGCGGCCCATCAGGCCGGTGGCCATCAGCACGCCCACCACGATCAGGAACACGCCGCTGACGGTATTGATCACACTGTAATGCCGTTTGACCCAGTCAAAGGCGGTTTTCAGCCGGTCGATGAGCACGGCGCTGAGCACAAAAGGCACGCCCAGCCCCAGCGAGTAGGCCAGCAGCATGGCCATGCCGGCCAGCGCATGCCCCTGCTGGGAAGCCAGGGCCAGCGCCGAACCCAGGAAGGCCCCCACGCAGGGGGTCCAGCCCACGGCAAAGACCACGCCGAACAGCAGGGCCGAGAAAAAGCCCATACCATCGGTTTTGACGGCGCGGCTGCTGCCGCGGAACAGCGTCAGTTTGATGACGCCCAGGAAATTCAGCCCGAAGAAGATGACCACCGCGCCCGAAAGCAGGTTGACGGCGGTATGCCAGCGCTGCAAAAAGGCCCCCAGCGTGCCCGCCAGCGCCCCCATGAGCACAAAGAGCACGGTGAACCCGGCGACGAACCCCGCCGCGCCGGTCAGGGTACGGCGGGTGCTGCGCGCCCCGCCCCCGGCAAAGTAGGAGAGATAGACCGGCAGCATCGGCAGCAGGCAGGGGGAAAGGAAGGTGATGATCCCTTCCAGAAATACGATCAGATACGGCATGGGAAAAACTCCTGTGTTGGTAAGATCAGCTTGGCAATAGGATACCACGGCGGCGCGGCGGCTTCTGTGACGTTGTCACCCCGG
>DSTMR04002__coassemble_3097_pt1 | contig 7229 bp, 6 predicted proteins | sample DSTMR04002__metabat2_low_PE_018 | metagenome-assembled genome bin DSTMR04002 | reverse complement strand
TAAAAGTTCTTTGCTTACTTTCTTACAAGAAAGTAAGTAAACCAAGAAAAGGAGCGATAGCATGACCATCTTGCAGACCCGGGCCCTGAAAAAATACTACGGCGGCGGCGGCGGCGATACGCTGGTCAAGGCGCTGGACGGCGTCGACCTGTCGGTGGAGGAAGGCGAATTCGTCGCCATCGTGGGCACCTCCGGCAGCGGCAAAAGCACGCTGCTGCATATGCTGGGCGGGCTGGACCGCCCCACCTCCGGCACCGTCACGGTGGAGGGCAAAAACATCTTTTCGCTGAAAGACGAAGCCCTCACCATCTTCCGCCGCCGCAAGATCGGCTTCGTGTTCCAGGCCTACAATCTGGTGCCGGTGCTCTCGGTGTATGATAATATCGTGCTGCCCATCCAGCTGGACGGCGGCCGGGTGGATAAACGCCATATCAAGGGCATCATCCGCGCTTTGGGGCTGGAAGCCAGGCTGAACAGCCTGCCGGGGCAGCTTTCGGGCGGGCAGCAGCAGCGGGTGGCCATCGCCCGGGCGCTGGCCACCAAACCCGCCATCCTGCTGGCCGATGAACCCACCGGCAACCTGGACTCCGCCACCAGCCAGGACGTGCTGAGCCTGATGAAGACCATGAGCCGCACCTTCCGCCAGACCATGGTCATGATCACCCATAACGAGGAGATCGCCCAGCTGGCCGACCGCATCGTCCGCATCGAGGACGGGCGCATCGTCACGCGCTGAAAGGGGGCCCTGCCATGATGAACGTCGCCAACCGCGGCTGCATCCGCCTTCTGAGCCGCAAGGCCCTGGCCGCCGCCCGCACCCGCAATATCGTGGCGGTGCTGGCCATCGCGCTGACCAGTATCCTGTTTACTTCGCTGTTCACCATCGCCGCGGCGCTCAGCGCCAGTACCGAACAGTACAACTTCCGCATCGCCGGGGGCGATGTCCACGCCTCGGTCAAAAACATCACCTGGGAACAGGTCGAGGAACTGCGCGGCGACCCCGCCCTCGCCCACGCCGGGGCGCGGCTCTTCCTCGGCTACCCCACCGACCCGCCTTTCAACAAGACCCACGTGGAGGTCAGCTACATGGAGCCGGAGGAAGCGCCCCACTATTTCTGCACCCCCACCACCGGCGCCCTGCCCGCCGAGGGTACCGACGAAGCCGCCTGCGACAAACTGGTGCTGGACCTGCTGGGCGTGGAACCCCGGATCGGCGCGCAGTTTACGCTGGACTTTTCTATCGACAGCGAGACCGGCCAGCCCACCCGCGTCAGCCGTACCTTCACCCTCAGCGGCTGGTGGGAGCACGACCCCGTCAGCACCGCCAGCCAGGTGCTGGTGCCCCGCTCCGCCGCTGAGGAGATCGCGGCCCTCTCCAACGGGGACCCGGCCACGCCCACCGGCAAATGGACCCTGGGCGTGATGTTCCGGAGCTCCGCCCACATCGCGGACGACCTGGACGCTTTGCTGGAACGCCACGGCATGCAGACCACCGACCCCGCCGCCGGCGGCTATGTGGACAGCGGCGTGAACTGGGGCTACACCGGCGCGCAGATGGCCGGGAGCGGCGATATCCAGACCGTGGTCATCCTGGCGGCCGTGCTGGTGCTGATCCTCATCACCGGCTATCTGATCATCTATAATGTGTTCCAGATCTCGGTCGCCAACGACATCCGCTTCTACGGCCTGCTCAAGACCATCGGCACCACGGCCCGGCAGCTGCGGCGCATCCTGCTGTACCAGGCGCTGTGGCTCTCGCTGGCGGGCATCCCGCTGGGGCTGGTGCTGGGCTACGCCGCAGGCAACCTGCTGCTGCCCTTCTGCGTGGGGGCCGTCAACCCCGACCTCCGGGTGCTGGTGCGCTTCGAGCCGCGGGCCTTCGCCGCGGCGGCGGCCTTCTCGCTGTTCACGGTGCTGCTCTCCTGCGCGCGGCCGGTGCGGCTGGCCGGGCGGGTCTCCCCCGTGGAAGCCCTGCGCTATACCGAGGCCTCGCCCCGCCGCCTGCGCGCCCAAAAGCGCCGTGCCGCCGGGGGCAAAGGCTTCCTGCCCGCCATGGCCTGGGCTAACCTGGGCCGCAGCAAGGGCCGCACCGCCGTCACCGTCCTCAGTCTGGCGCTGGCCGTGGTGCTGCTGGAACTGACCTGGACCTTCACCTCCGGCTTCGATATGGAAAAATACCTGCGGGACCGGGCTGCGGCGGACTACATCCTCGCGTCGGGGGACTACTTCCAGTCCAACTACCGCTTTGCGGAAAACATCCTGCCCGAACAGGCCGTCGCCGACGTGCAGGCCCGGGGCACGGTCACCGAGGGCGGCCGGGTCTACGGCTCCGTCACCACCATCTGGGACGCCGTGGACGAAAGCTGGTACCGCGAGGCCTGGACCGACGCCTACGCCGCCAACGGCCAGCTGGAACTGCTGGAGGAACAGATCGCCACCAGGCCGCGCAGCGACGACGGCAAGCTCTACACCCCCATTGAACTGTACGGCATGGAGGATTTCCCCCGTTCCCGGCTGACGGTGATCGACGGCGACCTGGCCCCGCTGGCCGACCCGGCGCAGAACGCCATCGCGGCGGTATACACCACCGACGATTACGACAACGTGCAGCCCGGCAGCGCCTGGGCCCAGGTGGGCGATACCGTCACCCTGCGCTATGTACAGGCCACCGAGGCTTATTACACCGACACCGGCGAGACCATCCCCGACGCCGCCGACTGGGCCCTGGTGGAAGCCTCCGGGCGGCCCTACTCGATGCGTGCCACCGAGTACCGGGACGTGACCTACACGGTCTGCGCCGCCGTGACGGTGCCCTCCACGCTGTCTTTCCGCTACGTCGGCGGGGACCAGTTCCTGCTGAACGGCGACCGCTTCGTGCAGGATACCGGCACCGCCGCCACCATGTGCTATGCCTTCAACACCACGGCCGAAAGCAACGCCGCCATGGAGGACTACCTGGAAGAATACACGGGCAGCATCGACCCCACGCTGGACTATGAGAGCAAGCAGGGCTATGCCGCCGAGTTTGAGGGCCTGCGGGGCATGTTCACGGTGGTGGGCTGCGCCCTGGCCTTCGTCATCGGGCTGGTGGGGGTGCTCAACTTCCTCAACGCCATCCTCACCGGCATCATCACCCGCCGGCGGGAGTTCGCGGTCCTGCAGGCCGTGGGCATGACGGGCCGCCAGCTCAAGACCATGCTGATCTTTGAGGGGCTGGGCTACACGCTGCTGGCCCTGCTGCTGGCGCTGGCCGTCAGCGCCGCCGCCGGGCCGCTGGTCGGTCCCGCGGTGGAAAAACTGTTCTGGTTCTTCACCTACCGTTTCACGGCCGCGCCCCTGCTGGCGCTGCTGCCGGTATTCCTGCTGCTGGGCTGTGTGGTGCCGCTGGCCAGCTACCGCGCCGCCGCCCGCCAGACCGTGGTCGAGCGCCTGCGCGCCGCCGAGTGACCCGCGCCCAGGCGCCCCCGCCCCCGGCGGGAGCGCCTGGGCTGTTTCGGCCCGCCCTTCGCCAAACCCACCAAAACCCGCGCCCGGTTTTTGGCGGTTTTGCGGGTTGACAGCGGAAAACCGGCGGTGTACACTGGTGTGTATACGGGGCCGCATGGCCCGCCGCCACCCACACAACAGGGAGGGATCGCTGTGGATCTTTTGTTGAAAAACGCACAGGTGTACCGTGACCATCATTTTGCCCCCGCGGATCTTCTGATCCGGGACGGCCGCATCGAGGCGGTGGGCCCGGGCCTGACCGCCGAAGCCCCGGTGCTGGACGCCGGGGGCAGGCGCTGCGTACCCGGCTTCCTGGACGTTCACACCCACGGCGCCGACCATGTGGACGCCAACGCCGCCACGCCGGAGGATGTGCGCCGCTGGGCGGCCTTCAACGCCCGCCACGGCACCACCGGCTTTTTGACCAGCATCCTCACCGACACCGAGGAGCAGACCGCCCGGGCCATCGGCAACATCACCCGCGCCATGGACGAAGGCCCCACCGGCGGCGCGGCGGTGCTGGGCATCCATCTGGAAGGGCCCTTCCTCTCGCCCCAGTACAAGGGGGCCATGCCGGAATCCCTGCTGCGCAAAGGCGACGCCGGGTGGGTGCGCCGCTGCCAGCAGCAGGCCGGGGGGCGCATCCGCTACATCACCGTGGCCCCCGAGGTGGAAGGCGTGCCGGAACTCATCCGCGCGCTGCATGACGAGATCCCCATCGCCATCGGCCATTCGGGGGCGGACTATGCCACCGCCCGTCAGGCCATCGCCGACGGCGCGCGGGCCTGCACCCACACTTTCAACGGCATGCGGCTGTTCCACCAGCACGAACCGGCCATCATGGGCGCGGTGCTGGCCAGCCCCGACGTCTACTGCGAGGCCATCTGCGACGGCCGCCACCTGCACCCCGGCACGGTGGAAATGCTGCTGCGCTGCAAGGGGCTGGACCGGGTGGTAGCCATCACCGACAGCATCCAGGCCGCGGGCCTGCCCGACGGCAACTACAAACTGGGCGTCAACGACGTGGTCGTGAAGGACGGCGACGCCCAGCTGGCCAACGGCGGCGGCCGCGCGGGCAGCACCCTGACCATGGACCGCGCCCTGCGCAACCTGACAAAATTCACCAGCTTCACGCTGGAACAGCTGATCCCGCTGCTGACCGAAAACCCCGCCGCCCTGCTGGGCCTGCCCGCCAAGGGCCGCCTGGAACCGGGCTGCGACGGCGACTTCGTCCTGCTGGACGGGGAACTGAACGTGGCCGCCACCGTGGTGGGCGGCAGCGTCGTCTTTGAAGCGGCCGCGCGCTGACGTATTCTGTCCCGAACCATACCGCCCCCGGAGCTTTAGCTCCGGGGGCTTTTGGCTGCCCGGCGTTTCCCCGGGAAAAAGTTGACAGCCCCGCCCGTTGTGCCCTACAATAAGGGCAGAAAACCGCACAGGGGGAGCAGGTATGAACGTTTTCGACATCGTGGGCCCGGTGATGATCGGCCCTTCCAGCAGCCACACGGCGGGGGCGGCGCGCATCGGCGCGGTGGCCCGGGCGCTGCTGGGCAGCCAGCCGGTGGAAGCGCGCATCGAACTGCACGGCAGCTTTGCCCGCACTGGCCGGGGCCACGGCACCGACAAGGCGCTGGTGGGCGGCCTGCTGGGCTTCGCCCCCGACGACACCCGCCTGCGGGACGCGCTGGCCCTGGCCGCACGGCAGGGCATGGCGGTGCGCATTGCCGCCGTGGACCTGCCCGACGCCCACCCCAACACGGCGCGGCTGTATCTGCGGGCCGCCGGGGGCCGCACGCTGGAAGTGCAGGGCTGCAGCGTGGGCGGGGGCAGCATCCGCATCACCGGCATGGACGGCATGGAGGTGCTGCTCACCGGCGAAAGCCCCACTCTCATCGTGGTCCACCGGGACGAGCCGGGGGCCATCGCCGCCGTGACCGAGGCGCTGGCCGGACGGCGGCTGAACATCAGCGGGTTCCGCCTGGACCGCCAGAAGCGGGGCGGCAACGCCGTCATGGTGCTGGAACTGGACGGCGCGGTGGGGCCCGAAGTGACGGGGGCCGTCCGCGCCTTGCCGCAGGTGCTGCACGTCACGCTGCTGCAGCCCGTGTAAGCAACTGCAAAGTGGGAACCGGCCGCGCACGGCGGCGTCCCCGCCGCCGGCGGGGACGATTTTAAAAATCTGTGACACCCTGGAGGGAATACCATGCGACTGGACTACACATCCCTGGCCGCGCTGCTGGCCGCCGCCGAGGCGGCCGGCCAACCCCTGAGCGAACTGGTGCTGGCCCAGCAGGCCGAGGAGATGGAACTGCCCCCTGCGGAAGTCTACGGCCGCATGGCGCGGCGCTACGGCGTGATGGCCGAAAGCGCCGTGCAGGGCTGCGACCCCGGGCTGCGCAGCGCCAGCGGGCTTTCGGGCGGCGGCGCCGCCAAAATGCAGGCCGCCGTGGAAAGCGGGCGCAGCCTGACCGGGCCGGTGCTGGGCGGCGCGCTGACCCGGGCGCTGGCCGTCAGCGAACTGAACGCCGCCATGGGGCGCATCGTGGCCGCGCCCACGGCGGGCAGCTGCGGCATCCTGCCCGCGGCCCTGCTGACGATGGAACAGGAAAAAGGCTGCTCCCGCCGCGCCTGCGTCATGGCGCTGTTCACCGCCAGCGCGGTGGGCATGGTCATTGCCCGCAACGCCAGCCTGGCCGGGGCCCAGGGCGGCTGCCAGGCCGAGTGCGGCAGCGCAGCGGCCATGGCGGCGGCCGCCGTCGTGGAACTGGCCGGGGGCGCCCCGGCCCAGGTGGGGGACGCGGTGGCCATCGCACTCAAGAACGTGCTGGGCCTGGTCTGCGACCCGGTGGCCGGCCTGGTGGAAGTGCCCTGCGTCAAGCGCAATGCCGCCGGTGTGGCCGGGGCTTTCGTGGCCGCCGAACTGGCGCTGGCGGGCGTACCCAGCGCGATCCCGCCGGACGAGGTCATCGCCGCCATGAAAAAGGTGGGCGACGCCATGGCCCCCGCCCTCAAAGAAACCGCCGAGGGCGGCCTGGCCGCCACCCCCACCGCCTGCCGCCTGCGGCGGCAGCTGCTGGGCAGGGACGGCGGCTGGGAGCCCCGCCCCTGAGCGCAACAGGCCAAGACAGCCGCGCCCGGCATTTGCCGGGCGCGGCTGTCTGGCTGTTTACAACTCCAAAATACCGTCGAAGGCGTCGGCCAGCGCGGGGTCCATGTGGTGGGTGATGGTCACCACCGTCAGGGCCGGGTCGCGCAGCAGGCGGCTCTCGATGGCATGGGCGTTGGCTGCGTCCTGGGCGCTGGTGGCTTCATCCAGGATGATGAACCGGCATCCCGGGCGGCGGTGTCCAGCAGGCGGGCCAGGATGGTGGCCGACAGCGTCTGCAGCGCGGTCTCGATGAGCAGAAACAGGATGGTGGCGGCCGTCATTCCCCGGCAGCCCCGCAGATAGTCCTTCACAGAAAGCCCTTCTTTTGTCTTGGTTTTATCCCATTATTGTACACGCCGGGGGAAGTGTCAAGAAAAGAGCGTCAGAATTTACATCCCGGCGACAGGAAAGCGGCGCCGCAACAGCGGCGCCGCTTTCCTGTGCCTGGGCACTGCTCACAGCGTGCTCAGGGGCTTGTTCTTGAAAGTGATATACTTGCGGATGGGTTCGCCCAGCAGCGGGCGGCACCAGTCCACAAAGGCCTGGGTCACGTCGTGGCCGTTGTCGGCGATGTACTCCCTGGGCATCGTGCGCT
>DSTMR04002__coassemble_2989_pt1 | contig 7477 bp, 9 predicted proteins | sample DSTMR04002__metabat2_low_PE_018 | metagenome-assembled genome bin DSTMR04002 | reverse complement strand
ACCTGGTCCATTCCCGCGCAGGGCGCGCCATCACCTCGATCCGCGATAACGAGATTGCGGCGCGTTCCGTCGGCATCCCCATCACCAAGTACAAGCTGATGGCATTTGTCACGTCAGCCGTCTTTGCCGGTGTTGCGGGTGTCCTGTATTCTCTCAATTACTCTTCTCTGGTCGCCAAAAAGTTCGACTATAATACGTCGATTCAGATTCTGGTTTTTGTGGTGCTGGGCGGCATCGGCAATTTGCGCGGTTCGTTGATTGCGGCGGCTGTGCTTACCGTTCTTCCCGAGATGCTGCGCAGCATGAACGATTACCGTATGCTGATCTACGCGATCGTTTTGATCGTCGCAATGATCTTCAACCAGAGTCCGCAGATGATCGCACTGCGCAACAAACTGACGGCAAACTTCCGCAACAAGAAGGGGGCCCATACAAAACAGAAGAAGGGGGTGGCCTGATATGGCATTGCTGGAAGTCAGCAACCTTGGGATCGCGTTCGGCGGTCTGCAGGCTGTGTCCCAGTTGGATCTCTCCATCGAAAAAGGGCATCTTTATGGCCTGATCGGCCCCAACGGCGCCGGCAAAACCACGGTGTTCAACATGCTCACCGGCGTGTACCGCCCCACGGAAGGCAATATCGTACTGGACGGCAAAGACATCACCGGGCAGAATCCTGAACTCATCAGCCGTGCCGGTGTGGCGCGTACGTTCCAGAACATTCGCTTGTTCAACGATATGACCGTGCTGGATAATGTAAAAGTCGGGTTGCATAACCAGATCAAGTACAGCATGTGGACGGGAATTTTTCGGCTGCCTGCCTATAAGGAAAAAGAGCACGAGATGAACCGCGCGGCGCATAAACTGCTCAAGATCTTTGATTTGGACAAAGAGTCCGGCTACAAGGCCAGCCAGCTGCCGTACGGCAAACAGCGCAAGCTGGAGATTGCCCGCGCGCTGGCCACCAACCCGAAACTGTTGCTGCTGGACGAACCCGCGGCAGGCATGAATCCCAACGAGACCGCAGAATTGATGCAGACGGTGCGCCGCGTGCGCGATCAGTTCGGCATTGCGATCCTGCTGATCGAGCATGATATGAACTTCGTTATGGGCATCTGCGAGGAGATCACGGTGCTGGACTACGGCCGTGTGATCGCCCGGGGCGACGGCAAGTCGATCCGCAATAACCCCAAGGTCATTGCGGCCTATCTGGGAGGTGACTGAGCATGGGTGAGATGCTTTCTGTAAAAAACATCAACGTCTTTTATGGCTCCATCCACGCGATCCGGGACATCTCTTTCCACGTGAACGAAGGAGAGATCGTCACCCTGATCGGCGCCAACGGTGCCGGCAAGACCACAACGATGCACGCCATTTCCGGCTTGCTGAAGCTGCAGAGCGGCGAGATCGACTACTGCGGGCAGATCATCAGCAAGATGGAAGCCCATAAGATCATCCGCCTGGGTCTGGCCCAGGTCCCGGAGGGGCGGCGTGTTTTCAGTGGCCTTACGGTGCAGCAGAATCTGCAGATGGGCGCCTACGTCCGCCGCGACGGCAAAGAAGCGATTCAGAATGATTTCGATATGGTGTTCGAGTTGCTGCCGCGCCTGAAAGAGCGCCGCAACCAGCTGGCCGGGACCCTCTCCGGCGGTGAGCAGCAGATGCTGGCCATGGGCCGCGCGCTGATGTGCAAGCCCAAAATGCTGTTGCTGGACGAGCCCTCCATGGGTCTTTCGCCGTTGTTGGTCAAGGAAATTTTCAAAATCATCCGGGAAGTCAATCGGAACGGCGTTACCGTGCTGCTGGTGGAGCAGAACGCCAAAATGGCGTTGGAGATCGCCAACCGCGCCTATGTGCTGGAGACCGGCACCATTAAAATGGAAGGCGAAGCGACCGAACTTGCTAACAACATCGAGGTGCGCAAAGCCTACTTGGGCTGCTGACGGCTTCCGCCAGTAAAAAGGAAAACCTCCCTGCGCTATTGGCACAGGGAGGTTTTCCTTTTCATTTTACAGAAGTCCGGCCGGGGGACGGTCTTCCTCAGTACTGGGCTGTGTAAGCATATCCATCACCTTGGAATAGATCTCACTGCCGTGCGCAGTAAAGTTGTTGCGGATCGTCTCCGCTGTCAGTTTGTCAGGCATGGCCAGCTGCAGACGAAACACATCGCTGCCCATATCACCGATCGCACACCAGACAACATATTCGCCGTCCTCCTCCTCGATGCGGGCACGATTCATGGCGGCTTTGTGCTTCCAACTCTGGATCTGCATGACTGCCCGGATGGCGCTTTCCCGCACCGTGCGCGGCAAATCAAATGCCAGGGTATCCGCCACCGTGGAGCCCTTGTCTGTGATGGAATAGCGCTCATCTTCGTCCAATGAGACAAGCTGCTGCCGTTCCACGTCGGCCAGGGCGTCGGCAAACTCAAAGTAATTGACAAGCTGTTCCTGCAAAAGCGCTCCCTGCAGGGTGTCGCGCGTCAGGGGCCCGGCCGTTTTTACCAGATAACACAACAAAATGCGGATCTGCGTATTGTCTGTAAGGCCACCAGGCTTTACACCAGCGGTAAAAGCTTCTGCCATCCTATCACATCCTTGCCGGTCATAGTATTCCCCTTTATTATACACGTACCTGCAGGAAGCCGCAAGAGAGCCGGTCAAAAAATCGTCTCGATCTGCTTACGGCTTTGCGGTGTGGAGTAGATCCATTTTTTGATCCGGCCGCGGGTCACAAAGTAGTGGGGCTCAAACCGCAGCGGCTGGGACAGGTTTTTATTGACGACCACCAGCTTGATCTTCATTTTTTCAGGCAGTATATTCTTGATGTACACACTGACGGCCTGCCCGGGACGCAGGGTGCTGTCGGCTTCGGCCAGGCCGGCCAGGTTGGGCGCGATCTCAATGAATACGCCGTACTCCTCTACGCTGCGCACGATGCCTACCACCGTTTCCCCGGCAGCAAAACAGGCCGCGTTCTCGCTCCAGGTTCCCAGCAGTTCCCGCAGGGTCAGAACGATCCGCCCCTGTGCGTCGCGGTTTTTGATGGCGCACAACAGCTGCTGGCCGATCTGTACACGATCCTTGGGGGAGGAAATGCGGGAGACCGACAGGCAATCAATGGGCAGCAGCGCCGAGATGCCGCAACCGATGTCGCAGAAGGCACCGAAATTTTCGATATGGGTCACGGTGCAGGGGATCACGCTGCCGGCCTCCAGACCATCCAGATACTGCTCCCTGCAAAGCCTCTGCGCCGCAGCACGGGACAGCAGATAAACCTCCTCGCCGTTGGCCTCCCGGGTCGTTCCCGTGATCACAAAGCAGGTGGGGCGGCCGACCCGCGTCAGAACGGCGATGTCTTTGATCGCCTCGCCGTGGGGCACGTCCAGGCATTCGTCGTGGGGCATGTAGGCGCGCTGCCCGCACAACTCAAAGCGCAGGCGGTGCTCCGTATCATAGGCGAGCGCGGTGCTCTGCAAAATTTCACCTGTGTTGACACAGCGGTCCAGTTCCGCTTTGCTCAGGTGGTTGGCGTTGCGGCAAAGCCCTTCGGCACGGTATTCCAGCATTTTGGGTTCCTCATTTCTTGTGATTTCCGCTTTTTCGGAAGAGAAGCGGTTGCTAAACTTTTATGCGTTTGATTTGCAAAACAATACTCGCTGTACTATAATAAGAGCACAACTCGAAAGAAAGGACGGCAGGAAATATGGACGTGCGGGTAGGCGATGTGATCCAGACCAAAAAGCAGCATCCCTGCGGCGCCAGTCGGTTTGACGTTCTGCGCGTCGGGATGGATTTCAAAATCCGCTGCCAGGGCTGCGGCCGCGAAATCATGCTGCCGCGCGTCAAGATCGAGCGCAATATCAAAAAGGTCCTGCGCCCGCAGGATGAGTAGCCTCACGCTTCTGCAGAAATCCAAGTTGTGAGGTTTTTTCACCATGAATACGTTTCACAAGCTGCATGATGTCGAGCGCCGGTATGAAGAACTCGCCTACCGGATGTCCCAGCCTGATGCCGCCGCCCATGCGGACGAATATGCCCGGATGATGCGTGACTACAAAGAACTGACCCCCTTAGTGGAAGAATACCGCCGGTGCATCGCGCTGCAGCGGGAAGAGCAGGAGGCAAAAGCCCTGCTTGCGCAGGAGACCGACCCGGCGTTCAAGGATATGGTACAGCAGGAACTGTGCGAAATTGGCCGGAATCTGGCACAGTGTACAGAGAACCTGCGCATCCTGCTGCTGCCCAAAGACGCCGACGACGAAAAGAACGTCATCCTGGAGATCCGCGCCGGTGCAGGCGGGGAAGAGGCCGCACTGTTCGCCCACAGCCTGTGGCGAATGTATACCATGTACGCGGCCAAGCGCGGCTGGACCTGCCAGACCGTCAGCGCCAGCGAGACAGAACTGGGCGGTGTCAAAGAGATCATTTTCTCTGTAGAAGGGCAGGATGTATACAGCCGGCTGAAATTCGAAAGCGGCGTTCACCGGGTCCAGCGTGTGCCGGAGACCGAGACCCAGGGGCGGGTCCACACATCTACCGCCACAGTGGCCGTCATGCCGGAAGCAGAAGAAGTCGAGTTTGAACTGGACCCCCGCGATCTGCGGATCGACACCTTCCGTTCCTCTGGCGCGGGCGGCCAGCATATCAACAAAACGTCCTCTGCGATCCGGGTGACGCATCTGCCCACCGGCATGGTAGTAGAATGTCAGGATCAGCGCAGCCAGCGGGAGAACAAAGACCGCGCGCTGAAAGTGCTGCGCAGCCGCCTGCTGCAGCAGAAGCAGGAAGCCTATGACGAAGCCTACAACGCCCAGCGGCAAAGCCAGGTGGGGACCGGGGATCGCAGTGAGAAGATCCGCACTTACAATTTTCCGCAGGACCGTGTTACAGATCACCGTATCGGGCTGACCTTGCGCAATCTGCGCAGTGTGCTGGACGGGGATCTGGACCGTGTTCTTGACCCGCTGATCCTGGCGGACCGGGAAGAAAAATTAAAACAGCATAGCGAGGAACATGAATGAGAACCCAGGTATTGCCTGTTACCGAAGAAAGCATTGCACTGGCGGCGCGCCTTCTCAACCAGGGAGAGTTGGTCGCACTGCCCACCGAGACCGTTTACGGCATTGCCGCGGATGCCCGGAACGGTGCAGCCGTCCGAAAAATTTTTGAAGCCAAGGGCCGCCCGCAGGATAACCCGCTCATTGTGCATATCTATGGAATGGAGATGCTTCACGGCATCGTGACGCAGGTACCTGACCGTGCGCGGAAGCTGGCCGAAGCGTTCTGGCCCGGCCCCTTGACGATGGTGATGCCCCGCGGGCCAGAGGTCAGCGACGTGACCTGCGCCGGGCTGGACACCGTCGGCGTTCGGATGCCGTCCCACCCGGTCGTCCAGGCAGTGATCCAAGCCAGCGGGGTGGCTTTTGCGGCCCCATCGGCCAATCTTTCCGGCAAGCCCAGCCCCACCAACGCGCAGGACACGCTGGCCGATATGGACGGCCGCCTGCCCCTGATCCTGGACGGGGGCGAAAGCAACGTGGGGGTAGAGTCTACGGTGCTCTCCGTGGTCGGGGAGCATCCCATGCTGCTGCGCCCCGGATATATCACAAAAGAGCAGATGGAGGCCGTGCTGGGGGAGGAAGTACTGGTAAGCCCGGCCATCCTTGAAAAACTCAAGGAGGGGGAAATCGCCCGGTCGCCGGGAATGAAGTATAAACACTACGCTCCCAAAGCCCAGGTCACCATTGTGCAGGGCAGTTTTGACGCTTACCGCCGCTATGTGCAGGCGCATGCAGGGGAGGGAGTATGGGCTCTCTGCTTTGACGGCGAGGGAGCACGGCTCCCGGTTCCTTCGAATACGGGAAAAACCACGACGGAGTCACCCAGGCGCATCACCTTTTTACCGCGTTGCGGGACTTGGACCGCAACGGCGCGCAGATCGTATACGCCCGCTGCCCGGAACAGGACGGCGTTTCTATGGCAGTGTACAACCGCCTGATCCGTGCGGCAGCTTTCCGGGTGGTGACGGCATGAAGATCATCGGCATCACCGGGCGCTCCGGCTGTGGGAAATCCAGTGTGACAAAATTTTTGGCCGCGCAGGGGTATCCTTGTATTGACGCGGACCGCATCGCGCGGGAGGTCCTGCGAAAAGGTTCGCCCTGCCTTCCCGTTCTGCAGGAACGCTTTGGCAGCGATATTCTGGACGAACAGGGGGAACTGCGCCGCCGCCTGCTGGCGGACCGCGCTTTTGCAACGCCGGAAGGAACTCGCTTTCTGACCGAAACCACGCAGCCGGAGATCCTGCGGCAGATCGAGTCGCGCCTGGAACAGGCTGCGGCAAGCGGCGCGCCATTTACCTTCGTGGACGGCGCAGTGATCGTCGGCACTCCCTTTGAGGCGCGCTGCGATCATCTGCTTTTGGTGACCGCACCTTATGAGAGCAGCGTGCAGCGCATCTGCGCCCGGGACGGCATCACCCCCGAAATGGCGCGCCGCCGTCTGGACGCGCAGACTCCCCTGGAAACGCTGCGGGCTGCCGCAACCGCAGAGATCGTGAACGATGGTTCGCTTTTTCAGTTGGAAAACCAGATCAAGGCGTTTTTGCGCTCCTTGAGAAAGGAGGACTATGACTAAGAAAAAGTCGGTGATCCGAGGCGCATTTTCCAAAGTACTGGGTGTCATACTGGCACTGGCGGTCATGGGGATCATTCTGTTTTCCGCCTTCCGCGAACAGATCGAGCAGTGGGAATATCCGATACAATACCAGGAGTACGTGGATTATTACGCGGGCAAATACGGGTTGGACCCGTTGGCGCTCTATGCATTTATCCGTACGGAAAGCAATTTCGACCCCATGGCAGAATCCTCCGCAGGGGCCCGGGGCCTGATGCAGATCACCGAGGTCACATTCGACTGGATCAAATCCAACATTGCCCCGACGGAATCCCTGTCCTTTGAGGACCTGTTTGACCCCGAAACCAATATCCGCTTCGGAAGTTACTTTGTGAGCTATTGCCTGCTGCGCTATCAAAACGACCTGGCGACTGCGGCTGCGGCCTATCACAGCGGATGGGGGACAGTAGACGACCTGCTTGCCCAGCCGGAATATTCGGCGGACGGGCAGACGCTGGACCACTACCCCTACCCGCAGATGCGGCTGTACGTCCGCAAGATCACCAGCAGTTACCGGCGCTACCAGGAGATCTATACAGACTATGAAATATGAAAGGAATGTTCCACATGCAAACTACAGAAGAACTCAAAAAGCTGCTGTACAAAAACGATACCGTAGCGGACGCCGCGCCGGAGGCGCTGGCCGCTGCACAGGATTTCTGCGAAGGGTATAAGACCTTTCTGGATCATTGCAAGACCGAGCGGGAAACCGTCGCTTACAGTGAGAAACTGCTGTTGGAAGCCGGCTACAAACCGTTCGTTCCCGGGGAAAAACTGAACCCCGGCGACAAGGTCTACACCATC
>DSTMR04002__coassemble_2720_pt1 | contig 8191 bp, 8 predicted proteins | sample DSTMR04002__metabat2_low_PE_018 | metagenome-assembled genome bin DSTMR04002 | reverse complement strand
GCCTGCCGCAAAGTTCCCGCGGCGGGGTCAAGACCCCGCCCTACAACCCGCCGCAAACGGCATATTGCATTGCAGACATTCCGGCAGATCGTAGGGGCGGCATGTATGCCGCCCGGAAGGTGTTCCTGCGGCAACGCGGTTTTGCGAGCCGACAGCCCGTTTTCGGATGTACCGTAGGGCGGGGTCTTGACCCCGCCGCACGGTGTTTTCGTTGCCCGTGAGGTTCCGGGTCAGGGGAACGTTCCCCGCCAACCGCCCGGTCCCCATTAGGCGCAGGGGCCTCTCGCCCCCATCAACTCACGCCGTCCACCAGCCAGGCGCCGTCCTGAAGCACCAGGGCGGCGCACAATAAACGTGTCTTGTTCATCCGTAAGCTCCTTTCCGTCAGGCATAATAGAAGGCGATGCCTGTGTTCACCAGCGCCATCGCCCCGAAAAACAGCGCCAGCCCGCCGTGCAGCAGCCGCAGCCAGCGGCGGCCCGCCTGCCGGCAGGACAGCCAGGACCCCGCCGTCCACAGCAGCCACAGCGGGGTCCAGCCCCAGTAGGGCAGGAAAAACAGCAGCACGCAGGAAAGCACCGAGATCAGCTGATACCGCCGGTTCGGCTCCAGCACCCAGGCGCGCAGGAATCGTTTCAGCATCGGGCCCCCTCCTTTGCAGCTGCAGCGTTTTTTTTCATCATAGCACGCCCCCACGACCCCGTCAAGTTTTTTCGCTGCTGCGTGGTTGTCCTTTCTTTACAAAGAAAGGACCAAAGAAATTCCAATTAAAAATCCCAGAGGGGGTGTACCCCCTCTGGGATTTTTGGTTAAGAGTTCTTTTGGTTCTTTTCTTGCAAGAAAAGAACACATCACACCGCGCCGTAGATGCCGCGCACCGATACTTCCCCCGTGAACACTTTCTGCACGCCGCCGTCGGTGCGCACCACCAGGCGGCCTTCCGCGTCGATGTCCCCGGCCACGCCGCTGCCGCCGTCAAAGGTCACGCGGCGGCCCAGGTTGACGCAGGCCGCCTTGTACCGTTCGCGGTACGGCGCGAAGCCCTCCACCTCGTAGGTGTACAGCGCCCGGTCGAACCCGAAATCCGTCAGGTACTGCGCCAGCCATTCGGGGTCGCGGTCCAGGTCCACGTCCACGCCCTGGCAGGCAAGGCTGGCGCCGTGGGGCAGGCCCTGCGCTTCAAAAAACGCCTGCGGCTGGCCCAGGTTCACCCCCACGCCCACCAGCAGGGCATGGCCGTCGCCGGCGCTTTCGCACAAAATGCCCGCGATCTTTTTGCCGTTCAGCAGCAGGTCGTTGGGCCACTTGATCCGGCACTGCACGCCGTAGCGCGCGTGCAGGGTATCGGCCACGGCCAGGCTGGCGAACAGCGGCAGCGTGGCGGGCTGGGCCAGCGGCGTTTTGAGCACCACCGTGCAGAACAGCGCCTGCCCCGGCGCGTCCGCCCAGGCGCGGCCCAGGCGGCCCCGGCCCGCGGTCTGGTTGGTGGTGTACACCGCCCCGATGGGCCCGAACCGGTCCAGGTGTTCCTTGGCCCAGGCGTTGGTGCTGCCCACCCGGGGCAGAAAGAGCACGCTCTCGTTCAAAATTCCGGCACCCGCTTCCATCCAAATTCGCACTGGCCGTCGGTCACCGTGATGACCCCGTAGCTGCCGCCGTCCCGCAGGCTGCCGGGGTTGAACACGGTAGCCGCCGCGCCCACGCCCCGGGTCAGTTCCCGCACATGGGTGTGGCCGAACAGCGCCACGTCGGCCCCGCGCGCCCCGGCGCTCTCGGCCAGCCGTTCGCTGCCCATTTTCACGCCGTAATGGTGCCCGTGGGTGTAGAAGAACAGCACCCCCGCAAAGGGGGCCAGGCCCTCGGCGGGTTCGCTGTAACCCACGTCGCAGTTGCCCGCCACCCGGTAGATGGGGTACGGCACGGGGGTCTTGCGCAGTTCCAGCGCCGCGTTGAGGTCATACAGCCCGTCGCCCAGGTAAAACAGGGCGTCGGCGGATTCATTGTCCAGCACCCAGCGCAGGCTGCGCAGGCGGCCATGGACGTCGCTGATCACAAGGATCTTGGTGGTCTCAGACATCGGAGGGGTCCTTTCAGAAGATACAAGATACTGCATAAGGAACGTTGCGGCAGGCGGGGTTTTGGCAGGGGCCGCGCCGGGGCCCGTTGTGTGCAGGGGCGGCGTGTACGCCGCCCGGGGAACGCCGTATCGGCCCGGAACACGGCGGGCAGGGCCCTGCGGCCTGCAGGGCGCGCGTCACTCCCGGCCGATCAGTTCCCGGTAGATCTCCCCTTTGCTGAACGGCGTGCCCGCGGCGGCCTGCCTGGCGGCGGCCGAAGGCGGCATGCCCGCTTCCAGCAGGCGGCGGGCGGCGGCCACGGCCTCCTCTTTGGCGGGGGGTTCCTCCGCGGCGGCAGGGCCGGCCCCCGCCACCACCAGCACATACTCGCCGCGCGGCTCGTGGTCCCGGTAAAATTCCACCGCCGCGCCCAGGGTGGTCTTGACGATCTCCTCATGCAGCTTGGTCAGTTCCCGGCACAGGCTGACGGGGCGTTCGGGGCCCAGCGCCGCCGCCAGGTCGTCCAGCGTGGCGCGCAGCTTGTGGGGCGCTTCATACAGCAGGATGGTCCGGGTCTCGCCCTGCAGCGCCGCCAGCCGCGCGCGGCGGTCGCGCTTGTGCACCGGCAGGAAGCCCTCGAACACGAAGCGCGCCGTGGGCTGGCCGCTGGCCGCCAGCGCCGTGATGCACGCCGACGCCCCCGGCACCGGCACCACGCGGATGCCCCGGGCGTGGGCTTCGGCCACGATCTGCTCCCCGGGGTCGCTGATGCAGGGCATGCCCGCGTCGCTGCACAGGGCGCAGTCCTCCCCCGCTTCGATGCGCTGCAGAATGGCCGCGCCGTGGTGCAGGGCGTGTTCATAGTAACTGACCAGCGGCTTTTTCAGCCCCAGGTGGTTGAGCAGCCGCAGCGTGACGCGGGTATCCTCGGCGGCGACGAAATCCACCGCGCCGAAGGTCGCCGCCACCCGGGGCGGCATGTCGTCCAGATTGCCGATGGGCGTCGCCACCAGATACAACGTACCCGCCAACGCAGCCCCTCCCTTCCCTTGCATAGTCTATCCATTATACACGCAAAGCCCCGCTTTGGCAAGCAGGGCTTTGCGGTTTTTCGCCGTCCAACGGCGCTTTTTCCCCGGGAAACGGTCCCGGGTAAAGCCGGGACCGCCCCGCGGGACAAACCTCAGTCGCCGCTGCGCTCCTCGAACCCGTATTCGTGTTCTTCCGGCGGCAGGTTGCGCACCGTCATGCCCTCGATGCGCCCCCAGCGGCAGGTCTGTTCGATCATGGGCACCAGGCGTTCCAGCTGCCCGGGGTCGCCCTGGGCTTCCAGCGTCACGCTGCCGTCCCAGTTGTTGGCCACCCAGCCGGTCAGGCCCAGCCTGCGGGCCGCGCAGGTGGCAAAGTAGCGGAAGCCCACCCCCTGCACCCGGCCCGTGAAGCGCCAGCGCCGTCGTTGTATGCTCATGGCCGTCCCTCCGTGACGTTTGTTTCCGCTGTTTCCGGCTCCTGGCGGCACAGCCGCCGCGCGTGCCGCGCCATCGCCCAGGCCGCGGCGCAGGCCGCCAGCGCCCCCGCCAGGGGGTGGACGCCCACGCCCGTCAGTTCCTGCAGCAGCGGCCCCAGGGCCGCCAGCACCGGCAGCGCGTCATGGTACGCGATGGTCCACCGCAGGCCCTGGCGCACGTTCTTCACCGCCTCCCGGGCCAGGGCCACCGCTTGCGGCAGGCCGGTCAGGTCCCGGCGCATCAGCAGCAGGGCGGCGGCGTCCAGGGGGCCTTCCGCCGCGCCGGTCTGCACCGGCAGCGCGGCGGCGGCAAAGGCGGCGGGCGGCGTGTGCGGCCCGCCCACCAGCGCCGCGGGGGCGCGGAGTTCCCGGGTCTTTTGCACAAAGCCCTCCGCATCCAGCCCTGCGGCGACGGCGTCTGCGCCCAGGCCCGCCTGACGGGCGGTGTGCAGGACGGCCGGGGCCTGCGCGGCCGAGAATACCGCCACCTGCAGGCCCAGGGCCTGCAGTCCGGCCACGGCGGGGGCCGCGTCGGGCCGCACCGAGCGCGAGATGCCGATGACCCCCGCGGGGCTGCCCGCCAGCACGAAATACAGCGGCGTGGCGCCCCGGCGTTCCAGCGCCTGCCCTGCTTCAAGCAGGTCGGGCGGCAGGGGGCAGAACCCGGCGATGAACGCCGCGCCGCCCCCGGCGATGACCTTGCCCGCCACCTTGCCCTGCAGGCCCTGGCCGGGGACCGTTTCGGCCCCGGCCACGGCGGTGTACTTCACGCCGTCGGCCTCGGCCCTGCGCAGGATGGCCCGCGCCAGCGGGTCGGCGGCCTGCAGGCAGAGCCCTGCGGCCATGCTCAGCAGGAATTTTTCCGGCACGTGGCGGTTGCCGGTGACCTGCACGACCTCCGGCTCGCCCGCGTCCAGCGCCGCGGCGGCGTCCAGCCCCACGGCGCGCACCTCTGCGGCCTGTTCCAGCGCGGCCAGCGTGCGGAAATACACGCCCCGCACCGCGGCGCTGCCCGCAGCCCCGCACAAAGCCGCCGTCACCCCCGGCAGCAGGGCCGTCGGGCTGCCCACGGCCAGCACGGCCAGGGCGGCCCCCAGCGCGCGCCCGGGCCCGAAGCCGGCCGCAAGCCACAGCAGGAAGGCCGCCGCGGCCAGCGCCAGCGCCCGCCGCGCGGTCTTGCGGGCAAACTGCCCCGCCCACCGGGCCAGGGGGCCTTCCCCGGCGGCGCATTCGGTGACCAGCGCGGCCAGACGCGCCTGTACGGTCGCGGCCCCGGCGCGCTCCACCTCGCAGGTGAGCGCGCCCTCTTTCAGCACGGTCCCGGCGCAGACGGCGGAACCGGGGAATTTTTTCACCGGCGCTTTTTCGCCGGTCAGCGCCTGCTCCCGCACGGCGCCCACGCCCTCGCACACGGCGCCGTCGGCGGGGATGACCTCCCCGGCCCGCACCAGCACCCGGTCCCCGGGGCGCAGGGCGGCGGGGTCCACGGCCTGTTCCGCGCCGTCCTGCAGGCGGCGGGCGCTGCGGGCGCGCCGCCCCACCCGGAACAGCGGCGCGGCGGCCTGTTCCAGCTTCTGCTGCCAGAACCACTCCCCTGCGGCGGCCAGCGCCGGCAGCAGGGCGGCGGCTTCAAAGTACCAGTCCCGGCGCACGGGGCCGCCCACGGCGGCCCCGGCCCCCAGAGCGAGCACGCCGTAGGCCAGCCCCGCGCAGGCCCCCAGCAGGGCCAGCGCCGCGCCGCCGGGTTCGCGGCGGGCCAGTTCCTGCGCGCCCCGGCGCAGCACGTCCCGCAGCGCCCAGGCCACGCCCAGGGCCAGGGCCAGCTGCACCGCCCCGCACGCCAGCGCGGGCGCGCCCTGTTCCAGGGCGTCGGGCAGCGGCGCCAGCGCCAGCGCCAGCAGCGGCGCCAGCAGGCAGAGCGCCGCCGTCAGCTGTTTTTTCCTGTTCTCGCGTTGCATGGCAAGCTCCTTCGCAAGATCCCGTCCCCTTTTGCCGCCTTCTGTGCCGGGAAGGCGGCGCGGGGGAACGCCAAAAAAAGAAAGTCCGATCCCCATTAGAACAGATGTTCGGGCAGAAAAATGTCGTGCCGCGGCACCCTGGCCCAGTCGAAGGCCCCCACCAGGTCCTGCGGGGCCGCCGGGCGCGGCGCGTCCTGCAGGCCGCAGGCAAAGGCCAGCCTGCCCACGATCTCCTGCGGCGTATAGCGCGCCCGCAGGTTTTCCAGGCTCTGGTCGCCGTCCCGCTTGGACAGCCGCCGCCCCTCGTGGTCCAGCAGCAGCGGCAGGTGGTAAAACTGCGGGGCCTGCAGCCCCAGTTCGCGGTACAGCCACAGCTGCCGGGGGGTGCTGCTCAGCAGGTCGGCCCCCCGCACCACCTCGGTCACGCCCATCAGCGCGTCGTCCACCACCACGGCCAGCTGGTAGGCGAACACCCCGTCGGCACGGCGCAGGTAAAAGTCCCCGCAGTCCCGGGCCAGGTTTTCGGCATACGGGCCCAGGTGGCCGTCCGTGAAGGCGATCTCTTCATCGGGCACCCGCACCCGCCAGGCCGGGGCCTTGTGCCTGGCCTTTTCGGCGGCTTCGGCGGGGGTCAGGCCCCGGCAGGTGCCGGGGTAGACGACCTGGCCGTCGCTGCGGTGGGGCGCGCTGGCCGCGTGCAGCTGGCTGCGGCTGCAAAAGCAGGGGTAGACCAGCCCCTTGGCGGCCAGCTTGTCGTAGTAGTGCTGGTAGAGGGCCGCCCGTTCGCTCTGGTAGACCGGGGGCTGCGGCCCGTCGGCCGCCAGCCCCAGCCACGCCAGGTCGTCCACGATGGCGTCGGCGTAGCGGCGGGGGCAGCGCGCGGCGTCCAGATCCTCGATGCGCAGCAGCACCTGCCCGCCCTTGCTTTTGGCCGAAAGCCAGGCCAGCAGGCAGCACAGCAGGTTGCCCAGGTGCATGCGCCCGCTGGGGCTGGGCGCGTAACGGCCCGCCGTCATTCCAGCGTGTACACGCCGTCGCCCAGCGCCCGCAGGTGTACGCGGTAGAAGGCGGCCACGGCGCGGATCATGGCGTTCACGTCGGCCACGGCGGCGGTCTCCACCGCCGCGTGCATGGCCAGCTGGGGCAGGCCGATGTCGGCCATGGGGATGGGCAGGCTGTGGCTCAGCAGGTTGCCCAGGGTGCTGCCGCCGGGTTCGTCGGCGCGGTTGGTGAAGGCCTGCACCGGCACCCCGGCTTTTGCGCAGACGGCGCGGAACACCCCGCCGCTGAGGGCGTTGGTGGTGTATTTCTGGCTGGCGTTGTATTTGAGCACCACGCCGCCGCCCAGCCGCACGGGGGCGGCGGGGTCGCTCTTGGCGGCGAAGTTGGGGTGCACGGCGTGGCCGTTGTCGGCGCTGAGCAAAAAGCTGTTGGCCAGCGCGCGCGGCCCGGCCTGGGCGCTGTGGGGCACGGCTTCCAGGATGCGGTCCAGCACGTCCCGCAAAAAGCTGCTCTGCGCCCCCTGCCGGGAGGAGGAGCCCACTTCCTCGTTGTCCAGCATGGCCCACACGGGGGCGCAGGCGCTGTCGGTCTCGGCCGCCGCGTCCAGGAAGGCCAGCAGCGTGGCGGCGGCGCATTCCAGGTCGTCGATGCGCGGCGCCAGGAAGAACTCCCCGTCCGGCCCGATGCGCGCGGGCGTCTGGCGCACCACCAGCTGCAGGTCGCGGTCCAGGATGTCGGCAGCCGCCACGCCCAGTTCCTCACACAGCAGGTCGGTCAGGGTGCGGCCCTCCGCGGGGCCCCACAGGGGCTGCATGTCCACCTGGGGGTTGTAGGCGTGGCCCGCGTTGACCTCCCGCTGCATGTGGATGGCCAGCGAGGGGATCACCAGCAGGTCGCGGTCCAGGTGGACCAGCCGCGTTTCCACGCCGTCCCCGGTGCGCAGCAGCACGCGGCCCGCCACGGTCAGCGGGCGGTCCAGCCAGGTGGCCATGTTCATGCCGCCGTAGCCCTCCACGCTCAGGCGGCGGCAGCCGTCGTTTTCCACGGTGTCGGCCTTGACCTTCCAGCCGGGGGAATCGCTGTGGCTGGCCGTGATGCGCCACCCGCCGATGGCGTGGTCCGGCACGCGCCAGGCCACCACGGCGGAGCCGTTGCGGGTGATGTAGTACCCATGGCCGGGTTCCAGGTTCCAGTAATCGGCCTCCTCCAGCCGGGTGAAGCCGGCGGCGTCCAGCCAGGCGGCGGCGGTGGCGGCGGCATGGCAGGGGGTCACGCCCTCCTGCAGAAATTCAAAAACGTCTTCGATCATCGCTTTCCCTCTCCTGTCGTTCTGTTTCCATTCTACCGCAAATGCCTGCCCGGGGCAAGTTGCAAAAAAGGAAATTTCCGCCTATACTGGGACGGGGCCGGCGGCGGCCCCTTTTGGCCCCGCCGCGCATACTATGGAACACATGGGAAGGGGGAGCTGCTATGAATGGGAAGAACAAGGCCCGGGCCGGGGGGCGCGGGCGGCGTATTTTACTGTGGGCCCTGGCGCTGGCGGTCCTGCTGGCGGGCTGCGCCCCGGCGGCCGCCGCCGGGGAAAGCGCGGCCACGGCGGAGAGCGCCGCCTCGCCTGCCGCCGTGCAAAGCCGCCTGACGGCGGTGCTGGACGCCTTCGTCGCCTA
>DSTMR04002__coassemble_2636_pt1 | contig 8444 bp, 9 predicted proteins | sample DSTMR04002__metabat2_low_PE_018 | metagenome-assembled genome bin DSTMR04002 | reverse complement strand
CAGGACAGCAATGAAGATCTGGTGGTAAGGGGCAGCATCTATTCTACTGACGGAGAACTTTTGGCGGGCACAAATGTGGCGGAGGATGGGACGGAGACCAGGGTTTACCCATTCAGCAATGTATTTGCCCATGTGGTGGGCTATTCCACCAACGGACGGTCGGGGGCGGAATCGGTATACAATACAGAGCTTCTGACCAGCCATGCATCCCTGTTTGAACAGATCCAAAATGAATCCCTGGATATGAAGGTGCGTGGGGATTCGCTGGTCCTGACGCTGGATTCCAGGATTCAGCAGGCCTGCTACAATGCCCTGGGCGCCTATAAGGGCGCCATCGTGGTGATCGAACCTTCCACCGGACGCATCCTTGCCATGGTATCCAAGCCCGACTTTGATCCCAACAGCATTGACAGTGACTGGGAAGCTCTGAACGATGCCACCGGGGACAGCCCCCTGTACAACAGGGCGACCCAGGGGCTCTATCCGCCGGGTTCCACTTTTAAGATCCTGACGACACTGGCATATCTCAGGCAGCACAACAACCAGTATGAAGATTTTTATTTTAACTGCCAAGGGGTGGTTACCCAGGAAGACGTCAGCATTACCTGTTACAACGGGGCAGTCCATGGCGGGCAGAATCTGGAGCAGGCGTCCACCTGCATGGTCACGTTGGCGCCCAGCTTCATGACGGCGCCTTTGCCGAACTGCTTTTCGATCTGCGCCAGCGCCGTCTCCAGCGCGGCCTTCTTGTCGGTGGCCGGGCCGGTGCTCTTGGGGGTGGTATCTTTCTTCGCTGCCATGTTGCGTTACTCCTTTTTTGTTGCAAATTGCGCTTGCCGCGCGGCCCTGTTAAGAAAGCGGCGCCGCCGGATCCCCGGCCGGGAGCGCCCTTGCGGCGCTTTGCCGTTCCTGCGGGGCCTTCGCTTTCTTACGTCCCACGCGCTTATCGTTTGCGTTTGTCCCTATTATATACGATTCCTGTGCAGATTACAACCTTTTGTTGTGTATTTCTTCGGCTTTTCCATCCCATTGCCGGTACTCCCCGTCCGGCTTTTGCAGCAGGATGACCCGGTCGTTGCCGCCGTAGTCCCGGCGGCAGCTGCCGCTGTGCCAGCCGTGCCGCCGTCCCAGCGCCAGCACTGCGCCGGCCTGGGCGCAGCCGATCTCCAGGATCAGCCAGCCGCCGGGGCGCAGGGCCGTCTGGTAGTGTTCGGTCAGCAGGCGGTAAAAGTCCAGCCCGTCGGGGCCGCCGTCGAGGGCGGCCGCCGGTTCGCGGGCGGTCTCCGGCATGCGGCGGGCCATTTCCTCCGCCGTCAGGTAGGGCGGGTTGGAGAGGATCAGATCCACGCTTTCGGGCCGCAGCGTGCGGTACCAGGTGAAAATATCGGCCTGCACGGCGGCCACGGCGGTGCCTGCCGTGTTGGCCTGCAGCCAGGGCCAGGCTTCCGGGCTTTTTTCCACACAGGTCACCTGTGCGTCCGGGCGGGCGCGGGCCACCCCCAGCCCCAGGCAGCCGGTGCCCGCGCAGAGGTCCAGCACCACCGGGGCCGGACGGCCCTGCAGTTTTTCGATGGCGGCTTCGCAGACCACTTCGCTGTCCGCCCGGGGGCAGAGCACACCGGGTCCCACCTTGAGGGTAAAGTCCAGGAAGTCCCACTCCCCCAGCAGATACTGCAGCGGTTCCCGGGCCGCACGGCGGGCCGCCAGCGCTTCCAGCCGCCGGGATTCCTCGTCGGAGGGCGCTTCCTCCAGGCGGGGGTCCCGCCCGGTGACGAAGCGGTAGAGCTGCACGGCGTCAAACGCGGCGTCGGGCACGCCGGCGGCTTCCAGTCGGGCGCGCAGGCCGCGGAATACAGCGTTCACCAACGGCTTTCCTCCCGGTTTTCCGGCAATACCGGCGTGATGGCGGCGACGGCCACCTCGATCATGGAATCGTCCGGCTCAAAGGTGGTCAGACGCTGCATCCAGAGCCCCGGCCGGGACACGATGCGCGACAGCAGGCTGTGGGACCGCCCCGCCCATTTGAGGATCTCGTAGGAGATGCCCACCAGCAGCGGGAACAGGCACAGCTTGTACACCACCCGCAGGCCGGTGCTGGTCCAGGGCAGCACCGCGTAGAGGAAGATGCTGATGATAATGACCAGGATCATGAAACTGGTGCCGCAGCGGGGGTGGAAGCGGCTCTGTTTGCGGACGTTTTCCACCGTCAGGGGCAGGCCCGCCTCGTAGCAGGCGATGGTCTTGTGCTCGGCGCCGTGGTATTCAAATACCCGATGCAGTTCCCTGTAGCGGGTGCAGAGGAACATGTACCCCAGGAAGATGGCCATTTTGAGCACGCCTTCCAGAATGACCCTGGGCCAGCGGCCCATGGGAAGGTACTCCGCCACCGTGCCGGTGATCCAGGTGGGCAGGAAGGTGAACAGGAACAGCGCCAGCACCACCCCGGCGAAGGCCGCGCAGGCCATGAGCGCGTTCTGCACGGCGGGGCCGGTATGGGCTTCCAGCCAGCGGTCGAACTTGGACTCCGGCTCTTCCTCCACCCCTTCCATGGCGATGTCGGCGGCGTGCATCAGGTAATGGTAGCCTTTATAAAGGTTCTCGGCCATGTTGCAGACGCCGCGCACCAGCGGCACCCTGTTGTACCAGTGGCTGTGCACCTCGTCGCAGGTCAGGTCGATGGTGCCGTCGGGGCGGCGGACTGCACAGCAGATCTTCTGCGGGCCGCGCATCATAATGCCTTCCATCAGGGCCTGGCCGCCGACGGAAGTGCGGAATTCATTGGGCATAGGTACTCCTTATCCACCGCATTGCTGCGGGTCAGATCGTTTCGTGCAGGTGCTCCTGCCCGGGGTGGTAGACCGGCAGCGTGACGCTGACCGTAGTCCCCTGCCCCAGAGCGGAGGTGATGTCCACCTGGCCGCCCAGGGCGCGGACGATCTCATCCACCACCGCCAGGCCGATGCCGGAACCGCGCACGGCGTTCCGGGCCTTGAAAAACTTCTGTTTGACTTTGTCGAGGTCCTCCGGCGCGATGCCGCAGCCCTGGTCCCGGACCGCCGCCGTCACGGTGTCGGCGGTGCGGGTCAGGGTCAGGAAGATGGCGCCGCCGGGGCTGGAATACTTGATGGCGTTGTCGAACAGGTTGACGAACACCTGGCGCAGCCGGGCGGGGTCGGCCCAGACCGGGTAGGGGTCCGGCGGTTCCTCGTAGACGAGGGACAGCCCTTCCTGCCGGATGCGCGCCTCCACGAACAGCGCCGCGTCGGTGGCTTCCGCCACCAGGTCCAGCACCTGGCACTGCATCTGGATGCCGTTCTGCAGGCGGGAAAAATCCAGCAGTTCCTCCACCATGGTGTACAGGCGGTCGGTCTCGGTGCCGATGACGGCCAGCCCGCGGCGGTAGTTTTCATCGTCGGGGTCGTTGATGGTCTTGATCGTCTCCACCCATCCTTTGATGGAAGTCAGCGGCGTGCGCAGTTCGTGGCTGACCGAGGAAATGAACTCGTTTTTCAGCCGGTCGGTCTCGGCCAGGTCCTCCGCCATCTGGTTGATGGTCCGGCACAGGCGGCCGATCTCGTCGTTGTACTTGGTGTCCGGCAGGCGGGTGGCCAGGTCGCCCCGGGCGATGCGGGTGGCGGTCGCCTCCACCTCGCCCAGAGGCCGCACGATGGAGCGCACAAAAAACAGCCCGCTCCACAGCATGAGCAGGAACGCCAGCGCGCCGATGCCCACCGAGGCCATCAGGTAGCGGCTCCACTGGCGGTCCACCTGGGTCAGACTGGTGACCATGCGCATGGCGGCGATGTTGCCCGCCGCGTAGGGCACCAGCGTGGTAACGGCCATGACCCGCTCCCCCTGGCCGGTGGTGAAGATGGCGCGCCCCTCGCCGTCGGCGGAGGTGAGGGCCTCCACAAAGTCGGCGCCGTTGCTCAGTTCCTGGCTCATGGTGCCGCTGCTGGTGGAGAGCACCACGCCCCGGGCGTCCAGCAGCATGAATTCGAACTTATCCTTCTCGTCGAACTGTTCCACGGTGCGGCGCAGGGCCTGGCCGCGGCTCTCGGAAGTTTCCAGGCTGTCCCCGGCGGTGCCGGTGGCCTGCAGGCGGCCCGCGATGGTGGAAAAGCGGCTCTCGATGGCGCGCTGCACCCCGCCGTACAGGTCGCGGTAGCTGGTGTAGAGGAAGATCGCCTCGGCCGCCACCAGCACCAGCACCATGATGAGCAGGCTGCCCCGTACCCAGCGCTGGATGATGCTCGATCTGGCCATCGGTTTCCCTCCCTGCTGTCAAACAGTCAAATTGCCGCCCCGGCGGCGCGCGCCGCGCCCGCAGGCATTTTCGGGCCGGAGCGCGCTGTCAGGCGTTCCAGCGGTAGCCGTACCCCCACACCGTCAGGATGTGCTGGGGGTTGCTGGGCTCGTCCTCGATCTTCATGCGCAGGCGGCGGATGTTCACATCGACGATCTTGACGTCGCCGTAGTAGTTCTTGCCCCAGACGCCTTCCAGGATCTTTTCCCGCACCAGCGCGGTGGCGGGGTTGCGGAAGAACAGTTCCATGATCTGGAACTCCACTTGGGTCAGGTCGATGGGGGCGCCCGCTTTGTAGAGCACCCGGCTTTTTTCGTCCAGCACAAAGGGGCCGCTGACCAGCTGTTCGGGTTCCGCTTCGGCCTTGGGGGAACCGCTGCGCTTGATGCGGCGGGTCAGCGCCTCCAGCCGGGCCACCAGCTCGGAGACCGAAAAAGGCTTGGTGATATAGTCGTCGGCGCCGATGGACAGGCCGCGGATCTTGTCGCTCTCCTGCCCCTTGGCCGAAACGATGATGATGCCGATGTCGTTGTTGTCGCGGCGGATGGTCTCGCACAGGCTCAGGCCGTCCATGCCGGGCAGCATGATGTCCAGCAGGGCGGCGTCGCAGGGTTCCTCCCGGTGCATGAGTTCCAGGGCCCGCTCGGCGCTGCCGGCTTCCAGCACCTCCCAACCGGCCATTTTCAGGTTCAGGGTCAGCATCTCCCGGATGCTGGCCTCGTCTTCCACGACCAAAACGCGCTTCATACTCTTCCCCCTTGTTTATTCCAGGCCCAGCAGCACGACGCCGTCGCTGATGGAGTCGATGGTCAGCCCGCTGTAAGGCGTGACGATGCGCGCCTGGAGCTGCTGGTTGCCGATGTTGGCGATGCGTTCATAATGCAGGGTACTGGTCGTTTCCCGCTCCTCGGCGGGATCGACCACGCGGAGTTCACAGTAGATGCTGCCGCTCTCACTGTCGCAGAGCAGCCAGCCCGTGCCCGCCGGATTGCTGCGGATCAGGATGGACCCGCGCAGGGAATCCGGCAGGGGCAGATAAAAATTGTTCTTGCTGTCATAGATCCCGAAACTCTGGTTGCCGCCCTCCAGCGTCGTATAATCCTGCCACAGCAGGAAGACCAGGCTTTTGTCCGCCGCGTTCTGCAGCGTGCCGCCGTCGCTCAGTTCCACCGGGATGTCGATGGTGGCGTTGCCGTCGATGTCGCGGCTGAGCAGTTCGGTATGGGAACGCAGGGTGCTGCGCTGCAGGTCGGCCAGACCGGGCGGGTGGTAGGGCTGCAGGAAGCCGGTCTCGCCGTCATAGAGTATGATGTCCGACGCCAGATTGCCGGTGCCGATCCAGACGTCCATCACCAGGTACATGGCGTTGTCGCTGCCCTGGCCCGCATGCAGCGCGGCGCAGCCGCTGTACGTTCCTTCCCCCAGGTTCAGGGTCTGGTAGGAACGGAACTCGCCTTCCACGTTGGTCAGCAGCTGCAGGGTCACGCCGCCGTACTCGGTATCGGTGGGCATCGCCAGCACCAGATCCTCGGTGTCGCCCTTGCCGGTGAAGTCCCCCAGCACCATCTCCGTGTAGCGGTTGCTGATGATGGTGGAAAGGGCCGTGCCGTCGTACTCATACACCACCAGGTAGCGGTCGCCTTGGGCGCTGCCGTACCCGGCCAGGATCTGCTGGCTGGTGGCGTCCCGCAGGTGGGCGGCGGAGAAAGTCTCCACCTCGCTGGAAAGCCCCTCCACGGTCTGGCTGACCTGCCAGCTGTTTTCCCCCGCAGGTTCCAGCACCGCCAGCGACACATTGGACCCGGCGGCATCGGAGGTGTAGAGGACAGCGGCCTCGTCGGCGCCGTCGCCGTCCCAGTCGCCGAAGGCGAACGGGGAGAGGAAGTCGCCGCTGGACGGGTACTTGAGAGTGGCGCTGCCGCCCAGATAGCTGTTCAGCGCCCGCTGCAAAGCGGCGCTCTCGCCCGAGAGCTGGGGCGCGCGCAGCAGGGTCTCCACGTCGGTGCCGGCGCTGCAGCCCGTCAGCAGCAGCGCCGCCGCCAGCGCGGCATATCGGCTTCGCATACGGCGCCCCCCTTCCCCGGAAATTTGAACAGGAATACAGGATATAGTATACCACATTTGCGCCGCCGCCGCAATGCCGGGCCGCAGGCGGCCGGACGGCAGCAGGGGCGGGCGCTTTGCAGGAAAAAGCCCCCGCCTGCAGGCAGGCGGGGGCCGGGGGTCGTGGTGGAACAGCCGCGCTCAGTAGCCGCTGCCGGACTCGCCGGTGGTCAGCAGTTTGACGGCGCGGGATGTGCCCAGGCGGTCGGCGCCCAGGTCAAGGAACTTCTCGATGTCCTCCACCGTGGAGATGCCGCCCGCAGCCTTGATCTTGCAGCGGCCCCTGACGTGCTCGGCAAAGAGCTGCACGTCGTGGAAGGTGGCGCCGCCGGTGGAAAAGCCCGTGGACGTCTTGATGAAGTCCGCGCCCGCTTCGGGCACGATGTCGCACATCTTGATCTTCTCTTCCTCGGTGAGCAGGCAGGTCTCGATGATGACCTTGAGCACCTTGTCGCCCACGGCGGCCTTGACGGCGGCGATGTCGGCGCGCACATCGTCATACTGCCTGTTTTTCAGCCAGCCGATGTTGATGACCATATCCACTTCCGCAGCGCCGTTCTCCACGGCGGTTTTGGCTTCAAACGCCTTGCTGGCGGTGTCCATGGCGCCCAGAGGGAACCCCACCACGCAGCACACCGGCACGCGGCCCGCCATATATTCGACCGCCTGCCGGACGTAGCAGGTGTTGATGCACACCGACGCGCAGTGGTTGGCGATGGCTTCGTCACACAGGGCCCGGATCTGGGGCCAGGTAGCCTCGGGCTTGAGCAGGGTGTGATCCACCTTGCTCAGCATATATTCCTTCGAGTATTTCAACGGAACGTTTCCCCTTTCCCACAATGTTTGCACAGGCGGGCCTGGTGCGCGCCCAGCGCCGCGAACACGATCGCGGTCACGCTGACCGTCGCCCCGACGATGCCCAGGATCAGCCCGGTAAGACGGAACCCATGGCCACGGATCTTCTTTTTCATAGGAATGCCTCCTTACATGATTATCGGCAGGAAGCCCTGCGCCCGGTGCGGAGCGGCTCACTGCTTCTTTTTAAAGGTGAACAGTTTGCTGAACACATAGTTGGAGAGGATGACCACCACCTGGCTGAACAGTTTGACCCCCATAGCCCACAGTTCGGACGGCGCCATGGCGTCCCCCGAAGCGGCGCCCGCCACCGCAAAGCCGATGGCCGGCCCTACCACCTGCACGCCGATGGTGATGATGACCTGGTCCATCACCAGGGTCAGCAGCCGGAAAAAGACGAACTGGCCGAACTCCTTGAGTGCCGCTGTGCCGTGGTTCCGGCTGCGGAACACAAAGGTGCGGTTGGTCCAGTAAGCGAAGAGGATACAGAGGATGTTGTCGATGATATTGCCGGGCCCCGCGGCAAACTCGGTGCCGAAGGCCGCCTGGAACACCGCGAAGATGACCAGGTTGAGCAGCGTGGCAACGCCCCCGAAGAACAGATAGGCCAGCCCCTCGTAGTATTTTGTAATCCAGTCTTTGATTTTTTGCATGGCAAACCCTTATGTTGTGAAAAAGGGGCCCGCCTGTACCCACAGGCAGGCCCCTTCACGATCGCGGAAATGGGTGATTATTCTGCGTCCTCGCCTTCGTCCAGGCAAGCCTTCATGGACAGGCTGATGCGCTTGCGGTCGAAATCGACGTTGATCAGCTTGACGCGGACCTCGTCGCCCACCTTGAGCACGTCAGAGACCTTGTTCACGCGCTCGTTGCTGATCTCGCTGATATGGACCAGGCCGTCGATGCCCGGCATGATGCGGACAAACGCGCCGAACTTGGTGATGGAGACCACCGGGGCGGTGAACTCGGTGCCGATGGGCACTTCATTCTCCAGCTTGACCCAGGGGTTGTCCTCTTCCTTCTTGTAGCCCAGGGAGACCTTCTGGTTCTCGGGATCGTAGCTCTTGACGTAGACCTCGATCTCGTCGCCCACATTGACGACCTCAGAGGGATGCTTGATGTTGGACCAGCTCAGCTCGCTGATGTGGCACAGGCCGTCCACGCCGCCGATGTCCACAAA
>DSTMR04002__coassemble_2586_pt1 | contig 8605 bp, 3 predicted proteins | sample DSTMR04002__metabat2_low_PE_018 | metagenome-assembled genome bin DSTMR04002 | reverse complement strand
TATCATAGTCTCTTTCATTGGGCAAGAGGACCGTCTGCATTGCGTTCCCGCAGTTTGTGTGGTATAACTGAAGCAGAAGATCATGATGGGAGCCGGACCAATGGAACAGGAAAAAACAGAACGCAAACCGCTGGGCGCACGGGTCGAGGAAGAACTGATGGCCTATATCCTCGGCATGCCTGTTGCCGTCGGCGAAAAACTGCCCAACGAATTTGAGTTGGGCCAGATGTTCCAAGCCGGGCGCAGCACCGTGCGGGAAGCGGTCAAAAGCCTTGTCACCCGCGGCATTCTGGAAGTACGCCGCGGCGACGGGACCTATGTAAAGAGCCACCGCAGCCTGGCGGATGACCCCCTGGGGCTTTCCCGGCTGGATGACAAGTACAAGCTGGCCCTGGAACTGCTGGAGGTGCGGCTGGTCCTGGAGCCGGAGATTGCTGCATCCGCAGCCGCCCATGCCACCGCGCAGGACAAAGCCGAACTGAAAGCCTTATGCGACGAGGTGGAACAACTCTGCCGGACGGGGCGCGACCACATTCCCCAGGACATCGCTTTTCACACCTGTATCGCGCGATGCAGCCAGAACCGGGTGATGGAAATGCTGGTGCCCATGATCAACACGGCCGTCGCCACCTTTGCCAGCCTGACCCACCGTTCCCTGCGGCAGGAGACCATCGAGACCCACCGCGCCGTGACCGACGCCATCCTGGACGGGGACGCCGTAGGCGCGCGCTGCGCCATGGTCACACATCTGGCCTGCAACCGGCAGGCGATCCTTGCGCTCTGGAAGGAGCATCAGTCACATGCTCCGGGCGGTGGACCGGCAGCGGACGGTACCTGACAGCGTCCGCTTGCATCGGAAGAGGGGGAAGTCCGCCCTCTTTCTTTTTTGCCCTTTTGTCAGCTTTAGGCAAAAATACATCTGATGTATATTGCATTTTCTCTTGAAATCTGCTAGATTATAGCCAATAAGGTGTGATGTATCCGCGTTTACAGCCTTGCCGCCCGCCGTTCCGCATCACACCGCCGCCACTATATGGATGAAAGCGAGGAGTCTCCCATGGAATGTCTTATCAGCCAGAAAATGCGCACCCTAGCCCCTGAACTCGACCCGCTGCGGATCGGCACCGGCTGGAAGCCGGAAGACCTGGCAAAGCCCCAGGTCATCATCGAGAGCACGGCCGGCGACAGCCACCCCGGCAGCGGGCACCTGCCCACGCTGGTGGAGGAAGTGCGCCGGGGCGTCGCCGAGGCGGGCGGCCACGGCGCGCGCTATGCCTGCACCGACATCTGCGACGGGGAAAGCCAGGGCACCGACGGCATCAACTACAGCCTGGCCAGCCGGGAGATCATCGCCAATATGATCGAGATCCACGCGGGCGCCACCCCCTTCGACGCCGGGGTCTACCTGGCCAGCTGCGACAAGGGCATGCCCGCCAACCTGATGGGCTGCCTGCGGGTGGACATCCCCTCGGTGGTGGTGCCGGGCGGCACCATGAACGCCGGGCCCGAGATGCTCACGCTGGAACAGCTGGGCATGTACAGCGCCAAATTCGAGCGCGGGGAAATTGACGAGGCCAAGCTCAACTGGGCCAAGCAGAACGCCTGCCCCAGCTGCGGCGCCTGCAGCTTCATCGGCACTGCCTCCACCATGCAGATCATGGCCGAAGCCCTGGGCCTGGCGCTGCCCGGCAGCGCCCTGATGCCCGCCACCAGCCCTGATCTGCTGGACTATGCCCGGCAGGCGGGCCGCCGCGCCGTGGAGATGGCAGGCCACGACGAGATGCGCCCCAGCCGCATCGTCACGATGGAAAGTTTCGAGAATGCCATCCTGGTGCACGCGGCTATCTCCGGCTCCACCAACTGCCTGCTGCACCTGCCCGCCATCGCCCACGAACTGGGCATCGAGATCACCGGCGACACCTTCGACCGCCTGCACCGCGGCGCCCACTACCTGCTGGACGTGCGCCCCGCCGGGCGCTGGCCCGCCGAGTGCTTCTACTACGCGGGCGGCGTGCCCGCCATTATGGAGGAGATCAAGGATCACCTGCATCTGGACGTGATGACCGTCACCGGCAAGACCCTGGGGGAAAACCTGGCCGAACTCAAAGCCAACGGCTTCTACCAGCGCTGCCAGAAGTGGCTGGACCAGTTCAACGCGCGCTATGGCGTCCATATCACCCGGGAGGACATCATCCGCCCTTATGACCAAGCCATCGGAACCGACGGTTCCATCGCCATCCTCAAGGGCAATCTGGCCCCCGAAGGCGCCGTCATCAAGCACACCGCCTGCCCCAAGGAGATGTACAAGGCCGTCCTGCGTGCCCGCCCCTTCGACAGCGAGGAGGAATGTCTGGCTGCCGTATTGCACCACGAAGTGCAGAAGGGTGACGCCGTATTCATCCGCTACGAAGGCCCCAAGGGCAGCGGCATGCCCGAGATGTTCTACACTTCGGAAGCCATCTCCTCCGACGCGGAACTGGGACGCAGCATCGCCCTCATCACCGACGGGCGATTCTCGGGCGCTTCCACCGGGCCCGTCATTGGCCACTGTAGCCCGGAAGCCGTGGACGGCGGTCCCATCGCCCTGGTGGAACAGGACGACCTGATCGAAATCGACGTTTTTGCCCGCAAGTTGAACATCGTGGGCGTTCAGGGCCAGCGCAAGACCCCCGCGGAGATCGACGCCATTTTGGCCGCGCGCCGCGCCAAATGGCAGCCCAAACCGCGCAAGTACACCAGGGGCGTGCTGCGTCTGTTCAGCGAGCTGGCCGCCAGCCCCATGAAGGGTGCGTACCTCGATTATAAGGATTGAGCGCCGCCCACAGCTTCCCCATCCTATTGATTTCTCCGGCAGTCCCCTGCCGGAGAATTTTGTTGTGTCGAAAACCACTCGCTAGGCGAGTGGTTCGAAAAAAGACTTATGTCGAACATGACGAAATAAAAACTCCCTTTGCCAGGGAGTTCTGGCGCAGGGGATACTATGTGGATACAGCAGGGAAGAACGATAAAAAGATAGCAGAATACATCCGGCACCAGTTAGAAGAAGACCAGGCGGGCAAACAGCTGACAATGGGAAACTTCTAAACAGCCCGTTTACGGGCGGCAAGTAACGATCCTTCGCGGCTGGCAGCCCGTACCAACGCGACGTGACGCGTGCGCTGGTATTCCAGGGTTTCACCCGTCTGTGCAAAACCCCCGGCTTCGCCGGGGGATATTTATTCGTTTGTAAAAAAATGAGCGCCTGCCCACGGCCTTTCTATGGCCTATGGAGCAGGCGCTTTTGCACGGGTATCAGGCGCCCGGACGGCAAGAGGGGGTTCGGCGCTTCTGATTTGCCGGATACCCCCGGATATTGCAGCATCGAGAATAGCCCGTGAAATTCCGGGAGAAGTCTGCTGACAGAAAATATTGCGGGATGGCGTCCCGCCGGTCATCGCTTTTCAAGGCGTGCGGAATTCCCTATGGATACTATTTTGATTCTATCATTCTATGACAAGGTGCTGAAACCGGCGGAATTGCTATCCACGTCCCCCGCGTGGGGGACGACACGAAGCCAAGAATGCATTTGTGCAACCTGGTGAACGTTTCTATCCACGTCCCCCGCGTGGGGGACGACGGGACATGATGGCACTTGCAGCCCAGACCATCCATTTCTATCCACGTCCCCCGCGTGGGGGACGACTCACCGCCCCGGAATGCTTCCCGCAACATCTGGTATTTCTATCCACGTCCCCCGCGTGGGGGACGACGGCAATGTGCATATGTTGCTGTATTACATTGTAATTTCTATCCACGTCCCCCGCGTGGGGGACGACAATTGTGGGTAGACTGGCGCTTCCCACCTGATACCGATTTCTATCCACGTCCCCCGCGTGGGGGACGACATTGTTTTAAGGGCGGTCAGCAGCTCGTTGGTGATATTTCTATCCACGTCCCCCGCGTGGGGGACGACGGGATTTAATTGTATCTGTAGGAGGTGATGTATAATATTTCTATCCACGTCCCCCGCGTGGGGGACGACGGTTGAATACCTGTGCATAGTTCACGGTGTTGTTATTTCTATCCACGTCCCCCGCGTGGGGGACGACGACGGCCAGACGGTGTATATTGCCGTCACCTTGCATTTCTATCCACGTCCCCCGCGTGGGGGACGACCTGGCCCTCCGGGAGATTCTGCGCGATGCTGACATTTCTATCCACGTCCCCCGCGTGGGGGACGACATATTGTCAACGGTATCGCATCAGGCGCACAGCATTTCTATCCACGTCCCCCGCGTGGGGGACGACTGCGAACCTTGTACACGGTTTTTGCCTCCTTCAAAAATTTCTATCCACGTCCCCCGCGTGGGGGACGACGGTAAACCGAGCGCGCGCCGCACGTCTGGCGGCGGTATTTCTATCCACGTCCCCCGCGTGGGGGACGACACGAGCAGCTGTACATCCAGATCAGCACCACGCTATTTCTATCCACGTCCCCCGCGTGGGGGACGACAGGCGGTGGTGGATGAGAGCATCCGCCGCAACGTATTTCTATCCACGTCCCCCGCGTGGGGGACGACCGATTGGCGAGCGTATGAGAGATGCGCGCAAAGCCATTTCTATCCACGTCCCCCGCGTGGGGGACGACTCCTCCGGCTTTGCGTTTGCGCTGCCGGAAAACAATTTCTATCCACGTCCCCCGCGTGGGGGACGACGAACGTCTGACGAAGAGATTTGCAGGAATTGAAATTTCTATCCACGTCCCCCGCGTGGGGGACGACATGAGAGCATCCGCCGCAACGTGGAATTTCAGGGAATTTCTATCCACGTCCCCCGCGTGGGGGACGACCCGAGCTGCCCACCGACGTCACCACCGCGCTGAACATTTCTATCCACGTCCCCCGCGTGGGGGACGACCCATGCGATAGGTCTTGTTGAGCCACTTCTGATTGAATTTCTATCCACGTCCCCCGCGTGGGGGACGACCCGGCCCCATCTAAGGAGGATATTATGCCGCAAAATTTCTATCCACGTCCCCCGCGTGGGGGACGACCGGACGGAAATTGAGATACAGGAGGTGCAAAAGTATTTCTATCCACGTCCCCCGCGTGGGGGACGACGCTGTTTGCCACGCTGGACGGGCGCTTGATTGAATTTCTATCCACGTCCCCCGCGTGGGGGACGACAGGCGCTTTCATGTGGCTACCTCCCCGTCCAGAGCATTTCTATCCACGTCCCCCGCGTGGGGGACGACAATTGCGCGCGGAACTTGACAACTTGCGCAAAGAATTTCTATCCACGTCCCCCGCGTGGGGGACGACGTGCAGCCCCGGCCGGCCGGGGCGACGTCGGATTCCGATTTCTATCCACGTCCCCCGCGTGGGGGACGACCCGCAGCACTACGTTTTTCCGCTGCAAGGATGGAAATTTCTATCCACGTCCCCCGCGTGGGGGACGACTAGACCGCCTGTCCGCGCTGGTCTACGCTAACACATTTCTATCCACGTCCCCCGCGTGGGGGACGACGACATGCTCACGGGCATGGCCGAATCCATCCGCGCATTTCTATCCACGTCCCCCGCGTGGGGGACGACGCATGATAAACTCGGCGGCCCCACAGGTGATGATTATTTCTATCCACGTCCCCCGCGTGGGGGACGACAGGAACTTGATGTACAGTACAAGAGCGACTGGGTATTTCTATCCACGTCCCCCGCGTGGGGGACGACGGAAGCATATTGTGACCCCGCAAGGCCACGGACGGATTTCTATCCACGTCCCCCGCGTGGGGGACGACATGACGGCACCCACCGCCTGGCCTTTGAGCGCAATATTTCTATCCACGTCCCCCGCGTGGGGGACGACGCAAGTGGCAGGGGCCCATCAACTGGGCCACTGTCATTTCTATCCACGTCCCCCGCGTGGGGGACGACGCCCGCCTTAACGTCACCGATGTGCGTGAGGGCATTTCTATCCACGTCCCCCGCGTGGGGGACGACCCTCACCAGGCCGCCGGTACGAAACGAACACTTTGTATTTCTATCCACGTCCCCCGCGTGGGGGACGACCCGGTCACAATTTTTGCGCCCAGGTTCAGCCAGTTATTTCTATCCACGTCCCCCGCGTGGGGGACGACGCGATCCAGTACGCCTACCAGGGCTTCGCAAAAGAATTTCTATCCACGTCCCCCGCGTGGGGGACGACCCGGCTGGAACAGCAGGTAAGGGCGATGCAGCAATTTCTATCCACGTCCCCCGCGTGGGGGACGACAAGCACCCTAGAGGAATACGGCCCCGAGAAAATAATTTCTATCCACGTCCCCCGCGTGGGGGACGACCAAACCATAGCGGATAAGGTTCAAGGAGCTGCTGCATTTCTATCCACGTCCCCCGCGTGGGGGACGACCGTAGTAGCTTTTCGCAATCCCCACACACATGCCGTATTTCTATCCACGTCCCCCGCGTGGGGGACGACTTTTTTCGTATTTTTCCACGCCATTGTCAAGATATTTCTATCCACGTCCCCCGCGTGGGGGACGACACCAAGTGTAGTCAACAGCTTCTTCTCTGGTAATGAATTTCTATCCACGTCCCCCGCGTGGGGGACGACACAGCTGCTTCCCTCTATTTGCTATTTGCATCGGGATTTCTATCCACGTCCCCCGCGTGGGGGACGACGGCATACAAGGACTACCGCGCGACCATTGACCAAATATTTCTATCCACGTCCCCCGCGTGGGGGACGACACGTTCAGCCGTTTGGTGCCGCCCTCGGTGTCAATATTTCTATCCACGTCCCCCGCGTGGGGGACGACGCTGTGTGGGGATGGAGCTTGTGAAACTGTTTCACATTTCTATCCACGTCCCCCGCGTGGGGGACGACCATGGCGCCTTGCCACTTGCTTACGTCGATTGCATTATTTCTATCCACGTCCCCCGCGTGGGGGACGACCTGTACTTGGCCACCAGGCGCCTGGCCATTGCGGAATTTCTATCCACGTCCCCCGCGTGGGGGACGACGCGGCCGGTCTACTGACGATATCATCGCCGAGCGTATTTCTATCCACGTCCCCCGCGTGGGGGACGACCGAAAGCATCTGCCGCCCGGTCAGGTTGTCACTGTATTTCTATCCACGTCCCCCGCGTGGGGGACGACCCCCGCCCCAGCCGCAAGAGGCGGGGCCGAGCGTATATTTCTATCCACGTCCCCCGCGTGGGGGACGACACCCACGGAGGTGATGCTGATGACCTATGAAGATATTTCTATCCACGTCCCCCGCGTGGGGGACGACAAAGCCGCGCCTTACGTCTACAAAGTGAAAAACAAATTTCTATCCACGTCCCCCGCGTGGGGGACGACCTGCAGATTGATGATCTCACATTGCTTTCCGATCTGTATTTCTATCCACGTCCCCCGCGTGGGGGACGACTTCATCCCATGTACGGCCTATGATGGTAATATCCATTTCTATCCACGTCCCCCGCGTGGGGGACGACTGCGAATGCAACGATGGGGAAACCTACCGTCGAAATATTTCTATCCACGTCCCCCGCGTGGGGGACGACTCATCAGTGATACCAAGTGTATAGGTGTTATCACATTTCTATCCACGTCCCCCGCGTGGGGGACGACAAACTCGTGTGCAAGGTTATGCACATACATACACATTTCTATCCACGTCCCCCGCGTGGGGGACGACTACATCACCGTCTACCGCTGGCAACGCATCGAATATTTCTATCCACGTCCCCCGCGTGGGGGACGACCAACACCGGCGACCGCAGCGCCGCCACCGTGGAAGATTTCTATCCACGTCCCCCGCGTGGGGGACGACGCAGCAGGTCAATGCCTGCATCTACGATGCTGGAATTTCTATCCACGTCCCCCGCGTGGGGGACGACTCAGCGCGGTGGGGTTCAGCGCTTCGATCATGGTATTTCTATCCACGTCCCCCGCGTGGGGGACGACACTTGGATGCAGTGAAGAAAGAGCGCTACTACAATTTCTATCCACGTCCCCCGCGTGGGGGACGACACGCGGGGTGGTTTGCGAAAATCAAGGAGGAAACGATTTCTATCCACGTCCCCCGCGTGGGGGACGACTATACACTGCCACTATAGTACACCTCCTACTCGAAATTTCTATCCACGTCCCCCGCGTGGGGGACGACAGGTACGCGCGCTCATTGGTGACAGACTGGGCAAATTTCTATCCACGTCCCCCGCGTGGGGGACGACTTTCCATAGCTTACCTCACCTTGCTGCCATTCAGCATTTCTATCCACGTCCCCCGCGTGGGGGACGACCGTCGATCTGGCTCTGGGTGCCGCTGTACAAATATTTCTATCCACGTCCCCCGCGTGGGGGACGACGCCATGGGTCGATATCAATGCCCAGACCGTCAAATTTCTATCCACGTCCCCCGCGTGGGGGACGACGCGCGTCCCAGTCATATTCTTTTGCAATTATGCGGATTTCTATCCACGTCCCCCGCGTGGGGGACGACGTATTGGCCCAGTCACTGTAGTAGTCAATCTGCATTTCTATCCACGTCCCCCGCGTGGGGGACGACCCATGGGTCGATATCAATGCCCAGACCGTCAAATTTCTATCCACGTCCCCCGCGT
>DSTMR04002__coassemble_2239_pt1 | contig 9801 bp, 7 predicted proteins | sample DSTMR04002__metabat2_low_PE_018 | metagenome-assembled genome bin DSTMR04002 | reverse complement strand
CCTGCCAGGTCTCGTGCACTTCGGCATAGGCGCGGTCCAGCTGTTCCTGGGCCTGCTGCAAGGCAAAGCCGTCGGCGTTCTCGCCTTTTTGCTGCTGGGCGCAGGCGACTTCCAACTGGCGCACCTGGGCCTGCTGCTCGGCCAAAGCCTGGGCCAGCCCCGCGGAGTCAAAAGCGGCCACCGGGTCCCCGGCGTGCAGGGTCTGCCCCACGGCGGCCAGCGTCCCGGTGACCAGCAGACCCTCGGGCACGGTCATTGGCGCGCCCTGCCGTGCGCCGATGGTCCCGGCGGCGGTGGCGCTGCGGGTGATGGACCCGCCCGCGGCCTGCCCCACCGTGACCCGGGGCATACTGGCCCCGGCGACGCCCCGCGCCGCCAGCGTGAGCACCAGCATGGCGGCAAAAAACCTGCCCACTGCGGCAAGCCGGCGGGCCTGGGCGGGGTCGGCGGCGCGCCAGGCGTTCCAGCCGTCGCGCAGCCGCCCAACAAAGGAAAAACGCTTCATAGGACTTCCTTTTTATTAAGCAGACGCAAATTTCAAAAACGTCCCCACCGGCGGACCTGTGCCGGCGATGGAGACCCGGAATCACTCTTTCAGCCCGCTGGCCTGGATGCCCAGTTCGAGATAGGGCTGGCCGAAACGGAAGATCAGCACGGCGGGGGCCAGCATGAGCAGGCTGGCAGCCATGGCGGCGGCCAGGTCAGCCCCGTCGGCGGAGGCCAGGTAGAGGGCCAGCGGCCAGCGGGCAGGGTCTTTCAAGAAGGTCATGGGCTGTTCGATGGCGTTCCAGCCTTCCAGAAAACCCAGCACCAGCGCCGACAGGATCCCCGGCGCGCCCAGCGGCAGCCCGATGCGCCAAAAGGTGCGCACCGGGCCTGCGCCGTCGATGGCGGCGGCTTCCAGCAGGGGGCGCGGCACGGCGTCGAACCCGCGGGCCATGACGAACACCGCGAAGGCCGAGAAGCACCCCGGCAGGATCAGCGCCCAGTGGGTGTCCATCAGGCCCAGGCCATCCAGCACCAGGTAGTTGGGCACCATCGTGACCTGGAAGGGCAGCAGCATGAGCAGGATGTACAGGCCCATCAGCCCCCGGCGGCCCCGGAACCGCAGGCGGGACAGCGCCCACGCCGCGGGCGCGCCGAAGCACAGCTGCCCGGCCAGCTGGGGGAACACCTGGATGCAGCTGTTCCAGAACATGGCGAAAAACTGCGGGGTGTCCAGCAGCAGCCCGGCCAGCGGCTGCAGGGTGGGCCAGCTGGGCAGCAGCTGCCACCGGGCCTGCCCGGTCCCCTGCCCCAGCGCGGGGCCGATGGTGGCGGCCAGTTCGTCGGCGGGGGTCAGCGCGCCGAACACAAGGAACCACAGCGGCCACCACACCGTCAGCGCCGCCAGCCCCAGCAGGGCGGTCAGGGCGGCTTTGGGCAGCGTCCGCCTCATGGGTTGAGGACGGCCACCGTGTCCGCGGCAAAGGCGTCCCCCTCCCGGCTGCCGGTCAGCCAGACGAAGGCCCCCGGCGTGACCAGCCCGGCGTCGCCGGGTTCCTGGCGGGAATTGCCTGCACCGTCTGCATAGACGGCCAGGTAGGTGGTGCCGGAATCGCAGTACACGGCCATCTCGGTGTCGCCGCCCCCGGCCGAGGCCATGATCCCCGCCCCCGCCATCACCGCGGGGTTCAGCAGGAAGCCGGTATCGGTAAGCTCGGTGACGCTGCCGCGGTAGTCCGCCGCGTCGGGGTCAAAGGCATCCGCCCCGCTGCCGGGGTCCGCCGGGGCAGAGCCGGCCGCCGGGGCCGCGGTAGGGTCCGGCGCAGAGGTGGCAGCCGGGGCGGGCGTCGCTTCCGGCGCGGCGGCAGCGGAGGAAGGCGGCGGCGACGGCAAAGATCCCGACGACGGCGCCGGTTCGGTGCAGGCGGCCAGAAACAGGACGCAGGCCAGCGCGGCGGCAAGCGGGAAACAGAACTGCATGGCAAAAACTCCTTTCGGGCGCAGGGGGCCGGCCCCCGCTTTATTGACAAGCGCCGCAGCCAGAAGGAAGCGGCGGATACGCGCAGGAACGTCCCTTTTCCCTCTTACTCGCCCTTTGTCCAGAAGCGCTGCAGCGCCAGGATCAGGCCCGAGAGCGCCAGCGCCGTGAGGACGGCGGCGGCCGTGAGCCGGGGCAGATCGAGGGAGAGGAACCAGTTGTTGAACAGATGCTGCAAGAGATACATGCTCTCGTGGGGGTAGGCCCCGCCCACCAGGAAGGCCTCCCGGAAGGCCTTGAAGCAGTTCAGCAGGCTGAGCACCCCCACCAGCGCCAGCGTGGGCAGCAGGTTGGGCAGCGTGATCCAGAAAAACTGCTGCCGGGCGTTGGCGCCGTCCACGGCGGCGGCTTCGTACAGGTCGCCGGGGATACCGTCCAGTCCGGCCAGCCAGAGGATCATATCGTAGCCGCTGTTTTTCCACACATAGGTAAAGACCAGCACCCAGAAGGCCGCGCCGGTGCCCATAAAGTCCACCGGGGCGGCCCCCAGGGCCTGCAGGGCCCCGTTGGCCAGCCCGTTTTGGGCGAACAGCGCCTGCCACAGCACCACGATGCTGGCCACCGGGATGGCCATGGGCAAAAGGAAACTGGTGCGGAACACATTGCCCTGCACGGTGGGGCGGCCGTCCCGGCGGCGGCCCACCGCGCGCACGCCCAGCGCCAGCCCCAGGCTGACCAGCAGCAGGATGGGCACGCAGGTGCACAGGAAGCGGGCCGTATTGCCCGCCGCCAGCCGGAACGCGCCGTTTTGCAGCACCGAGCGGTAGTTGGCAAGGCCCGTAAAGCTGCGGCCCAGCCCATCGAAAAAGCTGCGGCGCACGGTCTCGGCAAAAGGCAGCAGCACAAAGACCGCCGTGCCCAGCAGACTGGGCAGCAGAAAGAGGGCGGCAGTCCGGCCTTCCCGCCCGGGGCGGGCGCGCCGTTTGCGCGGGGCCGGGGGCAGGGCGGGCAGCGGGGCGCGGCGGCTCATTGCCGCTCGGCAAAGCGCAGGGCCAGGTCCTGCTGCACCCCGGCCGCCGCCTGGTCTGCCGTTTCGCTGCCCTGTAACATGGCCTGACAGTGGGTCATCAGGCTGGTGAACAGCCCGTCGTCCACCTGCACCGGGGTGGTCAGCTGGGCCAGCACCTCGTCCAGACCGCCGGTGTAGCCGTGGCTTTCCATCTCCTCCCGGTTGCGGTCCAGGGTGGCCTGCATGCCGGCCTTGGTCACCGGCATGCCGTCGTTCTGGTAGCTGCCCTGGACCCCCTCGCTGAGCAGGGCGGCCACAAGGTCAAAGGCCAGTTCCTGCCGGCCGCTGGCGGCGCTCACCGCCGTCAGGCAGCCAGGGGTCCACACGCCGGTGGAAAGCCCCGGCTGCAGGATGGTCTGGCCCCCGGCCTCCCCCTCGGGGTCGTTGGCGGCCAGCCAGGTGGGCGAGGTCATGGCGCCAAAGCCGAACACCGCCCGGTGGGCCAGGGCGTACTCGGCCATGCCGGCCTCCCAGCTGATGGCGTCCACGCCGCCGAAGTTGCCCATGGAGCCGCTGGCGGTCATCTGTTCGGGCCAGTTGCCCATGCCGTAGTGGTCCCCCACCGCCTGCACAAAGCCCAGCAGGTCCTGGAGGGCCGCCTCGTCCAGGCCGGTATCGGTGAGCAGGGCGGGCTGGGAGGTCTGCAGGGCGAATTTGACGAGGCTCTCCACATTGTCAAAGGCCAGGGCGTAGCGCTGGTCTTCCTCGAGGGCGGTCCAGTCGTCGGCGCCGGGGCGGGCGGGGCGCTGCGCCACCAGGGCGGCCACGTCGTCCAGGGTGGTGACCCCGTCCAGCGAGCCCGCCGCGCCGCACATCACCGGCACCGAGAACCGGCCCGGCAGCATCGGCACCGTGCCGTCCGCGCCGGTGTAGCCCGCGGCCACAAAGTCGTAGAGGTCCGCCCCTTCGGCCACGGCGGAAAGGTCCGCCAGCAGACCGCTGGCGGCAAAGGTCTCGGCGTCGGCGCCGTCCAGCACCAGCACGTCGGGGCCGTCCCCGGCCAGCAGCTCGGTGTTCAGCGTGCGCAGGGCGTCCTCCGCCGTCAGGCCGGTCTCGCCGGTGAGCACCGGCTCATACTCCACCGCGCACTCGGGGTGTTGCTGGGCAAAGGCCTGGATCGCCGCCCGCATGGTGCTGTTCTCGTTGAGGCTCCAGACTTCCAGCGTCTCGGTGGGGGCGGAGAGGCTCTCGTCAAAGGCGTAGCGGTAGAGCTTGCAGATGTCCTCCCCCATGTTCAGCAGCACCGCCAGGTAGCTGCCGTCGGGGGCGCAGCTGATGCTGCCAAGGTACCAGCTCTCCAGCGAGAAGGTCATGCCGCTGCCCGCCAGCACCTGCTCGGTCAGGCCGCCGCCGGGCACCTGGCGGTAGAGGCCGGTGCTGTCCAGGTAGCAGATCGCGCCCTCCGCGTCCACCGTGACGGGGACATAGGCGTTCTCCAGGAACCGCGTAGCCACGGTGGAGGTGGCGCCGTCCAGATCGGCGCGGCAGAGGTCCCCGGCCACCGTCAGGTAGTAGGCGAAAACGGTGCCGTCGGCGTCCTGACCGGGCAGGATCTCGGGGATGTCGTTGGCGCCGAAGTAGGTCACGCTGCCGTCCTCATCCACACCGGCGCTGGCCCAGCCGACGGCGCCGTCGCCGCCGGGGGTCTGCACCCAGGCCTTGACCTGGGCGGCGTCCACGTCATAGAAGAAGAAAGCCCCCGGCAGGCCCTCGCCCTCCGTCATGTTGCCGCCGGCGGCGGGCAGCACGGCCAGGGTGCCGTCGGCCAGAAAGCACATCTGGTCGATCATCACCGCGTTGGTGGCTACTTCCAGCAGGTCCAGCTGCGTCACGGCGCCGTCGGGGTCTACCCGCCAGGAGGCGCCGTCCACGGTGGTGAATACGGCGGTGCCGTCGGGCCGCACGGCCCAGGTCACCAGCACGCCGGTGTCGGCGGCCCAGGCGGGGGTCTCGCACTGCCAGGTAGCGCCGCCATCGGCGGAGGTCAGCCGGACGGTGTGGTAGTCCGCGCTGCCGCTGCCGCCGCCCTGCTGGCCGTAGGCCACCAGGGTGCCGTCGGCGAGGGCGGCGGGCGCGCCGGTGAGGGATACGTCGGCGGGGATGCCCGTGGCCTCCTGCTCCACCCAGCGGCCCTGGGGGACTGCCTCGGCGGCGGAGGCGGCGGTGCTGCCGCCGGAAGCCGTTTCCCCGCCGCTGCAGGCGGAGAGGGAGAGAAGCGCCGCCCCGGCCAGCAGGGCGGATAGGATGCGTGTGGCTGTGTTCATGGGACTACCTCCATAGGTCAGGTTTTGCGGAATACGGCCATTGTACCAGCCCAAGCTGAAAAAAACATGAAAGGAGCTTACGCTTCAAAGAGGGAAACACGCGCGCACGGCGATGCCTGACGCGCGTGTTTCCCCCTTTGGATTCCCTTTCGACAAAATTTTACGGCAAACCGCGCACTCGTCGCATACGCTCCTCGCACACTCTTGCCGTAAAATTTCCCCGTCGGTGTCCCCATCGTCGGCACATGTCCGGCCCAAGAGCCGGGCCTTGCGGCCCGGTTGGCCTCCGAAACGCGCCTGCGGGCGCAGTGCCCGCCGATGGGGACATTTTTATACTTGCCCGCCTGTATTTTTCAGTTTTCTTTCAGATTTTTGGTGTATACTGTAGGTATCTGCCAAAAAACAAGGAGGAACCATGCGGATCTTACTGATCGAAGACGACGAAGCCCTCTGCCGGGTCTTGCAGCCCTCGCTGCAGGCGGCGGGGTTCGCCTCGGATTGCTGCCACAGCGGGGCCGACGGGCTGGCGCTGCTCAAGACCGGCTGCTACGACGCCTGCATCCTGGACCGGATGCTGCCCGAACTGGACGGCCTGCAGCTGCTGCACCAGGCCCGAAGCGCCGGGGTGACAGCCCCGGTGCTGATGCTGACGGCCCTGGGCCGGGTGGGCGACCGGGTGGACGGGCTGGACGCCGGAGCCGACGATTACCTGACCAAGCCTTTCGACACCCGGGAGCTGCTGGCCCGGCTGCGGGCGCTGGTGCGCCGTCCGGCGGAACTGAACGGCGCGGCCCACCGGCTGGCCTGCGGGGACCTGACGCTGGACACCGCCCAGCTGACGCTGACCGGCCCCGCCGCCACCGTGACCGTGAGCCGCCGGGAATGCGACCTGCTGGCGGTGTTCTGCCGCGCGCCGGGGCTGCTGCGGGGGCGCGCGCTGCTGCTGGGCAGCGTGTGGGGCGCGGACGCCGGGGTGGAGGACGCCAGCCTGGACAGTTACATCCGCTTTGTGCGCCGCAGGCTGGCGGCGGTGGGCAGCCGGGCGGTGATCCGCACGGTGCGGGGCGCGGGCTACCGGCTGGACCCCGGCGGCGCGCCCGGGGAGGCGGGCCATGCTTGAGCGGCTGCGGCGGCGGCTGACGGCGCTGTTCGGCCTGCTGACGGCCGCCGTACTGGCGGCGGCGCTGGCCGTGACCTGCCGCATGGCGGGCAGCGAATACACCGCCGGGGCGGACCTGCTGTTCGCCAACACCGTGACTGCCGTGGAGGACGCCGTGACCGAAGACGGCCTTGTGCGGGACAGCTGGCTGGCCCGCCAGGAATCCGCCGGGCAGCTGGTGCTGTATCTGGAGGACAACGGCCAGCCGCTGGCCTTCCCCGGCGGCTGGCGCCCGCAGGATGACCGCGGCGCGCTGATCGGCCTTGCCAAAACGCAGGCCGCCGGCGCCGGCCTGGACCCGGCGCGGCTCCGCCGCCAGCGGGTGAGTTTTGCGCTGCAAGCCTCCGGGCTGCAGGGCGTGTACGACTGCACGGCGCTGGTGCTGCCCCACGGGCAGGCCCGCAGCGCCGCGGTGGTCTACATCATCCGGGACTTGAGCGGCCAGCAGGCCCGCCTGCGCGCCATGGCCTGGCAGTATGCGGGGCTGTGGGCGCTGGGGGCCGCCGTACTGGCCGCCGCCTGCCGCTGGATGGTGGGCCGCGCGCTGCGCCCCACGGCCCAGGCGCTGCAGAAACAGCGGGAGTTCATTGCGGCGGCAGGGCATGAACTGCGCAGCCCGCTGGCGGTGCTCAAGGCCGGGCTGCAGGCGGCCCGCGACCCCGCCACCGCCGCCGAAGCGCCCCGCTTCCTGCACAGCGCCGAGGCCGAAGTGGACCGTCTGGCGCGGCTGACCGACGACCTGCTGATCCTGGCCGGGGGCGACGCGGGGGTGTGGCGTACAGCGCTGGCGGAAGTGGATACCGACACCTTCCTGATCGAACTGTACGGCCGTTTCGCCCCGATGGCCCGCGCGCGGGGCCACGCCCTGACGCTGGACCTGCCCGACGCGCCGCTGCCCGCGCTGTACGCCGACGCAGGGCGGCTGGAACAGCTGTTCGCCGTCCTGTTGAACAACGCCTTTGAATACGCCCCCGCCGGGACCCCGGTGGAACTGAAAGCCGAAGCGCCCGCAGGCGGCGGGCTGCGCATCGACGTGACCGACCACGGCCCCGGCGTGCCCGACGCCGACAAGCAGCGCATCTTTGAGCGCTTCACGCGCGGCGACCCCAGCCGTACCGGCAAGGCCCACTTCGGCCTGGGGCTGGCCGTGGCGGCCGAGATTGCCGCCCTGCACGGCGCGGCGCTGGCCGTGCGGGACACCCCCGGCGGCGGAGCCACCTTCACGGTGCGCTGGCCCGCCCGTGCCCTGACCGCCCGCCGCTGACCGCCCGCCGGGAACCATGCAAAAAAAATGCGGCGCGCCCCCTTGACTCTGCCGCCGCGTCAACTGCTATACTGGGGTCAAAGGAGGGAACACCATGGAATATTCGATCCAGCAGCTTGCCCGGCTTTCCGGCCTTACGGCCCGCACGCTGCGCTGGTATGACCAGATCGGTCTGCTGAGACCCGCCCGCGTGGCCGAAAGCGGCTACCGTTACTATGGCCCCGCGCAGGTGGACCGCCTGCAGGATATTTTGTATTACCGCGCGCTGGGCGTGGAACTGGGGCACATCCGGGAACTGCTGGACGATCCCGCCTTCGACCGTCTGGACGCGCTGCGCCGCCATCTGGAAAAGCTGCGGGCGCAACAGGCGCGGCTGGACGCACTGATCCGGTCGGTGGAAAAGACCATCGGCTGCGAAGAAAGGAGAGAGAACATGAACGACGCCGAAAAATTCGAGGCCCTGAAGCGGCAGGCCGTGGCCGAAAACGAGGCCGCCTACGGGCAGGAAGCCCGCACGGCCTACGGCGACAGCGCCGTGGACGCGGCCAACAGCCGCTTTTTGGGCATGGACAAAACGACCCACGACGCCTGGAACGAACAGGACGTCCGGCTGCGCGCCGGGCTGGAGGCGGCGGTGCAGGCGGGGCTTTCGCCCGAAAGCGAGACCGGGCGGGAACTCTGCGCCCTGCACCGGCAATGGCTGGCCGCCACGACGCCCCGCCTGACGCCCGCGATGCACCGGGGCATTGCGGAACTGTATGTGCAGGACGAGCGTTTCACGGCCTACTATGACCGCACCGTGCCGGGCTGCGCCCGCTTCCTGCGCGACGCCGTCGCCCGCTGGGCGGAGTAAGGGGTGCGTTTTCCCCTGTTTTTACAGACACAGTTTGCATAACGACAGGCCCGCCGTACTTTGTACGGCGGGCCTGTGTTTATTTATTTGGTGCGTGGTGCGGCCGGGTTGTTATGCCCCGCAGCGGGGTATCTCCCGCGGCGGGGTCAAGACCCCGCCCTACGAATCAACGTTAACGGCATATTTCCCGTACAAAAACTGCGCACCCACCGGGGCGGGTGCGCAGGGTCCTATGCGGAGTGCGCCGAATACCGGGTGCGCCGGATGGCAGGTTCAGCGGCTCCAGCTTTCGACGCGGGTGGTCAGTTCGCAGGCGCCGGCCGGGATGTCGTACCGCACCGCGGGGATCACGGTGTTGGCGGCGTAGAGGCTGGTGTTGGGCCAGGCGTCCACGATGACGCCGGCGCCGCCCCCCTGCCCGGTGACCACGCAGCGCTGGGCGGCGTTGCACGCTTCGGCCGAAGCGCCTTCGGCCGCGGCGGCAAAACCGTCGCAGAACTTGGGCACGGCGAACCCGCAGTCATAGGCGGTGCAGGCCACGTTGCTCTGCACAGTATGGCGGCGGATATGCCCCCGCCCCTGGGGGATCAGCTCGGTGGTGACGGTGATGCCCGCAAAGGGCGACCACTGGCTGAGCAGCCGGTCGCCCAGCAGCTGAAAGCGCTCGCTGTGGCGGCGCACGAAGGTGTAGCCGTCGATGACGAAGGCCAGCATGCTGTCGGGCGCGGCCTGTTCCAGCTGCACATAGCTGCGGCTGGCCGAGAAGCCGAACCGCGTGTTGTAGACGAACTTGGCGTACTTTTCGGCAAACTGGCCGTGCTCGTTCTGTTCCACCTCCGCCGGGGCGTAGGCGTTCACCTGGCCGTCGGGCAGGCGCTGGAACAGCAGGTCGGCGCTCTGCATGGCGTAGAGTTCCGGCATGCGGGGCAGCGGCGCGGCTTCAGCAGACCAGAAGGGGTGGTCCGTCGGCAGAGCCAGCACCACAAAGCTCTTCATGCCCCAGTAAGGGCTGCCGGGGGCGTTGTACCGCTCGCTCATGTACAGCTGGGGGTAGGCGTAGCCGATGGTCAGCACGCCGTCCCGGTCAAAGATGGGCCGCGCCATCCACCATTGCAGGTTGCGCACGATGATGCCCTTCATCACCGGCAGCGGCAGCGGTTCCAGCCCGGCGAACACGCAGGCGGAATAGAAGGCGCACTGGCCGAAGCGGTAACCCAGGCTGCGGCCGT
>DSTMR04002__coassemble_2141_pt1 | contig 10227 bp, 9 predicted proteins | sample DSTMR04002__metabat2_low_PE_018 | metagenome-assembled genome bin DSTMR04002 | reverse complement strand
GCCGCGGTACTTGGCGCCCGCCACCAGCGCGCCCATGTCCAGGCTGAACACCGTGCGGTCCTTGAGGTTCTCCGGCACGTCGCCGCGGACGATCCGCTGGGCCAGCCCTTCGGCAATGGCCGTCTTGCCGACGCCCGCCTCGCCGATGAGCACCGGGTTGTTCTTGCGCTTGCGCGAGAGGATGCGGATGACGTTGCGGATCTCGGAATCACGGCCGATGACCGGGTCCAGCTTGTTCTGGCGGGCCATCTCCACCAGATCCTGGCCGTACTTTTTCAGGGCGTCGTAGGTGGATTCGGGGTTGTCGCTGGTGACCCGCTGGTTGCCCCGCACGGCGGAAAGCTGTTTCATAAAGTCTTCCAGCCGGATGTTGAATGCCTTGAACAGCTCCCCCGCCGCCTTGCCGGGGCGGCGCAGCATGCCGATGAACACATGCTCCACGCTGATGTATTCATCTTTCATCTGGTTGGCCTGTTCCTCGGCGGCGTTCAGCGCGCGGTCCAGGTCGCCGGAGATATAGACTTTGTCGGGATCGCGGCCGGAGCCGGTCACCCGGGGCAGCGCTTCCACTTTTTGCAGCGCCGCCTGGGCGAAAGCGTTGGGGTCTGCGCCCAGTTTCGTCAGCAACTGGGGGATCAGCCCGTCCTGCTGCCGGGCCAGGGCGGCCAGCAGGTGTTCCTGCTCTACCGCCTGGTTGGAATATTCTACCGCGATGCGCTGGGCGTTCTGCAGCGCTTCGATGGTTTTTTGCGTCAGTTGGTTCATGTTCATAGTGCGTACCTCCTTACTGTGCAGATACACGCGTTCTTTCTTTTAGCAGCGCACGGCGCCAAGTGCTTTTGCACTGTGCGCCGCCTGCGTTTCCCCAAGCGGGGAGATCTATTCTAAACGGATGCCCGTTGTGCCGCCAGCTTTCCCACAGTTTCGTCTTGCAGCCCCTTCTCGCCGCCGTCGTTAAATTAGCACTCTATGCATCCGACTGCTAACATTGTACCACATTCACTCCTGCTGTCAATAGGGGATCGGTAAAAAAATTGTGAACATCCCGCTGTCCGGCCATTGATAGATATTGGAAAGAAGTATAAAGTAAACTGGGAACCACTGAAAGGAGGACGGGAGCATGCGCCCCATTCTGATCGCCGAGGACGAACGGCCCATTGCCGACCTGATCGAACTGACCCTGACCGGCGCGGGCTACGCCTGCGAACAGGCCAACGACGGCGGGACCGCCGCCGACCTGATCGCCGAACACGACTATGAACTGGCCGTGCTGGACATCATGCTGCCGGGCATCGACGGCTATGAACTGCTGGGATACCTGCGCAGTACCGGCACGCCGGTGATCTTCGTCACCGCCAGGACCTCCCTGCAGGACCGGGTACGGGGGCTGAACCTGGGCGCCGACGATTACCTGACCAAGCCCTTTGAGCCGCTGGAACTGGTCGCACGGGTGGAGAGCGTGCTGCGCCGCGCGGGCCGTGCCAACGTGGTGTTGCGGGCTTTCGGCGTGGAGCTGGACCCTGCCGCCCACACGGTCAGCCGGGACGGCCGGCCTGTGCATCTGGCCCCGCGGGAATTTGAACTGCTGGAACTGCTGATGCGCAACCGGGGCCTGACGCTGTACCGGGAAGTGCTGTATGAACGCCTGTGGGGCGACGACGAAGCCTTTGACACCCGCCCGCTGGATCTGTGCATCGCCCGGCTGCGCCGCAAACTGGGCTGGAAAGACGAGATCCGCACGGTGTTCCGTGTAGGCTACCGCTTGGAAAAGGAGGAGGACGGCCCATGAGATTCGGACACAAACTGACGCTGGCCCTGCTGTGCGTGCTGGCGCTGGTGCTGGGCCTTTGTACGCTGTGGACCCAGGACCGCCAATGGCAGCGCGCTTTGCGGGACGCGCGCGCCTCCGCGCTGGCCGGCTGGCAGCAGGAGGCCGCCGCCCTGCAGAGCGGGCTGGACCGAAACACCGGGCAGGAGTTGAGCAGCCGCGCCTGGCAGTACCTGATGCAAACCGACAGGACCGGCAGCCCGCTGGCCCTGTACAGCCAGGATGGCACGCTGCTCGCCTCGGGTATGCCGGTAACGCTGGCGCAGGATGAACTGGCCCGCGCCGTGCCGGGGGATGCGGACCTGCGGCTGCTGACTGCCGTGGCCGCCGACGGTTCGCGGTATCTTTTGTGCAGCGGGCTGGTGCTGTTCCCCGAGCAATGCCTGACGCTGGTCAGCGCGCACCCGATGGAAGGGCTGTTCACCGACCGCGCCCTGCGGCTGCGGGACGCCGCGCTGACCCAGGCCGCCGCCCTGGCGGTGGCCGCAGTGCTGACGCTGCTGTTCTGCCGCCGGATGGTGCGCCCGCTGGAACAGCTGGAGGCCGCCAGCCGCCAGATCGCGGCGGGGGCCTACGACCGGCGCACCGCCCTGCCCGGCAGCGACGAGATCGCCGGGTTGAGCCGCAGCTTTGACGCCATGGCCGCCGCCGTGCAGGAGAAGGTCAACGACCTGCAGCGGCACTTGCAGGCGCGGGACGCCTTTGTGGCGGCCTTTACCCACGAACTCAAGACCCCCATGACCAGCATGCTGGGGTATGCGGACCTGCTGCGCGGGGCCGAGGTCCCCACCGCCACCCGGCGCAAGGCCGCCGACTTTATCTACCATGAAAGCAAACGCCTGGAAGCCCTGAGCGGCCGCCTGATGGAACTGATGCAGCTGGAACACGAAACGCCCCCGGCACTGGAACCTGTGCGGCTGGACGCGGTGTTCCGCCAGTTGGAGCGGGCGCTGCCCGTAGGCGCGCCCATGCCGGTATTTGCCGACTGCCGCACCGTGGTGCTGGCCCAGCGGGAACTGCTGTGCGACCTGCTGTATAACCTGCTGCAGAACGCCCGCCGGGCCACCCCCGCCGGCGGCACGGTGGCGGTGGAAGTGCACGAAGAAGCGGACCATGTGACGCTGACCGTGCGGGACACCGGCTGCGGCATTCCCGCCGGGGACCTGCCCCACGTGACCGAACCTTTTTATATGGTGGACAAGTCCCGTGCGCGGGGCCAGGGCGGCAGCGGCATGGGGCTGGCCCTGTGCGCCCGCATTGCGGAACTGCACGGCACCCGCCTGGAACTGGAAAGCCGCCCCGGTGCGGGGACCCGCGTACACTTTACCCTGCAAAAAGCAAAGGAGGACGGCCATGAAACTGCGTAACGCCCTGCTGCCGCTGGCGGGCACGCTGGCGCTGATGGCCCTGTGTACGGCCCTGCCCTTCTTATGGTTCGCCCTGCGGGACCGCCAGTTGGACGGCGCGGTGCAGACCGCCGCCGCCCGGCCGGAATTTCTGAGCGCCGCCGGGTGGGAGAACCCGGTAGCGAGGGAACTGTACTACTGGCGGGAACGGGGCGCCGCCGACCCCTATGCCCTCGCCTCCCCCGCCGACCCGGCAGACGCCTGGGCCGCCCTGCAGCCGGTGGCGGACACCCTGCAAAGCGCCGGGGTGCTGCCCGCCTCCCTGCGGTCCGCCGCCGAAACGCTGGCCGCCGGCGCCACCGCCTCCATCCAGGACGAGGAGGGCTTTACCTCCTACACCCTGAACGACGACACCGGCCACTACCTGACGGCGACGGTCACCAGCGAGGGCACCATCACCACCTTCAACGCCGACCTGGGCATCGACCCCGGGGTGACCTCCGCCCAGGCGCTGGCATACTACCGCACCCTGTTGGGGCTGGACGGCTTCGCGGACTGGGAGGATGTCCAGGCCCGCGGGTACGGCGCGCCGGTGGCCTGCTACAGTGCCAGCGCCCAGCTGTACCTGGCGGCCAACGTGTACCACACCAGCCTGACCCTGAGCGTCACCTCGATGTCGCCCGAGACCTACGCCGGGCTGTGACCCGGTTTATCCCTACACAAAAAAGGAGGAAGTACCATGAAACGAGCCTGTTCCCTGCTGTTGACCGCCCTGCTGCTGGCGGGCTGCACCGCCGCGCCTGCAGCCAGTGAGAGCGCCGCCAGCACCGCCACCGCCGAGACCCCCGCTGCGGAGGAAGCCGCCCCGACGGCCAGCACCGAACCGCTGCACCTGCTGCAACAGGGGGATGAAAAGCAGTATTACCTCACCGAATCGGCCAACGCCGACCAGACGCTGGTACGGTTTCGTATCGTGGATCTGACGACGGGCGAAAACACGATCCCCTGCGATGTAGAAGGCTGCACCCACGATAATGAGGACTGCCCGGCCGTCTGGTCCCGTGAGACTTGGGATTTTGGTGTTTCGGCTTGGGTACTGGACGAAGATACGCTGCTGATCGCTTCCAGTACCTCCGCCCCCAAGACGATATACTACTTCGCCGACCGAAACTGCCAGAATCTCACCCCCATTGCCACCGTAGAAGATGCGGCGGGGATCGATCTGAAATGCACCGATGGGACTTCGCTGTATTTCTTATTGACCAGAGAAGGCGGTTTCTATGAGATCTGCCGCCTTTCCCTTGCCGACGGTTCCTTGGCTGTTCTGTGGGAGGGGGCGGAATATCCCGTTCCGGGCGTGATCGGGCGTGATTTCGTGGTAAAAACTTCCGACCTGACCTACCCCGCCCCTACCGGCGACCTGATCGCTGACGCCACCACCCCGCCCACCGGCACCGTCACCCACAGCCTGCTGAATGTAGACACTGGCGAAGTGCGTGAACTGTACACCTATTCTTCGGACGATTGGAACCTTGATACCCTGGATGCCTACATCGTAAACGGGCGGTATTATCAAATCGACCGTGTGGCGGGAACGCTGAATACGATCGATCCCGCCACCGGCGAGGTACGCCAGATCACCGACCAACTCCCGGCCACCGCGCCGGGCACCTATGCAAATTACATGCCGCAAGCCGTGCTGGACAGTTGGATGGTGTTCTATGACCTGCCGGTCACCGTCAACGTGGAGACCGGCGAGGTGCGCCAGCGCGCCGAACTGCCCGAAAACTACTGGAACGGCTACGGCCACCAGCCCGGCATCTATTTGCAGTTGAAAGACCGCCTGCTGGTGGACTGCCGGTACGAGCCTTATACCCGCACCGGCGTCGGCACGGACGGCACGCCCTACACGGTGGAGACCACCCACATCTATCTGGGCCTGATCTCCATCGAGGACTTCCTCAACGGCGTGCCCAACTACACCGAAGTGGGAGAATACGCCACATAAAGCAAAGCCGCCCCGGCCGGGGCGGCTTTTGTTACCATGTAAGGAACGCGGCGTCAGGCGTTTTCAAAATGCTGCGCCACTTTTTTCAGCGTCTCGATAATAGGCAGGTGCTGGGGGCAGACGCCCTCGCACTGGCCGCAGGCGATGCACGCGCTGGCCTTGCCGAACTCTTTCGTCAGGTTGTCATAGTATTCCCGCTGGGGCGTCCAGTCCTTGCCGGGCGCTTCCTGCAGATCGGTGTTGTACAGCGAGAAATAGCGCGGGATGGCAATGTGCATGGGGCAGCCCTCGGTGCAGTAGGAGCAGCCCGTGCAGGGCACCGCGATGTTCGCGTTGATGATGGACACAGCCTTCTCGACGCAGGCTTCCTCCCCGGCGTCCAGCGGGCGGAAATCCTGCATATAGCCGGTGTTGTCCAGCAGCTGGGCCATATCGCTCATGCCGGAGAGCACGATCTTCACGTTGGGCTTGCTGGCCGCGAAACGGATGGCCCAGGACGGCACCGAGGCTTCCGGCGCGTGGGCTTTGAACATTTCCTCCACTGCCCGGGGCACTTTGGCCAGCGTGCCGCCCTTGACCGGCTCCATGACGATGACCGGCTTGCCGTGCTTTTCGGCCACCTCATAGCATTTGCGGGACTGCACGCCCTCGCTGTCCCAGTCCAGATAATTGATCTGGAGCTGTACAAACTCCACTTCCGGGTGTTCGGTCAGGATGCGGTCCAGAAGGTCCGCATGGTCGTGGAAGGAAAAGCCGATGTGCCTGACCATACCCTGTTCCTTCTTCTGCTGCAGCCAGGTAAAGCAGTCCAGCTTTTTGTAGATCTCGTAGTGCTCGGCGCCCATGTCGTGCAGCAGGTAGTAGTCAAAATACCCCGCGCCGGTCTTTTCCAGCTGGGTGTTGAAGATCTTGTCCCGATCCTCCAGCGTATGGATGAAGCCCGCATGCAATTTGTCCGCCAGGGTGAAGCTGTCCCGCGGATGGCGGCTGGTCAGCGCCTCCTTGACGGCGTTCTCGCTCTTGAACGCACAATACATCCAGGCCGTGTCAAAGTAGGTGAACCCCCGTTCGAGGAAGGTGTCCACCATCTGCCTGGTCTGCCCGATGTCGATGCTGCCCGCATCGTTGGGGTCCGTCAGCGGCAGCCGCATCAGGCCGAACCCCAGTTTTTTGGCATTGTTGAAAATATCCATCGTTCACAACCCCCATTTTCGGCGCAGTGCGCTTTATTGTCTGTATTATACAACTTGAAGTACACTTGAAGTCAAGCCCGCTTTACGGGGCGTCCGATTTTTTTGCTGTACTTTTTTCCAAAAGCGTGTATAATAGGAACTGCGTATGCAATTTTTATTTATACAGGAGAACCCCATGAAAAAGAAAGTATTCTTGCGCTCTGCCGCCTGCTTGCTGGCTGTAAGCCTGACCGCCGCACTGGCGGGCTGCGGCAGCACCGCCGAGAGCGGATCCACGGCGGAGACCGCTACCGCCGAAACCGCCACCGCCGAGACCGCCGTGGATGAGTCCGCCTACGATTACCTGGCGGACTTCAACTACTCCGACGGGTTTGACGAGAACGGCTACCTGAAAGGCGTGACCGCCGCCGATTACGTCACCCTGCCGGATGACTACGCCGCCATCACCATCGACGCGGCGCTGGGCGAGGTCGATGAACAGGATGTGACCGATTACATCAACTCCAACATCCTGGCCAACTTCGCCACCGTCAACCAGATCACCGACCGCGCCGCGGCCGACGGGGACACCGTCAACATCGACTACGTGGGCACCATCGACGGCGTGGCCTTTGAAGGCGGCGACACCCAGGGCCAGGGCACCGATCTGGAACTGGGCAGCGGCGCCTACATTGACGGGTTTGAGGAACAGATCGTCGGCCACACCCCCGGCGAGACCTTCGATGTAAACGTCACCTTCCCCGAAGATTACGGCAACGCCGACGTCGCCGGCAAGGACGCCGTGTTCAGCACCACGCTGAACTACATCAGCGAGACCGTGCTGCCCGAACTGACCGACGAATGGGTGCAGGCGAACCTGACCGACGCCATGGGCTTTGCCGATGTCAGCGAACTGAACGCCTTTGTGAGCAACCAGATCTCGCTTTCCAACCAGTCCGGCGACGTTTACTCGGCGCTGTATACCAAGGCCAACTTTGCCGGAGAACTGCCCGAGTCCGCGGTGAACTACTACCGCGACGTGCTGCTGTTCGGCGTGCGCAACTATGCGCAGAGCTACGGCACCACCATGACCAGCATCGTGAACTCCGGCCTGCTCGGCGCCGCCTATGATACGGTGGAGGACTTCATCACCGACGCCGAGAGCGCCATCAACGCCCAGGTGCAGCAGGCGCTGCTGCTGCAGGCCGTGGCCGAAAAGCAGGGCCTGACCTGCGACACCGACACCCTGAACACGGAATTTGTCAAGCAGTTCGGCATGTCCGACCCGTCCTATCTGACGGATGTCTACGGCGAGAATTACGTCAAATCCCAACTGCTGAACGCCCTGGTCATGCAGAACCTGGTGGACAACGTCCAGTACGAGTGATCTTTCGATCCCGCCTTTCCTGCCCGGCGCCCTGCGGCGCCGGGCATTTTTTTGCATTTTCCCCTTGACAACGATGTACGGCGTAGTATAATGCAGATACAGTAATTAGACGTTTCTCTAATTATCTATTTGTGTAAAGGAGGACCCGTTCATGGCAGATGCATTCAAAGCGCTGGCCGACCCGACCCGGCGGCGCATCCTGGAACTGCTGGCCCAGGGGGAACTGAGCGCCGGGGAGATCGCCGCCCATTTTTCCATGACCAAACCGTCTGTCAGCCACCACCTGAGCATCCTGAAGGCCGCCGGCCTGATCAGCGACGAGCGCCGCGGCCAGAACATCGTATACAGTGTAAACCTGACCATCTTTCAGGAACTGGTCAAATGGTTCTACGATGTGGATCTTGTCAAGGAGGAACCCGACAATGAAAAATAAGAAGCTTTTGTTTCTGATGGGCCTGCTGTGCCTGGTCAATTTGGCGGGGCATCTGTACTTTTACCCTTCCCTGCCCGATACCGTGCCCATCCACTGGGGTTTTGACGGCCAGCCCGACGGCTGGGGCGGCAAATCCTCGATCCTTTTCACGGCGTCCCTGCCCTTTGCCATGCTGCTGCTCTTTGCCGTTTTGCCCCGGATGGACCCCAAAGGCAAAAACTTCCAGCGGTTCCAGCCGGTCTATCGGATCTTTCTGATCCTGCTCACGGTGTTCATGTGCGGGGTGTCCTGGCTGTCGGAACTGACGGTTTACAATGTACTGCCCTCCGGCGGCAGCCTGGTCAACGCGCTGGTCATGGGCGGGCTGGGGCTGGTGCTCCTGGTGCTGGGCAACTATATGCCGCGCATCAAGCAGAACTATACCTTCGGCTGCCGCACCCCCTGGGCGCTGAACGATGAACACAACTGGAACCGCACCCAGCGCATGGGCGGCATCGTGTTCGTGGTGATGGGCGCGGTGCTGCTCCTCGTCTCCGTGTTCGCCACCCTGCTGGGCGAAACGCTCACGCTGGCGCTGCTGCTGGGCGCGCTGCTGGGCGGCAGTGTATGGATCTACGTCTACTCTTACCTGGTCTTTATCGGCAAAATGAAATAAGGCCGCAGCCCCTGCCCACGGTAAAGGCAGGGCCGGAACGGAAAAGAACGGCGCGTCTGTGCCGTTCTTTTCTTCATGGCGCATCTGCATTTTTTCAAGACCCGGGCCTATGCGTCGCGCCTCTCCCGAATGGTTCCCGGCGGCAAAAATATTTTTTCTATTCATCGGCCGCTTCCTGTTGTATAATAAAGGGGATACAGGCTTATGCCTTGCAACATCTCTATATCTTGAGGAGGGCCTATATGCCAAAGATCTTTTCCGATGAAGAAAAACAGTTCCATAAAAATTTTTTATTGGACAACGGGCTTCGCGTCATCATGGAAAACGGTTATAAACATGTAACGGTCGATCAGCTGGTTCAGATGATCGGCGCTTCTAAAGGATATTTTTATTTGCTGTTTCCTTCCAAAGAGGATTTTTTTCTGGACGCCCTGGCCTGGCAGATGGAAAAAAACTACAAGCAGCTGGAAGAGGCTGTAAAAAAGGGGTTTTCCTCCGCCCAGATCGCAGAACTATACAAAGAGATCTTCAAAAACCGCATGCACTTTGCCAACCATGAAGACGCCGCCTATGTACAGCAAAAAATCAGCGATGAGCAGTGGAATCGGTTCCAGGAATACCAGGAATCGTTCTTTTTGCGAACGATCAAGCTCCTTGGCAGGGACGCGTCCCAGTGCGACCCCAAAATCGTCAGCAACCTGTCTGCGATCATTTTTCTTCTATACAACAGCCGCGACAAATATCTGTTTGCCGAGCGGATCCAGGAAACGACAGACATTTTGCTCCACACCTTTCACACCTATATTTTTGGGGAAGCATAAGCGGTCCGGCCCTGGCGTTTTTCGGGCCGCCTGGCATGTTTCCGGGTGTGCGGGTAAAAAACACAGGGAAGAAGAGGCCTTTTCCCCTCCTTCCCTGTTTTGACCCGGCAGCAAAAAGAACGGGCGCAGCAGTGCGCCCGTTCTTTTCTTCTGTTACGGCGTCCGGCCGCGTGCGTTCAGGACCGCTTGCCCCGTTTACGGCTGTACAGTTTCCGCCCGCCCAGGAAGGCGATCCCCAGCAGCGCAGACAGCATCATGACCAGCCAGGCATGGACATTCGCCACGTCCCCCGTCTGCGGGACGGGAGGTTCCGGCTGCCCGGCCGGCTGCTGGACGTCCCTGTTCGTGATCGTCCAGTTGTTTCCCGTATGTGCAATGCTCTTCCGGTAGCCGTCCGGTACGGATGGTTCATCGACCGTCCAGGCCGCTTTCTCCTCAAGGCCCTGCCAGGTATATCCTCCCCACCCTGCGCACTTGCCGCTGTTCCGCCGCCTTCGTATTCGGCCGCATAAGCCGTCAGGCCACCGGATAGGACGCTGAGCGTCATCACGACGGCCAGGAGCAAAGACAGCCCCCG
>DSTMR04002__coassemble_2079_pt1 | contig 10485 bp, 10 predicted proteins | sample DSTMR04002__metabat2_low_PE_018 | metagenome-assembled genome bin DSTMR04002 | reverse complement strand
GGCATCGACATGGTGGTCGTTCCCGGCGACACCTCGGCGGAAGTCATCAGCGGCCTGATCGCCGACGAAGCCGCCATTGGCATGGTCAACAGCAAGACCACCGCCGTGCGCGTGATCCCCGCCATCGGCCATGAAGCCGGCGATGTGCTGGACTTCGGCGGCCTGCTGGGCCATGCGCCGATCATGCCCATCAGCCGCTACAGCCCCGCCGTGATGATCCACCGCGGCGGCCGCATCCCGGCCCCCATGCAGGCGCTAAAAAACTGACCCGCCCATCCCCAAAAATCACGAACGCCCGCGCCAAAACGGCGCGGGCGTTCTTCTTCATTCAAACCCCATTCAGGATGCGGCCGTCGGTGGAGATGGTCACCACCTGCCAGGGAATGAACCGTCCGCTGGCCTGCAGCGCCCGCCGGGCGGCCTGTTCCAGCCCGCCGCAGCAGGGCACTTCCATGCGCACGACGGTCAGTTCGCGGATGTCGTTGCGGCGCAGGATCTCCGTCAGCTTTTCGCTGTAGTCCACCCCGTCCAGCTTGGGGCAGCCCACCAGGGTAATATGCCCGCGGATGAACCGTTCATGAAACGCCGCATAGGCGTAGGCCGTGCAGTCTGCTGCCACCAGCAGCTTGGCGCCATCGAAGTAGGGGGCCTCCACCGGCACCAGCTTGATCTGCACCGGCCACTGGGTCAGGCGGCTGGGCGCCGCTGTGGGGGCCGCCGGGGCATCGTTCTGCCGGTGGATGGCCTTGGCCATGCTGCCGGGGCAGCCGCAGGCCAGGGGTGCTTGGGCAGCCTTGGCGGCCTGGACGGCGGCCTCGTCGTAGGGGGCGGCCTCCCGCTCCACAAAGGTGATCGCCCCGGTGGGGCAAGTGGGCAGACAGTCGCCCAGGCCGTCGCAGTAGTCGTCCCGCAGCAGGCGAGCCTTGCCCCCTACCATACCGATGGCGCCCTCGTGGCAGGCCGCCGCGCAGGCCCCGCAGCCGTTGCATTTTTGTTCGTCGATCTGGATTATACGTCGTTTCATATCATGCCTCCGGGTTGACTTTCTGCCATCAGTTTACTACAATGGATGCAGACTGTATGTTGTAAGAACAACAATTCATGGAGGGTCATTATGGAGATCCGCGACTTGCCGCACGTTCCCCTGTTCCGCAGGCTGGCAGAGGAGGAAACCGCTCTCGCCCTGGCCGCGCTGAACGCCCGCCGCCTGCCCTTCCGCCGGGGGCGGCAGCTTCTGCAGGCCGGGCAATGCACCGGGCGCTTCGGGTTAGTCCTGGCCGGCCGGGTGCATATCGAGCACCTGGACGTTTGGGGCAGCAAGACCCTGCTGGGCCAGGCCCAGGAGGGGGACCTCTTTGCCGAGACCTACGCCTGCCTGCCCCACGAGCCCATGCTGGTGCAGGTGACTGCCGCCAGCGACGGCGAAGCGCTTTTTCTGGACGGGGCCCTGCTGCTGGCCCCCGGCAGCGAGCCCTGGCGGCAGCAGCTGACGCGGAATCTGTTAGAGATCGCCGCCCGCAAGAACCTGGAACTGGCGCGCCGCAACTTGTACACCGCCCCCAAAACGATCCGCGGGCGGGTGACCGCCTACTTTTCCGCGCTGGCAGTCAAAAGCGGCAGCCTGCGCTTCACGCTCCCCTACGACCGGCAGCAGCTGGCGGACTATCTGGGCGTGGACCGCAGCGCGCTGAGCAGCACCCTGTCGCAGATGCAGCGCGACGGGCTGCTGGTCCTGGGGCGGCGCACCGTGGAGCTGCGCACCCCGCCGGAAACGCTCTGAGCCTTTTCCGGCAGTGCAGGCAGCAAAAGGCGCAGGCAATTCTGCCTGCGCCTTTTGCATACGGTGTTCCGTGCGTATTATTTGGTGCCGAAGATGCGGTCGCCCGCGTCGCCCAGGCCGGGCACGATGTACCCCTGGTCGTTGAGGCGCTCGTCCAGCGTGCCCACGTAGATGTCCACGTCGGGGTGGGCTTCATGCAGGGCCTTCATGCCTTCCGGCGCGGCGATCAGGCCGATGAATTTGATGTGCTTGGCGCCGCGCTTCTTGATCTGCGTGATGGCGTCGGACGCGCTGCCGCCGGTGGCCAGCATGGGGTCGAGCACCAGCACTTCGCGCTCATCAATGTCGCTGGGCAGTTTGCAGTAATACTCGACGGGTTTCAGCGTTTCCTCATCGCGGTACAGGCCGATGTGCCCCACTTTGGCGGCAGGGATCATGGACAGCATACCGTCCACCATGCCCAGGCCCGCGCGCAGGATGGGGACCAGCGCCAGCTTGCGGCCCGCCAGCACCTTGGTGCGGGCCAGCGCAATGGGCGTTTCGACCTCCACTTCCTCGGTGGGCAGGTCACGGGTAGCCTCGTAGCACAGCAGCATGGCGACCTCGCTCACCAGGTCACGGAATTCTTTCGTGCCGGTGTTGCGGTCCCGCAGCAGGCTGATCTTATGCTGGATGAGGGGATGGTCTACAATCTCGACAACGCTCATGGTACAGTCTCCTTATCAAACAAAGTTTATCGTCAGCCTGTCCGGCAGGCCGTGCAATACATCCGTTACCGCCCCTGCAGGGCCATCATCTTGTCGATGCGGGTCTGGTGGCGGCCGCCCTCAAAGGGCGCGTCCAGAAAAGCGTCCACGATTTGGCAGGCCAGCCCGGCCCCCACCACGCGGCCGCCCAGGCAGAGGGCGTTGGCGTCATTGTGGCGGCGGGTAAACTCGGCGCTGAAAGTGTCGCTGCAGCAGCAGGCGCGGATGCCCTGCATCTTGTTGGCGCACATCGACATGCCCACGCCGGTGCCGCAGCACAGGATGGCCAGGGCGCAGCGCCCCTCCTGCACGGCCTTGCAGCCCGCGGCCGCAAAGTCCGGGTAATCCACGCTGGCGGTGGAATCAGTGCCCAGGTCCTCCCACGCGATGCCGCGTTCCGTCAAATGGGCCTTGATCGCCTCTTTCAGTTCATAGCCGCCGTGGTCGGCTGCCAGTGCGATCGGCTTGTCAAATTGCATGGTTTGGTTCCCCCTGTTGTTTTTCTCGTTCGGCGCGTTCCCGCTCGGCCTGGCTCAGCCGGTGGTATTCCGGCAGCAGGTCCGCAGGCGGCACGCAGCCGCCGCTTTCCCATACGGCTTTGGCCGCCAGCGCCGCCCCTGCCCCGCGCAGCACCTGCAGGGCCGGCGGACAGGCTGCGACGCCCGGCGTCTGCCTGTACCTATTGTAACACAAAGCAGCGCCGTCGCCAACAAAAAACAACGGTTTTTTACAGCGCTGTACAAATTCTTCCAGCGCTTCCACCGGCTGGGCCCGGTCCGGGGTCAGCCGGACATGGCCCTCCAGATCGAAAGCCGCCCAGTATACCTGGCCGCGGCGGGCGTCCTGGGCGCCGACGACCGTGCCCTGCCCCGCCATCCCCCAGGCCAGCGCCGCCATGGTGGACACCGGCGCGCAAGGGATCTGCCGCGGCAGGGCCAGCCCCTTGACCAGCGACAGCCCGATGCGCAGCCCCGTAAAGCTGCCCGGCCCGTTGGTGGCCCCCAGCACGTCCAGGTCGTCCACCGTCAGGCCGCAGGCGCGCAGGGCCGTGTCGATCATCGGCAGCAGGGTCTCGCTGTGGGTCAGGCCGGTGTTGGACTGGATCTCATACAGCAGCGTGTCGTCCCGCAGGACCGCCACCGCCGCCGTCTTGCCGGCGGTATCGACTGCCAGTAAATTCATAGCATCACCTGTACATTACGTATTATTTTGCAGAATATATTCAGTTTGTACTACCTGATCGTGATTTTCCGGGTGTTGTCGTCCACTCTTTGGATGTCGATGTGGATGGGATGCTCCTGCTCCAGCAAGTCTGCGCAGTTTTCGCTCCACTCGCAGGCCACCACGGCCCCCATATCCAGGTAGTCGTAGAACCCCGCCGCAGCCAGATCGCTCTCGCCATGGATGCGGTACAGGTCAAAATGCGCCAGCGGGCGCGGGCCGCGGTAGTAGTTGACGATGGCAAAGGTAGGGCTGCTGGCAGGGTCGGTACAGCCCAGCCCTTCGGCCAGACCCTGGCAGAACGCCGTTTTCCCCGCGCCGAGGCCGCCGGTAAAGGCGATCAGCGCCCCGGCAGGCAGCGTCCGGGCGAAAGTACGGCCCAGGGCCACCGTTTCTTCCCGGGAATGTGTGGTATACTCCTGCATGGCGTCATACTCCTTGCTGTAGAATCGTATTCATTATAGTACACAACGCAGGATTTGTAAAATTTAATTCGCAGGCGTGGTCAAAAGCACCTGCATGCGCTATAATAAGGGAAATAGCCGCAGGCCGCCCTGCCGGGAAAGGAGTTTTTTATGTACCCGTTGATCCGCCGTTATCTGCGCCGCGTGGATGTGCTGTACCTGGCCCTGTGCCTGCTGTGTTCAGCGCTCAGCGTGGTGGCGCTGGTCTCCCTGGGGTACAACCAGCTCGGCTCCAACAACAAGGCCTCGGTGCAGGTCATCGCCAGCCTGCTGGGCTTTCTGCTGGCGGTCATCTTCTCCACGGTGGATTACCGGGCACTGGCCCGGGCCTGGCCGCTGCACGCCACCCTTTCCTGGGGGCTGGTGCTGCCCACGCTGTTTTTCCACAACGTGCGGGCCGGGGTGCTGACCATCGGCTACGACGCGGGCGGCACCTCCAACTACAGCTGGTACCGGGTGGGCGGCATGACCTTCCAGCCTGCCGAACTGGCCAAGATCAGTTTTATCCTGACACTGGCGCTGCACCTGAGCCAGCTGCGCGGACAGGTCAACCGCCCCAAAAACCTGCTGCCGCTTTTGCTGCACATCCTCCTGCCGCCGTTCCTGATCCATCTGCAGGGGGACGACGGCACCGCGCTGGTGTTTTTGGGCATCGGGCTCATCATGCTGTATGCGGGCGGGCTGTCCCACTGGCTGGTGGGCGGCGCGCTGCTGGGCTGCGTGGCGGGCGGCGGCGCACTGCTGGTGCTGAAGCCGGACCTGCTCAAAGGCTACCAGTTCCAGCGGATCATGGCCATCCTGACGCCGGAGGACCCGGCTTTGGCCGACATCACCTACCAGCAGAACAAAGGCTCCATGGCCATCGGCACCGGCGGGCTGACCGGGCAGGGGCTGTTCAGCGGCGACCACATTTTTGTGCCCAATGCCTGGAACGACTTCATTTTTGCCTACCTCGCCAACGTGATGGGCTTCGTAGGGGCCGCGCTGGCCCTGCTGCTGTTGTTCTGGCTCTGCCTGCGCACGCTGCGCACCGCCATGCAGAGCGCCGATGCGCTGGGCCGGCTGATCTGCGTGGGGATCTTTGCCGCGTTGTTCGTACAGTGTGTGATCAACCTGGGCATGAACCTGCAGGTGCTGCCGGTGATCGGCGTAACGCTGCCGTTTTTCTCCGCCGGCGGCTCCAGCGTTGTGATGATGTACCTCTGTGTGGGGCTGGTATTGAGCGTGGGCATGCACGCCCGCACCAGCCGCCTGCAGGCCCGCCCCATCCTGTAGCCCTATGTACGGCGGGCCGCCGCCCGCCCGGATTCACTGGGCCTGCGGCTCCGGCCCGGGGTCCCCGTCCATAAAAAGGCTGGGGATCAGGCAGAGGGCGGCCACGCCCACCACGATAAAAACCGTGCGGGCCAGCCAGTTGAGGCTGCCGCCCAGCAGCCAGCCGACGGCGTTGAAGCCCCAGATCCCGTAGATCCCCCAGTTCAGGCCGCCCACAATGGCGAGCAGCAGCAACAGTTTTCTGAATACAGACATAAAAATCCCTCCCTGTGGTCAGTATTCCGCCGCAGGGAGGGATTTATGCACCGCAGCGCAAAAGGCTTCTTGCGCTGCCGCGTGGGTCAGCCGGTGTGCACAGCCTTGGGGTAAACGGCCTGCATCCGCGCGTCGTCATAGTGTTCGTCCAGGTAAACCGCCACCTCATTCCGGGGCGGGATGCCTTCCAGCCGCTGGTTGTAGCGTACCAGCGCCATGGAACTGACGGCCATATCCGCCACCATAAACAGGCACAGGCACCAGGTGAGCACCTTGCCGAAGGTGCGCGGGATGCGCTCGATCATGCGTGAAAGCGGCGGGTAGAATACCTTGAACCAGGCCACGGCGGCAAAGCCCCAGAAGAAGCAGTACAGCAGGTTGATGCGGCCGCCCAGGTTGAAGGGGATGGCGCTGTAGTCCCAGAACACTGCGCCGAACACCACTTCGGTAAAGACGCTGCACAGATACTCATACGCGCCGCCCAGCAGCGTGCCCGTAACGAACAGCCAGCTGGCGGATTTGTCTTTATACCGATAGAGCAGCAGCGTGACCAGCGCGATGGCCAGCCCCCACACGATGGAGAACGGCCCCCAGACCAGGCTGGAGCGGCTCATCCAGTAACCCGCCGTGATGCGGCAGAAGATCGTTTCGACCACATCGCCCAGGAACGCGCCGATGATGAACAGCAGCACGATCTTGTAAGGGCTGCATCCCGCCGCAAAGACAGTCGCCCTGGCCTTTTTCTCCCGTTCAAAGGCGACCGCCGGGTGCGCCTTGGTCATGCGGCGCTCCACCCGCCCCAGGATCCACAATCCGGCGCGCAGGGTCAGGTTGGCCAGACGGTTTTCCACCGCCTCGGCCGGGGGCCAGCGGTACCGCAGGCCCAGCATCGTCAGGAAGGTCCCCACCGCATCAATGGCAAAGACAACGATGCCCGCCCACAGGACGGCTGCCCGCACCCCGCCCGGGATCAGGTCGAAGAGGAACAGCAGCAGCGGGTTGCCCCATTTGACCATAAACACACTGAGCAGGCCCCACAGCACCGAGGCGCCCAGGCAGATATAGCCGTCCAGGTTGAATTTGCGGTCGCTGTAATCCCACCAGCGGGTGTGGCTGACCCGTTCCAGGATATGCCCGGCGATCCATTCCAGCACGGTGGCATAAACGGTGCCCAGCCCGAGCAGGAAAAACCAGCTCTGCTGCAGGTCGCCCAGGGCAAAACTGATGATGAGCCCGCCGATACCGTACAGGATGCACAGCGGCCCGTTGAGCACGCCGCAGTCCTGATAACGGCGCTTGCGCACCGCGTTGGTCAGCACCTCGCCCAGCCATCCCAAAAAGGAGTAGGCAAAGAACAGATAGGTAAGCTGATAAAATCCCATAAAAAACTCCTACTTGTACGGCCCGCCGGGTACCGGCGGGCGGAAAGGCCCCGGCTGCCCGCAGCGGAATGCGGCAGCCGCTTTTTCTTTGGTTACTGCGCCGGAGCCTCTGCCTCACAGGTCAGACGGCGGCCCGGCATTTCCGCGCTCACATAGCGGGTGCGGCGGCTCATCTGGTTGTCCAGCGTCTGCCCGGAGGCAAAACGCCGCAGGTTGTGGGCAAAGATCCCCACGATGTTTTCCAGCGTCCGGGGCAGGCTGAACCGCCCCGAGATATGGGGCGTGATGAGCACGGTATCCAGCCGCCACAGCGGGTGTTCCGGCGGCAGCGGTTCAGGATCGGTCACGTCCAGCGCCGCCCCGTACAGGGCGCCGCTCTCAATGGCGGCGGCCAGCGCGTCGGAATCCACCGCCGTGCCCCGGCCCACATTGATCAGGATCGCCCCCGGCTTGCAGCGGGCCAGACGGGCCGCATCAAACAGGCGGGCTGTTTCCGGCGTGCCCGGCAGGCTGAGCGCGACCACATCCGCGCCGGGTAATTCCGCATCCAGTTCCTCCGCCCCCACAACGCGCAGGCAGTAGTCCGGCGCGGGGGCCGCATGGCGCCGCACCCCCACCACCTCCGCTCCCAGGGCGTGGGCCCTGCGGGCAAAGCTGGCGCCGATATCCCCCATCCCCACGCAGAGCACCCGGGAACCGGCGACCGACCGCACCGGCCGCTCGATGGCCTGCCAGCACTGCCTGCGCTGCCGGTCCCGGTAAAGCTGCAGGTCCTTGGCCAGCGCCAGCCACATGCCCAGCATCCATTCGCTGATGGCCAGCCCGTAGGCCCCCGTGGCGTTGGTCACCAGGCAGTCCGGCGGCAGCACACCGGGTTCCAGGTACGGGTCCGGCCCGGCGAAATTGGACTGGAACCATGCCAGGCGCCGGTTCTGGCGGATCAGTTCCACCGGCACATTGCCCAGGATCGCATCCGCCCAGAGCACTTCTTCCAGCGTGGCCGTCTCCTCCGTGGTAAAGCGGCAGGCAAAGCCGGGCGCCGCCTGCCGGATGCGTTCCCGCTGCCCCGCAGAGAGCGGCAGCGCCACCAGGATGTGCTTTTCCGTCATATCGGTCCCCCCTCCGGCGGCTTTTCTGCACCGCGCGCCTGCTTGCTGAACACGCAGCCGCAGTAATCCTGCCGGTACAGCCCGTACTCGGCGCTGAGCTGCAAGCTGCGCTTGTAACCGTCCTTTTTGCGGAACTCGCTGGGCAGGAAGCGCACGCCGTAACGCGCGCCCAGTTCCGCCCCCAGCGTGTTGATGCGCACCGGGTCCTTCATGGGGGAGATGGACAGCGTGGTGCAGTACCACTCGAACCCCTGTTCCGCCGCATAGCGGGCCGCCTGTTCCAGCCGCAGACGGTAGCAGGCGGTGCAGCGCGCGCCTTTTTCCGGCTCCTGTTCCAGCCCCCGGACGGCGTCGTAAAATTCCTGCGGGTCATAGGGCAGCTCCACCACCGGGAAGCGGTACCCCGCCTGCTGCACGAACCGCTCCAGTTCCGCCTCCCTCCGGCGGTACTCCGCCGGGGGATAGATATTGGGGTTGTAGTACAGCACCGTCAGGTCGAAATGCGCGGCCAGCCGTTCCAGCGTGGCGCTGGAGCAGGGCGCGCAGCAGGCGTGCAGCAGCAGCCGGGGACGCCGGCCCCCGGCCTCCAGTTCCGCCAGGACCTTTTCCATGGCAAGCTGATAGTTCACACGGTTCGGCACGGCCGGATCGCCCCTTTCCTGTCTTCTGACCGCCCCGCAGCCACCGCTGCAGACGATGTTACCATGATAGCATATACGGCGCATTTTTGCATTACATTCCAGAAAATTTCCCGCCGTTTTTTGCAGGGACCCGCCGGGATCTGTTTGGCGGCCGTTTATAGTTTATTTGGATTTCTTTCGCAATTTATTGAAATTTCTTTCACCTCTTTGTCACAAACAGCCGGTATACTGTAAGTGTCCTCAGGAAGGGAGCAGGGACCCGGAATGAGGGCAGGGACCCCAAGTTTTTTCATCCATACTCCTCTTTTCTTTTGACACCAGAGCGGTGCAGACCAAGGTCTGTGCCGCTTTGGTGTTTTATGCGCTCTTCCGGGCAATTTTTCCGCCTGCATGCTCTTGCCAAACAGCACAAAAAAATGTAGAATAAAGTGATATGGTATCGGTGGGAGTGGGCCGTTTTGCCTGCCGCCCACGCAGAATGCAGCGAACGCGCGATACCCTGTCCCGCAATTTCCCGTTTTCCCCAGGAGGTTACATCTATATGAGAGTTGGTTTGGACATCGGTTCCACCACCATTAAATGCGTTGTGCTGGACGACGTCGGGAAGATCCTGTTTTCCACCTATGAGCGTCATTTCAGCCACATCCTTGAGAAAGGCAAGGCCCTGCTGGAAAAAGTGGCGGCTGATTACCTGCCGGACGGCCGTGCCCGTCTGGCCATCTCCGGCTCCGCCGGCATGGGCCTGGCCGACAGCTGCAAGGTCCCCTTTGTGCAGGAAGTGTTCGCCACCCGCGTGGCGGCCAACCGGCTGGTGCCCGGTACCGACTGCATCATCGAACTGGGCGGCGAGGACGCCAAGATCCTCTTCCTGACCGGCGGCACCGAGGTGCGCATGAACGGCAGCTGCGCCGGCGGCACCGGCGCGTTCATCGACCAGATGGCCACCCTTTTGAAGATGGGCGCCGACGAGATGGACGCCGCCGCCCAAACCGCCACCCGCACCTACACCATCGCGTCCCGCTGCGGCGTGTTTGCCAAGAGCGATATCCAGCCGCTGATCAACCAGGGCGCCCAGGCCGGGGACATCGCCGCCTCGATCTACCAGGCGGTGGTCAACCAGACCATCGCCGGGTTGGCCCAGGGCCGCCCCATCAAGGGCAACATCGTCTACCTGGGCGGGCCGCTGACCTTCAGCAAGACGCTGCGCCAGAGTTTTGACAAGACGCTGGGCGTGCAGGGCCTCTGCCCCGAGAACAGCCTGCTCTACGTCGCCATGGGCGCGGCTTTCTACGCCGACGAGGAGTGCGACTTGCACGAGGTGGCCCGCCGTCTGGACGACTACAGCGCCACCGCCACCTACGTGAGCCTGCCGCCGCTGTTCGCCGACCAGGACGAGTACGAGGCCTTCCACGCCCGGCACCTGAAAGCCGCGGTGCCCTGCCTGCCCTTCAGCGCCCAGTGCGGGCCGGTACACATCGGCATCGACTCGGGCTCCACCACCATCAAGCTGGTGGTCATCGACCAGAACGCCAACATCCTCTTCGAGAGTTACCGCCCCAACCTGGGCAACCCCATCCCGCTGGTGCGGGAGACGCTGCTCAAACTGTATAAG
>DSTMR04002__coassemble_2062_pt1 | contig 10562 bp, 7 predicted proteins | sample DSTMR04002__metabat2_low_PE_018 | metagenome-assembled genome bin DSTMR04002 | reverse complement strand
GAGAGTTCGGAAAAAGAACTCATTCCAGCACAAAAATCATAATACGTGAAGCGGCCGGGGGTTCCCTTTGTAGGGAATCCCCGGCCGCTTCATCATTCATTATGATTTGTCGAATCTATCTCGTTTACATCGCCACCACGCTGGGCTTTCTCGCTCATTTCTATCTCCTTTCATTTCTATCTCCTTTAAGTACTATTTAGCATAAGTAAATTGTACGGTATTCCGCGCTTTTACAAAACAAACCAGGATATCATATCACAACCATAATATCATTTTTGAAAAATATCTTTTGCCCTGTATGGCCAAACCATATTTCATATTACAAGAAATGCGAATTTGTGCCCTGCCGAGAGGGAGAAACGCCGGCCCAACAGGAATATGGGCAAAAAAGAGGCCGCCGATTCACATGCTGAGAATCGGCGGCAGACGCCTTTCAATTTGCCTGGTGTGCCAGAGGCGCCTCCTTTTCATCAATCGGGGTTTTAGTATAGTATATTGTGCATGTCCCGTCAATGCGATCGTTGATCAACCGATGATTCTCTCGAAAGCCCAACCTATTGATACACTGAATCATTGCTGCATTTTTCTCATAGGTACAAATCCGAAAGGAGCAGTTCGGGTATGTATCAAAAAGGAACCGAAACAATGACTGCATATACCCTTGATTTCGATATTTCTCTATGGTCAGACATATACCGATTTCGATCCAGGTATCGTTTTCGCGTTTATAATCCAAATATGCAACGAGTTCCTTCTGCCTTGTGAAAAGCCCAATGCCTGTCCATTTTCGGCTCATCAGGCCCTCATATGCCATTTCGTGCAGCGGTTTTCGCCAAGAGCGCTTCGGCAGAAAAAAGGCACCCTGTATAGCCTTACATACCATTTTGATTTCGTTGCCATAGATTTGCCGTGCGATTGCATAAGCCATCATTAGTACATCTTCCTTTTAGTGTTTGACATATACAGTAATGATATAGACGCTTCCTTTATGTACTTTGACACATTCACCAGTTTTATATATTCTTTCGTTCTTTTCGTCTAGCGGCGTTTTTATTGACTTGTAATACAGGGGAATAATCGCTCCATTTATTTCAGTGACCTCGACAGATGAAATATACTGACTTTCTGCTTCCCCTGCCTTTACTGAAAAGGAAACCTCTTTAATATTTTTAAAAAAGCAATCCGGATAAATAATAAATGTATGATTTCGGTCCCAAGGGAATACAGCGCTGCGCGTATACTGCAAATCTGCATCTGCGTCGTTTTTGTATAGTTCTGCACCAAATTCCCATTCGAATTTACAAATCCCGTCGTGCAACGCGAATTCGTTTTTCTTGATTTTTACCGCCTGCGGTTCTGTTTTTCCCCCATCTGTTCCGCGAACCGCATATTCTATTTCTCTTGGCTTTACTTCCATGTCAGTAAAAATCCAGGCAGGGACGCTGATGGCCCCAGGATACATTTTGCGCACCCAGAATTTATGCTTGTACCGCACAGAGGAGACCCCACCCTCGCGAGGACCTATCTCGAAGGTGAATTTCGCCCAATCAGCTTTCAAGAGCGTTTTTTCCTTTTCTCGCATTTTATCTACAAGCAGCACCATCCGCATGCTGTGCAAGTGTCCGCGGGCCGAAAGTTGATATAGTAAATTGAGCCGACTGATATATGACAGACTTTTAACAAAGTCATATAGCAATACCATAAGCAGAAACACCAAAACCAAAACAATCTCAAAAAACACTTCGGGCCAAAAATCATGATAAATGCCATACAGAAGCGCACCGACTGCCGACACATCTGCAATTAATGCCGTCACCCCAATAATAACCTTGATAATAGTTGATATTCTATCCCGCCACTGCAAGAACACTTTAAATATCCTCCTTCCAGGTGATCACTAAAGGCATTTTGTTGAGCCGCTATTTCTGTTTTACCTGACAGTATAGATTGCCGCTCAAGCATCGCCTTCCCGACTTAGTATAATCAACAGGGGAATTTCTCTGTTTCTTTATAATAGTAACGTCACAGAACACTTTTCCTATCAATTTTCTACAAAATTTTCGTTTCTGACATTTGAACGGTCATTCCGTCTCCTATCGGTAGCGCCTCCCTATCCTCATGCTAGCCCAGAGTATTCTCCCCGTTACCGTCACCGTTGCCCTCGATGGTGAGTGCCCGCCTTACTTTTCCGTCTTAGCGGGATTGCCACGCCACACACCAGCCCCGGCACTTTTTTCAGTGCCGGGGCTGGTGTGGATTATCGTGGATGATGAAGGAATGTTCGGAAAGGGGCTTGCCAATTCGCCCAAACTCTTTCATAACTACATGCAACCTCCTAAAAAACTCAGGGATATTTTTAAAGGGGGAAATGTTTAGATTCAGTTCCACATCGACTAGAAATTCAAGACTATGAAAAGCGGTTTGCTTTTTGCTTATACACTTTCCTTGTTTTTATTATATCATTTTTCGACTCTTTTCGCAACGCAAAATCAAAATAAATGACACAAAAATCCAAATAAAAGGGCCAACCGCCGGTCCCCCCATTCGGGGGAGACCGGCGGCTGGCTGAAAAGGAGGTTGACGTGATGCTTAATCAGAAACACCTATAGGGATGTGTGAGAAATAATTGGAACTGCGTACATTAACGTGCTGCTGTGATGACGGGAAGAACCCGATTCTGAAACCGATCCCCTTATGTCTGATACGCCGAATGGATCGGGCCAGAAATTCGACAGATCCAATCATCTGTACAGTAAAGTACTTATAGGCTACTCTCCAGCGATCAATTATACAACTTATCGTATAAATCACTCCTAGGATTACCGTAATCTATGGTACACCACGTACAGTTTTTTGTGTCGACGACCACGTAATAAAGTATCGTGCGGTAAACCGGCAATTCTGTTGAACACTTGAAGTAAAGATACCGATCATTGATGAATTGCACAATTGGTTCTACCGATGAAAAGTACCAATCGACCTCCCGCAATCTACTCCATGGAACCAGCTTTACGAACGCTGATCCTTCTTTCATCATTAGGCCAGTAAATGCAGCTGCATACAGTCTGCCATTTCCCGTAAAAATGTACGGCACATTTTCTATCGTCACGCCATTATCGGTCAAGCATTGTGTGGGGTATCGCTCTTCGTCCTCGCGCCTTGCCTGAAGATAGTGTATGCCGTCCGATGTCACAGCAAACTTGTATGGCAATTCTGCAATTTGCTTTGGAAATCCCTTTTCAATCTGTACTGGAGGGATGCCATCCGAGAAATCCACGATGGCGATCGAGGCGGTTTCTCCATCCACATAGGCAATATACAGTTTTTGACGATCGCAGACCGCTTGACAAGGTGTGTTTTCCGCAACGATCGACCGCAAATCAAAGACAAAGAGCTTACCCTGACTGACCGCAACGGCCCAGGGATACCGTATCCGGGTTTGCTCCGTTACCGGTAATGAATCCGGCAGGTCGGTTACACCACTCTCTAATGGATACCGATTAACAGAGCGAACTTGGTCGTCAAGAGTGGCCGTGACCAGCCGGACCGTGCCGTCCTCCCCGATCCCGACGACGAGCCTTTCCAGCGCTGTGACGGCTTGCTGTTCGCTTTTTCCCATCCTATGGGAAAAAGCGATCCCGATATGCAGTAGAAACAGCGATAGAGTTATGCAACTGAATATAAATATCCTTTTACTGTAAGTGTTGGTTGCTATACGCCGCAGAACCTTTCGGCCTGCTTTTTTGGTTTGAAAGAATCGAATGATGCCAGTCACGCTCTACACCTCTTTGCTCTGATCCGTCTGCATCCCTTTGCGCGGTGTGAAGCGGATGCCGCGGAGCGGGAACCATCAAAGGATATGGACCGGCGCTCCGGCTGTAAACAGGCAGGCATCGGCGCCAGCCCCCAACAAAATGTTGGATCCGTTGACGCTGTGAAGAAAAGGAGAGCGGGTCAGGCGCCTGCCAGCGGCGCCAGCAGGGCGGCTGCTACATAGAGCAGGTACAACGCCAGGCAGGCCGCGCCCTGCCAGCGGTACAGGCGGCGGCGCAGCAGCGGGGGCAGCAGCAGGATCAGGGCGATGGCAACGCAGACGGGCAGGTCATAGTGCCGGAACTGGGAGCCGAAGGGCAGGCGGCGGTACATCAGGCTGGAGATCGGCAGCGCCAGCGTCAGGTTCAGGATCGCGCTGTTCAGGAGCTGCATCGGCAGGGTCTGGGGCGGGAAATAACGGCAGCGGGTGGCAAAGCGCTTCCAGACCGATCCGAAAGGATGGTCCAGCGCGTCGGCCAGCAGCGGCAGGCAAAAACCAAAACTGATGAGGGTGGCGGCCCACAGCGCCTGAATGGTGCCGGTGACGTTGGCCAAGGTGGCGGCGCTGTACACCAGTGCCTGCGCCCCGAAGGCCAGCAGCGCCAGCCCGGCGATGACGCCGGTCAGGTTTTTCAGCGCGTTGACGATGTTCATTACGGGAAAAGCCATCGTGTGGGCGGTGTATCCGTAAGCGTCGGGGCCTGCATCCTGCAGGCCGCCGGGGGCGGCCGCGGTGGTCACGATCTCGCTGCCCTCGGCGTAGCTGTAGTGATGCTGGTAGACGATGCTGGTCATCACGAATACCACGAACAGAAACATCAGCAGGCCGGTGCCGGTATAACTCAGGGTGCCGTCCCGCACAAAGACCATCAGGACGCCGCAGGCAGCCAGCAGCAGCAGGCATTTGCGGCAGAATTCCTGGCGGTCCACCGAAGGCCGGCGCCGGGGGTTGAGCAGGCAGACGGCCAGCGCCAGCCCCAGGTTGGCCACCGAACCGGCCAGCGCGGTGCCTACTGCCAGCGAAGTGACCGACATGCCCGCGGCCAGAAAGGCCAGCATCAACTGGGGCAGGGCCAGACAGAAGGGCACCACGGTGCCGCCCACCACCCACATGGGCAGGCCGCACAGCGCACAGCACCAGGTGGTGCAGCGGCCGGACAGGCGGCTGCCCACGGCGGTCAGCACCAGGCCGAGGCCGTAGATCAGAAATGTCAGCAATAAAACCCACATGATAACTACCGAAAAAGGGCAGCGCACCGCGCTGCCCTCAGATTGTCAAACAGGGAGATCCGGCGGCAGACCGTGTGCAAAGCCGGCGCCACGAACTGCCCCTCTTTGAAGCGTACGGCGCTTGCTCAGTAGGCGATGCCCCAGACGACCATCTTTTTGGCGGGCTTGCCGCAGACCGGGCAGATGTCGCTCAGGTGCTCCTGCTCGAACGGCATGCAGCGGCTGGACAGGCCGGCCTGCTCCTTCATGGCTTCCTCGCAGGCCAGATCACCGCACCACATGGTCTTGATAAACCCGGTGGAAGCGGCGGCTTTCTGCTTGACTTCCTCCATGGTAACGGCGCTGGTCGTGCGGGCTTCGCGGTTCTTCAGCGCACGGTCGTACAGGTCTTTGGCCAGCGCATCCAGCGCGGCCGGGATCGCCGTGGTCAGGTCCTCGAACTTGACGAACTGCTTTTCCCGGTTGTCGCGGCGCACCAGTACGCACTGGCCTTGCTCAATGTCGCGGGGGCCGATCTCCAGACGGATCGGAACGCCCTTCATTTCCCATTGGGCGAACTTCCAGCCGGGCTGTTTGTCGCTGTCGTCCAGCTTGACGCGGACGATGCCTTTGAGCTGGCCGGCCAGTTCGCGGCACTTTTCCAGCACACCGGGTTTGTGGGCGGCCACCGGCACGATGACCACCTGCACCGGCGCGATGGCGGGCGGCAGGATCAGGCCGTCGTCGTCGCCGTGAGTCATGATGATGGCGCCGATCAGGCGGCTGGAAGCGCCCCAGCTGGTCTGGAAGGGGTACTGCAGGGTGTTGTCACGCCCGGCAAAGGTCACGTCGTAGGCGCGGCTGAACTTGTCCCCGAAATAGTGGCTGGTGCCGCTCTGCAGGGCCTTGCCGTCCTTCATCATGGCCTCGATGGTATACGTGGCTTCAGCGCCGGCAAATTTCTCTTTGTCGGTTTTACGGCCTTTCAGCACGGGAATGCACAGGTCATGTTCACAAAAATCCGCGTAGCAGTTCAGCTGCTGCTCGGTCTCGGCCATGGCTTCTTCCGCCGTCTCGTGGATGGTGTGGCCTTCCTGCCACCAGAATTCCCGCGTGCGCAGGAAGGGACGGGTGGATTTTTCCCACCGCACCACGCTGCACCACTGGTTGTACAGCATCGGCAGGTCACGGTAACTGTGCAGCACATGGGCGAAGTGGTCGCTGAACAGCGTCTCGCTGGTGGGGCGCACCGCCAGACGTTCCTCCAGCGGTTCGCTGCCGCTCGCGGTGACCCAGGCGACTTCGGGGGCAAACCCCTCCACCAGTTCGGCCTCTTTTTTCAGCAGGCTTTCCGGCATCAGCATGGGCATGGCCACATTCTCGTGGCCGGTGGCCTTGAAACGCGCGTCCAGATCCTTCTGGATATTCTCCCAGATCGCATAGCCGTAGGGGCGCAGCACCACAAAACCCTTCACGCTGGAATATTCCACCAGTTCGGCTTTGGTGCAGATGTCGGTATACCACTGGGCGAAGTCGACCTCCTGCGCGGTGATCGCTTCGACCATTTTTTTCTTATCGCTTGCCATGTCTACTCCTTCACATCATACGGCAGAAATTACAGCCGCTCCTCCAGATAATTGACCACATCGCCGACGGTGTGGAAGTTCTCGATCTCCTCGTCGGGGATCTCCACGTTGAATTCGTCGGACAGGGTGGTGATCATGTCGATGACGTCGAGGCTGTCCGCGCCGAAATCATTGACGATGTCGCTCTCGGGGGTGATCTTTTCGGGATCGACTTCCAGCTGGTCGGCCAGGTAATCGCGGATACGCGCAAAAACTTCGGAATCCATAGTGTATCTCCTTTAGTAAACAGATATTCATTAAATATATAGCCTATCTGTCAAAAGATGTCAAGAGGAGCCGTGCAAAAAGCGCCGGGCATTCCGTGCTGGGGCGCCCGGGCGCGGCATACACTGGTCGGGGGAGGGATGGTATGAGACTGTCATTTACGAAGATGCAGGCTGCGGGCAACGACTATATTTACCTCGACTGCCGGACGCAGGGCCTGCCGCCCCGCGCGGCAGAACTGGCGCGCCGGCTGTCCCGGCGGCGTGTTTCGGTGGGGGCCGACGGGCTGATCTGCATTGCGCCGCCCCGTCTGGCCGACGCGGACGGCACGATGGTCATGTACAACGCGGACGGCAGCCCCGGCGCCATGTGCGGCAACGGCGTGCGCTGTGTGGCGGAATACCTGTATGAGCACGGCCTGCAAAAAGACCGCATCGAACTGGATACCTGCGGCGCGGGACGCAAGACGCTGTACCGTTTGGGGCCGCATCTGTGGCGGGCGGGGATGGGGCGGTTTTCCGCCCGGGCGGAGGATGTGCCCGTGGCGGGGTTCGGCGCAGGGCCGCTGCCGGATCTGCCGCTGGTGGCCGGAGGCCGCCAATGGCAGGTCGTCTGCCTGAGCATGGGCAATCCCCACTGTGTGGTGCCATGCCGGGAAACGCCGCCCACCGGCGCGCAGCTGGCGGCATGGGGACGGGCGTTGGCGGAACATCCGGCTTTCCCTGAGGGGGCCAATGTGGAATTTGTGCGGCAGGAAGGCCCGTGCGCCCTGGCGATGACGGTGTGGGAGCGGGGCAGCGGGGCCACGCAGGCCTGCGGTACCGGCGCCTGTGCGGCGGCTGCGGCGTTCGTGCTGCGCGGGGCCTGCCCGCGGCAGGCGGAGATCGAAGTCGCCCAGCCCGGCGGGACACTGCAGGTGCAGGTGCTGGCGGACGACACCGTCCTGCTGACCGGCCCGGCGCTGACGGTATTTGAAGGAACGGTGGAAATTTGAACGCTCTTGCGCCTTTACAGAAGGTAGGGCGGTTGCTATAATGAAACAAGATTTTGAAATGCAAGAAAGGAAAGTCCGACATGCTGCAACGAAAACTGAAGGCGGCGCTGGCAGTCCCGGGGGAGAAGCGGAGCGACCGCTTTTTCCGGCTGTTCCCGTGGGTCTGGCTGGCGGCAGCCTATTGTGTTACGATGCTGGTGCTGTGCCTGTATGGCCGCAACTATATCGACAGCGATATGGCCAGCGATATGGTCCTGGCGGAACTGCTCAACCAGGAAGGCGGGGTCCTGTCCACCCAGTGGTGGTATTCTACCGAACTGAACGTTTTTTGCGAACAACTCGTCTACCGGCTGGGCCTGGCGCTGTTCCCCGGGGACTGGTATGCGGCGCGCATGGTGGGGCAGGCGTTCCTGCTGCTTTTGCTGATCCTGTCTTACCTGTACGTCGGCCATGGCCTGCGCCTGAAAAACTGCGGCGCCTGGGGGGCGGCAGCGCTGGCGTGCCCGTTTGGCGTTTGGTATTGGTGGTACGGCCCCTTCGGCGGGTTTTATTTCCCCTACATGATTCTGCTTCTGCTCGGCTTTGGGAGCATGCTCCATCTGCTGCGCCCGGCAGGAAAACGCCGCCGCATCCTGCAATGGGGGTTTCTGCTTCTGGTAACGGGGGCCTCCGGATTGAACGGTCTGAAAGGCCTTATGGGATTCTTTGTGCCGATGGCATTGACGGCCTGTCTGGCGCTGGGGCTGCAATGGCATTTGGAGCCGGAAAAACGCCAGCGGCGGGAGTCGCGCCTGCTGGTGATGGCAGTGCTCTCCCTCATTGTCGCAAGCGCCGCCTACGTTTTTAACAGCGTATTCCTGACGGCGACCCATCAATACTCCAACTATAACGACCGCCTGTGGGGAAGCATGAATCTGGAGACGCTGCTCAACAAGTGGATGGATTTTTTGTCGCTCTTCGGCTACCCGGTGGATTCTTTCCTGCAAGGGGAAGTGGAACTCTTTTCCCTGCAGGGGATTCTTGGCGCGTTTGGATTGCTCACGGCGGGCGCCATTGTATTTTCGCTGGTCCGGCTGCTGTGGCGCTGGAAAGAACTGGACCCGGTCCAGCGTTTGGCTCCGCTGCTGCTTTTTTCGGTTTGTATCGTGCAGGGCGTGGTTTTTGCCTGGACGGGAGATGTCTTTTCGGCAAACGCGTCCTACTGGCTCACACCCATGCCGCTGGTATTTTTTGTCCTGCAGCTGGAAGGGGAGACAGAGCACTTCCGCATCCCGCATGCCCGCAGGGCGGCGGCGCTGGCCTTCTGCGTGTGTATCGTGGCTACCAGCGTTTCGTCAGGAATGCGCTTTTTCACCAGCGGTTACCGCACCAACCCCCACCTCGCCGAAGTCTGCAGCTGGCTGGAGGACGAGGGCTACACCCAGGGGTATGCCTCTTTCTGGAACGGCAACGTGCTTACCGAGTGGTCGAACGGCCAGATCGAAGTGTGGGTCAGCAATGATTTCAATACGCTGAAACCCTATCAATGGCTGCAGAAGACCAGCCACGCCCAGCCGCCGGAAGGCCCGGTGTTCCTGCTGACTACCATGGAAGAACTGAACGGCATGAACCTTACGCAGCTGTACTGGTGGTCCGACGTGGTCTACGAGGACGGCGAAGAGATCGAGGACCGCAGCAAGCGCTATGTGGTGATGTCCTATGAAAGCTATGCCGACCTGCAGGCGGCGGTGGCCGGCGCCCAGTCCTGGGAGGCAGAAGGGCGGGAATAAACGCACGGCCGGAATCTTCCCTTGCGCCGCCGGTCAAATTGTGGTACGATTACTGTAATGGATAAGTATACATATGAGGGGGATCGTTATGCAGATCAATCCGCATTATGCTGAACTGAATGAGAGCTATCTCTTCAGCACCATCGCCCACAAAGTGGCCGATTACCAGAAAGCCCATCCCGACGCCGACCTGATCCGGCTGGGCATCGGGGACGTGACGCTGCCGCTGGCCAAGTCGGTGGTGGAAGCTATGGGCAAGGCGGTGGAAGAACAGGGCTGCAAGGAGACTTTCCACGGTTATATCCCCAGCGAACAGGGCTATGAGTTCCTGCGGGAAGCCATCCGCAAATACTATGCCGAACGCGGCGTGACGCTTTCCCTGTCGGAAATTTTCATCTCGGACGGCGCCAAGAGCGACCTGGGCAACCTGCTGGACCTGTTCAGCGCGGACAACACCGTGCTGGTGCCCGACCCGGTCTACCCCGTCTACGTGGACGACAACGTGATGGCGGGCCGCAAGATCCTGTACCTGGCCGCCACGGCGGAGAACGGCTTCCTGCCCATGCCGCAGGAAGCCCCCGACGCCGATATCGTCTACATCTGCAGCCCCAACAACCCCACCGGCGCAGCCTACACGGTGGAACAGCTGCAGGCGTGGGTGGAGTGGGCAAAAGCCCGGGACGCCGTGATCCTGTACGACGCCGCCTATGAGTGCTTTGTTTCCCAGCCCGGTCTGGCCCGCAGCATCTACGAGGTCAAGGGCGCTGAGGAAGTGGCCATCGAGGTGTGCAGCTTCTCCAAGATCGCAGGCTTCACCGGCACCCGCTGCGGTTATACCATCGTACCCCAGGCGCTGGTGCGCGGCGGCCAGAGCCTGAACAAGATGTGGCTGCGCCGCCAGACCACCAAGTTCAACGGCGTGGCCTA
>DSTMR04002__coassemble_1894_pt1 | contig 11415 bp, 7 predicted proteins | sample DSTMR04002__metabat2_low_PE_018 | metagenome-assembled genome bin DSTMR04002 | reverse complement strand
CGGGTGGACGACATGACCGCCCTGCCCGAGGAGATCGAGGACGCCCTGGCCGAGGGCTGCCAGATCCTGCCCCTGCAGGCCCCCGCCCGCATCGAAGCCAATGAGGACGGCGAGGTCTGCGCGCTGTGGACCCGCCCCCAGATCATCGGCGGTTACGGGCGCGACGGCCGCCCCGCCCCGCGCAACGCCGCCGAGCGGGAGTTCCGCATCCCGGCGGATTACATCATCATTGCCATCGGCCAGCGGATCGAGTCCGACGAATTTGAGAAAGGCGGCATCGGCACCAGCCGCGGCGCACTGAAAGCGGACCTCTCCGGCTATGTACCCGGCACCCCCAACGTGTTTGCAGGCGGCGACGCGGTCACCGGCCCGGCTACCGTTATCCGCGCCGTGGCGGCGGGCAAGGTTAGCGCCGCCAACATCGACAGCTTCCTGGGCTATGCCCACACCATCGGCACCAGCGTCAAGATCCCGCCGGCCAAACTGTCCAACATGCCGCCCTGCGGCCGCATCCAGCTCAAGAGCCGCAACCCCATGGAAGCCCGTCAGGATTTCCAGCTGGCCAGCTGCGGCATGACCGAGGAGGAAGCCATGCAGGAAGCAGGGCGCTGCCTGCGCTGCGACCACTTCGGCTACGGCATCTTTAAAGGAGGGAGGACGACCCAATGGTAAACATCACGGTGAACGGCATTGCCGTACAGGTGCCCGAGGGCACTACGATCCTGAATGCTGCCAAGGCCGCCGGGGTCGATATCCCCCATCTGTGCTACCTGAAAGACCTGAACGAGATCGGCGCCTGCCGGGTCTGCTGCGTGGAGATCGAGGGCGAACGCAACCTGGTGCCCAGCTGCAACAACCCCGTCTTTGAGGGCATGGCCATCCGCACCAACACCGACCGGGTGCGCCGGACCCGCCGCATCAACGTGGAACTGATCCTCAGCCAGCACGACTGCCATTGTGCCACCTGCCTGCGCAGCGGCAACTGCCACCTGCAGACGGTAGCCAACGACCTGGGCATTCTGGAGAACCCCTACCCCGCCGACCTGGTCACCGGGGCCCGCGCCCTGTGGCCGAAAGATTTCCCCCTCTACCGCGATACCAACAAGTGCATCAAGTGCATGCGCTGCATCCAGGTCTGCGACAAGATCCAGGGCGTGCATGTGTGGGACCTGTCGGGCACCGGCAGCCGTACCCGTGTGGACGTGAGCGGTACCCGCCGCATCAAGGAGAGCGACTGCGCCCTCTGCGGCCAGTGCATCACCCACTGCCCCACCGGCGCGCTGCGGGAACGCAACGACACCCAGCGGGCTTTTGACGCCATTGCCGACCCGGAGAAGATCACCGTCGTGCAGATCGCCCCCGCGGTACGCACAGCCTGGGGGGAAAACCTGGGCCTTGCGCCGGAACAGGCCACCGTGCACCGCATGGCCGCCGCTTTGCGCCGTCTTGGTTTTGACTACGTGTTCGACACCTCGTTCAGCGCCGACCTGACCATCATGGAGGAAGGTACCGAGTTCCTGCACCGCTACCAGGCGGGCGAGACCAGAGACCTGCCCATGTTCACCAGCTGCTGCCCCGGCTGGGTGCGGTATCTCAAGAGCCATTACCCCCAGTGGACTGACCGGCTCTCGACAGCCAAGAGCCCCCAGCAGATGTTCGGCGCGGTGACCAAAAACTACTTTGCCAAACAGCTGGGCGTGTCGCCGGATAAGCTGTACTGCGTTTCCATCATGCCCTGCATCGCCAAGAAGCAGGAATGCGACCTGCCCACCATGCACACGGAAGCCGGACGCGACGTGGACCTGGTGCTGACCACCCGGGAAGTGGTGCGCATGATCCGCGCCGAGAATCTGCACCCCGAAACCCTGCCCGAAGAAGGGTTCGATTCCCCGCTGGGCACTTACAGCGGCGCGGGCGTGATCTTTGGCGCGACCGGCGGCGTGATGGAAGCCGCCCTGCGCACCGCATACTACCTGGTCAACGGCAAAGCGCCCCAGGCGGAAGCCTTCCAGGCGGTACGCGGGGACGCTACCGGCGCCCAGGGCTGGACCGAGGCTTCTTTTGACATGGGCGGCGGCGCCATGGTGCGCACCGCCGTGGTCAGCGGGCTGAGCAACACCCGCCGCCTGATGGAAGCCATCGCCGCCGGCAAGGTCCACTACGATTTTGTGGAAGTGATGGCCTGCCCGGGCGGCTGCGCGGGCGGCGGCGGCCAACCCCAGAACCGCGATGACCGCGAACGCGCCGCCGAACGCGGCCAGCGCCTGTATGCGCTGGACAAATGCAGCATGCTGCGTTTCAGCCATGAGAATCCCGAGATCCAGACGTTGTACCGCGAAGCGCTGGGCGCTCCCGGCAGCGAACTGGCGGAAGAATGGCTGCATACCGACCACCATGGCTGGGAGATGCCCCGCAGCCAGGCATAACCGCGCAGAGCGGGAAACACGCGCGGCGGCGCTTATGCCCCGCGTCCCTCTTGGGAATCCCCGCAATACGTTAGAACGCCCGCAGGCGATGCGCCTGCGGGCGTTCTTGCAGGCTCCCCTGGTCTTTTGTATCCCTGCCGGACGTTTTTACACACAAGCCGCCAGGTCGTTCTCCAGCAGGACGATGCTTCCATCGGGCGCGGCGTCGGCGGTATAGGTCACGCCGGGGTGGGCCGTACCGGCCGCGATGCGGTCCGCCAGCGCCTGCTCCACCGCCCGGCTGACCGTGCGGCGCAGTTCCCGCGCGCCATAGGGCGGCACCTTGTCCCCTGCCAGCGTCCGGGCCGCGGCGGCTGTGTGGCGCAGGGTATATCCCTGCCGCGCCGCGCGCTCTTCCAGTTCTGTGAGCAGCCGGTCCGCGATGGACGCCAGCTGCTGCGGACCCAGCGGGTCAAAGAGGACCGTTTCGTCCAGGCGGCCCATCAGCTCCGGGCGGAAAAAGTTTTTTGCCTCCTGCAGCGCCTGCCTCCCGCGCCGTTCATCCTCGCGGTCCGCCGCGCCGAACCCCAACAGGCCGTTCTGACCGCTGAGGCAGCGGGCGCCCAGGTTGGAGGTCAGCAGGATGATGGTGTTGGAAAAATCCGCCTTACGTCCCTGGGAATCGGTCAGGCTGCCGTCCTCCAAAATTTGCAGCAGCAGGTTCTGGATGTCGCCGTGGGCCTTTTCGATCTCGTCGAACAACACCACGCTGTAGGGGCGGCGGCGCACAGCCTCGGTGAGCTGGCCGCCCTCGTCATGGCCCACATAGCCCGGAGGCGCGCCCAGCAGCCGGGCCACGGTATGCCGCTCCATATATTCCGACATATCAAAGCGGAGCAGCGCTTTCTCGCTGCCGAACCAGCACTTGGCCAGTGTGCGCGCCAGCTGGGTCTTGCCCACGCCGGTGGGCCCCAGGAACAGCATGGCCCCGATGGGCCGTCCGCCTTCCCGCAGGCCGGTACGGCTGCGCCGGATGGCCGCGGCCACCGCGGCCACCGCCCGGGGCTGGCCTACCACCTCCGCCGCCAGACGGCTTTCCAGAAGGGCCAGCCGTTCCCGTTCGGCCTCCCCCACCCGCTCCGCAGGCACCCCGCTGGCCTTGCTGACCACCCTGGCGATATCCGCCGGGGTGAGTTCTTTTTGCTGCGCCGTGCTTTTCCCCGGTGTGATGCGGGCGGCAGCCGCCGCCTCGTCCAGCAGGTCGATGGCTTTGTCCGGCAGGCAGCGGCCCGGCAGGTAGCGCACGCTGAGTTCCACCGCAGCGTGGATGGCCTGCGGCGGGATGGACACGCCATGGTACCGCTCATACCGGGGCATCAGCCCGCGCAGGATGGTCTCGGCGTCCTGCGGGCCGGGTTCCTCCACCAGCACCTTGCCGAACCGGCGTTCCAGCGCTGAATCTTTCTGGATCGTACGGCGGTATTCCTCGGTGGTGGTGGCGCCGATGAGCTGGATCTCGCCCCGGGCCAGCATGGGTTTGAGGATGCTGGCGGCGTCGATGGCCCCTTCCGCCGCGCCCGCCCCCGCAATGACATGGATCTCGTCGATGAACAGGATGGTGTTGCCGTCCCGGTAGAGTTCTTCCAGCAGATTTTTGAACCGCTCCTCAAAATCGCCGCGGTATTTGGTGCCCGCCACCATGGAAGCCATATCCAGTGCCAGCAGCCGTTTGCCGCGCAGGAACGGGGTGATGCGGCCGGCGGCGATCCGCTGGGCCAATGCTTCCGCCAGGGCGCTTTTGCCCACGCCCGGTTCCCCCAACAGGCAGGGGTTGTTCTTCTGGCGGCGGCATAAGATCTCGATCATACGGTCCAGTTCCGCGTCCCGGCAGAGCACCGGGTCCAACCGGCCCTCCTGCGCCAGACGGGTCAGATCCCGGCCGTATTTTTCACTGGGCTTGCCCCCGCGGGAAGCCGCCATCCGCGGCTGGGCGGGCAGCACCATCTGGCCGGAAAGCTGGCGGCATTCCCGGGCCGCCTGGGGCACCTCGATGCCCAGGGCTGCCAGCCAGACGCTGGCCGTGCAGGAAGTATCTTCCAGCATGGCGCAGAGCAGATGTTCGTTCCCGGCCCGGGCGGCACTGGCGGCGTGGGCCCCCAGCACTGCAAATTCCATGGCTTTGCGGCTTTCGGCCGCCAGCGGCCGCCGCTGCCAGAAAGGCGCCGGCTGCCCGCCGCGTGCCGGCACGCAGCCGCGCAGGGCGGTTTCCGTCACACGCTTGCGCCGCAGGAAGTCCGCCGCCGGCCCCCGCGCCGTGCGCAGCATAGCCAGCAGCAGATGCCCGGTATCCGCTTCAGCGCAGCCCTGCCGCCCGGCCAGCCGTACCGCCGCACGCAGGGTGCAGGCAGCCGCACCGGAAAATCCTTTATAACGATGAAACAGCATCCTGATGCCTCCTCTGTGGTCTTATAGCAAGTATAGGCGAAGGCGGCGCAAATAATCCTCGAATCGGGGCTGATTCTGCCATGACAAACCGGGCAGACTATGGTATACTAATACATACGTTACTTAACGAGAGGGACGGGACGTGTATGAGGAAACTGTTTCGCTACCTGAAGGGATATGAGCTGCAGGCCCTGCTGGCACCCTTGTTCAAGATGCTGGAAGCCTGCTTTGAACTGTTCGTACCCCTTGTGGTGGCCAGCATCATTGACACCGGCATCAAAAATGCCGATAGCGTATTCATCTGGCAGCGCTGCGGCCTGCTGGTACTGCTGGCGGTCATTGGCATGGCCTGCAGCCTGACGGCGCAGTATTTTTCTGCCCGGGCGGCGCTGGGTTTCGGCACGGCGCTGCGGCGGGACCTGTTCCGCCACATCGACACGCTGAGCTACAGCGAGTTGGACGGCATCGGCACGCCGACGCTGGTCACCCGCATGACCAGCGACATCAACCAGGTGCAAAGCGGCCTGAACCTGACCCTGCGCCTGCTGATGCGCTGCCCCTTCATCGTGCTGGGGGCGCTCATCATGGCGTTCACCATCAGCCCGCGGCTCACGCTGCTCTTCCTGCTGGCCACCGCCGCGATCTCGCTGATCGTCTGGTGTATCATGCGCGCCACGCTGCCGGTCTACCACGCGGCCCAGAACAGCCTGGACCGGGTGACCCTGCTGACTCGGGAAAATTACGTAGGCGCCCGTGTGGTCCGCGCTTTCGCCCGGCAGGCCCAGGAACTGGACGCCTTTGTACAGACCAACGACCGCCTGAAAGCCATCCAGTGGAAGGCGGGGCGGATCTCCGCGCTGATGAACCCGCTGACCTACCTGGTGGTCAACCTTACGGTCATCGCGCTGCTGCTGTCCGGCGGGCGGGAAGTCTACACCGGCACGCTGACCCAGGGCGAGGTCATTGCGCTCATCAACTACATGAGCCAGATCCTCATCAACCTGCTGCGCATCGCGGACCTGGTGATCTCGGTCACCCGCGCGCTGGCCAGCGGTGTGCGCGTCAGCGAGATCCTGAACACCCCCACTACCATGGCGGACCCTGCCGCCGCCGGGTTGGAACCGGTCGCAGGCAGCCCTGCCGCGGCCTTTGACCATGTCACGTTCACCTACCGCGGCGCCGGCGGGCCCAGCCTGACCGACGTAAGCTTTGCCGCCCGCCCCGGGGAGACCGTGGGTGTGATCGGCGGCACCGGCAGCGGCAAGACCACGCTGGTGGATCTGGTCGCCCGCTTCTACGATGCCGGCAGCGGCGCGGTGCGGCTGTTCGGCCACGACATCAGGGACTACAGCTTCGCCCAGCTGCGCCGCATGATCGGCATCGTGCCCCAGCAGGCCGTGCTTTTTACCGGCACCATCCGGGACAACATGCAATGGGCCGCCCCCAACGCCACCGACGATGAAATCTGGGCGGCGCTGGAGATCGCCCAGGCCGCCGACTTTGTACGCAACAAGCCCGGCATGCTGGACGCTGAAGTGGAGACTGCCGGACGCAACTTTTCCGGCGGGCAGCGGCAGCGCCTGACCATCGCCCGGGCGCTGGTACCGCAGCCCCAGATCCTAATTTTGGACGACAGCGCCTCGGCGCTGGACTTTGCCACCGACGCAGCCCTGCGCGCCGCCTTAAAGGAAAAGACCCGCGGCATGACGGTGTTCCTTGTTTCCCAGCGGGCGGCCAGCGTGCAGCGGGCCGATCACATCCTGGTGCTGGACGACGGGCAGTTGGTGGGCGACGCCCCCCACGCGGATCTTTTGCGGGACTGCCCGATCTACCGCGAGATCTGCCTGAGCCAGTTCAGCCGGGAGGAGGTGGCCAAGACCCTATGAGCAAGGTCAACAAAAGCAGACTGGACCGTTCCACCATCCGGCGGGTGCTGGCGCTGATCCGCCCCTATGCCGGGCTGGTCGCCCTGACCCTGCTGCTGGCCGTCGTCACGGTGGCCACTACCCTGCTGGCTCCGGTGCTCTCCGGCCGGGCCGTGGATCTGATCCTCGGCCCCGGGCAGGTGGATTTTGCCGGACTGGGCAGGCTGGCGCTGGCCATGGCGGCCACCATCCTCTGCACAGCTGCAGCCCAGTGGCTGATGAACGTCATCAACAACCGTATCACCTTCCAGGTGGTGCGGGACATCCGGGTGCGGGCCTTTGAGCACCTGCAGGTCCTGCCGCTGAAGTATATGGACGCCCACCGCCCCGGCGACGCCATCAGCCGCATCACCACCGACGTGGAGCAGTTCAGCGACGGCCTGCTGATGGGCTTCACCCAGCTGTTCACCGGCGTACTGACGATTTTGGGCACGCTGGGCGTGATGCTCTCCATCGACTGGCGCATCGCGCTGGTGGTCGTGGCGCTGACGCCGCTTTCCATCTTTATGGCGCGCTTTATCGCCACCCACACCTATGCCATGTTCAAGGTCCAGAGCGAGACCCGGGCCGAGATGACCAGTCTGGTGGAGGAACTGGTGGGCAACGCCCATCTGGTGCGCGCGTTCGGCTACGAGAGCCGCGCCGAAGCCCGCTTCGAGCGGGTCAACCTGGATCTGCAGAAATGCGGTGTACGGGCGGTGTTCTTCTCCTCCCTGACGAATCCCTGTACCCGGTTCGTCAACTCGCTGGTCTACGCGGCGGTAGGCATCCTGGGCGCGTTCACCGCCATCGCCGGCAGCCTGACGGTGGGCGAACTGACGGTGTTTTTGAACTACGCCAACCAGTACACCAAACCGTTCAATGACATTTCCGACGTGATGACCGAGTTGCAGAACGCCTTGGCCTGCGCCCAGCGGGTCTTTGACCTGATCGACGAACCGCCCATCCGGCCCGACGCCCCCGACGCGTTGGAACTGCCCATGGGCGCCGGCAGCGTGGAGTTCGAGCATGTGAAGTTCCGTTACCTGCCCGACGTGCCGTTGATCGAGGATATGAACCTGCGGGTCTGGCCCGGCCAGCGCATCGCCCTGGTCGGCCCTACCGGCTGCGGCAAGACCACGCTGGTCAACCTGCTGATGCGCTTTTACGAGATCAACGGCGGCTGCCTGAAGGTGGACGGCCACCCCATCGACACGGTGACCCGGGACAGCCTGCGCGCCAATCTGGGCATGGTCTTGCAGGAGACCTGGCTCAAATCCGGCACCATTGCCGAGAACATCGCCTACGGCAAGCCCGACGCCACCCGGGAGGAGATCGTCGCAGCCGCCAAAAAGGCCCGGGCCCACAGCTTTATCTGCCGTATGCCCCAGGGCTACGACACCGTGGTGGCCGAGGACGGCGGCAACATCAGCCAGGGCCAGCGGCAGCTGCTCTGCATCGCCCGGGTGATGCTGCGCCGCCCGCCGATCCTGATCCTGGACGAAGCCACCTCCAGCATCGACACCCGCACCGAGGTGCTGGTGCAGGATGCCTTTGAGGAACTGATGAAGGGCCGGACCAGCTTTATCGTGGCGCACCGGCTCTCCACCATCAAAAACGCCGACCAGATCCTGGTGATGAAGGACGGCAACATCATCGAACGGGGCACCCACGAGACCCTGCTGGCCCGGGGCGGTTTTTACAAGCAGCTCTATGAAAGCCAGTTCGCCAAAGCGTGACCCACATTGCACTACAAAAGGAGCGTATCTGCCATGAGTTCTATTACCATTCCCGAACATTACAAAAGCCTGTTGGGGCTGTACGACACCCAGAAAGCCATCGGTCTCATCAAGACCATTTTCCAGGAAAAACTCTGTCTGGCCCTGCACCTCAAACGGGTGACGGCCCCGCTGTTCGTCCGCCACGGCAGCGGCCTGAACGACGATCTGAACGGCGTAGAACGCCCGGTCGCCTTCGATGTGCCCTGCCTGGACGGCCACGCCGAGATCGTGCACAGTCTGGCCAAATGGAAGCGCTACGCGCTGTACAAGTACGGGTTCCGTCCCGGCCAGGGCCTGGTCACCGACATGAACGCCGTGCGCCGGGACGAAACGCTGGACAACCTGCACAGCATCTACGTGGACCAGTGGGACTGGGAGCGGGTCATCACCGCCCGTCAGCGCAATCTGGAATTTTTAAAGGATACGGTACGGGACATCGTGGACGCCGTGTGCGCCACCTCCGACGAACTGCGCTGGAAGTTCCCGGCGCTGAAAAAGATCCGCCTGAGCCGGGACGTGACGTTTATCACCACCCAGGAACTGGAGGACCTCTACCCCGGCCTGACCCCGAAAGAGCGGGAGAACGCCTTTGCCAAAGCCCACGGGACCATCTGCATTATGCAGATCGGCGGCAAGTTGCGCAGCGGCCTGCCCCACGACGGCCGCGCGCCGGACTACGACGACTGGGCACTGAACTGCGACATCCTGTTCTGGCACAAGCCGCTGGGCTGCGCGCTGGAACTTTCCAGCATGGGCATCCGGGTGGACGCCGGCGCCATGCGCCGCCAGCTGGCGGAGGCGGGCTGCCCCGAACGGGCGGAACTGCCCTTCCACAAGATGCTGCTGGACGGCACCCTGCCCCTGACCATGGGCGGCGGTATCGGCCAGAGTCGCCTGTGTATGCTGCTGCTGGGCAAGGTCCATGTGGGCGAGGTGCAGGTCAGCCTGTGGGACGACGAGACCGTGCAGGCTTGCCGCGACGCCGGGATCGAGCTGCTGTAAGACGGCTTGCCCCTACATACAACGAGCCCCCGGTGGGCCTGCAGAAATTTCTGCAGGCCCGCCGGGGGCTTTTCTTTGCTTCATCGTTTGCCGGTTTGGCGCGGCGGGTCTTGTGCGCCGCAGAGACAGGTTCAGGCTTTTATGCTCCTGCCCAGCAGCGCCCAGAGGGAGGTGACCGCCCCCAGGGCACCGGCGGCAAGGGCCTGGACCGCCAGGGAGGGATCCCCTTCTGTCATGCCAGCCAGTACGGCCACGCCCACCAGCAGATAGAGCGCAGCCCCCAGCAGGCAGATCACCGCCACGATGCGCCGGGGCCGCCTGCCGCCCACGGCATCGGCAGCCAGGGCTGCCGCCGCCACCGGGAGGGTATTGCCCAGTACCAGGCGCAAGATGCCCGAAAGACCGATGAACTCGAAGAAAGGCAGGCTGAAAAAGAGGAGGATCCGATCGACCATATACAGCACAGCCAAGCCGCACACCACGCCCAGCAGCACGCGCAGAAACTTTTTCATGGTACCGCTCCGTTTCCGTTTTCTTCATCTTATCATATTCCAGTGGATACTACAATTCCCTCTTTTGACTACTTCGGCCACAGCACCGGCCGCTTCCCGCTTATCGCAAGGTCCCCTATCAAACCGGCCCGATCAGGTGACTTTCGTAGAGCGTCTCAAAAGTATTGACCGCCCCGCCGTGCTCTACGATTTTTCCATCCACTACTTTGTCGATACCCACGCCGGTGAAGGACAGCCGTTTGTGGGCAGGTTGTATGCCGAGCCGCTCCCCCCTGCCAGGGTCCCCTCCAGGATAAATTCCGAGATGACCATTTCCCCGTCCGCATACTGGCGGAGGATCCCCATGGAGCAGTCCGGGCAGGCGCCCCTGACCGCCGTCAGATGGTCCCGCATCCCCGCCACGCCCAAGGGCAGCTTTACTAAGAGTTATGACAAAAACGAATTGATCAACAAAACGCGCTCGTTCTATACCAGAGCGAGCATTTTTCATTCTGCCCTGCGATACGGAAAATTCCGAATTTGAATATCATGCAAAAAACCTTCATCAGAAAATCCAAGGCGATAAAACGATGTTGCGCCATCTTTATCTGCATATTTGTATGCAAGTTCTTCCAAATTCTCATCGGGGGAACCGTACGTAGACTTGACATCTGCTCTCGTTGACCAGCCCAACATCAAGCCGCCAGGTATCTGCAAATCAGCACCAGCGAAGTCCAGGTTTTCATATGTTACATAAATTTGTCCAACCGTTCCTTCCGAAATGTCGATCGCTTTGTCGGTCGCGTTGCAGACGCGAACCGTTATTTCCTTTCCGTCCTCGTTTGTCAAATCAACGGCCATCTCATCATACTCTTCATACGGTTGATCAGCGCCTTCCAATTGACAGCCAACATATTCGTCTTCCAGAACCCAGCCATCGTTAAGGAAGTCAGATAGTGGCAACGGCACGCTATATACTTTGTCACAAATCTCGATTGAAAAGCTGTGCCAATCATCAGAGAGTTGGGAGGGGAATAAAGCATATGCGTCATCGTCGATCGAATCGATAAATTCTACCGTCATAACGACGTTAGTGTATGGCAAGTATCTGACCTTTGCTCTCAAATCAAAATTGTTATGCCACAGTTCACGGCCTTCATTATAAGCTTTACTCCCAATGTCAAAAGAATGCCAGTCTCCCTCAATTCCTGTACCCTGTACATAGTAGCTTGCCGGACCATCGCCAATCGTATCATCGTCAAACCTTATGTTGTTCAAATATGTAGTTTCAGGATGATCCAGATAGGGAATATCCAGGACCAAGGCCCGGAGCAAAAAGAAAGATATCACAACGCAGATGATATCAACCAAAACATATCCCAAAACA
>DSTMR04002__coassemble_1866_pt1 | contig 11589 bp, 7 predicted proteins | sample DSTMR04002__metabat2_low_PE_018 | metagenome-assembled genome bin DSTMR04002 | reverse complement strand
CGCCCCACGCCGCTGCTGGTGAACATTGAACTCAAGACCGGCGTGCTCTGGTACGAGGGCATCGAGCAGAAGGCCCTGGACCTGGTCCGGGAGATGGGCATGGCGGACCGGGTGATCTGGTCCTCCTTCAACCATTACAGCATCGAGACGGTGCGCCAGCTGGCCCCCGAGGCCGAGACGGCCTACCTGTACAGCGACATCATCTGCGGCGTGGAGCGTTACGCCGCCGCCCACGGCGTGCGCGGGCTGCACCCCGGCCTGCCGAACGTCAAAATGCGCGATTTTCTGCACACCTACCTGGGCAGCGGCCTGGCCGTGCGCGTCTGGACCGTGAACGACGCCGCCGACCTGCGCTGGCTGCTGGCTGCGGGGGCCGATGTGATCACCAACGATCCCCCGCTGGCGCTGACGGTGCGCGCCGCGCTGGAAGCCCGCTGACCCCCTTTGCCGAATCAGGCCCCCGCTGCGGCGGGCGGCCTGTTTTTTTGCCCCTGGCGGGGCGGCGCCGCGGGCCGAATTGTAAACAAAAAGCAAACTCTGCCTTTTTCCCCTTGCAACGGGCGGGGCGGCGGCGTATGATAGAGGGCATGTTACTTAACCATGGTTAAATAACTACCGTACGATCTTGCAGCAATGGAAAGGCGGCATTCTCATGGACCAGAGCCAGGCCATCAGCGAACTGTTTGAACTTTTGTGGCAGATGCGCAAAACCATGCACAGCGCCATGCAGCAGGTGGAGATCCGCTGCCCCCAGGGGCAGTTTTTCATGCTGGAACGCCTGCACCTGGCCGCCGGGCGCGGCGGCGGGGCCGCCGTGCCGGTCTCAGCCCTGGCGGAACAGACCCGCATGCTGCCCGCTGCGGTCTCCCGTTCGCTGCGGCAGCTGGAGGACGCAGGGCTGGCGGAGCGCATCCCCGACCCGGAGGACCACCGCCGCACGCTGGTGCGGCTGACCCCGGCGGGCGAAGCCACCCGCCGGGCCGCCGAGGAATTGCTGCGGGATTACATCCAGCGCGTCATCCGGCGCATGGGCGAAGCGGAATTCGCCGCCCTGCTGGACAGCTGGCGCCGCTGGGACGCCGTCATGCGCCGGGAACTGCCGGAGCGCAGCGGCGTTTCCCTGCCAACCTGTTGATAAGGAGAGATCAGCCCATGCTCAACATTTTCCGCCATCTATTCCGGCACTGGGCCACCATCCTGGCGGTGGTGGCCCTGCTGCTGGTGCAGGCCGGCTGCGACCTGGCCCTGCCCGGATACACGTCCGATATCGTGGACGTGGGCATCCAGCAGGGCGGTGTGGACAGCGCCCTGCCCGACACGGTGCGCGCCGGGACGCTGGAAGCGCTGGAAGCGCTGATGCGCCCCGAGGACGCCGCCCTGGCCGAACAGTGGTACGGCGCCCCCGACGAAAACGGCCTGCGCACCCTGGCCCCTGACGCCGAAGCCGCCCGTGCCGAACTGGAACAGGCTTTCACGCTGCCCGATGTGCTGCTGTACCAGGCCGCGGCTGCCCTGGCGGCTGACCGCCAGGGGGTGGAGAGCGCCCTGCCCGAAGCGCGGGACCTGGACGCCGCCGTGGCGGCCATAGGCCGGACCCTCGGCAGCAAGGAGCAGGTCTCCTTCACTTCCGGCACCTTCACCACCGACGACCTCGGCGCCGCCGGCCTTTCGAGCCAGGCTTCCAGCCAGGCCGTCCAGTTCGTGCGGCTGGAGTACGAGGCCCAGGGCGTGGCCGGGGACGTGCAGATGCGCTACCTGCTCGCCACCGGCGGCCAGATGCTGCTCATCGCGCTGCTGATGGCCGCGGCGGCCATCTCGGTGGGTTTTCTGGCCGCCCGCGTCTCGGCGGCCATCGGCCGCGACCTGCGCCGCCAGGTGTTCGGCAAGGTGATCCATTTTTCCAACACCGAGACCGACCGTTTTTCCACCGCCTCCCTCATCACCCGCACCACCAACGACATCCAGCAGGTGCAGATGACCGCCGTGATGCTGCTGCGCATCGTCATCTACGCGCCCATCCTGGGCATTGGCGGCATCATCCGGGTGTCCCGCACCGACACTTCGCTGTCCTGGATCATCGTGCTGGCGGTGGTGCTGCTGATGGTGCTGGTGTTCGTACTGATGCAGGTGGCCCTGCCCAAGTTCAAGATCATGCAGAAGCTGGTGGACCGGCTGAACCTGGTCAGCCGCGAGATCCTGACCGGCATCATGCCCATCCGCGCGTTCAGCCGCGAGCAGTTTGAGGAACAGCGCTTCGACGCCGCCAACCGCGATCTGATGCGCACCCAGCTGTTCACCAACCGCACCATGACCTTCATGATGCCCGCCATGACCCTGATCATGAACGGCGTGAGCCTGCTGATCATCTGGTTCGGCGGCCACGCCATGGTGGACGGCGGCATGCAGGTGGGCGACCTGATCGCCTTTATCACCTACACCATGCAGATCGTCATGTCCTTCCTGATGCTGACGGTCATCTCCATCATGCTGCCCCGCGCGGGCGTGGCCGCCGACCGCATCGAGGAAGTGCTGCGCACCGAGCCGGTCATTGAGGACCCGGCCCCGGCGCGGCAGGCGGACGGCCTGGAGCGCAAACAGTGGCAGGGCGTGGTGCGGTTCGACCATGTGGACTTCCGCTTCCCCGGCGCCGACACCAACGTGCTGGAGGACATCACCTTCACCGCCGAACCGGGCAAAACCACCGCCATCATCGGCTCCACCGGCTGCGGCAAGTCCACCCTGCTCAACCTGATCCCCCGCTTCTATGACGTAAGCGGCGGTTCCATCACGCTGGACGGCGTGGACCTGCGCGCCATGCCCCAGGAGACGCTGCGCGCCCAGCTGGGTTACGTGCCCCAGAAAGGGGTGCTGTTCTCGGGCACCATCGAATCCAACCTGAAGTTCGGCGGCGACGCCATCCCCGACGCGGCCATGGAACAGGCCGCCGCCATCGCCCAGGCCGCCGGGTTCATCGCGGCCAAGCCCCAGGGCTACCAGAGCCCCATCGCCCAGGGCGGCACCAACGTGTCCGGCGGGCAGAAACAGCGGCTCTCCATCGCCCGGGCCATCGCCAAGAGCCCCCGGGTCTACCTGTTCGACGACAGTTTCTCGGCGCTGGACTACAAGACCGACGCCGCTTTGCGCCGCGCGCTGGCCGAAAAGACCGGCGACGCCACCGTGATCATCGTGGCGCAGCGCATCTCCACGGTGCTCCACGCCGACCAGATTTTGGTGCTGGACGAAGGGCGCATCGTGAGCCGGGGCCGCCACGCCGAACTGCTGGCTTCCTGCCCCGAATACCGGGAGATCGCCAAAAGCCAGCTGAGCGAGCGCGACCTGGCCATGGCCGAAACATCCACGAAAGGAGGTGACGTCTGATGCCACCCATCCGAAGAGTACCCGGCGAAAAACCCCGGGATTTTACCGGCACCCTGCGCCGCCTGCTGGGCACCCTGGGCAAGTTCCGCGCCGCGTTTTTTGCGGTGCTGGCGTTTGCCGCCCTTTCCACCCTGTTCAACATCGCCGGGCCCCGCATCCTGGCCGAAGCCACCACGGCGCTGGCCACCGGCTGGCTGGCCATGATCACCGGCACCGGCGGCATCGACTTTGCGTTCATCGGCAAGGTGCTGCTGGTGCTGCTGGGGATGTATCTGCTCTCGGCCGCGTTCAGCTTTGTGCAGGGCTGGCTGATGAGCGGCGTGTCCCAGCGGCTGTGCTACGACCTGCGCCGCCAGATCAGCGAAAAGATCGACCGCCTGCCCCTGGCTTACTTTGAGAAACGCACGGTGGGCGAGGTGCTCAGCCGCATCACCAACGACGTGGACACCCTGGGCCAGAGCCTGAACCAGAGCATCACCACCCTCATCACCAGCATCACCACCATGATCGGCGTGCTGATTATGATGCTGTCCATCAGCCCCTTGATGACGGTGATCGCTCTGCTGATCCTGCCGGTGAGCGTGCTGCTGGTCTCGCTGGTGGTAAAGTTCAGCCAGAAATACTTCCGCGCCCAGCAGAAATACCTGGGCGACGTGAACGGCCAGGTGGAGGAGGTCTACTCCGGCCACAACGTGATCCAGGCTTTCAACCGGGAGGACGCCGTGCTGGCGGAGTTCGGCAAAGCCAACGACAAGCTCTACGAATCCGCCTGGAAAAGCCAGTTCCTCTCCGGCCTGATGATGCCGGTGATGAACTTTGTGGGCAACCTGGGCTACGTGGCCGTGGCCGTGGCGGGCAGCATCTTCGCGGTGCGGGGCGTCATCACCATCGGCGAGATCCAGGCCTTCATCCAGTATGTCCGGAACTTCACCCAGCCCATCCAGCAGCTGGCGCAGGTCTCCAACATGCTGCAGAGCATGGCGGCCGCCGCCGAGCGGGTGTTCGAGTTCCTGGCCGGGCCCGAGGAGGACCAGAAAGCCGACCCGGCCCGCCGGGCGGATTCCTCCCTCATCGACGGCCATGTGGACTTCGACCATGTGCGGTTCGGCTACACGCCGGAAAAAACGGTCATCCACGATTTCAGCTGCCATGTGGAACCGGGCCAGAAGGTGGCCATCGTAGGCCCCACCGGCGCGGGCAAGACCACCATGGTCAAGCTGCTGATGCGCTTCTACGATGTGGACAGCGGCTCCATCACCCTGAGCGGCCGCAACGTCAGGGACTTTGACCGCAGCGACCTGCGGGAAGGCTTCGGCATGGTGCTGCAGGACACCTGGCTGTTCCAGGGCACCATCATGGAGAACATCCGCTACGGCCGCCTGGACGCCACCGACGAGGAGGTCATCGCCGCGGCCAGGGCCGCCAACGTGGACCACTTCATCCGCACGCTGCCCGGCGGCTACCAGATGGAACTGAACGAGGACGCCTCCAACGTCAGCCAGGGCCAGAAGCAGCTGCTGACCATTGCCCGGGCCATCCTGGCGGACAACAAGATCCTGATTCTGGACGAGGCCACCAGTTCGGTGGACACCCGCACCGAGCAGCGCATCCAGACCGCCATGGACAACCTGATGCGCGGCCGCACCAGCTTTGTCATCGCCCACCGGCTCTCGACGATCCGGGACGCCGACCTGATCCTGGTCATGCGCGACGGCGACATCGTGGAGCAGGGCCGGCACGAGGAACTGCTGGCGAAGGGCGGCTTCTACGCCGAACTGTACAACAGCCAGTTTGAAGATGTGACAGCCTGAAAAACGCGTCAGGCGGGGGCCGTTTCCCCGATCAGGGAAACGGCCCCCGCCTTTTTTGATCTCAGCGCTTTACTCATCCCGCCCCTGCGGGGTGCCCTCGGGTGAACCGGCTGCCAGATAGCCGTGGCTGCGGCCCTCGGGGCTGTCGGTGATCCAGAAGGCATACAGTCTGGCTTGACGCAGCCCAAAGCGCACCCGCAGCACCGGGGGCCAGGGGCGGCCGGCCTCCTGCCCGGCCCAGCGCAGTTCCGCGCGGGTGGAGTCCATGCCCCGCAGCGCCCGGCAGTCCGTCCGGCTGTAGCCGGGCAGCGGCGTGCCCTGGGCGTCCAGCAGTTCCGCCCACAGTTCCCCGCGGCTGCAGTCCGCATTGACGAAGAAATGCCCGCCGCAGTACTGCAGTTTTTCCGTGGTCAGGGTCCCGCCGCCGCTGCCCGCCGTCATGGCGCAGAAGCCGTCCCGCCGCAGCGTGGCGACGCCCACGGCGCCGCCGGAATATTTGTGGCTGCCAAAACGCGGCGATGCGCCCGAGAACGCCGAGTAGTAGAAGCGCAGCGTGTCGCCTTCCACCGTGCAGATGCCGTTGGCCGGGTGCAGATACCCGTAATCCCAACTGCCCTTGCGCCGGGAAGAGGCAAGGAAGTTGCCGTAGCTGCCCCGGGAAAAATGGAACCCGTCCCGGCTGAAAGCCAGTTTCAGGTCGTTGAGTTTGGGCAGGCCGGTGCGCCCGGCCACGGCGTTCGGCGGCCCCATAAAGACGGAGTAGACTCCCAGCATGACGCTCTCATAGGCGACTGCGTCCAGGTTATACAGCTGGGTGTAGTAGCCCAGTTCCGGGTCGGGGCGGTCGAAAATATCGGTGCGCGCCCAGAAGGCCACGTCCCCCGGTGCCCAGTTCCGCCCGCCGAACAGGTCGTCGGTCTCGTAATAACCCCGGACGCGCACACGGCTGTCCAGCGCCGAGAAGGTCCGCATGCTGTACACCCACTTTTTGCGGAAGGGGTTATAGAAAAAGGTCGTATTGTCGCCGCTGTGAGTGGTCGTTCCCCGGGGGGTCCAGTGGACGCCGTCTGCCGAGGCATACAGTTCGGTCATTTCCCGGGGCGGGACCGAGGCCGGGTCGTCGTGGGCGTGGGGCGGTTTGAAGGGATAGTAGCGGTAATCCTGCTCGAAGCAGCGGTAAAACACCAGCATTTTGTAGCGCTCTGCGGGGTCTTTGGCTTCCAGATCCAGCCAGACCGCGTCGCCGTCCCGCATGCGTCCCGGGACGCGGGGCAGCACCCGGTCGCCGGGTTGCCCCGGGTCCAGTTCATGCAGCCGCCGCCACTGCAGGCCGTCGCTGCTTTCGGCGTAGGCGCTGCCGTCGAACCAGCCCGCCTGGTACCACATTTTGTAGGCACGGCTCTGCGGGTCGTAGAACACGCCGCCGTTGAACGGGCAGGCGCAGGTGCAGTACCCGTCGTTGTTTTCCAGTTCGGTCTGCGGCTGCAGGAGAGGGCTTTCCGCTGTTTGGGGCTGCCCTTCCTCCCGTTGTAAGTCGGTATCCGCGATGAGGAAATCGTCCACAAAAAGCTGCCGTCCCACCGAAATGTCGATCACATCCGGCTTATGGTCCAGGTACGGGACCGGCAGCGGCCGGTCCAGCGTGGTCTCCTGATAGCGGGGCGGCCAGGCCTCCGGCAAAATGATGTTGTTATACAAACGCTCCAAAATGATCCTTCCTGCTTTCGTAGGTTATTCGTCCTCTTTGGGCTTATAGAACATCGTGGTAAGGACAAACGCCACGACAAAGCCGATCGCACAGGCGATCAGGTACTGGGGCAGCTGGCCGTTGAGGTAGAGCAGCATACCAGGGATCGCCGTGATGGACATGCCGGTGGCCGCCAGCCCCATGATGGAGGAAAAGACGCCCGCCGCACCGCCGCCGATGCACGCGCACACGAAGGGGGTCAGCCGGGGCAGGTTGCCGCCGAAGATCAGCGGTTCGGTAATGCCCAGCGACGCAGGCAGCACTTCGGACAGGTAGAGGGATTTCTGCTTCTTGTTCTTGAGCTTCAGCGCCGCCGCCACCGCCGCGCCGCACTGGGCCACGATGGCGCCGCAGGTCAAAGTATTGAAGGGGTTGGCGCCGGTGTTGGCCAGCAGTTCGATCTCCAGCGTTTTGAAAGTGTGGTGCAGCCCCGTGATGACCACGACCTGCTGCAGCGCGCCGACCAGGAAGCCGCCGATGCCGAAGGGAATGTTCATGAGCGCCTGCACCGCGATGAGCAGGACCTGCTCCACCTCATGCATGATGGGGCCGATCACCAGCAGGCCGATGACCAGGCTGCAGAGCAGCGTCACAAAAGGCGTAACGATCAGATCCAGCACATCCGGCACGACCTTTTTCAGCGCCTTTTCGATCTTGGCCGCAAGGATGCCCAGCACCAGCGCAGGCAGGACGGAGCCCTGGTAGCCCACAATGGGGATGCTCAGCGCGCCGAGGCTCAGCAGGATCGGTTCCGCCGTGCCGCCTGCGACCTGGTTGGCGTTGGGCAGCTGCGGAGCCACCAGCATCAGGCCGATGACGATACCCAGCGCGGGGGAACCGCCGAACTTCTTCATCACCGAGTAAGTGACCAGCGCGGGCAGGAACGAAAACGCCGTGTCGATCAGCACCTGGGAAAGGGTCAGCAGCGTGGGGTTCAGCTCGACGCCCAGCGAGGTGATGAGGCTGCGCACGCCCATGAACAGGCCGGTGGCGACCAGAATGGGGATGATGGGCAAAAATACGTCGCCCAACAGCCGGGACCCGCGCTGGAACAGGTTCAGATCGGCGGCCGGGGCCTTTTCCTGCCCCGCGCCGTCCCGATCCGCCAGACCGGCGGCTTGCACAAATTCCGCATACACCTTATTCACAAATCCGGTGCCGAGAATGATCTGATACTGCCCGGCCGCCTTGAAGCTGCCCTTCACGCCGTCGATCTCCTCGATCTCCTTTTTGGCGTAGCGGGACTCGTCTTTCAGTACCAGGCGCAGCCTGGTGGCGCAGTGCTCTGCACTGACGATGTTTTCTTTGCCGCCGACGTTGTGCAAAATCGCTTCGGCGACCTGTCTTTCTTTCGTCATGGTTTCCTCCTTGTAAGGTGGTTCTGCCCGTGAAGTTGGTATCACAGCCCGTCCATGCACGGAATCATGTACGGATTGAACGCGCGTTCATTTAGGGCCAACTATAACACTGCGCCGCAGGGCTGTCAAGGGCGCGTACAAATTTTCTATGTATTGTCCAGAGATCCCGCCGGAAATTTGTCGATTCTGACGGTCGAAGATTCCCGCACGATCAGGTGCGGGGCGAGGCAGACGGTCTCCGGCTCCCGGTCCTGGTCCATCGCCCGGATCAGCAGTTCAATGGCCATCCGCGCGATCTCGTCGATGGGCGAAGCCACCGAGGAGACTGAGGGGATCATCTTGCGGGCCAGCAGCGTATCATTGTAGCCGCAGACGCTGACGTCCCCCGGCACGTGCACACCGTGTTCCATCAGGGCGCGTATGATGTCGCTGGCAGCGATATCGCTGTGGGCGAACCAGGCGTTGATGGCGCGCGGATCGTTTTCCTCCAGATAGCGGCTGAAGATCTGGTAGGCCTTCTGGTTTTCCGCCGTCTCATGCTGGTTGCAGGGCAAAATTTTGGCGATCTGCAGCCCGCAGCTTTCCAGTCCGGCCTGCAGGCCCGCCAATTTATCATTGCCGTACTGGGAGGACGTGGGGCCCAGATATCCCACGCGGGTGCGGCCCGTACTGCAAAAATGCCGGGCCACCTGTGCGCCGCCCTCCTCCGAACTGCTGATGATGTTCTTGCAGCCGATGATCTTATACAGGCTGACCATGGGGATGGCCAGCTTGCCGTAGAGTTTTTCGTTAGGACGGCCGATGGCGCGCACGATGATGCCGTCCACCTTCCGGCGTTTGAAATTGGTGATGATGTTGGCCTCCCGGGCGGATTCCCGCTGCGCGTCCCCCAGGATGACGCTGTAGCCCTGACGCTCCGCCTCCCGCACCAGCGCCGTGGACAGCGATGCATACAGCGGGTTGGAAAGGTCGGAAAACAGCACCCCGATCAGGTTGGTGCGCTGCCCCGCCAGGTTCTGTGCCACCTGGTTGGGTTCATAGTTGAGTTTATGCACCCACTCCATGACAAGGCGGCGGGTCTCCGGCCTGACGGACGGGTGGTTGGAAAGGACCCTGGATACCGTCGCACGGGAAACATGCGCCGCCCGGGCCACATCCTCCATGTTCGCCATCTTCGTCCCCCGTTCCTGCGGCGTCCCTCCCGGGCTGCCGTCAAAAATCCTTGTATCTATTATACTGGAACAGGCGCCGCTTGGCAATCCATTCCAGGGCGTCAGGCACCGCAGGCGCACAGAATGAACGCGCGATCAATTTTCGTTCTGTTTTCCGCCGCCCCTCCGGGCGCGCATTGGGAAAACGCCCTATGTTCCGCGGCCGGTGTTTTGGTCAGGGCTGCTGCCCGGGCGGGCCGTGTTCCGCCCCGCCGCGGCAAAAGCCAGCAGCAGGCCGGCCGGAAGCGCCGCCAGGCAGGCGGCGGCGCCCAGCAGGGTGCGGGCCAGCAGGCCGTCCCGGGCGGTGCCTGGCAGGTGGAGAAAGGTGTTCAGCGTTTCGGCCAGCGTATCGCCCAGGCCACACCAGAATGCGGCGTCCGCCCAGCGGCCGGGGATCAGCCAGCGGGGCAGCGCCCCCAGCAGGGCGGGCAGGGCCAGCGCCAGCACCAGGGCCAGGGCGGCCCCGGCCAGCGCGCGGCCGCCGCGCCGCAGGGGCAGGCTTTGCCAGAGCCGCACGGCCAGCAGCAGGGCAGCCGCCGCCACCGGCAGCCAGCCCAGCGCCGCCAATATGCCTTTGAGCGTGCCGTAGGGCAGGTACTGCGCCCCCTGCCCCAACCCGGCGCTCTGCAAAAGCCGCCGCGCCGCGCCCCGGGGGTCGCCGGAAGGCACCCGCCCCAGTTCCGCCCCGGTCCAGCCCGCGCCGGAGCCTGCCGGACAGAGGGCCATGGGGGCCTCCCCCTGCAGCACGCCGGTGATGGTGCGCGCCCCGCCGGGCAGATCCAGCGTCAGGCCGGTAACGTCCCGGCTGCCGAACAGCGCGTCGGCCAGCGCGGTGCTCACCGCGCAGCCGTCGGCCTGGGCTGCGCCGGGGGCGGTGCCGCGCACATATTCCACCGGGAAGCACAGGGCAGGGCTGCCCGTGGTATATACCAGCCGGACGCCGGCGCTGCGGCCCAGGGGCGTGGTCAGGCGGGCGTCCTCCTCCCGCCAGAGGGCCAGGTCAACGCCCTGCTGCGCGGCGGCCTGTTCCAGCGCCTGCGCCTGGGCGGCGGCCAGCGGTTCGGCAAAGCGCAGGCCGTACCCCCCGGCAGGCAGCGCGGCGGACAGTGTGAACAGGCCCCAGACGGCCAGCGCCGTAAGCGCCCCGCCCAGGACCGGCATCCACCGCGCCTTCATGCGTCCACCCGGACCCAGTCGCCCGCGGCCAGGGGCTTGTCGGCCCCGGTGACGACCGGCCCGGTCAGGCTTTCAGCCACGGCGGCCATGCCGTCCCCCCGGGCCAGCACGGTCACGCCCAGCCGCACCAGCACGTTCTGCTGCCCCAGCAGCGTGGAGCGCTGTTCCACCAGATACACAAAAGTACCGTTTTCGTCCTGCTGGATGGCGGTGGCGGGCAGGCACTGGGCGTATTGCCCGGCGTTGAGTTTGAGTTCCACCGTGGCCCCGCCCTCGGCCCAGTCCCCGGCCTGCAGGGGCAGGGTCGCGTCCATCCCGCCGTCCTCGCGGGGCGTCAGGGCGGCGATGGCCGCCTGCACGCTGCGGCCGTTCTGGTTGACCGTGACCTGCGTGCCCACCGCTGCCAGTTTGGCGGCTTCTTCGTCCAGTGCAAATTCCAGCGTGCGGGGCGCGCCGGCTTCGGCCAGCAGCCCCGCCACCGGCGTGCTGTCCTGCCCGGGGGTCAGATCCAGCTGGGTCAGGATACCGTCCCGCGGCGCGGCCAGCACCCCGCCGTTGTCCGCCAGGGCCTGCAGCGCCTCCAGCCGGATGCGGGCGGCGTTGAGCTGGGCGGCGGTCACCCCGGCCTGGGCCTGGCCGGCGGCGGTGGCGTCGGCGGCGTCTTCGGCGGCCCGGGCATAGCTGTGGGCCGCGCTGTTGCGGGCGTCCTCCTGGCTCTGGGCAGCGTTGGCGGCGGCCTCGTTGTTGGCGTCGGCTGTCTTTTGGGCCTGTTCCAGCGCGGCTTCGGCGGCGGCCAGTTCCGCTTCGGCGGCGGCCAGTTCCTGCTGCCGTTCGGCCTCGGCGCTCTCGGGGGTGGCAGCCCCTATTCTGCCACCGACGCCGAGAACGTCCGGCGCTTCCAGGCAAAG
>DSTMR04002__coassemble_1862_pt1 | contig 11637 bp, 9 predicted proteins | sample DSTMR04002__metabat2_low_PE_018 | metagenome-assembled genome bin DSTMR04002 | reverse complement strand
AAACCGCCGGGCCTGCCCCTTGCAGGGGCAGGCCCGGCGGCTGCTGTTTACGGCGGGAGGAACGCCGTTTTTACTTGAGGACGATGGCCTGGGTCAGATGGCGCGGGGAGTCCGCGTCGATGTTCTTTTTCCGGGAAATGTAGTACCCGAGGAACTGGCCGATGAAGCCCATCAGCGCGGCGGCCTGCAGTTCGCTGTAGCCGTTTTCGGTCTTGAGGGCGTAGTCGATGTCGGCCATCTTGTCCACATTGGGGCCGATGGCTGCCGTCACGCCGCCGAAACTCTTCATCTGGCGCATCAGGGCGGCGTCGGTCTCCTCGGTGTGCTCGTTGGAGAGCAGCACCAGCAGGGTGTTCTCATCCACCAGGCTCATGGGGCCGTGGCGGTACTCCATGCTGTAGTAAGCTTCGCTGTTGGAGATGCCCATTTCCTTCATCTTGTTCATGCACTCGTTGCCCACGCCGTAGTAGGCGCCCTGGCCCAGCGTGATGAACAGGTTGAGGTCCGGCTTTTCGGCAATGATCTTCTTCGCCATGGCGTCGCTGGCCTCCAGCAGTTTCCGGGCCTCGGCGGCGTAGTCCTTCATGGCGTCGATCTCGGCGGTCCTGCCCGCGGCGTAGAAGGCCAGGATCTGGGCCAGGAACACCATGGAGGTGAAGCTGCGGGTCATGATGACGCTGTCCTCCGGGGTGTTGGGGGCCAGGATGTAGTGCTCGTTGTACTTGCTGCTGTCGGGGTCGCAGGTGATGGCCAGGCTGCTCACGCCGGGCAGGGTGTGCACCTTGTCGATGGCCATGCGCACCTCGGTGGTGTAGCTTTTGCGGGTGATGGGCAGCACCAGCGTGCGCTTGCCCTTGATGTAGTTTTCGGGGAAGAAGAGCAGTTCGCTGCAGGGCACGGCGGTGGCCGGGGTGGCGTTGGAAGCCTGCCACAAGTAGGCGGAAGTCTGCGCCAGGTACAGCGAGGTGCCGCAGCCGGTGAAGATCAGCTGGTCATAGGGTTCGGCAAAGACTTCGTCCAGCGTTTTTTCGATCGCGGGCAGGGTGTCCAGGATGGCCTGGAAGGACTCCGGCTGGCCGTAGATCTCGCGATAAGTGATAGAACTGTTTTCTTTCATGGCAAAATACCTCCATATCCATTAACCGGTAATGACAAGATAGATTCCCACCACGGCCATAAAGCCGCAGACGAGTTTTTTGAGCCCCGCCGCACTCAGGCGGGCGAAGAGTTTCAGGCCGCAGAAGGTGCCGGCCGCCAGGCCCAGCAGCGCCCAGACCCCCCAGGCGAGGATCTGCCCCGTCACATGGCCCAGCGCCACATGGGTGAAAAAGATGTAGGCGGTGGAGATGACAAAGTAGGCCTGCAGGGTGGCGTTGTACTCCTCCTTGCTGTGGGTGGCGGCCAGGTAGTAGGCCACCATGGGCGGGCCGCCGATGCTCATGAGCCCGCCGCACACCCCGCTGATGGACCCGGCAATAAAACCGTTGACCGCGTTGCCTTTCAGCGTCAGGCGGCTGCTGAAGAAGATGAAGTAGACGCTCAGCAGCACCAGCGTGACGCCCAGGATGCGGCGCAGCACCGCTTCGGCACTGCCGGACTGGAACCAGACGCCGGTCAGGCTGAAGATGGTGTTGGCGACAAGCGGCCACACCAGCAGCCGCCAGCGGATGAAGCGGCGGTATTTGAGGGCGATGGTCCCCACCATGAAGAAGGAGGTCATGACCTCCAGGATGGCGGCGGACTGGAAGGGGATCACCAGCGGCAGCACCGACATGAGCACGATGGCGTAGCCGAAACCGCTGGCAGACTGGATGAAGCTGCCCGCAAAGGCCGCCAGCAGGATGTACAGCGCCGTCATGGCTTATGCCTTGCCCGCCGAGCCGGAGAGTTCGATGATCTTTTTGATGTCCTCGGCCAGAGCGTCGCTGGCGTACTGGCTCAGTTTCCAGCTGTGGCCCTGGTGGTCCAGGTTGTTCAGGGCTTCCTGGTAGTGCTGGACGTACTTGTAGCGGATCTCGGTGCCGAAGTTGATCTTGGCCACGCCCAGGCTGATGGCGTCCTTGACCACCTGCTCGTCCATGCCGGTGCAGCCGTGCAGCACCAGCGGGATGTCGGTGAATTTGCGCACGTTTTCCAGCACGTCCAGGTGGATGTCCGGCTTGCCCTTGTAGTAGCCGTGGGCGTTGCCGATGCCGATGGCCAGCGTGTCGGGCTGGCACAGGCCCAGGAACTCGCGCACCATCTCGGGGTCGGCAATGTTCTTGTTCTCCTGCACCACGCCGTTGTCCAGGCGCTGCAGTTCGCCGATCTCGGCTTCCACCGGCACGCCGAAGCATTTGGCCACCTTGATGACCTCGTTGGTCATGGCGGCGTTCTCGGCCGCCGGGTGGGTGGAGCCGTCGATCATGACGCTGGTGAAGCCCAGTTTGAGGGCCTCCATGCAGATCGCAAAGTCGGCGCCGTGGTCCAGGTGGATGGACACCGGCACATCCACTTTGTTGGCGCACCATTTGGCGGTCTCCACGAACCAGTCATGGCCGGAATACGCGCCCGTGCTGACATAGTGGGCCAGGATGATGGGGCTGCGCATCTCCTGCGCGGCCTTGCAGCAGGCGCGGATGATATCGTAGTTGCCGCCCTGGGTGTTGATGGCCGGGATGGCGTACCCGCTGCGGGCAGCTTTTTGCATGGTTTCCAAGTTGGTAGTGAGCATAATAGTTCCTCCTATTTCTTTCAGCAGTGGTCGTTGACCGGATATACATCGTGTCCGTCGCCCCACAGCCCGGCCAGGCCGGCCTGGCCGCCGCCGCGCACCGGCTCGCGGGAACCGTCGATGGCAGGGTCCGCATAGCGGACGAACCAGCCGTCCAGCTGGCGGCGCATCTGCGCGATTTCTTCCGCGCAGGCCGGGTCGCCAATTCGGTTTTCCCGTTCGCCGGGGTCTGTGTCCAGGCAATAGAATTCATCCGGGCCATAAGGCAGGCGGCGCACATATTTACGCGTCTGCGTGCGGATCATCCGTACCGGGCCGTATTCATCAAAAACCACCACCGGGCGCTCTTCCGGGGCTTGTTCGCCGCGCAGCCAGGGGGCGAAACTCCGTCCCGGCAGGTCGCCGGCCAGCGGGTTGTCCAATCCCAGATACTCCATCAGGGTCGGCAGGAAATCGTACGCGCTGACCATCCGTTCGCACACCCGGCCTTCCGGGATGTGGCCCGGGTGCCGGGCCAGGAACGGCACCTGCACCGAGGAATCGTACATATTCAGCGGGAAAGTCCCGTTCCCCTTGCCCCAAATGCCGTGCTGGCCGCAGTTGAACCCATTGTCACTAGTATAGATCACCAATGTGTCTTCTGCAAGGTTTTCAGCTTCCAGGCGGTCCAGCAGACGGCCGATATTCGCGTCCATGGCTGTGACCGCCGCATAGTAGCCCTGCAGGTTGGGGATGGGGTCCTTGTAACCGGGGAGCACGTCCACATTGGCCCAGGGGTGCGCGGGTTCCTGCGGGCAGCTGTGGAAGGGGCAGTCCCTGTACAGATCCACATACTCCTGCGGATGGCACCCGACCCACGGGCTGTGGGGCGCGGTGTAGTGTACGCTCAGATAAAACGGCTTTTCGCGGTCGCGCCCGTCCAGAAAGCGCAGCGCCTCATCGGTGATCACATCGGTGATATACCCCGGTTCCGTCACCGGCTGCCCGTCGCGGAACATGGGCGCATTGTAATAGGGTCCGCCGCCCTTCTGGTGGGTATACCAGAACGTGAAGCCTTTTTGCGGGTGCGCCCCATCCCCCAGGTGCCATTTCCCGCTCAAGGCACACTCATACCCGGCTTCGCACAGCAGATCGGTGTAGCCGGTCTGGCCTTCCAGGTACTGGATCGCGCGCTGCCCGCAGCCGCCGTTACCTTCACACAGGTAGTCATGCACCCCGTGCTGGGAAGGGATGCGGCCGGTGAGCAGGCTGGCGCGGGCCGGTGAACAGACCGGCGACGCACAGAAGAAATGCTCAAAGCGGACGCCCTCTTCTGCCAGGCGGTCCAGGTTGGGGGTGTGGATCTCCCGGTTGCCGTAGCAGCCCATTGCCCATGCGCCCTGGTCATCCGACAAGATGAAAAGGATGTTGGGGTACTTTTGTTTTGCCATAGCGATTTACCCTTTCACGGCGCCTGCCACCAGGCCCTTGACCATGTACTTCTGGAAGAAGAAGAACAGCAGAAGCATGGGGATGGTGCCGACGATAGAAATGGTGTTGATGAGCGACCAGTCGTAGGAGAGTTCGCCCAGGTAACGCAACGCGATACCGATGGACAAGGTCCGCAGGCCGTCCGTCTGGATCAGCGTGGCCGCATGGAGATAGTCGTCCCAAGCCAGCAGGAAGGAGTAGATGCCCACCGCCAGGATACCCGGCTTGACCAGCGGGATGACGATGCGGAACAGTACGCCGAGGCGGCTTGCACCGTCGATGCGGGCGGATTCTTCCACCTCAATGGGCACGCTGTCCAGGAAACTGGACATCAGCATGATGGAGAACGGCAACATGGACGCCGTCAGCGCGAAGATCAGGCCCGGAAGAGTGTTGATAAGGCCCATGCCACGCATCAGGCTGTACAGACTGATCAAACGGCTGATCATGGGGAACATCTGGGCAGACATAAAGGCTGCCACGATCCACTTGTTCCAGCGGAAGTGGAAACGGCTCAGGGCATACCCGCCCAGCAGCGCGATCAGCACGGTCAGCAGCGCCGAAATGCCGGAAACAATAAAGTTGTTCTTGTAGTAGATGAAAAACTCGTTGTTTTCCGTGAACAGACTGACATAGCTGTCCAGCGTGGGGGCCTGGGGTGCAAACGTAGGCGGGTAGGAATAGGCCTCCATATTGGTTTTGAAGCTGGTCATCAGCACCCAGTACAGCGGGAACAGCAGGAAAACCAGAATGATCGCCAGGACGAGGTATTTAAAGACATTGGAGATCGCTTGTCTGCGCTTCATTTCATTTTCCCTCCCCTTCTCAAGTCATATCTTCTGCGCGGAAGACCCGGTTGTAGACAAAGACCACCAGCATCATCAACAGCATCCACACCGTAGTGACGGCCGCGCCGCTGCCCAGGTCATTGGAGACGAAGGCTTCGCGGTAACTCAGGATCGCCAGTGTCGTCGTAGCGCCGTCGGGGCCGCCGCCCGTCATCGTCCAGAACAGCGGGAACTGTTTGAAGTTTTCGATGATCGACATGCTGACGGTCACCTTGATCACGCTCATCATGTAAGGAATCACGATGGAAACGAAACGCCGGGGCGCGCTGGCGCCGTCCACCGTCGCCGCTTCCAGCATATCAGCGGGCACGCTCTGCAGGCCGGCCAGCAGCAGCAGCGTGGTCAACGGCACCTGTTTCCACAGCGCCGCAATGCCGATGCCGAGCAGCGCGGTGTCGGGGTTGTTGAGGATAGCAAAGTCCGACACGGAACCGTCGGTGACGACCTGCATCAGGTAGCGCAGCAGGCCGTACTGCGGCTGGTAGATCCACAGCCAGACCATGCCGGAGATCATGGTGGGCACCACCCAGGGCATCATCATGATGCTGCGCAGGAAACGCGAACCGCGGATCTTGCTGTCGAGGATCACAGCCAGGATCAGGCCCAGGAAGAACTGCACCACCACGACGCCGATCACGAAAATGAAAGTCGTGGTGATCGCCGGCATGAGTTTGTCGTTCTGGAACAGCTTGATGTAGTTTTCAAAGTTGTTCCAGACGCCGGGATCACCGCTTATGACATTGCGGATCCCGTACTTGGTAAAGCTCTTGATAACAGAATCAATAACCGGGACCAGAATAAAAACAAAGGTGAGGACTATGGCCGGAACCAATAGGCCGACTGAGAATACTTTATCCCCCGTGGCAGCTTTCATCCGGCGTTTTTGCACGATCGCCTTGGACATCATATCATCCCTTTCCCTTTTAAATATGGGGGCAGGAGAAGCGGTGTTCTCCTGCCCCCATTCGTTCCAAACTATCTATAGCGGCCGTACTGTCTTATCCTGCCAGGATCGCGTTCGCCGAAGATTCAAATTCCGCGATGGCAGTATCCACATCCTCATCACTCAGCGTGACGGCCTGCGCCAGCGTGCAGAGTTCCAGGTTGAAGTCGTTGAGCGTCGGGATCAGCGGGACAGGGATCGCCTGGGTCGTAGCATCCGCAGAGGCTTCCAGCATGGCAGGCATGCAGTCTTCCATGTCGCCCTTGACCGGGTACGCCGGGGTGATGTTGTTCATGTAGTCGGTAAGGACTTCCGGGGTGATGACGTATTGGACAAATTCCTTTGCGGCCCATGCCTGCGCGTCGCCGTTGTCGACCATCACGAAGCAGTGGGACTGCAGGGTGCCCGCGCCGTCGCCGTCGCCGCCCTTGAGAGGCATAGCGCTCGCCGTGAAGTTGGCGGCGTCGGGATTGATGCTGCTCACGCCGTTGAAGCCCCAGCTCTGGTCATAGTACATGGCGAGCTGGCCCAGCGCGAACAGGTTGCGCAGGTCTTTGGGTTTGCTGTTCTGCGGGTTGTAGCCCTTGTCATCCAGTTCCTTCAGGGTCTGGAATGCCTGGGTGAAACCATCGTCAATGGCCAGCGTGCCGTCGTCCGCCAGCACGGAACCGCCGAAGTTGTAGACCATGCTGTTCAGGAAGGAACCGACGACTGCGACCGAAGCGGTGGGCATGCCGAAGGGGTAGATCTTGTTGCCGTCCGCCGTCGTCATACCGTCGATCTTCTCGCAGGCGGCCATCAGTTCGTCATAGGTGGTGGGGACAGACTCCACACCCGCCTGCTCCAGGATGTCCTTGTTGTAGTACAGGATGCAGGACGAAGCGTACAGCGGCACGCCGTAGGTCTGGCCGTCCACCTGATGCGCCTCCAGAACGTTGGGGTAGAAGTCCGCCAGGAAATCGGCGTCAAGCATCTCTTCCGCAGGCGCCGCCAGCCCCGCGTCCACAAAGGTGGGGATCCAGATCAGTTCGCTGAAGATCACGTCCACCATGTCGCCGCCACCGGCCATGTTGATGACCTGGTTGACGATCTCGCCGTAGGGAGCGGTGACCCATTCAATGGTGATGTTGGGGTATTTTTCCTCAAACCCGGCCTTCACGCCCTCCCAGAACTCGGTATAGCCGCTCTCAAGGATCGCGTAGTTGGCTACTTTCAAGGTGATCTCTTCGGTGTAGCCCTCTTCGGCCCCTTCCGAGGTCGCAGCGCTTCCCGAGTCGGTCGCGGTGCTGCCGGAACTGCCGGCGCCCCCGCCGCAGGCGGTCAGGCTCAGCGTCATGGCGGCCGCCAGGGCAGCGGCGGTCAGTTTCATGTACTTCTTCATGCTGTTCCTCCTTTTTATATGACATATGTTCCTCCCTGCCGCAGAAGCAGGGTACAGCCGAAGGCGGGGCCCGCGGGGCGGGCGCGGAAGATACACACGTGTGTAGTTTCCGCCTAAGAAAAGCTCGTGTGTTGATACCCCTCTTTTCCTCACATTGCTGTGCGCCGGCCTTGCCGCGCACCCGGACGATATACACACGAGAGTACATACAGGACACTGTTAAGTTACTGGCCTTATTATAGCGCTCTTTTTCTCATTCGTCAACCGCTTTTCAACATGGTTTTTGCTTTTTGGTGAAAATCACAATCCTTCTTCTTTTTCTTTGTGTAAAGCCACAATAAATCGGCCGCCGTTTGCCCCAAAACGGCCCTGCGGGGGCGCTCAGGCGCTCTCCCGCCGGATGAGCCGGGTCTGGAAGCTGCGGGGTTCCGGCACGCCGCCGCCGTTGAGCATCTGTTCCAGCATTTCCACCGCCGCCTTGCCGATCTGGTCGCGCTGGATCTCGATGGAAGTCATGGTGGGGCGCATGTACTGGCTCAGGCTGGAATTGTCGAAGCCCACCACGGCCACGTCTTCGGGGACGCGCCGCCCCAGGTCGATGACGGCGCGCATGGCGATGCAGGCCACCTTGTCGCTGCGGCCCAGGATCGCGTCCACCGGGTGGGCGGCACAGTAGGCAGCCACGGCCGCGGCCAGTTCCTCCGGGCTGGTGCAGCCGGTGATGACATACGGCGCAAGGCCCAGGGCCTCCATCTCGTCATAATAGCCGTGCAGGCGGTAGTCCCCCCGCCCGCTGAAATGCCCGTGGGTGGAGAAACGGTCCACATACAGGATATGCCGCCGCCCCTGCCCCGCCAGGAAGCGCACGCCCTCCCGCGCGCCGTTGTACAGGCCGGTGTGGATGACCGCCGCGCCGGTCAGGTCCTGGTAGTTCCGGTTCTGCAGCACCACCACGGCCAGCCCTGCGGCCACGAACTGGTGCAGGTAGCTTTCCGGGATGCTGAGGGAACTGACGATGATGCCGTCGCACTGGCGGCTGATGACCTGGCTGACGAAGTCGTCGTCGTTGCGGTTGGCGATCAGGCTGATAAGGTAACCCTTGCTGTAGGCATGGTAGTCCATGACGTCGATCAGCTGGCTGAAATGCTCGGTGCTGATGTTGTCGGCAATAAAGACGATGTGGTTGGTCTTTTTGCCCTTGAGCGCGCGGGCGATGCGGTTGGGCTGGTAGTTCAGCTCCTTGACCGCCTGCAGCACCCGCTCCCGCTTGCCTTTTTCCACATAGCGGTTGTTGTTCAGCACGTAGGACACGATGGTCTCGCTGACGCCGGCGCGCCGGGCCACGTCCTTTCTGGTAACAGCCTGTTTGGTCATATGCGTTCGCTCCCCTGCCATGGCGTTTCTGCTTTCTGCCAGCAGTATACCATATTTTTGCGGCCGGGGGCAATTTGTTTTGCAGGCTTTGGCGCGGGGAAGGGGCAAATTTTTCCGCGCGGCGGGGGGCGGGCGCCCGCCGCTGCGACCGGCTCCGCCAAATTCGTCATTCTGCCAAATCCCGGCCTGCTTTTTTGTAGGGGCCGACAAATCTTGCCGCCGGGTTTGTTTTTTCTTTGACAGCCGCCGGGTTCCGTGCCTATAATAAGGAGAGTAAACGTGTACACACGTGTTTACACCGCTGCCGGCGGTGTCTGCACGGCCTGACCCCGCATCACAGAAAAAGGAGTGAAAACAATATGGTACATGCCACTTTGAACGTCGGGTTCGTCACCACTCTCTCCGGGCGCTGGCCCCGGGAACGCCCCCAGGCCCTGCACGCGGATTACAGCGAGTGGGCCCGCCGCGAACTGACCGGCGCCGAGGTCGCCGTCTACCCCGAGATCGTCACCAACACGGACGAAGCCGCCGCCTGCGCGGCCTGGCTGCGCGCCCGCCAGGTGGACGTGGTGCTGCTGGTCATCGGCGCCTTCACGGGCGACGACGTGAGCTGCAAGCTTTCGCAGGAGCTGGGCAAGCCTTTGATCCTGTGGGCCACCCACGAGGCCCCCTTCGTGCGGCAGGAGCGGCTGTGGGCCAACGCCCTGTGCAGCGCCATGATGAACAACGCCGCCGTCAAGCGCATCGGCGGGGAGTGCTGGCCCGTCTACGGCGACAAGGAAGAACCCGCCGTCTGCGAGGAGATCCGCACGCTGGTCACCGCCCTTGCGGCCAAAAAGAAGCTGGCCAACACCAGCCTGGGCCTGCTGGGCTACCGGCCCACGGCCTTCTACAACTGCTCGTTTGACGAAATGACCATCCGGCGGCTGTTCGGCATCCGCATGGAGGGCACCGAGCTCAAGCTGGTTTTTGACCGCATGGCGCAGCTGGACGACGCCGAAGTCCGCGCCGACATGGAAAAAGTGCGCGCAGACTTCCACCTGGACAGCCTGCCCCGCCTGCCGGACGCCGACCGCAACCTTTCGGAACAGAACCTGGAAAACCACAGCCGGGTCTACCTGGCGCTGAAACAGATCATTCCCGAGATGGGCTACGACTACTGCACCATCAAGTGCTGGCCCGAGATGGGCGCGGTGAAATGCCAGCCCTGCGGCGTGCTCAGCCGCCTGGCCGACGAGGGGCTCAGCGTGATCTGCGAGGGGGATGTGGACGCCGGCATCGGCACCATCATCGAGCGGGAAATGACCGGCCAGCCCACTTTTGTGGCCGACATGATCAACGCCGACCCCGCCGCCAACACGCTGACCTTCTGGCACTGCGGCAACGCGCCGCTGAGCCTGTACGACCTTGCGGACGGGCTGGAACTGCGCAACCACCCGCTGGTGGGCAACGGCAGCGCCTTCTGGGGCGTGCTGAAACCCGGCAAGGTCACGGTGGTGCGGGCCAGCGTCATCGACGGGCGCTACCACCTGGTGCTGCTGCGCGGTGAGGCGGTGCCCACCGTGCGCAACACCCGCGGCACCATGGTGAACGTGCGGGTGGCCCGCCCGGTGGCCGATGTGACCCGCGACATCTTCGACAAAGGCATCGCCCACCACTACAGCCTGGTATGGGCGGACATCGGCGACGCGGTGGTGCAGCTGGGCCGCGTGCTGAACATCCCGGTGATCGAATTGTAAGCCCCGCCGCGCGCCCGGGCGCACCCGCCGGGGCCGGTGAACATTCTTTGAATATCTGCAGGAGGTAATCCCATGCCCAACGCACTGATCGTCCACGGCGGCGCCCCCACCGCCGTCATCAACGCATCCCTCTACGGCGCCGTCACCGAGGCGCACAAACACCCCGAGATCGAGCATTTCTATGCGGCCATCGGCGGTTCGGGGGCCATCCTGCGGGAACAGTTCCTGGATCTGCTCACCGTCCCGCAGGAGGAACTGGAACTGCTGCTGCAGACCCCCGGCAGCGCCATCGGCACCAGCCGGGACCCGCTGGAGCAGCCCGACTATGACCAGATCGCCCGGGTCATCGCCAAACACAACATCCGCTACGTCTTTTTCACCGGCGGCAACGGCAGCATGGACACCTGCGGCAAGGTCTACCAGGCCTGCACCCGCGTGGGGGTGGAAGTGAACGTGGTGGGCATCCCCAAGACCATCGACAACGACATTTCGGTGACCGACCATGCCCCCGGCTTCGGCAGTGCGGCCCGCTACATGGCCGAGACCACCGCCGAGATCAGCCAGGACGTGCGGGGCCTGCCCATCCACGTCTGCATCATCGAGGCCATGGGCCGCAACGCGGGCTGGATCGCGGCGGCCTCGGCGCTGGCCCGCAGCGGCGACGGCGACGGCCCCGACCTGATCTACCTGCCCGAAGTGCCCTTTGACGAGGAACAGTTCCTGGCCGACGTGCAGCGCCTGCACCGCGAAAAAGGCGGCGTGGTCGTGGTCGCCAGCGAGGGCCTGCGCGGGCCCGACGGCAAGCCCATCGTGGAACCCATCTTCCAGGTAGGGCGCGCGGTCTACTACGGCGACGTGTCGGCCCATCTGGCCAACCTGGTCATCCGCAAGCTGGGCATCAAGGCCCGCAGCGAGAAACCCGGCATCGCGGGGCGCGCCAGCGCCGCCTACCAGTCCCGCCTGGACCGCGACGAGGCCGTGACCGCCGGTTCCACCGCCGTGCGCGCCGCCGTGGAAGGCCGGAACGGCGTGATGGTGGGCTTCCGCCGCCTGCCCGGCGGCGAGTACCGGGCCGAGACCGTGCTGATCCCCATCGAGCAGGTCATGCTGGAGGAGCGCACGATGCCCAGGGAGTACATCGCCGACAACGGCCACGACGTGACCCAGGC
>DSTMR04002__coassemble_1738_pt1 | contig 12458 bp, 10 predicted proteins | sample DSTMR04002__metabat2_low_PE_018 | metagenome-assembled genome bin DSTMR04002 | reverse complement strand
AGCGCAGGCAGCCGGTTTTCCGGGAAGCGGATGTCCAGCACAGGCCCCATGACCTGCACCACATGGCCGATGGTTTGTTCTGGCATAGGGACACTCCTTTGGGGATAATTTCATATACAGGGCAGACCGCCGCAGGCAGATTTTGCAGGCGGGCCGCCGCGCTACATGGCCTCCGCGTTGGCACCGGCCACGATCTCGGTGAGTTCCTGGGTGATGGCGGCCTGGCGGGCACGGTTGTAGTTGAGGCTGAGACGGTCGATCATCTCGGCGGCGTTCTTGCTGGCCGAGTCCATGGCGGTGCGGCGGGCGCCCAGCTCGCTGGAAACGCTCTCGCACAGGGCGCCGTAGACGATGCCGGCCAGATATTCGGGGATGATGGCGTCAAACACCGTCTCACCGTCCGGCTCGTACAGCACCATGGGGTGGGCATTTTTGCCGCCCTGCTCCGGCGGGCGGAAGGGCAGCACCGGCAGCACCCGGGCCGTCTGGGAAGGCGCGGGCGTAGCCGCCGTCTCCGGCGTGGTGCGGGCGGCCGCATCGGCGGCCTGCGTCTGCGCCAGCGCGTCACGGGTGGCGCGCACCGGCTGGACGGTCACGCGGGCGCTCTCGCCGGTGGCGGCAGCGGCGGCGGGCAGCATGGCGGGCGGTTCCGGCTGGCCGCCGTGAAAGACCGTCTGGCGCACCAGCAGCACGGCGGCCAGCAGCAGCGCGGCGGCCCCGGCCCGGCGCAGCAGCCGGGCCTGGCGCCGCTGCCGCGCGCGCAGGCCCGTGCGCGCGGCGAAGGGGTAATACGCGCTGTTGCCGCGGAGCCTGCGGTAACGTTTGGCCATCTGCCGTTCACCTCCCTGCCCGGCGGGCATAAAATAAAAAACGCCCCGTTCAGGGGGCGCTTCAGGTCAGATCTTTCGCAGCATCAACAGGCCGGCGGAACAGATCAGGATCAATCCCACGATCCCGGCCAGATACAATACCGGGAAATCCCCGGTGGCAGGGGTGGAAACCTGTTCCGGCGCCGCCGTGGAGGAGGGCGTCTGGCTGCTCTGGGCCGTTACCACATCTACTTTGGCGGACGTCTCATGGACGGTGACGGGCTCGTTCTCCTGCGTGCGGGAGGTGGAGTTGGTCGGGGTGGCCGTGGCCTGCGCCGCACTGTCGGCGCGATTCAACATTCCACAGGCGGCCAGCAGCGCGACAAGCGCGATAAAAAACGCCGCACATAAAAAGCGTTTCAACGAGAAAACGCCTCCTTAAAATTCAAAGTCCAAAACGTATTTCCAAAGATGGCCGTCGGACCATCGACATTTACACTGCGTATATTCTATCATATGACGGGGCGTCCGTCAAGCGTTCGTAAACAAAAGGTAACAAACTGGAAACAATCCCCAGCGCGCCCCGGCCGGGCACCGGGAGGGATTTTCCCCTTGCGCGGGGGGAACAAATGCGCTATAATAATCTTACTATTGTGTGAGATTATGCCCGAAGGGACTTTCCCCGTGGGATGGGCGGCGCGCACGGTACATTGCGTACGAAGGAGTTGTAACGATGAAAGGGATTATCCTTGCCGGCGGCGCCGGCACAAGACTGTACCCGCTGACGATGGTCACCTCCAAACAGCTGCTGCCTGTGTATGACAAACCGATGATCTACTACCCGCTGTCCACCCTGATGCTGGCGGGCATCCAGGACATTCTGATCATCTCCACCCCCACCGACACCCCGCGTTTTGAAGCCCTGCTGGGGGACGGCAGCCAGTACGGCCTGCATCTGCAATACAAGGTCCAGCCCAGCCCGGACGGGCTGGCCCAGGCGTTCCTGCTGGGGGAAGAGTTCATCGGGGGCGACTGCTGCGCCATGGTGCTGGGGGATAATATCTTCTACGGCGCCGGGTTCTCCAAGCGCCTGAAAGCGGCCGCCGCCAACGCCGAGGCGGGCCGCTGCACGGTGTTCGGCTACTATGTCAACGATCCCGAACGGTTCGGCGTCGTGGCTTTTGACAGGGAAGGTCACGCCACGTCCATCGAGGAAAAACCGGCGCAGCCCAAGAGCAACTACGCGGTCACCGGCCTGTATTTCTACAACAAAGACGTGGTCGAGATGGCCAAGCAGGTCCGCCCCAGCGCCCGCGGCGAACTGGAGATCACCACCCTGAACGAGATGTATCTGCGCCAGGGCAAGCTGGACGTACAGCTGCTGGGACGTGGCTATGCCTGGCTGGATACCGGCACGATGGATTCGCTGGTGGAAGCGGCGACTTTTGTGCAGACCATCGAACAGCGGCAGGGCATCAAGATCTCGGCCCCGGAGGAGATCGCCTACAAATACGGCTGGATCAGCAAGGAAAAGCTGCTGGAAAGCGCCGCGCGCTACGGCAAATCGCCCTACGGCATGCACCTGAAGAATGTGGCGGACGACAAGCTGCTGTACTGAGAGTGAAGAGGGATTGCGATGAAGATTTTGATTACGGGGTGCCGCGGCCAGCTTGGCACCGAGCTCCAGCGGCAGCTGGCCGAAGAAGGCTGCGTGCTGGGCCCCTTGCCGGAGCGTCTGCGCAAGGCGACCGTCATCCCGGTGGATGTGGACGAGCTGGACATCACCGACCGGGAGGCCACGATCAACTATATCCGCCGCCACCAGCCGGATACGGTGGTCAACTGCGCGGCGGTCACCAACGTGGACGGCTGTGAGACGGCCCGCGACGCGGCGTTCCGGGTCAATGCCATCGGCCCGCGCAACCTGGCCCTGGCCTGCGACAAGGTCAACGCCCGGCTGGTCCACATCTCCACCGACTATGTGTTCCCGGGCACGCCCAACGGCGGCGTTCCGCTGGATGAATGCGCGCAGCCCGCGCCCATCTCGGCTTACGGCCAGACCAAACTGCTGGGCGAGCAGTATGTCCGCAACTTCTGCCGCCGCCACATCATCGTGCGCACGGCCTGGCTCTACAGCTACTACGGCAAAAATTTCGTCAAGACCATGATCCGCCTGGGCAGGACCCACGACCGGATCAACGTGGTCAAAGACCAGCTGGGCAACCCCACCAACGCGGTGGACCTGGCCTATCATATTCTGAAACTGAGCGTCAGCCACGACTACGGCCTTTACCATTGCACAGGCAACGGCATCTGCAGCTGGGCGGAGTTCGCGGCTGCCATCATGGAGGAAGCGGGCCTGGCCTGCAAGGTGGTGCCCTGCACCAGCGCCGAGTACGCCGCCGCCAACCCGCAGAGCGCCAACCGTCCGGCATGGAGCGCTTTGGAAAACCGAATGCTCCGCTGCACCGTGGGGGATGAAATGCGCGGCTGGCGCGAAGCCCTCAAGGATTTCTTTGCAAACTGGAATGGAGAATAACGACCATGAAGACCTATCTCGTCACCGGCTGCGCCGGTTTTATCGGCTCCAACTTCGTCCACTATATGCTGGAAAAATACCCGGAGATCCGCCTCATCAACCTGGACAAGCTGACGTACGCGGGCAACCTGGAGAACCTCAAGGACATCGAGGGCGACGCGCGCCATATCTTTGTGCAGGGCGACATCTGCGACAAGGCGCTGGTCACCGGGCTGATCGCCAAGTATGACCCCGACTACGTCATCAACTTTGCGGCCGAGAGCCATGTGGACCGCAGCATCAAAAACCCCGAAATTTTTGTGGAGAGCAACGTGCTGGGTACCGTCAACCTGCTGCAGTGCTGCAAGGACGCCTGGTACGACGCCGGGGCCAAGACCTGGAAGAAGGGCAAGAAGTACCTGCAGGTCTCCACCGATGAGGTCTACGGCGCCCTGGGCCCCGAAGGCTATTTTATGGAGACCACGCCCCTGTGCCCCCACAGCCCCTACTCGGCCAGCAAGGCCAGCGCCGATATGTTCGTCAAAGCCTTCCACGATACCTACGGCATGCCGATGAACATCACCCGCTGCTCCAACAACTACGGCCCGTACCAGTTCCCCGAAAAACTGATCCCGCTGCTCATCAACAACGCGAAGCAGCACAAGAAGCTGCCGGTCTACGGCGACGGCATGCAGATCCGCGACTGGCTCTACGTCATGGACCACTGCAAGGCCATTGATATGGTGGCGTCGGACGGCAAGGACGGCGAGGTCTACAACGTGGGCGGCCATAACGAGCGGCCCAACATCTTCATCGTCAAGACGGTGATCGCCCAGCTGCATGACCGCCTGCAGGACGAAGGCATCAGCGAAGAACTCATCACCCATGTGGCGGACCGCCTGGGACACGACCGCCGCTACGGCATCGACCCCACCAAGATCAAGAACGATCTGGGCTGGTACCCCGAAACGCCTTTTGAGAAGGGCATCGTCCTGACCATCGACTGGTATCTGGCCCATCCCGAGTGGATGGAGCACGTCACCAGCGGCGACTACCAGAACTATTACGAGCAGATGTACAAAAACAAGTGACCTGCATCTGCGCCGCGAACACCGGGGGGCTGCGCCCCTCTAGCTTAGGAGTTCCATAACCCATTATGGCAAATTACAGAGAAGAACAAATCCGCAACAGCCGCCGTCTGGCACGGCAGATCCTGGGCGCGGCAGCGCTGCTGCTGGCCCTGATCGGCCTGTTCACCGTCTTCGGCTGGGTGGTGGGGGCCATCCGCTCCGCGCTGGATGATTCCGGCCGCCGCCAGGAATACGCCGACCGCCTGTACGGCATGGTCATGCTGGACCCGCTGCCCTTCGAGGATGTCAGCGCGGTGGACCCGGGCGTGTTCAAGCAGGCGGCCATCTGGGGCACCGTCTACGAGATCCAGAGCAGCGGCGGCAGCCTGGACCAGTATGAGCGCGACCCGGACACCGGCTCGGCCATGATCCCCAAACTGGAGATCGATACCTATATCGCCAACCTGCTGGGGCCGAATTACACGGTCACGGACGGCAGCTTCAGCACCGACGAATTCGTCTACCAGTACAATGAGGAAAAGCAGTGCTACCTTGTGCCGGTCACCAGTTCGGTGGCCCAGTACACGCCGGAAGTGGTGCGGATCTCCACCTCCGGCGGCCAGCGCCGCGTCACGGTGGGCTATATCCCGACCGCCAGCAACAGCCTGAGCGGCGAACTTTCCCTCACGGCGCCCACGGAACCCGTCAAGTATATGGACTATGTCTTTACCCGGGGCGAGAACCGGGAGTGGTATCTTACGGCGCTGCAGGAAAGCGAGATGCAGGTGGAAGCCACGCCCACCCCGACGCCCACGGCTGCCGTCTCGCAGGATACCCAGACGATGGTGGAAAGCCAGCTGAGTTCGGCCATGACCGGCACGGCCTCCGGCACGCAGACGCCAGAGGCGACCGCCCCGGCGCCGGACGAACCGGCGGCGTCGGAATCGCAGAGCGAGGAAACGACGTCGGAGGATACCTCCCAGGCGGAAGACGCCTCCTCTGCGGAGGAGGGCGGCAGCGACGCCGCCGCGGACGATACGGTGGGCTGACCCCCGCTTTTGCACAAAGTACCCCGCCTGCGCGGCCGCGCAGGCGGGGCTTTTTTGTGCAGCGGGGCAAAAAGCAGGTGCAATCCCGCCGCAGGTATGGTATAATCAGACTATTCTACATAAAGAGGTGTGCCGCTATGGAAGAATTGCTTCGCATTTTGGAAAAGAACGCCCGTATGCCCATCGAGGACATCGCCGCCATGCTGGACAAAACGCCGCAGGAAGTCGCCGCCATGATGGACGAGGCGGCGGCCAAGGGGTATATCCGCGGATACGAGACGCTGGTGGACTGGGAACGCGCCGGGGTCAGCCTGGTGGAAGCGGTGATCGAACTGCGGGTCACCCCGCACAAATCCTGCGGCTTTGACGATATCGGCGCGGCTATCGCCGATTTTGACGAGGTGGATACCGTGCTGCTGATGAGCGGCGGCTACGACCTGCAGGTCATTATCAAGGGCCGCAGCTTCCAGGAGATCGCCCTGTTCGTGGCCAAGCGCCTGTCCCCGCTGGACGATGTGATCTCCACGGCTACCAGCTTTGTGCTGCGCGCCTACAAACGCGGGGGTCGCTTGTACCAGGCGGAGGAAACCGACGAAAGAGAGTGGACGATGCTGTGATGAACTACGACGAACTGTTGGCGCCTGCCGCCAAGGCAATGCGGCCGTCCGGCATCCGGAAATTCTTTGACCTGGCGGCCGATATGCCCCACTGTATCTCCCTGGGCGTGGGGGAGCCGGACTTCAAAACGCCGTGGAGCGTGCGCGACGCGGGCATCCGCAGTCTGGAACAGGGCCGCACCAAGTACACGGCCAACGCCGGGCTCAAGGAACTGCGGGCCGAGATCTGCCGCTATCTGGCGCGCCGCTTTGAACTGCAGTACGAACCGGAACAGACCCTGGTCACGGTGGGCGGCAGCGAAGCGATCGACCTGGCGATCCGCGCGCTGGTCCAGCCGGGGGACGAGGTCATCATCCCGGAACCCTGCTTTGTCTGCTATGAGCCGATCACCCAGCTCACCGGCGGCGTGCCCGTGCCCGTCGCGACCCGGGCCGAGGATGAGTTCCGCCTGACAGCCGCACAGCTGCGGGCGGCCATCACCCCCCGCACCAAGCTGCTGATCCTGCCCTACCCCAACAACCCCACCGGCGCCGTCATGAGCCAGCAGGACCTTGAAAAGCTGGCGGAAGTGCTGCGCGGTACCAAGGTAATGGTCCTCTCGGACGAGATCTATTCCGAGTTGACTTACGGCCTGGACCGCCATGTCTCCTTCGCGTCGCTGCCCGGCATGGCCGAACGGACCATCGTCGTCAACGGCTTTTCCAAGTCCTACGCCATGACCGGCTGGCGGCTGGGCTACGCCGCAGGGCCGGAGCCGGTCATCTCGGTCATGACCAAGATCCACCAGAGCTGCATCATGAGCGCGCCCACCACCAGCCAGTACGCGGCCATCACGGCGCTGCGCCAGTGTGACGACCAGATCGAGATGATGCGCGACGAGTACAACCGCCGCCGCCGCTATGTGGTCAGGGCGCTCAACGAGATGGGCCTGACCTGCTTTGATCCCCGGGGCGCCTTCTATGTGTTCCCGTCGATCCAGTGCAGCGGGCTGAGCAGCCAGGAATTCTGTGAGCGGCTGCTGCAGGAAAAAGAGGTGGCCATCGTCCCCGGCGACGCCTTCGGCGCTTCGGGCGAAGGCTACGCCCGCATCAGCTACGCCTACAGCGTGGACCACCTGCAGACCGCCATGCACCGCATCCGCGCCTTCCTGCAGGAGCACGGATGGTATAAGGGGTAAGAACGCGCCCCCGGGCAAAACAGAAGGGATTTTTATGCAAAAAAAGTCTGTCACCGTACTGGCCCCGGCCAAGCTGAACCTTTCTTTAGACGTGGTGGGCACGCTGCCCAACGGCTACCACGACCTGGACATGGTCATGCAGACCATCGACCTGTATGAGAAGATCACCCTGCGCCGCAGCATGGACCTGCGCCTGACGCTGCCGGGCAGCTTTGTGCCCGCCAATGATAAGAACACCGCCGTCAAGGCCGCGCTGGCCTTCTTCCACTATACCGGCCTGCTGGCAGGGGTGGATATGACGATCTACAAACGGGTGCCGGTGCGGGCCGGCATGGCGGGCGGCAGCGCCGACGCCGCCGGCGTGCTGGTGGGGCTGAACGAACTGTATGACGCCCGCCTTTCGATGAGCGAACTGTGCGCCATCGGCGCGGGCATCGGGGCCGACGTGCCCTTTGCCCTGCTGGGGGGCACCTGCCGGGTGCGCGGCGTGGGCGACCTGATGAAAGCCCTGCCGCCCTGCCCGGACTGCTGCTTTGTGGTGGCCATGCCCAGCGTGGGGGTCTCCACCCCGGAAGCCTTCGCCCGGTATGATACCATGGGCAGCCCGGTCCATCCCGACTGCGAAGCACAGGAACAGGCCGTCCGCGCCGGGGATCTGCAGGCGGTCTGCGCCGCCGCGGGCAACGCGCTGGAGTACTGTTCCGGCGCGAAGGAGACCCCGGCCCTTTGCGCCGTTTTGCGGGAAAACGGCGCGCTGACGGCCCAGATGACGGGCAGCGGCGCGGCGGTGTTCGGCGTCTTTGCCGGGGAAGGACCGGCCCGGGCGGCGCTGGCGGCGCTCAAGCGGTCCTGCCGGCAGGTCTATCTGTGCCGGCCCACCCGCGGCGGCCCGCGCGTCACCGTGCGCAGGCCCCTGAAAGCGTGAACGGCCCATAAAAGCAGCAACGTGCGCCCCGGCCGGGACGGCCGCCGCCGTTTTTCTGTGATCCCGCCCGCAGTTTTTCTCTGCGCTGCGCCTGTTTGCGGCGCCGGTATGCGGGCCATACTCCCTGTACAAGCAGTAAAGGGAGGATGCGCGATGAAAAACACCAGAAGGACCGTACTCGAACTGGGCGTGGGCCTGGGATTCCTGCTCAGCGTGGTACTTACATTGTGGGCGGCGGGCCGCGCCCGGGTGGCGGCGCAGGTGCGCGCCGATACCATCCGCCTGCATGTGCTGGCCAACAGCGATACGCTGGAAGACCAGCTGCTCAAACTGCAGGTGCGGGACGCGATTTTGCAGGCGCTGCCTGCCTCCGTGACCGGGGCCCGGACCCCGCAGCAGGCCGTGCGGGCTTTACAGCAGGCGCTGCCTGTGCTGCAGCGCGCCGCCGATACGGCCCTGCATGCCGCCCACAGCGGCCAGCGGGCCGTGCTCCGGCTGGAAGCCTGCGCGTTCGCGCCGCGGGACTACGGCAGTTTCACCCTGCCCGGCGGGACCTATCAGGCCCTGCGGGTGGAACTGGGCGCGGCGCAGGGGCGCAACTGGTTCTGCGTGCTGTATCCGGCGCTGTGCGTGTCGGGAGCCACGGCCGAATACCCCACAGCGGCGGAGAACGCCCTGGTCTTTGGCCGGTATGAGGTACGCTCGGCGCTGCTGGACGCCCTGCTGGGGCGGTGAATGCAAGAGGGAAGGGAAAACCGCCGGTTTGCCTGCTCCCTCTTTTTCTGTCAGAGAAGAAAGGAACGTCTTTGTATGCTGCATCTACTCCTGGGTCCTTCGGGCAGCGGCAAATCCCGCCGCATGCGCATGGACCTGCGCGCCCGCGCCGAACGGGGCGAGGACAGCCTGCTGATCGTGCCGGAGCAGTTTACCTCCTCCACCGAAGGGCTGCTCTACCGCACCCTGGGGGACACCCTCTCCGCCCGGGTGGAGAGTTACTCCTTCACCTCGCTGGCGGAAGCGCTGCTCCGCCGGTACGGCGGCGCGGCGGTGCATACGCTGGACGAAGCCGGGCGGGTGCTGCTGGTGCGCCGGGCGGTGGATTCCCTCATGGACCGGGTGGTCTACTACAACCGGCAGCGCCGTTCCGCCGCGTTCTGTGAGCGGGCGGCCCAGACCATCGAGGAACTGAAAAGCGCCGGCGTCACCCCCGGCGATCTGGCCGGGTATGCGCTGGCCCCCGGCGCCGACCGGGACAAACTGCAGGAACTGTCGCTGATCTACGGCGCGTATGAGGCGCTGCTGGGGCAGACCGCCATGGACCCCGGCGACCGCCAGCAGCTGGCGGCCCGCTATCTGGACGCGGCGTTCTTTGCCGGGCGTGCGGTGTACATTGACGAGTTCGATACCTTCAACGCCCCCAAACGGGCGCTTCTGGCCGCCATGCTGCCGGTCACCGATGTGACGGTCTGCCTGTGCTGCGACGGCATGCAGGACCGGGACGGCGGCATGGGCCTGTTCAGCGGGGCCAAGGCGGTGGCGGCCAGCCTGCGCCGTATGGCGGCGCAGGCCGGCGTGCCGGTGCAGGTTGAGACCCTCACCGATGACCCGCGCCATGCCGGGACCCCGGTGCTGGCGGAACTCAACCTGCTGCTGGCGGACCCCACTTATACGCCCCAGGTGACGGTGGACCCGGACCATCCGGCCATCGTCTGCCACGGCGCGGCCAGCCGCCAGGCGGAAGCCAAGGCGGTGGCGGCACAGATCGCCGCCCGTGCCCGCGCCGGTACGCCCTACGGGCGGATGGCGGTCGTCTGCCGCAATATGGCGGAGTATCTGGGCCCGCTGCGGTATGAGTTCCGCCTGCAGGGCATCCCGCTGTTCTGTGACGAGGCCACCACGCCGGAAAACACCGCCCCCGCGCGGGCGGTCCATGCGGCGCTGGACCTGGCGCGCACAGGGGTCTCCAGCCGCACGGTGCTGCGGCTGCTCAAGACCGGGCTGGTGGACCTGCCGGAACGCCAGCAGGCGGCGCTGGAAAACTACGCCTACACCTGGCCGCTGAAAGCCGCGGACTGGCGTGAGCCTTTTACCCGCAGCGCCGCGGGCTATGCCGACCGGGAGCAGGAGGAGGATGGCCGCACCCTGCAGTACGCCGAGGCCGCCCGCGCTTTTGTGATGGAGCGGGTGCAGCAATTCCTGGCGCGGACCAAAAATGCCGGGGCCGAGGTGCTGACGCGGCAGATCTATCGGTTCCTGCAGGCCCTGGGCGCCGAAAAAACGCTGGATGCGCTGGCCGGGGATCTGCGCGCCCGCGGACGCCTGCCGGAAGCCGACGAGGCGCTGCGGGAGTGGAACGTGGTCATGGGGCTGCTCAACCAGCTGGCCCAGCTGCTGGGCGATGAACCCCTGCCCCCCGCAGAGTACGCCGAACTGTTCACCTTGCTGCTGCGCACCACCGACATGGGGCACATCCCCCAGAGCCTGGACAGCGTGATCCTGACTACCGCCGGACGCATGCGCCTGCCGGAGACCGACGCGGTATTCGTGGTGGGCCTGGTGGAAGGGGAATTCCCCCAGACCCCCGGCGACCAGGGCCTGCTGACCCACGCCGACCGGGACGCCATGATGGCCCAGGGGGCCGAACTGCCCGACTGCTTTGAAAACAAAGTCCTGCGGGAAGCCGTCTGCTTCTATAAAGCGCTCACCGCCGCCCGGTCCTTTTTATGGCTCAGCTGGCCGGGGGCGGCCCACACGCAGGACGACGCCCGCGCCAGTGCGGCGCTGAACCCGGTGCGCAGCCTGCTGCGGGTGCCCTTTGCGGAACCTTCCGCCGCGATGCTGGCAGCTACGCCGGAGGCTGCGCTGGATATCCTCGGCGTGATCAGCCAGCAGCCCGGACGGGAAGGGGAGGGCGCGGCCCTGCGCGCGGCGCTGGACCGGCTGGAAGGCACTTCTCAGGCGGCCCCCGGCTACGAGGCGGTGCGCCGCGTCTGGCAGACCGAACCGCCCGGGGTGGAGGACACGGCGGAACTGGAAAAGCTGCTGGGACGCAGCCTGCGGGTCAGCCCCACCCGCTTTGAAAAATACCAGACCTGCCCCTTCGGCTACTTCATGCAGTTTATCCTGCGGGCCGCGCCGCGTCAGAAAGCGGAACTGGCCCCCAATATCAGCGGCACGCTGACCCACTGGGTGCTGGAAAACGCCCTGAAACGCCAGGGCGCCGCCTTCCGGGACCTGACCGGGGAACAGCTGCAGGCGCTGGTGGATGGGCTGGTGGAAGAATATGTGGCTGCCAACTTGCCCGGTATCACGGCGCGTATGCAGTATCTGATCGAACGCATCCGCCGCAACCTGGTGGGGCTGCTGGGGTTCATCCAGCGTGACCTGCGCCAGTCCGGCTTCCAGCCGGTGGCCTTTGAACTGCGCATCGACGACCGCCCCGGCGGCGACCCCGGCGCGCCCCGTGTGGACCCGGTGGAACTGGACGACGGCTGCGGCCATACCATCCGCATCGTGGGCACCGTGGACCGGGTGGATGCCATGCCCCTGGGCGAACGCACCTACCTGCGGGTGGTGGACTACAAGACCGGCGGCAAGGACTTCCAGCTCAAGGAAGTCTACTGCGGCCTGGACTGCCAGATGCTGCTCTACCTGTTTACGCTGGAACGCAACGGCAGGGGGCTGTTCCCCGGCGCCGCGGCGGCCGGGGTGGAGTACCTGCTGGCGGACCCGGCGCCCGAGAGCGTGCCCCGCGCCCAGGCCGGACAGGGGGAGGAAAACCGCTACCCCCTCAACGGCCTGCTGCTGGATGAGGAGAGCGTGTACCGCGCCATGGATACCAAAGGCACCGGCGAGTTTGTGCCGCTGAATTTCAACGCCAAGACCGGCAAGGTCACCAACGGCAAGAGCCGTCTGGCCGACGGGAAGAAACTGGCGCGCATCCGCGACCACCTGGACGGGCTGCTGGTGCAGATGTCGCAGGATGTGTACGGCGGCCGTTTCGACGCAAAGCCCCTGTGCAGCGGCGGGCGCAGCCCCTGCGCCTACTGCGACTTCCGCATCGCCCGCGCGCACCGGGACGGGGAAAACGAACGGACGGTGGACATACCCGGCGATCCGTTTGAGGAATAAAAAGGAGAAACGCTATGGCGGATACGCCTGAAATTCGATTCACACCGGCCCAGGCGGCGGCCATCGGCGCCCGGGGCGGCAGCCTGCTGGTCTCGGCGGCGGCCGGGTCCGGCAAGACCCGCGTGCTGGTGGAGCGGGTGGTGGGCCTGATCACCGACCCC
>DSTMR04002__coassemble_1721_pt1 | contig 12597 bp, 10 predicted proteins | sample DSTMR04002__metabat2_low_PE_018 | metagenome-assembled genome bin DSTMR04002 | reverse complement strand
GCTGGACCTGAGCGTCCGTTCCTTCAACTGCCTCAAGCGCGCCGGCATCAACACGGTCGGAGACCTCATCAACAAGAGCGAAGACGAGATGATGAAGGTCCGCAATCTGGGCCGCAAGAGCCTGGAGGAAGTCATGGCCAAGCTGGACAGCCTTGGTTTCTCTCTGACCAAGGACGACGAAAACTAACCCCCCGCGACACGCGGATACCAACGATAAGGAGTGAAACGGAATGCCCGGTACCAGAAAACTCGGTCGTCCCACCGACAGCCGCAACGCCATGCTGCGCGCGATGGTGACCTACCTGTTTGAGAATGGTAAGATCGAGACCACCGTTACCCGCGCCAAGGAAGTTCGTTCCATGGCCGAGAAGATGGTCACCCTTGGTAAGCAGGAGGATCTGCACGCGAAACGCCAGATCTTCTCCTACATCACCAAGGAGGATGTTGCCAAGAAGGTCATTGATGAGTACGGCCCCAAGTATGCTGACCGCACCGGCGGCTACACCCGCATCTACAAGATCGGTCCCCGCCGCGGTGACGCTGCTGAAATGGCGATCATCGAACTGGTCTGATCCCAAGCAAAATGGACGGCGCCTGCCATGCGGCAGGCGCCGTTTTTGCGTGGAAGAAGTCCTTGCCGGGCAGGCGCAGCGCCGGTCCGCAGGCAAATTTCCACCCGCTCCGGCGGGAAGGGGGCTGCTTTGCGGGGGCAAAGCGGCATAAAGATCCCTGCCATGGGGGAGGGAAAACGCCAATTGCAAATTTTTTGTAAAATCCGACAGATTTCGCGCGGGGCTTTGGAAGCATTCATATTTAAAACGCAGAAAATGAAAAAAGCGGCGCGAAAGTTGTGCCGCAGGGCTGATTTTGTGGTGGTACTGTGTTACAATATCAATAAATGGGGTCCTGTGCCCCTGTTGGAGAATAAACCTGTGACGGAAGTAAGGAGCAACACGTATGGCTGAACAAAATCTGGGCCCGCGCGATTTCTTTGCCAAAGAGGATGCAATTGCCGATTTGGGATTGATCGCCTGCCCTGGCGCTGAAGAACTCTGCAAACTGGTGGACGGGCATCTGGTCCGCTGGGCGCAGGAAGTCGGCATGGAAGTCGACTCGTTTATCATCCCGTCGGATTGCCCGCGCTTTCAGTCCGGCGACGCGAAGGGGCTGGTCAAGGCTTCCACCCGCGGCGACGACCTGTTTATTTTTGTGGACCCGGGCAACTACAGTGTAACCTACCAGCTGTTCGGGTATGAGAACCACCTTTCCCCCGACGACCACTTCCAGAACCTGATGCGTCTGATCCAGGCGGTCTCCGGCCGCGCCCACCGCATCAGCGTCATCATGCCCAGCCTGTACGGCGGCCGCCAGCATCGGCGCGTCAGCCGCGAGAGCCTGGACTGCGCGTTCTCCCTGCAGCAGCTGCGGGCCGTCGGCGTCAAGAACATCATCACCTTCGACGCCCATGACCCCCGCGTCATGAACGCCGTGCCGACGATGAGCTTCGACAACGTCATGCCTACTTACCAGGTGCTCAAGTGCCTGCTGCATCATGTGCCGGACGTCAGCTTCCACAAGGATCACTTCATGATCGTTTCGCCCGACGAAGGCGCCATGAACCGCAACATGTATTATTCCAGCGTGCTGGGCTGCAACCTGGGCATGTTCTACAAGCGCCGCGACTACAGCCGCGTGGTCAACGGCCGCAATCCCATCGTGGCCCATGAGTACCTGGGCGAGAGCGTCAAGGACATGGACGTTTTCATCGCCGACGACATCATCGCCTCCGGCGAGTCCATGCTGGACATCGCCTACGAACTCAAAATGCGCGGGGCCCGCAACATCTTCACCTGCGCTACCTTCCCGCTGTTCACGGCGGGCCTGGCCAAATTCGACAAGGCCTACAACGACGGCATCATCAAGGCGGTGCTGGGCACCAACCTGACCTACCGCAAACCGGAACTGCTGGAGCGCGAGTGGTACTTTGATGTGGACGTCTCCAAGTACACTGCGTACTTTATTGCCGCCATCAACCACGACAAGAGCGTTTCCAGCATCATCGACCCCATGACCAAGATCCGCGCCCTGCTGGAGAAGCACGGCATCCCCATGGGCGGCCAGGAATAACGGCCTGCGAGCCCAGGCCCGCTGCGGGTCGCAGTTTGTCAAAAAAGTAAAAATCTGTCGCCGTCGGCGGACATGTGCCGACGGCGACACATCCAGGAAATTTTACGGCAAGAGTGTGCGAGGCCCCGCGGGCCGAGTGCGCGGTTTGCCGTAAAATTTTGTCCAAGGGGACTTTAAAGGGCTGCGGAACCGAGCGCCGCCTGCGGCGGATGCAGCGCGGCGGAGCAGGGACAGCGGCCTCCGGCCCAAGTGCCGCCGCCCCCTTTGCATCGTGCCGGTTTTTTCGACGATGAGGCGGGCCGGTTTTGTTGCAGCGGACGCACTGCCGGAGTATAATGGGAAGGACAGAACATCAATAACGGGGGAGAGATGCAGCATGCAGCCCATGGAACGTTTACAGGAATTGATCCGCGGAAAAAAGGTGGCCTTTATCGGCGCGGGCGTCAGCCACAAGCGCTGTATTGAACAGTTTGTGGAAATGGGGGCCCGGGTGACGCTCTGCGACCAGAAAAAGAGCCTGGAGGAATTTGGCGATTACGCCGACACCCTGCGCCGCCTGCGGGTGGACCTCAGCCTGGGGGAACATTATACCGACGGTTTTGCCGGGCAGGACATCATCATGCGCACACCGGGGTACGAATACTATAAGCCCGAACTGCAGGCGGCCCTGCGGGCCGGGGCGATGGTCACCAGCGAGGTGGAACTTTTCTTTGCGTTCTGCCCTTGCGAGATCATCGCCGTGACCGGTTCGGACGGCAAGACCACCACCACTACCCTCATCGCCAAGATGATGGAGGCCGCGGGCCGCAAGGTCTTTCTGGGCGGCAACATCGGCGCGGCGCTGCTGCCCCAGCTGGGGGCGGTGACGCCGGACGCCGTGGCGGTGGTGGAACTGTCCAGCTTCCAGCTCATCAGCATGCGCCGCAGCCCCAAGGTGGCCGTTGTCACCAACGTGACGCCCAACCACCTCGACCACCACAAGGACATGCAGGAGTACATCGACGCCAAGCGCAATATCCTGCTCTGGCAGGAGCCGCCCTGCCGCGCCGTGCTGGGCTATGAGAACGACGTGACCCGCGCCATGCAGCGGGACTGCAAAGGGGAACAGGTCTGGTTCACCCGCCTGCATGAGACCGGCAACGGCGCGTTCCTGCGGGCATCCGACGATATGCTCTGCTACGCCGCGGACGGCGTGGTGACGCCGGTGGCAGCTCGCAGCGAGGTGAAACTGCGCGGCCTGCACAATGTGGAGAACCTGCTGGCAGCCATTGCGGCGGTCTGGGGCCGCGTGCCGGTGGAAGCCATGCACCAGGTGGCCGCGACCTTCACCGGCGTGGAACACCGCATCGAGCCGGTGCGCACGCTGGACGGCGTGACTTATTACAACGATTCCATTGCCTCCAGCCCCACGCGCACCATCGCAGGGCTGCGCAGTTTCGATCGCAAGATCATCCTGATCGCGGGCGGCTACGATAAAAAGATCCCCTACGAACCGCTGGCCCCTGAGATCCTGGCCCATGTCAAGACGCTGGTACTGATGGGCGCTACCGGCCCCCGGATCGAGAAGGCCGTGCGGGAGCATCCCGGTTTTGCCGCCAGCGGGCTGCGCATCCTCCATGCCGCGGGCATGCAGGACGCCGTGGAACAGGCGCGGGCAGCGGCGGAGCCCGGCGACGTGGTCAGCCTTTCGCCGGCGTCGGCCTCCTTCGACCTCTACCCCAATTTTGAGGTCCGCGGCCGGGATTACAAGCGCATCGTCCTGGCGCTGCAATAAGCGGGGGCGATGCCATGATCTGCTCCGTCACCGACCCGGCCCAGCGGCGGGAGTTTGCGCGCCGCATCGCGGGCAAGCCGTATTTTGCCGCCGTTCTGGGCACCCGCTGCGCCCTGTTCGGGCCGCACCCGGCCAGCGGCTGGCGGTTTTATCTGCTGCCGGGCGAGGCTGTGCTGGCCTTGCGGGGCGGTACGGCCACCCTGTGCGGCCGCCTGCCGGAAGGGGAGGCGGGGGCGGAAGCCCGGGAGGAACTGGAAGGGTTCCTGCGCTTTTTGGCGGTGGAGCGGCTGGTAGCCGAGGCCCCGCCGGACCTGCCGGGCTGGGCGGCGGACAGCCCGCTGCTGCTGCGGGAACTGCCCCGTGGCCGGACGCTGCCGCTGCCCCCCGCGCCGCCGCCGGAACTGCGGCTGGACCTTCACCCGCCGATGCAGCCCGTCAGCCGCCTGGTGTTCCCCCAAGACCGGGCGGAGCGGGAGCAGTTCTATTCCCAGGCCTGCACGGCGCTGGCCCACGGTTTCGGCGTTTGCCGGACGCTGTGGGCGGGGGAACGGCCTGTCTGCACCGTGGGATGCTACGAGCAGAGCGGCGGGGAAGCGTATCTGTCAGCCGGGGTCACTGCGCCGGACTGGCGGGGACGGGGGCTGGCCTCCTGGCTGATCGTCGGCCTGGCCGACGACCTGGCTGCCTCCCGCACGGTGCGCTTTGCCTGTGCGCCTGCCCTGGGGCCGTTTTATGACCGCCTGGGCTTTGCCGAAGCAGGGGCTCTGCTACAATTTACACGGAAATGAGAAAGATTCTATGATCGAACAGTTTTACCAACTTAAACCCGAGGTGCTGGCGCTGGACCGCAAAGCGCTGGACCTGTGCCGGGATCAGTTCGCCCATGTGGAGCAGATCCGGGACTACAACCAGCTCAAGATGCTGCGTGCTTTCACCGACAGCGGCGTGGAAGCACGGCATTTCTGGGGGTCCAGCGGGTACGGCGTATGGGACGACAGCCGCAACAAACTGGAGGAAGTCTTTGCCCGCTGCATGGGGGCCGAAGCCGCGCTGGTGCGCCCCCAGTTCATGAGCGGCACCCACACGCTGACGGTGGCCCTGTTCGGCCTGCTGCGCACCGGCGACACGCTGCTGGCCGCTACCGGCCGCCCCTACGACACATTGGAAGGGGTCATCGGCATCGGGGAGGCGGGCAAGGGCTGCGGCACCCTGCGGGAATACGGTGTGCGGTATGACGAATGCCCGCTGCTGCCGGATCTCACCCCGGACTACGGCCTGATCGCGGAGAAAGCCCGCGCCGCCACGGTAGTGCATATCCAGCGCAGCCGGGGCTACACCCAGCGTAATGCCTTTGACCTGGAGACCATCCGCAAAGTGGCCGAAACGGCCCGCAAGGCCAATCCCAAGGCCGTCATCTTTGTGGACAACTGCTACGGCGAGTTCACCCAGACCCGGGAACCCCTGGCCGTGGGGGCCGACCTGATGGCGGGCAGCTTCATCAAGAACCCCGGCGGCGGCATCACCCCCACCGGCGGTTACATCGCGGGCCGCGCCGATTTGGTGGAAAAGTGCAGCCACCGCTTCACGGCTCCCGGCATCGGTGCGGATCTGGGCTGCACCCAGGACAGCCTGCGGGATACCTTCCTGGGGCTGTACTACGCCCCGGGCGTTGTGTGCGAGGCCCTCAAGACAGCCATCTACGCCCAATGCCTGCTGGAACTGGCGGGGGTCTGCCCGGTGCCGCGCTACACGGCGGACCACAACGACATCGTCACCTGCTTCGACTCCGGCAGCGCCGAAGCCCTCACCGGCTTCTGCGCGGGCATCCAGCACAACAGCCCCATCGACAGTTTTGCCTCGCCGGAACCGGCCGACGAACCGGGCTACACCGATAAAGTGGTCATGGCCTCCGGAAGCTTTACCGAGGGCAGCACCATCGAGATCTCCTGCGACGGCCCCCTGCGCCCGCCGTATACCTGCTACCTGCAGGGCGGCGTGAACTTTACCGCCGGTCGGGCCGCTGTGCTCAACGCCGTGCAGAACGCTTTCTTCGCCTGAATGCGATCGAACAAAAACCGCCCGTGTGCTTTTGCACACGGGCGGTTTGCCGTTTGCGTTTTATCCCTTGACGTAATCGCGGACCAGGGCCTGCAACAAATCGTCGCGGTCGATGCGGCGGATGATGGCGCGCGCATTCTTGTAGGTCGTGATATAGGTGGGGTCCTCAGACAGAATATAGCCTACCAACTGGTTGATGGGATTGTAGCCCTTTTCCTCCAATGCCCGGTAGACCTGCAAAACTGCCTGTTTGATCTCCATATCACGGTCATCACGAATGGAAAAAACAGCAGTCGGCTCAGAGATCGGCATATCCGGTCCCCCCTTCTCAGCGTAATACTGTCCACATTATAGCAAAAAAATATACAGTTTGCAATGCTTTTTGCTGAGATATTTTGACAAAAGTGCGGATTCTGTTTGTCAGGCCAGCACTTTGCCGCGGCGGATGACCTTCTGGATGTTGAGCTGCCCGTCTGCCAGCACCACGTTGCCCCAGCGGCCCGGTTCCAGGCCGCCGTAGTCCGCGTCGATGCCGATGCTGCGCGCCGGGTTCAGGCTGGCGGCCCGCACGGCGCTGGCCAGCGGCACGCCCATATCCAGTACCGCGTGGCGCATGCAGTCGTACAGGCAGGTAGCGCTGCCCGCGATGGTGTCGGGATGCTCCGTCAGGGTGGCGCGGGGGCCGCAGACCGTCACCGCCTGGCCGCCCAGGGAATACTGGCCGTCCGGCAGGCCGCAGGCCATCATGCTGTCGGCCACCAGGATCACATGGCTGTCCCCGAAGGTGCGGAAGGTGAACCGCACCATGGCGGGGTGGATGTGTACGCCGTCGGTGATCAGTTCCACCTCGGCGCCCTCCTCCAGCGCGGCAATGATGGGGCCGGGGGCCCGGTGGGTGATGCCCGGCATGGCGTTGTACAGGTGGGTCATATGCGAAGCGCCTGCGGCAAAGGCTTCCTTGGCCGTCTCATAATCGGTGCAGGTGTGGGCGATGGAGATCCGCACCTCATCGCGGCAGGCCCGGATGAAATCCAGGTTGCCGGGCTCCTCGGGGGCCACGTCCACCAGCTTGATGAGGCCGCCGCTGCGCGCCTGCAGCCGCCGGAACATCCCGGCGTCGGCCCCCATGACGTATTTGGGGTTCTGGGCGCCCACCTTGCGGGGGCTGATATAAGGCCCTTCCATGTTGATGCCCACCAGGTCTGCGCCGCGCGCGTTTTTGTGGGCGGCGGCCGCGTCCATGATGCCGTTCAGGATCTCCTCGCTGAAGGTCATGGTGGCGGGGCAGATGGCCAGCACGCCCTTGCTCGCCTCAAAATCGGCAATGGCCTGCAGGCCCGCCTCATCGGCGTCGCAGAAATCGTGGCCCACTGCGCCGTGGAAGTGGATGTCCACCAGCCCCGGCAGGGCGTAGGAACCCCGGGCGTCCAGCACTTCCTCGCCGTCCATAGGCACAGCGCCGAATACGATGCGCCCGTCCCGGATGAGGAGGTCCCGCTCCTCAAAGCGGCAGCCGCCGGTAAAGACCTTTGCGTTGCGAATGATCATGGCCTGTCCACCTCCGTTTTCAGATCAGGCTCAGGGCGTCCTCGTCGCCGACCAGGATGAAATCGGGGTGCATCTGCAGGATGCTGGCGGGGACTTCCGGCGTGACGGGGCCGAAGAACGCCTTCCTGATGATCTCCGCCTTGTCCTTGCCGTTGACGACCATCAGTACCTTGCGGGCCTGCATGATGGTCTTGATGCCCATGGTATAGGCCTGTTTGGGGACCAGGTCCTCGTTGCCCTCAAAGAAGCGCTTGTTGGCCTCGATGGTCTCGGGCTTCAGGGTGACGCAGTGGGTGCCCAGTTCAAAGGCCTCGCCCGGCTCGTTGAAGCCGATGTGGCCGTCATGGCCGATGCCCAGCAGCTGCAGGTCGATGCCGCCCACGTTCTTGATGACGGCGTCGTAACGGGCGCACTCGGCCTCGGCGTCCATGTTGGTGCCGTCGGGCAGGTTGATGGCTTCGGGCCGCACGTTGACCAGGTCGAACAGGTTGCGGTGCATAAAGCTCCAGTAGCTTTCGGGGTGCTCTTTGGGCAGGCCGCGGTATTCATCCAGATTGACCGTCGTGACCTCGGAAAAATCCAGGTCGCCCTTGTTGTACCAATCCACCAGCTGCTTGTAGGTCCCCACCGGGGTGCCGCCGGTGGCCAGGCCCAGCACGCAGTTGGGCTTCATGATGACCTGGGCGGAGATAATGTTGGCCGCCTTGCGGGACATGGACTGATAATCGCTAGCGTGGATAATCTTCATGGGAAAAACCTCCTAAAATACGGGCCGGCCCGCATACTTGCTCTATTATACCATAGAAGCGGGCAGAGAACAGCCGCGCAGGAAAATTTAATAAAAAAGCCGGGGACGGGCGAGAAGCCCGCCCCCGGCGGATCGGATCAGGGAAACCAGGACCTTGACCCGGCAGAGCGGAGAAGCGCCTTACAGCATCTTCTTCAGCTCGTCGTAGACGAACTGCACCTTGGGGCCGATAACGACCTGGCAGGCGTTCTTGCTGGGACGGATGACGCCCGCAGCGCCCGCAGCCTTGACGGCCTTCTCGTCCACAGCGGTGCTGTCCTTCACCTCAAAGCGCAGGCGGGTCGCGCAGTAGTCCACATTGGCAACGTTGCCCTTGCCGCCGATGGCAGCCAGAACGCCGCTGGCGATGGCAGTGAAGTCATTGTTGGCCAGGGTGATGTTGGCTTCCGCCGCATCGGTGTCCTCATCCTCACGGCCGGGGGTCGTCAGGTTGAACTTGGTGATGGCGAAGCGGAACACCACATAGAAGATCACGAAGGCTGCAATACCCAGCGGAATGATCATCCAGGTGTTGGCGTGGGCCGGCAGAGAGGCAGAGAACAGCAGGTCGGTGCCGCCGGCGGAGAACATGAAGCCCGCGCGGAAGCCCACATAGTAGGTAATGACCGCGAAGATGGCGTACAGCAGCGCGTACACCACGTACAGCGGGAAGCACAGGAACATGAAGCCGAACTCGAAGGGCTCGGTCACGCCGCAGACGAAAGCGCAGATGGCGGCGGAGGTGACCAGGCCGATGGCGGCCTTCTTGTTCTTGGCGGTGTGGACCATGGCCAGCGCCGCGCCGGGGATACCGAACATCATGCAGGGGAAGAAGCCGGACATGTACATGCCCAGGCTCCAGTCGATGACTTCGCCGTTGGTGCCGATGTCACCGGTGACATAGCCTGCCCAGTAGTTGCTCAGGTCGCCGATGCCGATGGTATCGAACCAGAACACGTTGTTCAGGGCGTGATGCAGGCCGGTGGGGATCAGCAGGCGGTTGAAGAAGGCGTACAGGCCGGCGCCGATGCCGCCCAGGCCCACGATGCCGTCGCCCAGCGCAACCAGGGCGTTGAAGATCAGCGGCCAGACGAACAGCAGGATAACGGACACCACGATCGAGACCACGCCGGTGACGATGGCCACGCAGCGCTTGCCGCTGAAGAAGGCCAGCCAGTCAGGCAGCTGGGTGTTCTTGAACTTGTTGTAGCAGGTAGAGCCGATGATGGCAGCCAGGATGCCGATGAAGGCGTTGCCCGCGGTTTTCTGGAACGCGATGAAGGTGGAAGAGCCTTCTTCCAGGGTCATGATCGCGCCCACGACGCCGGTGGAGAGCAGCTGGGTCATCATCAGGTAGCTGACCAGGCCCGCCAGGGCGGCGGTGCCGTCGTGGTCATCGGACAGGCCGACGGCCGCGCCGACGGCAAACAGCCAGGCCATATTGTCGATCAGCGCGCCGCCGGCCTTGATCAGGATAAAGCCGGCAGTATAGGCGAGACCCTCGGTCGGGCCCTCGGCGCCCATGGCCGCAGGGGCCAGGAAGTAGCCCACGCCCATCAGGATGCCGCAGATCGGCAGCGCGGCGACGGGCAGCATAAGCGCCTTGCCGAGCTTCTGCAGATATTTCATCATAAAAGCATTCCTCCAAATATAAAATGGATTCCCTTAACGTAACGGCCCGCCGGCCTGGTTCCCGGCCAACCGCTCTGTTACTCACATGTTAACACATTTTTCATAAAAAAGAAAGCAAATCTTCACAAAAATTGGGGCAAAAAAACCGATTTGGCGAAAAGCCGAAAAAGCGTGAGCCGATTTGGTTAAAATGTTAACAAAAGAGAGACGGACGTGCAACAAAAAGGCAAGCGTGCAACAAAAAGACAGGGGATGCCTCCCTGCGGGGAAGGAAAGGGCAGAAAAAACGCCGCTTTCTGAACAGCGCAGAAAGCGGCGTCGGGAAGCAGGGCGGGCTCAGTTCTCCTGGGCCAGGAAGAGCTTGGGCGCGGCCTTGCAGATCAGCACGGCGGCCGCGGTGGTCAGGATGGTCTCAGGGATCATGTAGCTGCCGTTGTAGCCCAGGCTGTAGACCCAGGCGGGCAGGCCTTCGCTCAGGTTGCCCCAGATCAGCACGCCGGACAGGAAGCTGCACAGGTAGCGGATCAGGCAGACGGCCGCAGTGCCCACGGCGACGCCCACCAGGCGGTTGCGGAAGGGCTTGGCGAAGGCGCCGGCCAGGCCCAGCAGGGTGAAGGCCAGCACGTAGTCCAGCAGGATCATGCCCACCAGCGGCAGCAGGCCGGGGGCCGGGGGCGCGTAGAAGCCCAGCAGCATCTGCAGCAGGCTGTTCACAAAGCCGGTGAACAGGCCCCACTTGACGCCGTGGCGGAACGAGATCAGGATGAACGGCAGCATGCTGAACAGCGTGATGGAACCGCCGTCGGGCAGTTCGTAGATCTTGATGTTCGCCAGCACGGTGCCGAGGGCGATCATCAGGGCGCACTCCACCAGGGTGCGGGTCTTGGAATAGGTCTTACTCATGGGTCAATTTCCTCCCCAAACAATAAAAGTACATAAAAACAAGAAAAGCGCCTGCACATCACAAGCAGGCGCAAACGCAGTATGACTGGTATATGGGTCAAACTTCCTACGCCGGCATTATCCGGATCAGGTTCAAGGTGACCCGAAGCTGCTGTTTGCTTCGATCTCAGCCGGAGATGCCCTCCAGCGCCCCTGTTTTTATGTCCAGTAACAGTATACACATTCCGCGTGATTTGTCAAGCCGCTCCGCCGTGCGGCGGCGCGCCCGCGAAACGGCAGGGCGGAGAAGAAGCCGCAGGCCGGCGGAACGGCACGGTAGTTTTGCCCTATACAATTTGTAGTGGCGGCAGGGCAAACCGTCCCCCACATGGTGGAAAAAAGCGTCAGAAAGTGAAAAAAATCGGAAAAACGCGAAAAAAATCGTGCGAAAATTTGTGAAAAATTTACTGCGGAAACCGTCGGATTCCCATGATTTGGCTCTTGCAGCCGGTCGGAGATTTGTGCTATGATTCTAATACATAGTGTATAGTTGTCCCTGTAAACAGAAACGGTGAGGTCAGGATGTTTCATAAGCGGAATCCAATGAAGTATTTTTCCGGCAACGCGTTCGCGCGTCTGCCGTTGTACAAGGTCGTGGCAGGCGGCACTGCCGCGGTGCTGACGGCCAGCATCGGCCTGGGAGCGTTTGCGGCCTCCTTTGTGCCGGGCACAGAGCCGGAACCCACCCCCACGCCCACCCCGGCGGCGACCATCGCGCCCACGCCCAGCCCGACGCCGGAGCCGGACATCGCGCTGCTGGCGGATGTCACGGTGGTCCAGCAGGATGTGGGCGTCCTGCTCTATACTCTGGACGAAAGCACGCCGGAGAGCGCCGCCACCCCCAGCCCTGCGCCGGAAGCGCAGCAAGAGGATGAGGACGCCATGGAAGGCAAGCTGCCGCTGACCGGCGTGGAAGCGACGGTGACGCTGACCGACGCCGACGGCGAAACGGCGGACTACACCGTCGATCCCGAGACCGGCACCGCTCTTGCGGAGGATGTGGAACCCGGCACCTACACCGTCACGGTCCAGCCCATCGAAGGCTATATCGTGCCGGAGAGCACCCAGGTCGAAGTCCAGGAAAAGGTGAATTACCAGGCGGACATCGACGCGGTCAAAGATAAGATCATGCAGGCCGACCAGGTCAATGAGAGCACCGAGGACTCGGCCGTGAGCGCGGCGCCCATCGCCGATGAAGTGGTGGACACCGTCCAGTACGCCGAAAGTTCCAAAGAAGAAAAGGGCCGCACCACGGTGTACACCGCCCAGCTGAGCAGCAGCGGTTACCTGATGCTGACCAACGGGGAGGAGACCCCCTACCGGCCGGTCTATAAGGACGGCACCCAGGAACTGACCGGCGCCAAGCGCGACAGCGGCTATTCGGCGTACAGCGCCCTGTCGGTCTGGCTGCCCGGCGCGGCGGATTCCATCACCAGCCTGGGCCGCACCGGCCGCACGATGGAGATGGCCCACCGCACGGCGGAGAACCAGGAGGGGGCGGGGACCTCCGCGTTGAGCGAAGAGACTTCGAGTTCGCCGTCGCCTACCCCGAGCGAGAGCCCGGAACCCACCCCCGCGCCCACGCCGTCCGAGGAACCCACACCGTCGCCCACCCCGACGGCCACCCCCACGCCTACGCCTACGCCTACGCCTACGCCTACGCCGACTGCCACACCGACACCCACCCCGACGGCCACGCCTACGCCTACCCCGACGCCGACGGCCACCC
>DSTMR04002__coassemble_1674_pt1 | contig 12918 bp, 12 predicted proteins | sample DSTMR04002__metabat2_low_PE_018 | metagenome-assembled genome bin DSTMR04002 | reverse complement strand
TGAGGTCTTCCGCTTCCTGTTGCCTCGCCCACGTTGCATTACATATTGTATCAAAAATTTCGGCTTTTGTACACTCTTTTTTTAAAAAAGCTTTGCAGCTTTCCCAACTTTCTACCCGAAATGTGGTCTGCGCGACCACATGTATGGACTCCTGTTGCAAAAGTTCGGGCAACAAAGCCTGCAGGACCTGCAGGTCGGCAAAAACCCGCACAGGCCCCGTCGCATGGCCTACGATCCCCTGTACTTCGGGGTGGTTCGCATCCCCGGCCACCAGCAAAAGCGCGCCTTTTTTGCCCGCCTGCTCTGCCAATTTGTGGATTTTTGCAACAAAAGGACATGTGGCGTCGTGATACGCCAGGCCACGTGTGCTTATTTTTTCATATACGCTGCTCGGCACGCCGTGGCTGCGGATGATGACTTCGTACCCGGCGGGCACTTCGTCCACATCCTCACAGGTCAGCGCGCCCTTGCTCTCCAGGTCGGCCACCACCTGGGGGTTGTGGATCAGCGGCCCCAGGGTGGCGACCCGCCGCCCCTCGGCCAGCAGGTCGTAGGTCAGCTTGACGGCGCGGTCCACGCCGAAGCAGAAGCCGGCGGTCTTTGCACGGATGACTTTCATGGTTCAGGCTCCTTCATTCTGTGCCGTATTCCCGGATTCCGGGGCAGGCTGCCTCTGCGCCGCCGGGGGCTGCTCCCCTGCGGGCGCCAGTTCCGCCGTGTGGATGGGGAAATCGTTGGCGGCCAGCAGCGCTTCCAGCGATTCCCGCAGGCGCTTTTTCATATGCCGCAGCGCGGCGACCTTATGGGTGGCGTCGGTGATCTGCAGTTCCCCGGCCGGGATCGCCGGGCCGAACACGATGCGGATGCGGCAGAACAGGCGCAGTCTGCCGTCCCTGGTATTGTAGATGATCCGGCAGGGCAGCATATCGGCCCCCGCCGCCCCGGCAATGACAAAGGCCCCGCTTTTCAGGTTGCCCAGCTTGCCGTTTTTGGTGCGGGTACCCTCGGGGAAGATCAGCACGGCGCGGCCCTTGCGGCAGTCGCCGGTCACTTGTTCCAGTGTGGTGGTATCGCCCTTGCCGCGGTCGATGGCCACTGCGCCCATGCAGCGCAGGAACCACCCGATGAGCGGGTTTTTGAAAAGTTCCTCTTTGGCCAGGATGGTCATGCGGCGCCAGTCGGTCACGGCAATGGCAATGAACACCGGGTCCAGGTTGGCGATGTGGTTGCAGACGATCACAAGGGCCCTGCCGTCGCGCACCGCCTTGTAGTGTTCCATGCCCACTACTTCGATCCGCCACAGGAGCCGTGCCAGCACCCACACGATCGGGAGAATGATCCAATACAGCAGCATACGGCGCCTCCTGTCTCAGAGATGTTCCCGGATCGTCCGCTTCAGAAGCTCGAAGCTCTGATCGAAGTCGATCTCGCTGGTGTCGATGCGGATGGCATCCTCCGCCTGACGCAGCGGTGCGATGGGCCGGTTGGTGTCCTGCTCATCGCGCCGGCGGATGTCGGCCAGCACGGTCTCATAGTCGGCGTCCTTCCCCTTCTGGCGCAGTTCCAGGCAGCGGCGCCGGGCGCGGGCCTCGGGGCTGGCGGTCAGAAAGATCTTGACCGTGGCATGGGGCAGCACCACGGTGCCGATGTCCCGCCCGTCCATCAGCACGTCCTGCCCGGCCGCCAGGCTGCGCTGGGTCTCCAACAGGAAGGCGCGCACCGCCCCGTGGGCCGAGACCGCCGACGCAGCCATACCGATGGCTTCGGCGCGGATGGCCTCGCTGACGTCCTCCCCGTTGAGGTAGACATGCTGCGTGCCGTCCACCAGACGGATGTCCAGCCGGATCTGCGGCAGCAGCGCCGCCACCGCCGCCTCGTCGTGCAGGTCGGCCCCCTGCCGCGACGCATACAGGCCGATGGCGCGGTACATGGCGCCGGTATCTACATACACATAGCCCAGGTCGGCTGCCAGCCGCCGCGCCAGGGTCGATTTGCCCGCCCCGGAAGGGCCGTCGATCGCAACGGAAATCATAGTAAAACACCTCATTTTCGTATTCCCAACAGGGCGCGCCAGGGGCGCTTCCCGCCGTTTTTTCACATCCCGGCCGCCGCCCGCGCGGCAGCCTGCGCCGTGGACCAGGCGATCTGCAGGTTGTAGCCGCCGGTGCGGGCGTCCACGTCCAGCACCTCCCCGGCAAAATACAGCCCCGGGCAGAGCTTGCTCTCCATCGTCCGCGGGTCCACTTCCCGCACGTCCACGCCGCCCGCCGTGATCACCGCGTGTTCGCGGTCGCCCAGGGCCGTCACCGGCACCGGCCAGTGCTTGCACAGCCGCACCAGCACCTGCTTCTGCTCCCGGGTGATCTGGGCCGCCCGGGTCGCCGGGTCCGCGCCCCATTTTTCCACCGCCACCGGGCGCATGGAGTGGGGCAGCAGCTTTTCCAGCGCACCCTGGGCACTGTGGCCGCCCAGGGCCGCAAAGTCCCGGGTCAGCCGGTCGTACAGCGTCTTTTCGTCCAGCGCGGGTTTCAGATCGAACTCGCAGACCCATTCATGGCCGGCCAGATCGTCGATGTAGGTGCTGGCCGACAGCACCAGCGGCCCCGAAAGGCCGAAATGCGTGAACAGCGCCTCGCCCTGTTCGGTAAACAGCGGCTTGCCGTCCCGCAGCAGCGTCAGCCGCACATTGCGCAGCGAAAGCCCCATCATCCGGCGGCAGGCCGGGTCGGGGCTGACCAGGCTGCACAGGCTGGGCTGGGGCGGCACGATGGCGTGCCCCGCCTGCCGGGCCAGGGCGTAACCGCTGCCGTCGCTGCCGGTGGCCGGGTAGCTGATGCCGCCGGTGGCGACCAGCGTCGCCGCGGCGCGCAGCGTCTGCCCCCGGCCGGTGACGGCCCCGCGGCAGGCGCCGTCCTCCAGCAGCAGCTTTTTGGCGCTGCCGCGCACGAACTGCGCGTCCCCCGCATAGCTGCGCAGCGCGGCCAGGATGTCCGCCGCCCGGTCGCTTTGGGGGAACACCCGCCGCCCCCGCTCGGTTTTGAGAGGCACGCCCAGCGATTCAAACAGTTCCATCGCCGCCGACGGCGGGAAGGCGTACAGGCTGGAGTACAGGAACCGGCCGTTGCGGCGCACATAGGGCAGGAAATCCCGCACATCGCTGTTGCTGGTGACGTTGCAGCGCCCCTTGCCGGTGATGAGCAGTTTCTAGCCGGGGCCTTTGGGGTTGTGCTCCACCACCGTCACCCGCAGCCCGCGGGCGCAGGCGGCCCCGGCGGCCATCAGCCCCGCGGCGCCGCCGCCCAGGATCAGAAGGTCGGTCATTGGCCAGACTCCTTTCGGCGGATGGAGCGGCCATAGGCCGCCAGTGATAAGAACGCATACAGCAGGAACAGCGGGTGCACCGTAGCCAGGTACATGGTGCTGGTGCCGATGCCGAAGCTGGAAACTTCCACAAAGGCGATCATGGCGCAGCGCAGCAGCGCCATGCCCAGCAGCCCCAACAGCAGCAGCCAGGGCACCATGGCGCCGGCCGTACGGCGGCGCAGCACGGCGGGCAGCGCCGCAAAATGGCAGGCCAGCCCCGCCAGCAGGCCCAGCCACAGCAGGGCGCGGTAGACCCAGGCGACGGCTTCCATAAAGCCAAAGACCAGTTTCTGGTACGGGCTGTAGTAGGGGGTGTCCTTCCCTGCCTCGGCGGCGCTGTTGAAACCGCAGTGCAGGTAGGCGGACCACCGGGCGATGTCCTCCCCGGTGCCGATGGAACGCGCCGTTTCATAGGGGGCGCAGTCGGCAAAGGCCAGCACATGCACCACGCTGCGGGCCGTCTCGGCCAGGGTCGGGGCTACATAAGAAAGTTTGACCGGCTGGCTGGTGGCCGCCCGCTTCCCGGTGCGGCTGGGCAGCGTGCCGTCGTCGCAGGCCGCATTGACGGCGTCCGCCACCCCCTGCCAATAGTCTGCCGCCGTCCGGGCGGAATCATAAACGCCCTCATACTGGGCGGCGCGGCGGATGGCCCAGTAAAAGCTGCCCGCGCGGTAATCCTGCCGTTCGGGGTCCTGGAAGTCATTGCGCATCTGGGGGTCCTCCTCCAGCCAGTAGGCCAGGGGCTCCAGTTCGGGCACCGCCGCGTAGAGTTTCTGCCGCGCGTCGGCGGGTACCGAGAGCAGCGGGTCGTCGTTGCCGGTATCCACCCGCATCATGGCGCCCATGGCCGCCGCGAAAGGCCCCTCCGAAAAGTCCGAGAGCGCGAACACGCCGTAGCGGCTCTGGTTCATGCCGCAGAACGCCAGCACCGCCGCCGCCAGCACGCCGTAGGGGATCAGCTGGGCGGCGCAGGCGCGCCAGCGGCGGGCGCGCGCCAGCACCACCAGCAGGATGAGGGTGGCCGCCGCCCCGAAGGGCAACAGGAACAGCCCTGCGTCCTCCCGGTCCAGATACCCGCAGGCAAGGCCCGCGCCCGCCGCCAGCAGCCAGGGCCAGAGGCGTGTTTTGCCCGCCGGACACAGCACGGCGCGCAGGGCCGCCCCCGCCATGCCCGCAAAGAAGAACAGACAGAGCGCCGGGAAGATGTTGTCCCGGTAGACCCGCAGCGTGTAGGCCGCCCAGCTGGAGGGCAGGTAGGCCAGCAGCGCGAACAATCCCAGCGTGTAGAGCCGGGCGCGGCCCGGTTCCTTTTTACGCCACAGGGGCGCGGCGGCGAAGGCCGCCAGCAGCGACGCCGCGCACCACAGCCCCGCCCCGGCCACCAGGTAGGGCAGGTGCAGCGCGTGCAGCAGCGCCAGCCACAGCGGGAAGAACATGGCTTTGGAGAGGGTCAGGTAGTCGTAGGCCCCCAGCCACTCCCCCGCCGTGACTGCATTGGCGGCGCGGAACATCAGTTCGTCGTCCAGCGGCGCGCCGCCCACCCATGTATATGCCTGCTGGAAGCCGGTGAGCGCACAGCGCAAACACACCAGCAGCGCCACGCACAGCCAGAAGGCGCGGGCGGACAGCGCCCGTCTTTTGGTTTTTGCATCCGGCATGGCGGCCAGCCTCCTTTCGTCAGTCTTTGGGAGGGACGGCGGGCCCGCCCCTGTCTTTTTGCTTATTCCGCGCCGGAGCGCACCGGCAGCATGAAGTAGTAGGGCCCGCGGGGGTCCTCCACCTCCCAGGTCACAAAGCGCACGTCCGCATCCGCAAAGGTCCGCTGCCATTGCTCATAGCGCGCCGCGTCGATGGTGACGTAGAGCGTATCCTCGGAATACTGCCCCTGCTGCAGCTGCTCCTGCGTCTGGTTCATGTAGTACCAGTTGGGGCCGGTGGCCGCCGGACTGGTGTTGGTATCCCAGGTATTGGTTTTCATGCCGGGGCCGTACACGGCGCAGAGCACGTTCCGGGACCCCCAGGCCGCCAGTTCGTCGGTAACATACAGGACCCGGTACCCCGAAAGGTCCTGCAGTTCCGCAGGCAGGCTCAGGGAGTTTTGCGCGCGCTGGTCCATATCGGCATGTTTCTGCATGATGGCGCCGCTCAGATCGAACAGCTGCAGCCCCGCAAACGCCACGACGCCGGCCAGCAGGAAGCGCTGTTTCCCAAAAATCGCCAGAGCCTTTGCAAAGACCACGACGGCCGCCAGCATCAGCAGATAGTAAACCGGGTAAAACAGGCGGGAACTTGCCCGGAACACGCTGCACAGCGCGACCAGCGGCCGGGGCAACGGGACCGTGAACAGTTCCGCGCCGTCAAAGCACACCACGTTGCTGACCGCAAATACCGTCAGGAACAGGCATACCAAAAGCACCGTCATATTCCTGCCCAGGGCCCTCTGCAGCCGCTGCCCGGCGCCCGGGCGGCGGGCGGCTATCCAGAGAAGCAGAAGAAGGTCCAGTGCCAGGAAGGCCATCACGCCGGCGCCCAGATAATTGAACCCGTCGTACTGGCCGTATAGCTGTTCCCGCTGGGGCAGAAACTGCGACCAGGTGTAGCCGCCGCAGGACCTGGGGTTGATGACCGCGTTCAGGTTCATGGAATAGGTGCCGTATGCGCCCTGCTCCCGGACTGCGGAGTAGCCATGCCCCACCGAACCGATGGCGAACGCGGCGGCTATGCCGCACGCGCAGCTGCCCAGAAAGTACAGCAGCGGCCCCGCGGGCTTATGGGAGAGCCGCACCTGATCCACGCACATGGCCAGGATGAAAACCGCGACCATGGGCAGGAAATAGGGCGTGATCCCCACAGCCACCGCCGGCAGCAGGAACATCTGCCAGGGGTATTTCCCCGGCGTGCGCCGGTACTTGAAATAGAAATACAGCGCGAACAGGATCAGATAGTGGGAAGCAAGGCTCGTATGGCGGAACTCCCGCTCCAGCAAAACCGGGGAGAAAGTGAAAAACAGCGTCGCCGCAGAGGTAGTCAGCCAGCTGTTCAGGAACAGGGACAGCAGCATGGCCGCCGCCCCGCCCTGCAGCGCAAAACCGGCCAGCGCATAGATCCCCTCCCACTGGAACGTCCCCGGCAAAAGGGGCGACAGCAGTTTGAACAGCACGCAGACCCAGGGGACCGAATCGCTGAATGCGATGTTGACGCCGTTCTCCGCCGGGTAGCCCCAGGCGTTGGCGTCCCCCAGGGGGAACCGCCAGTCGCTGTTGCGGTAGGCCATCCATCCCGCATAGCGCTGCTGGATGTCCCACTCGTCGTACCCAAGGCCGATCCAGTTCACCCGGGTGGGGTCCAGCGGCGTCACGCCGTACACGACGAGAAACGACAGGACACCGATCAGAGCCCCGAGCAAAAAGATTTTCCAGACAGGCTTCCGCATGCGTTTTCCTTCACGTCCCTTTATTTTTGCAGCTTTTCGATGCTTTCCACCAGATATTTCTGCTTTTTGAAGGTCAGTTCCAGCAGCAGGGAAAGATACTTGACCACGATGGTCAGCACGGCGAACAGCCCCGCGAAACCGAGGGTCAGCACGAACATGGTGGTGGTCCAGCCGGCCACCGGCTTGCCCGTGAAGAAAACGATCAGCGTATAGAGCAGTTCGGCCAGCGCCAGCGCCAGCATGCACAGCGTGACGCCCATGCTGGCCTTGAACCCGGCGTCGGTATAAAGCGCCAGACTGTCCACGGCCAGGTTGAAACGTCCGGGCGTTTTTTCGTCCAGGCGGCCCGCAAAGGTCAGGTCGGCCATCTTGAGGCCCGACGCCGCGTAGGCCGCCTTGCGGTACGGCAGGTGGGCGCTGGTAGCGTGCACCCGGTTGATGGCCCGCCGGGTGACCAGCCGCAAGGCGTCGGTCCGCAGCTGGTAGGGCGAGTGGGCGTTGGCGTTGAAAATACGGTAAAACAGCCCGCTGCCGCGGCGGGTACTGTCGGGGCAGACCGAAACGATGTCGCTGCCCTGCAGCGCCGTGCGGTAGGCTTCCCAGATCAGGTCTGCCGGGTAAGGCATGGCCGTGGAATCGAACTCATACACATAGTCGCCGATGGCGGCGTCCAGACCGGCGTTCATGGCGTTCTCCAGACCATGGTACAGGCTCATGTGCAGGATGGTCACCGGGGCGGCCTGTTCTTTGGCCCAGGCGCGCAGCGCCTCCACGGTGCCGCCGGTGCAGGCGTCATCCACGGCCACCAGTTCATACTGAGCAAAATGGGCGTCCAGCTGCGCCGCTACGGCTTGGCAGAACTCCACGCCCCGGGGCCCGTCGTTGTGCAGATAGACCACCGCCGAGACAAAGTTTTTCTCTTTTGCATTCACGGTATTCACAGTTCCAGCACCTCATCCAAATCGTAGACGGTATTGATCTTGCCCGACAGCACGCTGACCAGCCGGGGTTCCTCGCACATGACACGGATCACCGTGGGGCGCGAGTCGTCGATCTCGCTGGCCTTCAGGATCGGCTTCATGCTGAACAGGCTGCTGTGGTAGGCAAAGCCGTATTCTTCCCGCAGGTATTTGCGCGCCAGCTGGCTCATGTAGGGCCAGGCGCTGGCCGGCTTGGCCGGGCACTCGTTGCAGTTGTACAGATCGCCCGGCGCGCACAGGCCGCCGCTTTGCCCCTGGCAGGGGAAAGTGGCCACGCTGTCGTAGCTGGTCTCGTGGGGGGTGAAGGTCACGCTGGTCAGGCTGTGCAGGCCCGTCTGACCGAAGGGCATCAGGCTGAAGAACGGGCCGTCCATCACCGTGATGCCGGTGTTTTTCAGCCGCTCGTCCACCGTGCAGAGGATGATCTCGCACTTTTCGTACTTGATCTGGAACGGCGGCAGCCCCAGCAGGCCGTGCACATCGTTGACGCCCGCATAGGTGGCGTTGAGCAGGTAAGGCGCTTCGGCGGTGCAGTCCCCCGCCGTCACCCGCCAGGCGCCGCCCGCCCGCTCGATGCGCTGCGGCTTACGGCCGTACATCACCGTCACGGCGGGAAGTTTTGCCAGCTGTTCCAGGAACCAGCGTTTGAGCACCTGGGCGTCATACGTGTACTCGGTGGTCAGGAAAGCTCCGTCGCACAGGCCGGGGTTGAAATACTTGGTGGGCGGCACATCGTCGCAACGGATGCCCGCCGCTGCGCAGAAGCGCCGGAACTCCGCCGCGTTGGTCCAGGAAAAGTGGGCGCTGGTGGCGTAGATCTGGTCAAATTCCGTGTGCAGGCAGAAACGGTAATCCCGGCAGAAGCGCTCGAAATAATGGGCGCTTTTGACCGCCGTGGAATAGCTGCGCGGGTAATGGTAGCCCATATGCACGCGGGCCTGGTTGATGTAGGTCGCCCGCATGAAGGGCGCGGGGTCCCGTTCCAGCACCAGGACCCGCTGGCCCGCCGCGCCGCATTTTTGCGCCGCGTACAGGCCGTACAGCCCGGCGCCGATGATGATCTTATCGTAGGTCATGCTCGTACTTTTCTCCTTATGCGCCGCCGCAGAACATCCCGCACCGCGGGCAGGATCTCCGCCAGGGAAAGCGCCATCGAAACCAACAGCAGCAGCAAAGCCGGGAACCAGTAGCGGAACTCATGGCTCTGGGTCGTCAGCAGGAAGGCTCCCTCATAGCAAACGGCTATAAACAGCAGCCTGGCGGCCGAAGCTGCCGGCCTGCGCAGGAAGAAGGCGATGCCCAGCAGCACCAGCGCCGTGCCCAGCACCTTCCAGGGGGTGCGGCCCCAGCGCCACGCGTCGGCAAAGCGGGTCACGCAGTCAAAAAACAGGTGCCGCTGGGGCGTGTCGGAAAAATGGTATTCCGCCATTCCGCCGTCCCGGTCATATTCGTATTCCTTAAAGGGCAGTTCCCCCAGGGTCCGGCGCGCCATCTCCCCTTTCACATGGAAGAACGCCCCCGGCTGTTCCCGGATCAGGGTCACATATTTGGAAAGGAACTGGTCGGAACTGTTTTTGCTCCACGGGACGGACCAGTAATCCAGCGTATCGCTGAACAGATACATGGAGGCTTCCGGTTCCTCTGTTTCCGCAAAGATCTTTTTCGTATTGCCCGCGCCGATCAGGTCGTCCAGATAGGTGTCGTAGCCGTTGCCTTCCCCGATGCGGTGCAGCATACAGGCCGTCTCCCACATGGGGCCCACGACGCCGTTGCTAACGGGCTGCATGCCCGCCATTTGCGGCACCCGGAACGCCAGCAGCACGCCCAGCAGCAGCACGCCGATGCCGGCGGCCCGCCAGCGCCTTTGGGCCTTGCAGCGCCAGAGCGCCGCAGCCTCCCACACCGCGAACCCGGCGATGGCCGTGGCCGCATTGGGGCGGTACCCCGCCGCCAGAAAGCTGCACAGCCCGACGCCCGCAAGGCGCAGGATCTGGCCCCCGGCACGAAGCTGCTGCCAGGCGGCGTCGGTCGCCACCACGAGCAGCAGCAGGCAGGCCGCCGTTACCGTGCCGGTCTCCCAGTACACCGCATACCCCAAAAAAAGCGGGCAGCCCACAAACAGGGCCGACAGGAGCCAGGCCGCCTTGCCGGAGAAAAACCAGAAGATACACACAAGGCCCGCCGCTTCAAAGAACGCCGCCTGCATCCAGGTGTAAAACGCATAGCTGCCGGTAAATTCCAGGCACAGGTCGATCACCAGTTCCGGCAGCAGCGAAAGATACGACCCCATGGAGGAATGATCCGGCTGGCTCAGCAGCTGCACCGCGGTCTTCGCCCGCTGGTAGCTGTCCGAATACCAGATGCCGGGGTAGGTGATGAAGGTGAGCACCCCGCCCGCCAGCAGCGCGGCCAGCAGGATCTGCGGCAGCGCCCGCTTAAGCCGCGCCGGCTGTGTTTCTTTGACTTCCTCCAACTCCACAGTACCACTTCCCATTTTGACAATTCAGGGCCATCAGGCCCCGCTACCGCATCCCGACAGCGCGCCCGCCGTTTACGGGTCAAACTTGCCCGCCATGGCGGCCAGCAGGATCTTGAGCAGGTCGCTGTTGCCCTTGAAGCCGGTGATCTTGGTGGGGGTCTTGCCGGTGGCCGGGTAGGCCCGGGTCACCGGCACCTCGCAGGCTTTCAGGCCCAGCCGGGTGGCGCGGATGCTCAGGTAGGCCAGCAGTTCGTACCCCATGAACACGTCCCGCAGCGGGCGCACGTCGGGGTGGGTCAGGTATTCGCGGCTGTAGGCGCGGTAGGCGTTGGTGGTATCGGTGAACCACCGGCGCGCCGCGAGGCTGGTCAGCGGCGCGTGGATCAGCCGCACCGCCGCATAGCGGATGGGCGGCGTGTTCACTGCGCGGCCGCCGCGGATGAAGCGGCTGCCCTGCACCAGATCGTACCCTTCCCGCAGCTTTTCGATGAAGCGGGGCACGTCCTCGATGGAATCTTTGTTGTTGCCGTCGATGGTCAGCACGCCCTTATAGCCGCGGCCCAGGGCAAAGTAGATGCCCATGCGCAGCTGGGCCCCCTGTTTGCCGGGGCCGGTCTTGGTGAGCAGCGTGTTGACCCCGTACAGGGCCAGGGTATCGGGCTTCATGCTGCCGTCGGTGGAACCGCCGTCGCACAGCACGATGTCGCACTGTTTGTCGATGCCTGCCCGCTGGGCGCGGCCCAGTTCGGTCAAAATGCGCGCGCCCTCGTTGATGACGGGGATCAGCAGGCAGTATTCGCTGTGCCGGGCCTCAAATTCCACGGCGCGGTAATCCGGCACGCCGGCAAGGCCGTGACGCTCGTACTCGATCATGCAAACACCTCCGCGATATAATCCAGCGTGCGGCGGATGGTCTCCAGGTCGGTGCTGCCCATCTCTACCGAGACATAGCCCTGGTAGCCCACCGCCCCCAGCAGCAGGGCCAGTTCCTTATGTTCGGGGCGCTTTTGGATGGGCGCCAGCCCCGGTTCGCTGATGTGCACATGGCTGACATATTTCAGATCGTCCACAAAGCTCTGCAGGCTTTCCCCCTGGGCCAGCATGGTGGAAAGGTCCAGATTCACGGCCAGACCGGGGTTGTCCAGCCGCTTGACCAGGGCGAAGGCTTCCGCCGTGCCGTTGAGGTAGTTGGTGTAGACCGGCGGGTTGGCCTCAATGGCCAGCCGCACGCCGTAGCGCGCCGCCAGGTTGCCCGCCTGGATGAAAAAAGCCTCGGGCACCGCGTCGTCCGCCCCCAGGGGCCGCATACGGTTCTTGGGGCAGCCGAACACCAGCGACGGGCAGTTCAGGCTGTGGGCAAAGCGGAAGGCCCCCGCCGTATAGTCCAGCAGTTCCTCGCTCTGGGCGGCGTCGAAGATACTGCCCTTCTGGCCGTACCAGATGCTCTGCAGGCTGGGGACCGCAAAGCCCCAGCGGTTTTTCAGGTAGCCGCCGAACAGCGCGGCGGCGGTCAGGTTCTCATACGGTTCCGCGGGGAAGATCCGCGTGGGGGCGATCTCCAGCCCGGTAAAACCGGCCTGCTGCATCGCCGCATAGACGGCTTCGTCGTCGCTTTTATGCCAGGCGATGTTGGAGATCGCCAGCTTACATACGGGCATCGGTTTGCTCCTTTCTGCGGCGCACAAAACGCCGGATGTCCTCCAGTTCCCGCTCCTCGCTGCAGAGGTAGGGCCCGCTGCCGCCCAGATACCCGGAGTACCGGCTGTGCAGGTCGTAGTCAAAGGGCGCGCCGGGCAGTTCGTTATGCCAGTCCGTTTTGCCCGTCACCGCCGTGTAGACCGCTGCCGCCGACACCGGCGGCGTGCACAGGTGCAGCAGCCGCAGCCCGGCTTCCCGCGCGGCGCACAGGTCCGCCCACAGGCGGCCCAGGTCGTAGAACTGGTAGCGGCTGCGGGAATCGGTGAAGGCGAGGGCGTTGAAGTCGTTGGCGGCAAAAAAAGCCCGCAGGGCCGCGGGGTCCGCCGCGCCGTTCTGTTTATAGAAGCCGTTTTCGGCCAGCGTGTAGCCGTCCCGCACCAGGGGCGACCGCTGCGCCAGTTCGGCGTACTTATCCGGCTTGAGCATGGACGGCGTGATGGTGCACAGGTCATACAGGAAGTTCTTTTTGAGTCCCCGGCCATACAGGGCGGGCAGGCGCAGGATCAGCGCGCCGGGGAAATCCTCCCGCACCCAGCGTTCCAGCTGCAGGCGGTTGCGCCCGTAGGCAGAAAGGCCTTCTTCACCGGGTTCGTCGGCCTCGTCCCGGCCGCGGCTGTCGGCATAGACCGCGATGCTGGAAACGAGCACCACCGCCCGGGGGGCGATGCGGCGCAGATTCTCCCGCGCGGCGCGCATGACGGCCAGGTCGGCCTCAGGGTCGGCGTTGGCCAGAAACATCGCCGCCGGGACCCCTGCATACACACAGAGATCGGGGCGAGAGCCGTAGGCTTGCGCCACGTCGCTGCTGTGGCAGGCGGCGGCAAAGGGATGGCTTGCCAGCAGGTTGCCCCCCACAAAGCCGGTGGAACCCACCAGAAGATCGTTTGCCATACGCCCAGCCTCCGTTTCCGCATATTCATACAGGATACATTATAAACGATGGGTCTGCAAAAAGCAACGCCCCG
>DSTMR04002__coassemble_1409_pt1 | contig 15795 bp, 13 predicted proteins | sample DSTMR04002__metabat2_low_PE_018 | metagenome-assembled genome bin DSTMR04002 | reverse complement strand
CTTGCTGCTTTCTTTGAATCTCTCGCTGTACAAGATGTTTGACAAACCTACATTTTTTGAAAAAATCCAAAATTTCTTTGCCCGGCTGCTGCACGTGCGTTTCAGCGCGTTTTTTTGCCGCACACCTTGCTTTTGTGCCATGATTTGCTATAATAAAGGAAAAGATGGAGGTGTAAGATTATGTGGACCCGCGCGCTTTTGAAGGAAAACGCCAAACGCGCCCTGCAGGGGCGGTATTGGCGCGGTTTAGCGGTATGCCTGATCCAGTCCCTGCTGGAATACGTCTATCTCTGGATCACGACCTTCCTGTGCCTGTTTTTCGTCGTTCTGTTTTTGGGGGTCAGCCTCGGCGCAGATCTCTTGACTTCGTTTTCCCCGTTGTCACCCGATTCTGTGATCTCCCTGCTCCTCATCGTGTATGGGGTGATCCTGTTCGTTTTGCTGCTTTGGGCTGTTTTTTTTGCCGGTGCGCTGCAGGCGGGGCGCTGCCGCTATTTTATGGAGAGCCGTCAAAGCCCCGCCCCGGTGGGTACGCTGTTCAGCACCTTCCGCAAACCGTATTGGAATGTGGCGAAGGTGTATTTCCTGACTTTCCTGAAAATCCTGGGGATCTTGCTGCTGTGCCTCATTCCCGGCAGTATTCTGAGCGTCATCCTGCTGCCCACCCCGCTGGCTGTGATCGCCTGCGTGCTTTTTGCCCTTCCCGGCCTCTACTTTGAATACTGCTATGCGATGGTCGCCTTTCTGCTGGCAGAGAATCCTTATCTGACCACCCGGCGCGCCATGGAACTGAGCAAGCAGATGATGTACGGCGAAAAGCGGCGCTATTTCGTGCTGCAGCTTTCCTTCTTCGGCTGGTATCTTCTGTGCGCCGCCGTCTATGGGATCTTCCTGTATGTTCTGCCCTCCCCCCTGTCGGCCCTGAGTTCGTTCGGCGTTCTGTTCCTGACCCCTTACCTCAACGCCACCTACGCCGAGTTCTACGCCGCCATGCGCGCCAAGGCGCTTTCGCAGGGGCTGTCCACCACCGAGGAACTGGGCGGCTTTGTGCGGCATGATGACAGCGCCGCCGCGCTCTGATCCTTCGCTTGTCCCTTCACCCTTTGCGGGAACCGCCGCAAAGGGCTTTTTTTGCCCCGTTCCGCCCTGTTGCGGGGGCGCCCGGGCAGCGGTCCCCCGCCGGTTCGGGGCGTTTCCTGCCGCAAAAGCAAAAAATATTGCGCCAATCGCTTGACAACGCCCGCTCAACTTGCTATAATAGCCCATGCAGTCAAACGACTGCCTTGGAAAGATGGCTGAGCTGGTCTAAGGCGCACGACTGGAAATCGTGTAGGGCCCCTAAAGCCCTCGAGGGTTCGAATCCCTCTCTTTCCGCCATAAAAAGCACCTGTCAAAACGGCAGGTGCTTTTTATTTTATATTTATTCTGTTCCGGCGGTGCCTTCGGCCCCTGCGCGGCGGTAGGCCGTAGGCGTCATATGGCGGTATTGCCGGAACACCCGGGTAAAATAGCTCACATCGTCAAAACCGCAGTCCGCCGCCACCTGCGCCACCGGCAGGCCGGTGCCCGCCAGCAGTTCCCCCGCCCGGCGCAGGCGGTACTCCCGCAGATACTGCACCGGCGTCTGGCCGACGGTGCGGCGGAAGCACCGCAGGCATTCGCTGGGGCTGACGGCCGCGCTGCGGGCAATATCGGCGACCGTCAACGGGTCGGCAAAAGCGTTGTGGATGAACGCCAGCATCTGCTTGACCCGCGCATTGTCCCGCCGGGTGCGGTCATCCTTCGGCGGGGGCGGCAGGTCCCGCCGGTGATCCAGCAGCAGAGCCACCAGTTCCGAGAGCCCTTCCCGCACCAGAAAGACGTAATGGCACGGCTCCTGCGCGCAGGCCCGCCAGGCCCGCTCGATGGCTTCCAGCGCGCGGGTCTCCTGGGGGCTGCCGCGCCGCAGCCAAAAGTTGGTCTGTTCGGGGCTGTGCATCAGCGGGTTCAGGTATTCCTTATAGAATACACTGTCCGGGCTGCCGCCCACCAGACGCGGATGAAACACCAGTGAGTGCAGGCGGCAGGGACCTTCCCCCACCGCGCGGGCGGCGTGGAGCACCCCGGTGTTGACGAAGAAGCCCTCCCCCTGCCGCAGCACCCGCGTCCTGCTGCCGATGGTGACCGCCACGCTGCCTTCCGACACCCGCGCCGCTTCCAGTTCCTCATGCCAATGGCAGACCACGCCGCATTGGCGCAGATCATCATGATAACACGCCACCGGGAACGCGCCGGTACCGTGGGCCAACAGTTCCCGGTTGACGCCGTCCACCGTAGTGTTGCATTCAGACAGCATAGCGACCTCCATTTGGCTGAAATTGTACTAAAAAACAGCCGAAAATATCCTGGCAGCACCCAAATGCCGCTGATAAAATGATACCATCAAATCAGGAGGAATACAAGATGGTACATCTTCTTTTGGCGATCATTTATCTGGCTTTCATCAGCCTGGGCCTGCCGGACGCCGTGCTGGGCGCGGCCTGGCCCAGCATCTACCCCCAGTTCGGGGTGCCGGTCTCCTACATGGGCGCGGTTTCCATGATCATCGCTTTCGGCACGGTAGTGTCCAGCCTGCAGAGCGACCGGCTGACCCGGGCCCTGGGCACCGGCAGGGTCACGGCCCTCAGCGTGGCCTTGACGGCGGCGGCGCTGTTCGGCTTTTCCATCAGCGGCAGTTTCTGGCAGCTCTGCCTGTGGGCCGTGCCCTACGGCCTGGGGGCCGGCAGCGTGGACGCCGCCCTGAACAATTATGTGGCGCTGCACTACCAGAGCCGCCACATGAGTTGGCTGCACTGCATGTGGGGCATCGGCGCGGCGGCCGGGCCCGCCATCATCGGTTGGGCGCTCACCGGCGGGCAAAGCTGGCAGGGCGGCTACCGCATCGTCTCTCTGCTGCAGGTGGCTCTGACCGCCGTTCTGGTGTGCAGCCTGCCCTTGTGGAAGCGCCCCGCCGCCCAAACGGAGGACGGCCCCGCCCCCGAAGCCCTCTCCCTTCGCCAGGTGGTACGGCTTCCCGGCGCCCGGGAGATCATGCTCTGCTTTTTCTGCTACAGCGCCGTGGAACAGACCGCCGGGCTGTGGGCCAGCAGTTACCTGACCCTCTGCCGCGGCATTCCCGCCGAAACGGCCGCCGGTTTTGCCAGCCTGTTCTACCTGGGCATCACGGCGGGGCGGGCGGTCAGCGGTTTTCTGACCTTGAAATTCAGCGACACCCAGATGATCCGCATCGGCCAGGGGCTGATCGCCGCCGGGGTGCTGGCGTTGGCCCTGCCCGGCCCCCAGCCGTTGGCGCTGGCCGGTTTTGCGCTGGTGGGGCTGGGCTGCGCGCCCATCTACCCCAGCATCATCCACTCCACCCCGGCCCACTTCGGCGCGGCCCGCTCCCAGGCCATGATCGGCGTGCAGATGGCCAGCGCCTATGTGGGCACCTGCCTGATGCCGCCGCTGTTCGGGCTGGTCGCCAGCCATATCACCGCGGCGCTGCTGCCGGTCTGGCTGCTGGCCCTGCTGGGGCTGATGGTCTGGATGCACGAACGCCTGAACCGCCGGGCCCTGCCCCAGGCCGCCTGAATCCCCTTGAAAGGAGGCTGCTTTTATGCTGGCCGATTACCATGTGCACACCGAATACAGCGACGACTCCGAATACCCGATGGAGGAGGTGGTGCTGGACGCCATCGACCTGGGGCTGGACGCGCTGTGCTTTACCGACCATGTGGACCACGGCGTCAAGCGGGACTGGGACGACCCCCGCGGGGTCTTATACCGCCCCGGCGGCCACCTGCGGAGCCTTCGGGACGCCAGAAGTAGACGCTGCGGAACTTTTCGGCCTGGGAGATGATGTCGCGGATCGCGTTAATAGTGGTAGTCATTTTTTTATCCTCCTGTTTTTTGTTTCGCCTCCCCAGATTGCAACCGCCGGGGCTGTTGTCCCGGCCTCCTCTGGTTGGCGGAGGTATTTTGCTTTCGATGGCTTTATTATACGTCGACGTGTGCTGCTTGTCAATACGTCGACGTGTGTTTCTCCGTATTGCACAAACGTAGACGTGCAGAGTTGTGCAGTTTGTACACGTTGACGTGTTGAGCGGCCTGTGCTATTATAGGAGTAGGAGGTGATATAATGCCGATAAGCGAGGCACAGAAGCGGGCCAACATCGCGTATAACCGGCGGCAGGACAGCATAACTTTGCGCCCATCTAAAGAAGAGGGCGCGAGGATCAGAAAAGCGGCCGAAGATGCAGGGCAGCCGCTACAGCGGTACATCTTGGAAGCAGTGCGGGAGAAAATGGAGAAAAGTTGCACAAAATAGCCGTTTTCGCTTGACAACTTAACAGAAAAACGGTATAATTAGTACAGTTAAAAATGCAAAAAGAACGCGGGTACGGAGAAACCCGCAGGAAACAAAAATACAAAGAGCGCTTGCTGGCGGGCGCTCTTTTTGTGTAAGGGGGTGAGCAGATGGACAAGCGGCAAGAGGGCGTAGAGAGAGCGAAGCCTTCATCGACGAGAACACCCTCAACGTCAACATCGTCCGGCTGCGCAAAAAGCTGCGGGAGATCGGCCTGCCGGAGTATCTGGAGACCCGCCGGGGCCTGGGGTACTGCGTATGAGAGCGGTGGATTATCTGGCAGACCGGGCCTTTGCCCTCGCCTGCTTTGCCGCAGCCGAAGCGCTGGTCTTTGGGCTGCTGTGGTTGGTCGAAGTGCCCCTTGTGTTCATCCTGTTTGCCGGGGGTATCTTTCTTGCGGCTTTCGCGGCGGCGCTGCTGCGGGACTTTTTCCGCAAACGCCGCTACTACGGGCGGCTGCTGGCGCTGCTGGACCAGATGGACGAAAAAACGCTGCTGATGGAAGCCGCCGGACGCCCCGCGTTCCCGGAGGCGCGGGTCGTGGCGCACATTTTGCAATGCAGCGGCAAATACCTGAACGACCAGCTGGCCGAACAGGAACGGCAGAGCCGGGAATACCGGGAATTCCTGGACGCCTGGGTGCACGAGATCAAAACGCCCATCGCTGCGGCCCGCCTGGTCGTGGAGAACGACAAGAACCCCACCACACTGAAGCTGGACGGCGAACTGCGCCGCATCGACGCCTTGGTGGAACTGGTGCTGTACTACGCCCGCAGCGGCGATGTGGAGAAGGATTTCCGGGTGGAGTCCACCACCCTGCAGGCGCTGGTACACGCGGCGCTCAAAGCCTGTTCCCGGCCCATCATCCAGGCGGGCGGCCAGGTGCAGACGGATGGGCTGGACGTGCCTGTCTGCGCGGACCGCAAAAGCTGCGTTTTCATCCTGGGGCAGATCTTGACCAACGCCGTCAAATACCGGCAGGGCGCGCTGCGCCTGGAAATTTCCGGCAGGGCGGAGCGCAACCGCGCGCTGCTTACGATCCGCGACAACGGTACCGGCATCGACGCGGCGGACCTGCCCCGCGTCTTTGACAAGGGCTTCACCGGGCAGAACGGGCGGCGTTTCCCCCATTCCACGGGGATCGGGCTGTATCTGTGCCGGGAACTGTGCCGCAAGATGAATATGGAGATCGCCATCGACAGTGAAAAGGGCCGCGGCACCGCGGTGACGCTGGCCTTCCCCACCGAGAGCATGCTGCAGGGCGCGGGCCTTTGACCCGCGCCCTTTTGCGTACCTTACGGCTTTGTAAGGGAAACGTAAGGCAAACGCATGGCAGGACGCCCGCGGATGTGGTATCGTAAAGGTACCCGGGAACATTGGCAAAGGAGCTGAACTGTATGAGCGATCCGATCCTGCGGGTGGAGGACATCCAAAAATACTACGGCAACAAAGGCAGCCTGACCAAAGCGGTGGACCATATTTCGTTCACCGTGGAAAAAGGCGAGTTCCTGGGGATCATGGGACCCTCGGGCTCCGGCAAGACCACCCTGCTGAACTGCATTTCCACCATCGACACGGTATCCAGCGGCCACATCTTCATCGACGGCCGGGACGTGACCGCCCTGCACGGCGGGAAACTGGCCGATTTCCGAGGCCGCAGGCTGGGCTTCATCTTCCAGGATTTCAACCTGCTGGACACCCTGACCGCCCGTGAGAATATCGCGCTGGCCCTCTCCATCGCCGGGGAGAAGCCCGCCGCTATCCGAAAGCGCGTGCAGGAGACGGCCGCCGCGCTGAACATCACCGACGTGCTGGACAAGTACCCCTACCAGATGTCGGGCGGGCAGCAGCAGCGCATCGCGGCGGCCCGCGCCGTCATCACCGACCCGGCCATGGTGCTGGCCGACGAACCCACCGGCGCGCTGGACTCCCACTCGGCGCGGATGCTGCTGACGATGCTGACCGAACTGAACCGGCGGCTGGAAGCCACCATCCTGATGGTCACACACGACGCATTCTCCGCCAGTTACTGCCGCCGCATCCTGTTCATCAAGGACGGCAGGCTGTTCCATGAACTGAACCGCGGCGGCGCGGGCCGGAAAGAGTTTTTTGCCCGCATCCTGGAAGTGGTGTCCGCGCTGGGAGGTGAGCAGAGTGATCTCCTGTAAGCTGATCCTCAAAAACGTGCGCAAGAACATGCAGGACTACCGCATTTATTTCCTGACACTGGCGCTGGCGGTCAGCCTGTTCTACGCCTTCAACTCCCTCTCCGACCAGCCCGCTTTTACCGAGATGAGCATGACCCGCGCGCTGCTCTACGACCAATTGGACCAGCTGCTGGGGGTACTGTCGGTCGCGCTCGCCTTCGTGCTGGGGTTCCTCATCCTCTATGCCAACCAGTTCCTGCTGCGGCGGCGCAAAAAGGAACTGGGGCTTTACCGGCTGCTCGGCATGCGCCCGGGGCGCATCGCCGGCGTCTTCGCCGCAGAGACGCTCTGCATCGGCGCTGCCGCGCTGGCCGCCGGGCTGGCGCTGGGCTTCGTCTTGTCCCAGGGCGTTTCCCTGGCGGCGCTCCGCCTTTTTGCCGTGGACCTGGCGCGGTTCCGGCCGGTGTTCTCCCCCGCCGCGCTGCGGCAGACGGCCCTCTGCTTTGCGGTGATCTTCGGCGTCGTCATGGTTTGCAATGTCTGGACCGTCTCCCGCGTGAAGCTCATCGACCTGCTGACCGCCGGGCGGCAGAACGAACAGATGGTCACCGGGCGGCGCGCGCTGCCCGCGGCAGCCTTTCTGCTGGCCCTGGGCTGCATCGGCACGGCCTGGGTGCTGTTTGACCGCAACGGGCTGCTTCCCTCCCGGGAAGACCACTGCTTCGAGATCGCTGCGGCGGCGCTGGCGGCGGGCACTGTTTTGCTGTTTTACTCGCTGGCGGCGGTGTTCCTGCGCGCAGCCCGGGCGCGCCCCTCCTTTTATCTGCGCGGGCTCAACGCCTTCGTGGTGCGGCAGATCGGCAGCCGCATCCGCACCAACTACCGGCTGATGGCGGTCATCTGCGGGCTGCTCACCGTGACGATCTGCGCGGTGTCCATCGGCACGAGCACCGCCCTTGCCATGAACGACCTGGCCCGCTCCTCCACGCCCTATGACCTGAACGTGCTCTGCGACACAGACCGGGACGGCGACGGCAGCATTGCCGATTACCTGGCCTCCCGCGGCGTGCCCATGGCGGATTACGCCGCCGCCATGGAGCAGATCAGCCTGTACATGGCGGACTTCACCTATGGGACGTGGTTTTCCGGGCAGCAGTTGGAACTGTGGGCGATGGACGCAGCGCTGCCGGAATGTGAGGTCAACGTGGTCACCGTGAGCGACTTCAACCGCGCGCTGGCCCTGCAGGGCAAAGCCCCCGTCGCGCTGGGCGAAGGGCAGTACCTGGTGAACTGTAACTACAAAGGCACCTACGCCTACGTGGAGCAGGCGCTGCAGGACCATGCCGAACTGACGGTGAACGGCTTCGTTTTGCAGCGGGCCGGTACGCAGGTGCTGCAGGAGACCTTTTTTATGACCCAGATGGGCAACAACGACCGCGGCACGCTGATCGTGCCTGACCGGGTCGCGGCGGGCCTTGCCAAAGACCTGAACGTTCTGCTGGTGCAGTACCGGGCGGACACCGACCCCGACGAAGTCCTGCAGAAGATGATCCCCATCGGCCTGGATGACGCGCACAGCTACCGCTACACCGAGAAAGCCATGATGTACGACATGTTCTACGGCGTGAACGCGCTGGTGACGTTTCTGTGCTGCTATGCAGGGCTGGTCTTTCTTTTGATCTGTGCGGCGCTGCTGGCGCTGAAACAGCTGACCGAGACCGCCGACAACCTGTACCGCTACGGCCTGCTGCAAAAGCTGGGCGCGCCGCGCCGGCAGGTCGACCGCGCGCTGTTCGCCCAGACGGCGGCGTTCTTCGCCGTTCCCCTGCTGGTGGCCGGGCTGTACTCGGCGCTGCTGGTGCGAAAAGGCATGGAACTGGTGGAGGGCTTCATGAATCTGCCCATCGCCACGAACATCGGGTTCACCCTCCTGCTGTTCCTGGCCGTTTACGGGAGCTATTTTCTGGCCACCTTCCTCTCCTGCCGCCAGATGACGGCGGAACCGGCGGTTCGGCCCGAGTAGCGTCCTGTGTCTGCGCCTTCCCAAGCGGGAGCATATCTGCTATACTGGGGCCGGGGCCCCTTGAGGGGTTGCCTTCCACAAGCGAAAGGGCGCCGCGCGGCGAAGCCCCCGCTTTTCCGATGTATCTGCCGCCCGAACAGGAACGAACGGAGGTTCTGTATGAAAAGCATGATCGTCTACGGCAGCGAGTACGGCACGACCCGCCGGTATGCTGAAAGCCTCTCCCGGCAGACCGGCATACCGGCCGCCGACTATAAAGAACTGAAGGATCTGGCCGGCTGCGGGCTCATCATCCATCTGGGCGGCCTGTATGCGGGCGGCGTCAAAGGGCTGAAACGGACCGTAAAGCTGCTGCCCCCCGGCGCGCGGCTCATTCTGGTCACCGTGGGGCTGGCCGATGTAACGGACCCGGGAAACATCCGCAACATCCAGACTTCGGTCCAGCGGCAGCTGCCTGCGCCGCTGTGGAAAAATACGCAGCTGTTCCATCTTCGGGGCGGCATCGACTACGGGAAACTGCATTTTGCCCACAAAACCATGATGACGCTTTTGTGCAATCAGGCCAGACGCATCCCCGAAGAGAAACGGACGGCCGAGGTGCGCGCCATGATCGAGACCTTCAATGCGAAGGTGGATTTTGTGGATCTGGACGCGCTGGCTCCCGTTCAGGAAGCCATCCGCACGGCCCTGCCGTAAAAACGGCCTCTGCGGGGAACAAGGCGGCCCCCGGCCGCCGTACCCGCCGGGAGCGCCTGCGGACAGGCTCCCGTTTCACCCCGCTTTCTGCCCGGCGTGCGCCCCCGCGGCGCACGCCGGGCTTTCTGTGTTTTTGCCTGCCTTACAAATCCGTAAGGTCCGCAGGGCGGCAGGTATGGTATACTGGAAAAAAAGACCGGGAGGGGTTTGCTATGCCAAACTTGTTGCTGCTGGAGGACGACCTCAGCCTGATCGACGGGCTGACCTATTCATTGAAGCAGAACGGCTTCACGGTGGATGTGGTGCGCACCGTGGCCCAGGCCAGGGAGCGTCTGGACGGGCCTGCGCGGTACGACCTGCTGCTTTTGGACGTGACGCTGCCGGACGGCAGCGGCTTTGCGGTATGCGAGGCGGTGCGCCGCCGGGACGCGGGCATTCCCATCCTGTTTCTGACGGCCTCCGATGAGGAGGTCAGCATCATCCGCGGGCTGGACGCGGGCGGCGACTACCTGACCAAACCGTTCCGCTTGGGGGAGCTGTGCTCCCGCATCCGGGCGCTGCTGCGGCGCAGCGGGCGTGCCGCCGCGGCGCCCGGCAGCCTTGCGTCCGGGCCGGTGCGCATCGACCTGGCGGCCAGCCGCGTGTTTCTGCACGGTATGCCGCTGGAAGTCACCGGCATGGAATACCGGCTGCTGTGCCTGTTTTTGCAGAACGCGGGGCTGACGCTGCCCCGCCAGCGCATCATGGACGTGCTGTGGGACGGCAGCGGCGACTTTGTGGACGACAATACCCTGTCGGTCTACATCCGCCGCCTGCGGGAGAAGATCGAGCCCGACCCCTCCCGCCCGGTGTACCTGGTGACGGTCCGGGGCTTCGGCTACCAGTGGAGGAGGGACGCGCCATGAATTTTCTGCGTGAAAAACAATCCTGCCGGTATTTCCTGTTCCTGCTGGGGACCGGGCTGCTGCTGATGCTGGCGGCGCTGGGGCTGTGCTTCCTGCACGCCGCCGAGGTGCAGCAGGTCCTGCTGGAACGGGAGCGCACCGTGACCGCCGCCCTGCTGGACCAGGGCGTGCCGGGGCCGGTCCTTGCCGCCGCGCTGCAGAATACCGCGCCTTCGGCCAAGGGGGACGCCCTGCTGGCCCGTGCAGGCCGCACCGAACAGACCCCGCTGCCGCTGCTGGCGCTGCCCGCCCAAAGCACGCTGCGCTTCGGCGGGGCGGCCCTGGGCGGCGCCGCCCTGTTCGCACTGGCAGTCACGGCCGGTTCGGCCCTGTGGCTGCGCCGCCGGGAACGGCTGTACCAGAACGTGATCGACACAGTGGCCGAATATTCCGAGGGGAAGTTCCAGCGCCACCTGCCCCAGAACGAGAACGGCACCCTGTACCAGATGTTCGGCGGCATCGAGGAACTGGCCATGGCGCTGCAGTCCAAAAACGAGAGCGAGCAGGCGTCCAAAGCCTTTCTGCGGGACATGATCTCGGACATTTCCCACCAGCTGAAAACGCCGCTGGCCGCCCTGGGCCTGTACGCCGAGATCCTGCTCAACGAGCCGGACCGCCCCGACACCGTGACCCGCTTTGCGGGGCAGTCCCTGCAGTCCCTGCAGCGCATGGAGCAGCTGATCCAGTCGCTGTTGAAGATGGCCCGGCTGGACGCCGGGAGCATCCGTTTTGACCGGCAGCTTCACCCGGCCCGTGAACTGGTGGAGCGGGCGCTGGCCCCCTTCACAGCCCGGGCCGCCCGGGAGGGCAAGCGCCTTTTGGCCGAAGGGCCGCCGGACCAGACCCTCTGCTGCGATCTGGAGTGGACCGGCGAAGCACTCGGCAACCTCATCAAAAACGCGCTGGATCACACCGGGCGCGGCGGGACGGTACGGGTGCAGTGGCAGGGCACCCCGGCCCTGTTCCGCCTTTCGGTCTGTGACGACGGCAGCGGCATCCCGCCGGAGGACCTGCCCCATATCTTCCAGCGGTTCTACCGCAGCAAGCAATCCGGCGACCCCAACGGGGCCGGGTTGGGCCTGCCGCTGGCGAAGTCCATCGTGGAGGGGCAGGGCGGCCTGCTGACCGTGGAGCGTACCGGCCCCGAGGGCACGGCCTTCGCCGTCACCTTCCTGATGAACCTTACAAAAGCGCAAGATGCGATTCACCCGGACGTAAGCTGACCCTGCTATGATAGGGGCATGCCAGGGGGGCCGGCATCCCGCCGCAGGCAGATCCCCCCAGGCAGAAGGAGGCGTAACCCTATGGAAATTTTGAATGTACAAAAACTCTGCAAGACCTATGGGCAGGGCGAAGCGCAGGTGGATGCGCTCAAGCAGGTCACTTTCACATTGGAAAAAGGCCAGTTTGCCGCCGTGGTCGGGGAATCGGGTTCCGGCAAAAGCACGCTGCTGCACTGCATCGGCGCGCTGGACACCCCCACGTCGGGCAGCATCCGCATCGACGGGCAGGACCTGTTCGCCATGAAGGAGGAACAGCGCACCATCTTCCGGCGGCGCAATATCGGGTTCGTGTTCCAGTCCTTCCAGCTGGTGCCGGAACTGGACGTGGAGCAGAACCTGATCTTTCCCCTGCTGCTGGACTACAAACGTCCCGACCCTGCCCGGGTGGAGGAACTGCTGGAGGTGCTGGGCCTGACCGAACGGCGGCACCATCTGCCGGGTCAGCTTTCGGGCGGGCAGCAGCAGCGGGCGGCCATCGGCCGGGCGCTCATCACGCGGCCCAAACTGATCTTGGCTGACGAACCCACCGGCAACCTGGACAGCAAGAACAGCCGTGAGGTGATCGGCCTGCTCACCCAGGCCTCCCGGCGCTACCGCCAGACCATCCTGATGATCACCCACAACCCCGCCCTGACCACCGCGGTGGACCGGGTCTTTCAGGTGCGGGACGGCGTTTTGCAGGAGTTGGGGGGCTGATGGCGTTGAGCAGTTACCTTGCGCTGATCCCTCAATACGAGAAAGCGCACCGCAAAAGCAGCCGTATCTCGGTGGTCTGCATCGTGCTTTCCGTTCTGCTGGTGACGGCCATTTTCAGCATGGCCGAAATGGCGCTGCGCGCGCAGAAGAACTATTTTATCAAAACCAACGGCGAATACCATATCAGCCTGACGGGCATCGACCGCGAGACCGCCGCACTGATCGGTTCCCGCGTGGACGTGGCGCTCTGTGGGTGGGTCTGCCAGGGCAGCAGCGGCACCATCGGCGGCCACACGGTCAGCTTTGCCGGCGCCGGCCGGGAGGTCTTTTCGGCCCTGACCGAAATGCAGCTGGAAAGCGGGGCCTACCCCGCCCACCCCGACGAAGCGCTGCTGAACCATTCGGCTCTGGAACAGTTGGGCCTTGCCCCCGGCGATACGGTGACCATCACCGTGCCGGACGGTTCCCGCCGGGAATACCGCATCACGGGAGTTCTTGCCGATATGGGCAGCCTGCTCAAAGCCGACGTATACGGCATGGTGCTGACCGAGGAGGGGTTCCGCCAGATCGCCGACGAAAACGCCGCGGACGGCACCACCTTCCGCGTGCAGTTCAAGGACGGCGTCCATATCCAGCGGGCCATGGATTCCATCCGGGAACAGTTTGGCCTTGCCGACGGCCAGATCAGTGAAAACACCGCGCTGCTGGGCCTGATGGGCCAGAGCGAGAACAGCACGATGCAGTCCCTGTACATCGTGGCGGGGGCGCTTTTCCTGCTGGTGCTGACCGCCGGGGCCGTCATGATCGCCGCCAGTTTCAACACCAATGTGCTGGAACGGGTCCAGTTCTACGGGCTTCTGCGTTGTCTGGGCGCCACAAAGCCACAGGTCCGGCGTTTCGTCATCGTGCAGGGGCTTCGCCAAAGCCTGAAAGGCGTCCCCCTCGGGTTGATCGCAGGGCAGTTCGTCACCTGGGGCGCCTGCCTGCTGCTGCGCTCCATCAGCGGGGAGCGCTTTTCGGAGATTCCGCTTTTCCAGTTCAGCGTCAGCGGGCTTGCCGCCGGGGCCGTGGTCGGGTTCCTGATCGTTCTGCTGGCTTCCCTGTCCCCCGCCCGCCGGGCTTCCAAAGTATCCCCCATAACGGCGGTCAGCGGCAGTTCGCAACTGGCCCGGAACGAGCGCGCCGTCCGCGCAGAGCGGCTCCCCATTGAGATCCGCCTGGGCGTTTTTCATGCGCTTTCCGGCAAAAAGAATCTGTTCCTGATGACCTGTTCGTTTGCGGTCAGCATCATGATGTTCCTGTCTTTCCAGGTCCTGGTCGTCTTTCTGGACCAGGGGATGCCCGCCCTTTCGCCGTCCGCCGCGGATGTATCCATCACCGGGGACGGCGCCCCGCTGGATACGGCGCTGGCGGACCGGCTCCGCAAGACCCCGGGCATCGCCCATGTTTTCGGCCGCATGGAAGCCACGGAGCTTTCGCTTTCTTCCCGCATGGGGGAAAGCACCGTCACGCTGCTTTCTTATGACGATCTTCAGTTTGGCTGGGCGAAGCAGGAGCTGAACCGGGGCAGCATCGCGCCCGTGCAGGAAAATATCGGGGCGGTCCTGGCTGTTTATCAGGACGGCACGGACTGGCAGGCGGGCGATAGCGCGGTCCTGCATACGCCTTCTGGCGACAGGACCGTGACGGTCTCCGGGGTCCTGGCGTCGGTTTCGGCCGGGGCGGTCCATGGCGCGGACAGTACCATGATCTGTTCGGAACAGACCTTTGCCGCCCTGATGGGCGACACAGGGTACGCTGCGGTGGACGTTCAGCTTGCCCCCGCGGGCGGGGATGATACGGTCGCCGCCATACGGGAGCTCGTCCCGCCCGGCAGCACGGTGTCCGATAAGCGGATCACCAATGCCGAAGCCCAGAGTTCCTACTACACGGGCGCGGTCTTTATCTACGGGTTCCTTGTCATCATCGCGCTGATCACGGTGTTCAACATCTTCAACAGCATGAACGCCAGCGTGGCGTCCCGGACCCGGCAGTACGGCGTTATGCGTTCCATCGGGATGAGTGTCGGCCAGCTTGACAAAGTGATCGCGGCGGAGGCCTTCACCTACGCCCTGCTGGGCTGTGCGGCCGGCTGTGTGCTGGGGCTGCCGCTGAACAGGCTGGCGTTCCAGTTCCTGATCGCGGACAAATGGGGGACCCCCTGGCAGGTCCCCGCCGCGTCCCTTCTGTTGATCGTGGCCCTCTGCCTGGGTTCGGCCGCCCTCGCCATCCGCCGCCCCATGCGGCTGATCGGCCAGATGACGGTCGTGGATACGATCAAACAGCAGCAATAACACCCCGGCTAAACAAAGAGGCTTTTATGAAAACTTTGCATCTGCACAAACCGCACCTGCCCCGCGCGCAGGACCGCACGGCGCGGGGCCGTATTCCGCTGACGAAGGGAGGGACGCAGCGATGATGAAGCATTATCTCGATCTGGCCGCCCGGTCCGACCGGGTCCACCGGCGGCAGAGCCGCATGACCCGCCTGTGCATCGTGCTGGCGGTGTTCCTGGTGGCCGTCATGTTCGGTCTGGCGGATATGTACCTGCAGGGCATGGTCATCGAGACCCGCCGCCAGACCGCGCGTTTTGTGCGGCGGGAAGCCCTGCAGTGGTGCGTGACTGCCATCCCCGTGGGGCTGGGTCTGAGCGTGCTGGTCGTGTGGGCGCTGTGCGCCGTGATGCGGCATTTCAGCAGCGTGTGGTTCGGCTCCATCCCGCTGTTCGGCATCAGTTGGCTGAGCCTTGGCGCCGCCACCGTGCTGGGGCTCCTCACGGTACTGCTGGCGGCCCGCACCCCGGCGCGGCAGGCCGCGCGGGTCTCCCCGCTGGAGGCCGTCGCCGGTAATCCGGGGCAGGCGCGCCCTTTCCGGCATGCCGCCAACACCCGCCGCTGGCCGGTGGAGATCGCGCTCGGCGTCCATCATGCCCGGGCCGGCAAACGCAGCTATCTTTTGATGACCGGGGCGTTCGCCCTCTGCCTGACGCTGTTCCTCGGGTTCTGTACGCTGGTGCCTTTTATGAAAAACGCCTTTGCTCCCAAAGCCTGGACGCCGGACCTTTCCATCGTGAGCGAGACGAACACCTGCTCCATCGACCTGGCCCTGCTCGACGCCGTGGCTGCCGAGCCTTCGGTCCGCCGGGCGTTCGGCCGGATGTTCGCCTACGACCTGCCGCTGCAGACCGGCGGGCAGGCGCGGGCCTGCACGCTGATCTCGCTGGAGGAAACACAGTTCGGCTGGGCGCAGGAGCAGCTGGCGGAGGGGTCCGTAGAAGCGGCGTCCGCCGGGGACCAGGTGCTCTTTGTGGCCAACACCGACGCCCGCGTCGCCGTCGGGGAGCAGCTGACGCTGACCGTGAACGGTACGGAGCAGACGGTGACGGTAGGCGGCATCCTGACGGATCACCCGCTGGCCCGTACCGCAGGCACCGAAACGCTGTTCTGCTCCGAAAAGACGTTCACCCGGCTGACCGGCGAAAACGGGTACACGATTTTGGATGTGCAGTTCCGATCCAGTGCGGACGAACGCGACGTGGCCGCGGTGGAAGCCCTGTTCGGCGGCGGCGTTGCCTTTACCGGCG
>DSTMR04002__coassemble_1382_pt1 | contig 16162 bp, 14 predicted proteins | sample DSTMR04002__metabat2_low_PE_018 | metagenome-assembled genome bin DSTMR04002 | reverse complement strand
GACCTGCGACCTGACCCCCGATCTTGTGCAGGAAGCCGATATACATGTGCTGCCCATGACCTTCACGCTGGACGGCCGGGGCTACCAGAATTACCCCGACAACCGGGAGATGGCGCCCAAGGATTTCTACGACAAACTGCGCAGCGGCAGCATGTCCACCACCAGCCAGGTCACCATTGCCGATTTTGAAGACGCCTTCGCCCCGTTTCTGGAGCAGGGGCAGGACATCCTGTACCTGGCCTTTTCCAGCGGGCTTTCCGGCACCTTCCAGGCCAGCAAGATCGCCATCGAGAGCCTGTTGGAGCGTTTTCCCGAACGGCGCATCGTCAGCGTGGACAGCCTGCAGGCCAGCATGGGCGAAGGGCTGTTCGCCTATACCCTGGGCATGATGCGCCGGCAGGGCGCCGCCCTGGACGAAGCCGCCGCTTTTGCCCGCCAAAATGCGCTGCGCTTCTGCGCCTGGTTCACCGTCAACGACCTGATGTTCCTCAAGCGCGGCGGCCGCCTGAGCGGCGCCGCCGCCGTGGCGGGGACCCTGCTGGGCATCAAGCCGGTGCTGCATGTGGATGACGAAGGCCATCTGGTCGCCATGGAAAAAGTCCGCGGCCGCCGCGCCAGCCTGGACGCGCTGGTCAAGCACTTTGCCGCCAGCGCCGACAAGAATTACGCCGAGATGACGGTCTTCATCAGCCACGGCGACTGCCTGGAGGACGCCCGCTATGTGGCGGACAAGATCAAAACCTATGGCGTCAAGCGCCTCTGCATCGGCGACATCGGCCCCGTGATCGGCGCCCACAGCGGCCCCGGCACCGTCGCCCTGTTCTTCCTGGGCGGCCCCCGCTGATCTTCCGCACTGCCGGCTTTGCAGCGCCGGGCGGCTCCCCGTTCGCGGGCGGGCCGCCCGGTATTTTTTTGCGGCCGGAACGGCCTTTTCCCCCTCGCGTCCCCCGCCGCACTGCACCCGATGCACGGGGGCCTCGCTTGACGGTATTGCGGCGCCGGGTGTATCATATATCAATAAGAAGAGGCGGCGGGCCTGCTGCGGGCGCCCTTTGTTGTATGCCGCCGTTTTCCCCCGTGCCCGCCGGGGCTGCCAGAGAGGGGCGCTGCCATGCCGGACGCGATCGTACAGTTTATCCAGGTGACCAACCAGTGGGTGTGGTCCTGGCCCACCATCCTGCTGCTTCTGGGCACCCACCTGTTCCTGACCGTGCGCACCAAAGGCATCCAGCGCAAGCTGCCCACCATGATCCGCCTTTCGGTGACGAAGGACCCCGATGCCGAGGGGGAGGTCTCCCAGTTCGCCACGCTGACCACGGCGCTGGCCTCCACCATCGGCACCGGCAACATCATCGGCGTGGGCACCGCCATTGCGCTGGGCGGCCCCGGCGCGGTGCTCTGGTGCTGGCTGACCGGCATCCTCGGCATCGCCACCAAATATGCCGAGGCCCTGATCGCCGTCAAATACCGCGTCAAAACCAGGGACGGGCGCATGCAGGGCGGCGCCATGTACGCCCTGGAACGCGGCCTGCATATGAAATGGCTGGGCGTGGCCTTCGCGCTGTTCGGCACGCTGGCCTCCTTCGGCATCGGCTGCGCCACCCAGGTGAACGCCATCGCCACCGTGTGCAGCGCCAACCTGGGCGTGCCCGAATGGCTGGTGGGCGCGGTGGTGGCCGTACTGACGGCGCTGGTCATCTTCGGCGGCATCCAGACCATCTCCCGCGTGTGCGAAAAGCTGGTGCCCTTCATGGCCGCCTTCTATGTGCTGGGCTGCCTGGCCATCCTGGTGTACAACCGGGATTTCCTGTGGCAGACCGTGACCACCATCTGCCGCCTGGCCTTCACCCCCGGCGCGGCGGCGGGCGGCCTGACCGGCGGCGGCCTGCTGCTGGCCATGCGCTACGGGCTGGCGCGGGGGCTGTTCTCCAACGAATCGGGCATGGGCTCGGCCCCCATCGTGGCGGCGGCGGCCCAGACCCGCAACCCGGTGCGGCAGGCGCTGGTATCGGCCAGCGGTACTTTCTGGGACACCGTGGTGGTCTGCCTGATGACCGGGCTGGTGCTGGTGTCCAGCATCCTGAAAAACCCCGCCATCGACATGGGCAACATCACCGACGGCGGCATCCTGACCACGCTGGCCTTCGACCAGATCCCCCTGGTCGGGCCGGTGATCCTGGTGGTGGGCATCATCTCCTTCGCCTTCTCCACCGTGCTGGGCTGGTCCTACTACGGCGAGCGCTGCCTCGAATACCTGGCCGGGCGCAGGGCGCTGTTCCTCTACCGGGTACTCTATGTGGCGGTGGCCGCCCTGGCCCCGGTCGCCGCGCTGGATCTGGTGTGGACGGTGGCCGACACCCTCAATGCGCTGATGGCGATTCCCAACCTGATCGCCGTGCTGCTGCTTTCCGGCGTGGTGGTGCGGGAGACCGAGCGCTACCTGCCCGATCTGGACCGGAAATGCGAGGACCCCATCCCCACCGTAGACCGCTGAACCCGTATGTTTTCACGCTGCCCGCGCGGCGGCCCCTTTGGGCCGCCGCGCTTTTTTCATGGGACGGCGGGCGTTCCCTTTCCCCTGCCGCCGCCTTGTCGAAACGCACAAAGCCCCCCGGTCCTGTTTGTGGCATCTGTAGATTTTTCGTGAAAGCCGCTGCGCATTTCTTGCAGTTTTGGTGCGGCATGCTACAATATTTTTATACAACTTGCGCAAATTTGTTTTCTCCAAGGAATCGCGCAGAAAGGAACCTTGCTATGGGACAATACATCATGGCGCTGGACGCCGGGACGACTTCCAACCGGTGTATCCTGTTCGACAAACAGGGCCGCGTGTGCAGTGTGGCCCAAAAAGAGTTCACCCAGTATTTCCCCAAACCGGGCTGGGTGGAGCATGACGCCAACGAGATCTGGACCACCCAGCTGGGGGTGGCGCTGTCGGCCATGAACGCCATCGGCGCGTCGGCGTCGGACATTGCGGCCATCGGCATCACCAACCAGCGGGAGACCACCATCGTCTGGGACCGGGACACCGGCGAGCCGGTCTGCCGCGCCATCGTGTGGCAGTGCCGCCGCACCAGCGAACTCTGCGACCGGCTCAAGGCCCGGGGCCTGACCGAACTGTTCCGGCAGAAAACCGGGCTGGTCATCGACGCGTATTTCTCGGCCACCAAGCTGAAATGGATCCTGGACAACGTGGAGGGCGCGCGGGAGAAAGCCGAGGCCGGGCAGCTGCTGTTCGGCACCGTGGAGACCTGGCTGATCTGGAAGCTGACCTGCGGCAAGATCCACGTGACCGACTACTCCAACGCCAGCCGGACGATGCTGTTCAACATCCACACCCTGGACTGGGATGACGAGATCCTGAAGATCCTGGACATCCCCCGCTGCATGCTGCCCAGGCCGGTGCCCAACAGCGCGTTTTACGAGTATGCGGACCCCATGCACTTCGGCGGCGAGATCAAGATCGCCGGGGCGGCGGGCGACCAGCAGGCGGCGCTGTTCGGTCAGGCCTGCTTTGCCCCCGGCGAAGCCAAGAACACCTACGGCACCGGCGGCTTTTTGCTGATGAACACCGGGCACGAGCCGGTGATGAGCCGCAACGGCCTGGTCACCACGGTGGCCTGGGGCCTGGGCGGCCGGGTGACGTACGCGCTGGAAGGCTCCATCTTCGTGGCGGGGGCCGCCATCCAGTGGCTGCGGGACGAACTGAAGATCCTGGAAGAATCCCGGGATTCCGAGTACATGGCCCTGAAAGTGCCCGATACCAACGGCTGCTATGTGGTGCCCGCCTTCACCGGGCTGGGCGCGCCCCACTGGGACCAGTACGCCCGGGGCGCCATCGTGGGACTGACCCGGGGCTGCAACAAGAACCATATCATCCGCGCCACGCTGGACAGCCTGTGCTACCAGGTCAACGACGTGCTCAAAGCCATGGAAGCCGACGCCGGGGTGCGGCTGACGATGCTGAAAGTGGACGGCGGGGCTTCGGCCAACAACTACCTGCTGCAAGCCCAGGCCGACATCAGCGGCGCGCCGGTGGAGCGCCCCAGCTGCGTGGAGACCACCGCCATGGGCGCGGCCTACCTGGCCGGGCTGGCAGTGGGATACTGGGACAGCCCCGAAGAAGTGACCCGCAACCGCGCGGTGGACCGGGTATTCATGGCCCACATCAGCGAAGAGGAGCGCGCCCGGCGCATCCGCGGCTGGAACAAGGCCGTGCGCTGCGCCTACGGCTGGGCCCGCGAGGACGAGGAGGGAACGGTATGATCGACGTCATCATCATCGGCGCGGGGGTCAGCGGCTGCGCCGCCGCCCGGGAACTGAGCCGCTTCCGGGCGGACATTCTGGTACTGGACAAGGAGGAGGACGTCTGCTGCGGCACCAGCAAGGCCAACAGCGCCATCGTCCACGCCGGGTTCGACGCCCCCGCAGGCAGCCGCATGGCCGCCCTGAACGTGGCGGGAAGCCGCATGATGCCGGCCCTTGCCCAAGAACTGGATTTCGCTTACCAACAGTGCGGCAGCCTGGTGGTCTGCCTGAGCGATGAGGACCGTCCGGCACTGCAGAAACTCTATGAAAACGGTCTGGCCAACGGCGTGGAGGGGCTGCGCATCGTGGAGCGCGGCGAACTGCGCGCCCTGGAGCCGAACGTCTCCGACGAGGCGGTGGCTGCGCTGTGGGCCCCCACCGGCGGCATCGTCTGCCCCTTTGGCCTGACCTGCGCCTTTGCCGAGAACGCCGCCAAAAACGGCGTGCGCTTCCAGTTCGATACCGAGGTGCAGGCCGTGCGGCCCACCGCGGGCGGCTGGCGGGTGGAGACCAGCCGCGGCCCGCTGGAGGCGCGCTGCGTGGTCAACGCGGCGGGCGTGCATGCCGACGAACTGCACAACCAGGTCAGCGCCGACGCCATGACCATCGTGCCCCGCCGGGGGGATTACTTCCTGCTGGACCACACCGCCGGGGACCATGTGCGGCATACGGTGTTCCAGCTGCCGGGCAAGTACGGCAAAGGCGTGCTGGTGACCCCCACGGTCCACGGCAACCTGCTCATCGGCCCCACGGCCACCGACATCGACGACAAAGAGGACACCGCCACCACCGCCGCCGAACTGGACGAGGTGCGCGCCAAAGCAGGCAGGGCCGTAAAGGACCTGCCGCTGCGGCAGACCATCACCAGCTTTGCGGGGCTGCGCGCCCACGAACTGCGGCACGAGTTTTTCATCGGGGAAGCCGCCCCCGGCTTTGTGGACTGCGCGGGCATCGAATCCCCCGGCCTGTCGGCCAGCCCTGCCATCGGGCGGGAGGTCGCCGCCCTGGTGCAGAATATTTTGCATCTGCCGGAGGACCCCGGCTTCGACCCGCACCGCAGGGGCATCCTGGACCCCAAGACGCTGCCCTTCGAGGAGCGGGCCGCGCTGATCCGGGAACAGCCCGCCTACGGGCAGATCATCTGCCGGTGCGAGAGCATCACCGAAGGCGAGATCCTGGACGCCATCCACCGGGTGCCCGGCGCCCGCAGCCTGGACGGCGTCAAGCGGCGCACCCGTGCGGGCATGGGGCGCTGTCAGGCGGGTTTCTGCAGCCCCCGCGTGCTGGAGATCCTGGCCCGGGAACTGGGCGTCCCCCAGGCCGCCGTCACCAAGAGCGGCGGCGGTTCACAGCTGATCGTGGGCGTCAACAAGGACAGCCTGTAAGGAGGGCGGCAGGATGAAACAGATCGATCTTGTGATTTTGGGCGGCGGGCCCGCGGGCCTGGCCGCCGCCATCGCCGCGCGCAAAGCGGGCGTGCAGGACATTTTGATCCTGGAGCGCGACCGCGAACCGGGCGGCATACTGAACCAGTGCATCCACAACGGCTTCGGCCTGCACACCTTCCAAGAGGAACTGACCGGCCCCGAGTACGCGGCCCGTTTTGCGGACCAGGTGCGGGAACTGGGCATCCCCTGCAAGCTGAACACCATGGTGCTGGACCTGTCCGCCCGGCGGGTCGTGACCGCCGTCAACCGCACCGACGGGCTGTTCCAGCTGCAGGCCAAGGCCGTCGTTCTGGCCATGGGCTGCCGGGAACGCCCCCGGGGCGCGCTGAACATCCCCGGCACCCGGCCCGCCGGCATCTACACCGCGGGCACCGCCCAGCGGCTGGTGAACATGGAAGGCTGCCTGCCCGGACGGCGGGTGGTGATCCTGGGCTCCGGCGACATCGGGCTCATCATGGCCCGCCGCATGACGCTGGAGGGCGCGAAGGTCCTCTGCGTGGCGGAGCTGATGCCCTACTCCGGCGGGCTCAAGCGCAACATCGTGCAGTGCCTGGACGACTTCGGCATCCCGCTGAAACTCAGCCATACCGTGGTGGACATCAAAGGCAAAAAGCGGGTGGAGGGCGTTACCATCGCCCGGGTGGAAAACGGCAGGCCGGTACCCGGCAGCGAGGAATCCTATGACTGCGACACGCTGCTGCTTTCCTGCGGGCTTTTGCCGGAAAATGAACTGAGCCGCGCCGCCGGGGTGGAACTGAGCGCCGTGACCAACGGCCCGCTGGTGGACGAAAGCCTGCAGACCAGCCTGCCCGGCGTGTTCGCCGCGGGCAACGTGCTGCACGTCCACGACCTGGTGGACTATGTCTCGGAGGAAGCGGCCGCCGCCGGGGCGCACGCGGCCCGCTACATCCTGCAGGGCGGCGCCGAAGGCGGCGAGGCGCTGCCGGTCCGCGCGGCGGGCGGCGTGCGCTACACCGTCCCCACCGCCGTGCACCCGGCCCGGCTGGACGGCGCGCTGACGCTGCGCCTGCGGGTGGACAACGTGTACCGCGACAAGGCGCTGGCCGTCTACGCGGGGCAGACGTGCATCTGGCGGCGCAAACGCCCGGTGCTGGCCCCCGGCGAGATGGAGACCATCGTGCTGAAAGGCCCCGCGCTGGATAAGCTGACCGGCTGCGGCGGGCTGACCGTGACACTGGAGGAGGCGTGACGCCATGGAAAAACGTGAACTGACCTGCATCGGCTGCCCGCTGGGCTGCACCGTGCAGGTGACGCTGGAAAACGGGGCCGTAGTCTCGGTCACCGGCAACACCTGCCCCCGGGGCGACGCCTATGCCCGCAAGGAAGTCACCGCCCCCACCCGCATCGTGACCACCACGGTGCCGGTGCGCGGCGGCGTGCTGCCTGCGGTGAGCGTCAAGACCGCCGGGGACATCCCCAAAAACAAGATCTTTGACTGCGTGCGCGCCCTGAAAACCGTCACCGCCGACGCGCCGGTGGCCATCGGGCAGGTCATTCTGGCCGACGCGGCCGGGACCGGCGTGGACGTGATCGCCACCAAAGCGGTGGACGCCGTCTGACCGCCCGACGGCAGACCGGCAAGGGGCCGCCCCGTAAGGCAGCCCCTTTTTTGCGCCCCGGCGGCCGGCCGGGTGTTGAAACCCGTGCCCCGGGGTGGTATGATAAAAGAATACTTTTTCCGAAAGCGAGGGGCCTTACCCATGGACAAACCGACCACTCCGCTGCCCGTCTGCGAGATCATGGGCGTCCGCATCTCAGTCACCGATATGCCCCAAACCGTACGCTGCATCCGGGAGCATCTGGAAAGCTGGCGCGGGCGGTATATCTGCGTGTCCAACGTCCACACCACCGTGACCGCCTACGGCGACCCGGCCTACCGGGACGTCCAGAACGGCGCGGTGCTGGCCCTGCCGGACGGGGGGCCGCTCTCCCGCTACAGCCGCCGCAAAGGCTTTGCCGAAGCGCAGCGCGTGACCGGGCCGGACTTGATGCAGCAGATGCTGCGCGCCGGCGGCGAAACGCCGTACCGCCATTATTTCTACGGCTCCACCCCCGAAACGCTGGCCCTGCTGCGGCGGAAGATCGAGCAGGCATACCCCGGCGCCGTCATCGCGGGGATGGAGTCGCCGCCCTTCCGCCCCCTCACCCCGGAGGAGGACGCCGCCGCCGTGGCGCGCATCAACGCCGCCCGCCCCGACTTTGTCTGGGTGGGGCTGGGCGCGCCCAAGCAGGAATTCTGGATGGCCCGCCACCAGGGAGCCGTGCGGGCGCTGATGATCGGCGTGGGGGCCGCCTTCGACTACGAGGCCGGCAACATCCGCCGCGCCCCGGCCTGGATGCAGCGGTGCAGCCTGGAATGGCTCTACCGGCTGCTGCAGGACCCCCGGCGGCTGTTCAAACGCTATTTTGTGACCAACACCCGTTTCCTGTGGTGGGTGCTGCGCCACTGACACAAAAAACCGGGACGTCCCGCAGGACGCCCCGGTTTTGTATGTTAACGGTCAGTCTTCCTCAACAAAGGAATCTTTGCCCAGGCCGCAGGTCGGGCAGACCCAATCTTCGGGCACTTCCTCCCAGGGGGTGCCGGGCGCTACGCCGTTGTCGGGATCGCCGAGGGCGGGGTCATACACATAGCCGCAGGGGCAGACATACTTTTTCATAAGAAACGCTCCTTTTTTCAGTAAAATATCAGGCTTTCCACAGGCCGTGCAGGTTGCAGTAGGCGTAGACCGCCTCCACCGCATCGCCTTCCGTCAGGGCGAAATCAGCCGCCGGGGCCTCGCCGGGCTTCAGGTACTTGATCTGGCTGCCCTGCCTGGTCTGCAGCGAGATCCAGGTGATGAAATGCTCTTCCAGCATGGGGTGATCCACGCTGCCCACCTTCACGTGGACGGTATTGCCCTCCACCGTGTAGACGGGGATGTGCTTCTCGTGGGCGGCTTCCACCGTGCCGGGCACCAGCGGGGTCATTTTCTGGCCGCAGCAGAACACGGGCACGCCCTTGTCCTGCACCATGGTGACGATGTTGCCGCAGTGCTCACAGATGAAATACTTTTGCTCCATAGTTTGCCTCCTTATAAATCACAGGTTACTGCGTTGAAACTTTGGTTAGCTGCGGGAAGGCTGCGCCTTCCTTACCTCTGGCTCCATTATATCATACTATTTTACTTTGTAAAGGGCTTTTTAAGAATTATTATTATTTTCCAGCAGAAACCCTGGCTTCATCCGCATTGACGCCCCCGGAGGGGGCGCGTATAATAGGGAAGGCCGCGGCGGGTCCCGCCCGCGCTGCCGCACACTTTCTGCAAAGAGAGGTCCGATACCGATGAGTCTGGCATATCGTTTGGGCACCGTCGCCTTCATCATGGCCATGATGGCGCTGGCGCTGTACATCCTGACGGCGGGCATCCTGGGCCGCAAGATCCACGGGAAGTCCCTGGGCATTTTTTTCATCTGCGGGGAGGCGGTCCAATGGTCCGCGATGCTCCTGTACCTTCTGTACACCGCAGTGACCGGGCAGGAAGATATGCCCTCCGCCGTCTTTGACACCGCCGGCTATCTGCTGCTGGCGCTGATTCTGGGCCTCATGATGGCCAGGGACCACCATATCCCGCTGCTGCACACCTTCACGGCGGCGGTGCTGTGCACCTTCGTTGTCAACACCGCCAACAACACCATGGTATATGTGGTGGAAGAGTATTCGCCGCTGTTCGACCGCCAGCACTTCCTGGCCTTTGTGCGGCTGGACGTTCCCTATATGCTGACCGTGGGCGTTGCCCTGCTGGTGGCGGCCATTTTAAAGCGTTCCGGCTTTTACCGCCACTTCAGCGCCCTGTTCCGCAGCCGGGGCCGGGGCGCCCTGACGCTGGCGGTCTGCCTTGCGCTCATGCTCATCATGCCCCTGCAGCAGCTTGTGCTCCCGGAACTCACCCCGGACGCCGGCTACGCCACTTTCTTCTTCGCCCTCATTGTGGCGGGCGTGTTCCTGCTTCAGTTCGCCGCCATGTACACCGCCGGACAGGACCGTATCAGGGCCCAGGAGGAGACCATCCTGCAGCAGCAGGCCCACATGGCGCTGCTGGAGGAACTGCAGCAGGAGATCCGCGCGTTCCGCCATGACTTCACCAACCTTTTCTCCGGCCTGACGCTGCAGGCGCAGGAGGGCGACCTGCAGGGCATCCAGGACTTTATGCGGCGCACCAGCAGCTATTTTGACGAGAAACTGGGCGCCGAGATCGCCCAGATGGACGGGCTGAACAACATCCGCCTTTACCCGCTGCGCAGCCTGCTGGCCACAAAGCTGGCCAAAATGCGGCAGCGGCGCATCCAGGGCACGCTGGAAGCCCTGGCCCCGGTAGAGCGCGCCCTGGCCATGGACACCGACGACCTGCTGCGGGCACTGGGCATCCTGCTGGACAACGCCATCGAGGCCGCCCCCGAGACCGGCGGCCAGGTGCGGGTGGTGCTTTTACAGGAGGAAAAGGAACTGTACCTGGCGGTAGCCAACAATTACGCCCAGGCCCCCGACCTTCCGGCCCTGACCCGGAAAGGCTACACCACCAAAGGCGCCGGCCACGGTACGGGGCTGGCCAGCTACCGGCGCATCGTGGCCCGCTGCCGTGGCTGCGCGGCCCGCACCTACCTCAAAGACGGGATGTTCGTGCAGGAACTGCACATTCCGGCCGCGTGAGCCGGGAAGGAGACGCGCTTATGATACCAGTCTACATCTGTGACGATGAAGCGCCCATCCGGCAAAAGCTGGAGCAGATCGTCCGCGGCCAGATCCTGATCCTTGACAGCGACATGGGCCCCGTGCGGGCGCTGGATACCCCCGACGGGCTGCTGCAGGCGCAGCGCGAGGCCCCGGTGCCCGCCATCTACTTTCTGGACATCGACTTTCCCGGCAGGATGAGCGGCCTGGAACTGGCGCAGAAGCTGCGGCACTATGACCCGCGGGGATTCATCGTGTTCATCACCGCGCATGACGACCTGGCGTTCGAGACCTTCCGCCTGCGGCTGGAAGCCCTTGATTACATCGTCAAAGGCGACCGCGCCGCCATGACCGGGCGCGTACAGCGCTGCCTGCAGAGCATCGTGGAGCGGATGCAGGCCCAGCGCCCCGGCCAGGGGAATTACTGCACGGTGAAGATCCTTGACACCGTGCGGCACATCCCGCTGGACAGCATCCTGTACCTGGAAGCGGTGGGGTTCCGCCACACGCTGCGGCTGCACCTGGACGATGAACTGCTGGAATTCAACAGCAGCCTGGACCGCTTTGCCGCCCAGCTGGGCGAGGGGTTCTGGCGCTGCCACCGCAGTTTTCTCGTCAACCGGGACCGCGTCCGGGCGGTGCATTTGAAGGAGCAGACGGTGGAACTGGACAACGGCGAGACCTGCCTTTTATCCCGCAAGGCGAAAAGCGAATACCGGGCCCCGTAACGCAGGCCCCGCGGCAATGCCCAGGCATTGCCGCGGGGCCTTTGCATTTGGCGAACCATTTCTGACCGTTGGCGAAAGAAAGGCGGCAGCGGCGGTTTTGTCTGCTATACTCGAACCATCGAAAGCAACCCACCGCAAACAAAACAAGGAGATGTCTGTTATGCCTGCCGAAAAATTTGTCACGGAGTTTGTCAAAGAAGCCGGTTTTGAGCCCATTGCCGACCGCGCCATCATCGTCACCTACGCCCCCGCCAACCTGAGCGGGAAGGTCGCCAAATTTTTTTCCAACGAATTCTTCGCCCTGCAGATGTGCCGGGGTTCGCTGGTGCTGCTGCCCTTCGGCCGCATGTCCCTGATGCTGAAAAAGGATGTGGCGCTGGAGATCCCCTACCATACCATCCGCAAGGTGGAGGTGAAAGAAGATCTGTTCAACTGGCGCATCGAACTGGACACCGACGAGGGGGTCATCGTCCTTTCCGCCCAGCAGAAGGAACTGAGCGAGTGGCGCACTTCCGGCACGCTTTCGGTGGGGATGAGCGGTTTTGGTTCCGGCCTTATGGGCTCCGGCCCGCTGAAGGTGGCCAACTGGCACCGCGCCAACCTGGACGCCACCCTGGCCGACCTGAAGGCCCTGCCCGGCAGGCAGGAGGTCCCCGCATGAGCGCGCCGGATGAGCGTCTGGCCGGATCGCCGCCCCGGGGCTGGCAGGCGCGCCGTTACACGCTGACCGCCGCCCAGACGTACGGCTGGGGCGCGCTCTGCGCGCTGCCCTTCCTGCTGCTGGCCGGCGGGACCTACCGGGTTTTCCTGCTGCCCCGCGCCGTGCTGCTGGATCACACCGGGCTGATCCTGCTGGTCGTCCTGGCCGTCAGCGTGCCGCTGCACGAAGCCCTGCACGGCCTGGGCTGGAAGCTGGCCGGGCGGCTGGGCCGGGGGCAGGTCCGCTTTCTGTTCCGCGGCGGGCTGCCCCTGTGCGCCTGCCGGGCCGTGCTGCCTGCCAAAGCCTACCTGGCCGGGACGCTGCTCCCCTTCCTTGTGCTGGGCGGCGGCAGTTTCCTGTTTTTGCTGCTCTGCCCCGGCACGGTTTCCGTGCTGGCCGCCCTGGTCAACCTGATGCTGCCGGGGGCCGACCTGGCCCTGGCCTGGCAGGTACTGCGCAGCGAAGCAGCTTTCATCGCCGACTGCCCCGACCAGGCCGGTTTCACGGCCCTGACCCCGCCGCCCCGCTGACGCCCCGCATCCCGTACTCGACTCGTTCCTCCTCGTGTGGTATACTAAAGTGTATCACCCCAAGGGGAGGATTTTGTATGGGCGAACAGACCCGGGCAGAGCGCCCGGTCAAACATATCTGCGTCGGCCTGCTGGCCCATGTGGACAGCGGCAAGACCACCCTGGCCGAGGGGCTGCTCTACCGCGCGGGGGCGCTGCGCAGGCTGGGGCGGGTGGACCACCGGGACGCCTTTCTGGACACCGACGCCCAGGAACGCGCGCGGGGCATCACGATCTTTGCCAAGCAGGCCGTGCTGACGCTGCCCGCGGCCGGCAGCGGGCCGGAGACCTGCATCACGCTGCTGGACACCCCCGGCCACGTGGACTTTTCCGCCGAGGCGGAGCGCGCGCTGCAGGTGCTGGACTACGCGGTGCTGGTCATCAGCGGCACCGACGGCGTGCAGGCCCACACCGAGACCCTGTGGAAGCTGCTGGCCCGCTACCGGGTGCCCACCTTTGTGTTCGTGAACAAGATGGACCTGCCGGGGGCCGACGCGGCGGTGCGCCTGCGGGAACTGCGGGGGCGGTTCGGGGACGGCTGCGTGGATTTTACCGGCGAACCCGACCCCGAAGCGCTGGCCCTGTGCAGCGAACCGCTGATGGAGGAAGTACTGGCCAACGGCGCGCCCGCGCCGGACACGCTGGCGGCGGCCATCGCCCGGCGGCAGGTGTTCCCCTGCTTTTTCGGCGCGGCGCTGCGGCTGGAGGGGCTGGACCGCCTGCTGGAAGCGCTGCAGGCGCTGACCCGCATGCCGCCGGTCTGGCCGGAGTTCGGCGCGCGGGTGTTCAAGATCAGCCAGGACGACGCCGGGACCCGGCTGACCTGGCTGAAAGTCACCGGCGGTACGCTGCCCGTGAAAGCCGTGCTGCCCGGCGGCGAGAAAGCCGATGCCCTGCGGCTGTACAACGGCAGCAAGTTCCGGCTGGTGAACGCCGCTGTTCCCGGCATGGTGGTGGCGGTGGCGGGCCCCGCCCGCACCCGGCCCGGGCAGGGCCTGGGCGCAGAGGCCGATGCCGAAGCCCCGCTGCTGGAGCCGGTGCTCAACTACCGGGCAAGCTGCCCCGGCGCCGATCCCCACACCCTGCTGAAAGCCCTGCAGACGCTGGAGGACGAAGATCCCCAGCTGCATGTGGCCTGGCGGGACGACCTGGCCGAAGTCCACGTGCAGCTGATGGGCGAGGTGCAGCTGGAGATCCTGCAGTCCATCCTGCAGAGCCGCTTCGGGCTGGCGGTGAGCTTTTCGGAGGGCGGCATCCTCTACAAAGAGACGCTCACCGCCGCGGTGGAGGGCATCGGCCATTACGAGCCGCTGCGCCACTACGCCGAAGTGCACCTGCTGCTGGAACCCGCCCCCCCGGGGCAGCGGCGTCCAGCTGGCCGCCGACTGCCCGCCCGACACGCTGGCCGAAAACTGGCAGCGGCTGGTGCTGACCCACCTGGCCGAGCGCACCCACCCCGGTGTGCTCACCGGCGCGCCGCTGACCGATGTGAAGATCACGCTGGCGGCAGGGCGGGCCCACCAGAAACACACCGAGGGCGGCGACTTCCGTCAGGCCACCTACCGCGCCGTGCGCCAGGGCCTGCGGACGGCGGCTGCCCGGGGGGCCGTGCAGCTGCTGGAACCCTGGTACGACTTTACGCTGGAACTGCCCGCCGGCGCTGTGGGCCGCGCCATGGCCGACGTCCAGCGGATGTGCGGCGCCTTTGACGCGCCAGAAACGCTGGGCGATACCGCCCGCCTGCGCGGCCGCCTGCCGGTGGCCACGGCCCGGGGCTATGCCCGGGAGGTGGCGGCCTACACCCACGGCCTGGGGCGCTGGAACGTGCTGCCCGCCGGGTACGACGCCTGCCATGACGCCGAAAGCGTTATAGCCGCCAGCGGCTACGACCCCGCCGCCGACGTGGAAAACCCAGCGGATTCGGTCTTTTGTTCCCACGGGGCCGGGTATACCGTGCCCTGGGACGAAGTGCCCGCCCGCGCCCATGTGGACAGCGGCCTGACCCGCCGCCTGAGCCCCGCCGGGCAGCCCCCGGAGGAGGACGCGGGCGCGCGCCGCCGCCGGGCCGAAGCCTACCGCGGCACGCTGGAACAGGACAAGGAACTGCTGGCGATCTTTGAGCGCACCTACGGCAAGATACGCCGCCGGGGCGAGAACGGCGCCGACGCCCAAAAGGCGGCCCGCGCCGCCCTGCACACCGTCCCCGCCCGCACGCCGCCCCGGCCCCAGCCCACGGGGCCGGACTACCTGCTGGTGGACGGCTACAACGTGATCTTTGCCTGGGACGAACTGCGCCGTCTGGCCGAGGGCAGCCTGGACGCGGCGCGCCGCCGCCTGATGGACATCCTGTGCAACTACGCCGGGTACCGCCGGTGCGTCCCCATCCTGGTGTTCGACGCTTACAAAGTCCGCGGCGGCGCACGGGAGGTGGAGCGCTACCACAACCTGTATGTGGTCTACACCCGCGAGGCCGAGACCGCCGACATGTACATCGAGCGGGCCACCCACGAACTGGCGAAGGAACGCCGCACCCGGGTGGTGAGCAGCGACGGCGCGGAGCAGGTCATCGTGCTGGGGCACGGGGCGCTGCGGGTTTCGGCCCGGGCCTTTGCGGAGGAAGTGGCCGCCGTCGAAGCCGAGATCCGCGCGTTTTTGCAGGGGTAAGGCGGCGGGGGTAAGGCGGGCCCTGCGAACCGAGATAAGCGACATACAGGCCGTAAACAGGCAATCCCGCAAGGTTTTGCGGCGGGGTCAAGACCCCGCCCTACAAACCGGCAGTAACGGTCGGTTTCCTTATAACCCCCTCACACCCGTCCCCTCCTACCGGGCCGCATACATGCGGCCCCTACGAACCGACCGGGGACGGCAGGCAAAATCATTTGGCGGTTGTTTCCGCCGCATTGTAGGGGCCGCATGTATGCGGCCCGCAAAAGGTTGCCCATACCGCCTGTTGGCAGGTTTGCCGGGTGGTTTCTTCTCCCCGCAAAACGTTGTCCACGCCCCACATAACGCAAAAAGCGGCTGTCCGCGGAAATTCCGCGGGCAGCCGCCCGTTTTTTGTCGTGCCGGGGTCTGTGCAAAAGCGCTCAGACAACGCCCTGGCTCATCATGGCGTTGGCGACCTTCAGGAAGCCCGCGATGTTGGCGCCGGCCACCAGGTTGCCCTTGCAGCCGTACTCTTCCGCGGCGGCCGCAGCGTTCTTGTAAATATTGACCATGATGTTGTGCAGGCGCTCGTCCACTTCCTCGAAGGACCAGCCCAGACGCAGGGAGTTCTGGCTCATCTCCAGGCCGGAGGTGGCCACGCCGCCCGCGTTGGACGCCTTGGCGGGCGCAAACAGCACGTTGTTGGCCTGCAGGCAGGCGATGGCCTCCGGGGTGGAGGGCATGTTGGCGCCTTCGGCCACCGCATAGCAGCCGTTGGCCACCAGCGCCTGCGCGCCTTCCAGCGGCAGTTCGTTCTGGGTGGCGCAGGGCAGGGCGATGTCGCAGGGGACGTTCCAGATGCCCTGGCTGCCCTCCACGTATTGGGCGGTGGGCACGTAGTCCAGGTAGGTCTTGATGCGGGCGCGCTTGACCTCCTTGATCTCCTGCATGACTTTGTAGTCGATGCCGTTCTCGTCCACGATGTAACCGTTGGAATCGCTCATGGCGATGACCTTGCCGCCCAGCTGGGT
>DSTMR04002__coassemble_1363_pt1 | contig 16338 bp, 15 predicted proteins | sample DSTMR04002__metabat2_low_PE_018 | metagenome-assembled genome bin DSTMR04002 | reverse complement strand
AAGCCGTATTCTTCCTGCAGCTTTTTCACCGCGGGCTCGCAATCCTCAATGAAGGTGGGGGCGTAAACGCTCTGGCCGTTGTGAGCCTTCTTGTAGTCCTCCACGATCTCGGTCAGCTTGGCCCAGCCTTCGTCAGCCCTGGCCTGGTCCATATCTTTGGGGAAGTCGATGATAAATTCGCGGTGTTTGGGAATGCGTGCTTTCATGATGTTCACTCCTGGTCGTTGTTGTTGTCCTTCCCGCTTTCCTGTAAGAAAGCGGACAAAGAACTTTTATTCAAAATCGCACATCCGTGCGATTTTATTTGGAATTTCTTTGGTTCTTTCTTTGTAAAGAAAGAACATTTTATACAATTCGGAAACATTCGCGCGCATTGGCGGCGGTCAGGTCCAGCACCGCCTGGGGCTCCATCTGCCAGATCCCGGCGATGTAATCCGCCACATGGGCGATGTTGCGGCTGTCGTTGCGGCGGCCCCGCACCGGCTCCGGCGCCATGTAGGGGCAGTCGGTTTCCAGCACCGCCCACCGGGGTTCGATGGCGGCCAGCACCCGGGCGGCCCGCTTGGCCCCCTTGTAGGTCACGGCCCCACCGAAGCCCAGGTACATCCCCTGGCCGGTGAGCCAGACCGCATCCTCGGCGCTGCCGCTGTAACAGTGCAGCACGCCCCGGGGCTTGTACCGGCGCAGCAGTTCGTACATCTCGGCGTGGGCCTCCCGGTCGTGGACCGATACCGGCAAGTCCAGTTCCGCCGCCAGCTGCAGCTGGGCCTCAAACAGTTCCAGCTGTTCCTGCCGGGGCACCGGCCAGTGATGGTCCAGCCCGATCTCCCCCACGGCCACCACCCGGCCGTCCTCATACAGCGGGCGCATGGCCCGCAGTTCGGCGCGCCAGTCGCCGTGGTAGACGGCCACCGTGGCGGCGTCCTCCTCGATGATGCTTTCGGGGTGGATGCCCAGCGCCGCATACACAAAAGGCTGGCTGCGGGCCAGTTCCAGCACGCGGGGCGCGTCCCCCGAATGGGTCGCACATTCCAGCACGCCGGCCACCCCGCCGGCGGGCAGTGCCGCCATCAGTTCGCCGCGGTCGGCGTCGAACTGTCGGGAACAGTAATGGGCGTGGGTATCAAAAATATTCTGCATCATTCACTCCGTTTGGGCGCGCGGTTTACCAGCACGATGCCCGCGCAGACCAGCGCCAGCGCCGCCAGGTAGTTCCACTTGAACAGCGGTTCGCCGTTGAGCACCGCCGACAGCAGCACGTTGACCACCGGGATGACCAGCCCGAACACGCTGATGCGTGAGACCGGGTTGTTTTTCATCAGCAGCGCCCACAGCACATAGCCCACAGCCGAGATCAGCGCCAGGATCAGCAGCACCGGCACCGCGCCCATGCTCTGGGGGTGCAGGCTGCCGCCCATGGCGAAGCCCAGCACCGCGAGCACCAGGCCGCCCACCCCCAGGTTGAGGCAGGTGACCGAAAAACTGTTGACGCGGCGCGTCACCGCCTTGTTCCACGGCCCCGAACTGGCAAACACCGCGGAGGCCAGCAGCATGCAGGCGATGCCCGCCGGGCTGCCGCCCGCGCCGTCGCCCAGCGTGACCACCAGCACGCCGCCAAACCCCAGCACGCAGCCCAGGGCTTTGGGCAGCGTCATGCGGTCAGCCTTGCCGTAGAGGAAATGGGCCAGAATGACGCCCATAAAACTCTGGGTGCTGTTGAGGATGCCGCCCAGCGCGCCGGTGAGCAGCGCCACGGCGTTGTAGTAGAAAAAATACTGGGTGGAGGTCTGCCACAGCCCCAGGGCGCAGCAGGCAGCCAGGTCGCGGCCGCGGGGCATGGGCAGCGGCCGCCGCTCCAGCAGCAGGCCGAACAGCCACACCAGCACAGCACCCAGCATGAAGCGGACGCCCGCAAAGCAGAGGATCGAGGGGGTGTCCGCCGCGTCGATGGCGAACAGGCGGTAGCCCATCTTGATAAAGGGGAAGGCCGACCCCCACATGGCGTTGCAGAGAATGGCCATCACCACCGCCACCGCCGGGACGGCGAAAAAGGCGTCGATGCGCGACGGCGCAGCCTGCTGTGCCGGGGTAGTGTTCATTTTGGCTGTCTCCTTTGGGGGCCCCGTTCCCGCGGCTGTGCGCGGGCCGGGCGTTGCTTAGTGGATGCGCGCACCGGCGGGCACGTTGTCCGGGTAGAAGGCCACGGCGCAGCCGCCCTGGGTATCGGTGTCGGCGGCGACGATCATGCCCTCGCTGACGTACTTGCCCTTCATCATCGGGCGGGGGGCCAGGTTGGCCACGATGCCCACCTTCTTGCCGATCAGGTCCTCCGGCGCGAACCACTTGGCAATGCCGGAGAGGATGCAGCGCTCCCGCTCGCCGTCAAAGACGGTCAGGTGCAGCAGCTTCTTGCTCTCCTTCATGCGCTCGCAGGCGCGGATCTCGGCCACCCGCAGTTCCACCTTGCAGAAATCGTCAAAGCTGATCTCGGCTTCATGTTCGCCGATCAGTTCGGCGCCGGCCGCCGGGGCCTCGGCTTTTTCCGCCGGGGCAGCCTGGGCTGCGGCAGTTTCCGCCGCCGCTTTGCGCTTGGCGTCCTCGGCTTCCAGGTACGCGATCTCCGCCTTCACGTCGATACGCGGGAAGAGGGCCTCGCCCTTGTGGACGGTGTAACCGGCCCGCAGCTGGCCCAGGGTATCGGCCCGCAGCAGGGCGCTGAGTTCCCCGGCCTCCACGCCCAGCTGTTCGGCCATCTTGGGCGCGGTGTTGGGCAGGTAGGGCTGCAGCAGCGCGGCGGTCAGTTCCAGCGCGCTGCACAGGTTGTACAGCACCGCATTCAGGCGGGGCTTGTCCGCCTCGTTCTTGGCCAGCACCCAGGGGGCGGTCTCGTCGATATACTTGTTGGCCCGCTGCACCAGTTCAAAGATGTGGATCAGCGCAGTGGGCACATCCAGCGCCTCCATGGCGGCGTCCACCTTGCCGGGCAGGGCGTCCATCATGGGGGCCAGCGCCTCGTCGATGGGCGCCTTCGTCACGGCGCCGCCGAAGTATTTCTCGCACATGGCCACCGTGCGGGACAAAAGGTTGCCCAGGTCGTTGGCCAGGTCGGTGTTGATGCGGTTGATCAGCGCCTCGTTGGTGAAGGAACCGTCGTTGCCGAAGGGCACTTCCCGCAGCAGGAAGTAGCGCACGGCGTCCACGCCGTAGCGGTCGCACAGCTGCACCGGGTCCACCACGTTGCCCTTGCTCTTGCTCATCTTGCCGCCGCCCAGCAACAGCCAGCCGTGGCCGAACACCTTTTTGGGCAGGGGCAGGTCCAGCGCCATGAGCATGGCGGGCCAGATGATGGTGTGGAAACGCAAAATCTCCTTGCCCACCATATGCACGTCGGCGGGCCAGTATTTGTCGTAGTCGTGGTAGGCATCGTTGCCGTAGCCCAGCGCCGTGATATAGTTGGAGAGCGCGTCGATCCACACATAGATCGTATGCTTGGGATCGAAGGGCACCGGGATGCCCCAGGACACGCTGGTGCGGGAGACGCAGGTATCCTGCAGGCCCTGTTTGATGAAGGCGATCATCTCGTTCTTGCGACTGGCGGGCTGGATGAAGTCGGGGTGGTCCTCATACCACTGCAGCAGCCGGTCGGCGTACTTGCCGGTCTTGAAGAAGTAGGCTTCCTCCTCGGCCTCGTAGACGGGGCCGCCGCAGTCGGGGCAGCAGCCGTCCTTGAGCTGGGCCTCGGTCCAGAAACTCTCGCAGGGTTTGCAGTACATGCCCTTGTAGGTGCTCTTGTAGATGTCGCCCTTGTCGTGCAGGGCGGTGAAGATCTTCTGCACGCTCTGCACATGGTAATCGTCGGTGGTGCGGATGAAGCGGTCATAGCTGACGTCCATGGTCTGCCACAGGTCCTTGACGGTGGCCACGATCTCGTCCACGTACTGTTTCGGGGTCACGCCCTTGGCGGCGGCCTTGTCCTGGATCTTCTGGCCGTGCTCGTCGGTGCCGGTCAGGAACAGCACGTCCTCGCCCTTGGCGCGGTGGTAGCGGGCCAGCGCGTCGCAGGCCACGGTGGTGTAGCTGTGGCCGATGTGCAGCTTGTCGCTGGGATAGTAGATGGGGGTGGTGATGTAAAACTTCTTGTTTTCCATTGCAGGGACATCCCTTTCCTTCAGATTCTTAATGGCTGGCGGTTTCGGCTGCCCGGCACATTCGGAAACCGGGCCGGCGGCAGCCGGGGCCGGTGTTCATGGCCGTCCTCCCGTCCCGCCGTCAAAACCAACGGGCGTTATACCGCAGGCCAGCAGGGCATGGCGGCAGAGCACCTCGGTGCTGTCGATGAAAAAGCGGTCCAGATGTTCGTCCCGCTTGACCAGGCTCAGTTCGGTGCACCCCAGCACGGCCCGGTCGCAGCCCTGGGCTTTCAGGTCCGCCACGGCGGCGGCGAATTTCTGCATGTCCGCGCGGCGGCCCTGTTTGATGTCGTCATAGATCACCGACATGACCCCCCGCTGGTCTTCCGCCGCAGGGACCGCCCAGCCCACGCCCGCTTCCTCACAGGCCAGCTGGTAGGTGCGGGCGGCCAGGGTGCCGTCGGTGGCCAGGATGCCCAGCCGGGTGCAGCCCGCGGCTTTGGCGTCCGCCACCGTCAGCCGGGGCATATTGAGCACCGGCACCGGCAGCGCCCGGGCCAGACGGTCGTAGAAATAGTGGGCCGTGTTGCAGGGGATGGCCAGCACCGTGGCGCCGTAGGCCACCAGGCTGCGGCCGTCCTGTTCCATGACGGCGAAGGGGTCCTCGTCGCTTTGGCCCAGGATGAAGGCCGTGCGGTCCGGCGTGGACGCCCGGGAGGAGATGACCAGGTCCAGGTGATCCTGGTCCCGGGACGCGGGGGTATGCTCGGTCAGCATCTGGTACAGGTAACAGCTGGCCGCCGGGCCTAAGCCCCCCAGGATGCCCAGCACCGGTTTTTTCGGCGTTTCCTGCGGCATGCGCGCTCCCCCCTGTCCGCCGTGTGATACTGTATATTATAAGCCGCGCCGCGGGATTATGCAAGTGCCGCGCCGCATAAAGAACGGGCAGCCCCGCAGGGCTGCCCGTTGCTTATTTGGCGTATTCGGTAGCGCGGCTCTCGCGGATGACGCTGACCTTGATCTGGCCGGGATAATCCAGCTCGCTCTCGATCTTTTTCGCCACATTGCGCGCCAGCAGGACCACCTGGTCGTCGCTGACCTTGTCCGGCTGGACGAGGATGCGCACCTCGCGGCCCGCCTGGACGGCGTAGGAGCTTTCCACCCCTTCAAAGCCGTTGCAGAGGGCTTCCAGCGTTTCCAGGCGCTTGATATAGCTCTCCATATTCTCGCGGCGGGCGCCGGGGCGGGCGGCCGAGATCGCGTCGGCGGCCATGATGATGAACGCCAGCGTGGTCTTGGGCTCCACGTCGCCGTGGTGGGCCTCCACCGCATGCACGATCTGCGGATTCTCGCGGTATTTCTTGCAGATGTCCACGCCGATCTGCACGTGGCTGCCCTCGATCTCATGATCCAGCGCCTTGCCGATGTCATGCAGCAGGCCGGCGCGGCGGGCCTGCTGGACGTTGACGCCCAGTTCCCCGGCCATGAGCCCGGCCAGCCAGGCCACCTCGATGGAGTGGTTGAGCACGTTCTGGCCGAAGCTGGTGCGGTATTTCAGGCGGCCGATCAGCTTGACCAGATCGGGGTGCAGGCTGTGGATGCCCAGTTCCATGACGGCCTTCTCGCCCTCGCGCTTCATCTGGATCTCCAGTTCGCGGCGGCACTTTTCCACCGTTTCCTCGATGCGGGCCGGATGGATGCGGCCGTCGGCGATCAGGCGTTCCAGCGCCATACGGGCCACCTCGCGGCGGGTCTGGTCGAAGCTGGACAGGGTGATGGCTTCCGGCGTATCGTCGATGATGAGGTCGCAGCCGGTGGCCGTTTCCAGCGCGCGGATGTTGCGGCCCTCGCGGCCGATAATGCGGCCCTTCATCTCGTCGCTGGGCAGCGGCACCACGCTGACGGTGGCTTCGCTGGTGGCGTCGGCGGCGCAGCGGGCAATGGCCTGGCCGATGATGTCGCGGGCGATCTGGTCGCACTCATCCTTCATGTTGGCCTGGTATGCGCTGATCCGCATGGCCTTCTCGTGGGTCAGTTCGTCGTCCACCTGCTTGAGCAGCACGGCGCGGGCGTCCTCCTGGCTCATGGCGGCGATGGTCTCCAGCTTTTCGGTCTGGCGCAGTTTCAGCTGTTCCAGTTCATCCAGCCGGGCCTCCACGGTCTCGCTGCGGCGCTTGAGTTCTTCTTCCTTGCGTTCCAGGGCGGCGGTGCGCTTATCCAGCGCTTCTTCCTTCTGATCCATGCGGCGCTCCTGGCGGGAGACCTCGGCGCGGCGGTCCTTGATCTCCTTGTCGGCGTCGCTCTTGAGTTTGAAGGCTTCGTCCTTGGCTTCGATGATGGTTTCCTTGCGTTTCTGTTCGGCAGCCTTGATGGCATCGTTGACGATGCGTTTGGCTTCCTCCTCCGCCGAGCCGAGCTTGGCTTCCGCGGTGCGCTTACGGTTTTCCCCGCCAAGGTAAAAACACAGCGCCCCGACGATGGCGGCAACGACAAGGACCAGCACCACGACAACAATAGGTGGCATAGTCGGTTTCACTCCTTATTCCATAGATAGGAGGGCGCAGCACGACGGGACGCTTTTTTCCTGTATGCAGTTTTCTATAGCAAACAATGCGCGGCGGCACGGCGCAAAACGGCCCAAAAGGGCGCACTTGTACCATAGCGGCGCGAAAGAAACGAAGAAAAGCCTGAAAGCAGACGGTTGCACATGGGCGAAAAGCGGTGTCCCCGACGGGCGACACCCAACGGACCCTGCCGGCGATACGGCGGCGGTATCCCTTAAGTTCCTGTACTCCATTCTAGCTTTATTTTGGCTGATTGTCAAGAAATTGTTACAAAAACACGCCCTGCCTTATGCAGTTTTTCACAAGCGTCCTGTTTTTGTCAAAGCCAGGGGCTCCCCGCCGCTTTTGGCGCACAAACACAAGGACCCGCAGTTGCCTGCGGGTCCTTGTGCATAGAGGGGTGGGAAAGTATATAAAGGTCAGAAGATGTCGTGATTGATAACAGTTATTATTATAGCGACTTTCCTTAAATTGTCAAACGCGGCTCTTGTATTTTCTTTTTCAAAATATTATAATATGCGAGGATTCACTTAATTATTTTTAGTTTGTCTGCAAAAAATCGTACTTTTCCAACTTTGTCAGACCGCACAACGGCGCTTTTCTTCATTTTATTTTTTTGTGCGTATTATACAAATTCAAGCGAGGTTTTTGCTTTTATGGACGATCTGGATCGCAAAATCATCCATCTTCTGGCCGAAAATGCACGTATGCCCGTCAAAGACATCGCCCAGCGGGTGAATCTGACGAGTCCGGCGGTATCCAGCCGTATCCACCGGCTGGAACAGGAGGGCATCATCGGCGGGTACACCGTGGTGCTGCGCCGCCCCGACGCCCCCGCCCGGGTGGAGGCGCTGATCTCGGTGCTGGTAGATTCCGCCATGCGCGAGGATTTCCTCGCCATGATCGAGCGGGAGTCCCAGGTGCTGCAATGTTTCCGGGTGACGGGCAGTTATAATTTTATGGTAAAGGTCAGCTGTACCGACATCGACGCGCTGGAGCACCTGCTGACCAAAATGCAGAAACTGGGTTCCACCAACACGCAGATCATTCTCAACACCCAGCTGGACCGGAACCTGGCGCTGGAATAAGAAGGGAGTTGCCCTATGCGATATTGTAAGAACTGCGGCCTGCTGGCCCCTTTTGACGCCGCCTGCTGCCCCCAGTGCGGGGCCGCACTGCCGCCGGAACCGGCCGCCCCCGCGCAGCCGCCGCGGCAGGCCGCGCCCCAGTACGGCCGGGATGCGGCGGCGGACGACGCCGCGGTGCCCGCCCTTTCCTCCTGGGCCACGCTGGGCGCGCTGCTGCTGTTCGCCGTGCCGGTGGCCGGGTTCCTGTTCTCGCTGGCGTGGAGTTTCGGCTTTACCAAAAACCCGGCCCGCCGCCGTCTGGCCCAGGCGTACCTGATCCGCACGCTGCTCGTGGCTGTCGTGGCGGCGCTGCTGCTGTTCTGGGTGGCGGTCTCGTCGGTGCTGACACTGTCCGTGACCCCCTACCCCTATTATTGAACGCCCGGAAGGAGAAGCCATGAAAGCCTCTGTCATCATCCCCAACCTGAACGGCGCGGGCTGGCTGCGGGATTCCATAGAATCCATCTGGGCCCAGACCGAGCAGGACTTTGAACTGATCGTTATTGACAACGGTTCCACCGACGAAAGCCGGGAGATCGCGCGCAGCTACCGCGGCCGCGACCGCTACACCCTGATCGAGAACGACCGCAACACCGGCTTTTCCCACGCAGTGAACCAGGGCATCGCCATCGCCCGCGGCGAATACGTGGCGCTGTTCAACAACGACGCCTTCGCCGAGCCGGACTGGCTGGCCGAACTGTTGAAAGCCGCCGGGACCGACCCGAAAATTTTTGCGGTGTCCAGCCTGATGCTGCGCTACTATGAGCCCGAACTGGCCGACGACGCCGGAGATTATATGACCATCCTGGGGTTTGCCTGCAAGCGGGGCGACGGGCTGAAAGCCAGCCGCTACCAAAAGCCCTGCCGGGTCTTTTCGGCCTGCGGCGGCGCGGCGCTCTACCGCAGATCCATTCTGGATCAGATCGGCGTTTTTGACGAACTGTTTTTTGCCTACTATGAGGACGTGGATCTTTCCTGGCGGGCGAACAATTTCGGGTATAAAAACGTCTACTGCCCCACGGCCCGCTGCCGCCATATCTGCGGCGCTACCACCGGCGCGGTGCGCTACAACCCGTTCAAGAGCATCCAGAGCGGCCGCAACAGCATCCTGCTGCCCTACAAAAACCAGCCCGCCCTGATGCTGGCGGTGAATTTTCTCCCCATGGCGCTGGGCTATCTGCTCAAAGTGGTCATGTTCCGGCACCGGGGCTTCGGCAACGACTACGCCAAAGGCTACGCCGAGGCGAAAGCCGCGCTGCCCAGGGTGGACAAACCGAAATTTTACTGGCGCAACCTGCCCAACTACCTGTGGGTGGAGGGCAGCCTGATCGCCGGGCTGTTCCGCTACATCGTCTACCGCCTGCAGCGCGCGCTGAAGATCACCTGACGCGGGGCGGTTTTCCGTCCTTTCTTTACAAAGAAAGGACCAAAGAAATTCCAGAGAAAATCGCACCTGGTGCGATTTTGGGGAAGAAAAATAGCGTTCGTCCGGCTGTCATTCGCAGCCGGATTTTTTGCAGGGTACAAATTTATTTTTCGGCAGATTTTTTTGCGGAACGCAACCTTTGGGTGGGCGCAGCCGTATGGTAGATGAAGGGACCTTCCAACAAAGCAAGGGCAACGCCGCATAATTCCCGCCTAAGGATCGTGCGGCGCTGCCAAAGGAGTGATCGGAATGCAGTGGACTGTGGACGAGGTGTTCGCCCGCTATGGCGACCGCATCTTCGCGGCGGCGTTCAGTGTCTGCCGCAACCGGGCCGACGCCGACGACGTGGTGCAGGACACCCTGGTGCGCTACTGCACCCACCCCCGGGAATATGAGAGCGAGGACCACCTGAAAGCCTGGCTACTGCGGGTCGCCATCAACCGGGCGCGGGACCTTTCCACCTCCTTCTGGCGCAAACACACCGTCGCCTGGGAGGAGTACATGAACGACCTGGCCTTTGAGGAACCGCAGGATTCCCACCTGTTTGAAGCGGTGATGCGCCTGCCCGCCAAATACCGCGCGGTGCTGCACCTGTTCTATTACGAAGGCTACGCCGTGGCGGAGATCGCCCACATTCTGCACCGGCCCGCGGGCACTGTGAAAAGCCAGCTGAACCGTGGCCGGTCGCTCCTTAAAACCACATTGCAGGAGGAATGGAACGATGACGAATAAAGCGCGATACCAAAAGACCTTTGCCGTTCTGCACGCCTCCCGCGCAAGCCTTGAGGAGGTAAAGAGAATGCAAGCCAACCACACCTATCGTCCCGTGCGCGTCAAGCGGCTGGTGGCCGTATGCGCCGCCCTGGTCGCGATCTTCGCCCTGTCCGCCGTGGCCTATGCGGCCGACGTGGGGGGCATCCAGCGCACCATCCAGATCTGGCTCCACGGCGAACTGACCGACGCCGTGTTCCAGGTGGAGAACGGCAGCTACACGCTGGATATTCCCAACGAGGACGGCACCACCTCCCACCGCGCAGGCGGCGGCGTGGCCATCGACGCCTTTGGCGGCGAGCGCCCGCTGACCGAGGAGGAACTCCTGACGCAGTTGGACCACCCCGAAGTGGAATATAAGGACGACGGCACGGTGGTGGTCTACTACCGCGACCAGACGTTCGACATCACCGACCTGTTCGACGAGGACGGCGTCTGCTACCTGCAGTTGGAGGAGGACGGCCACCCGCTGTATATGACGGTGGAATACCAGCAGGGGTATTCCACCAGCACCCGCCGCTACCCCGCGCCCAGTGAGTTCAGCGCCGGCTGAAGCAAAACCGCCCTGTGGAGCGTTTCACAGGGCGGTTTGCTGTTTACGGGGCGGCGGGCACGTCCCCGGCGGCGATCAGCGGGCTTGCATACAGTTCCGAAGCGTCCGCACCGCGGTAGGTGACCTGATAGGCGGCTATGTCGATGCCCGCCGTATCCATGGCGGACTTGACCTGCTGGACAAACTCCCATGCAGCGGCTTGGGGATCGTCCGTTCCCTCTGGGATTTCCAAATCCAACGCCAGCGCCACCGGCGGTAGATTTCCCTTGTCGTAGGGCATATCCAGCGCGAAGGGCGGGTGGCCTTCGGCGGGGACGGCGGTATCACCGCTGCCGCCCACCACCATCCAGTAGCTGGTGTCCGCCGGGGTCTCCATCCCGGCGGCGGCCAGGGCGGCGGCCACGTCCTGCCGCAATTGCTGGCCCAGGCGTTCCCGGGTGTTGGCGAAGCTGCCCACATCCACCTCGTAGGTGTCCCAGGCGATCCGGCCCATGTTCACCCAGATATGGAACCGGGTGTCGGGGCTGGCGGTGGACTGGACCTCAAAGATATAGCGGTAGCCGTAACTTTGATCGGTGGCACGCAGGGTATAATCCAAGCCGGGGTAGGCCCCATCCACATAACGGGCGGCGATACGCCCGGAAAGATACCGGCTGACCGGCCCGCCAAAGCAATAGCCATAACCAAACAGCAGCGCCAGCACAATGGCGAACCCGCCTGCCGCTGCCGCGATGCGCTTGGCGCGGGTGCGGGGTTTGGGTGGGCGGGACTGCCGGGGTCTTGCAGGCAATTTCATCGCGGTTCCTCCTTTCCGAATGCGTAGGCAAACAGTTTGGCGGCCAGCGCCCCCAACAGGCAGAGGATGCTGTAGATAGCGGCGCACAGCAACGGGGCAACAATGTTCACATACCACCGTGGCCCGCCCACTCCCTGGAGCAGCGCATGCCACAGGAACCCCAGCACCCCTACCGCCAACGGCACCCAATACCAGCGGCGGCGCAGGAACAGCCAGCCCAGCGCCCCCACCACCGGCAAAATGACGATGCTGTATTCCAGCCGGTAGTGTGTGCCGAAAGCCCCCAGCCAGAAAGCTGCCAGCACCCCCAGCACCAGCGCGGCGCCTTGCAGCAGCCGCAGGCGGCGGTGGATCTTGGAAAGTACCCTGCCATCGTCCGGCGTCTGCGGCGGCGCCCCCGCCTGCCAGAAGGCCAGACAGTCCGGGCAGTGGGCGATGTGCTGCGCCACCAGCCGCACGCTGGCGTCGCTGGCCGCGCCGTCCTGCACCAGTGGGATCAGGTCGCGGCAGGCGTCGCAGGGCAGTTCGGGCAGGGGGTCCGCCGGGGCGGCGGGCGGTTCGGGCACAGTCTGCCCCGCTTCCGCGCCGTTCGGGGGTACTGCGCCGGGGGCGCGCGCCCCCTCCCACGTCATGGGGCGCGGGGCGTTTTCCAACTCTTGTTTCACAGGTAGCCCTCCTTTCGCAGCGTTTCCTTCAAAAACTGACGGGTGCGGTACTCGATGACGCGGGCCGACCCGGCGCGGATGCCGCAGCGGGCGGCGATCTCCTCATACGGCAGGCCCCCGGCCCGCAGCTGCACGATGGTCCGTTCCCGTTCGGGCAGGGCCGCCAGCAGTTCCGCCACCCGCCGGGCCAGTTGGCGGGCGTCCAGCGCGTCGCCCACATGGTCCTCCACATACAGCCCCAGCAGGTCGCTGTATTCCACCGTGGGGCGGCGCTTGCGCAGGGCCTGCAGCCAGAGGTTGCGGGCGATGCCAAAGAGCCAGGTCTTTTCCCCGCCTTCGCCCCGGAAACCGCCCGCCTTCTGGATGGCGGTGAGGAAGGTCTCGCTGAGCAGGTCCTCGGCCAGAGCCGGGTCGCGGCACAGGCTGCACAGGTAGCGGAACACATCGTCCCGGTAGCGGTGGTAGAGTTCCTCCACCCCCAGCATGGCGGCCGCCTCCTCTCTGCATCTGGTTTGCCTATAAATCACCAAAAGCGGGCTGTTGTTACACAAAAAGCAGAATTTTTTTGCGCGCGCAAACCCACCTATGCAAAAAGGCCCCCAAACGGGGGGCCTCAGACTGTCGAAAAAGGTTAAAAATCCGTTGCCAGCGGCGGACATGCGCCGACGCCGGCAACACATACAGGGAAATTTTACGGCAAATTGTGTATGAGGCCACAGGCCGATTGCGCGATTTGCCGTAAAATTTTGTCAAAGGGGAATCCAAAAGGGGAAACAGGAGCGTCAGGCTCCGCCGTGCGCGACTGTTGCCCCTTTTGGAGCTTGTCGAGTTTCTCGACAAGCTCAAGGCCCCCAAACGGGGGCCTTTCGGTATGTTGGTGTGAGAAGTGCGGCGGGGTCCGGCAGGCAGGAGACCGCCAGCCCGCGCAAGGCCACACGGCGGGGTCAAGACCCCGCCCTACAGAATCGCCGGGAGCGGGAGGTCTGACCGGGAACGCCGCGCCTGCCGGAAAACATGACCCCCTTGCCTTTACCGCCCGCGGCGGCGCAGGGCGCATACGCACGCGCACAGCCAGCTGATGGCCGCGGCGGCCAGCGCCGGGTAGAGCACCAGGCAGAACGCCTGATACCAGCTGGGCACGAAATACTCCCACGCGGCAGGCAGCGTGTCGGCCCCGTTGAGGGTGATGGCCGCCGGACTGAACGTCAGCCCCACGGTCTTGTTGGCGTCGGGGCTGCAGGGGTCCAGCCGCAGCGCCACGATGGAGGTGCGGGGCAGCGTGTAGAGATAGCGCCCGCCCCCCAGCGCCTGGGGAAAGACCCGGCGGTCCTGGCTGTACGGTTCCCCCACTTTGGTGGTGTAGTACAGGCACATCTCCCGCGCGTCGCCGTCAAACTCCACCGTGTAGCTGAGGGTGCGGACCGTCATATCGGACACATCCTCCAAGATCATCTGGGGGTCGCCGTCGGTGGTGGTCAGCGTGACCGAGTCCTCCAACACCGCCGTTTCCGGCGTGGCGGCAGTCTGGGTCAGGCCCGCCAGCTGCCAGTCGGAGAGGGGGATCCCGGCCTCATACAATGCGCCCGCGCGCCGCGCCAGGGCGTCGCCGCCCCAGTGGAGCGCCCCCTGCGCCAGCCAGAGCACCAGCGCCAGCAGGTAGCAGGTCAGGGGCAGCGCCCCCCGGCGGGAAAACCAGCGTTGCAGCTTTTTCACGAAGCGCTCACCTCCATTTCCACCGGGGCAAAGCCCGCGTCCGTCACACGGTAGAGCAGCGTGTCCCCGTCAAGGGCCGCCGCCAGGCCGTCGGTGAACAGGTCCTGATAACTTTCCACAAAAATATCGTCGATGGTCTGCAGATAGAGCACCGTGCAGCCGTTGCCCCGCACGATGGCGTCCAGTTCTTCGGCGGTGAAGCCGTGGTAGTAGGTGTTCTTGGGGCCTTCCTCGGTAGGACGGAGTTCCGGCAGACCCAGTTCCCCGCCGCCGCCGTCCATCTCGGCCACCACGCCGGAATAATCCACCAGGATGGGGTAGAAATCGAACACGGCGGAGAACCAGCGCTCGCCGTTATCGCCCTGGCTGACGAAGAACACCCGGTCCTCCTGCGTCAGATAGCTGCACACCAGATCGGCCTCGGCCCGGATGCCGCGCCGGTCGGCAAATTCACTGTCGGCAAAGCCCAGCACGCTGAGCTGGGGCAGCACCAGCTGGCCCTGCCGCAGCAGCATGGCAGCCGCCAGCGCCAGCACAGCCCCCTGTCCGGCCAGCCCCCAGCGGGGCGCATAGCGTGTGGAAACAAGGACCGCCGTGGGGCCGTGCGTTTGCTGCCGGACGACGATCTGCGGCAGCAGCGCCGCCGTCAGGCAGGCCAGCGCGATGAGGAACCAGCCGATGTAATAGCTGTAAATGTAACGGTTGTAGTCGGTGAGGATGGCCGTCTGGTCCGGCGTGAAGATGAACCCGTAGCTGAGGGCCAGCATCAGGTTGTAACCCGCGAAACAGAGGGTGGACAGCGCCGCCAGCGCCGCGATGCGCCCCCGCAGCTGCCAGCCCGCGGCCACCACAAAAGCCACCGCGAACACCGCCAGGATCAGCAGCACCACGTTGCGGCCCTGGCCGATCATGCTCAGTTTGCCGTCACTGGTCCAGAACTGGGCGCCCATATCGGCCATGGCCTGCAAAAACTGGGGCTGGCGCTCGGCAAAAAAGCCTTCCACCGGCAGGCCCAGCAGGATCTTGACGCCGTTGACGACCACGTCCGACAGAGCGGCAGAGGTCTCCCCCACGCCGCCGGAACTGCTGTTGCGGGCCACCAGCCAGCCCACATAGCGCACGTTCCACAGGTAGTACACCGCCATGGGCGCGGCGAAGCAGGCCGCCGCGAAGCCGGTGCGGCGCGCAAGCCCCTGTTTGAAGGGGCCGGCGCAGAAGAACCACACATCCACGGCAATGAGTCCCGCCGCCGCCAGACTCAGCACAAAGTCGTTGGCCTTGAGGTTGGCGGCCAGCGCCAGGATGGGCAGCACGGCCCATTTGGGGCCGTCCAGCTGCCGCAGGGCCAGCCACGCCGCCACCGCCCCGCCGAACACCAGCCCCGCAGGGACGTCGCCGTAAGAGGTCAGGTAGGTATCGGCCAGGTAGATGGTGTGGTTGTAGATGGTGAAGAAGAAGGGCGTACACCACAGCACGGCGGCCAGCGGCACCGCCGCCCGCCATTTTTTCCACGGCAGGGCGCTGAGCACCGCCGCAAAGCAGGCGAAATACAGCGCGTCGTAGGCAAGATAGATCTTCCAGTCCGCATAGCTGCCGAAGAACTGGAAGAAGTAGCTGATGAGCGGCAGGCCGGGGTTCTGGGTGACCGCCCAGGGCGTGCCCAGGGTGGCGGTGGAATACAGGCTGTTGTCCACCTTGGTGACCTTGACGGCGGTGGCCCACAGGTTCAGTTCGTCAAAGCCGGTGGCCAGCGGCTGCCGGAGGAAGAAATAGACCGCGAAGGCCAGCGTCAACGCCCAGAACACAACGCTGGCGGGGGTGAACAGCGCCCGCCAGTCAGGGCTTTGGCCTTTGCGCGGCCAGAAGGCCCACACGCCTGCCGCCAGGCACAGCGCGTAGACGCACCACCCCACCGCGTACAGCACGCCGGCCATGCCGGCCAGCGTGAACACGGCGGCGATGAGCGACAGCGCCGTGAGCGGGGCGAGCCCCGCCGGGACCCCGGCCTTGAGCGTGAGCGCGGCGCAGAGCAGAAACAGCGCCGCAGCCGCCGCCAGTACGCAGAGCAGTTCCATGGGTTTCTCCTTCCTGATGTTACACTTCCGGGCCGCTTTGCTCCCTGCGGAGGACGGCCTGCACCAGCCCCGCCGCAGCCGCCGCCAGCGCGGGGGCGAAAAGCAGCAGCAGCCACTGGCCGCCGTCCGGCACAAAGCGGTCATACCACGGCACGGCAGGGTTCAGTTCGATGCCGTGGAACAGCGTGGGCACGCCGCCTACGCTGTCGGGGTCGATGCGCAGGCCGCTGACCCGGCGCCCGCCCAAATCGAAGGTATATTCCCCCGCCCCGGTCACGCGGGCATAGACTTTCTGGGCTTCGCTGTAATCGGTCTGGCCAGGCAGCAGGTAGTACAGCGCCACGCCCCCCGGCGGCAGGCGGTGCCCGGCGTACAGCCGCACCGTTTCAATATAGCCTTCCCCCTGCCAGTAAATGCGGGGGTCGCTGTCGGTGGAAAGATACCACGCCGGGTCGTCGTCCGGCGGGGTCCACCACTGGTTGGAACTGTAGGGGGCGAAGCTCTCGGTCTGCAGTTCA
>DSTMR04002__coassemble_1283_pt1 | contig 17391 bp, 19 predicted proteins | sample DSTMR04002__metabat2_low_PE_018 | metagenome-assembled genome bin DSTMR04002 | reverse complement strand
GAACCACACCGGGCGCCAGATACATCTTTATGAGAACCACACAAAGGAAGAAAAATCGTCTTGAGCAGCTATATCAATACAACGACGCCGGAGCAGCACGCTCCTTATTTAGATATCCCCGATGATGTGATCGAATACCTGCATTATCTGGATTTTGTAAAGCTCCGTTCTCCGCGTACCGTCAATGGGTACTACCTGGATCTGCGGGGCTTTTTCCGTTATATGATGCAGCAGTGGGACCGGGTACCCGAAGGCGCCGCGCCCGAAGAAATAGATTTGACCCATATCACGACCCACGATATCGCCGGTATCACCAAACGGGATATTTTCGGCTATCTGGACTATGTGCGCAGCGTCCAAAACGGGCCCAAATCCCGCGCGCGCAAGCTGAGCGCTCTCAAAGGCTTTTTCGGGTATATGGTCACACAGGTCAATAAATTGTCCCAAAATCCCACAGAGGACATCAGCCTGGGAACACCCAAACCCGCGCTTCCCAAATACCTGACCCGGGAAGAAAGCCTCTCTTTGTTAAAAAATATACAAAGCGATTTCTATGAGCGCGATTTCTGTATCATCACATTGTTTCTTAACTGTGGCATGCGTTTGTCGGAGCTGGTTGGCATCGACTTGAGCGATTTCCGGGATGATACCATCCGCATTTTGGGCAAAGGCGGCAAAGAACGGCTGGTCTATCTGAACGACGCCTGCAAACAGGCGCTTGGCCACTATTGCAAAGCGCGCGCTTCCCTCCCCCACTTAAAAGACCGGCAGGCGCTGTTCGTTTCCAAAAAGACCGGGGCCAGACTGACGGCGCGCCGCGTGGAACAGATCGTGGAGCGGTGCTTGCAGAATGCCGGTTTGAGCGGCAGAGGGTTTTCGCCGCATAAGCTGCGGCATACGGCCGCCACCCTCATGTATCAGGGCGGCGTGGATATGCTGGCGCTCAAGGAGATCCTGGGGCACGAAAATGTATCCACGACCCAAATCTACACTCACATCAATCAACAGAAGCTGCGGGAGGCCGTCCAGGCATCCCCGCTGGCAAACCAGGGATACATTGGCCCCAGAACCTCACAGGAGGAATCGGGCAAGCAAGACGCACAGACCACTGCAGAAGACACTGAGTAAGCACGCCGCAAGGAAGGCCGTGCCGGCCCGCACGCTCAGACGGCGTGCCGCAGCACCAAGCTGGCCGCGCGGGGCGCCGCCCAGGAAAACATCTTGAAAAAGGCCGCGGCTCAGCACCAGGGCATGTCCTGAAAGCCAGAGGCCGATGAGCAGGACCGAAAGATCCGGCAGACAGGACAGCAGCCAATAGGTCACGATCCCTTTTGCTCCGGCTGCGCTTGCCACATTGGCGGCGCAAAACCCCAGGAAGCAGCCCCTGCCGACAAAAAGCAATGGCAGGAGCCCCTGCCCAAGCGAGGAAAAGCCGCACAAGACCACCAGCATCAGTTGTAAAAAGGCTGCTGCGATCTGGTCCGTAAAAACAGGAAGCCAGGCCGAAAATTGGGATATATCCAGATAATAGGCCGCCAGCTGTTGCCCCCAGGGAGTATCCCCTCCGCGCCCCAGTTCCATTCCGGGCAGGTACCCTGCCAGAAAGGCTGCGGCACACAACAGAACCCAGCCGCCGCAGGAGTTTTCGCGGGCGGTCCGCACACCTGCTCGCCGAATCCATCTTTTTCCACGCAACTGCGGATTCTTTTTGCGCGGATCTTGCTGTGCGGTACGCATCAGCGTGCCGCGCGCAGCGCGGCGGCAGATCCCCCCAGCACCCCGCCCAGCACTAAGGCGATCGGGAGCATCACATCGCTGCCGGGATCGGCCATTCCGCCATTACGCAGCAACACCGCAGCCAGCTGGCAGGCAGCATAAAAAGCGCCGCAGGCAAGGCCGCACAGCAACATCCTGCTGCCGGTCTGGCGTGCCAGGACATAGCCGGAGCATGCCGCTCCCGCAGAAGCAGCCAGACATGCCAACGGACGCACCAGCGCCAGCGGCAACGGCGTATTGGCCAGCAGCAAGGCAAACAGTGCCAGCAGCGCAGCACACAGCGCGACCCCGGCAGCAAAAGAAAGCGTGCAGGCTTTGACAGCCCGCGAAGCGGGGGTGTTCGCCGGTCTTTTTCCCGCATTCGCTCTACGCCGTTTTGCAACTGCGCGGTTAGGTTTCGCCTTCACTTTATCAGACATATAAAACGCCCCCTTGCACAGTAAAAACTATGCAAAGGGGCGTCGTGCTATACTTGATCGGGGTTTACTTCTTGGAAGAAGCGTTCTTGCTGTCCCCCATGTCCAGCTTTTCCACACTGGAAATAGCGGTGCGGCGGAAGCGGATCTTGGTGCGGTCGCTGCCGGTCTCGACTACAATGGTGTCGTCCTTGTCGCTGATGGCAAAAACGATACCGACAATACCGCCGATGGTCGTGACCTTGTCGCCGATCTCAATAGAACTGCGCATGGCGGCGTCTTTCTTGTCCTGGCGTTTCTGCGGCAGGTAGACCACCAGGAACAGCACCAGAATGATGAGGATCATCGGCAGCAGGCTGACGATCAGTTCCATCGTGCTGGCAGACGTCTCCGTGCTCAAAAACTGAATCATAGTGGGTATTCTCCTTAATTTTAGCAAATTTTCTTTATTATATCGAATTTAGGCGCAGAACGCAAGCATTTCCCCGAAATTCAGTCTCGCCCCTGCGGACAAAACCGTGGGGTGATCAGATGCGCGTGTCCAGACGGCGGACATAGGTATCATGGAATTGCTGGAAGGTCCCGCTATCCAGCGCGTCCCGGATGCGCTCCATCAGGCGGTTGTAGAAATACAGGTTGTGCATGACGGCCAGCCGCATGCCCAACATCTCGTCCGCTTTCTGCAGATGACGGATGTATGCGCGGGAGAAGTTGCGGCATACCGGGCAATCGCACTGCGGGTCGATGGGGGATTCATCCCGCTCGTATTTCAGATTCTTGATATTGATGACGCCGTCCCAGGTAAAAAGGTGCCCGTGACGGGCATTGCGGCTGGGCATGACGCAGTCGAACAGGTCCACGCCGCGGTAAACGGCTTCAATGATATTGCCGGGCGTGCCGACTCCCATCAGATAGCGGATCTTGTCTTTCGGCGCAAAGGGTTCCACGGCAGAAATGATCTCATACATCACTTCAGCCGGTTCGCCCACTGCCAGGCCGCCGATGGCATACCCATCCAGGTCGTACTCAGCGATCTGCTTCATATGCTCAACGCGCAGATCCCGGAAGGTACAGCCCTGGTTGATGCCAAACAGCAGCTGATCCGGGTTGACCGCCTTCCCCTCGTGTTTCAGGCGCGCCATTTCCTGCTTGCAGCGCAGCAGCCAGCGGGCCGTCCGCGCGCAGCTGTTTTTGGCATACTCATAGGTGGCCGGGTTCTCCACACATTCGTCAAAGGCCATGGCGATGGTGGAGCCCAGGTTTGCCTGGATCTGCATGCTCTGCTCCGGCCCCATAAAAATGCGGTGCCCATCCAGGTGGGAGTTGAACGTGACGCCTTCTTCCGTGATCTGGCGGAGCTTGGCCAGACTGAACACCTGGAACCCGCCGCTGTCGGTCAGGATGGGTCCGTCCCAGCGGGTGAACCTGTGCAGTCCGCCCATCCGGGCTACGACCTGGTCCCCCGGGCGCAGGTGCAGATGGTAGGTATTGCACAGCATGACCTGCGCGCGGATCTCCTTGAGGTCCAGCGCGGAAAGGCCGCCCTTGATGGCCGCGGCCGTCGCCACATTCTGGAACGCAGGCGTCTGCACGGTTCCATGGACCGTTGTGAACTCACCGCGCCGCGCGGCGCCCTCCTGTTTGATAAGACGGTATGGCATGTATCTCTTCTCCGTATTCCGTATTTGTCCGGCCCCGGCACGGGCGCCCCGTGCGTGGCCGCGCTGTTCGTCGAATATTATAAAAGAAAGTATCGCGGCCCGTCAACGCCCCGTTCACTGGATCAGCATGGCGTCGCCAAAGCTGAAGAAACGGTAGCGTTCCTCCACCGCCACCCGGTAGGCCGCCATCGTCTTTTCGTAGCCGTAGAAGGCCGAAATCAGCATGATAAGTGTGCTTTCCGGCAGGTGGAAGTTGGTGATGAGCCCGTCGATGGCGTGCAGTTCCACACCCGGATAAATGAAAATATCCGTGTTGCCGCTGCACGGTATGATCTTGCCGTATCGGGCCCATACGGCTTCCAACGTGCGGCAGCTGGTGGTTCCCACGGCGATGACCCGGTGACCGGCGGCCCGTGTGGCGTTGATGAGGTCGGCGGTTTCCTGGCTCACGGAATACCATTCGCTGTGCATCTGGTGGTCCTCGATGTCATCCTCGCTGACCGGGCGGAAGGTGCCGAGCCCCACATGCAGCGTCACTTCGGCAATATTGACCCCGCCCGCCCGCAGCGTATCCATCAGTTCCGGCGTAAAATGCAGGCCCGCCGTGGGCGCAGCGGCACTTCCCAGTTCTTTGGCGTAGACGGTCTGGTACTGGCTCTGGTCTTCCAGCTGCTTGGTGATGTAGGGCGGCAGCGGCATTTTTCCAAATTCGTCCAGCTTTTCATACAGGGTCTCTGTGTCGTAGGTGAAAGTCACGAATTTGTTCCCGTCAGGCAAGGTCTCGTCCACGACCGCCGTCAGAGTGCCGTCGCCAAAAGACACCTTCGTGCCCACCTGCATCCGTTTACCGGGCCGCGCCAGACATTCCCAGGTATCGCCTTTGACCTGGCGCAGCAGCAGCAGTTCGCACACCGCGCCCGTAGGCACCTTGGTCCCCAACAGCCGGGCCGGAAGCACTTTGGAATTGTTGACGACCAGCAGGTCGCCTTTTTCCAGATAGCGGGGCAGGTCATGGAAAACCGCGTGTTCGATCTTGCTGCTTTTTCGGTCCAGTACCATCATCCGGGCCGAATCACGCGGGTCCGCCGGTTCCTGCGCGATCAGTTCCTTCGGCAGATCATACCAAAAATCCTTTTTGAGCATGTTTTTCTTCCTTTTTACGTTGACAATCCACAAGCGTCATACTATAATAAACAAAAACACAGAGGCGCGGAGTTCATCAGTAACTGGCTTCAAACGTCCAGCCGGGACAGGGAGCAGCAAAAGGGGCCTTCGCCGAAGGCGGTACGCGGCACGTACCGGCCTGGGTCCGTCACCGAACAGGGGCGGAACTGTCACATGAAACGATGTGGTGCGCTGTGTGCATGCAATATGATATTATATTGCATTTTGTGCCGGTTTTCAAGCCGGTTTTTTTGTTATCTGTGCAAAAATGTGCACGCCCGTGTACAATGCTGCATAGAAATAGGAAGGGTTCAGAGAAAGGAAGGTCCGGGCAAGTATGAAACAATATAATGTAGGTGTGATCGGCGCCACGGGAATGGTCGGCCAGCGCTTTGTGACGCTGCTGGAGCATCATCCCTGGTTCCGCCTGACCGTGGTGGCCGCCAGTGCGCGCAGCGCGGGCAAAACTTACGAGGAGGCGGTCGGCAGCCGCTGGCTGATGCAGACGCCGATGCCGGAGAACGCCCGGAAGCTCATCGTGCAGGATGCCGCCCAGGTAGGGAAAATTGCCGCCCAGGTGGATTTTGTATTCTGCGCCGTCAACATGAAAAAAGAGGAGATCAAGGCACTGGAGGAAGCCTATGCCAAGGCGGAATGCCCGGTCGTCTCCAACAACAGCGCGCATCGCTTTACGCCTGATGTCCCTATGGTCGTGCCGGAGATCAACGCCGACCACATCGAGATCATCCCCGCCCAGCGCAAGCGCCTGGGCACCCGGCGCGGTTTTATCGCCGTCAAGTCCAACTGCAGCCTGCAGAGCTATGTACCCGCGCTGCATCCCCTGCGCGGGTACGGCATCACCGACGTGCTGGTCTGTACCTACCAGGCAATTTCGGGCGCCGGGAAAACCTTTGAGACCTTCCCCGAGATCGTAGATAACGTGATCCCCTACATCGGCGGCGAGGAGGAAAAGAGCGAGCAGGAGCCGCTGAAGCTGTGGGGCCGCATCGAGGGCGACCGCATCGTTTCCGCCGACAGCCCCCGCTTTACCGCACAGTGCCTGCGGGTGCCGGTGTCCGACGGGCATATGGGCGCGGTCTTTGTGCGCTTTGCCCGCAAGCCCTCGCAGGAGGAGATCCTGCAGGCATGGAAGGATTTCCGCGGCCCTGCGCAGGAGTTGGAGCTGCCCAGCGCACCGAAGCAATTCCTGCACTCTTTTGAGGAAGCGGACCGTCCGCAGCCGAAACTGGACCGCATGCTGGAAAACGGCATGGCCGTGAGCATCGGCCGCCTGCGCCCGGACACCCAGTATGACTACAAATTCGTCTGCCTGTCGCACAACACCCTGCGGGGCGCAGCCGGCGGTGGCGTGCTGCTGGCGGAACTGTTGGCGGCGAAAGGCTACTTTGACTGAGTCTGCAAAGGAGGCTCCCCATGAAAAAGCCCGTATTTACCGGCGCTGCGGTGGCGATCGTCACCCCGATGCATGCGGACGGAAGTATAAACTATGAAGAACTGGGCCGTATGATCGAGGATCAGATCGCCCATCATACCGATGCCATCGTGATTTGCGGCACGACCGGTGAATCCCCGGCGCTGGATCATGAGGAACACACCGAATGTGTCCGCTATACCGTGCAGAAGGTGGCAGGCCGCGTGCCCGTCATCGCGGGGACCGGCTCCAACGATACCCGCTATGCGATCGAACTTTCCCACCAGGCACAGCAGGACGGCGCCGACGCGCTGCTGCTTGTCACCCCCTACTACAACAAGACCAGTCAGGCCGGGCTGATCGCCCATTATACCGCCATCGCGCAGGCGGTCGATCTGCCCTGTATCCTGTACAATGTTCCCAGCCGCACCGGCTGCAACCTGCTGCCCGCCACGCTGGCGGAACTCGCAAAACTGCCCAACATCAACGCTGTCAAAGAAGCCAGCGGCAATATCGCGCAGGTGGCAGAAGTGGCGCAGCGCTGCGGGGATGCGCTGAACATCTATTCCGGAAACGACGACCAGATCGTCCCGCTGATGGCGCTGGGCGGCAAGGGCGTGATCAGCGTACTGTCCAACATTGCGCCGCAATACACCCACGACCTGTGCGCCAAATGGCTTGCCGGGGACACGCAGGGCAGCTTGGCCATGCAGCTGCAGGCGCTGCCTTTGTGCAGGGCGCTGTTCGCAGACGTCAACCCGATCCCGGTCAAGTGGGCCATGAACCTTCTTGGCTGGCAGGCCGGTCCCTGCCGTTTGCCGCTGGTAGACCCGTCCGACGCAGTCAAGGAAAAGATCAAGGCAGCCATGCAGGACTTTGGATTGCTGAAATAACCCGCAACCGGTCCGCGGCACTGCTTCCGCGGGCCGGTTTTGCATTTGGAAAGGAAGATAAACCCATGACGGATATCATCATTCAGGGAATTTACGGCCGTATGGGCCGCACGCTGCTCGAAAAAATCGCCGCCCGTACCGATTGCCGGGTGGTAGCCGGCGTGGACTGTAAAGATGGGCAGGTGGGAGAGATCCCCGTCTTTGACTCATTTGAAAAACTCCCCTGCGGGGGCGTACTCATCGACTTTTCCTCCCCGGCCGGCGCGGTGGCGGCAGCTGCTTATGGGGCTGCAAAGCAGCTGCCTTGTGTGATCTGCTCCACCGGTCTTGCCCCCGGGCAGGAGGACGCGCTGCGCGCTGCCAGCACAAAAACGCCGGTCTTCCGCAGCGCCAACATGTCGCTGGGGATCAATGTGCTGATCGAGTTGGCCAAACAGGCTACCCGTACCCTGGGGACTGAATTTGACATCGAAATCATCGAAAAACACCACCACAATAAACTGGACGCGCCCAGCGGCACCGCCCTGATGATTGCCGACGCCATCAATACCGAGGCTGAGGGGCGGTACGAATACGTCTATGACCGCACCCAGGTGCGCCGTAAACGAGGCGTACAGGAGCTGGGGATCAGCACCGTGCGCGGAGGCGGCATCGTCGGCGAACATGAGGTCCTGTTCTGCGGCCCGGACGAGACGCTGACCCTGCGCCATAGCGCCGGGAGCCGCGGCGTCTTTGCAGACGGCGCCATTCAGGCTGCGCTGTATCTGGCCGGGCAGGAACCGGGCTACTACACCATGACGGACCTGCTGCGGGGCAAACTGCCATGCGCCGAGTAACCAAAGTTTTGACGGGCTGTGTGGCCGCCCTGCTGGCCACGGCAGGGCTTTCCTGGTTTTTGGTATGGAGTGCGGCGCCCGGCGGCGCACCGCAGAGCACAGCCGCCGTTGTCCCCTCCGCCTCGCCGGAAACCGCTCCCACCCCGGAGCCCACGCCACAGATCAGCACAGTCCGTTTTTCTGCCACTGGCGACAACCTGATCCACGACGGTATCTTTTTGCAGGCCCGGAGCCGGGCGTCCGACGGCGGGTATGATTTCCTGCCCGCCTACGAACCGATGCGCGATTTTTATGCCCAGTTCGATGTGAACTGGCTCAACCAGGAAACGCTGGTCAACGATGCGTTCGAACCCAGCGGCTATCCCCTGTTCTCCACCCCCGGCGCCATCACCGACGCACTGTACGACATCGGCTTCCGCGTGTTCAGCCTTTCCAATAACCACAGCTATGACAAGGGGGCCGAGGGCATCGCTTCATCGCTGGAACACTGGGCGTCCATGCCGGAGGATGTCGTTTCGGCGGGGTTCTACGACCTGAGCACCTACGACAACTACGCCTTTCAGACCGTCAACGGGATCACCTTCGGCTATCTTTCCTACACCCAGTACACCAACGGGATCCCAACGCCCACCGCATCTGATTACGGCGTCGTTTATCTGGATGACCGCGCCACCATCGAAAAGCAGATCGCGGATGTTCGTCCAAACTGCGATGTGCTGGTGGTAAGCTGCCATTGGGGTGTGGAAGGCAGTCATACAGTGGATGATTTCCAGAAGGAGACCGCCCAGTGGCTGGCCGATCAGGGCGTGGATCTGATCATCGGCACCCATCCTCACGTGACGCAGACCGCCCAGTGGCTGACCGGCACGGGCGGCAACCAGACCTTCGTGGCATACAGTCTGGGGAATTTCCTGAATGCGCAGTCCCAGCCGGACATGATGGTCGGGGCTGTCCTGGACGTCACCTTCCAAAAAACCACAGCGGCGGACGGACAGGTCACAGTCGAAATACAGGACCCCAAACTGCACGCAGTTGTTACCCAGTACGAGGCCGGGTACCAGAATATCCGGGTCTATCCCTATGCGGATTATACGGATGAATTGGGCGCGGCCCATGGGAACTTCAGCCTGTCGCGCGCCCAAATCGAAGAGATCCTGCGCAGTTCCATCGACGAAACGTTCCTCACTTTGGACTAGATCAGAAAGGGTGTGTCAACCTATGTATGGCGTCAGCAAAATCACCAGTGAGCAGAATATCCTGCTCACTACCTTTCCTGGTGCACAGTACAGCGCGCAGAGCCTGGCCGAGCATCTGGAAGTGTTTGCCCGGGCCGGGATCGTGGTCGATATGATCTGTCAGAGCGCCCCGCGGGGCACGGCGGTGGACTTCAGCTTTACCACCAGCTATGACAACTTTACCCGGGTCATGCAGGCGCTGCCGGCGGCAGCCAAGGCCCACCCGCCGCTGGTTTCCGGCGGCTACAGCAAGATCAACCTGTTCGGCGAGGAAATGGTCACCAGCTGCGGCGTGGCTGCCAGAGCGCTTTCTGCGCTGGCGCAGGCGGGGATCGAGATCGTGCTCATCACCACCAGCGACCTGGACATCTCTCTCCTGATCCGCCAGCAGGATGAGGATACCGCGCTGCAGGCCCTGCAGGCTGCATTTTCCCTTGCTTAAAACATCTGCCCCCGCGGCATTTCCGCGGGGGCAGATGTTTTTCAGCTTTGCACTTTGCTGTCTTCTGTGAAAATGCGGGACGCCAGGAACGGCAGGAACAGGACGCCGTACAGAACGGCGGTCACGCCAATATCGCCCCAGGTGTACACCTGGTTGCTGATGTCGGCAGTGCCGGACCACACCAGGATGCCGTTATTGTTGAGGTAGTGCAGCAGAACAGGCACCCAGATATTGCGGCCGCAGCGCTCGTAGGCATAGGTGAAGAACACGCCCATGGTGATGCAAACGGCGATCTGCGCCGCCAGACTCTGCAGCGAGGTCTCAGGGCTGTAGAAAAACAGGTTCAGCGGCAGATGCCAGAGCCCCCACAACACGCCCAGCAGCAGCACCCCGCGGCGCTTGCCGAACCGCTGCTGCAGCAACGGGGTGAAATAGTACCGCCAGCCGTATTCCTCTCCAAAAAACGGCAGGAAGCAGAGAAAGAAGTTGGGGATCAGCAACAGCATGCAGTACCAGGGAACAAAGCTCTGCCAATAGGCCAGATACTCCGACCAGTATTCCGCCCCGCTCAAGGCGGCGGACAGGAACATCATTGCTGTTTTAAGCACAAAGAACAGCAGGCAGACCCCCAGGGCCGTACGGATCTTGCCGCGCCAGCGCAGGCCGGCAGCAGCACGTTTTTCCTTCTTTTCCGTCAGCAACAGGACCCACCCCAGCACCGAGGCGACGATCATCAGGATGTTGATATAGACGACCCAGGACTGTTCGGGCATAAAAACGGACAGCAGGCTGCATACGGCGCAGGCCACAGTGGAGACAATGTGCAACGCATAGAATCGCATTGGCAGCGCGGTGCGCCGCACCGCCATATAAGCCAGCATGACCCCTGCCGCCGGATACATCATCTGCGCATTGGCAAACAGGCTCGTGTCCTGCCCGGCGCGCTGAGCAAACGCCAGCGGAACGCCCATCAGGTACGGCACCGCAAACGCGACGATCAGGAATAGGGTCAGCTCCCTGCGGTTGGTTTTTGGTTTATTCATCTTCGTTTTCCTCCTCATCTGTATCGTCATGGTCCAGCTTGTGCCGGCGGCGCTGGGTAGCAGAGATCGTTCCCTTCAGCACGACCGCGCACATGAGCATGGTAAAGATCCCCGAACACACTGCGCCGGGCCAATAGTGATTCCGCACAAAAGTAAAGATCCCCACACAGAACCCGGTAAGCAGAGACGAGAACAGGACCGCCCCGGTAGAAGTCGTCATATGCCGGTCCCAGATGCCCTGCCGGATACTCGCCAGCACTACATACAACGCGCCGATCATCGAAACGATAAACTCGCCGGCGATCTGCCCGCCCCCGTCCTCCATCAGTCCCTGCACGCCCATGGCGATAAAGAGACCGATGAAAAGCACATAGAAGCCCCGGCTTTCGATCTTACGCATCGTCTGCTCCTGCATCTCATCCAACAGGTTCTTTTTTGAGAAAAAATGAAATTTCATCCTTTACTCCTCCCAGAACAGTTCGTCCAGCGTTTTGTTCAATACCCGGCAGATGCTGCGGCACAGCTGGATCGTGGGGTTGTACTCCCCTTTCTCAATGGCGTTGATGGTCTGGCGGGATACCCCCACCGCTTCCGCCAATGCGCCCTGCGTCATATCTTTCTCGGCCCGCGCGGCTTTCATCTTCAGGTTCTTTGCCATGGCTCCCGCCTCACAACAGCAAAATGACGGCAGCCAGGGCCGCAGCCATCGTGATCCAGAACACCTGCTGGTCTTTGCTCTTGCTGTTCCAGATCCTTTTCAAACCTTTCATGGTGAGATCCTCCTTACATGTACATATCAGCCTTCCGCTGTAACTACAGCATAGCGCATCCATTACATTTTGTCAACTATATTTTACTTTTTGTCGCGTGCTTTTTCCTCTGTCTTGCGTATGACATGCAGCTGTGGTATCATTTGAACAGAAAGCGGGCGTTCTGCCCGCAGGACCAGCAAACAATGGAAAAGGATGAAAAGGTATGCAATACGGTTTTATCCGCTGTGCCGCCGCCAGTCCGGCTTTGCGGGTGGCAGACTGCGACTATAATGCCGATCAGATCATCAAAACCATGCACAATGCTGACGAAAAGCACGTACAGGTGCTCTGTCTGCCCGAATTGTGCCTGACCGGCTACACTTGCGGGGACCTGTTCCTTCAGGATTCCCTGCTGCGGGGGGCAGAAAAAGCTCTGGCCCGTATTTTGCAGGCCAGCCAGGGGATGAATATGGTCATACTGGCGGGCTTGCCGGTGCGTTACCGCGCCAAATTGTATAACTGTGCCGCCGTACTGTGCAACGGCGTGCTGCTGGGGCTGGTCCCCAAGACTCATCTGCCGAATTATGGCGAATTTTATGAGAAGCGCCATTTTGCGCCGGGCATGGAAACACCGGAACCCATCACGCTGGCCCGCCAGGACACCCGGATCGGTTCCCGGCAGCTGTTTGCCTGTAAACAGATGTCCTCGTTCGTGCTGGGCGTGGAAGTGTGCGAGGATCTGTGGGCGCCTGTCCCGCCCAGTTGTTCCCATGCGCTGGCAGGCGCCACCCTCATCGCCAATCTTTCTGCCAGTGACGAAACGATCGGGAAAGCCGCCTACCGCAGAGACCTTGTCTGCGGGCAAAGCGCCCGGCTTTTGTGCGGCTACCTGTATGCCGACGCCAGTCACGGAGAAAGCACAACGGATATGACGTTTGCAGGGCATGACCTGATCGCGGAAAACGGTACGCTTCTGGCACAAACGGTCCCCTTCTCCGGCGGGGCTGCCGTCACCGAACTGGACTTGGAGCGGATCGTGCAGGAACGCCAGCGCAATACGACGTTTGAGCCGTCTGCCGAAGGGTATAGCACGACCATGTTCGAACTGCTTACCGTACCGCTGGATCTCACCAGGGAGGTTGCTCCCGCGCCGTTTGTTCCCCAGGACGCCGCCACCCGTGCGGAGCGCTGCGAACTGATCCTCCGCATCCAGGCGGAGGGGCTTGCCAAACGGATGGAGCACACCCGCGCCCGCTGCGCCGTTGTGGGGATCTCCGGCGGGCTGGACAGCTGCCTGGCCCTGCTGGTGGCCGTGCGCGCATGCAGGCTCCTGGGTCTGCCGGCTGGAACCGTGGCCGCCCTGACCATGCCCTGCTTCGGCACGACCCGGCGCACCCGCTCCAACGCAGAACTCCTTTGCACGGCGCTGGGCGTGCATTTTGAGGAGATCGACATCACCGATACGGTGCGCTCCCACTTTGCCGACATCGGGCAGGACCCGGATACCTACGACGTCACCTTCGAGAACTGCCAGGCGCGGGTGCGGACCTTGGAACTGATGGATTATGCCAACAAAAACGGCGGCCTGGTGATCGGCACAGGCGACCTCAGCGAGCTGGCCCTCGGCTGGGCCACCTACAACGGCGACCACATGAGCATGTACGGGGTCAACGCGGGGGTCCCCAAAACGCTGGTCCGCCATATCGTACAGTATGTAGCCGATACCTGCGGGGATGAAGCGCTGCAAAACGTTCTGCTGGATATTCTGGACACCCCGGTCAGCCCTGAACTGCTGCCCAGCGCCGAGGACGGCACCATCGCCCAGCAGACCGAACAGCTGGTCGGCCCCTATGAACTGCACGACTTTTACCTGTATTACGTGCTGCGGTTCGGGTTCGGCCCCGCCAAAATTTTCCACCTGGCCTGCCGCGCTTTCGATGGCCGTTATACCCCGGAAACGCTGCTGCAATGGCTCAAAAACTTTTACCGCCGCTTTTTTGCCCAGCAGTTCAAGCGCAGCTGCCTGCCGGATGGGCCCAAGGTCGGTTCCGTCACGCTTTCCCCTCGCGGGGACTGGCGCATGCCCAGCGACGCCAGCTGTGCACTGTGGATGCACGAACTGGACAAGATACGGTCATAAAAAAACCACTCCGCTGCCAAACGGCAGCGGAGCGGTTTTTTCGCTCAGTATTCGATGCCCTCGCGGGCGGCGATCCCCCGTTCATAAGGGTGGCGGCAGGCGCGCATTTCGGTAATGTAATCTGCGCTTTTCAGCATCCAGTCCATCGGTGTGCGCCCGGTCAGGACTACCTCTGCCTGCTTTGCTGCTCGCAGCACCGCGGCGCGAAGCACTTCCGTGTCCAGCAGGCCCGCTTCACAGGCTGCGCAGGCCTCGTCCAGAACCAGCAAATCCACAGGTTCCCGTAAGGCGGCAGACAGAAGTTCCGTGAAACGCTCCCGGGCCAGACGGCGCTCTTCCCTGTCCATCTGCCAGGTGAATTTTGCTTCCGCACAGGCATATACCGCCGCGCCAAGTTCCCGCAGCGGCGCGATCTCGCCGCTGGAACCATCCTTGAGGAACTGCACGACCGACACACGCCGCCCATGGCCCAGCGCGCGCAGCGCCAGCCCCATGGCCGCCGTGGTCTTGCCTTTTCCCTCGCCCCAGTACAGGTGGATCATGGTACACTCCCGAGAAACATCGCCTGATGGAATGGGATCAGTCTTCCGGCGTATCGTCCTTCGGGATGATGATGTTCAGCAGGAACGCCACCAGGAAGGACACCACCAGAGAACTGCCGAAAATGTTCTGGAACAGCTGCGGCGCAAACTGCAGGATCTCGGGGGCGGCGTCGATGCCAAGGCCCAGCGCTAGAGAGATGCCCACGATCATGCGGTTGCGGTAGTTCAGCGGCTGTTCTTTCAGCAGCTGAATGCCGGACATGGTAATGGCCGCGAACACCGTGACGGTCGCGCCGCCCAGGACCGGCTGAGGAATGGTGGCCATCAGGCCGCTGAACTTGGGGAAGATACCGGCCAGCAGCATGATGACGCCCACCATGGTGAACACGCGGCGCGCGACCACTTTGGTGGTGCAGATCAAACCCACGTTCTGGCTGTAAGGGTCGGTGGGCAGGCCGCCGATGCAGGCGCCAATCATACCGCAGATACCCTGCCCTTTGATCGCACCGCCCAGTTCCTGGTCAGTCGCTTCGCGGCCGAAACCGCCCATAGCGGTGGACGAGACGTCGCCGATGGTCTGCACGGCCTGGACCATGTACATCAGAATCATCATCAGGATGGCGTCGGGGTGAAATTCAAGGCCAAAATGGAACGGCATCGGTACCGAGAACCAGGCCGCCGTGGTAAAGCCGGAGAAGTCCACGATCCCGCCCATCAGCAGGGCGGCCGCATAGCCGACTACGATGCCGATCAGCATGCCGGAAGCCTTGAGCAGACCTTTGCCGAAGAAGTTGCAGGCCAGCGTGACGATCAGGGTCAGGACCGCCAGGACCCAGAATCTGGGCGAACCGAATGTGCCCGCCGCCTGGGCCGCGCTGCCGCCGCCGATGTAATTGATGGCGGTTCCGTACAGCGAAAGGCCAATACTGATGACCACCGTACCGCTGACGATGGGCGGGAAGAAGCGGCGGATCTTACCGATAAACATGCCGATAAAAATGGACACAAAGCCCGCCACCAGCTGGGAGCCAAAGATGGCTGCAATTCCATAGTTCTGGCCGATGATGGTCAGGATAGGCATGTAGGCGAACGCGACGCCCATAACGTTGGGCATCTTCATGCCGAAACCGAACACCGGGAACAGCTGCAGCAGCGTGGTGATGCCGCCAATGATCATGGCCGCCTGGGTCAGCAGGATCTGATCCTCGGCAGAAAGGCCGCAAGTGCCGGCGATCAGCATCGGCGGGGTGATGTTCCCGATCAGCATTGCCAGCACATGCTGCAACGCCTGCGGGAAAGCGATCCCCCAGGATGGTTTGCCGTCGAACCGTAAGAGTTCGGCGTTGGTTTGGGCGGAGTTGGTCATTTCCATTTCCTCACTTTCCGAAATACTCCAAAGAACACTCCAAATGCATCCGGCGGCAACTCTGTATCACACACCGGCAAAGGATAGTATATCGGAAAATGTCGGATACCGCAAGGATTTACGGGCGTTTCCCTGCAAAAAGGCGCAAAAATCAAGGATATTGCTTCAAAAGTCCTCCTTTTTTGCCTTCTCCAGCGCTGCCAGAGCAGCACGGGTATCAACATCCGCCAGTTCCTGCGCCTCCTGCACAGGCAGGCACCGCACCCGTTGGGGGTATTTCCGCACGACTGCGCCGCCGCCCCGCCCATGGGGCAGCGCCAAAAGTTCCGGGAAGGCCCAGGCCGGAAAGAAAACCGGCGCGCCCTGCTGCGCCCCATACGCGGGCCGCCAGATGGCTTCCGGGTCCTGCGCCTCGCAAAGTGCCAGCGCCGCCACCGTCTGCCGCTGCAAAAGCGGCTGATCGGCCGGGCAGAACAGGCAGCCGGTCAGGCCGCATTCCCCGGCCTGCGCCAGCAGGGCGCGCAGCCCCAAACGCACGGTATCACTGCGGTAGGGCTGGTCGTGGAACACAACCGGCACGTCCTGCCGTTCGCAAAGTTCCGCCGCCGCCTTACTGCGCGTGACGGCCACCCGCCCGGCAAACACACCGGCGGTAGCGTCCAGCGCATATTGGATCATCGGCCGCCCCGCAAAGGCAGCCATCAGTTTGTCGCCACCGAACCGCCGCCCCAGCCCGGAAGCCATGATAACGCAGCCCGCACGGCCATAGGGGGCGTCCAGGTCCACTACGAAGGCGTCCGCGCGGCGGCAGAGTGCTTGTAAAAAGGGCAGGTCCTGTTTGCGCACCGCCGCCGCCAGCCGCCTGCGCTTCATCAAATCCAAAATGGCGCGGCAATATTCCGGGCAGGCAGTTTCAAGGTAGCCGATCTCGTCTATAAACACCCATGTGCCGTCGGATTTTCCGTACTGCTGCAAAAGGGGGACCCCCAGCGCCAAAAAGCCCGGCAGGCAGGGTTGCATCCGATTTTCCGGCCCCGGCAGGCGCGGATCGAACGCACCGATCTGCGCACAGCGCCCGGAGCCTGCGTCTGTGAGAAACACAGCTTCCCCGGGCTGCGCCCGGGTCGTTATGCCGGACACAGGGCCTGTTTCCCGCAGATACGGCAGCAGACCGGCCAGCAGCGTGCTTTTGCCGCTGCCGCGCGTCCCGGTCAGGATCAGGTGGCGCTTACCGCTCGCCCGGAAAGAATTCCAGATACAGCGCGCGGTTGGCCGCCCGGCAGGCGTCGCGGTATGCTTCATAGCGTTCCAGCCACTCCTTCCCTTCCACTGTCAGGCGGCTGCCGCCGCCCGCCCGTCCGCCGGTGGTCCGCGCCGTCAGCGGGAATCCCAGCGCCCGCTCGGCTGTTTTCAGCAGTTTCATGGCTTTGGTGTAGGCCATCCCCATGGAAAGCGCCGCTGCATGCAGCGACCCGGCTTCTTCCACTGCACGCAGCAGGCGGCAGGGGCCCTCGCCAAAGAACTTGTCTCCCTGCTCATCATAGAATGTGATTTTGGTTACCGCTTTCATAGACTGCCTCTTTTCCGGTCACTGCTCTCCGGTTCCTTGAGCATCACCCACTGATGCCTGCCGCTCCGATCTGTGCAGCGGTGCAAACTGACCGCCCCGTATACGGCGGAAAGCTGCCGCTCC
>DSTMR04002__coassemble_1263_pt1 | contig 17682 bp, 12 predicted proteins | sample DSTMR04002__metabat2_low_PE_018 | metagenome-assembled genome bin DSTMR04002 | reverse complement strand
TGTCGCCGCCGTAGCACTTGGCCAGCACGTCCTTGCGCATGGCCTTGACGGTCTCGCGGGCGATGATCTTGCCGCCCACCGCCGCCTGGATAGGGATCTCGAACAGCGCGCGGGGGATGTTTTCCTTCAGTTTCTCGCAGATGCGGCGGCCCTTGGCGTAGGCATTGTCCGAGAATACGATCATCGAGAGTGCGTCCACCGGGTCGCCGTTGAGCAGGAAATCCAGCCGTACCAGCTTGCTCTCGTGCCAGCCCTCCCACTCGTAGTCGTAGCTGGCGTAGCCGCGGCTGCGGGACTTGATGGCATCAAAGAAATCGTAGACGATCTCTCCCAGCGGCAGCTGATAGTGCAGATCCACACGGGTCTCATCCATATATTTCATATCCATCAGCACACCCCGCTTGGCCTGGCACAGGTCCATCAGCGGGCCCACATAGTCGTTGGGGGTGTAGATGTGGGCGTTGACGAAGGGCTCCTCCTGCTTGACGATGCGGGTGGGGTCCGGGTAGGCGGCGGGGTTGTCGATGATCTCCACCGTGCCGTCGGTCATCGTCAGCCGGTACTGGACGCCGGGGGTGGTGGTGATGAGGTCGAGGTCGAACTCCCGTTCCAGCCGCTCGGTGATGATCTCCATATGCAGGAGCCCCAGGAACCCGCAGCGGAAGCCGAAGCCCAGGGCGGCGCTGGTCTCGGGTTCAAAAGTCAGCGACGCGTCGTTGAGCTGCAGTTTTTCCAGCGCGTCCTTCAGGTCGGGGTAGTCGGCGCCGTCGGCAGGGTAGATGCCGCAGAACACCATCGGCGTCACGGTGCGGAAACCGGGCAGAGGTTCCGCCGTGGGGCGCGCGGCGGAAGTGACGGTATCGCCCACGCGGGTGTCCCGCACGGTCTTGATGCTGGCGGTCAGATAGCCCACCTCGCCGGCTTCCAGCTTGTCGCAGGGGGTCAGGCTGGTGGCGCCCATATGGCCCACCTCCACCAGCTGGAACTCTGCGCCGGTGCTCATCAGGCGGATGGTGTCGCCGGGGCGGACGGCGCCCTCGAACACGCGCACGTAGACGATGACGCCCTTGTAGCTGTCGTAGATGGAGTCGAAGATCAGCGCTTTCAGCGGCGCTTCGGGGTCGCCTGCGGGGGCCGGGATCTCTTTCACGACGGATTCCAGCACGTCCTTGATGCCTACGCCCAGCTTGGCCGAGACCCGGGGCGCTTCCATGCAGGGCAGGCCGATCACGTCCTCCACCTCTTTGGCCACGGCGTCGGGGTCGGCGCTGGGCAGGTCGATCTTGTTCAGGATCGGCACCACTTCCAGGTCATGATCCAGCGCCAGGTAGCAGTTGGCCAGGGTCTGGGCTTCCACGCCCTGGCTGGCGTCCACCACCAGCACTGCGCCTTCGCAGGCGGCCAGGCTGCGGCTGACCTCGTACTGGAAGTCTACATGGCCCGGCGTGTCGATCAGGTTGAGTTCGTAGGTCTGCCCATCGTCCGCCTTGTAGCGCATGGTGACGGCGCGGGCCTTGATGGTGATGCCGCGCTCCTTCTCGATGTCCATATCATCCAGCACCTGGTCGGTCATCGTGCGTTTGTCCACGCTGTCGGTCAGTTCCAGCATGCGGTCCGACAGCGTGGATTTGCCGTGGTCGATGTGGGCGATGATGCAAAAATTGCGGATCGTATCACGAGCCATCAGGTTTCCTCCAAATTGTTGCAGATCTTGCAGATTTTTCCGTCTTGCAGATAAACGCGGGGCACCCGCCGGGTGATGCCGCAGACGATCTCATAGGGGATGGTGCCCGCCTTGCGGGCAACGTCGGCGGCGGTGTCGCCGCCCCCCGGCCCAAAGACCGTCACTTCGTCGCCCATCGCCACGCCGGGAATATCGGTCACGTCCAGCAGCGTCTGGTCCATGCAGACGCGCCCCAGCACCGGCGCGGGGCGGCCGTTCACCAGCATACGCCCCTGCCCCTGGCTGCCCGAGAGCACCCGCGGGTACCCGTCGGCGTAGCCGACGCAGACGGTGGCGGCCCGCATGGGTTTTTGAGCCGTGAAGGTGCAGCCGTAACTCACGCTCTGGCCGGGCAGCAGGTCCTTCACAAAAGTCACCAGGCATTTCAGCGTCATGGCGGGCCGCAGGGCGGGGAAGTGCAGTTCGTCGCTGGGGTCCAGCCCGTAGAGGATGATCCCCGCGCGGGCCATGCCCAGGCGCCATTCGGGGCGGCGCATCTGGGCCGCCGAGTTGGCGCAGTGGACGACGCCGGTATCGTATCCGTCGGCCTGCAGGCGGTCTACCACTTTGCGGAACAGCGCATACTGGGCGTCGGTGTAGGCTACGGCTTCGGGCTGCAGGCTGTCGGCCTCGGCAAAATGCTGGAAGATCCCGCAGATCTCCAGCCCCGGCAGGCGGTAGAGCGCTTCCAGTTCCCGTACCACGGCGCGCCAGTCCTGCTGCGCCGGGAAGCCCAGGCGGCCCATGCCGGTGTCCACCTTCAGGTGGACCTTGACCCGCACGCCCGCCCGCTGCGCCGCCCGGGACAGGGCGGCGGCGTACTCGGTGGAAAAGCAGGTGGTGGCGATGTCCTCCCGCGCCAGCGCGGGGGCCTGGTCCGGGTCGGCGTACCCCAGGATCAGCACCGGCACCGTGATGCCGTGGCGGCGCAGCCGTTTGGCTTCGCCCAGGCAGCTCACCGCAAAGGCGGCGGCCCCTTCCTGCTGCAGCACGCGGGCCACGACGGCGTCGCCGTGGCCGTAAGCGTCCGCTTTGACCACGGCGCAGACCGGCCCGCCCACCGTCTGCCGGATAAAGGCGAAGTTTTGCCGCAGGGCGTCCAGGTCGATCTCCGCCCAGCAGTGCTTTTCCAAAATGCCGTCGCTCATGGGGCCCACTCCTTCTTTCTGCCCGTGTGCAGGGGCCGCCAGCCGTCGATGCCGCTCTGCTGCAGGGCGTGCAGCGTCTTTTGGCGGAACGCCGGGTCCTTGCGGCTGGCCTCCCGCACGAACTGTTTGGTTTCCTCCCGCACGGTCACGCCGTCGGCGGGGCAGCGGCTCTTGATAACGGGCAGCCCGGCGCGCCGGACGGCCGAGGATACTTCGCTCTCAGTGGCCAGCAGCAGCGGGCGGATCATCGTCAGGTCCCGGCGGGACAGCCAGGTCACCGGCGAAAAACAGCCGATGCGCCCTTCCCGCCAGAGGTTCATATAAAAGGTCTCCACCGCGTCGTCCAGGTGGTGGCCCAGGGCCACCTTGTTGCAGCCGAGTTCCTGGGCCGCCGTGTGCAGGGTGCCGCGCCGCAGCTTGGCGCACAGCGCGCAGGGGTTGGACTCCCGCCGGTAATCGAACACCACGGGGCCGATGTCGGTGCGGCGCACCTCATAGGGCACGTCCTCGGCGGCGAACAGGGCCTGCAGGGGGCCGTAGTCGGTCTCCACCCCGCCGAAGCAGGGGTCCAGCGTCACCGCCTGCAGGGTGAAGGGCACGCCCAGGTAGGCGCGCAGCCGGGCCAGCGCCACCGTGAGGACTACACTGTCCTTCCCGCCGGAGACCCCCACCAGGATGCGGTCGCCGGGCGCGATCATTTCATAGTCCTGTACGGCTTTGCGCACCAGGCCGGTGATATGCTGCAAGGCGTCCATGGCCGCCCTCCTTTTCTGAATGGTAACAGCTTATTATAGCACGCCTGCCGCCGCGCGACAACTCGTTTTCTGCGGGGGCGGCAGGGCCGCCCGTGCGCCCTCAGACCGGGGCGCCGGCGTCCCCCTCCTCGGCCCAGCGGCCGTCCAGCTGCTGCACTTTGCCGATCCGCAGTTTGGAATGGAAGAAGTGCTGCTCATGGTACAGGCTGAAATAGCTGGACAGCATGTAGGACACCGCGCACGCCAGCGCGAACAGCGGCAGGCACTGGCCGCCGAACACTTCCAACCCCAGGAAGATGGACGCCAGCGGGCTGTTGGTGCATCCACAGAACAGCGCCACCATGCCCAGCGCGGCGCCCAGCGGCGCGGGCAGCCCCAGCAGCGGCGCCACGGCGCAGCCGAAGGTGGCCCCGGTGAAGAAAATGGGTACGATCTCGCCGCCCTTGTACCCGGCGCCCAGCGTCAGGGCGGTGAACAGGATCTTGAAGGCAAAGGCCCAGGGCAGGGCCTGCCCGGCAATGGCGGCGGCGATGACGGCGCTGCCGGCGCCGTTGTAGTCGGTGGTGCCCAGCAGCAGGGTCAGGGCTACGACCAGGACGCCGCCCACGGCAATGCGCAGATAGGGGTTGGGCAGATACCGTGCGTATAGCCGGGAGGCGGCATGCAGGGCGGCGCAGAACACGATGCTCAGCCCTGCCAGCAGCACGCCCAGCGCCAGCACCCGCAGCAGGGTGACCGGGTCCGCCGCAGCGGAAACATCCAGCGTAAAAGTCGTGGGGGCCAGGCCCATGCGGCCGCTGATCCAGACCCCCAGCAGGGCCGAGACCAGGCACGGCAGCAGCGCCGCATACTGCATGGAGCCGACGTTGATGACCTCGATCACAAAAACGGTGGCGGCCAGCGGCGTGCCGAAGATGGCGGAAAACGCCCCCGCCATGCCGCACATGGTCAGCAGGCGGCAGCCCCGGGGGTCCAGCTTGAACAGACGGCCGAAGGGCCCCAGCACCGAGCCGCCCAGCAACAGGGCTGCGCCCTCCCGGCCGCTGGAGCCGCCCAGCAGATGGGTGACTACGGTGGAGAAGAAGATCAGCGGCGCCGCGCACAGCGGCAGCAGCCTGCGTTCCCGCACCGCGGCAAAGACCTGGTTGGTGGAACCGCCGCCGGGGTCGAAGTGCCGGTACAAAAAGACGATGGCCAGGCCGCCCAGCGGCAGCAGGAACAGCAGCCGGCCCTGCTCGCCGCGCAGGGCGTTGGCCCAGTTCAGCGCCAGGCCGAAGGCGGCCCCCAGCGGCCCGGTCAGGCACCCGGCCAGCACGGCCAGCGCCAGCCATTTGCCGCACACGCGCAGATACCGCAGCGCACTGCGGATGGTTCGTTTCGGATCGGTCATATCGCTTGTCCTCCTGGTTTGGTGCGGCGGATCTTCACCTGCACGGACGATGGGAACCGTCCGGCAGGCAGCTTCTGTCATTATACTCTGCTGCGCCCCGGTTTTCCAGCCGTTTTTTCATTTTGAAGCGAAGGTGGCGGATGCAACAAAAAATACCACATACCGTTCCGCAAAAATGCAGTAGATACGTGGTATTCTGGTGCGCCCGCAGGAACTCGAATCCTGGACCCTCTGATTAAAAGTCAGATGCTCTACCAACTGAGCTACGGGCACATACGGCGCTGCGTGTTTACAGCCTTAATATTATAACAGCGGTTTTCCCGCTTGTCAATATGGTTTGGCAGAGAAATCTGAGAAAATCCGAAGCTTTCCGTCCGGCTGCCCTTGTCAAACGGCAGAGGGCGCGGTATAATTGACCCGGAACAAGAAAATGCGGCAACAAAACATTGCTGCATTGCTAAAATTGCAAAGGGGATTGGAAATATGGAAACTTTGGGCAACCTGCGCCGCACCCGCTACTGCGGTGAGGTCACCCTGGCCGATGCCGGGCAGGAGATGACCGTCTGCGGCTCCATCGCCCGCGCGCGCGACAAAGGCGGCATCATTTTTGCCGACCTGCGCGACACCACCGGCCTGCTGCAGCTGGTATTCGATGAAGATACGCCGAAGGAGGTCTTCACGAAGGCGGAGACCCTCAAGAGCGAGTATGTGGTGATCTGCCGCGGCAAACTGCGGGAACGCGCCGCCAAGACCGACAAGATCGCCACCGGCGACGTGGAACTGTACGTCAGCGAACTGCGGGTGCTCAGCGAAGCCCAGACCCCGCCGTTCGAGATCCGCGACGGGATCAACGTCAACGACGACCTGCGCCTGCGCTATCGGTATCTGGACCTGCGCCGTCCTTCGATGCACGAGCCCATCGTGCTGCGCAGCAAGATCATGCAGATCATCCGCAGCTATTTCTGCGACAACCATTTTACCGAGATCGAGACCCCGACCCTCATCAAGTCCACGCCGGAGGGCGCGCGGGACTATCTGGTGCCCAGCCGGGTGCAGCCGGGGCATTTCTACGCCCTGCCCCAGAGCCCCCAGCTCTACAAGCAGATCCTGATGCTGTCGGGTTTTGACCGCTACTTCCAGATCGCCCGCTGCTACCGCGACGAGGACCTGCGCGCTGACCGCCAGCCGGAGTTTACCCAGGTGGATGAGGAAATGTCCTTCGTCACCCAGGATGACGTGATCACGATGAACGAAGGCCTGCTCAAGCGTCTGTGGAAAGAAGTGCTGGGCATCGACCTGGCCACGCCCTTCGTGCGCATGCCCTGGAACGAGGCCATGGGCCGCTTCGGCTCCGACAAGCCGGACACCCGCTTCGGGCTGGAGATCCAGGATGTCACCGAGGTGTTCGCCCATACGGAGTTCAAGCCCTTCGCCGCCGTGGTGGAGGCGGGCGGCAGCATCCGCGCCATCAACGCCAGGGGTCTGGCCGACAAGCTGACCCGCAAGAACATCGACAAACTGGGCGAAGTCGCCAGGACCTACGGCGCCAAGGGCCTGGCTTACAGCCGCCTGACGGCCGAGGGCACCTCCTCCAGCTTTGAAAAGTTCCTGACCGAGGCGGAAAAGGCTGCCTTGTACGCGGCGCTGGGCGCCGAGACCGGCGACGTGCTGCTGCTGGTCAGCGACGCAAGCTGGGTCAAGGCCTGCACGGCGCTGGGCCAGGTGCGCCTGGACATCGCGCGCAAGCACGGGCTGATCGACCCCGGCAAGTTCAACTTCCTGTGGGTGGTGGACTTCCCGCTGTTCGAGTACAGCGAGCAGGAAGGCCGCTGGATGGCCATGCACCACCCCTTCACGCTGCCCAAGGCCGAGGATCTGGACAAGATCGAAAGCGACCCCGGCGCCTGCCATGCCGTGGCTTACGACATCGTGCTCAACGGTGTGGAGTTGGGCGGCGGCTCCATGCGTATCAATGACCCGGTGCTGCAGGACCGCATGTTCCGCGCCCTGGGTTTTACCGAGGAGAAGGCCCGCGCCAGCTTCGGCTTCCTGATGGACGCCTACAAGTACGGCGCGCCGCCGCATGGCGGCATGGCCTACGGCCTGGACCGCCTGGTGATGCTGATGCTGGGACGGGATTCCATCCGCGACGTGATCGCCTTCCCCAAGGTGCAGAATGCCGGCGAGCCCATGAGCGGCGCGCCCGACGTGGTGGACGAAAAGCAGCTGGCTGAACTGTCCATCGCCCTGACCCTGCCCGACAAAGAATAAGTCTGCCAACCCCCGCTGCACTGCTCTGCACGGGGGTTGTTTTGAATAGCGGCCCTGTGTGGGGCGAAAGGAAACCACCGCCATGAAGCGTACTGCATTCAGCCTGATGACTGTGCTGCTGGCCGTGATGAATGAAAGCGAGCCGGGGGACCCTTACTATGTGTTGGCCCAGTACCTGCTATATCATTTCGACCAGCTGCGGGAACTGAATATCTATGATGTGGCCGAGGCTTGTTACGTCTCCCGCTCCGGAATCCGGCGTTTCTGCCAGTCCATCGGGTTTGACAATTTTTCCGATATCAAGGCAGAAGCGGAGGAATGGCAACGGCACTGCAATTATTTTATTGGTTACAGCGCGCGCCCCCACTATAAAGATTATCTGTCTCAATCCATCACTGCCATGATGGAGGAAATCAATCGTCTGACCACCCCCGCCGTGCTGGACAAGCTGGTGCAGCGTATTCACGACAGCCGCCATGTGGTCTTGTTTACCTCGGACTTCTCCGGCATGGCGGCCCGTGGGTTTCAGCAATCCATGGTGGTCATGGGCAAGCTGGTACTCATCGTTACCGACGCGCGCTATATCCCCGGTTACCTTCAGGACCTTACCCCCCAGGACTTGCTCATTACGATTTCCGCTACCGGCAACTTTGCTATTATGATGGAACCGTTGATCCAAAGGACAGCGGCCTACAAAGCGCTGGTCACGGTAAACCATGACCGGCGATTCTGGGCGGTATACCATCAGGTCATTTACCTGAGCGAGAAGGATAACGCAAATGCCCGCACCGTCTATTCCCAATACGGAACGAACTATTTTTTTGATATCCTGTACAGCCGCTATGTGCAGCGTTATCTGGACGATGCCCGTACTCAGGGTCCATATGCTGAACCCGTCTTGTCAGAAAGCACCAAAAACCGCTTGCAAAAACGGTTGGAATGACGAAAGATACGAGCATAGTGCTGAAAAGAAGAACAGAAAACTGGGCAAAATATACAAATGGGGTTCGCTGTGCGAACCCCATTTCCTGTTGTGGATATGCTATGATGAAAGCGTCAACAAACAGCGCGCGCATACAGCGCCGCCGGCGCGACGGCGGCAGACCACACAGGAGGATTCTTCATGTATTACAATCATGATCCCCGTTTCCCGGAGGGATTTCTCTGGGGGGCATCCAGTGCAGCCTGGCAGGTAGAGGGCGGCGTGGCCGAAGGGGGCCGTACACCGGCCATCATCGACCTGAACTCCAAAACCAAGAAACCCTTTGCCGATAACACTTATGCGGCAGACCATTACCACCATTATAAAGAGGACGTTGCCCTGATGGCCGAATGCGGTTTTTCCAGCTATCGCTTTTCCCTCTCCTGGTCCCGCATCATCCCGCATTCGGACGGCAAGGTCAACCCTGAGGGCATCGCTTTTTATAACAGCCTGATCGACGAACTGGTAGCCCACAACATCACCCCTATCGTCACGCTGTATCACTATGACATGCCCCTTTGGGTGGAGGAAGAACTGGGCGGTTGGAAAAACCGCGCGATCATCGATGCATTCGACCATTACTGCCGGGTCTGTTTTGAAAATTTCGGTGACCGGGTCAAGTACTGGCTGGCGATCAACGAACAGAACATGCAGATCTGTTACGGCCACTGGCTGGGTGTCAGCAAGGGCTGTGACGACTGGTTCCGGGACCAGTGGAAGATCAACCACATCATGAACCTCTGCCACGCCAAAGCCGTCAACGCCTGCCACGAGATGGTGGAGGGCGGCAAGATCGGCCCGGTGCCTGGCTGCGTGCCCATTTACCCCGAGACCTGCCGCCCTGAGGACCAGATCGCTGCCATGAACGCCGAGGAATTTACCGAAAAGTTCTGGATCGATACCGACGTGTACGGGGAATACAGCAACTTCATCAAGCGGTATTGGGAAGAAAACGATATCGACCCCGATATCCGCCCGGGGGATGCGGAACTGATGAAGAGCGCCAAAATCGACTTTATTGCCGTCAACTGCTACCGCAGCAATGTGGCAAAGTTTGCCCCCCATGATGCAAAACAACAGGATTACCTGCTGAACAAGAACGGCGTCAAGGGGCAGATGGTCTTCCCGGTGGAGCCGGGCCGCTATGCGCTGACCCGCAACCCCTATGTGGAATACACCGACTGGGACTGGGAGATCGACCCGGTGTGCCTGCGCTATATGATGCGTTATCTGTGGGACCATTACCACCTGCCCATGATGATTACCGAAAACGGCTACGGTGCCCATGAGACCAAGGACGCCGACGGCTGCGTGCATGATACCGGGCGCATCGATTTTCTGCGGGACCACATCTACCAGCTGGGTCTGGCCATTGAAGACGGCTGCCAGGTCATTGCTTACAATCCCTGGTCCTTTACCGATCTGCTGTCCACCGGCAACGGTATGGCCAAGCGCTACGGCCTTGTCTATATTGATACCACCGACGAAGAACAGAACGCCGCTGCAAGCGTGGAGGAACTGTCCATGAAGCGGATCAAGAAGGATTCCTTCTACTGGTATTCCAGACTGATCCGTTCCAATGGCAAAGACTGGGGAAAGGAGATGCAGAAATAATGGCTAAAAAGAATTATCAGGCAATGGCCAAAGGCATTGTGGAAAAGGCCGGCGGCGAGGGCAATGTGGCCAGCGCGACCCATTGCATGACCCGCCTGCGGCTGGTGCTGCGGGATACCGCAAAGTTTGACATCGACGGAGTCAAAGCGGTGCCGGGGGTACTCAACGTCATCATCCAGAATGGGGAATACCAGATCGTTATCGGCCAGGACGTGCCCGACCTGTATGCGGAGATACAGAAGTTTGAGGGCATCAAGGCCGGCGGCACGGTAGAAGATGCCGAGGCGGCGGCCAAAGACTTGGCCCAGGACCATGGCAGTGTTGTCAACGGGATTCTCTCTTTTATCGGCGGCACCTTCAGCCCGGTCATTCCGGTGCTGGTGGCCGGCGGTCTGACCGGCGCCGTGCTGTCGCTGCTTACCAGTGTGTTCGGTGTTCCGACGGATTCCGGCACTTATACGGTGTTCTATGCCATCAACCAGGCCACCTTCTACTTCCTGCCGGTGTTCATCGGCTTTGCGGCGGCTAACCGCCTGAAGTCCAACGGCTTCCTGGGGGCTTTCCTGGGAGCCATCCTGCTGTACTCCACCATCAACGGTGCCGAAGGACTGGACTTTTTCGGCATTCCCATCCAGACGATCACCTACAATTCCACAGTGTTCCCGGTCATTCTGGGCGTGCTGTTCATGAGTGTGATCTACAAGTTCCTGCAAAAGTATGTTCCGGTATTTCTCAAGACCATCTTTGTGCCGCTGCTCACCATGCTCATCACGGTTCCGGTCACCCTGATCGTGCTGGGCCCCATTGGCAACACCGCCGGTACACTGCTGGCCAACGGTGTCTATGCCATCTACCAGGCCGTGCCCCCGCTGGCGGTCATGATTATTGGCATCACCACGCCGCTGATGGTGTTCTTCGGCATGAACAACGCCACCTACCCGGTGGTCTTTGCGCTGATCGCGGCGGTCAACTCTGACCCGCTGATCTGTACCGGCATGGCGCCCGCCAACGTGGCGGTGGGCGGTGCCTGCCTGGCCGCAGCGCTGCTGGCTAAAAATGTAGAGGAAAAGTCTGTCAGCATTTCCGCCGGTGTAACCGCGCTGTGCGGTATCACCGAACCCGGCGTCTACGGCGTATTGTTCCCCAAGACCTACCCGCTGGTAGGTGCCATGATCGGCGGCGGTATTGCCGGTTTGCTGGCCGGCCTGCTGGGCATGACCCAATATGTGATCTCCACACCCGGCTTTATCAGCCTGCCTGCCTATATTGATCCCAATGGTTCCAGCTACAATCTGATCGTTTCGCTGGTCGTCATGATCGTGGCGGTGGTGCTGGCCTTTGCGGCCACCTGGCTTCTGGGCAAACGGGCCGAGGCAAAACGCTCCTGAATCTTTTATACCTGACCATAATACAGCAGAGCCCCCGCCGTAAGGCGGGGGCTCTGCTGTATATTAGGGGGAGATCAGTATTTGGGTTTGGGTTCCTCGGTTTTTTCCTCGCCTTTGGTGGCTTCGGCAGGGCTATCTTGGGGGGCGGACGGATGGCTGTAGGGGTAGGGGGCGGACGAAGCCCGGTCAGCACGGCGTTCTGCCCTGGCTGCTTTGCGGCGGCGCATCACGGGGAGAAGGATCACCAGCAGGATGACCGCGACCAGCAGCAGCGGCCACAGGTAGACCAGCGTCAGTACCAGACCCTGTACAAAGGTTACAAAACCGTGCCAGCCGCCCGCAAAGGCATCGGCCAGCCGCTCGGGGAAGGTGACGCCGGTGGGGGTCAGGGTGGCGACTTCGCGCAGCGTGACGTTCACGGTGGAGTAGGCAATCTGCCCGTCCAGCGCACGCAGCTGCCGGGTGTAGCTTTCCAATTCATACTGCACGTCGGAAAGCTGGCTTTCGATCTCCAGCAGGTCGGCGGTGGTCTCGGCCTGGGCAGCCAGTTCGGCCAGCCGTTCCCGCTGGGCTTCCAGCGAGTCGATCCGCGCCTCCACGTCGATGTAGCTGGCGGTCACGTCCTGGGCGCTCTCGTTCAGGCTCAGCACGCTGCCGCTCTGTCCGGCCTGCTCCAAAAACGTGCGGTAGCTGTCCACCGGCACCCGCACGGTATAGTAAAGGCGGCGGTCCTGATCCTCGGCGGAACCGTTCATCTCGCTGTATTCCAGCCAGGCCCCGGTGTTTTCCACCGCGGCCTGCAGTGTATCCTGGGCGGCGTCGAAGCCGGTGGTCTCCAGTTCCAGGTCGGCGTTGTAGATCAACTTCTGGGCGTTCTCCGCTGTGGAGACGTCCTCCGGCAGCAGGGCGCTCTCGGCGCCGCCCGCGGCCATGCTCTCGGAACTCATCATGTCCTGGGCGGCAGACGAGGAGGCGGCGGTGCCGGAGGCGCCGCACCCGGTCAGCAGGGCGGCGGCCAGCACGAAGGCCGCCAGACGGGAAACTTGCTTGTTCATCGCAGGCTCCTTTCACAGATCCATGGGGCGGCGCAGCGCCCCGGTTCACAGGCCTTTTCTGCATTATAACACAAACAAAAGGGCTTGTGGGTTACAGCTTGCCTACAAAAAGCGCAGACCTTTGCAAAGGCCTGCGCTTGCGTTGGATCATTCGGCTTTCCGGCCCAGCAGTTTCAGGTCGTCGTTGTCGGCAAAAGCCACGGCGTCATACCCGGCGGCCTCCAGCGTGCCGAACTGCTTGCCCAGCTTTTTGGCCTGGGGCAGCACGGTCACGTCGTAGCGGCCGCGCAGCGTTTCCGCTTTCTGCAGCACGGCGGCAAAGTCGGCTTCCGGAAGGTAGAGCAGCGCCAGACGCTGTTTGGCCCCGGGGATCTGATGATCCTGCTCCAGCAGGATGCCGCAGACCCGTTCAAAGCCGATGGAAAAGCCCACGGCCGGGACCTGCTGGCCGATGAATTTTCCCACCATGTTGTCGTAGCGGCCGCCGCCCGCCACCGCGCCGCTGAACTGCGGGCAGGTTACTTCAAACACCATGCCGGTGTAGTAGCCCTGGCCGCGCACCAGGCTGGGGGCGTAGGCGACGCCGTAGCGTCCGGCGGCGATCTTCCCGCTGGTGGCGATCACGTACCGCAGATCGGCGGTGAGGGTTTCGTCGCCCACCTGGGCGGCCACGGCCTCCAGGCTGAAATCCCCGGCGCGCAGGAAACGGTCCAGCGCGTCCACGGCTTCGGGGGCGAAGCCCTTCTCCGCCAGTTCGGCCTTGACGCCGCCGGCGCCGATCTTGTCCAGCTTATCGAAGCTGACGCAGACGGAATCCAGGTCCCCGGCGGCGAACCCCATTTTCTGCAGCATGGCGCGCAGGATGCGGCGGTCGTTGACGTGGACCGTGAAGCCGGTGAACCCGATGGCCAGCAGGGCGCGGGCCGTCACGTCGATGAGCTCCACCTCGGCGTTGGGGCTGGAATCGCCCAGTATGTCGATGTCGCACTGCACGAACTCCCGCAGGCGGCCCTTCTGGGGGCGTTCGGCGCGGTAGACGCGGTCGGTCTGGATGACCTTGAAGGGGGCGGGCAGTTCATTGCGGTGGGCGGCGTAATAGCGGGAGAGCGGCAGCGTCAGGTCGTACCGCAGCCCCATGTCGGAAAGCTGCTTCTCGTCGCCGCTGGCCAGCGCTTTTTCCAGCTTGTCGCCGCGCTTGAGCACTTTGAAGATCAGGTTCAGGTTGTCGCCGCCGTCGCTTTTGTCCAGGTTCTCCATGTCCTCCAGGATGGGGGTGGAGATGCGCTGGAACCCGGCGGCGCGGTAGGTGGCCAGGATCTGGCCCTGGATATAGTCGCGCAGCGCCTGCTCCCGGGGCAGCAGGTCGCGCATGCCTTTCAACGGCTGGGTTTTCATCGGCAAGGACTCCTTATCTCAATACTGGTATCCATGATAAACGGCCCGCTGCATTTTGTCAATGCAAAATGCCCATACTGGAAGGGCGGGGAGGGGATCGGAATGGAAAAACAGGACCGCGGCCCATACATTTTGGCGGCGGGGGCCGGCGTGCAGCTGCTCACCGGCATCCCGTCGGCCTGGGGCGTGTTCCAGCGCCCGGTCATGCAGGGGTACGGGCTGTCGCGCGGGCAGGCCATGCTGGCCTTTGCGCTGCTGGTGGCGGCCTACGGGGTGGGGTGCGCGGCGGGCGGTCTGCTGCAGGACCGGCGGGGCCCGCGCCGCGCGGGGCTGTGGGGCACGGCCCTGCTGGCCGGCGCCTTCCTGGCGGCGGCTTTGGCGCCGCCGGGCAACGCGGTGCTGTTCCTGCTGGTGTACAGCCTGCCCGCGGGGCTGGGCAGCGCGTTTCTGGCCCCGGCAGTGCTGGCCTGCGCGCAGAAATGGTACCGGGACCGCAAGGGCTGGGCCACCGGCGTGACCGGGGTGGCCATGGGGCTTTCGGGGGCGTTTTTTACGCTGTTCGTCCGGGGCGTGGGCGGGCGCTGGGGCATCCGCGTCTGTTTTGCAGCGCTGGGGCTGCTCATGCTGCTGGTCTGCGGCGGCGGGGCGGTTCTTTTGCAGGACCCGCCCGCCTCCAACCGGGCGGCGCCCCCGGCGCAGGGGCTGGACTGCCGGCAGATGCTGCGCACCCGGCAGTACAAACTCTGCGTGGCGGCGGTGGCGCTCAGCGCGCCGCCGGTGCTGCTGTTCAGCCCCGAGATCCTGGCCATCGCCGCAGACCGCGGCCTGCCGGAACCGGCGGCGCCTTTCTGCGTGGTACTGGGGTCGGCGGCCAGCGCCGCAGGGCGGCTGCTGTGCCCGGCGGTCAGCGATACGTTCGGCCGCAAACCGGTGCTGTACGCCGTCTATCTGGGTCTGGCCGCCGGGTCGGCGTGGTTTGCCTTTGCAGGCGGCTGGTGGGTGCTGGCTTCCTATGCGCTGCTGACATTTTTCTATTCGGGCGGGGCGGCGGTGCAGCCTGCCTGGAATACCGACCTGTTCGGCCTGCGCCACGCAGGGGTCAACTATGGATTCCTGGCGCTGGGCATGAGCGGCGGCAGTTTGCTGAGCTACATCGGCAGTCAGGCGCTGCCCCTGGGGGCGCGGCACTGGCTGGCCGGGGGATGCGCCCTGGCGGGGCTTTTGTGTGCGGCACTTGTAAAACCTTTGCCGAAACCTTGAAAAAACACTTTGGAACGTGTAAACTATATAAGTTGTTTTCTTTGTTCCGTTTTTCAAGGAGGCTCCATGCAGCAAACGATCCAGTTGCGGCACATCGCTGCGCGCTCGGCTACCGCTTTTTTGCTGGCGGCGCTGTGCCTGTATCCTTTATATATCGACAAGTTCTCCAACCTGGGCGTGGTCAAGTTCACGGCGGTATGCACCCTGTTCTGGGCATTCTGTGCCTGGCTGGGGGCGCTGGCGCTCGTGGGCGCGCGCCCGGCTCCGGGCCGTCTGCGGGCGCGGGACCCCTCGCTCTGGGCACTGGGGGCCTTCGTACTTACGGGGCTGCTCTCCACCGTGCTGTCCCTGTCGCCGGTCGCCTCCCTGTGGGGGCTGGGCGGTTACTACGGCGGCTTCATGATGGTACTGTTCACGGCGGCCGGGTACCTGGCCGTGCGGGCTTTTGCGCCGCAGGGGCTGCTCAACGGCCTGACCTTCTGCGTGGGGCTCACCACCATCGTGGTCACCGTGCTGTATGTGCTCAACATCTTCAACATCGACCTGATCGGCGCCTATGAGGATACCGCCGTCGTCGAGCGCGCCCAGTTCTTCTCCACACTGGGGCAGAAGAACTTCAACGCCGGGTTCATGGCCTTCGCGCTGCCGTTGGTCTTTTACGCCTTCCTGGTGGCCCGCGGGCCGCGCCATACGCTGTTCTACGGCGTTCCGGCCTTTTTCGGCGGGCTGGCGCTGGCGGTGGTGGACGCCGAGGGGCTGGCCCTGGGCATCGGCGCGGCGGTGCTGGTGCTGATGTGCCAGAAGATCTTCACCACCCGGACGGTGCGCCGTCTGGCGGTGCTGGGGGCGTTCTTCTTCTTCCATGCAGGCTGGATGCAGTACATGCGCGACCACGTCTACACCCAGGGCGGCACCCCCATGCTGGCGGCGCTGGGGCGCGTGGCGGCCGCCGGTTTTGTGCTGTGCGCGGCGCTGTGGGCGCTGCTGCGCTTCGGTCTGGGCAGGCGGGAGATCCCGCTCTGGCGGATCGGACGCGTGGTGGCGGCCGTGCTGGTCACGGCGGGGCTGCTGCTCTATGCGCTGGCCAACTTCTGGCCGGGGTTCCCCAGCCTGGGGCGGCTGGACGACATCCTCATCATCAACGACGACTGGGGGACCAGCCGCGGCACGGCCTGGCGCATCACCTGGTGCACCTGGCTGGACCAGCCGCTGTGGCGCAAGTGGTTCGGCGTGGGCACCGGCATGATGCACACCGCCATGGTCGAGTGGGCGGGCAGCGGCCTCACCGCCCGCATGAAAACCTTCTATGCGGCCCATAATGAATACCTGGAACAGCTGCTGACCACCGGCGTCCTGGGGCTGGGGGCGTGGCTGGGGTTCATCGTCAGCCACCTGCGCCGGGCGGCCCGCAACTGGCTGCGCCCCGGCGTGGCGCCGGTCACGCTGGCGCTGGTCAGTTATCTGGCCCACGCGGTGGTTTCCATCCGCGTGTCCATGATCTTCCCCGAGATCATGCTGCTGTTTGCCTTGCTGCAGGTTTTCTGCCTGCCGCCGGAGGAGGAACCAGAGCCCGAAAAAGCGCCCCGTCATGCCAGGGCGCGCAAACGCCCCGCGGAACCGGCGCCCCAAAAGGACTTGCCGCGCCTGTGGGGGCCGCCTGCGCTGGCGGCCTGCCTGATGATGGCAGGCTGCGGCGCGGCTTCCCGTGTGATCTTCGGCTTCCTGTTTTAAAGGGGAAAAATGGAAGTTAGTTGGCGCTAACGTATTGCAAAAAGCCATCTGACCCTTTATAATGAAGATAGCTGTGAAAAGCCTAACAATATGCAAAGGAGAGAAAATTATGATCGAATACTCCGCACAGGTCAAAAACATGTGCCCGATCACAAAAGGGCCCCATCACGGTCCCGCGCCCATCCCCGAAGAGGGCGAGTGGGTCAAGGCCTATAAAATTGAGGATATCAGCGGCTATACCCACGGTGTGGGCTGGTGCGCGCCTCAGCAGGGTACCTGCAAACTCAGCCTGAACATCAAGAACGGCATCATCGAGGAAGCTCTGGTGGAGACCATCGGCTGCTCCGGCATGACCCATTCTGCCGCTATGGCGGGCGAGATCCTGCCCGGCAAGACCATCCTGGAGGCGCTGAACACCGACCTGGTGTGCGATGCCATCAACGTGGCCATGCGCGAACTGTTCCTGCAGATCGTCTACGGCCGCAGCCAGACCGCTTTCTCTGAGAACGGCCTGCCCGTGGGCGCCGGCCTGGACGACCTGGGCAAAGGCCTGCGCAGCATGACCGGCACCATTTTCTCCACCAAGGCCAAGGGCGTTCGTTACCTCGAACTGACCGAGGGCTACATCCTCAAGACCGCGCTGGACAAGGACAACCAGGTCATCGGCTACCAGTTCGTCCGTCTGGGCAAGATGATGGAAGACATCCGCCACGGCGTTGACCCGAAGGAAGCCTACGAGAAGAACATCGGCACCTACGGCCGCTTCTCTGCTGAGCAGGGCGCTGTCAAGTACATCGACCCGCGTGAAGAATAAGAGAGGGAGGAACAAACACTATGGCAACTTTTGAATCCCAGGAACGCCGTATGCCCAAGATCGAGGCCTGCCTGAAAGCCAACGGCCTCGAAAGCCTGGATGCCTGCAACGAAATGCTGCTGGCCAAGGGCATCGACTGCGACAAGATCATCCGCG
>DSTMR04002__coassemble_1060_pt1 | contig 22501 bp, 20 predicted proteins | sample DSTMR04002__metabat2_low_PE_018 | metagenome-assembled genome bin DSTMR04002 | reverse complement strand
GGTTCCCCCCGGCGGCGGTGATGGCATACTTTGAAGAACTGGGCGTCCCCCTGAAAACCGAACGGGGGGGACGCGTTTTTCCCTGTTCAGACCGGGCGGCCGATGTCATCGACGCCCTGTTTTTTGCCCTGAAGCGGCAGGGGGTTGCCCTGCTCCGGGGCCGGGCAGAGCATCTGCTCCTGGAAAACGGCCGGGCTGTGGGGGTGATGGTGGGGGGCGAGCCCCTGCCCGCCGGGGGCCAGCAGGCAGCAGGGCGCGCCGGTACGGTTCGCCACGGCGGCGGCCATCCGCCGCAGGCCGTCGCCGTCGGCGCCCTCCACGCGGGCGGCAAAAGGCTGCCCGGGCACGGCCGCATCGGCCAGCGCGCCGCTCAAAGTGTTCTGCAGGGCCGCCAGCCGCTGTTTGAGCTGGCTTTCTCCGCTGCGGAAACGTCCCACCGCTTCCTCCAGCCGCCCCACCGGCACCGAAAGCAGCCGTCCGGCGGCTTCGGCGTCGGCCCAGCCCCCGGCAATGGCTTCGCAGGCCCGCTGGCCGCAGGCTACGGCCAGCCGCATGCCGCCCTTGTAATGCTGGAAGGAGAGGATCTTGATCAGCCCCACCTCCCCGGTGCGGGCCAGATGGGTGCCGCAGCAGGCGCAGCGGTCGCCGCCCGCCTTCACCAGCCGCACAGGGCCTTCCAGCGCCTTTTTGCTGCGGTATTCGGTGCGGGCCAGTTCCGCGGGGGCGGGCAGGTAGCAGCGCACCGGCGTGTCGGCCCGCACGGCTGCGTTGGCCTCGGCCTCGGCTTCGGCCAGCTGGGCGGCGGTCAGCGGGATGCTGGTGTCCATCCGCACCCAGGGGGAGCCGATGTGGAACCCCACGTTCTCCGCGCCGTACAGGCGGTGCAGCGCGCCGCTCAGGATATGCTCGCCGGTATGCTGCTGCATGGCGTCCAGCCGTGCAGGCCAGTCGATGCTCCCCTCCACCGTGCCGCCCACGGGCAGCGGGGCGTCGGTGGTGTGAAGGACGGCCTCGCCGTCGGTATGCACCGCCCGCACGGCGGCGTCCCCCAGGCGGCCGGTATCGCAGGGCTGGCCGCCGCCTTCGGGGTAGAAAGCGGTGCGGTCCAGCACCACGGCGTAGCCGCCGGGAGCCGGGGCGCAGGCCAGCACGGTGGCGGTAAAGGTTTGCAGGTAAGAGTCGTTTTCGTACAGTTTTTCGGTCACGGCGAAGCGGGACCTCCTCTTTTTTCAGATTTTTCCCATTATACCACAAAACAGGTGTGGAAAAAAACACCGAAATCTTATATAATAAAAGGCAGTACGAATTTACTGCCGAACGTTAAGGAATTTGCCCTATGCAGAAAATGATCCGTTTTGCGGCGCTGGCCCTGCCTGCGCTGCTGCTGGCCGGTTGCGCCGTCCCCTGGGCGGGGCAACCGGCCGGGCCGGCCGCCACGGTGGAAACGGCGGCCGCAGCCGCGCCCCAGGCGCTGCGCGTGTACGCATCCGACGCCCTGCTGCCCGCGCTGGAGGACTATGCCGCCGTCCAGGGGGTGGAGCTGACCGTGCTGGAGGATGCGTCCCAGGCCGATCTGGTGGCGCTGGACCACGCCCCCGGCGGCCTGACGGAAGGGCTGGACATCAACAGCGATTCCCTGCTGGCGGCGGCCGCCGCCCGGGCCGGCGTGACCGAAGGCGCCGCGCTGCCGGTGGGCCGCAGCCTGTACGGCTACTGGGCCAACGGCGCCATGCTGGAAGCCCTGCTGGGCGAAGGCGGCGCCCAGGCCCTGCAGAACGCCTCCTGGGCGGAATGGAGCGATTTTGTGGAAACGCTGCAGGACTGGCTGGCGGAACCCGGCGCGGCCACCGTGACGCTCTCCGGCAGCGACTACGCATTGCCCGAGGCCAAACCCGATACGCTGAACGCCACCGGCGTTTTTGCCGAACCCATGGACCGCACGGCGGGCTACACCCCGGCGCTGCTGGCGGCGGGCGGCGAACGGAGCGAGGAGACCCTGACCGGCCCGCTGAACGGCGTGTATGCCGCCGTGGCGCTGGAATGGGATAACATGGCCCAGGGGGATGAGACGGCGCTGTTCCGCCGCGCCACCCTCACCGAACTGCTCTCCGCCTACGGGGCGGAAGCCTGCCAGAGCCTGGTGCTGATCCCCTTCAAATGCAACCTGACGGAAGAGGATCTCTCCACCGAAGAATACAACCTGACCGGCTTGCTCAACTACCCCGTGCTGGCCGACGCCGGGACGCTGACGATCCGCGCCGGGGCCGACGAGACCGGCTGCAAAGCCGCCGAAAGCGCGGTGCTCTGGCTGTACAGCAGCGGCGAAGGGGAGGAATCCCTGACCGATACGCTGGGCGTCATCACACCGTGGAACACCGCGTCGGACGCTACGGCGCTGGGCGCCATGCAGGTGGAGCAGGCGGGCACCGGCATCCTGCCCGGGGAGAGCATGACCCAGGCCCAGGCCGACGCGCTGGCCGCCAACGAGGAGTCCCTGCGGGACAGCGACGGACGCACTGCAGCGGAACGCCGGGCCTTTACCCGGAGCGCGCTGGAAGCCCTGGGCGTGACCGAAGCGGAAGAATAAACCGCCGCAGGCGGCTGCGGCTTGGCCCCTGCGCCCTGCGGGGCGCTCTGCCAGAAACGGAGGACGATCATGGAACTGAAACGATGCAGTGGAATTTTGATGCCGATCTCCAGCCTGCCCGGTGGGTACGGCATCGGAAGCCTGGGGGCGCCCGCGCGCCGTTTTGTGGATTTTCTGGCCCGGGCGGGGCAGAGCGTCTGGCAGATCCTGCCCGTCGGCCCCACCGGCTACGCGGACAGCCCCTACCAGAGCTGTTCGGTGTTTGCGGGCAACCCCTACTTCATCGACCTGGACCTGCTGGCCCGGGACGGCCTGCTGCGCCGCAAGGATTATGCCTTCCTCCAGTGGGGCGGCGACCCGTCGCGGGTGGACTACGGCACGCTGTATGAGCGCCGGTTCGCGGTGCTGCGCAAGGCGTACGCCAACTTCCTCAAGCGCCGCCCGCTGCCCGGGTACGAGACCCCCTATTCCGACGACTGGTACCGTTTCCAGTTCCTTTCCGCCGACTGGCTGCCCGATTACTGCCTGTACATGGCCATAAAGGAAGATAACGGCATGATCGACTGGCAGCAGTGGCCGCGGGAACTGCGCCGCCGCGACCCCGCGGCCCTGGCCCGGTTCCGTGCCGACCACGCCCGCGAGATCGAGTTCTGGGCCTTCGTCCAGTATGAATTCTACCGCCAGTGGGAGGCCCTGCACAACTACGCGGCGTCCAAGGGCGTTTCCATTATGGGGGATATTCCCATCTATGTGGCGCCGGATTCCGCCGACGCCTGGGCGGGCCCCGAACTGTTCGAGACCGATGAGGACGGCCGCCCCCGCCGCGTGGCAGGCTGCCCGCCGGATTACTTTGCGGTGGACGGCCAGCTCTGGGGCAACCCCATCTATGACTGGGACTACCACAAAAAGACCGGGTATGCCTGGTGGGTGCGCCGCCTGCGCCATGCGCTGTCGGTATACGACATCCTGCGCATCGACCACTTCCGCGGCTTCGATACCTACTGGGCTATCCCGGCGGGGGAGACCACGGCCCGCAACGGCCGCTGGGAACAGGGCCCCGGCATGGACCTGTTCCGCGCGCTGCGCCTGTCGCTGGGGGATATGCCCATCGTGGCCGAGGACCTGGGCGAGATGTTCCCCTCGGTCCGCAGACTGCTGGCCGAGAGCGGTTTCCCCGGCATGAAAGTGCTGCAGTTCGCCTTTAACGGGCAGGACAGCGTGGATCTGCCCCACAACTACCCGCGCAACTGCGTGGCCTACCCCGGCACCCACGACAACAACACGCTGGCGGGCTGGTACTACCATGAACTGGGCGGCGCGGGCCGCAAACAGGCAAAGGAATACTTTGCCCTGACAGAAGAGGAGGGAGTGCTGCGCGGGCTGCTGCGCGGCGTGCTGGCCAGCCCGGCGGCACTGGCGGTCATCCCCATGACAGACTGGTTGGAAGCCCCGGCCGAAGCCCGCATGAATACCCCCGGCAGCCCCCGGGGCAACTGGCAGTGGCGCGCCGACGACAAGGCGCTGACCCCGGCCCTGGCCAAAGAGATCCGCACGATGACCGCGCGTTATTTCCGCACGGAGCCTGCCCTGAAACGGCAGAAAAAGCAGACTTTGTAAACATCGCCCAGTATTCCGCTCTGCGGTCCGGGATTTTTTGTGCAACCGAAATATAGGAAAAAACCGTCGGTTTGTGGTACTATTATTATGCAACAAAGCCGCCCGGTCCCCGGGCGAAAAATCCATGTTTCACAAGTGAGGGTTCGAGATGAAGCTGGAGTATACGAAGGAAGAACTTTCGCTGCAGGCGGCGGCCCTGGAGCAACTGTTCGACGCGGTTCATATCGTTGACCCGTACCGGGGGGTACGGCTGGACCCGGCAACGTTGGAACCGCAGGAGGAAAGCGCCCCTGTCCCGCCCATGGATGAAGCGGGCCGCGGGCTGCAGCTGGTACGCCATGGCGGCCAGGAAACGATGCAGATCAGCCAGGGCATCCGGGTGGACGGCCGCCCCTGCGTGCTGGTGCTCTACCGGGCCATGCCCAAGGACAGCCGTGCGACGGTGGGGGCCAAAAATTCCTACGACCGCGCGCTGGCCCAGTACCGGGAGGATATCCGCCGCGACTATGTGACCGGCGTGTACAACAGCCGTTTTATTCATGAGGAATACCGCAGCTATGCCGAAAAGCAGGCGTCCCGGGGCATCCCGGTGGGGGCGGTGCTGCTGCGCGTCAATGAATACTGGGAACTGCGGAACCGGGAGTCGCGGGAAGCTGCCGAGTGCTGCCTGAACAGCGCGGCCGGCATCCTGCAGCTGGCCGTGGGGACCGACCAGGAACATGCGGTACTGGCCCGGCTGGAGGACGGCCTTTTTGCGGCCGTCACCGTGGGCATGCCCGCCGCCCGTCTGGCGGAGGCCATCAACAAGGCGCTGGCGGGCGCGCGCCGGGTGTTCAGCATCTCGCTGTCGCGCCGCGGGACCTTCACGGTGTCGGTGGCCAGCGCCGAATGGGCCGAGACTTCCTCCTGGGAAATGATGCTCTCCCTGGCGCAGCAGCGGCTGTAAAACGATGCATAAAAGCGGCCCCCTTGTGTACATACTAAGTGCACAAGGGGGTTTTTATGATGCAAAGCGATAACGAAAAAATGCTGCAGGAGATCGTGCAGAATACCGAGATGGGCAAAAACACGCTGGACGAACTCATCGGCCTGACCCATGACCAGCGCCTGAAAGACGAGATGATGCGCCAGAAGCGGGAATACCGCCGCATCAACCAGGCGGCCCACACCGCGCTGGACGCCATCGGCGCCCAGGCCCACGGCCAGAGCGCGGCAGCCCGCATGAGCGTCAGCATGGGCATCCGCACCCGCACCATGCTGGACAAATCCACCCGTAACCTGGCCACCATGCTGGCCGAGGGCAGCGGCCAGGGGGTGCTGGACTGCAAGCGGGCCGAGAAAGACTACCCGGCGGCCAGTCCCGGCGCGCAGAAACTGTGCCGGGAACTGGGGACCATGCAGGCTCAGGCCGAAGCCGCCTGGCGGGAGTTCATCTGAACGGCAGGGCTTGCGCGGCGGGCGGCGGGCTGGTATAATCGGGGCAGGAATCTGTACCGAGAGGAAGCGAACGCCGCATGAACGTGCTGGTCAGCGCCTGCCTGCTGGGCGAAAACTGTAAATACAACGGAAAAAACAACCGCAGCGAGGCGCTGGTCCGCCGCCTGCAGGGGCACCATGTGATCCCTGTCTGCCCCGAAGTGCTGGGCGGGCTGGGCGTACCGCGGCCCTGCGTGGAACTGCGGGACGGCCGGGCGGTGGACTGCAACGGCCGGGACGTGGACGCGGCTTTCCGCACCGGGGTGGAAAAGGCCCTGCGGCAGATCGAAGGGCAGGCCGTCGATCTGGCGGTGCTGCAGTCCCGCAGCCCCACCTGCGGCGTCAAACAGATCTACGACGGCAGCTTTTCCCGCAGGCTGATCGACGGCCAGGGATTGCTGGCCGACGCCCTGACGGCCCGCGGCGTGCGCGTGGTGGACGTGGAGGACCTGGACAGCGTGCCGGAACTGTGAACCGAAAACAACAGGAAAGCCGGGGGCCTTCAAGGCCCCCGGCTTTTGCCGTTGCTTACAAGGTTTCGATCATGCGGACCACGATCTCGGTGGCGGTGCGGACGTATTCCGCAATGCTGAAATCCTTGACCACCAGCACCTCGTAGCCGCTCTCGTCGGCGTTGTCGCTCATGGCGCGCAGCACCACGCAGGGCACGCCGTTGCGGGCCGCGATCTGGCTTACCGCGGCGCCCTCCATCTCCACGCAGTCGGGGTGGCATTTCTCCGCGATGGCCTGTTTGGTGGCCGTGTCGCCCACAAAGGTGTCGCCTGTGGCGATGCGCCCCGCAATGGCTTTCACGCCGCAGGCGCTGCAGGCGTCCAGCGCGGCCTGCACCAGCGCCGGGTCGCCGTGGTATTCGGTCAGGAACGGCGCGCTCTGGGCCAGCATGTCCAGCTCCGCGTCATGGTAGAACACCGTTTCGCCCACGCAGACGTCGCCGATGCCGATCTTGCCGGTCATGTTCCCGGCCACGCCGCTGAAGATCAGGCGGCCGATGCCGTATTTGGTGCACAGCACCTGCACGGTGCTGGCTGCGTTGGCCTTGCCCATGCCCGCGCAGCAGACGACCACCGGCCGGCCGTGCAGGGTGCCGCGGTGGTAGTCCACCCCGGCGTAGGTCTCGCAGGTCACGTCCTGCAGGCGGGCGCAGAGCTGGTCGACTTCCTCGGGCATGGCGCCCATAATGCCGTAGATCATGGTTGACCTCCTATCAGACGTTGAACAGGAACTCGATCACATCGCCGTCCTGCACGACATATTCCTTGCCCTCGGTACGTTGCAGCCCTTTGGCTTTGACGGCGGCATAGTCGAAGTTGCATTCGGCCAGCGTGTCGTAGGCGATGACCTGGGCCCGGATGAAGCCGCGCTCAAAGTCGCTGTGGATCTTGCCCGCCGCCTGGGGGGCCTTGGTGCCCTTGCGGATGGTCCAGGCGCGGCACTCTTTTTTGCCGTCGGTCAAAAAGCTGATGAGCCCCAGCAGGTCGTAGCTGGCCTGGATCAGCTGGTCCAGGCCGGTGGAGGCGATGCCCATCTCCTGCAGGAAGGCATGCTTTTCCTCCGGCGTGGCGTCGGCAATGTCCTCCTCGGTCTTGGCGCAGATGGGCAGGGCCAGCGCGCCTTCCGCCTCGGCGCGCTCTTTGACCAGCGGGAAGTAGGGGTTGCCCTCCAGCCCGCCAAGCAGGTCGTCCTCGCCCACGTTGCAGGCGTAGATCACCGGCTTGGCCGAAAGCAGGCCCAGTTCCCGGCGGGCGGTTTTCTGGGCGTCGTCCGCTTCGTCAAAAGCAAAGGTACGGGCGGGCTTTTCGGCTTCCAGGTGGGCGGCCAGTTCGGCCAGCCAGGCGGCTTCCGCCGCCGCGTTCTTGTTGCCGGTCTTGGCGGCCTTCTGCTGGCGGCCCAGGCGGTTGTTGACCACCTCCAGGTCGGCCAGGATCAGTTCCAGGTCGATGGCGTCGATGTCCCGCAGGGGGTCCACGCTCTCGGGCTTGTTCACGTCCTCCACCACATGCACGATGTTGTCGTCGTCAAAGCAGCGCACCACATGCACCAGCGCGTCGCATTCCCGGATGTGCCCCAGGAACTTGTTGCCCAGCCCCGCGCCGTGGGACGCGCCCTTGACCAACCCGGCGATGTCCACAAATTCCACAATGGCGGGGGTCTTTTTATCGGTCTGCCAGACCTCGGCCAGCTTGTCCAGCCGCGCGTCGGGCACGGCGACGATGCCGGAATTGGGCTCGATGGTGCAGAACGGATAGTTGGCTGCCTGCGCGTTGCGGGTGGAGGTGATGGCGTTGAACAAAGTCGACTTGCCCACGTTGGGCAACCCGATGATTCCCAGTTTCATGTATTCCAAAACTCCTTTGTTTTAGTGATTCTTTGTTGTGGGGGCGGCGAGACCGTCAAAAGGATGGAAGCCAGTTCCGCTGCGATAAAGAGGCCAAGCCTTTTGCGTTGATGCGGGGAGAGGGCGGCTGGTTTTGCCGGCGGCAGGTGCAAAACTTTCTTTTCGTAGAAAGCCGTCAGGGCGCACAGCAGCGCAATATAAACCGCCGTGCTGAGGAGGCTGTATAAATACGAAGACAAGCCCTGCCGCGGCAGGAACGAATAGACCAGCGACCCTGCCATCATGCCCAAAATTTCCGCGGCGTAGAGAAGCAGGGTGGGGATCACGAGATCTCTGGCGCAAGAACAAGTCTTTTGCAGCAGGCCGGATACGAAATTTTACACATCATTCTGTCGTGAGGCTGCGGATGGCTTCCGTATTTTATGGCGGCGCGTTCCCGCGGGATCCGCGCTGCCGGGAAAATGTCATGTAGGGGACCGTGCAGGCACAGGTGATGTGCGGCCGCACAATACCAGAATCTATGATAGCATATGCACCGCCTTTTCTCAAGGTGCGCAGGCAAGTTTTTTCCGCCCGCGGTCAGTTGTGCGGGTAGGAGTCGCGGACCGTGTTCATCACTAGGCGGAAGGTGAGCTGGGCCATGTGCTGGGGGCTTTCCTCGCACCCGCGGGAAAGCCAGTCTTTGATCAGCCCCACGCAGCCCGCCACGCAGTAGGCGTAGCTGTATTTCAGGTTGTCCATCAGATCGGGGTAGGCGTCCTGCAGGGCTTTCAGGCAGTAGCGGGAGAGCATCTCCTCGATGCGGTTCAGGAAGGTGATGTCGCCGTGCGGCCCCAGCAGGGCGGCGCAGATCTCCCGGTTATCGAACAGGATGGCGAAGATATCCTCGATAAAGGGGAAGCTGCGCTCGTTAAAAGGGCTGACCGGGTGGGCGTGGATGGTGTGCAGGATCTCCTCGAACAATTCGTTCTCGATGCTTTCCAGCATATGGTAAATGTCGGTGTAGTGCAGGTAGAAGGTCGAACGGTTGATGTTCACCAGGTCGGTCAGTTCCTTTACCGTCACTTCCTTCACGCTTTTCTGTTCCATCAGCAGGGCAAGGCCGTGCCGCAGCTGGGCCCTGGTGCGCGGGATGCGCCGGTCCGGCTTCTTCTCCATACAGATTGTCCTTTCTTTTGTAAAATATTTGTGACAACTCGACACAGCGCAACAGAGTGTCGACTAATGAACGTCAAGACGCAAAGCTGTCGGTTGAGTTTCGTGTTCCCCCTTAGTATAATGGGATTTGGGGCAAAAAGCAACAAAAAGTTGTATATGCCACACTGTGTTGAGAATTCTCTGGGGACAGAGGGAAGGAAGTGACGTTTCGTTCTATGCTGAAGAACGAATGGAAGAAGCTGTTCAAAAACAAGCTGATGCTGTTGGTGGTGGCGGCGGTCATCGTCATCCCCACCATCTACACCACGCTGTTTCTGGGGTCGATGTGGGACCCCTACGGCAATGTGGAACACCTGCCGGTGGCGCTGGTCAACCAGGACCAGCCGGTGGAGTATGAGGGCAAGACCCTGGACGTGGGCGGCCAGCTGGTGGAAAACCTGCTGGAGGACGCCTCGCTGGATTTCCATGTGGCGGACGCGGACGCGGCGGCCCAGGGCCTTGCGGCGGGGGACTATTACATGGTCATCACCATCCCGCAGGACTTTTCGGCCAATGCGGCAACGCTGACCGACCCGCATCCCCGCAAGATGGAACTGAACTATGAGACCAACCCCGGCACCAACTACATCGCCTCCAAATTGAGCGAGAGCGCCATGAAGGAGATCCAGGCCGGGGTGCGCGCCGAGGTGACCAAGACCTACGCCGAAACGATGTTCGACCAGCTGGGCGAAGTGGGCGACGGCATGCAGGAGGCGGCCGACGGCGCCGGGGAACTGAAGGACGGCACCGGCGAACTGGCGGATGGCAACAGCACCATCCGGGAAAACCTGCAGCTTTTGGCGGACAGCACCCTGACCTTCCGCAGCGGCAGCGAAACGCTGACCGAAGGGCTGGCCCAGTACACCCAGGGCGTGCAGCAGCTGGATGACGGCGCGCGGAAACTGGATGACGGCGCGGCTCAGGTGAAGGACGGCGTGGACCAGCTGGGCGCGGCGGCCCCGGCGCTGACGCAGGGCGTCGGCGCGCTGAACGACGGCGCCAAACGGCTGGCCGACGGCGCTGCCCAGGCCAAGGACGGCAGCAGCACGCTGGTCGGCGGCGCGGCCCAGGTGGACGATACCATGAAGACCCTGAACGAAGGGTTGAACGAACTGCAGTCCCAGACCGCCGCCCTGCCGGATGCCGCGGCGGCGCTGGAAGCGGGGGCCAGCCAGACCCTGGCGGGGGCGCAGCAGTTGCAGCATGGCGCGCAGAGCCTGGCCGCGGGCGCGCAGACCGCCCAGCAGGGGGCCGCGGCACTGAACGACGGCCTGCAAGCGCTGAATGGAAATTCCCAAACTTTGAACGACGGCGCCGCAAACTTGAAAAACGGTCTGGACGCCCTGGCTGCCGCGCTCGGCGGCGCTGCCGGGACCGGGGACGGGGCCGCGCTGGAGGCGCTGGCCGTCCAGATGGACCAGGCCGCGCAGACGGTACAGGCCGGGGCAGTGGCCCCGCAGGACCCGTCCGCGCTGGCCCAGACCATTGCGGACAACAGCCAGGCGGCCCGGGACGGGGACCCGGATGCCTTGAACACGCTGATCCAGGCGGCGAATGATCTGGCCGCTGCGGCGCAGCAGAACTATCAGGACGCCCAGACCGCCGACGCCGCCCGCCAGCAGGCTGCGGAGGCCCTGGCCGCGGCGGCAGGCACGCTGCGCGGGGCCGAAAGCACGGCAGGCGCCGGGGATCTGGCGGCGTCGCTCGCGGCCCTGCAGCAGGGCGCGGCCGACCTGCAAAACGGCCTTGGCGCTTATACGCAGGGCGTGGCGCAGGCGGCAGCGGGCAGCGCCACCCTGACGGACCAGAGCAACGGCCTGCCCGCCCTGAACACGGGCGCACAGACCGTGTCGGCGGGCATGGACTCGCTGGTCGACGGCCTGACCCAGTTGGAGGGCGGCACCAGCCAGTTGGCCCAGCAGGCCCCGCTGCTCACCGATGGCATCGCCCAGGCGGCCAGCGGCGGCGCGGCGTTGCAGCAGCAGGGCACAGCGGTCCTGCGCCAGGGCGCGGCCCAGTTGGACGGCGGCCTGGACGAACTGGTCAGCGGCAGCGGCGCGCTGCGCAGCGGGATGGACAGCCTGAGCGGCCAGATCCCGGCGCTGACCGACGGCATCAGCCGTCTGCAGCAGGGCACCCGGGACCTCAAGGACGGCACGGCCCAACTGGCGGAGGGCACGGGTGAACTGACCCGGAACAGCCCGGCGCTGAACGAGGGGGCCGCGGCGCTGACTGACGGCGCCGGCCAGATCCAGGACGGCGCCCGCCAGCTGGCGGACGGCAGCGGGGAACTGGCCGACGGCATCCAGCAGTTGCAGGAGGGGGCCGATACCCTGCAAAGCAGCCTGGCGGACGGCGCGCAGCAGATCCATGATACGAACACCGGCGACGCGGTGACGGATATGTTCGCCGCGCCGGTGGATACCCGGGAGACCCAGCTGACCCAGGTGCCCAACAACGGGCACGGCATGGCGCCCTACATGATGTCGGTGGCTCTGTGGGTGGGCTGCATCGCCTTCAGCCTGATGTACCCGCTGACTGAATATTACGGCAAACTCAAGAGCGGGACCGCTTGGTGGCTGAGCAAAGCCAGCGTGCTGTATGGCATCGCGGTGCTGCAGGCGCTGGTCATGGTGGCGGCGCTGCACGCCTTCAACGGCTTTGACCCGGCCCGCATGGGGCAGACGTTGCTGGTGGCCTGCGTGGCTTCGGTCACGTTTATGTCGGTGATGTATTTCTTCACCAACCTGATGGGCAAGGTGGGCAGCTTCCTGATGCTGGTCTTTATGGTGGTCCAGCTGGCGGGTTCCGTCGGCACCTATCCGCTGGAACTGTCCGGCTCCTTCGTGCCGTATCTGCATGACTGGGTGCCCTTCACCTACAGCGTCACGGCGTTCCGCCGCGCGATCTGCGGCGGGCAGGACATCGGCGGCTGCCTGGCGTACCTGGCGGTGTGGCTGGCGGTGTTCACGCTGCTGACCATTGTGGTGTTCGTGGTGCGTGCCAAGCGCATCCGGGCGCAAAAGCCCACCCTGATGGTCTGGCTGGAACGCCACCGCCTGGCCTGACACGTCCGGAGGGAAAAGCGGGACGAAATTTGGAAAATACGGGCAGGAAGGGAACTTTCTTCGGGAAGCTCCCTTCCTGCTTTTTGCCCGGCAGGAAAAAATGCGGGAAAACGCCGTCCCGCTCTTTTTTTATCCATATTTATACAGTATAATAGAGTCATAGCTGAACCCCGCCGCCCCGGCGGGGCGCCAAAACGGAGGAAAATACCATGGCTAACGAAAAGATCCTCGTCGTGGACGACGACAAAAATATCTGTGAACTGCTGCGCCTGTATCTGGTCAAGGAGGGCTACAACGTCACCCTGGCCAACGACGGCAAGGCCGCCCTGGCGGAATTTGAAAAGCTGCACCCCGACCTGGTCCTGCTGGACGTAATGATGCCGGTAATGGACGGCTGGGAGGTCTGCCGCAAGATCCGTGCCAAGGACAACACCCCCATCATCATGCTCACCGCCAAGGGCGAGACCTACGACAAGGTGCTGGGCCTGGAACTGGGCGCCGACGACTACATCGTCAAGCCGTTCGACGCCAAGGAGGTCACGGCCCGCATCAAGGCTGTGCTGCGCCGTTCCGCCAAGGAGGACAACAAGGGCGTGTATGACTTCGACAACCTGCACCTGGATATGAACCGCTACGAACTCAAGGTCAAGGGCAAGGTGGTGGAAGCCCCGCCCAAAGAACTGGAACTGCTGGCCTGTCTGGCGGGCCACCCCAACCGCGTCTATACCCGCGACCAGCTGCTGGACGAGGTGTGGGGGTTTGAGTACTACGGCGATTCCCGCACCATCGACGTGCACGTAAAACGCCTGCGCGAAAAGCTGGAGGGGGCGTCCGACCAGTGGAACCTCAAGACCGTCTGGGGCGTGGGCTATAAGTTCGAGGTCAGGGAATGAACCGCCGCCATACGATCAGCCGGGAGTTCTTTTCCACCATCGCGGCGGTGCTGGTGCTGGGTCTCAGCGTCATGTGCGCCATCCAGACGGCGCTCTCGGCCGCCTACTTCGTCAATGAGCGCCGCGCGGCGCTCACCGCCATCCTGGACGGCGCCGTCGCCCTCACCGACCGCTTTGCCGAGGCGGGCTATATCGTGACCGAACCGCTGGGGGACGACCGCGCGCAGAGCGCCCGCAGGGGGTATGAACTGTTCAACACGGCGTCCGGGGCGATGGTATTCGTCACGGCGGAGGACGGCAGTGTGCTGCTGCACACCAACGGGGCCGATTTTACTGCGCGGCCCGTACCGCAGGAACTGCTGAACAAGATGGATGAAGGGGAGGACCTCTTTATCACCGGCACGCTGGACGGCGTTTATGAGGAGCGCTATTATACCGCCGGCCGCCGTATTGAGATCGGCGGCAAGGTGGGCTACCTCTTCGCTGCCAGCCCGGTGGCGGCGCTGGGACCCTATATCGTGGATATGCTGGTGATGTTCGGCATCTCGGCGGTGGCGATCCTGCTGCTGTGCAGCCTGTTGTGCTGGGTGCTGGCCCGGCGGATCACCGGCCCTATCGAGGCCATCAGCGACGCCGCCCGCAAGCTGGGCAGCGGGGATTTCACCGCCCGCGCCCCGGTGGACGGCTGCGTGGAACTGGCTGACTTTGCCACGACCTTCAACAACATGGCCACGCGGCTGCAAACCATCGACAATTCCCGCGGGCAGTTCATGGGCAACATCGCCCACGAGCTGCGCACCCCCATGACCACCATCAAGGGCTTCATCGACGGCATGCTGGACGGTACGATCCCCCAGGAGGAAAACCAGCACTACCTGACCATCGTTTCGCAGGAGACGGGACGTCTGGCGCGGCTGGTGCAGAACATGCTGGACATCACCAAGCTGGAGGCCGGGGAAGTGCCGGTCCATGCCCGCAATTACGACCTGTGGAAAACCGTCAACGACGTCGTGCTCAGCGACGAGCAGCGCATCGAGGACGGAAGGATCGACATCCGGGGCCTGGGCGGGCCGCCCATGATGATCTGCGCCGACCCGGACTTTGTCCACCAGGTGGTCTACAACATCGTGGACAACGCCATCAAATTCACGCCGGAGGGCGGGACCATCTCTTTCGCGGCGCAGAAAAAGGGCGGCATGGTGGAAGTCAGCATCGAAAATACCGGCTCCGGCATCGCGCCGGAGGCGCTGCCCTTCGTCTTCGAGCGCTTCTATAAAGAGGACCGCTCCCGCGGCATGAACACCCGGGGCAGCGGCCTGGGGCTGCACATCTGCAAGATCCTGGTGAACCTTTCGGGCGGGCAGATCCACGCCGAAAGCGAAGAGGGCCAGTGGTGCCGCTTCGTCTTTACCCTGCCGGCCGCCAACTAAAACCGTCATACAACGCAGACGACCCGCGTTCCCTTGCCGCAGACGGCGGCCGGAACGCGGGTCTTTGTGCTGAAGATCAGGAAAAGCCCGTCAGAAATACGCCTTGATCTGGAAGCGGTCCTGGGGTTTGGCCTCCTCCACGACGAGCTTTTCATGGTTGAAATCGAACTTGACGGCCTTGCAGTCGTCCAGGTTGCGGGTCAGCCGCAGCAGCTGGTCCACCCGCTTCTGTTCTTCTTTGGTGTAGAACAGGTAGCTGGCGCCCTCCTTGCGGGCGCGGCCGGTGCGGCCGATGCGGTGGGTGTAGTGCTCGTTTTCCTCCGGCACGTCGTAGTTGATGACGGCGTCCACGTCGGACACGTCGATGCCGCGGGCCGCCACGTCGGTGGCCACCAGCACCGCGATCTCCCCGGCCTTGAAGCGGGTCATGATGCGGTTGCGCTCCGCCTGGGAGAGATCGCCGTGCAGACAGTCCACGTTGAAGTTCAGCCGGGCCAGCTGGTTGGCCAGCATGCCGGTGTTGTACTTGGTGTTGCAGAAGATCATCACCCGCTTGTACCCTTCCGAGATGATGAGCTGGGCGGCGTCGGCCAGCTTGTCCCGGCCGGTGGTCAGCAGCTTGTACTGGGCGATCTTGGGGCTGGAATCCTCCACGGGCTGCACGCTGACCTCGGCGGCGTTGTGCTGGTACAGCCAGCCGATGTCCAGCACTTCCCGGCTGATGGTGGCGGAGAACATCGAAAGGCTTTTGCGGTGCTTCATCAGGTCGATGATGTGCCGCACGTCCTTGTAAAAGCCCATGTTCAGCATCTCGTCGGCTTCGTCCAGCACCACGGTCTCCACCTCGGACACGTCGATGGCCCGGTGGCGGTAGTGGTCCATCAGGCGGCCCGGCGTGGCCACCACGATCTGGCACCCGGCTTTCAGCTGGCGCTGCTGCTTGTCCATCCCGGCGCCGCCATAGACGCAGACGATCTTGATCTCGGGCAGGAACTGGGCCAGGTTGCGCAGGTCCTGCGCGATCTGCTGGGCCAGTTCCCGCGTGGGGCTGAGCACCACGGCCTGGGGTTTGAGGCGTTTCGGGTCCACCTTGCTCAGCAGCGGGATGCCGAAGGCCACCGTCTTGCCGGTGCCGGTGGGGGCCTTGGCGATCATATCATGCCCCGCCAGCATCAGGGGGATGGCCTTTTCCTGGATCTCGGTCATATCGGTAAAGCCCATGGCCTGCGTGGCGCGCAGGATCTCGGGCGCTACATTGGTAAGTTCGGTAAACTGCATAGCCTTTGTACTGCCTTCCCTTCATTTCACTGTTCTTTCCATTATAACAGGCTTTCCCCGGCCCCGCAAGCGCAAAAGAGCGGCGGGCCGCCCCGGATGCCATGATCCGGCGCACAGCCCGCCGCCCGGCAGCGGAATTATTTGTTCTTGCTGGCCCGGCGGGCGGATTTGCCGCTGGCCTTTTTGCCCGTCTGGGTGCGGGTGGTTTTGGCGGTGCGCTTCGCCCTGGAAGGCGCCGGCGCGGGTGGGGCCTCCAGGGGCTTTTCCAGCAGGCGGTCGGGGACCGGCTCCAGCCGCCAGAGCTGGTTCTCGCCCGAAACATCCTGCCAGATCTGGGCCTGGGCGCCGTTTTCCACCCGCATGCCCACCAGATCCAGCACTTTGTCGGCCAGTACGTTGCGCAGCTTGACCTTGCCGTGGCCGGCTTCCACGATCTGCCAGCGCTGGGCGGCGCCGGAGGTGCGGCTCCACTGGTGGACCCAGGTGCCGTTGGTTACGCCGGACATGGCCAGGTCCATCACCTTGCCGGTAAAGCGGTTTTTGATGCGGTATTCGCCCTCGCCCGATTCCTCGAACTGCCATTGCTGCCAGGGCTGGCCTTCGTAACTCCACAAACGGATCGAAGCGCCGTTTTCAGTGTTGAAATCAGCCACTTCCAGCACACGGCCATTGGCAGCGGCAATGGTATAGCATGCGTCGGGACGAATGATCGTCTGGGCAGATCTCTTCATAACAGGAGCCTCCTTTTCGCAGGGCGCCCGGTTGCGCCCCGGTGATTTTCTTTATTATAGCATGGAGGCTGCGCGCGGTTTTGCCAAAGTTTGCGGAAGCCTTTTGGTAAAAACGACAAGAAAAAAGAGGGGAGAACCGCCTCTTTTGGCGTGTTTTCCGGGCAGGGCCTTGCATTTTATGCCAAAGTAGCTTATCATATAAAGGATAGTTTTGCGCAGCTCCGAACAGGGAGCTTCATAGAGGGGAGAAACCGTAATGAGGATCGCTTTGATCGCCCATGATTCCCGCAAGGAACTGATGGCGCAGTTTTGCACGGCCTATGTGCGGATCCTGTCGGAAAATGAACTGGTCGCCACCAGTGTGACCGGCAAGGTCGTACGCGACGCTACCGGCCTGCCGGTGCGCTGCCTGTACCCGGGCGGGCGCGGCGGCGCCGAGCAGATCGCCGCCATGATCGCCTGCGGCGAGGTGGATATGCTGCTGTTCTTCCGCGACCCGGTGGGAGCCAAGCCCGGCGAACCCAACGACGTGACGCTGCTGCGGTTGTGCGATATGCACACCATTCCGATGGCGACCAACATTGCCACTGCCGAAGTCCTGATCCATGGGCTGGAGCGCGGCGATCTGGCCTGGCTGGAATTGCAGCACGACCGCAAATAAGCCGCAGAATGCGCAAAAAACCTGCCCGGCGTGCTGCCGGGCAGGTTTTTTTATGCGCTTACTGGTAGACGATGGCCTTGCGCACACGGTCGGACGTCTCGCCGCCGGCCAGGATGCGGGCCAGCGCCAGCGCAAAGGGGATGGCGGCCCCCAGCGCTTCGCCGGTGACGATGTTGCCGTCGATGGTCAGCGGCAGCCCGGTGTAGGTGCAGCCGCCCTCGGTGAGCGCGGCGTCCATGCCGGGGTATACGGTGGCCTTTTTGCCGTTCAGCACGCCGAAAGCCGCCAGCGCGGTGGGGGCGGCGCAGATGGCCGCCACGATCTTGCCCTGTGCGGCGAACTCGCAGCAGACCCGGCGCACGGTGGCGTCGGCTTTCAGGTTGTCCACGCCCGGCAGGCCGCCCGGCAGGATGCAGGCGTCAAAGGCGGCGTAGTCCAGTTCTTCCGCCAGGGCGTCGGACTCGATACGGACCTTGTGGGAACTGACGATGGCCCGCTGCCCGCCTACGGCGGCGACAGTCACCTCCACACCGGCCCTGCGCAGCAGGTCTACACACAGCAGGCCCTCGCACTCTTCCAGGCCCTGGGCAAAAAAGATAACAGCTTTCGACATGGGAAAAACCTCCTTGTATACGGATCTGCGGCCTTTCCGGCCGGAAAGGCTCTGCAAAGGCAGCGCCCGGCAGCGTGCCGGCCCCTTGCAGGGCTGGCCGTTGGCTCTATTGTAGCGCATCCGGGGTGGTTTTGCAATCCGCCGCCGCGGGGTAAAAAAATAAAACGGGGCGGCCACTGCCCCGCCCCGTTTCAAAAAAGAAGGAGAAAAACAGAACGTCTTGCCGTTCCTCCCTGTGAATGAAAACCCACCCCTCTACAAGTGGATGCCCCTTCGCCAGTGCGGCGGCAGGGCGCTCTGGTATTCTTCCTCTTTGGCAGAAAGCGGTATCAAAAAACGCTTTGGCACGGAGTCTGACCGTTCCAAAGCGCCATCGCTTTCTGTGCCTTTATGTTACATCATTCGAGCGCGATTTACAAGAGGCGGACGTGTACAACATGCAATAAAAACCGCCCGGATTTTTATGCATCATGCATAAAAATCCGGGCGGAGACGTTCCAGGGCGGTTTATTGCGGGTCAACCGGGACGATCCAGCCCTTGGTATCGGGCAGCTTGCCCCACTGGATGCCGGTCAGTGTGTCGTAGAGTTTCTGGGTCAGGGGGCCGATCTTGCCGCCGCCGATGTAGGCGACCTTGCCCTCCCAGTCCAGTTCCTTGACGGGGGAAACCACGGCGGCCGTGCCGGTGCCGAAAACTTCTTCCAGTTTGCCTTCGTCGGCGGCCTTCATCACGTCGGCGATGGCCAGCTTGCCCTCGACGACCTCATACCCCCAGTCCCGCAGCAGTTCAATGATGGAACGGCGGGTCACGCCGGGCAGTACGGTGCCGGTGCAGGGGGCGGTGTGGATCTTGCCGTCGATCTTGAACATGATGTTCATGGAGCCCACTTCCTCGACGTACTTCTTCTCCACGCCGTCCAGCCACAGCACCTGGCTGAAGCCGCGTTCCTCGGCCAGTTCCCCGGCCTTGATGGAGGCGGCGTAGTTGCCGCCGCACTTGGTGAAGCCGGTCAGGCCCGGCGCGGCGCGGATGTATTCATCTTCCACGTAGATGCGCACGGGGTCCAGGCCCTCGGCATAGTAAGCGCCGGAGGGGGAGCAGATGATGGCGAAGCGGTAGTGCTTGGAGGCGTGCACACCCAGGCCGATGTCGGTGGCGATGGCGAAGGGGCGGATATACAGCGAAGCGCCGTCGGAGTGGGGGACCCAGTCGCGGTCCACGTCCACCAGCGCCTTGACGGCCTGGACGAAGTCCTCCGGCGGGATGGCGGGCATGCCCAGGCGGTCCGCCGAATCGTTGAAGCGGTTGGCGTTGCAGTCGGGGCGGAACAGCTGGATCTTACCCTCCGCCGTGCGGTAGGCTTTCATGCCCTCGAAGATCTCCTGGGCGTAGTGGAACACCGTGGTGGCGGGGTCCATCTGCCAGGGGCCGTAGGGGACGATCCGCGGGTCGTGCCAGCCTTCCCCGGCGGTATAGTCCATCAGGAACATATGGTCGCTGAAGATCTGCCCGAACCCCAGCTTGCTCTCGTCCTGCGGGCGGGCCTTGGGGGCCGTTGTTTTTGTGATCTGGATGTTCAACATGATTGTACACTCTCCCTGTTTTGAACTCAAAGGCCGCAGACGGGCCGCCGCACAGCAACCCGGAGCAGTTTCCTCCATTATAGCGCTGTAAAGCGGTAAAAACAAGCCCCAAATGCGGCGCCGCGCGGGAAAATGCGCCGTGCAGGCGCAGGTCCCGGCGGGAAAATTCCGCTTCGCCGGTTGCAGCGCCGTGCAAAATGCGCTACAATGAACAGGGAAATACAAAACGAGAAAGGCGGCACCCCTATGATCCAAGGTGTGATTTTTGATATGGACGGCCTGATGTTTGACACGGAGCGCCTGTGGGATACCCTGTGGGAGCCCACCTGCCAGGCGCTGGGCATCCCCATGCCGGAGGATACGGCGGCGTTCTACGCCGGGGGGCGGGGGCTGGCCGGGGAAAAGCTGCGGGCGCATATCGGGCGGTATTTCCCCCAGGTGGACCCCCAGAAGATGCTGGACAAGATCTGGCAGATCGGCGGCGAGCGGTTCGCGCAGGGCGTGCCCTGCAAACCGGGGCTCAAGGAACTGCTGGCCCTGCTGGAAGAACGCGGCATCCCGCGGATCGTGGCCAGTTCCAGCCCGCGCAGCATGATCCAGCAGAACCTGCAGACCACGGGCACGGCCCGGTATTTCCATGATGTGGTCTGCGGCGCCGACGTCAAAAACAGCAAACCGGCGCCCGACATTTTTCTGGAAGCGGCCCGCCGCCTGGGGCTGGATATCCGCAACTGCCTGGTGCTGGAGGACAGCTTCAACGGTGTGCGCGCCGGCCATGCGGCCGGGGCCGTGACCGTCATGGTGCCCGATATGGCCCAGCCGGATGCGGAGATCCGCAGCCTGTACACCCGCTGCTGCCGCGACCTGTTCGAAGTACGCGACCTGCTGCGGGCGGGCGAACTGTAAGAAAAATTGCAAAAAGGACGTTCCTTTTCTGCCGGCCGCTTGTAACGCGGCCGGTTTTGCGTTATACTGTGCTTGACAGGGCCAACCCTGTACATTTGCGCTGTACTCCCGATGTGTAGGAGACGGCAGCAGGAGGAAATTGAATATGAAAAACACGAACGATCGCCGTAAGACGCCCAAAGTGCGGACGCTTACCCAACTTGCACTGCTCACGGCCGTGGTCCTGGTCATGGCCGCCACGCCCCTGGGCTACCTGCGCGTGGGGCCGCTGACCATGAGCCTGCTCACGGTGCCGGTGGCCATCGGCGCTATGCTGAGCGGCCCCACGGGGGGCGCCTGGATGGGGCTTGTATTCGGCATGACCAGCTTTGGCAATGCAGTCAACGGGACCGGCGGGCTGACGGCTTTTGCCTTCCAGTACGACCCGGTGCTCTGCTTCCTGACCTGCGTGGGTACCCGGGTGGCCTGCGGGCTGTGCTGCGCGCTGTTGTTCCGGGCTGCGGAGCGTCTGCTGCCCGCCCGCCCCAAAACGGCCTGCCTGATCGGCGCGCTCAGCGCCCCGATCCTGAACACCGTCTTTTTCATGGGCTGCCTGCTGCTCTTTTATAATATGGAGCAGATCCAGAACCTGATCACGACGTTCGGCGTTTCCAACCCGGTGGCGCTGGCGGCCTCCATGGTGGGGCTGCAGGGCCTGATCGAAACGGCAGTCTGCGGGGCGGTGGCCACGGCGGTCACGGTGCCGCTGCGCAAAATATTGAAGACCCGGTAAAACAGTGCCCACCGGCAGGGAGGTAAAGGCCATGTTTCGTGCGATGCGCCGCAAAAAGCAGCAGCTCAGCCCCGGTGCCTGTGCAGAGATCCTGCGGCGCGGCACGTCCGGCGTGCTGGCGGTGGCCGGGGACGGGGGCTACCCTTACGCCGTGCCGCTGAGCTATGTGTACGACGGGCAGACGGTTTATTTCCACAGCGCCAACACCGGCCATAAGGTCGACGCCATCGTCCGGGAGCCCCGGGCGTCCTTCTGTGTCATCGACCGGGACGAGGTCCTGCCCGAAGCCTTCACCACGGCCTACCGCAGCGTGATCGTGTTCGGCCGGGTGCGGGTGGTGGAAAGTGACGAAGAAAAGCGCGCGGCCATCGAAAAACTGGCGCTGCGGTATGCGCCCCATGTGCCGGAAAAAGACCGGGAAGCGGAGATCGCGCGGGAGTGGCCTGCCTTCTGCATACTGGCCCTGGAGCCGGAGCAGATCACCGGCAAGGAAGGCCTTGAACTGGTGCGCCGCCGTGAAACTGCGGACTGACGTCCCGCCGGAACGCTGAAAAAACGAAAGAAAAAGCGGCAACCATGACGGAGCGCGGGCAGGAGGGGGATCCTTCCTGCCCGCTTTTTCTCTGCCGTGCGCAAGGTGCGGGCGGAAATGCGCACGGGGAAAGCCGGGGCCCCGCTTTTGCGCTCTCTTTTTTGTGCAGGAAAAGAGAGGACTTTGCCTTTGCCGGCTGATACAATAAAACTGTAACAGGGGGAACGAAGATGGATTGGGTAGAACGGCTCAACGAGGCGGTCCGCTATATAGAAGAAAACCTGACGGGCGAGATCGAGTACGAAAAGCTCGGGCAGATCGCCTGCTGCTCCGCGTACCATTTTCAAAGGATGTTCGCGTATATAGCCGGGATGCCCTTGTCGGTATACATCCGCCGAAGGAAGATGTCGCTTGCCGCCGTTGACCTGCAGGGCGGCGGCGCAAAAATCATCGACGTCGCGGCAAAGTACGGGTACGCTTCGCCTACGGCGTTCAACCGGGCGTTCCAGTCTGTCCATGGCGTAAATCCTTCGTCGGTGAAGAACGAGGGGGCGGCGGTCAAATCCTTCCCGCCCATTACGATCAGAATAACCGTCAAAGGAGTGGAAGAAATGGAGTATCGGATCGAAACCAGGGCGGCGTTCCGCATCGTCGGCAAGTCGTTCCCGCTGAGCAAGGAGATCGAACAGAACTTTCTGGAAGTGCCGCGCATGTGGCAGGGGGCGGTACAGGACGGCACCCTCGAAAAGATCCTGGCGCTGATGGACGGCACGCCGCGGGGCGTTTTGGGCGTGAGCGCC
>DSTMR04002__coassemble_999_pt1 | contig 24615 bp, 20 predicted proteins | sample DSTMR04002__metabat2_low_PE_018 | metagenome-assembled genome bin DSTMR04002 | reverse complement strand
ACGCCATATCCACCCGGAACCCGTCGCAGCCCATGGCCAGCCAGAAGCGCATCACGTCCTTGATGGCCTCCACCGTAGCGCGGCAGTCCGGGTCGCCGGCGGGTTTCTGCCAGCGCTCGTGGATCTTGCCGTAGCCATAGTTCAGCGCGGGCTGGCATTTGAAGAAGTTCAGGATATAGGTGCCGTTGCGCGGCGCTTCCCCGCCGATGAACGGCATACCGTCGCCGCCCGCGAAGCAGTTGTCGGTCCAGATATACCGCCCGGAATACTCGTTTTCCTCGGCCCGGCAGCTGGCCCGGAACCAGGGATGCTCCTCGCTGGTATGGCCGGGCACCAGGTCCAGCAGCACGTGCATGTTGCGGGCATGGGCTGCGCGGAACAATGCGGCCAGGTCCTCGTTGGTGCCGTAGCGCGGCGCCACCTTTTTGTAGTCCCGCACATCATAGCCCGCGTCCTTGAACGGCGAGTCGAAGCAGGGGTTGATCCACAGGGCGTTGCAGCCCAGATCCCGGATATAATCCAGCCTGGACGTGATGCCGGGCAGATCCCCGATGCCGTCGCCGTTGGAATCGCAGAAACTCTGCGGATAGACTTCGTAAAATACCGCGTCTTTCAGCCACTGTTTCATTGCCGTGCCTCCTGCCCGGCGCCCCTTGCGGGAACGCCGTTTTTCTTTATACTAACCGTTCCCCCCACCCTTGTCAACCTTGGATTTTTATGCAAAACGCCCTGCGGGAACGCCGTTTTTCTTTATACTAACCGTTCCCCCCGCCCTTGTCAACCTTGGTTTTTATGCAAAACGCTCTATATTTTTTCTACTTTTCTGCATAAATATTTGTTACTCTACCAAATTATTAACAGTTTATTGACAGACGGCGCCCGTGCGCGTTAAAGTAAGAAGGCAAGCGATTGTAATACTATATAAGGAAAGAGGGAGAAACCATCATGAATACGCTTGTGATCGTTCTGATCGCAGCAGTCTGCCTGGTTTGTGCGTACGCCGGGTATGGCCGCTGGATCGCCAGGAAGTGGGGCATCGACCCCAACGCCAAAACTCCTGCTGTGCGGCTGGAGGACGGCAAAGACTACGTACCTACCAACGGCTGGACGGTGTTCAGCCACCAGTTTTCTTCGATCGCGGGCGCGGGCCCTGTGACCGGCGCCATCCAGGCCGCCGCCTTCGGCTGGCTGCCGGTGCTGCTGTGGATCCTGCTGGGCGGCATCTTCTTCGGCGCGGTGACCGACTTCGGCGCCCTGTACGCCAGCGTGAAGAATGACGGCAAATCCATGGGCCTGCTGATCGAGAAGTACATCGGCAAGACCGGCCGCAAACTGTTCCTCGTTTTCAGCTGGCTGTTCTGCGGCCTGGTGGTGGCGGCCTTCGCCGACATGGTAGCCGGTACCTTCAATGCCTATGACACCGACGGCGCACTGGCCGCCGTGGCCCAGACCAACGGCGCGGCGGGCAGCATCTCGCTGTTCTTCATCGCCTTTGCCATCGTGTTCGGCCTGCTGCAGCGCAAGTGCCACTTCAAAGGCTGGAAGGAAGCCGCCGTGGCCCTGGTCTGCACCGTTGTCTCGCTGGCGCTGGGCATGACCGCGCCGCTGATCCTGGGCAAAGACGCCTGGCTGTACATCACCTTCGTCTACATCTTCTTCACCGCTGTGCTGCCCATGTGGCTGCTCAAGCAGCCCCGGGACGCCATGACCACGTTTATGTTCGCCGGTATGATCCTCGGCGCGGTGGTGGGCATCCTGGTGGCCCATCCCACCATGAACCTGCCGGTCTACACCGGGTTCCACAGCGACAGCCTGGGCGACCTGTTCCCCATCCTCTTCGTCACGGTGGCCTGCGGCGCGGTGTCCGGCTTCCACAGCCTGGTATCCTCGGGCACGTCCTCCAAGACCATCGAGAATGAGAAGGACATGCTCAAGGTGGGTTACGGCGCCATGGTCACCGAGAGCCTGCTGGCCGTGCTGGCCCTCTGCGTGGCCGGTGCGGCTGCTGCGGCCGACGGCACCCCTGCGGCCGGCACCCCCTTCCAGATCTTCTCCTCCGGCGTGGCCGGTTTCTTTGAGATGTTCGGCGTGCCGGTCTATGTGGCCCAGTGCTTCATGACCATGTGCGTCTCCGCCCTGGCGCTGACCAGTCTGGACGCCGTCTCCCGCATCGGCCGCATGAGCTGGCAGGAGCTGTTCAGCGTGGACGATATGGAGCACGCCGCCCCCTGGCGCAAGTTCCTGTGCAACACCTATGTGTCCACCATCATCACGCTGGTCTACGGCTTCATCCTGGCCAAGATCGGCTACTCCAACATCTGGCCGCTGTTCGGTTCCGCCAACCAGCTGCTCAGCGCGCTGGTGCTGGCCACGCTCTGCGTCTTTTTGAAGGTCACCGGGCGCAGCAACAAGATGCTGTTCCCGCCGCTGATCATCATGCTCTGCGTCACCTTCACGGCGCTGGTGCAGCGGCTCATCGCCATGGTGCAGGCCTACGTGGCCGGCAGCGCCACCTTCTGGGTGGAGGGGCTGCAGCTCATCATCGCGGTGCTGCTCATCGCTCTGGGCCTGACCATCGTGGTCAACTCGCTGCGCGCCTACCTGGCTGCCCAGAAAGACAGCGAAAAGGCCGCTGCACGCTGAAAATTTGCCTTGCAAACAGTACGCAAACGCTTGACAAAGTAAGTCTGTTCGCGTACAATACCTGTATGGCTGCAACGGCGGGGCCACAGGCCGTACCGTATTGCCGCCGGGATTGAAACAGGCCCCGGTATTCCGCAAGGATACCGGGGTTTTTGATGGCCATGGAGGGAATGGCCAAAGGAGGAATTTACCATGAAGTTGAAAAAAGCAACAAGCCTGAGCCTGGCCGCCGCGCTGGCGCTGAGCCTGGCCGCCTGCGGTTCCAGCACCGGGGCTTCCGATGTGCCGGACGGCGACGGCGATCCCGCTACGCTGACCGTAGCCATGGAGTGCGCCTACGCCCCTTACAACTGGACCCAGAGCGATGATGCCAACGGCGCCGTGCAGATCCGGGATTCCAGCGACTACGCCTATGGCTACGACGTGATGATGGCCAAGAAGATCGCCGAGGCGCTGGGCCAGGAGGTCCAGATCGTCAAGCTGGACTGGGACAGCCTGATCCCCGCCATCATGACCGGCGACGTGGACTGCGTCATCGCCGGCCAGTCCATCACCAGCGAGCGTGCGGCGCAGGTCGATTTTTCTGACCCGTACTACTACGCTTCCATCATCACGCTGGTCAAGAAGGACGGCCCCTACGCCAATGCGCAGGGCGTTGCCGACCTGAGCGGCGCGGTGTGCACCAGCCAGCTGGGCACCATCTGGTATGACAACTGCCTGCCCCAGATCCCCGGCGCCGAGATCCTGCCCGCGCAGGAGACCGCCCCTTCCATGCTGGTGGCGCTGGACAGCGGCGCCTGCGATGTGGTGGTCACCGACCGCCCCACCGCCCAGGCCGCGTTGGTAGCCTACCCGGATTTCGTGGCGCTGGACTTCGGCGGCGGTGAAAACGACTTCCAGGTCAGCGAGGAGGACATCAACATCGGCATTTCGATGAAGAAGGGCAACACCGCGCTGCAGAGCGCCATCAACGAAGTGCTGGCCACCATGACCGAGGACGACTACAACGCCATGATGGACGAAGCCATCAGCGTGCAACCCTTGAGCGAGTAATAACCGCCTGAACTGCCCCAGCCTGTCCCCGGACGGGCTGGGGCTGCGGCGGTTTCCCGCCCCGGGCCCGAACAGGAGAATAAGGAGTTCCCCATGCAAGACTTTTTTACCAACTGCGCCACCGTGCTGCAGCGGTACGGATTTTCCTACCTGCGCGGCGCGGGCACGACCCTGTTGCTGGCGCTGGTCGGCACCTTTTTCGGCTGCCTGATCGGCTTTGCCGTGGGCGCCATGCAGACCATCCCCGTCGACAAACAGCGTGACCCCGCCTGGAAGCGCAGCCTGCTGCACCTGCTGCACGGCGTGCTGCGCTGCTACGTGGAACTGTTCCGCGGCACCCCCATGATCGTGCAGGCGGTGTTCATCTACTACGGCCTGATGCAGTTCGGCGTCAAGCTGGATATGTGGGCCGCCGGGTTCCTGATCGTTTCCATCAACACCGGCGCCTACATGGCCGAGACCGTGCGCGGCGGCATCGTTTCCATCGACCCCGGCCAGACCGAAGGCGCCATGGCCATCGGCATGAACCACTGGCAGACCATGGTGCATGTGATCCTGCCCCAGGCCCTGCGCAACATCATCCCGCAGATCGGCAACAACTTCATCATCAACATCAAGGATACCTCGGTGCTGTCGGTCATCTCCATCACCGACCTGTTCTTCGTCCACAAGAGCGTGGTGGGCGCGCTGTACACTTACTTTGAAAGCGCCAGCATCGTGATGGTGATCTACCTGACGATGACGCTGCTGGCCAGCTACCTGCTGCGCCTGTGGGAGAAGGCGCTGGACGGCCCCCAGAACTACGACCTGAACACCACCGACACGCTGGCCTACACCAGCGGCATGTACAATGCCCCGGACCCCAACTACGAGTCCCAGAATCTGGATATGAAGGGGGGCGCCGCCCATGTCTGAGCATATCATCGAAGTACGGCACCTGTCCAAGAGTTTCGGCACCCATGTGGTGCTGCGCGACGTGGATTTCACGGTGGACCCCGGCGATGTCACCTGTGTGATCGGCGCTTCGGGCAGCGGCAAGTCCACGCTGCTGCGCTGCATCAACCTGCTGGAGACCCCCACCAACGGCGCCGTGCTGTTCCACGGGCAGGAGATCACCGCCAAAGGCTTCGACCCCTGCGCCTACCGCGCCAAGGTGGGCATGGTGTTCCAGAGTTTCAACCTGTTCAACAACATGACCGTGCTGGAAAACTGTACGGCGGGCCTGCGCTACGTGCTCGGCCAGGACAAGGAGACCGCCCGCCGCACCGCGCTGGCCAACCTGGAAAAAGTGGGAATGGCTCCCTACATCCATGCCAAGCCGCGCCAGCTTTCCGGCGGCCAGAAACAGCGCGTGGCCATCGCCCGCGCCCTGTCCATGCAGCCCGAAGTGCTGCTGTTCGACGAGCCCACCTCGGCGCTGGACCCCCAGATGGTGGGCGAGGTGCTGGCCGTCATGCGGCAGCTGGCCGCCGACGGCCTGACGATGATCGTCGTCACCCATGAGATGGCTTTTGCCCGGGATGTTTCCAGCCGTGTGGTCTACATGGCCGACGGCGTGATCGCAGAGGAAGGCACCCCCACCGATATTTTTGAGCATCCGCAGAACCCGCGCACTGTGGAGTTCCTTGCCCGCTTCCGCCAGCAATGACCGCTGTCGCGGCAGCAGCCGCCCGCCCGGACAAACCGGCGGGCGGTTTTCTTTATTGCAGCAGTTCCTTCACCGTGCGGACGCCTTCCTCGTTCAGTACCACTTCCCCGCCCGCAGCCCGGGTCCCGGCGGTACAGTATTCCACCTTCAGACCGGGCTGCCCGGAGATATAGTTCAGCGTGGCCTCCCAACCCGCCAGGTCCGTCGCCATCAGGTCGGTCAGCGTGCGGGCGCTGTGCTCCCGCCAGGCCTGGGGCATCCCGGCCAGCAGGCTGGTATTCTGGCGGGCAAACGCTTCCCATACTGCCGCGCGCATATCCGCCCGCCGGCCGGGCGTCTCCTGGCAGCTTTGCAGGCGGGCGATCAGCTCCGGCGCTTCCCCCGCGCTGACCTCCGCCACGGAATCCTCCCCATAGCCGATCTGCTCCCGCTCCTCCTTCGTAAGCAGGGCTGCCGTATCCAGGCGGGCCGTGATCTCAGACCCCGCGCAATCGGCCCAGCAGTCCGGCGTGGCCGCCAGGTAATACAGCGTGCTCCGGGCCGTCTCCCCGGTGGCGAGGGTCTGCTGCAGCAGCTGGGCCGCCCGCCCCGGCCCGGCAGAAAGCGTGCAGTCCGCCAGAGTGGTCGTCCCGGCGGGCGCCTGCACCTGCAGTTCCCCCGGCAGGGCGCAGAGGGTCACCGTCTGCACGGGGCCGTCCACCCGCACCAGAACGAACCCGGGTTCTTCCTGCTGTACCACCAGCAGAGCCCGCCAACTGTCCTGTGCCCCCTGTTCGACAGCCAGCCCGCCGCGTTCGGCCGCCGCCTGCCGCAGTTCGTTCTGCTGCTGCCGCTGGCGCACAAAGAACCAGGTCAGGCCGATCATCGGCAGCAGCAACAGCAGCGTCAACCCCAGACTATACCAAAAAACAGCGCCCCGTGAACGCATAAACAGCACCTCTCCGTGTCAGAATCTAGGTATAGTGTGGGCCGTCCGGCCCGCCGGTATACCAAAGGAGGAGAACTGTTATGTTGCACGAACCATTCGGTCCCCGCGGTGCGGAGGACGAACGCGAAGACTTCTGGACCGATCTGGGGGAAATCACCGACGCCGCGTTCCGCCAGGACCCCGGTGAGAACGCCCGCAGGCTGGGAACGCAAAACGCCCTGCATGGGCCGGAATACCGGCCGGACACCGTGCAGGACGTTCCCACCGGGCCGCAGGAACAGCCCGGGGCGGGCACCGCCAGCCGTCAGGACCCGCTGGGCAGCTGGACCGGCGTTCCTGCTCAGGAAACGTACGAGACCCCCACCCAGGACGCCGACGATTTATAAAACGCGCAAAGGCCCGCTGCCATATGGCAGCGGGCCCTTGCTGTTTCATATTCTGCGGTAGACCAGGTAGCGGAAGCCGATCTCCGTAGTCAGTTCCGTACAGGCCGCCAGACGGGCCGCCCCTTCCGCCGGGGTATTCCAGTAATAGGGCGTCATGGCAAACAGCTGCTGCACACGTTCCCCGCGCAGCGTCAGCACAGCGGACGATTCGCGTTCCTCTTCCAGCGCGAACCCCTCGTAGGCGACGTTCCTGACCTCGTTTTCATAGGGCGCGGCGTAGAGGACCTCTTTCATGCCGAACAGATGGCGGGCCGTGGGGACCGCATAGACCAGCCGTCCGCCGGGGCGCAGCATCCGCCGGAATTCCGCCCCGGCAAAGGGCGAAAAGATATTGAGCACCAAATCGGCCCAGCCGTCGCGCACGGGGGCGCTGAAACTGCCGCCGACGCAGAAGGCCGCTTCCGGCACCAGTTTGGCCGCCAGCCGCACGGCCTCCCTGGAAAGGTCGAACCCCACGATCTGCACACCGGGCAAAGCGTCGCAGAGAAAGCGGTCGTAACTGCCCTCGCCGCAGCCCGCATCCACGACCTGCCTGTGGGGCAGCTGCGCGCAGACATCCGCCAGCGTCTGCATCAGCGGCGCATAAGCGCCCGAGGCCAGAAACGCCCGGCGCGCGCGCACCATTTCCCTGCTGTCCCCCGGTTCCCGCGTGTGCCTGCGCTGGATGGCCAGCAGGTTCACATAGCCTTCCCGCGCCAGATCAAAGCTGTGGCGTTTCGGGCAGCGCAGCGCGCGGTCTTTCTGTTCCAGCGGCCCGCCGCATACCGGGCAGCGCAGTGCCCGGACGCCTTCCGGGGTCATGCATCCCCGCCGGCCACCGGCACGGCAGGCACAGCGCCGGAGCCTTCTTCCTCCGGAAGCGGCGCCGTCATGCCGCCGTGGGCGGCCAGATATTCCTCAAAGTTGGCAAATTTCTGTTTGGGCGGGCGGCGGGTGATGAGCACCAGCCCGGGGTCGTCCTCCGCCACATGGCGTCCGCGGGCCGTGCGCCGCGGCGCCGGTGCGTGGGGCTGCCGGGGTTCCCGCGCGAGGGCGTTCCCGCCACGGGCACTGCCCTGCCCTTCCGGCTTTTTCGACTGGCCGCGATGGCGGCTGCGCCCGTCTTCCTGATTCGGCGCTGCGCTGCGGGGGGCTTTCTTTCCCTCTTTCGCGGTGTTTTTTTCCGTTGCTTCCCTGGGTTCGCGCTGGGCCTGCTGGGCAGCCGCCTGGGCGCTCCCCTTCCCGGAACCGCGGCGGCGACGCCGCCGGCGCGGAGCCGAAGAACTGCTTTGTTCGTTCTTTTCCATACTTCACCTGTATCTCTCAGCCGATGACCCGGCATTCATTGTAATAGCGTTTTTCCTCTGCATGGCCCATACTGAAGGTCTTGCGCGGCAGTACGCCGCCCAACACCACACCGCGGAACAGGTCCGATTTGGCCAGATCCGGCAGCAGGATCGCCGCAGCCGGCGCCCCCGGCCGCGCAGCCAGCGCCAGCGCCGCAGATGTGCCATGGATATAATCCACATGGGCTCCGGGATGTGCGGGCAGCCAGGAAGCCAGGAACGCCTCCACGCTGCCCACCGTCAACGGCGCAACGGGGTTCTGCCACTGCACTTCCCGTTCCCCCTGCCGGTCCGCCAGACGGAAGCGCTGGACCGGCGCCCGGGGCCGGGGCGGATTGCCGCGATCCCAGCGATCCAGGTCCCGGTAGAGTTCCTGTGCCGTCACGCCGAACACCACCCGATGGATGGGTTCGATCTCGATGGCAGGGCTGTGTACATTGCACACTTCGGCCAGACACCAGCGCGCCGGGTGGACCGCCCGCTGCTCTTCCGTCAGGCCCGGTTTCAGTTCCTCCCAGTAGGCTTTGGCGGTGGCCAGGCTGTGGTTGCCGTCCCCCACCGCCAACACCATGGGCGTCTGCCCTGCTGCAGCGGGCCAGCGGCGGGCAAAGGCGTCCGGGTCGGCCAGCGCCGCCAGCGCCGCGTCGATGGCCGCGATCCGCTGCGGTTCCTCCACGGCCCAGCCGCGCAGGTGCCCGCCGCCCAGCATCAGTTCCCCGTCATACAGCAGCGGCAGCTCCTCTTTGCAGGCCCCCACCGGCTCGATCAGCGTCCGGGCGGCGTCATCCGCCAGCATCATCACATGGGGGATCTCCAGCAGCGCGCCGCGGCGCACTTTGAGACGCGGCGGGATACGTTCCACCACTGTGCTCTCACTGGGACGTATGGCGGAGCGGCTGCCCGGCGTATACTCGTAGGCTTCCAGGTCCACCGCGCCCACCAGCCCCTGGCGGATGCTGCCGTCCAGCTGGGTGCGCTCCACATATACATAGCCGTGGATCTTCCGCGTGAGGACGCCGGCCCGGTACCGCTCCATCGTGCTGCGGATGGTCCGCAGCCGTTCTTCCTCCCCGGGCGTGCCGAGGTAGGCTTCCGGCAGCACGATATGCAGCGTGCTGGGTTTCCCCTGCGCCAGAGCCTCCGCGCGCTGCCAGTAATCCGGCTGGGAGGTAAACTGATCCACTGCGATGCAGGCCCAGGGGTCCAGCGGCGTACCGGCCGCGGGCAGCAGAATATCCGCCGGGACAAAACAGGAAAGTGCCATCCAAATGCCTCCTTACAGGACGACGGCATGGCCGACCAGGCCGTAGATCGCCAGCGACAGGATCCCGACATAGATCAGGGAGCTGGGCAGCCCCTGGAAGATCGCAGGAACATCCTTGCTGCGCAGACGGCGGCGGCCTTCCCGCACGATGAAAATGATAAACACATATCCGATCCCGCTGCCCAGCCCAAAAGCGATGCTCTGGGGCAGCGTATAGTTCTGGTTGGTGCAGATCAGCAGCGTGCCCAGCACAGCCGTGCTGCTGCCCGCCAGCGTCGTCTGGGCGCGGCACGCCTGACGCTGGCGGCGCGGCAGCAGCCCCAGCAGAAGCCAGGAGGCCCCCGCCGCCAAAAACGCACAGGTCAGATACACCACCGGGCGCAGGGACGCCACCGGCAAACCGGCCGGCAGATGCCCCCGCAGCCAGGGGAAAAACAGGTTGTGGGCCGCCCAGCCCAGCGGGGCGGACAGGGCCATGATGAGCAAAAACGGCAGGCTGTAGTCCCAGACCTGCGCTTTGTGGTCGGGCACCAGCTTCAGCAGGCGGGTGACCCCCAGCGCCCGGGCCAGGATGACATTTTCGGCAAAGACGGCCAGGGTCATGTAACTGAGGAATTCCAGCACGCCGCGCAGCAGCGAACCATCAATGTTTACGGCCGGCATACAGACGGCGCACCTCCTCCTGTTTATATTCCGTGTAGGCATTGGCGGCCGCACACCATACGGCCGCAAGCACGCCCGCCAGCACGAAACCGCCCGCGGGCTGGGCCGCCAGCGGAAGCAGCGCCGTGTGCAGCACCGTATGGCCGAACACCGTGCCGGATGCGAGGAGTTCCCGCAGGCAGCCTACGATCAGCAGCGCCGCGCACATGCCCAGGCTGTTGTTGAAGCCATGGCGCAGCGCGTCACGCAGCGGTTCCAGTTCGGTGAATTCCATGCGCTTGATGACCACGGGTTCCACCACCAGGATCGGCAGATAGATACCCAGCACGTTGAGGTCGCTGCCAAACAGGTTATACAGCAAAACATAGACCGGGATGTACAGCAGCGCCGCGCAGTAGCAGTAGATCAGCGTGCGGAAGCGGTTGCGGCTGATATGGCACACCGCGACCGCCAGCACGCGGGTCAGCGTGATCAGCAGCAGGCTGGCCAGACACAGGATGCCGGCGTGCTGGCCGTCCAGTGCGGCCCCCACGATGGGCGCCAGGCCCAGCCCGCGTACCAGGACCGGGTTGGAAAGCCAGATATGGTCGCTGCGGATCTTCTCCTTCAGTTCCGCCTCCGCCTGCGCCCGGCTCTGCAAAAGTCCGGCGCGGTGCCGGGAGGGCGCCGCCGGGGCGGCAGGGGCCGGGGCGGCAGGGGCTTCCGGCGCGCGCTTTTTCTCCGCCGGACGCGCGGGCGCCGGGGCCGCCTGCGGCGCGGAGCGTACCGGCGGCACATCCCGGGGCGCAGGCCGTGCGGGCGCTTCCGCTGCGGGCACTGCCGCCTGCGGTTCTTCCTTTTCCACCGCGCGCACAGCCGGACGCGGCCGGGGCGCCGGACGGGAAGGCCGCGGGAAGGAGCGCGTCGCTTCCTCCCGCTGTTCTTCCTGCTGGCGGGTCTGCTCCTGCAGCATCTGCTCCCGCATGGCGGCCCGCTCCGCATCGGTCAGGCGCGGGCGGCTGGTGGGAACGATGCGGCGGGGGTCCGGCGCGGACGGCTGCACTGCCTGGGCAGACGGCTTTTTGGCCGCCTGCATTTCCAGGATCGCCTGTTCGATCTCGGCGCGGGAAGCCCCCTGCTCCGCCATCGCGCGCGCCTTTTCCAGCATTTCTTTGGTGATATGGGGTATGATCAGGGTTTCGGAACGGTCCCGCTTTTTGCGGTCATTCCTGTTTGGCAGACTGGGCAAGGCGCCGTTCCTCCTTCCTCATAAAGCGGATACGCTCGGTGCGGTGGCTGATCAGGTCCAGCCATTCGGGGATCGCGCCCACGATCAGGAGCGCAAAGCAGACCGAGCTTTCATAGGGGCTGACCAGACGGAACGCATAGGTCGCCACCCCCAGCGCCACGCCATACACAAGGCGGCTGCTGGTGCGGTTGGGCATCGTGACCGGCTCGCAGACCAGGAACAGGCCGCCGAACAGCAGCGTGCCCGAAAGGATCACATACTTTTCCAGATAGATACGCTGGCGCACGAACTCCCACGGCCAGCTGAAGGCGGGCAGTTCGTTCAGCTGCGGCAGCAGCCAGGGCAGGCCGATGCTGAGCACAAAAAACGGGATCAGCACGGCCGGTTTGATATGCCCGCGCACCAGCAGGAACAGCCCGCAGGCCATGATCACCAGCGCGGCGCTGGTGCCCAGGCCGCCTGCCGCGTTGCCGGTCAGCAGGTTCATCGTGCTGTCGCTGGGCAGGCCGCCAGCCCGCAGGATGGAATTCATGCCGGGCGAAAGGACCAGATCCTGTTCCACGAACAGCGGCAGCACATTTCCCGGCGTGGGATAGCGGTAGACGCTGTCCGGCCAGGAGATCCCCGCCACCACCATGCCGACGGCCGCCGGGTGGAAGGGGTAATGCCCTTCGCCCCCGAAGGCTTCCTTGGCCAGCACGGCGACAACGACCGCCGCCGCCACCACCGCATAAGGGACGGTGGCGGGCATCATCAGGACGATCAGGGCGGCAAAGCACTCACTGGACGGTTCATGGGAATGATACCCGGCCCCGTGCAGCGGCGCCAGCGCGCAGTCGCACAGGTAAGCCGTGAGCAGCCCCACTGCCAGCAGCAGGAGCGGCCGCGGGCCATAGTAGTACCAGGCCATCCCGGCCAGCGGGATCACGCACAGCAGCAGGTCTTTGTAATATTCATAGTTTTCACTGCGATCAATTCTTTTTGGGTTGGGCATGGGATCGCTTCTCCTTTATCTGATTCAGGCCTCGCCGTGCAGCAGCCGGATCACCGGCGCGGGGTCCGGCGCACGGAACAGCGCGCTGCCCGCCACCAGCCAGTCGGCGCCGGCCTGTGCGCACAGCGGGCCGGTCTGGGCATTGATCCCCCCGTCCACTTCCAGCAGGGTACGGCAATTCCGGCGGCGGCGCTCCGCGTCCAGCGCCGCCAGACGCTGGACGGCCTCGGGCATGAACGCCTGGCCGCCGAAACCCGGTTCCACACTCATGACCAGCACCAGGTCCAACGCTTCCAGGTAGGGGAACACCGCCTCCACCGGGGTCCCCGGACGGATGCTGAGCCCCACCCGGCAGCCCGCCTCCCGGATGGTTTCGATCACCCGGGGCACTGCGCCGGGCACTGCTTCGAGGTGGAAGGTGATAAGCCCGGCGCCTGCCCTGGCAAAGTCCGGGGCGTAGCGGGCCGGGTCGCTGATCATCAGGTGCACGTCATAGAAGGCGTCGGGCAGGGCGGCGTGCAGGCTTTCGAGCACCGGCGCGCCGTAGCTGATGTTGGGCACAAAGTGCCCGTCCATCACGTCAAAGTGCAGCAGGTCCACCCCTTCCCGCAGAAGGCGGAGGCAGTCCTGCTTCAAATCGGCAAAATCCGCAGAAAGGATCGATGCGGCAATCTTGGTCATATTCTTTCCCTTTACTTTCCCACATTCCGGGCGCAGCCGGGCCGCGCCGCGATATACGAAATTATTATAGCCCATCGGGGCTTAAAAAGCAAGGCGGAGCTCCTGTCCCCCTTCACAAAAATGCCGCAGGTCCGCCCTGCGGCAGCACTGCGGTATTTTTTGACGTCAGGCCAGTTCGGCGCGCACACGCTCCAGCGCCGCTTCGATGACACGGTCCATATCATAGTATTTATACTCGCCCAGGCGGCCGCCGAACAGCACGTTGGGCAGGGCGTCCGCCAGTTCCCTGTAGCGGGCGTACAGCGCGCCGTTTTCCTCATCGTTGACCGGGTAGTAAGGTTCGTCGCCGGGCTTCCACTCAGCGGAATATTCCCGGCTGATGACGGTTTTGGTACCCGGTTCGGTGGAGCCAAAAACGAAATGCTTGTGCTCGATGATGCGGGTGTAGGGCGTTTCGGCGTCGGTATAGTTGATGACGGCGTTGCCCTGGTAGTTGGGCATATCCAGCGTTTCGGTCTCGAAGCGGACGCTGCGGTACTGCAGCGCGCCAAGACGGTAGCCGAAATACGCGTCGATGGGCCCGGTATAGACCACCTTGCGGGCCAGAGCGCTCAGCGCTTCCCGCTCGGCCAGGTAATCGACATTCAACCGCACTTCGACGCCCTCCAGCATGTTGGCCACCAGCGCGGTATAACCCTCGTTGGGGATGCCCTGATACAAGGCGTTGAAATAGTTGTTGTCGAAGGTCAGGCGCACCGGCAGGCGCTTGATGATGAAGGCGGGCAGCGCCGTGCAGGGGCGGCCCCACTGCTTTTCGGTATAGCCCTTGATGAGCTTTTCGTAGATGTCGGTGCCCACCAGGTTGATGGCCTGCTCTTCCAGGTTTTTCGGGTGTTCGGTATAGCAGGCGGCCCGCTGTTCTTCGATCTTGGCCTGGGCCTGGGCGGGGGTGACCACGCCCCACATTTTGTTGAACGTGTTCATGTTGAAGGGCAGGTTGTACAGTTCCCCCTTGTAGTTGGCCACGGGGGCGTTGGTATAGCGGTTGAACACCGCAAAGCGGTTCACATAGTCCCACACTTTCTTGTTGTTGGTGTGGAAAATATGCGCGCCGTAACGGTGCACGTCGATGCCCTCGACTTTCTCGGTGTAGATATTGCCCGCGATGTGGCCGCGCTTGTCGATCACCAGGCAGCGCTTGCCCGCCGCCGCGGCCTCATGGGCAAATACAGCGCCGAACAGCCCGGCGCCTACGATCAGATAGTCGTACATACGGGTCCCTCCTGTGTGGAATGTTTCCTCTGCGGGCGGCGCCGCCCTGTGCGCAGCGCCCAGGCGGCCAACAGCAGCAAGGTCAGCAGCGTTACCGTTTCCGCCCCCCGCCAGAGCACCGGCGGCGTGAATGTCACCTGCACCGTGCCGCTGTACCCGGCGGGCACCGTGACCCGCAGGCAGTTTTGTTCGTTCTTTTCCAGCGGCAGCCGTTCGCCTGTGGCGGCGTCCCGCGCCGTATAATGACGGTAAGCCAGCAGCGGCAGGTCCACCGCCGTGCTGTCGCCGGTGGGGTTTTCGCACAGCAGCGCGCCTCCGCCCTGCCAGACTGCCGTCACCGACGGGTCCTGTGCCGCAGCCTCCGTCTGGCGGAAGATCGCCAGGTCCGTCCCGGCGGGCAGGTACTCATAGCCCATACTCTCATAGGGGAAGTCCGCGGCCGTCCCGGTACCGATCATGGTGATGGTCCCATGCTCATAGGCGTAATCCCGGTAGAACGCACCCGCATACAGCAGCGTGGCCGCCGCCAGTGCCAGCGCGGCCCCCTGCGCCAGACGGGGCTTCCAGCTGTGCACCAGCCCCAGCCCCCACACGGCCAGCGCGCCCAGCAGCGCCGAAGCGACCGCCAGGTAGCGCCAGCTGAACTGCGGTTTGAGCAGGATATCCACCAGCTTTTGAGGCAGATGGGCGCCCAGCCAGTCCCAGGGGAACAGGGTGCTGGACAGCCAGACCGCCAGCAGGCAGAAGGCCAGCCCCTCGCCCAGCCAGCGGGCGCGGCGCGCCGCCGTTGCGTCCTGCTGCCAGCAGCCCCGCCGCAGGCAGCACCAGACCGCCAGCACCAGCACCAGGGTGCCCGCCAACCCCAAAGTGAGCGGCATATCGCCGGTCGTCCCCGGCCCGGAGCCGCCCGACGGCGCCCCGAAAAGGCCCAGGATCTGGATCAGGTAGGCCCCCGTGGACTGGATCGGCGAGGGGTGGATATCGCTCATCATGTTGTATTCGTTCTGCATGGTGTCCAGGCAGGGCAGCAAAAACCAGGCCGAGAGCCCCGCCGCCACCGCCACTGCCTTGAGAGCCGCCAGCAGGCGGCCCGGGCGCAGCATGCGCGGCAGATGCCAAAGCCAGAACAGCGCCAGGAACAGCGCGGCCAGTTCGGTGGTGAGCAGGTGGCTCTGCACGATGCCTGCCATGCCGATGGCCAGCGGCAGCCAGTCCCGGGCCGTCGGGCGTTCCTCCCCCGCGATGGCCCAGGCCCCCAGCACTACCAGCGGCAGGAAAGCCATGGCCGTGTACTCCCCCACCGAGGCCCGCAGCAGCAGGTTGGTCAGGCGGTAGGCGCAGAGGGTATACGCAAAGGCCGCCGCCGCGCCGAACAGACGGTTCCGCCCCATACGGGCAAAGCTGTAGTAGGCCAGCAGCATGGTCGCCGCGTTGACCAGCACCGCATAGATCTGGTAACAGACCTGCAGCGGCACAAACGCGTTGTACAGCAGCGCAGGCAGATACAGGAACAGGTCGCAGTAGTACAGCGGCGCGGCCGAACCGTACCCGTTGTACCCGGCCGACGCTATGCGCACCGGGAACTGGCCGTCTGCCAGGGACTGTGCCGCCGCCCAGATCCGATAGGTGTGGAATTTGAGGTCATGCCCGCTATAGAGGAAATCCGCACAGTAGGGCAGGCTGGCCAGCACAATGCCGCCTATGAGCAGCAGCGCTACGCCCCAGCCGCAGCGGGGGCGGCGCGGCGCCCCTCCGGCGAACAGCAGCCACAGCGCCAGATCTGCCGCTGCCAGCAGCGCCAGCCAGCCGGACAGCGACGTCACACGCCAGACCGGCTGTTCCTCCAGCGTCACGCTCTGCAGCGTCAGCGTGCATCCCTCCGCCGGCGCCGCCGTCATAAGCAGGTCGCCAACGGTATTGCCCGTCGCTACCCACAGGCGCGCTGTGACCGTGCTGTGCACGTCCGTCAGGGTGATCGCGTCGCTTCGCACCGCCGCCGGGTTCCCGGCGGAAGTGAACAGCAGCGTCCCCACCGTCTGCGGGGCGGAGCGCTCCGTGTCCTGCGGCGCGTCGCAGGCATACTGCACCGTGATGCGGTATCCCCCCGCCGGGACTTCCCCCTCCACAGGGATCTGCAGTTGCGACGCCACCCGGCCGGTCCCTTCCAGCGGCACCGTGATCTGTGCCAGCGGGCGGAAAGCCGTCACGAGCAGAAACAGCAGGAACACACCTTCCAGCAAGAGCAGGACGCTGAAACGTGCATGCTTTTGGGCCCAGCTGCGGACCCGGGCCGCCCTGCTCATTGCTCCGCCGTGCTCTGCCAGTGCTGCACGGTCTGGAGCTGGAACTCAAAGTCCCGCGCATCCTTGGCCAGCAGGCTGGAGAGGATCACACCGGCCACGAACAGCATCAGCGCCGCCACCAGTACAAAACCGCAGGCGATCAGCGTGGGGAAACGCGGCACCAGCCCGGTATGGAAATACTCATTGATCACCGGCAGCATAAAACCGGCGCCCAGCACGGCCAGCACCGCAGCGATACAGCCAAAAAAGGCGAACGGACGGTAATTTTTGAACAAACGCAGGATCGTCCCCAGCACCTTGAAGCCGTCGGAGTAGGTGTTGAGCTTGCTCTCCGACCCTTCGGGGCGGTCACGGTACTCGATGACCACATTGTCCACCTGCATATTGCGCTGCAGCGCGTGGATCGTCATCTCGGTCTCGATCTCAAACCCGCGGGAGAGCACCGGGTAGGTCTTGACGAACCGATAACTGAACGCGCGGTAGCCGGTCATGATGTCCTTGATTTTCCCGCCGAACAGGTGGTTGGTGCAGAAGCGTACCAGATCGTTGCCAAAGTTGTGGAAAGGGCGCTTGTTCTGGGTATAGTAGGTGCTGGAAAGACGGTCGCCCACCACCATGTCGGCCTGACGCTCCCGCACGGCCCGCACCATTTCCGGCGCAGCCTCGGCGGGGTAGGTGTCGTCGCCGTCCACCAGTATATAGGCCTCGGCGTCGACCTCACGGAACATGCGGCGCATCACGTTCCCCTTGCCCTGCTGATATTCATGGCGCACGACAGCCCCGGCCCGGGCGGCCAGTTCCGCCGTACCGTCGCTCGAGTTGTTGTTATACACATAGATCGTGGCCTCCGGCAGCACACGCCGGAAGTCCGTCACGACCTTCTCCACCGTTTTGGCTTCGTTGTAGCAAGGGATCAGAACGGCAATTTTGTCCATAAACGAAAACCTTCCCTTTCCACCGTCACATCCAGAACTGGACCAGACGGTTCACAGTATAATACAGCGACGGGTTCATGCCCTGCAGCCAGGGTTCCATCGCAAACAGCGTCAGAAAGCGGTATGCGGCGCTCCAGGCCAGCGTACCCGCCATCACCGTGCGCAGCACCGGCTGCAGTGTGACAGCCAGCGGCTCCTCGCAGGCAGCCCGCCGGGCCAGCACATGGCCGGCCAGCAGCCAGCAGAACGCCGCCCCCAGCAGCAGCACCGGGCTGTAGTCCATCAGGTAGCGGTACAATACCCCCGCCATCTGGCAGTCCACCACCGTGATCACCAGCATGGCCGCCAGCGAACCGTACACCACGGCCGCCGCCGAACGGCTGCGGTGCAGGCAGCGCCGCGCCCGGGGCAGGGCGGGCAGCAGCAGCGCCCAGGTGAAGGGTGTGGCCGCCAGCATGCCGCCGGTGAACTTTTCGCTGATGGTGCGGATGATCGCATTGGTATGCAGGTTCGTTTCAAATATATAGGGGAACACGCCCTTCAGGTGGACCGGTTCCAGCAAGCTGGTAAAGACAGCCGGACCCAGGCGCACCACGTTGAAACCGCGGCTGGTCATATCGTTGCCGGTGATATTATAGTTTGCGCCGAAATCAAAGGGGGAACCGAAACGGGCATAGTTGTACCACATCAGCCCGGCGGCCACCAGCACCACCGGCAGCAGGAAAGCGATCCCCTCCCGCACAGCGGCGCGCGTGCGCAGCCGTCCCCGGGTGATGTAGCGGTTCCAGAAGATGGGCAGCGCCAGAAGGGCAAACAGTTCCATCTGCGGACGGCAGCCCGCTACCAGTGCCACGCACAGGCTGCCCAAGGCCAGCCTGACCGTCAGCACACCGCTGTGCTCCACCGGCGTGGCGGCAGCCGAAAGCCAGAGCCACAGCCCCAGCAGCAGCAGCGCGGCGCCGCAGACCAGCGCGTACTCATAGATGTAGGGGCGCTCCAGCAGCACATAGAGCTGGCTGCCCAGCATCAGCGCCGCCACCGATAGCAGATAGGCCGCCGTGGGCGCCGAAGGGAACCAGCGGCGAACGACCTGGCCCATGATCCCGAAACAACTGAGCAGGAATACGAGCCCCAGGATCACCATGCAGGGCGCATAGGACAGGTTCTGGATCCCGGTGATGGCCTCGAAGGGAAGCTGGAACAAAAGGCAGGGCACGATGCCGAAATAGACATAGTAGCGCCCGTTGTAGTAGGCATGATCCCAGCGGCCGCCCTGGATGTTGAGCGCGTCCCGGGCGGTAGCGTCGTAGGGGTTTTCCATGGCCGCCAGTTCCGGCGGCGGGTCTTCCTCCAGATCCAGGCGGCCGTTGAGCAGGCTGTGGGCCAGCGCGCCATATTGCTGGTACACAAAACTGACGGTGCTTTCCCCGTCCCAGTAGGCGGTATTGTAATGCTCCGTCGCCAGCCCGGTGTTGCCCGGCTGCCAGAACGGCACCACCACCACGAAAGCGGCCAGGATCCCCCCCAGCGCCAGCGCGGCGGCCCGGTCGCAGAGGTTGCCCGCCAGCCAGCGCCGCTGCCACAGCCCGCTGCGGGGCCGCAGCAGATAGACGGCGCCGAACGCCAGCCAGAGCGCCGCCAGCCGCAGCAGGGAGATCTGCAGCGGCCGCGGCGTGTTGGCCGTGATCCCTGTGATGGAGAAATTCACCGGGTACTGTGCATAGCCGCTGCTGTAGCCGCTCGCCTGCAGGGTCAGGGTACCGACGTCGCCGGTCAGATCCAGGCTGATCGTGTGGGTACGGTCCGCCCGGATCGCCACCTCCCAACTGCCAAAACGGCTCAGCGCGGCATTGGCCTCGTCGGTCAAGTCTACCGAAAAAGTAAAGGTGCTGTCCTCGTGCAGCAGGTCGGTGTCCAGGTTGGTCAGGTTGTCCAGATGGAGATTGTAGATGGGCCGGTCGATGTTCAGGAAACGCAGATACTTGTGATCCTCGTCCAGCATATAACGGCCATTCTCCCGCCCCACATTCACATTGGCATCCAGATAGTCCATCAGCTGGAACGGCTCGTAGCTGTGGGTGTTGAAATACGTCACATTACAGATAAAAAGTTCCGTGCCCGCGGCGGCCGCGAGCAGCAGCGGCAGCACGAAGCGCGCGCCCCGCTTTCCCCACAGGCGCAGGCCCGCGGTGCAGGCCCCCGCCCACAGGCAGAACGCCGTCACCGCCAGCAGGCGGAAGACGTCGAACCCCACGGTGAGCCCCGGCCGGTGGTAGGCGCAGAGGCTGAACGCCCAGGTCCCCAGCCACAAGACGGCGGCCCATGCCGCGTCCCGGCGGCACACAGCGCGCCGCCCCAGCCGGGCCGGAGCCAGGCCCGCCAGCAGCGAAACCAGTGCAGTGATGATCAGCGCCAGCACGACCATAGATTTACCTCATCTTTCCCAATTTACCGTTTCTGTCCGTGAAAAAATCACTCCGCGGCATAGTTCCGGATCTGTTCCAGCCAGAAGGCCGCCGTTTTGTCCCAGCTGTACTTTTCCAGCACCTTGTCGGGCGGCGCTACCGGCTGGGCGGCCAGGGCGGCCAGGTCCACCTCGTAATCCTCCGGGTCAAAGTAGCGGGCCGTGTCGCCGTACAGTTCCGGCAGGCAGCTGGCCCGGGCCAGCGCGATGGGCGCGCCCAGAGACAGCGCCTCCAGCGGCGGGATGCCGAATCCCTCAAAGACCGCCGGGTGCAAAAACAGCTTGCAGTGCTGCATCAGGGCGGCGTTCTCGCCGTCGGTGACGTAGCCGGGGTAAAATACATTGCTGGTATCGCGCGCTTCCGCGTCGTCGCCAAAGGCGCGCAGGTCCTTGCCGCCCGCCACCACGAACACCTTGTCGGGGTTGCGGCGCGCCACTTCCCGGATCCATTTGAAGTTTTTGTGCTTGGCCAGACTGCCCAGGGCATAGAAATATTCCCCGCGGGTCACCCCCGGCAGCTTCTCAAAAATGCCCTCGTCCGGGGTGACGCTGCGCATGTGCTCCCAGCCGTTGTAGGTGACGCCGATCTTATCCATCGGGATGCCCAGTTTGCGGCTGATGAGCCGCCGCTGGTCCTCACTGACGGTGAATACCTGGCGCGCGAACCACTTGGTGGACAGGCAGTGCACCCAGAATTTGAAACGGAAAAACGCCCGGTCGGTATCCATGACCAGCGGGCGGATGTCGTGCAGCACCACCACACTGCGCCGGGTCATGAGCATATCGCTGGCCAGCCCCACGAAAAAGGCATGGCTGCGGCGCAGGTAGGCGGGCAGCACCGCCATGTTGTAAAAATACTTGACGGCCTTGAGCGGAACCAGCCGGATGTTCTTCAGTTCCGGCAGATGGATGGGCCGCCCGTCGTCCCGGTAGGCGATACGCACGTCCAGGCCGGTGCCTTCCAGCAGCGCGTCCAGGCGCACGACGGTTTCATAGACATAGCGCGGGATGCCCGTGATGGGGTCGCACAGCACCGTGCCGTTGATGACGATAGGGTTCAATCCTCTTCCTCCTTCTCCCAGTGGGAGCAGTCCCGCAGTTCCTGCTGCCAGTCCGCCATGCGGCGCTCGCAGTAGGCGCGGAGTTCTGTTTCAAACCGCTCCTCACTGAAAGAACGGCTGTGTTCCCGGATCTCCTCCGGGGTGCAGGCGACGCCCTCGCGTTCGAATGTTTCGATGCAGCCGGCCAGGCAGTCCACCGTCTGTTCCTCGAACCAGTAGCCGGTCCGTCCGGGCAGGACCGTCTCGCAGGCGCCCCCGCGTCCGTAGGCCAGCACCGGCGTACCGGCAGACTGGGCCTCCACCGGCGTGATGCCGAAATCCTCCTCGCCGGGGAACAGGAAAGCCTTGGCGCGCAGGTAATAGCCGCGCACCTCCTCATCGGTCAGGCCGCCGCCCTTGAACTCCACCGTGGGCCCGGCGATGGCGCGCAGGCTGCGCTCCTCTCCCCCGCCGCCGATGACGACCAGCCGCTTGCCCAGCTTTGTGCAGGCGGCCACCGCCAGGTCGATCCGCTTGTACCAGGTCAGCCGCCCCACAACAAGGTAGAAATCCTCCTTTTTGACGAAGGGCGCTTCATTGATATGGCAGCAGGGGTAGATCACGTCGCTGTCGCGGCGGTAGTATTTTTTGATGCGCTGGGCGATGTAATGGGAATTGGCGATAAAATAGTCCACCCGGTCGGCGGCGCACTTGTCCCAGACGCGCATCTTGTGGATCTGGTGCGGCATAATGGCGCGCACCAGCCAGTTGGCGTTGCTGCGGTAAGTATAATAGAAGTCCCACACGTAGCGGATGGGCGTATGGCAGTAGCAGATGTGCACCGCGTCGGGCCGCGTGATGACCCCCTTGGAACAGGAGGACGAGGAGGACAGCACCAGGTCGTACTCCGACAGGTCCAGCGCTTCAAAGGCGCCGGGCATCAGCGGCAGCAGATTCTTATAGAGTTTGGTGGCAAAGGGCAGTTTCTGCACCCAGGTGGTGCGGATGTCATAGTCCTTGAACCAGGCGGGCATCCGCTTTTCATCGTAGACCAGCGTATAGATCACCGCCTGGGGGAACACGTGGTGCATGCAGTCCACCACACGGTCCCCTCCACCATAGCCCACCAGCCAGTCATGCACGATGGCGATCTTCGGTTCTTTCTTGTTCATGGTTCTCACCCGCTCTTCCGTACCTTACTGCAGTTTTTCGTTGTTGATCATCTTGCCGCCGAATACGGTGCGGAAAATGATCTTGATGTCCAGCGCCACCGTCCAGTTTTCGATATACCAGATGTCGTAGCGGATGCGCTCCGCGATGTCGGTGTCCCCGCGCAGGCCGTGGATCTGCGCCCAGCCCGTGCAGCCCGGGCGCACCTGCTGGCGCACCAGGTAGCGGGGGATCTCTTCTTTAAAGTGTTCCACGTGGTAAGGCACCTCCGGCCGGGGCCCCACCAGCGACATATCCCCTTTGAGCACGTTGAAGAACTGGGGCAGTTCGTCCAGGCTGAACTTGCGGATCAGGCTGCCGAACCGCGTTTTGCGGGGGTCGCGCTCGGTGGACCAGCCGGTCTCCTGGCTGGCGTTGACCCGCATGGAGCGGAACTTGTACATCATAAAAGGGCGCTTGTTCAGGCCGATGCGCTCCTGCTTGAAGATCACCGGCCCCGGGCTGGACAGCTTGACCCCGATGGCCGTAGCCAGCATGACGGGGCTGGTGAGCACGATGAGGATCAGGCTGCCCACGATGTCCAGCGTGCGTTTGAGCGCCGCGTTGAGCAGGTTGTCGAAGGGGGTCTGCCGCACGTTGATGAGCTTGCACTCGTCCAGCACGTCGATGGTGGGCCGGGCGGGCAGATAATCGCTGTAAAAAGGCACCATGGTGATGCGGGTGCCGTGCTTGTCGCAGGCGGCAAAGGTGCGCGGCAGCAGCGAGATCTCCTCCGCTTCCAGCGCCACCACCACCTCGTCGATGGCCGGACTCTCCAGGCAGGTATCCAGCCGGGCGTAATCCCCCAGATACGGCACGCCGAAACCCGGTTCCTCCATGGGGGCCAGGTAGCCGTCCACCACAAAACCGTAGTAGGGGTTGTGCTCCAGCGCGCGCAGATACAGCGCCGCCGACTTGCCGCCGCCCACCAGCAGGATATGGCGCAGCCCCAGCCCCCTGCGGCGGCGCGCCCGGTCGTACCAGCGGCGGATCAGCCGCTTGGTCACCACAGCCGCCGTGCCCAGGCCGTAGAACAGCCCCAGCACCACGCGGGAATAATCGTCCAGGTGCATGAGGTAAAGGATAAAAACAAACACCAGGATGCCGCCGCCGTTGATGACGGCGATGCGGGTGCACCGTTCCGACAGGCCGCGCAGCCGGGAGTTGCTGTAGATGCCGGCCACCCAGTAGCCGAGCACCAGCAGCAGCGACGTGACCGCCCCGGCCGCCATGTTGCGCGGGTCGCGGGCCACATCCAGCGCGGGGCCCGCGCCGCCCGGTTCAAAGAAGCGGACATAGTTGAAACGCAGGTAGTTGGCCAGCAAAAACGCGGCAAACAGCAGCGCCGCGTCCAACAGCGCGCTGACTATGCTTTTGTAGCGTTGGTTTTTTTCCAGCACCGGCGGTGCCCTCCTTCGTCGTCTTGCCGCCGCGCTCCGGCGCGGCCCGCCCTTTCTTTAGAAGGTCCAAGGGCTATCGTATAACCATACCATATTCTGCCGGGATTTGCAATCAGCGGTACAGATCCTGCAGGGAGTCCAAAGTCCGTTTCATTTCGGCGCGCACTTCCGGCGGCCCGGCCACCGCCACACCCGGTCCGAACCCGGCCACCCAGCCGAAAAACTGCGGGCTGACCTGGATCGGCACCGTGATGGTGAAATGTTCGCCGTCGCCGCAGGGGCTGAGGATCGGCCCGGTGCCGAAGCGGTCGATCATGGCTCCTGCAAAGCGGTTTTCGCATTGAAGCGTCACTTTTTTCAGCGGACCGTTGAACATGCCGAACATCTGCTGCATATAGGTGTTCACGTCGAAGGCCGCGTATTCCTCCGCGCCTTCCCGCACGGTGTCGGGCAGCTGGCGCACCCCCTGCATCTTGTCCACGCGGTAATGCTTGAGGCGTCCCTCGGTGTAAGCGATAAGGTAATAATTGCCGTTTTCCCACACCAGCACCCAGGGGCTGACCTGATAGATCCGGCCGCCGTGGCGGGGCGCCATCTTTTTCTGCAGGTTCCAGTCGCAGTACTTGAACTGTACCTGCTGCCCCGCCGTGATGGCCGCGTGCAGCGCGTCCACGGTGTAGAGGATCTTTTCGTCGGTGCTCTTGATCCGGCCGCTGACCAGCACCTTGCGGTCCAGTTCCGCCTGCCGGTAACGGGAGGTGAACTGCCCCAGTTTGTCGATCAGCGTCTTGGATTTGCGCGCCGTGATAAACTTGCTGGCGTAAACGGCGTCTACCAGCAGTTTGAGTTCCGCGAGTTCAAACAGCGTTTCGGTCATATAATAACCGCCGCCCCGGCCCCGGAGCTGTACGATCTCGAAGGGGGTGCCGGGCAGATTGTTCAGCGTGTTCAGGTCGCCGTACACGCTCTTGCGCTCCGCCTCGATGCCCCGTTCGTTCAGTTTTTCCACCAGCTGCGGCACGCTCAGCGGGTGTTTTTCATCCGTTTCACGGATCAAGATTTCCAAAAGGACCAACAGTTTCTGTTTTTGACCTTCTTTGCGCGGCATGATACAGTTTC
>DSTMR04002__coassemble_932_pt1 | contig 27209 bp, 22 predicted proteins | sample DSTMR04002__metabat2_low_PE_018 | metagenome-assembled genome bin DSTMR04002 | reverse complement strand
GGATGGTTTTCGGCTCTGTGCCGTTGGCCAACTTTTGCTGAATGAATTCGGCCGGGGAACGGCCGATCCTGTCCTGAAAGGCTTTTTCAAACCGCTGCCGCTCGGAATCTTTTTTCAATCCAATCCCTCCCTCGGCGTTTTTCATACCATAAACAATTTCGGTATACCGTTTAGGGCATCCGATAAAGTGGGTGCTCCATGGATCTGATCCCACTATAGAATATCGGATTGCACCGAACAAGGGAAAGCGTACCCGGAAGCGCGCGCCCTCTCCCGTCACAACCCCTCGACAAACTTCCCGATCAGCGCATTCACCTTGTCCGGCGCATCGGTATTGGCATTGTGTCCGGCTCCGGGGAGCCACACCAGCGGGATGCCGGTGCTTTTGTGCCAGGCTTTGTTATAGCGGATGCAGGAACCGGCGCGGTCCTTTTCTCCGCAGATCAGCAGCGCCGGGCATTGCAGCTTGTAGGGAAGGCCGGCTTCCATGGCCTGGGCCAAGATCCGGAACCCATGCCCCGACAGCCGGGCGTACCGTTCCTGGTCGCCGTCGTAGGCCATCATCATCTCGTGCATCAGGGCTTGCCCATAGGCCGAGGCGGCCACGCCCTTCGACCCGGTTTTCAGCAGGGACTTCCACGGGTAATGGCGGTAGACCGGCTCCATCCGTTTCAGCAGCCACAGTTCGATGCCCGTCACATACTTTCGCTGCAGGGGGGCCGAATCAATGGCCACAAAGCCTTTCAGTTTGCGGGGGAACAGCTCCGCATACGCCTGCCCCACATAGCCGCCCATGGACTGCCCCACGATCACCGGCCGGCACAGGGCTTCCCGGCATAAGATCCCGTCCAGCCATTTTGCCTTGTCCATCAGGGTAAAATCCAGGCGGAACGGCCAGGAGGCCCCATGGCCGGGGGCGTCCCATACCAGCACATTGTATTTCCCCTCGAAATATGCAATTTGTTTGTCAAACAGGCGGTGGTCTGCGGTCAGCCCCGGAAGGAAAACCAGGGCGGCCGTTTCCGGGCCTTGCGCCCTGCTGACCCAGTAATGGATCTCCCCGCAGGGCGTCGGATAGATTTTTTCCTGCATGGCCGTCATCCCCCGTGAAATTTCTGTTTTGTACTGCCCTTATTATACTGCACATCAGCAAAAAAGCATAGCCGGTTTGAGCTTGTCGAGAAACTCGGCAAGCTCAAAAAGGGGCATGTGCCGGTGTTCCGGGCAGGTCTGCCCGGCAAACAGGACCATTTCTTTGGCGCAGCAGCGCTCCGTGTTGACATACGTGACCAGCTGCAGCCCGGTGCGCTCCGGGTCCACAGGCCGAAGTCCGCCGCCTCCAGACCGGCCTGTCCCTCCGCCGTCAGGACGATGTGCGCCTTTTCAAACATGCGCCAGCGTTCTTTGGCCCACACAACGACCAGCGCCGGAATTTGTGCATGCCACACAAATTCCGGCGCTTTATCATGGTATTTTACTGCCCGTCACAGTCCTCTTCCCCCAAAGGCCGCGGGGGCGCAACCTGCCTTCCTGCGGGCGGCGAACGGCTTCCGGCGCTGTGCCGCAGGCCGCCCAGGGGGGCGGTTTCCCCGCGGGAGCAGGGGCCGGACGCTCACGCGCCCCAGCTGGCCTGCGCCTTCAGGGCCTCCGAGAGCGGCATGGTGGTGAATGCCGAATCCCATTGGACTGTGCCGTGGGATTCATAGCGGTCCGTCAACACATTGCCAAACTCGTCGAAAGTCCTGGTCGTGAGTTCGATCACAGCGCCGGTGGCGTCGGTCACGGTCACACGCACCTCATTACCGTCCTCGTCATATTCATGGGCGATCATCTTGCTGATGTTGCCGTCCTCGTCCAGCACTTCCTCACCGATCAGCCGCCAGTCGGTGTCAAAGTGCAGGTTGGTGGTGGATTGAAGTTCCTCTCCGTTTGCCAGCAAAGTATGTGCGTGCTTCCAACCCCGGTAAGACCCTTCGTCGTAATTATAGGACGTAGAACTGCCGTCAGAGGATTCTGCCGCGGTGATACGGCCCAGCCTGTCATATGTAGAGGTCGTGGTAACATAGTTCTTTTCCGTGGTACCGTCAGCCCAATAAATCGTTTGATCGGCAGTCATGTAAGTCTCATTGCCATCCAGGTCGAAGTACCGGCTCTGGGTATGCTGGTTCCCGGTATAGAAGAACTGGGCAGTTTTGACGTTGTTGGCGTTATAGATGTACTTTATGCGGCTGTACACCTCGCCCTCACGGAAGTTTATCTGGCCGACCTGATTGCCTTGGCCATCGTAAAAATACTGGATTGTCCAGTGCTCCTCTGTCTCCGGGTCGTAATAATTCGTCTCTTTCCCCGAGGTGGTCACGACCATGTCCTTCACATCCGGGTCGGCGGTGATCTCTGCCGCAGGCGCGACCTCGGGGACCGGCAGCGCCGCCGGCTCCGGCTCGGCCACCGTGAGGGAGTCGGGCGTGGGGCCGTCCACCTGCTCACAGGCATAGCCGTAGTCCACCGCGCCGGAGGTGTGATCCCAGAAGACCACGCCGGTGGCCGTGGGGTCGTCCAGCGTGCGCATGGGGAAGCTCTCGCGGACGCCGTCCCCCGGCGCCATGGTCAGCACCCAATCGTTGCTGGCGTTGCCCAGGTCGATGGGGGAAGGCGCGAGCCGGCGGATGCGGTAGCAGCGGTCCTGGTAGCTTTCCACATCCGTCCCTTCCTCGATGTTGTACTTGCGGGCCGTGCAGCCGACAAGGCCGCCCTCCCGCCAGTCAAAATCGCCGAAGGTCACATACCAGCAATGGTCCTGGTACTCGTAGCTGGCGCTTTCGCGGTCGCGGAAGGCCTCGGTCTTATAGGTGCGGCCCTCCAGCGCACAGTCGATGGAAAAGTCCTCGTTGGGGGTGAAGGCGTTGGCCTCCCAGCCGCCCCGCACCGGCTCATAGGTCAGCTGCAGCGCGGCGCTGCCGTGGAAGGTGAACCACCCGTAGGTCTGCCCCTCAAAGCTGATCTGGGCGGTGGCGGTGGGGAACTGCGGGTTTTCGTTGGAGAGGGCCACTTCCCCCAGCGTGTAGCCGGGCAGCAGCACGCTCTCCTCACCCCCGCCGCCGATGCCCAGCATGCAGTAGGTCTCGGCGGTCATGACCTGGTCGATGGCGTAGGCGTCGGGGGCGTAGAGGGCCTCCATGCTGACGGCGGCGCCGCCCAGGTCGGTGACGGTCCATTCCTCGGTCTCCTCGTCGCGCGCGAGTTCGATGGTGCAGTCGTCGGTATAGCGGGTGAAGCCGTTGTGGGAGACGATGGTGGCGTCGATCTTGGTCACGCCATCCTCAGCGGTCTGCTTCTCGATCTCCAGCGACTCCACCCCGGCCATACGCTCGGTGAAGTAGGTCTGTTCGTTGAGCAGGGCGGTCAGTTCCTCCTCCGGGATGCGGCTGCCCCCGCAGCCGCTCAGGCCCAGCAGCGCCAGCAGGGAAGCGCCCAGCAATACAGGGATACGGCGGTCCATATGTTTCCTCCTTCCGCCCATCCCATAAAAAACAGGCCAAGGGATGGGCACATCCGTTTGACCTGAGCATAGCATATTTGCCGGCCGGCGGCCAGCGCTGCGGCAGAAAAAGCAGCCACGGCGGCAAAACTGGTATCAGGGACCGTCCGTCCGCCCCTGTTCCCGGCGCAGCAGTTCCTCCAGATAGGCGGCGGCTTCCTCCGGCCGGTCCCGTTCCAGAAAGCCCTGCAGCACGACCAGTTCGTTCCGGGCGTCGTGCTGGGCCAGACGCAGCGCTTCGATGTCGTGCATCTCGGCCTGCAGGGCGCGGTACAGGTGGCGGCTTTGCCGGGCCAGGCCCGCCATCCTGTGCAAAACATACAGGCGCTGCATCCCGTACACCAGCGCAAAGGCCGCCCCGCATGCCAGGGTCGCGGCAAGGCACAACAAAAGCGCGGTGCTATAGAATCCTTCCGGCATCGGGGGCCTCCGTTTCGTTGGGCGCCGGCAGGCGGACCATCGCCACCGCGCAGGCGCGGCCGTTTTCCAGCGTCAGGGTGTAGCTGCCGTCGTAGCGGGCGGCAATGTCCCGCAGGATCTGCTGGCCGAACCCGTGGCCGGGGCGGCGGCGCTGGCCCTGGGGCGGCGCGGTGTTCTGCACCGTCACGCACAGCCGCCCTGCCACGGTGGAAAAGCGCACCGTCACATCGCCCGGCCGCGGGCCCAGGGCGGCGGCCTCGGCGGCGTTGCTGAGCAGGTTGTACAAAAGGCTGGCCAGGTCGGCGGCGGGCAGCGGGCAGTCGCGCGCCAGGGCGCCCTGTATGGTAAACGGCACCCCCGCTTCGCGGCAGCGGCGGTCGGCGGCGGCCAGCACCACGTCGGCCACCGGGTTGTCGGCATAGCGGCGGACGGCGCGGTTCTCCTGCCGGGTCAGCTGCCGCAGCAGGGCCAGGGCTTCGTCCGCCCGGTTTTCGGCCAGCAGCGTTTGTAACCGGCGCAGGCGCCCGCGGTGTTCGCTTTGCAGGGCGCGCAGGGCCTCGGCGTTGGCCTGCTGGGTTTGCAGGCTGTCGGCCTGCATGGCCTGGTAGGCGGCGGCGATCTCCAGCTGCTGGCGGTTTTGGCGGTGCAGCAGCACCAGCAGCAGCGTCAGGAACGCCGCGGTGATCGCCAGCAGGGAGGGGATGAAATGGACGATGGCCTGCGCCCGGGTGCGGCCGCTGAAAATTTCCAGCGCCTGCAGCATGTTGAGCGTGAGCCCCAGCAGCGGCGAAAGCACGGCCAGCACCGTGATCAGCGGGCCGGGCAGCCGCCGCACGACCGCCAGGAACCGCCGCAAAAAGGCGACCGACAAAAGCGCTGTCACCAGCGAGCCCGCAAAAAAGATCCCGGAGACGAGCAGAAGGCGCCCCGGCGGCAGCGGCCACGGCTGCCAGGTAAGCAGCAGGATGGACGGCAAGATGAGGACCGAGTGCAGGCAGGTAAAGGGGAAAAAGGCAAACTGCCCGGGCCGCCAATCGCCCGAGAAAAAGACGAGCAGCCCCAGCGGTATGCAGACCGCCATCAGGACCCCCTGCAGGATGCTGATCCAGCGCGCGCGCTCATACATGAGCCAGTAGAGGTCCAGGACCGGCTTGGGGGTCATCAGCAGGAAGATCAGGACGGCGTACCCTACCCGCCAGCGCAGGCCCTTGCGCAGCGGGAACAGCAGGGTCAGAAAGCCATAGGGGAGCCAGTACGCCGGGATCAGCGGCAGGGCCTGTACGGCGGCCAGGCGCAGGTCGGGGGCGGTCATGGCGGCGCCTCCCCATCCGCGGCGGGGCCGCCCTGCAGGGCCGTCACATAGCGCAGGAAACTCTGGCGCACCCGCGCCGCATAGCGGCGGCTGATGGGCACCTGCACCCCGCCGGACAGGCGGATCAGCGTTTTGCCGTACTGCTCCACCATGGGCCAGTGGACTGCAAAGCTCTTGTGGGTCTGGCAGAAGGCGTCCGGGGCCAGCCGCGCCAGCAGGGATTCCAGCTTTTCGCCGGTGGCGGCCCGCCCCTGCAGGGTGTGGACCCAGGTGGTGCGCACCCGCCGCTCCAAAAAGATGATGTCTGCCTGGAACAGCTGGGTGGCGTCGCCCGGTTCCCCCAGCAGCAGGCGCGCGCCGCCGGCCGGCCGCGGGGCGGCGGCCAGCCGGGTGCAGGCCCGGGCCACCGCTACCGGCAGGCGGGTGCTCATCTCCTCTTTAAGCACAAAGGCCACGTGCGCCACGTCGTACACATCCTGGCAGCAGGCCACATAGGCGGTCAGGAAGATGATCTGGCAGTCCGGCTGCAGGGCCAGCAGGCGCTGGGCCAGCGTGATGCCGCTGTCCTGGTCGGGCAGGCAGACGTCCAGAATGGCCAGCTGGAAGGCCTGCCCGGCGGCTGCCCGCAGCAGGTCGCCGCTGCCGGAAAAGGGCACGATGCGGTGCGGCACCCCGGCAAGCTGCCGTTCCAGCTGCTGCTCCACCTGCCGCAGCACAAGCGGCTGGTCGTCGCACACCGCAATGGTCAGATGGCCGTCGGGCTTCATGATGCTGCCTCCCTTCTGCCCGGCGCGGCGCGCCGGGGTCTGTTGCTTTCATTATAGCACAAAAAACCCGGCCGGCAAAGGACGCCGGCCGGGGCTGCGGGGTCACGCGATCGTGCCGCCCATGCAGGTCAGCAGGTAAAGGTTCTGTTCCGGCGTGCCGCGGTACCCCTCAATGCCGAAGTGCGCGGCGTAGGTCGCGCGGTTTTCCAGCGAGGGGTCCAGCCCGTTCAGGATGCAGGCGTCCACGATGGAAACGCCGCGGTACCCGGCCAGCAGGGTGGTCATGTCGTCGGTCGCGGGGTCGGGGGTCTGGCGGTTCTCCAGGTAACCGCGGGCGAGGGTATCAGCCTCCTCCGCGCTGGCGGCCGAGGTCATGTAGAAGGAAAGTTCCCCGGCGGGCAGCGCTTCCCCGCTCCGGGATTCCAGATCCAGGCGGGGCAGGCCGTCGCCGTCCTCGGCCAGCAGTTCCCAGCCGAAGGCCAGCACCGGCTCGCCGTTGCCGTCCACGACCGAGAAGCCGTTTTCGTCCAGCACGGGCTGGCCGGACAGCTCGCTCACCGCGATGGCGCCGCCTTCGTCCAGCGTGTAGCGGGCCAGCGTAAAGCCGCCGGCGCCGATGTGCAGGGTGCAGGCGCTGTCATCCAGGCAGGCGATCCAGTAGGCGTCGGCGTTCCAGCCCGCGCCGTCCTGCCCGGCCAGCAGCCCTTCCAGCCCGGCCTGCAGGCTGGCGGTATCGGGCGGGGCGGGCAGTTCCGGCAGCCCGGCGAGCGCCTCCAGCCCGGCCTGGCGGGCCAGTTCGGCCAGGGCGTCCAGATCCGGGGCGGCGGTGGGCGCGGGGGTCGCGGTATTGGCCGGGGCGGCGGATTCCGCCGTTTCCGGGGTGGCCGTCAGGGCGGGGGCCGGTTCCGGCGCGGCGGTGGGTTCGGGGGCCGGTTCGTCCCGGCCGCAGGCGGCCAGCGCCAGGGCCAGCGCCAGGGCGCCGCACCATACAGTCCAACGTTTCATCTTATTCCTCCTCTGCCTGTGTTGCCGGGTCTTCTTCATACTGGTAGTAGTCTATCAAAAAGTCCATCTCCTCAGGATCGGACATGAACTGATAGCCTGCCGCCGTGCCCTGGTGGAAATATACGTACACATAGACCACGCTGTCCTGTGCGCCGTATATCTCCAACCCGTAGTTGTTCGCGTCGTTTTCCACCCGCAGTCCGGCGGCTTCGGCGGCGGCACGCACGGCGGATTTTTCGTCCCCCAGCGTGCAGATCACACTTCCCTTATACGAGAAGCTGGCGGCGGGGTCGGTGATGGCATTGTCGGTGTAGCCGTTATCGGAAATTTCAAGGCCGAACGAATCGGAAAGAAGGCCGTAGGCCGGTTCGATGGCGTTGGCGGTATAATTGTAAGCCCATACCGCCAGGGTGGTGCGCACATCGTAGCGCAGGTAAACGGTGGCGGAACTGCGGGCCGGGAGCGACTGCGGCGCGCGCTCGAGCGTCCAGCCGGCGTCCAGCAGGCTTTGGACCGTCAACGGCGCATCGCAGGCCGTGCCGTTGAAGGTGAAAGAAAAACCGCTCAGCGCATAGTCGCTCAGGAAGGCGGCGTCGGAATATTCGGCAGGTTCGCCGGCAACATACGCCCCGGTCTCCACCCAATCCCCGGTGCGCGTGGTGCTCAGGTAGACTGCGATCGGTTGCCCTTCATAGAATTGGATCCGCAGGGAGTCATTGCCGTCATCGTATTCGTAGATGTCGCTGCTGCTTTCGGCCAACTCGGGATACAGGGCCAGGATCTCGCTTTCCTCCATCCCCAACTCTGCCCCGCGCGCCAGGGCAAAAGTGTTGCCCGTTTCGCCCAGGTAGTTGTCATTCAGATTGCTTCCGACCGACAGGTAGGTCACACTGCACTGCTGGATCGACTGTTCGAGGGGCGACTGGTTTTCGACCCAGACCCCGATGCTGCCGTATTCGTTGAGCAAGACAACGCTGGAGCGGCTCTCTCCGGGGGCGAGGGTCACGTTCTCCAACGCGGGGTCTTCCGTTACCCAGCCCGATGCGATCAGGTCCGACAGGGGGATGGGCAGGGTGAAGGTCTGCCCATTCAGGGAAAATTGCAAAATGTCGGCGCTGCTGCCCTGTACGGCAGCGCCCGACGCCGCGCTCTGGGCGGCCGGTGTGCCGCTTTGGGCCGTTGGCGTGCTGACAGCGGCGGGGGCCGTCGGGGCGCTGCCTTTAGGCCAAAATACCGCCGAGACGATGACGGCCACGGCCGCCGCAGCCGCGATGGGCAGCAGGGGCGCCTTCTTTTTGCCGGTTTTCTTCGCTTTCTTCGGCGTTTCGGCCTTTTGGGGCGCGTACCGGGGGGCCGCCTTTTCACCGGCGGCGGGTCGGGGGGCGGGTCCCGGCTTCTGTTCGGGTTTGGGTTCGGCTTCCGGCTTCGGGTCGGGTTTGGCTTCCGGCTGGGGCTGCGGTTCCGGCTTCGGGTCGGGTTCCGGCTGCGGCGCAGGCTCGGCCTGCGGTGCCAAAGCGGCTTCCTCGCCCTGGACGGCCTGGTCCGCCAGCACGGTGCGCCCGGTCTCCAGGTCGGCCAGCACGGTGTGGTCGCTGCCCTGCAGCGGGGCGGTGCGCACACCGTCGGGGTCGCCGCCCGCCGGGGCGTCCGCCGCGACGGCGGCGTCCTCCGGGCGGGCCAGGGCGGCTTCCAGATCCTGCAAAAAGGCCGGGATGTCCTGGTAACGGTCGGGCTGGCGCACGGCCAGGGCCTTCATGACGACCCGGCTGATGGCCGCCGGGCAGGCGGCAGCCGTGTCGGCGGGGGCGGGCAGGCGGTCGCGGTACATCCGTTCCATGGCGTCGTCGGGGGCTTCCCCCGTGATGCAGCGGTAAAGGGTGGCGGCCAGCGCGTACACATCGGTCCAGGGGCCCTGCCGCCCTTTGCTGCGGTACTGCTCTTCGGGGGCATAGCCGGGTTTGAGGATCACCGAAAGGCTCTTGATGTCGGTCTGGGAGACCTCCCGCGCCGCGCCGAAGTCCAGCAGCTTGGTGCGGCCGTCCGCCAGCACCATGATGTTGTCGGGGCTGATGTCCCGGTGGATGACGCCCCCGGCGTGGACGTGCTGCAGCGAGCGGATGACCGGCAGCAGCAGGCGGATCGCCTCGGCGGGGGGCAGGGGGCCGTGCGCCTCCAGGTATTCTTTCAGGGTCACCCCGTCCAGGAAGTCCATGATGATGTAGGCGGTGCCGTTCTCCTCGCAGAAGTCCCGCACGCCGACGATGCCGGGTTCCTCATAGAAGCGGGCCAGCACCCGCGCTTCGCTCAGGAATTTTTCCTTGTTCTTGTTGAAGGTGTCCCGGTGGGCGCCCAGGGTGGCGAAGACGTTGGGGGAAGCCTCGTGGTTGCGGTTGACATAGCCCGCCATGTAGAATTCCTTGATGGCGACCTTCACGTCCAGCACGGTGTCCCAGCCTGCATAGGTAATGCCGAAGCCGCCCTCCCCCAGTACGCGGCCCACCTGGTACCGCTGTTTGATGCGGGCGCCGGGGGCCAGGTGGTGGGGCAGGGGCACATAACCGTTTGCCTCAAAGCCGCAATGCCCGCACACGCCCTCATCCCCGAGGGGCTGGAAGCAGTTTGGGCAGACAGTGCAGGGATGTTCCATAGGGTGTTTCCTCCTCTCAGCGTTTGTCCCGGTCCACAAATTCCAGGGCCAGGATGGCCGCCGCGCCGTACGCCGCCGCCTGCAGCGCCAGCACGCCCCAGTCCACAGCCAGGTTGGCGGCGGCGTGGCCGTAATCCTCGTTGACGGACACCTGGTAGTATTCTTCGAGCAGGGCGTCCACCTGCCCGCCGTCCAGGGGGTAGCCCTCCCGGCTGGCGATGTTCTGCAAAGCCACCGAGGTGTTCACCAGCTCGGTGTTTTCCAGGTTGTTGTAATCGGCCGAAACGCAGGCGGCGTTCATCCCCCATTTGCTGATGGTCAGGCTGCCCACCAGGGCGGCCGGCCCCTGCAGCGTGAACAGCATGCCGGAAAAGAGGAGCTGGACGATCAGCACGAAGGGCATGACGGTCATGGCGGTGGTGGGGGTTTTGACAAAGGCGGAGATGGCCAGGCCCAGCGCGTCCGCCGCATAGGTCACCAGGAAGTAGGTGATGAAAAATTCCAGCATGGTGCTGCCGAACAGCGGTGTGACGGCGGGGTAATGGAGGAAGGCCGCGCTGATGCCCAGCAGGATGCCCGCCTGCAGCAGGCAGATGCCCGCCTGGAAGATCAGGTGGGAGGCTATGTAGCTGGACATGTGCAGCCCGGCCCGGTGCTCCCGCTTGAGGATGGCCCGTTCCTTGCAGATGGACTGGATGGAGTTGAAAATGCCGATCCAGATACAGGCCGAGACCAGGGTGAAGGTCCCCTGGAACGTCTCGGCGGTATAGACGAACATGTTGCCCCCCAATACCGGCGAGACGATGGCCGAGATGATGGCCGCAAAGAGCAGGACCTTCCAGCCCCGCTCGTTGACGAACAGCCGCCAGTGCTTGCCGAGGTAGATCTGCACCTGGGCAAGACGGGATACTTGTGCGCCGCTCATGGGTTCCCCTCCTTGTATCGCGCGTATTTTTCGATGTAGTGGTCGGCGAGCCCCTCGCCGTTTTCGTCGGGGCGGTTGATGCGCTTGACGATGCCCTCCATGCTGGTGGCGTCAAAGAAGGCGAGCGCCGCCTCCACCGTGCCGAAAAATGCCAGCTGGCCGCTGTTGGTGCGGCTGCTTTTGGCCAGCACCACCACTTTGTCGAACAGGTGGGCCACCCGGTCGGGGGCGTGGGTAATGACCATCACGATCTTGCCTTCGTCGGCAATGACCCGCAGGTTCTGCATCAGGCTGACGGCCATCACCCCGTCCAGGCCGGAGTCCGGCTCGTCCAAAAAGAACAGGCTGGGGTCGGCGACCAGTTCCACGGCAATGTTCAGCCGCTTTTTCTGCCCGCCGCTGAGCTTGCGCACCAGCGAACCCCGCTCCCGCTGCAGGCCCAGCATCTCCAGCACTTCGTTGATGCGGCCCTCCCGCTGTGCGGCGGGGGTGCCGGCGGGCATCTTCATGCGGGCGGCGTTGTCCAGGGTGTAGTACACCGTGTCGTCGTCCCGCAAAAGATCCTGCTGGGGCACAAAGCCGATCTCGTATTTCATCCGGGCATAGTCCTTGTACAGGTCCCGGTCCCCGTGCCGGATCACGCCCCGGGCTTTCTCGTACCCCATCACGGCGTTGAAGAAGGTGGTCTTGCCGGCGCCGGAACCGCCCAGCACCAGCACCAGGTCGCCGGGGTCCACCGTCAGGTCGATGGATTCCAGCAGCACTTTCTTTTTGAACAGGCTGCGCACACTGCGCTCCTCGATGTGGATCGAAAGCCGGTCCTGCCGCATGGCCGGGGCGTTGTACAGCAGCCGGTCCCCCAGGAACAGGAACAGGGTACCCGCCATGCGCACCACGTCCATGGGGTGCAGCGCGCAGGGCTGGGTGATGCGCCGGTTGTTCACATACACGCCGTTTTTGCTGTCATGGTCGATCACCGACCAGCCGTGCACCCCGCGGCGGAAGGTGGCGTGCCGCCCCGACACCGCCGGGTCGGCCAAACCGATGCCCTCGGTCCTGGGGGTGGTGCGGCCGATGTGGATGTCGCCGGTATCCGGCTTCAAGGGCAGTTCGGTCCAGTCGCCCCCCTGCCAGGAGGTGGAAAAGACCATCACCACCGCGTCGGGGTGGGGGCGGTCCAGCGCCCGCCGGTCGATGCGCAGCACGTCGCCGTCCTGCAGGCGCACGCCGTCCGCCGCGCCGCCGCTGCCGTACAGCACCCCGTTCACATGGGTGCCGTTCAGGCTGCCCAGGTCGCGGTAGCAGTAGCCGTCGTCCAGCTGCAGGATCTCGCCATGGCGGCGGGAGACGATGCTGGACTGCAGCGGCAGGTCCGCCGTGCTGTCCGGCCCGGCGCGGCCCAGCGTCATGCCGGACTCCACCGGCACGGTGCGCAGGGCGCGGGACGCGTCCCACACAAACAGCCGTGCGGGCCTGGCTTCGCCGGGATCATACAGTACCGTTGCGCTCATGCTTCCTCCTTTGCGCCGCCTTCCGGGTCGATCCAGACCGCCACCGCGGTGCGGTTGTCCCGCTCACCGGGGCGGCCGTGTTCGTTGCGGCGGATCAGTTCCCGCATGTTCTCCATCCAGAGTTCCGGCCCGTCGGCTTCCTCCAGGCAGATCTGGATCTGTTCTTCGGTGATGTATTCCCAGAACCCGTCGCTGCACAGCAGCAGCTGCTGGGGCGGGTCCAGGGGCAGGTCGGCTTCCACCTCCACCTGGGAGCGCGCCCAGGGCGTGCCCAGCACCCGCAGCAGCTTGCTGCGGTCCTCATGGAAGCGGATCTCCCGCTCCTGCACCTGCCCGATGGCCGAAAGCATCTGGGTCACGCTGTGGTCAAAGGTGCGGCGCACGAGCCGCTGGCCCCGGGCGTAGTAGGTGCGGGAATCCCCCACATGGGCCCAGTGGATGGCCTGCGGCCCCACCAGCACTACATTGAGGGTGGTTTTCATCTGGCTTTCGCAGTGCAGGGCGTGCTGGCGCTCCAGGATGGCCTGCTGCGCCGCAAAGAACATCTGTTCCAGCGCACGGCTGCTGAAGGCGGGCAGGATGGCCGCATAGTCGGCCACGGCGCGGCAGGCCAGTTCGGCGGCTTCGTCCCCCAGGTCCAGCCCGCCCAGGCCGTCGGCCACCGCAAAGCAGCAGCCGGCGGGCGTCCGGCAGGCGCACAGCCGGTCCTCGTTCACCGGCCGGTCGCCCGTGTCGGTGTAGGTACAATATCGGATCTGCAAAAGGCACCTCCGTTGCTCTTGCCGTTTGCCTGGCCGTTCAATCGAGCGGATAAATGCAGTCGTCGCTGGCATAGCCCTCCAGCTGGCCGGAGGTCAGCACATGGGACCAGTCTGCGCCCCCGGCGTCGTCGACCTCTTCCAGAACGGTCAGGATCTCGCCCGCGGGCACGGCGCCCAGGCTTTCGTACTCGTCGCCGGGGCCGCTGCGCAGGATGAGCCCGTCGGCGGCCTGGACCTGGGGCAGCGCCGCAGGTTCGGGTTCGGCGGTGGGCGACGGCGTGGGGGCGGCGGCCGGGTTGGCTTCCTGCCACGCGGCATAGGCGGCAAAATCTTCGCTCGTGTGCAGTTCGCGCCCGTCGCGCCCGATCCACATCCGCTGGCCCCTGTTCTGGGGCTGGATCACGGCGAAGCCTTCGCAGAACAGGCCGGTAAGGGGTTCGCTGTCGCTGTCGACAAGGGAATTGCGCACCGCGCTGTAACCATCGGGCAGGGTAAAGACGGTCTCGCCGCTCTCGTCGATCACATCGCCGCTGCCAGTGGCAAAGAGCCCTTCGCCCAGATGGGACAACGGCGTCTGGACCGGTTCAAAGGCCAGTTCGCCCTCGGTGCTGATCAGGCCGTAGTAGTCGTTTTGCAGCGCCACGATCCAGTGGCTGTCGTAGCCGGTGAACGCAAAGTCGATATTCGTGATCCCCAGTTCGCCGTCTTCCTTCAGGGTGTGCCAGTTGCTGTCCACCAGGTAAAAGCCTTCCATGCCAAGGTGCTGCTCATTTGCGTTGACAAGGTTGCGCCCGTCCACAAAGCGGTCGCCGCAATACGCGATCACAACGCGATCGGGGTCGTCGGCCAAACTGTAGCCGAAACCGGTGTATTCATACGGGTCCAGCGGGGTGATGGTGTTGGTGGGGCGGTGGTAGACGGCGGCGATGGCGATGCCGTCCTCCTCCTCGCTTTCGGCGAAGCGGTGGTCCATATAGCGGATCAGGTAGGTGTCGAATTTGGGATCGTTGACGGCGATGCTCTCTGCGCCGCCGGAGTCCATCGTGAACAGCAGGTCGCCGTTCTCGTCATAGACGTCGAAGTAGGGCAGGCCCGACGATTCCCTGTACAGCGGGGCGACGCCTTCACTGTAATGCATATGATCAAGATACGGCAGCGCCGCGGGGGAATACCCCTCCTCCTGACTGATGAGGGTGGCGTTCTCCTCGGCGTCCAGCCAGTACAGGCTCTGGAAGGTGCCGTTGTAGGTCTTTTCCTCCACCCAGGCCAGCACCTTGCCGCTGCCCATGCGGCTCAGATAGCGGTAGGGCCCGCCGGTAAACTGCAGTTCCCCCTCGGTGTTGATAAGGTTGTAGGTGACTTCCTCGCCGTCAGTGCCATGCTTTACGCCGTCGAAGGAAAGGCCCGGGATCCCTTCGTCCAGATCGGTGACCGAGAAAAAGTCCTCCTCGCCCACGTCCCGCTCTACCGTGCGCACCACGGCATACCCTTCGTGGAAGGGGAAGCCGTAATCGTACCCTTCGGGCAGTGTGCAGGCGATCTCACCGTCAGCCGTGATGTAGGCGTTTTCCTGCTTGCCGCCGGGCAGCGTGACGCGGGCGAAGGCCAGACCCTCGCTGAAATCCCCCATCGGCACGGCTTCCAGGAAATCCGGCTCCTCTTCGCTTGCCGCCGGGGCGGAAGCGGCCGTCCGGGAGACCGCCCCGGCTGCGGAAGCAGAGCCTGCGGACGATACAGTGCTCACGCTGGCCGTGGTGGTGGTGCAGGCGGTCAGCAGCAGGGCGGACAATGCCAGGGGCAGGGCGTTCATCTTGCGCATGGGGCTCCTCCTTCTTGTTGGCGGCGCGGGGACGTTTGTGGCGCCCCCCGCCGCGCGCGTTCCGCTTTTCCTGACTGAAGTGTACCATCCGCTGCGCGCGGCACGCCATATTTCGCGCAAAACTGGGCGCTTTTTGCGCAAAAGAGGAAAAGCCGCCCGGCGTCCCGCTTTTGCGGGACGCCGGGCGGAAAATCAGGCGCGGAGGGGCTGGTCACATAAAGCCTTCCACCATGCTCTGAAAAATCAGGTCGTAACGCTGGAGGATCACCTCATCCCGAGACGGATCATACAGGCAAATGCTGCTGGGGTTGGTGAAAACAGCGTCCACAGAGGACGCTCCGTACCAGGCCCGGCCACCGTCCTCCGTGGTATCTTCCCGATCCGCCAGTTGCGCCTCCTCGTAGTCTCCGATAAACAAATGGCGGAACCCCTCCTTGATTTCTTCGGGAAGGTTGTCTGCCAGGGTATTGGTTCCGGCCCAGCAATAATCATCGCAGGGTTCCCCCTCATAGGCCAGGGGAGCCTCCTCCTCGGATTGGTACATGATCTGACGGAACTCATCTTTCGGCTCGCCCAGCGCGGCGCGGATCTCTTTGAGGCCGGTCTCTTCATCGACCGAAAGATCCCCGACCACCGCAGCCAGCTGTCCGTCCCCAAAGGAAAGCTCCACCTTCCGGGCATCCAGTCCAAAGATCTTAGTATCCTGGATCTCGATCCAATCATCGGTGGACGAGTAATCAGCGCCCGCCTTTTCCAAATCGGCGATCACCTCGTCGTAGGTGCGGTCCCAGGGAAATTCGGGTGCCTGCACCTCTCCGTTCACCAACCCCTTTGGCTGGCAGGCGGTCAGCATCAGCGAGAGCAAAGCCACCGGCAGGAATTTCAGTTTATGCATAGATTTCCTCCTTTTGGGGCGTGGCAGGGGGAAGACAACCATTTACCCATTGCACCAGTCCCATTTTTTTGGTCAAAGTGTAGCACCCGCGACGCCCAGGCACAACATTCGGGACAAAACCGGATGCTTTTTGCGCAAAAGAGGAAAAGCCGCCCGGCGCCCCGCTTTTGCGGGACGCCGGGCGGCAAATCGCGCGCCGGGGGGCGTATAAAGCGCTGCGCCCTGCGTGCAAAAACAGCGCCGCAGGCCGCAGGGGCGGCGGGGTCACGAGCGGTCGCAGATGAACAGGCGGTCGATGGCCAGGGCCGCGGCCCCCACCGCGGCGCGGGCGGGGTGGAATTCCAGGATCTCCACATCCTCGGAGTTCTGTTTGTCCACAAAGGTCAGCTGGGATTCGATCCCCGCTTTCAGTTCGCTTTTCAGGATCTCGTGCTGGAACATGCGGCTGTGCAGGCAGAGTTTTTCGGTGCCCATGATGATGGCCAGGTTGGCGGCGGCCACGGCCAGGTAGCGCACGGCCTCCCGCAGTTCCTGGATGACCAGCGTGTCCCCCAGCTGGTAGGCGGTCAGCACCGTCTGCAGCGTGATGTCCTCCGCGCGGCCGGCCAGGCTGCGCAGGGCCGAGTGCGGCGCCGAAGCATAGATGATGCGGGCTTTTTTGATGATCCAGTCCTCGCTGGCGTAGGTCTGCAGGCAGCCCACTTTGCCGCACTCGCAGCGCTGGCCGTCGGGGTTGGAGATGGTGTGCCCGATCTCGCCGGAGATATAGCTGCCGCCGGTCAGCATGCCGCCCTTGAATTCGGAGCAGAAGATGCCCGGCCCCACGTGCAGAAAGACGAAATTCTCCGGGCAGGACTGTATGTCGAACAGGTAGCGCTCATAGGCCATGGCGCGGACGTTGTTTTCCGCCGTGACGGGCTGGTCCAGCCCGTCGGCGACGGCGCGCAGGTTGAAGGCGTCCCACTGCGGCGCGTGGGAGACCATGCCCCCCGTCTGCGCATTCAGGTGGCCGGGCAGGGCGATGCCCACCCCCACCACCCGCCCGCCCAGTTCGGGGCGGCGGTCCAGCAGCTGCCGCACGCCCAGGCAGAGCGTCTCGCTCACCCGGCGGATTTGCTCCTCGGTGGGCGCATAGCACAGCTCCTCCAGCACATGCCCGGCCAGGTCGGTCAGGCAGAAGCGGAAATGCCGCACGCCGATCTCCGCCCCCACGGCAAAGCGGGCGTCCGGGCGGATGCCGAGCAGCTGGCGGCGGCGGCCCGGCGCGCCGTCCTCCTGCGTGTCCGCCTTGCCCAGTTCCCGCACGATGTCCTGCTCGATCAGGCGGGCGGTGATCCCGGTCACCATCGAGCGCGGCAGGTTCAGATCCTGGCCGATCTCCGAGCGGGAGACCGGCTGGTTGCGAAAGATATACCGCAGCACGCGGGCGTGGTTGGAAAGCTGCCGCACATTTCCCCAGGACTTTGTTGCCATCAAGCCAGTTCCTTTCCTATCGGGGCATGTCCAGCGTGAATCCTGTGTATTTGGTGGCCACTTCCAGCACGCGGTAAACGTCCAGATAGGGCTGGAACTCCATCTCGTGCCGGCGGATATGATCCATGACTGCATTCCACTGCTGCTGCGCCCGGTTTTCTTCGCCCTGCGCCAGCGCGGCCAGGGCCTCTACCATTAGTCTACAGTATCCGGCGTGATAGTCAAGCAGTTGCCAGGCAATTTTGTGCAGATCGGTGCAAAGTGTCTGTTTTTCGGCGGCCAGCGCCCGCAGCACTTCGGCGGCGTCCGCCGCCCGGCGGAACCGTGCGGCCAGCGCCGCGTCCTGCCGGGGGCCGATGCCGTTGAAGTAATCCGCCGAGCTGAGCGCCGAGAGCCGCTCCAGCGCGTCGCGCGCTTCGGCGGCGCCGGGGCCGTACAGCGCCGTGAAATATTCTTCCTGCAGGGCCTGCGGGTCCAGCGTGCGGTCCCACAGCATGCGCCCCATCACATAGTTGGGCCAGGCGTTGGGCAGCGCCGCGCGCAGTTCCTGGCAGCTGCAGTAGCCGTTGAGCCCCAGTTCCGGCAGCGCGCCGATGTCCTGCGCGATGACCCGCGCGATGGCGCAGTACCCCAGGTCCCCGTAGTGGGCCCTGCCCAGCGGGTAGTCGTAGACGAAGGCGTCCACCCGGCAGCGCTCCTGCCAGGCCCGCAGGAAGGCCAGGTTCTCCTCCACCGTTTCCGGCAGGCGGATGCGGTTGCGGCGGAAGGCGGGCAGCGGCGGCAGCGCGCCGTGGTCGGCGTAGGAGCGCTCGAACGTGCGGGAGATGGGGGCGAACATCAGCGTGAAGCGCTCGGGGTGTTCCAGGACGGCGTGCTCCGGCGGCCACAGCAGTTCCTGGTACAGCAGGAAGGCGATGCGGGTGCCGAGCCCCCGCCGGGTCAGTTCGGCGTCGATCTCGTTGAGCAGGCCCACATACTGGTCCGAGAGGGTGGTGCGGCGGCAGGCGTCGCACTCGCAGATGTTGTTGTACTCGTCCGCCAGCCACACATGCAGGTAGTCCACCTCCGGGTGGGCCCCGGCGTAGTCCGCCACGCTCTGCACAAAGGCGCGGCGGGCGGCGGGGTTGGAATAGCACAGGTTGGTGTTGGAGGGCACGCCCTGCCAAAACTCCCGCCTGCCGTCCACCTCGGCCAGCAGCGGGCGCTGCGCGCCGGTGGGGGCGGGCAGTTTGGCGCACACATGCTCAAAGCCGATGGCCTTGCAGGTCCAGCCGTGGCCCGCCCGGTGGTGCAGCAGGCCCCGCCGCGCAATGGCCGCGTCGATCTGGCGGTACATCCGCTGCAGTTCCGCCTCGCTGCGGGGGGCGGGGGCCAGCAGCGGGTTGTATTTGTGGGCGTACCAGTTCTGCAAAAAGGCTTCCGGCTCCAGGTGCTGCACAAAAAAGCTGTTGCAGCCGATCTTGGGCAGCCAGTCGATGAAATCCAGGATATTCTCCAGGCTGTCCGCCCCTTCGATGCACACGCCGCGGTGGCGGCAGGCGGCGGCTTCCTGCAAGTCGGCGCGCAGGTCCTCCGGCCGCAGGGCGGGCACCGCCTCGTGCCGGCGCCCGGGCATCAGGAAGCGGCACCCCAGGTGGTGCAGCAGCCGGTAGGCCCCCAGCAGCACCGAGCGGGCGTTGCTGCCGGTGACGGCGATGCGCCCCGGCCGGGCCTGCACGTGGAACCAGTCGTCCAGCGCGGCGTCCCACCCGGGGGCGGGGTGCGGCGGGGGCTGCACGTCCAGTTCCACTTCGATCGCCGCCGTCGCGCCGGCCAGCATCCGCGTCAGGTAGCGGGTAAGCTCTTCCCGGGCGTAGAGCACGGGCGGCTCCGGCCGCGCGGCAGAGAAGGTCAGTTGTACCACAGTGAAGACTCCTTTTCCTATATAGTAGGCCCGCGGCAGCGCGGGCGGGGTTGGCGAACGGAGGGCCTGCCTGCTTAGTTTATTTATATTACATAACTAAATAGGCGGGAATTTCGGGATTTTGAGGTCATTATAACGCAAAACTGCCGGAACGTAAAGAGAACGTATTGCACAGAAAATAAACTAAATATTTGGATAATCCGCTAAATTTATTTATTTTTGTGAAATAATATAGACAAGTGGACGAACAGGATATATAATTGCAATAACAAAGCGGGCCGGCCCGCGCCGGCTTAGTTAGTTCTGCAATGTAAACAAAAAGAAAGGGAACCCGGGAGGTGCTCCACATGCATGCACAGCGGAGAAGAAAACAATATCTCTGGTGCTGGATCTTCGTTCTGCCCACCACCTTGTTTTACGCCGGCTTCCAGGCGTGGCCGATCCTCTCCAGTTTTTACTACTCGATGCTGGACTGGTCGGGCATCAGCAGTTCCAAGACCTTTGTGGGCCTGGCCAACTTTGCCGAACTGCTGCAGGACCCCTGGTTCTGGAACGCCTTTGCCAACAGCTTCAAGTACATGGTGTTCTCGGTGCCGCCGCTGATCGTCGTCTCGCTGCTGCTGGCGGTCCTGCTGAACGAGCAGACGCTGCGCGGCCGCGGCGCCTTCCGCACCATGTTCTTCCTGCCGGTGGTCACCACGGCGTCCATCGTGGGCATCATCATGCAGTTCATCTGGAGCCCCACGGGCGCCATCAACGCGCTGATCCAGCTGTTCGGCGCGGAGCGGGCGGTCAACTTTCTGGGCCAGGCGGGCACCGCGCTGCCCACCGTCGCCTTCATCGGCGTGTGGAAGGACGTGGGCATCTACATGATCTACTGGCTGGCCGCGCTGCAGAGCGTGCCCCGGGACGTGGTGGAAGCCGCCGAGATCGACGGCGCCAACAAGTGGAAGGTGTTCTGGAAGATCACCGTCCCCATCATCCTGCCCATCGCCGGGGTCATCACGCTGCTGGCGGTCATCAACTCCCTCAAGGTGTTCGACATCGTCCAGACCATGACCGGCGGCGGCCCCTACTTCGCCACCGACGTGATGGGCACCTTCGTCTACCGCACCGCCTACGAAAGTTCGGTGGGCATGCCGCGGCTGGGCTACGCCAGCGCCGCCGCCATGCTGTTCGGCTTTACGGTCATCCTGATCGGCGTGGCGGGCAACGCGCTCAAGGGGCGCATCGCGCGCCACCGCGTGGACTGAGTGCAGAAAGGGAGGTCGCGTTTTATGGCAGCAAAGGTTCGCCGCATTTCCGCCAAATGCGTATTGTATGCTTTCCTGACCGTGGCGGCGGTCATTTGGATGTACCCCTTCGTCTGGATGCTGACGGCCTCGTTCAAGACCCAGGATGAATTCTGGGGCAGCGGGCTGAACATCTTCCCCCAGCACCCCACGCTGGAAAACTTCGTACGTTCCTGGAACAACGCCAATTTCAGCCAGTACTTCCTCAACACCATCATCGTCACGGTCTGCGCCGTCGTCATCGTGCTGATGTGCACTTCGGCCGCCGGGTACGTGCTCGGGCGCTACGCCTTCCCCGGCAAAAAGGCGCTGCTGGGCGTGTTCATGGCCAGCATCACCATCCCGCTGACCTTCACCATCATCCCGGTGTACGAACTGCTCAACGGCATGCACCTGACCAACAGCCTGCTGGGCCTTATCATCGCCGAGTGCGGCGGCAGCCACATCCTGTTCCTGATGCTGTTCTCCAGCTTCTATTCCGGCCTTCCCAAAGAGATGGAGGAGGCCGCCATCGTGGACGGCTGCGGCTTTTTCCAGACCTACGCGCGCATCATGTTCCCGCTGGCCAAGCCGGTCATCGTCACGGTGGTCATCATGCAGTTCATCTGGACCTGGAACAGCTTCCTGATGCCGCTGGTCCTGACGCTGAGCAAGCCGGAACTGCGCACGCTGGCCGTGGGCCTGTACGCCCTGCAGGGCGAGCACGTGGTGGACTGGACCGGCATCGCCGCCGGCGCCACCATCGCGGTGCTGCCCGTCATCGTGATCTTCATCGCCCTGCAGAAATACTTCGTAGACGGCATTGCCGGCGCTGTAAAGAGCTGAGCAATGCAGAAAATAGTTGACTCTCAGATCCAAAAAGGAGGAACCAAACCATGAAAAAATTCGTAAGCCTGGGCCTGGCCGCCGCCATGGCGTTCAGCCTGGCCGCCTGCGGCACAGCGAGCAGCAGCGCGTCCGGCAGCGGGCAGGCGTCCACCGGCGAAAGCGCCGGCGGCGGGACCATCACCCTGCGCATCATGGACTCCAGCGACAGCACGCAGGAACGCCGCAAGGTGTTCAACCAGGAGTTCATGGAGCGCCACCCCGAGATCAAGGTCGAGTACACCATGCTCTCGGGCGACCAGCTGACCCAGACGCTGACCACCGCCATCAAGAACGGCGATGCGCCGGACCTGTTCTGCCTGCCCGGCGGCGTCAAACTGAGCACCGCCGTGTCGGAAGGCTGGTACCAGCCCATGACGGACTATCTCTCCCAGGAGTTCATCGACTCCTTCTCCCCGGGTTCCCTGAACGAAGGCGTCACCACGCTGGACGGCGAGATCTACGTCCTGCCGGAAGCCGCCAACATCGTCAACTCGCTGGTGTTCTACAACCGCGACATTTTTGAGGAGTGCGGCCTGGACCCCGACGCCCCGCCCGAGACCTGGTCCGAGTTCGTTGCGGCCTGCAAGACCATCACCGAGCACGGCAACGGCAAATACTACGGCATCATCGAGAGCGGCAGCGCCGCCCAGCGCCTGGAGATCGAGCTGCGCAGCTTCGCCAACATCGCCGGCGCCAAGTGCAACTACTACGGCGTCATGAGCGTGGTGGACGGGCAGAACCCCTTCGCCAGCGACGCCATGAAATCCGCGCTGGACATCTATGCCCAGCTGGCCGCCGACGGCTCCATCCACCCCGACTCCATCAACCTGGACGCCCCTTCCGCCCGCGCCATGTTCGCCCAGGGGCAGGCCGGGTTCCTGATCCAAGGCTCCTGGTGCATCCCCACCTGGCGCGCCGAGAACCCCGACTTCAACTTTGACGTCATGGCCCTGCCCGTGCCCGACGACGGCGCCAAGGGCGGCAACCCCTACACCGGCGCCCAGCCCTGGATGGGCATTTCCGCCACCTGCGAGCACCCCGAGGCCGCCGCGCTCTACCTGACCGAGCTGTACGGCGCCGATTACCAGAGCAAGGTCGTCTCCGACGGCGGCTTCGTCTCCTGCATCGAGGGCGTCAACGAGGAAGCCATGAGCGACCCCATGATGCTCAAATACTACAACCTGGCCATGTCCAGCGGCAAGCTCAGCCCCGACCCGCTGGCCCTCAACCCCGAGACCGCCGAAGTCTACAGCCAGGTCAAGGAAGTTACCCCCAACCTGGGGCAGATCGTGCAGGGCGTGATGGCCGGTTCCATCACCGACACCGCCGGCGCGCTGGACACCTTCTCAGCCGATACCCAGGCTGCCTGGCAGGCCGCCTGCGACGCTGCCGGCGTGGACATCTCCGCCTTCGAGTTCGACGATTGGGACCCGATGGCCGACTACGACTACTCTAAATAAGCGCCGCCGCACACGCCGCTGACAGGCGGGCGGGCATGGAGACCCCATGCCCGCCCGCCTGTTTTGCCGTTTGCGCGCTTTGCCCGCAATATGACGAAAAAATATGAACAATTCTTGAAAAAATGGTTGACATTCGACAATAGCAAATGTATTATGTATACATAATGTAACGGATCCTGCCGGCGCCCTGCGCCGGGGCAGGCGCCGTTCCTCCGGACGGGGACGGCAGGAGCACGTCCGGCAGCCGGCTTTCCTGCGCACAGCGGAAAGGAATGAGTGTCCATGAAAACATTTGACATTCCCTATTACACCTCGTCGCTCCCCCTGCATGTGGAGGACAAGAACCTGAAAGCCGTACTCAATTCCCGCACCGACACCTACGACGCGGGCAAGAGCGAGGCCGACCTGGTCCGCGATGCACTGGAGCACCCCATCGGCACGCCGCGGCTGCGGGAACTGGCCCGGGGCAAGCAGAAGGTGGTGCTGGTCACCAGCGACCATACCCGCGCGGTGCCCAGCAAGCTGACGCTGCCCATCCTGCTGGAAGAGATCCGCGCCGGCAACCCGGACGCGGACATCACCATCCTCATCGCCACCGGCCTGCACCGCCCCACCACCGAGGAGGAGCAGCGCCGCATGTTCGGCGACGCGATCGTCGATCAGGAAAAGATCGTGGTCAACAAGGCTTTTGAGGACGAGGATTTCGAGCGCGTCTGCGAGCTGCCCTCCGGCGCGGAACTGTGGGTCAACAAGCTGGCCCTGCACTGCGACCTGCTGGTGACCGAAGGCTTCATCGAGCCGCACTTCTTTGCGGGCTTCTCGGGCGGGCGCAAGAGCATCCTGCCCGGCATCTGCAACGCGGTCACCGTCAACGAGAACCACTCCTACAAAGCCATCGCCAGCCCCTACGCCGCCACCGGCGTGCTGGAGCACAACCCCATCCATGAGGATATGGTCTTTGCGGCCCGGGCGGTCAACGTGCAGTTCATCATGAACGTGGCCCTCAACGCCGAAAAGAAGGTCATCGCGGCCTTTGCCGGTGATTTGGAGCAGGCCCACCTGAAGGGCGTGGAGTTCGTGCGCAGCCTGGCGCAGTGCCCCAGCGTCACCGGCGACATCGTCGTCACCTCCAACGGCGGCTACCCGCTGGACCAGAACCTGTACCAGAGCCCCAAGGCCGTGGCCACCGCCGAGGCCTGCTGCCGGGACGGCGGCGTCATCATCATGTGCGCCTCCTGCTGCGACGGCATGGGCGGCACCCACTTTGAAAAACTGATCGTCCGGGGCACGGTGGACGAGATTGACGACTACCTCTCGAAGATCCCGCCCAAGGAGACCATCCCCGAGATGTGGTGCGCGCAGATCTTCTCCCGCATTTTGAAGAAGCACAAGATCATCCTCGTGACCACCTACCTCGACCACGAGATGGTCCGCAAGGCCAACATGATCCCCGCGTCCTCCCCCGACGAGGCGCTGGAAATGGCGTACGGCATGATGGGCCGCGACGCGGAAGTGGTCGTGATCCCCGACGGCGTGGCGGTGCTGGCCGTCAAAGAATAAGGAGGCAACGGTATGGAACGCAAACTGGCGCTGAAAGTGGACGACCTGGACAATGTGGCCACCATCTTTGCCAACGGCATCGTGGACGGCGCCACCGTGGAAGTCCGCGACAAAAAAGGCCACAGGGAGGAGATCACCGTCCACGGCGACGTGCCCTACGGCCACAAGATCGCCCTGTGCGACATCCGCAAGGGCGAACACATCATGAAATACGGCGAGTCCATCGGGGCCGCCAGCTGCGATATCAAAAAAGGCGACTACGTCCATGTACACAATCTGGAAGCGCTGCGCGGGCGCGGCGACCTGGAAGGGGGCAGTCAGGCATGAGTTACACATTCCAAGGGTACCGGCGGGCGAACGGCAAGTTCGGCGCCCGCAATCTGGTGGCGGTGATCCCCAGCGTGATCTGCGCCAACGACGTGGGGCAGGCCATCTGCCGGCAGGTGCAGGGCACCATCGGCTATTTCCACCATCAGGGGTGCTGCCAGCTGCCGCTGGACCTGCGCCGCGTCACCGACACGCTGTCCAACCTGGGGCAGAGCCCCAACGTGGGCGCCGCGCTGATCGTCAGCCTGGGCTGCGAGGGCACCGACCATGAACGCCTGGTGGAAGAGATCCGGGCCACCGGCAAACCGGTGGAGATCATCCGCATCCAGGAACTGGGCGGCACTTCCCGCGCCATCCAGGCGGGCATCGACGCCGCGCAGAAGCTGGTGCAGCAGATCTCGGGCCAGCAGCGCGAGACGGTGGACATCTCCAACGTCGTCATGGCCATCAAGTGCGGCGCGTCGGACACCACCTCCGGCATGGCTTCCAACTGCGTGATCGGCTATGTGGCCGACAAGCTGGTGGACCTGGGCGCCACCGTCGTTTTCGGCGAGACCACCGAGTTCCTGGGCGGCGAGCATATCCTGGCGCGGCGCGCCGTGGGCGGCGAGGACGGCCCCGTGGGCCGCAAGATCTATGAGATCGTGGACCGCATGGAAAAACGCGCCAAATCGGTAGGCGAGGATATGCGCGGCGGCCAGCCCACGCCCGGCAACATTGCGGGCGGCCTTTCCAGCATTGAAGAAAAGAGCCTGGGCGCCATCGTCAAATCCGGGCACCGGCCCATCCAGGGCGTGCTGGAATACACCGAGCGCATCGACGGCCAGAAGGGCCTGTGGATCAAGGACGCGCCGGGCCGCGAGCCGGAGATCCTGACCGGCATAGCCGCCACCGGCGCGCAGTTCATGATGTTCTCCACCGGCCGCGGCGCGCCGCAGGGCTTCCCCTCCATGCCGGTGGTCAAGATCTGCGGCAACCCCAATACCTACGAACGCATGCAGCACGATATGGACCTGAACGCCGGGCGCATCATCACCGGCGAGAAAACCATCGAAGAAGTCGGCGAGGAGGCATTCGAACTGATGCTTCGCGTCCTTTCCGGCCAGATGACCAAGAACGAGGCCCTGGGCTATTACGGCTCGATGGATATTTTCTGCCTCGGCCCCGTCATCTGACGGCAGCGCGGGCTCCCGCCGTGGAAAGGAGGCGTACGTCCCGGAAGAGTGTTCGCTTGTGGCTCCAAAACTGTATTTCACAAAGGGGGTAAGTTCCTGGTATGTTGAATCCTGTTCTCGCCATGCTGATCGGCATCATCGTCATGATGCTGCTGATCATCTTCACCAAAATGCACGCCTTCCCGTCGCTGATCATCTCGGCGGTGCTGATCGCGGTGCTGGCCATGCCCTTCGGCGACGTGACCACCCTTTCGCAATGTATTTCCACCGTGACGGCCGGCTTCGGCGGCACGATGACCAGCATCGGCATCGTGATCGGCTTCGGCTGCATCATGGGTATTTTCCTGGAAAAGAGCGGCGCCGCCAAGTGCATGGCGCTGACCATCCTCAAGGCGGTGGGCGTGAAGAACTGCGACATCGTCCTGGGCCTGACCGGCTGGGTCGTTTCCATCCCGGTCTTCTGTGATTCCGGCTTCGTGATCCTGTCCTCCCTGGCCAAAGAGTTCTCCCGCCTGACCAAGAAATCCATGGTCTGGCTGGGCGGTATCCTGGGCATGGGGCTGTACATAACCCACTTCATGGTGCCGCCCACGCCCGGCCCGCTGGCCGTCGTGGGCACCTTCCAGGACAACGGCCTCAACGTGGATCTGGGCATGTTCATCCTGTGCGGCATGGCGATCTCGGTCCCGCTGTTCATCTTTGCGGTGCCGCTGTTCCGCCACTACGGCAAAAAGTACCCGGACCTCGTCGTTCCGTATGAGATCGACCGCTCCAAGTACACCGAGGCGCAGCTGAAGGTCCTGGACCGCATCAATGAAAAATACCAGAAGAACGAAGACCTGACCACCGAGGACTTTGCCGAACTGCTGCAGGCCGAAAAGCTGCCCAGCGCGTTCCTGTCCTTCGCCACCCTGCTGGTCCCCATCATCCTGATCTTTGCCAACACGCTGGTCAGCCAGATCACCGCGCTGGAAGGCTCGATGTTCGCCAATGTGGTGGAGTTCCTGGGCCAGCCCGTGATCGCCCTGTTCATCGCGCTGTGCATGGGCGCCTTCCTGCTGTGCAGGGAATTTGACAAAAAGACCTGTGTGGACCTGATGCAGCAGGCTTGCTGCGACGCCGGCCCCATCGCCTTCATCACCGCCGCCGGCGGCGCCCTGGGCGCTGTCATCAATGCCACCGGCGCCGCTTCCATGATGGCCGACTGGATCGTTTCCACCGGCATCCCCGCCATCCTGATCCCCATCATCATCGGCGTGGTCATGCGTTTCCCGCAGGGCTCCGGCACCACCGCCATGATCACCGGTTCCGCCATCGTCGCCCCGATGATCGCCGCCGGCCTGCAAGTCAACCCCTACCTGGCCGCCCTGGCCCTCTGCCTGGCGACCATGTGCCCGAGTTACCTCAACGATTCCTACTTCCACGTGGTCACCAACTTCTCCGGCATGGACATCAAGACCAGCCTCAAGACCTGGTCGATCGCCTCCATCCTGGTGCCCGCCTTCGGCTCGTGCATTTTCATCGTGCTTTCGTTCTTTATCCACTGACCGGC
>DSTMR04002__coassemble_823_pt1 | contig 33554 bp, 34 predicted proteins | sample DSTMR04002__metabat2_low_PE_018 | metagenome-assembled genome bin DSTMR04002 | reverse complement strand
GCCACCATCACCATGACGAGGATGAGGAGCACGAGTGCTGCCACCATCACCATGACGAGGATGAGGAGCACGAGTGCTGCCACCATCACCATGAGGAGGACGAGGAGCACGAGTGCCATCACCACGGCCATGACGAGGAGGAGCACGAGCACGAGTGCTGCCACCATCACCATGAGGAGGATGAGGAGCACGGGTGCTGCCACCATCACCACCACGAACACCACTACGACGAACACGGCGTCTGCAGCTGCGGGCACCATCACCACGACCACGACGCCGACGAGGTGTTCACCAGCTGGGGCCGGGAGACCGCCCATAAATACAGCCGCGCCGCGCTGGAGCAGGCCCTCACGGCGCTGGACGGCGGCAGCTGCGGCATGATCCTGCGGGCCAAGGGCATCGTGGACGGCGGCGCCGAGGGCTGGCTGGAGTTCGACATGGTCCCCGGCGAGCACGAGATCCGCCCCAGCACCCCCGACGTGACCGGCAAGCTGTGCGTCATCGGCTCCCAGCTGAAGGAAGCGGAGATCGCAGCGCTGTTCCACGTCTGAGCGCCTGTATAAGCAGAAAGGAACCTGAGGTATGGCAAGACAGATCCCGGTCTACCTGTTTGTGGGCCAGCTGGAGAGCGGCAAGACCAAGTTCATCCAGGAGACCATGGAGGACCCCCAGTTCGATTCCGGCGACAAGACGCTGCTGCTGGTCTGCGAGGAGGGCGAGGAGGAATACGACCCCGGCCGCTTCGCCTTCGGCGGCGTGCATGTGGCCCAGCTGGAGGATAAAAGCGAACTGACCCGCGAAAACCTGGCCGCGCTGGAGAAAAAGTCCGGCTGCGGGCGGGTCATCATCGAATACAACGGCATGTGGCTGATCCAGGAACTCTACGACGCGCTGCCCGACAACTGGCTGATCTACCAGTGCCTGGCCACGGCGGACGGCACCACCATCAAGACCTACGCGGGCGACAACGCCATGCGCAGCCTGCTGCTGGACAAGCTGCGCGGCAGCGAACTGCTGGTGGTCAACCGCGCCGAGCAGGTGAACGACGACGAGAGCCGCCAGCTGATCCACAAGCTGGTGCGTCAGGCCAGCCGCCGCTGCGACATCGCCTACGAATTCAGCGACGGCAGCGTGGCCTACGACGACATCCCCGACCCGCTGCCCTTCGACGTGGAGGCCCCGGTCATCGAGGTGCCGGAGGAGTTTTTCGGCATCTTCTACATGGACTGCATGGACGACCCCAAAAAATACGACGGCAAGACGGTGAAATTTCGGGCGCAGGTCTGCCAGACCAACCGCGCGGGCAAGGACAGCTTCGTGCCTGGACGCTTCGCCATGACCTGCTGCGTGCAGGACATCCAGTTCGTGGGCTTCCCCTGCCGGTACGACGGCTACAAGAGCCTGGAACAGCGCAGCTGGATCACCCTGACCGCCAAGATCAACCTGAAATACCACCCCATCTACCAGGGGCAGGCCCCCGGCGCCGTGGGGCCCGTGCTCACCGCCCTGGCCGTGGAGCCCGCCGAGGCCCCGCGCGAGGACGTGGTGATGTTCAGCTGACAAAAAAGCGAACCCCCCTGGGACGCAGCGCCGCCCCGGCTCCAGGAGCCGGGGCGGCGCTTTTGCGTGGGCGGGGAAAAGGGGCCGCCGCGCGCGAAAAAGCCCCGCGTCCGGGACGCGGGGCTTTGCGGAATCTTGGGTCATTCCCCTTCCTCGGGCTGGTCGGGGCGGACCATGTCGCGGATGGCGGCGGCGATGGCCTCGGCCGAGAGGCCGTAGTCGCGCAGCACCTCGGCGGCGGGGCCGGAGTGGCCGAACTGGTCCTGCACGCCCAGGCGGCGGACCTGGCAGGGCAGTTTCTCGCTCAGCACGCCGCACACCGCTTCGCCCAGGCCGCCGATGACGGTGTGCTCTTCCACCGTGATGATGCGGCGGCATTCCCGCGCGGCGGTGATGAGGATCTCCTCGTCGATGGGCTTGATGGTGGGCATGTTGATGACCCGCACGTTGATGCCCTGGCGTTTGGCCAGCACGGCGGCGCGCAGCGCCTCGGTGGTCATCAGGCCGGTGGCGACCACCGCCACGTCGTAGCCGTCGGTGAGTTTTTCGCCCTTGCCGATCTGGAACTGGTAGGTGTCGGGGTCATGGAACACCGGCGTGGCCAGGCGCGAAAGGCGCAGGTAGACCGGGCCGTTGTAGTTGTAGGCGGCGATCACCGCGGCGCGGGCCTCCACCGCGTCGGCGGGGCTCAGGATCACCATGCCGGGGATCGTGCGCATGAGGGCGATGTCCTCGCAGCACTGGTGGGAAGCGCCGTCCTCGCCCACCGAGAGGCCGGCGTGGGACACGGCGATCTTGACGTTCAGGTGCGGGTAGCCGACGGTGTTGCGGATCTGGTCGAAGGCGCGGCCCGCCGCGAACATTGCAAAGGTGGACACAAAGGGCACGTAGCCCAGCGTGCTCATGCCGCCGGCGGCGGCCACCATGTTCTGCTCGGCGATGCCGCAGTCAAAGTGGCGGCCGGGGTATTCGCTGCGGAACCAGGCCGTGCGGGTGGATTCCGCCAGGTCGGCGTCAAATACGACCAGGTTGTCGGCCCCCTGCCGGGCCAGTTCCAGCAGGGCTTCACCGTAGCTGTCGCGGGTGGCGACCTTTTTCATCTCAGCCATTGTTGCGCTCGATCTCCTTTTCCAGTGATTCGTATGTTTCGCGCAGTTCGCTCATCGCCTGCTCGTATTCTTCGTCGTTGGGGGCCTTGCCGTGCCAGTCGGCGGAATCTTCCATGTAGCTCACGCCCAGGCCCTTGGTGGTGTGCAGCAAAAAGCAGGTGGGTTTGCCGCTGCCGTGGGACAGGTCGAACATTTTGAACGCCTGCTCCAGCTCATAGAAGGAGTTGCCGTTGCAGACGATGGTGTTGAACCCGAAGGCGTCCATCTTGCGGTCCAGCGGCTCGGTGTTCATGACCTGGCGGGTGGGGCCGTCGATCTGCAGGCCGTTGACGTCGATCATGATGCACAGGTTGTCCAGCTTGTAGTGGTTGGCGAAGAGGAACGCCTCCCAGCATTCGCCCTCGTCCACCTCGCCGTCGCCCAGCAGGGTGTAGACGTTGATGTCGCTGCCCAGGCGCTTGGCGGCCAGCGCCATGCCGCAGGCGGCCGAAACGCCCTGCCCCAGGCTGCCGGTGCTCATATCCACGCCGGGCACCGTGTTCATGTTGGGGTGGCCCTGCAGGTAGCTGTTGGAGTGGCGCAGCGTGGGCAGGTCCGCCACCGGGAAGAACCCGCGCTCCGCCAGGGCGGCGTAGAGCGCCGGGGCGCAGTGGCCCTTGCTGAGCACGAAGCGGTCCCGGTCGGGGCTCTGGGGCTGTTCGGGGTCCACGCGCATCTCACGGAAATACAGGTAGGTCAGCACGTCCGCGCAGGACAGGCTGCCGCCGGGGTGGCCGGACCCCGCGCCGTGGGTGGACTCGATCACGCCCATACGCACACGGGTCGCAGTCAGCTTCAACTGCAGCGTTTCCAGTTTTGTCATATCAGGTTCCTCCGGTCCGTATACAAAATCAGGCGGTATGCCACCGCCGCGCAATTTACTACCTTATATTATACACAAACGGCGGCGGCTGGCAAGGTGGTTTTGCAAAAAAACGCAGTTTCCGTCGTACCGGCGCGAAAAAGGGGGCTTTCCCCGCCCGGGTTTTGTGCGGAGTGACGAAAAAAGCCCCCGCCCCGGCTGCGACAACGGCGATTTTGACTCTTGCGAAACGCGGCGGACTGTGGCATAATAAAAACATGCGCGGCGCGGTTTTGGGGCCGCCTGGCGTGGCACACTGTTTGAGGAGGGAAAACTATGCCGAACGGGATCTATATCCAGACCGAGTATCACGGCAAACTGATCCGCAAGATCGTGTGCAACGGTGAGGAGCGCTGGTTCATCGGGTCCAACTGCGCGGAGACTTTTCTGACGATGGACGCCTGCATGGCGGCGATCGACCGCCGCGCCTGAAGCGGAAACACAGCCCGCACCCCGGCCGCAGTTTGAACACGGCCGGGGTGCGGTGTTTTTACAGGAATGAGGAAGATATGCAAAAACTCAAAAAGACATGGCGGCACATTCTGCGCAAAGTGCACTCGCTGGTGTTCAGCCGGCTGGTGGTCACCGGCGTGCTGCTGCTTTTGCAGATCGTGTGGCTGTTTGTGCTGTTCTACCGCCTGAGCGATTACGCCGACTGGATCAACGCCGTCGGCCTGACCCTGAGCTGCATCATGTGCCTGGCGCTGATCCGGCAGGATTCCACCGTGCCGGAGTTCAAACTGAGCTGGATGATCCTGTTCATGGTCATGCCGGTGCAGGGCGGGCTGCTCTATCTTCTGTGGGGCGACAAGCGCCCCGCGCTGCACCTGCGCCGCTGCCTGCAGCGGGCCGAAGCCGAGCTGGTCCCCCTGCGCACGGCGGACCCCGCCGCCCAGGAAAAACTGGAACGGCAGGAACCCCGCGCGGCCCAGACCGCCCGCTATGTGCGGGATTTTGCCCCCGCCCCGGTGTTCGACGGCACGGACGTGCGCTACTACCCCAGCGGCGAGGCCATGTTCCCCGACATGCTGGAAGCGCTGGAAAGCGCCGAGCACAGCATCTATGTGGAGAGTTTCATCATCGGCATGGGGGAGATGTGGGGCCGCATCCATGAGATCCTGCGCCGCAAGGCCCGCGAGGGCGTGGACGTGCGGGTGATCTACGACGACGCGGGCTGCCTGAGCCTGCTGCCCCACAACTACGACGAGACCCTGCGCAGCGAGGGGATCAAGGCGTTCTCCTTCAACCGCTTTGTGCCGCTGCTGAACCTGGTCATGAACAACCGCGACCACCGCAAGATCATGGTGGTGGACGGCGCGGTGGCCTTTACCGGCGGCGTCAACCTGGCGGACGAGTACATCAACAAGCTGGTGCGCTTCGGCTACTGGAAGGACAGCGGCGTGCGCCTGGAAGGCCCGGCGGCCCGCAGCCTGGCCAACATCTTCCTGACCTTCTGGCGGGCCCACTACCCCAAAGAGGAACTGGACCTGCCCGCCATGCTGCCCGACGTGCCGCCCCGCCCCACCGACTGCCTGGTGCAGCCTTTCGCGGACAGCCCCGTGGACCGGGAGAGCGTGGCCAAGAACGCCTACCTGGACCTGATCGGCCAGGCGCAGAAAGAACTGTTCATCTGCACGCCCTACCTGATCCTGGACAACGACCTGCTCACGGCCCTGCGGCTGGCCGCCAAGCGCGGGGTGGATGTGCGCATCTACACCCCCGGCATCCCGGACAAGCCCACCATCTTCCTGCTGACGCGCAGCTACTTCCCCCACCTGCTGCGCGCGGGGGTCAGGATCTACAGCTTCACCCCGGGGTTCCTGCACGCCAAGACCTGGCTGATCGACGGCAAGGCGGCCGTCGTGGGCACCGTCAACCTCGACTACCGCAGCCTCTACCTGCACTTTGAGTGCGGCGCGCTGCTCTACGGCGGCAGGGTGCTGCAGGACGTCCGCGCCGACCTGGCGGACATCGAAGCCCGGAGCCGCGCCCTCACGCTGGAGGACTGCCGCACCGGCTTTGTGGGCACGATGGTCAGCGCGGCCCTGCGCCTGCTGGCGCCGCTGTGCTGAGGTGGGGGCTTGCCCGGAAATTCCGGGGCGAGGGAACATTCCGCGGGCGGCGTACACGCCGCCCCTACGCACAACGGGGTCTTGTTCGGCAGATGCCAAAACCGCGCCTGCCGCAGCGCGACCCGGCGGGGTCAAGACCCCGCCCTACGGCCTGCAGTAAATTGCGAATGAAGAGGTAAAGGGTTGCCTTTGGTTCGGTCGTAGGGGCGGCCTGCAGGCCGCCCGTGGGGCCTTGCGGGGAACGGGCGGCGTTGCACCCTTGTTCCCCGCCCTACATATGATACATCTACATCGTTCAACACACAAAAAAGACAAACACACGGCGGGGAAGCCCCCTTCGGGGCTTCCCCGCCGTTTTCTTTTTTTGGGAAAAAGCGGTAAAAATCCTTTTAACGGGACTGAAAAGGAAAAGTCCCAAAAAAGATATTGACAACTAATGGTTGTTATACTAAGATGGAAGCACCAACAAGGAATCCCAGCGCCGGAGCCATGCACCCTGCAAATCAAGGAGGAACGCGATGACCTATCAGGAAAAGATCGAGTGGCTGCGCCAGTACCGCGCGGCCGTGAACCGGGAACGCCTGCTGGAAGGCGAAATGGAGACCCTGCGCAGCGCCGCCCAGCGTGTGACGGCCTGCCTGGGCGGCATGCCGGGGGCCGGGCAGGACCCCGACCGCCTGCCCAAAGCGGTGGAAAAAATCGAAGAAACGCAGAAAAAGCTCGAAGAACAGGTGGGGGACTGCCTGGTGCGCCGTGCCGAGGTGATGCGCGTGGTGGCCGCCGTGGCCGACCCCGCCGTGCAGGAGGTGCTGCGCCGCCGCTATATTCTGGGCGAGAGCTACGCCGACATCGCCGACGCCATGGGTGTGGTGCTGCGCCGGGTCTACCAGATCCACCGCGCCGGGGTGCTGGCCCTGCCGCTGGGCCGCCCGGAGCAAAACGCTTCCTGACGGGGAGAAAAGTTTTCCCGCAAATTCATTGTTTTTAACAACTTAAAGTAGTAATATGGTACCGTTGAAACTCGTGAGAGGGCAAGACCTTTCGCGGGTTTTTTATTTTCCCGGGAAAGGAGGGCGGCGGCATACGGGAACGGGGGCGCGGCCCCGGGGAAACGCCGCGGCAACAGCGCGGGCCCGTCCCGCGCAGAAAGGAGAAACGTTTGCAAAGTTATCTGGAACAAGCCTTCGGCAAAAGCGACGTGACCACGCCGCGGATGCGCGCGGCCCTGCGGGAATGGCTGGACCTGTACTACGGCGCGCCCCGCCCCGGCGAGGACCCCGCCCCGCGGCTGGCCGCGCTGATCGTGGCCAAGCTGTGCCGCACGGTCTTTGCCGAGTACGAGGCACGGCTGGACGCGGACGCCGGGGACTGGCTGCGCCGCAGCCTGGCGGCGCTGGACGCCGCGGGCCGCACCGCCGTGCAGTACGCCCTCATCGGCGGGGAGTGCCTGCTCAAGCCGGTGCCGGCGGAGGGCGCGCTGGATTTTGTGCCCATCCGGCGGGACTGCTACGTGCCGCTGGCCCGGGACGCCCACGGGCGGCTGCTGGCCGTGGGCACCATGGAACAGCACAGCCGGGGCGGCGTGCGCTACGCCCTGCTGGAACGCCGCACCGCCGGGGCGGAAGGGCTGACCATCGAGACGCGGCTTTTTGAGCTCAACGGCCAGGCGCTGGGGCGGTGCGTGCCGCTTTCGGCCCTGGAAGCCTGCGCCGGCCTGGTGCCCCAGCTTTTCCTGCCCGGCGTGCCGGGGGTGGGGCTGGCCGTGCTGCGCGCCCCCGGCGCCAACTGCGTGGACGGCAGCGCCGACGCGGTCAGCATCTACGCCCCGGCGGCGGGGCTGCTGCACGCCCTGGCCCGCTGCGAGGAACAGCTGAACACCGAGTTCGCCAACGGCGCGTCCCGGGTGTTCGCGTCGGAGGACCTGCTGCGCCCCGACGCGGGGGGCCGCCGCGCCCTGCGGGACGACCTGTTCGTGGGCCTGCCCGACGACCCCGCCAACGTGGGGGTCACGGTCTACAGCCCCGCGCTGCGGGAGCAGAGCTACCTGGCCCGCAAGCAGGACCTGCTGCGGGGGTGCGAAAGCCTGCTTGGCCTGCGCCGGGGCATCCTGAGCGAGACCGAGGCCGAAGCCGAGCCCCGCACCGCCACCGAGGTCAACGCCACGGCGGTGGACTACGACCTGACCATCCGCGACCTGCAGGCCATGTGGGAGGCTGCCGCCCGGGAAGCGCTGGACCTGTGCCGCACGCTGGGCAGCCTGTACGGGCTGGACGGCGGGCAGGCGGCGACGGCGGCGCTGAGCATCGACTGGGGCGACGGCGTGCTCTACGACCGCGCCCGGGTCTGGGCGGAGCAGCGGGCCATGGTGGCCGACGGGCTGCTGCGCCCCGAACTGGCGCTGGCCTGGTATTTCGGGCTGCCCCACGGCAGCGAGGCCGATCTGCGGCGCATCCGCCAGCAGTTCATGCCGGAAGGAGGTGAACGCCATGAGTGAACCGATCCGCGAAGCGCCGGAACAGCGCCCCGCGCCCTACGCGGCGGGCACCGGCAGCGTGCCGGTGACCCCCGACCGCGCGGCCTTTGACCGCATGGGGTACCGCGAGCGCCTGGCCCTGAAGCGGGAGGACCCCGCGGGGTATGCGGCGCTGCGGGGGCGGTGAACCGCCGGAGGGGCGGCCTGCTGCCCGGACGCGCTGCATCTTCCGTGATGTCCCGCGGCGGGGTACGACCCCGCCCTACAAGCGGGGCGGCCTGCTGCCCGGACGCGCTGCATCTTCCGTGATGTCCCGCGGCGGGGTACGACCCCGCCCTGCAAACGGACACAAACGGCATTTTGCTTTTTCCCTTTCCGGCAGATCGCAGGACCCCCGCCCCCAACACAGACACAACACACACAACAGAAAGGAGCCGCTATGGCAGACATCATCACCAAACTTTCCGATTTGATCGATCCCGAAGTCATGGGCGATATGGTATCGGCCCGCATCCCCAAAAAGCTGCGCGTCGCGCCCTTCGCCAAGATCGACGACACCCTCGTGGGCGTGCCCGGCGATACCATCACCGTGCCCGCCTACACCTACATCGGCGACGCCGCCGACGTGGCCGAGGGCGGCGAGGTCGCCATCGAAAAGATGACCACCTCCACCCGCAAGGCCACCATCAAAAAGGCCATGAAGGGCATCGGCCTCACCGACGAAGCCGTGCTCTCGGGCTACGGCAACCCCGTGGGCGAGGCCAACACCCAGCTGGCCCTGGCCATCGCCGCCAAGATCGACAGCGACTGCATGGACGCCCTGCAGACCGCTACCCTGACCTACGACGGCTCCGCCGCCACCATCAACTACGACGCCATCGTGGACGCCGTGGACCTGTTTGAAGAGGAGATGGGCTGCTCCGACAAGGTGATGTTCGTCCACCCCAAGCAGGTCACCCAGCTGCGCAAGGACCCCGACTTCCTCAGCGCCGACAAATACACCCCCGGCGTCAGCCTGACCGGCGAGATCGGCATGATCGCGGGCTGCCGCCTGGTGCCCAGCAAGAAGGTGCCGCTGGCGACCGGCGTCTACACCTGCCCCATCGTCAAGCTGGAAGCCGACCCCGAGGTGGACGACGAGATCCCGGCCCTGACCATCTACCGCAAGCGCGATGTGAACATCGAGACCGAGCGCAAGCCCAAGACCCGCACCACCGAGATCACCGCCGACGAGTTCTATGTGGCGGTGCTCTCCAACGAAGCCAAGGTGGTGCTGGCCAAGTTCAAGGAAAAGTAAGGAGGGCCGCCCATGCCCGATTACACCTTTTACCGGGAGGTCTACCTGGGGGAAGACATCCCCGAGGCGGACTTTGCCCGGATGATCCGCCGCGCCGGGGCCGAACTGGACCGCATGCGCGCGGTGTATGCGGTGGCGCCGCGCCCGGGGCTGGAGGAGCAGACCGCCTGGGACATGGCGGCCTGCGCCGTGGCCGACGCGGTCTATGAGTTCGCCCAGGAGGACGAGGTCCGGGGCCTGACCGGCGTGACGGTGGGCAGCGTCAGCGAAAGTTACGCCGCCCCGCCGGAACTGTGCGCCACCACCCTGGCGCTGCGGGCCGCCCATTACCGGCACGAAGCCGGGTATTACCTGCAGATCGGGCGGTGGCTGCCCCATGCGTAAGAGCCGCCTGTTTTGCCAAACGGTGACGCTGTACCACGGCGACGGCGCGGCCCGGCGAGTGACGCGCACCGTGCTGCACGGGGTGTACTGGCAGCATGGCCGCCGCCGCACCCCCGCTGCCGACGGTACCGCCGAGGGAGCCGTCCTGCTGCTGGTGGTGCCCGAAACGGCCGCCCGCTACGGGAGCGGCTACACGCTGGAACCCGGCGACCGCCTGTACCCCGGGGAAGGGCCGGAACTGGACTGGGACGGCTGGCCCGCCTTTGTGCCGGGGGCCGACCCGCGGGTGGCGGTGGTGCAGTACGTGCTGCCCATGGAACGCGGCGGCGTGCTGCACCATGTGGAGGCGGGCGCCTGGTGGACCGGCAGCGGCACCGGGGCGCACAGCCTGACGAATTGAACGCGGCCCGGGACGGGAAGGGAGGGACCCCATGAACGAAAACGCGCTGGCAGAACTGCTGGCATTTCTTTCCGGCGCGCCCGCGCTGGCGGGCGTGGCCCTGCGCGCCGAGGACGCCGGCCCTGCGCCGGACACCGGCGGCCTGTGGCCCCGGGGCGTGCGGGTGCTGCAGCGGCGGGAGGATGTGGCGGGCGGCGTGACGCTGCGCTGCCGCGCCGAGTTCCTGCTGCGGCTCTGCCTGCCGCTGCCGCCCGGCGACGGCGTACAGGCGGCCCGCAACGCCGGACGGCTGCTGGCCCTGCAGGCGTGGGTGGCCGCCGAGAGCGCCGCCTGCCGCGCCCCGGTTTTCGGCACCGGCCTGCCGCAGAGCGAAAGCCTGCGGGCCGAAGACGGGCGGCTGGAACGCGCCGACACGGGCGGCACCGCCCGTTACAGCCTGACGCTGCGGGCCGAATACGAATGGACGCCGCAGCCCTGACGGGCGCGGGCCGTACCGGCGGGGGCGCAGGCCCCTGCCTTATAAAAAGGAGGAAAAACTGCATGAAGATCCAACGCAAATATATGGCCCACTACCTCAACGCGGGTTTTGCCGCGGAGGAGGCGGCCTACGTCCGCCTGGGCCGCGACCTGGAGGAATACGCCCCCGAGCTCAACGCCAATGTGGAGAAAAAGACCAACATCCTGGGCCAGACCTCGGTGGTCATCGACAGCTACGAAAAACAGGGCGAGGTGGCCCCCTTCTACGCCGAGGAGGGCGACCCGCTGTTTGAAAAGCTGCAGGCTATCCTGGACGGCGACCTGGTGCTGGACGAACTCAAGACCGACATCGTGGAGGTCAAGCTCTGGGATGAGAACGAGGGCGCTTACCCCGCCGTCAAGGAGGAATGCTACGTGGAGATCGTCAGCTACGGCGGCGACACCACCGGCTACCAGATCCCCTTCAACGTGCACTACACCGGCGTCAAGACCAAAGGCACCTTCGCGCCGGATACCTGCACCTTCACCCCGGCGTCCTGACCGGCGGGAAAGGAGGCGGAACTGTGCGGCAACTGAATATTGACACCGGCGTGGAGGAATTCTGCGTCAACGGGCGGGGCGTGCTGCGTTTCAACCCCGCGGACCCCAACCTCTACCACCGCTTTTTTGACGCGGGCCGCGAACTGGAAGCCCTGGACAAAGAACTGGACCGCCGCGCCGCCAAACTGCCCGACGGCCCCGAAGGGGCCGAGGCCGGGCTGGCCCTGCTGGCCGACTACGACGGGCGCATCAAGGCCCTGCTGGGCGGTGTGTTCGGGCCGGAAAACGACTTTGACGCGGCGCTGGGCGGCGTGAACCTGGCCGGGGTGGCGGCCAACGGCAAACGGGTGGTGCAGAACCTGCTGGAAGCGCTGGCGCCCATTCTGCAGCAGGGGGCGCAGCGCCACCTGGAAGCCCGCGCCGAAGCCGCCGAGGCGGAGGCCGCGGCGGCCCGGTCCGCCCGGGGCGCCGAATGACCGGGGCCTGGGGCCTGCCCACCCGGGCGGAGATCGAGGACCGGGTGTACGAGATCCGCACCGATTACCGGGACATCCTGGAAGTGCTGCGCTGGCTGGACGGCGGCGCCGCGCCGGAACTGGACCGGGGCGAACGGTGGTATGTGGCCATGCGGCTGTTTTACCCGGATTTTGCCGCCATGCCCCGGCAGGACTGGCCGGAAGCCACGCGCTTCCTGGCGGAGTTCCTGGCGGCGGGCCGCCCGGGGTCCGGCAGCCCCGGCCCCCGGCTGATGGACTGGCAGCAGGACGCGCCGCTGATTGCCGCGGGGGTGAGCCGGGCCGCCGGACAGGATGTGCGGGCGCTGCCCTACCTGCACTGGTGGAGCTTCCTGGGCTGGTTCGACGCCATCGGCGAGGGGGCCTTCGCCACGGTGGTGGGCATCCGGGACAAGCTGCGCCGCGGCAAAAAACTGGAACCCTGGGAACTGGAATTTTACCGCAGCCACCGGGCCGCCGTAGACCTGCGCCCGGACGCCGGCGGCGACGAGGAGAAGCAGCGGCTTCTGGCCCTGCTGGACGCGCGCCGCGCGGGGAAGGCTTCCGTTACAATACCGGGAGAAAGGAGGAGTGCCCATGGCACAGGAGATCGTGCTGGAAACGGGCGGCGGGCTGAGGGCTGACGGCAGCATGGAACGCTCGCTGCAGGCCATGGCCGCCGCGCTGCAGGACCTGGGCGACGCAGGGGCCCAGGCCCGCAAGGTGCTGGACGACCTGCGCAAAAGCCTGCGCTCCGCCGCCGCCCAGGGCGCCAGGGCGGCCCGCAGCCTGGCAAAATTTGACGAGATCCAGCGCCTGGCCGCGCCCGAAACCGCCAAAACCGGCAGCGGCAGCAAAGGCGGCGGCAAAGGCGGCGGCGGCAAAGGCAGCGGCGGCAAAAAGGGCGCGGCGCAGGACGCCGAAGCGCGGGTCAGCCTGTGGCGGCAGGCGCTGGACGCGCTGCGCGGGCTGTGGGCGCAGTTCTGGGCCTACCTGCAGCGGTACTACGCCCCGGCCATCGCCGCCTGGCAGGCAGCCTGGGCGCAGATGCGGGCGGCGGCCGCCGCCGTATGGGGACCGCTGCGCACGGCGGCGCTGGCCTTGTGGCAGGGCACGCTGGCCCCGCTGGCCCAATACCTGGCGACGGTGTTCCTGCCGGGTGTGGTCAACAGCTTGTCCCAGGCGTTCGCGCCCATCGTGGGCGGCGCGGTGCAGACGGCGCTGGCCGTGCTGGGCAATACCTTCCAGTGGCTCTGCGGGCTGGTGGACAGCGCCGTGACCACCGTGGTGCAGCCCGCGCTGGCGCTGCTGCTCACGGTCTGGCAGGGGCTGATGGCGGGCATCCAAAGCGCCTGGGCCGCCTACGGCCAGCCCCTGCTGGACGGCGTGGCGCTGGCCTTCCAGAACCTGACCGCCCTGCTCACCGCGCTGTGGAACGGGACCGTGCAGCCGGTGCTGGCGGGGCTTATCGCCCAACTGGGGGCGCTGTGGTCCGGCTGCCTGGAACCTTTGTGGCAGCAGCTGACGCTGGCCCTGGGCGCTGTGGCGAACCTGGTGCTGGCGCTGTGGAACAACGCCCTGGCGCCGCTGGCCTCCTGGCTGGCGGCTACCTTCGGCCCGGTGTTCAGCCAGGTGTTCCTGGCCGTGAGCGGGGCGGTGACCACGGCGGCAGGCATCGCCGGCGGGGCCGTCGCCGCCGTGCTGGCGGTGCTGCGCGGCCTGGCGGACTTTGTCACCGGCGTATTGCAGCAGGACTGGACCGCCGCCTGGAACGCCATCGCCGGGACTGTGCGCGCCGTGTGGCAGACCATCACCGCCACGGTGGAAAACGCCGTCCACGGCATCCTGGGCGTCGTGCAAAACCTGGCCGGGGCCGTCGGGTCGCTCATCAACGGCATCCTGTCGGGGCTGTCGGGCGTCGGGCAGGCGGCGTCGGGGGCCATCGCCTCGGCGGGGCAGTGGCTGGCGGGCCGCAGCGCCGCCCCGGCGCTGGCCTATGCGCAGGCGGCGCCCATCCCGGCGCTGGCCCGTGGCGCGGTCATCCCGCCCAACCGGGAATTTATGGCCGTGCTGGGTGACCAGAGCCACGGCACCAACGTGGAAGCGCCGCTGGCCACCATCCAGCAGGCGGTGGCCGCCGTCATGCAGGACTACCAGGACGGCAACCTGGCCGCGCTGGAACAGGTCATCGCCGTGCTGCGGCAGATCCTGGAGGCCGTGTACGGCATCCACATCGGGGACGACGTGATCGGCCAGGCGGCGGCCCGGTACACCAACCGGCAGGCGATCATCACGGGGAGGGCTTGAAATGGCAAGAGCAAAAACCGACTGCTACCAGATCGACGGCCAGCCCATGCTGGCCCCCGACGCCGGGGCGGGCTTCTCCTTTTCCGACCTGGACGCCAGCGATTCGGGCCGCACCGAGGACGGCGTGATGCACCGCGTCATGGTGCGCCAGGGCGTGGGCACCTGGGGGTTCGAGTACGCCCACCTGACCGACGCGGAACTGGCCTATATGGAAAGCCTGTTTGCAGGCAAGGCGGAGTTCACCTTCACGCACCCGAAATTCGGGGACAGCGGCGCCGCCGAGACCTGCACCGCCTACCGCTCCCAGTGCAGCGCCGCCTGGAAGAGCAAGGTCACCGGCGAGTGGCGCAACTACAAATTCAACATCATTCAGTGTTAAGGGGGTGGACCGATGTTCCTGCACAAGATCACGCTGCCGGACGGCGCCGCGCTGGACAGCGGCGCCATCCGCAGCGTACAACTCACCGGGCAGGTCAACGACCAGACCGACCTCTGCCCCGGCGCTGCCTGCGCGGCCTGCGCCGAGATCGAACTGTGGGCCCCGGAAAACAGCCGGAGCATCACACAGGGGGCAGAGTTCACGCTGGCGCGCATCGACGCGGAGAGCGGCGCGCAGACGCCGGTGGGCGTGTTCCTGGCCGAAAAACCGCAGAAAAAGAGCGCCAACGTCATCCGGGTGACGGCCTACGACCGCATGACGCTGCTGGACAAGGACCTTTCGCCCTGGCTGCGGGACCAGCAGGGCAGCTTCCCGATGCCCCTGGGGGCGCTGGTGGAAGCGGTCTGCGCGCAATGCGGCGTGGAACTGCTGCCGGGGAACCTGGAAGCGCAGGCCAATACGTCGTACAGCGTCCTGCCGTTTTACGCGGACGGCATGACCGGGCGGCAGATCGTCCAGTGGGCCGCGCAGGCCATGTGCCGCTTTGCGCGCATGACCCCCGCGGGGCAGCTGGAATTCGCGTGGTACGCCCCTGCGGGGACCGGCATCGGGCCCGCAGGGTACTTTGCGGACGGCCTGACCTATGAGGACTACCAGACCGCGCCCATCGACAAAGTACAGATCCGCCAGAGCGCGGAGGACGTCGGCGTGCTCTACCCGCCCGACGAGACCGGCGCCAACGCGCTGGTGCTGGAAGGCAACCTGCTGCTGACGTCCCAGACCGCCGACGCGCTGCGCCCGGTGGCGCAGGCCATTTATGAGATCATGAAAGACATCCGGTATACGCCCCTGACGGCGAGCGTCCCGCTGACCGCCGGCGCGCCCGCGCCGGGCGAGATCGTCACCGTTACCGACGCCTACGGCCGCCGGATGCAGGCCTACATCATGCGGCGGACGATCTCCGGCCAGAAAGTCACGCTGGAGAGCACCGGCCACGCGCGGCGGGACGGCGCCTCGGCGGTCAATACCCGGAGATGGCAGAACCTCCAGGGCAAAATGCTGGAGATCCAGGCCGATGTGGACGGGCTGAACATCAAGGCGTCCCAGCTGGATGGAAATTATTCGCAGCTTCAGCAGACGGTGGACAGCATCAATCTGGAAGTGTCAGCAGGAGCGGACATGGATGTTTTGGATGGGGCCGCGTGGACGGATTTTTCCGTGAACACAGTGGTCGCCGGGGATATGCTGACCATAACGGCATCCTCAAATAATGAGTACGGATCGATCTTCATCCCGGAAAAGAACCTTTCCCGGATTCGAGCAAAAGAAGTTACCTACACCTTCGAGTACAAAGTCGAATCTACGGTCGGGGGAAGTACGTGCGGTGTGATTGTCTGGTACGATTACGCAAATAAGAGTGACGGCGGAAGCTACGCCCTGTACCTCACTTCAGGGGACGATGTAGCACCTACAGATTGGATTCCTGCCACTTATAAGATTGCATTGGAAGAAGATGACATAAGCAAGTTGCAATTCCAGGCAATTATTTACAGCGGCGGTCACGGGGCGTTCTCTGTGCGGAACGTCAGGGCAACGATACGCACAGAAGCCGGGAGCAGCATTTCGCTGACAAGGGATGGGATCGTTATTGGAACGGCCCCGAATGTGGTGCAAATCGACGGTGCACGGGACGCGTTCGCGCAGAGCGACCACAGCGTTACCATCAACAGCGGCACCATCACCTTTGCCGCCAACACGCTGGTGGTGGACAGCGAAAACTTCAAGCTGACATCGGACGGAAGTGTGACCATCACCGGCACTTTCCACACGTCCGATGGGACTTCCCGTGTGGATGTGCAGGACGGGCTGATTCGCGTGTGGCGGAAAATCAACGATAACACCTGGAGAGAGGCCGCCACCCTGGCGTCCTCCGGCAACAACGCAGCCATCGGCAACCTGTTCCTGCTGGGGCCGGGGGCCACCGGCGGCCAGGTTTGGAATCTGACAGCTTTTTCCGGCTATGCCGGGGGCGATTTCGCTATCTACAACGCCCGGCAGGAAGCCAAGTTCCAGGTCTACATCAACGGCAACGGCGACGCCGAGGTCTGGGTCAACGGCGTCAAACGATTTTGAACAGGGGGGAACATCCATGAATGATAACGAAAAAGTGGCGGCGCTGCAGGAGCAGCTGCTGCAGGACGTCAACGCAGCCGCCCTGCCGCTGGCCGTCAAGGCCATGGCGCTGGAGAACCTGCTGCTGCGGGTCCGGCTGGCAATGGACGCGGCGAAGGCCCCGGCGGAGGAACCGGCCGCCGCGCAGGAGGGCGCCGCCCATGACGCATGAGCGCGGAACAGGAGGGAGCAACATGACCCGGACCGGGATCTTCAAGGGCCGCGTGCAGATCCCCTACGCCTACGGGCGCTATGGCTGGACGCGCGGCGGCGGCAAGACCTGGCACGGCGGCATCGACCTGGTGGGGCTGGACGATCCCACCATCTGCATGCCGTACTACACCGCCGCAGACGGCGCGCGAAAGGCCATCCGGGGCACCGTGACCCGGGCGCGCAAAGTGGACAGGAGCACCGGCGACCCCACCTGGGAGTGGGGCTGGTACGTCTGCGTACAGCTGGACGCAGACCAAACGCCGGACGCGGTGAATTATCTCTATTTTTGCCACTGCGAGCGCCTGCTGGTGCAGGCGGGCCAGCGCGTGCAGAGCGGCGACGCGCTGGCGGTCATGGGCAACAGCGGCAACGCGGCGCTCAACGACCCGCCCTATAAGCACTGCCACCTGGAAGCGCGCGCCACGGCCACCGGCACGGGGCTGGACCCCACGGCCTATGCGGGCGTGCCCAACGCGGCGGGCACCTACGGCAGCGCGGAGGAGGAACAGCCCGGTACCGTATCTGAGTTGCGCAGTATCCAGCTGGTGACCGTGGGGCCTTTGAGCGCGGGCGAGGCGGCCAGGGTGGCGGCCTTGGCGGAGTCGCTGCTGCTTGGGGCGGATCGCTACAGCATGCTGCAGGTGGACGCCGCCCATTTTGCGGCGGCTATGACCGTGAGCAACGGCGACGCCGTGCGGGTCGTGCAGCTGGCAGAAAAAGAGGGCTGGGACAAGCGCAAGCTGTATCACAGCCGGTTTGTGGGGTGACGCCGATGGAGTGGAACGTGGTGGGGGTGCTGGTCACCCTGGCAGGGCTGGCCGTCGCCGTGGGCGAGCCGGTGCTCAAGCTGAACGGCAGCATCACCCGGCTGACCACGCTGCTGCAGGCCATCGAGCACCGGCTGGACGAGGTGGAGCGGGTGGCGCGGGACCAGCGCGCCCACGCCGCCGAGAGCCACCGGCGCATCTGGGCGCACAGCGACGAGCAGGACGAGCGGCTGGAGGACCATGAAAAACGCATCACGCTGCTGGAACGGCAGCGCACGGAATGAACAGGAGGAAAACGATGGATAAAAAGAAGTTCTTTGTCTGGCTGCACGCGGCGGGCGTGCGCGCGCTCAAGACGGTGGCGCAGACCGCCGCGGCGACCATCGGCACGGCGGCGGCCTTGGGCCAGGTGGACTGGCGGCTGGTGGCCAGCGCCTCGGTGCTGGCGGGCGTGCTCAGCCTGCTGACCAGCGTGGCCGGCCTGCCGGAACTGCCCGACGCAGACGGCGACGGCATCCCCGACAGCGCGGAGCGGACGGCATAAAAAACGGGGGAACGGCGCGCGGCGGACGCAAAAAAAGGCGGGGGAAACCGGAAATTGCGTGATCCGTGCTGGACGCAACCGCCCAAAACCGCTATACTGGCAGGCAAAAGGAGGTTTTACCATGAGCATGAATCTGCACACCATAGCCGCCGCGGTGGTCGTCCTGCTGTATTTTGCGGGGATGGCGTTCGCGGTCTACTTTGTTTCGCTGGTGGTGCGTGCGCTGCGTAAATACATCCGCACCCAGGACGTGCGGGAAGAAAAGGCGGAAGTGCGCAAAACGCTGGCGGAACTTTTAAAGGAAAACCGCATCCGCTGCAAGATGACCCAGGAATTCGTGGCGGAAACCATCGGCGTGAGCCGCCAGGCGGTCTCCCGCTGGGAGACCGGCGCCGCCGACCCCAGTACTTCCAACCTGATCGCCCTGGCAAAACTCTACGGCGTGTCGGCGGAGGACCTGCTCCACCGTGCCGCCGGCAAGGGCTGCCCGCAGGGGGAGGAGGATGCCGGATGACCGCTTCCTCCGCCCGGGTCCCGGCCCGCCGCTGGCAGGTGCTGGACGGCACCGCCCTCAAACTGCTGGCCATGGCGCTGATGACGGCCGACCACATCCACCAGATGTTCGCGCCGGCCGGCGCGCCGCTGTGGCTCACCATCCTGGGGCGGCCGGTGTTCCCGCTGTTCCTGTTCGCCGCGGCGGAAGGGTTCCACTATACCCGCAGCCGCAGGCGCTACCTGCTGCGGCTGCTGCTGGCCAGCTGGGGTATGACGCTGCTCACCACGGCGCTGCAGCAGGCAGTGCCCGAACCCGGCGTTGTGCTGATGAACAATGCGTTCAGCACCTTCTTTGTCACGGGCGTGTATATCCAGAGCTGGGACTGGCTGACCGCCGGCCTGCGGGCGCGGCGCTCTACCTGGCCGCCGCCCTGTTCTGAAGCGGCGCGGAACTTTTTCGCAAAAAAGTGCTTGACAATCCGGCGCAGACGTAGTATTATACTAACTGCACTTGCGCCGGTAGCTCAGCTGGATAGAGTGTCTGACTACGAATCAGAAGGTCGGGAGTTCGAGTCTCTTCCGGCGCACCAAGCCTCACGTTCGCGTGGGGCTTTTTTGTTTTTCCGGCGGCGGCGCAGCCCTTCCCGGCCGCCTCCCCGCAACAGCCAGGGCGTTCCCGCACGGCGGGAACGCCCTGGTTTTGCCGCTATGGCTGCCGCCCCGGCTTCAGCCGAGCAGCGCCCAGTGCTTGTCCACCTGGTTGAGCACCTCGCAGCCGGTCTGCGTGACCAGCACCAGGTCCTCCACCCGCACGCCGAACTCCCCGGGCAGGTAGATCCCCGGCTCGATGGAAAACACCATCCCCGGCTCGGCTGCGGCGGTGTTGGCGCTGCTCACGTCGCCCTGCTCGTGGTCGGTGCGGCCGATGAAATGCCCCAGACGGTGGGTGAAGTACGCCCCGTACCCCGCCTCCGCGATCAGGTCCCGGGCGGCTTTGTCCAGGTCGCACAGCCGCACGCCGGGGCGCACCAGGGCCTCGGCAGCTTCGTTGGCACGGCGCACCAGGTCGTGCAGGGCCGCATGGCGCGGGTCGGCCTGCTTGCAGAAGTAGGTGCGCGTCATGTCGGAGCAGTAGCCGTCCTTTTTGCCGCCGATGTCCAGCACGATGCAGTCCCCGGCCCGCAGGCGGGTGCCGTCGGGCATGTGATGGGGGTCGGCGGCGTTGGCCCCGAAAGAGACGATGGGCGGGAAGGACGGCCCCTCGCACCCCAGGGCCCGGTACTGTTCCAGGATGTAGGCGGCGCCCTGCTCCTCGGTCATGCCTTCCTTCAGGTAGGCGGCGGTCCGGCGCATGACTTCGTCGTTGAGGGCGGAATTCTCCCGCATCAGGGCCTGTTCGGCCGCGTCCTTGCAGGCGCGCACGCCGTCCACGCAGCCGGAGGCCAGGCGGCAGGGCGTGCCGGGCAGCCGCTCCATCAGCGGCAGCAGGAAGCGGGCGGGCCACTCCTTGTCGACGCCCAGGGCCTCGCCGGGGCGCACGGCGGCGGCCAGCAGGCCGATGCTGTCGTCGGTGTCGGTGAACCAGACGGCCTCGATGGGCGTCCGGGGCGCCGGGAACAGGCGGTTCAGGAAAAAGCGGTGTTTGCCGTCCGCGGACAGATACAGCGCGAACAGCCGTTCAAAGGGTTCCACATACACGCCGGTCAGGTAGTCGATGCTCTGGGGGTCGCTGACGATCATCTGGGTCAGCCCCCGGGCCCGCATGGCGGCCAGCACGCGGTCGATGCGTTCGGAAGGCATGGAAATTTCCTCCTTTTGGATGTATTTTTATAGCATCCCCATGGTAGCACGCCGGGGCGCCCGCTGCAAGGTGCGGAGGGCGTTCTGCGGCAGGAAAACAGAGAATTTCGGATAAATCTTCAATATATGGTGTAAATTTATAAAAAGATTGGCAGATTCTGCGATTGACAAATGGTGCCGGGGGGCATATAATAATAAGGATTTCGGGTATGAACGATGGTGTTTGTGCAGCCGCAACCGCCACCGCTTTTTTTATTCCCTGCCCTGTCCGCCGATAGCGCACAACCGTGTGCGAGGAAAAAGGCCGGGAGCCGGATCACCCCGGAACGGGGCCAATTTTTCTATTTCAAAAAGAAACGGAGTGGCACAACACAATGGCGAAGTACGTCATCAAGCGTGTGGCGATGGGCATTTTCAGCATGTTTATCGTGGCGACGCTTACCTTCTTCATCATGAACCTGGTCCCCGGCGGGCCGTTCGTGGCTGAAAAATCCATCAGTGCGGCCGCCCAGCAGGCGCTGGAAGAAAAATACGGCCTGGACAAGCCCCTGGGCGTGCAGTACCTCAACTACATGAACGGGCTGCTGCACGGCGACATGGGCCTGAGCCTGAAACAGCGCGGCCGTACCGTCAACCAGATCATTGCCGACAAGCTGCCGGTATCCTGCAAGGTGGCGGGCATCGCCGTGGCGGTGGCGCTCTGCGTGGGCATCCCGCTGGGGTGCATCTCGGCGTATAACCGCGGCAAATGGGCCGACAACACCATCATCGTGTTCGCCACCTGCGGCATCGCTATCCCCAGTTTCATATCCAGCGTGTTGTTGCTATACACATTCGGCATGAACCTGAAGCTGCTGCCCACCACGGGCCTGAACGAACCGGCGGCCTACATCATGCCGGTCACGGCGCTGGCCATCTACCCCACCGCCTACATCACCCGCCTGATGCGGTCGAGCCTCTTGGACGTCATGGGCCAGGATTATATGCGCACGGCCCGCGCCAAGGGCGTTTCCAGCGTCAAGATCCTCTTCAAGCACGCCCTGCGCAACGCCATCCTGCCCGTGGTCACCTACGTGGGCCCCATGCTGGCCACCCTGATGACCGGCTCCTTCGTGGTGGAAAAGATCTTCACGATCCCGGGCCTGGGCCGCGACTTCGTCTCGGCCATCAACACCCGTGACTACACGATGATCATGGGCACCACGATCCTGCTGGCCACCATGGTCATCATCGCCAACGTGATCGTGGACATCCTGTACAAAGTCATTGACCCGCGCATCAAACTCAGATAAGGAGGAGCAAGCTGTGGGAAACCTGAAAAAGAACCCGTTGAGCCTGCAGCTCAACGTGGACGACTTCCTGCCCGCCTCGCAGGAGGAGAAGCAGAGCCTGGTCGTCATGCGCGACAGCGTCAATTTCTGGAAGGACGGCCTGCGCCGCCTGCGCAAGAACAAGATCGCCATGGTCAGCCTGGTGGTCATCATCCTCATCGCCGTCTTCGCCTATGTGCTGCCGGCCTTCTGGCCCTACGCCTACGACCAGCAGATCAAATACAGCGAGAACCTGGCCCCCTTTGAGTACGGGCGCGAGGAACTCAAACTCATCGAACAGGGCGAGAGCGTCTTCCCCCACATCCTGGGCACCGACCGCAACGGCCGCGACTTTGCGGTGCGCCTGATGATGGGCACCCGCATCAGCCTTTCGGTCGGCCTGCTGGCCTCGGTGCTGGTGCTGGTCATCGGCGCCACCTACGGCGCGATCTCGGCCTTTGCCGGCGGCTGGGTGGACATCATCATGATGCGCATCACCGACATCCTCAACACCATCCCCGACATCCTGCTCATCATCCTGCTGGGCACCGCGCTCAAGGACCCGCTGGAAACGCTGGCCAACCAGCCGGGCTTTGACTGGATGCAGAAGCTGGGCCCCAACATGATCTCCATCTTCATCATCTTCGCGCTGCTGTACTGGGTCAGCATGGCCCGCATCGTCCGCAGCCAGGTGCTGACCCTCAAGGAGAGCGAGTACGTCACCGCCGCCCGGGCCCTGGGCGCCTCCGGCGGCCGCATCATCAAGCGCCACCTGCTGACCAACTGCATCGGCACGCTGATCGTCACCACCACGCTGCAGATCCCCTCCTCCATTTTTACCGAGAGCTACCTCAGCTTCCTCGGCCTCGGCGTGGCGGCGCCCATGCCGTCGCTGGGGTCCCTTGCCACCGACGCGGTCTCCGGCATGACCACCTACCCGCACCGCCTGCTGGCCCCCGCGATCATGATCAGCGTCATGATCCTGGTGTTCAACCTCTTCGGCGACGGCCTGCGCGATGCCTTTGACCCGAAGCTGAAAAACTGAGAGGGGAGCAAACGACATCATGAGCGAAAAAATTCTTGATATCCAGGACGAACGCCTCTCCTTCTTCACCCCGGCGGGCGAAGTCAAGGCGCTGAACGGCGTGTCCTTTGCCATGAACCAGGGCGACGTGCTGGGCATCGTCGGCGAGTCCGGCTCCGGCAAGTCGGTCACGGCCTACTCCATCATGGGCCTGACGGCCTATCCCGGCCGGCTGGTGGGCGGCAAGGTCTGGTTCAACGGCCATCAGGTCGATGAAATGAGCGAGAAGGACTTCCGCAAGATCCGCGGCAACGAGGTCTCCATCATCTTCCAGGACCCCATGACCAGCCTCAACCCGGTGTATACCATCGGCAACCAGATCGTGGAAGTCATCCTGCTGCACACCAAAAAGAGCAAAAAGGAAGCCTGGGCCCGCGCCCGGGAACTGCTGGAACTGGTGGGCATCAACGAGCCGGAACGCCGCCTCAAGCAGTACCCGCATGAGCTGTCCGGCGGTATGCGCCAGCGCGTTATGATCGCCATCGCCCTGGCCTGCGAGCCCAAGCTGCTGATCGCCGACGAGCCCACCACGGCGCTGGACGTGACCATCCAGGCGCAGATCCTGGAACTGATGCAGGAACTGCGCAAAAAGCTGGGCATGAGCATCATCATGATCACCCACGACCTGGGCGTGGTGGCCTCCATGTGCGAAAAGATCGCCGTCATGTACGCCGGTCACATCGTGGAATACGGCACCACCGACGAGATCTTCTACGATCCCCAGCACGAGTACACCAAGGGCCTGATCAACTCCATCCCCAAGCTCAACGCGGCCGAGAAGGAGCGCCTGGTCCCCATCGAGGGCACCCCCGTGGACCTGCTGAACCCGCCCGCAGGCTGCCCCTTTGCGCCGCGCTGCAAACAGTGCATGAAGGTCTGCCTGGACCGCATGCCGCCCCGCACCGAGCTGAGCGACACCCACTACACCTACTGCTGGCTGCGCCAGAAAGAAGAATTTGAGAAGGGAGGCAAAGCCGAATGAGCGAGCAGAAGACCCTCGTGGAAGTCAAGCACCTGCAGCAGTACTTCCCCGCCGGCGGTATGGGCCGGAACAAGCGCTATGTGCAGGCCGTGGACGACGTCAGCTTTGCCATCCGCAAAGGCGAGACCCTGGGCCTGGTGGGCGAGTCCGGCTGCGGCAAGACCACCACGGGCCGCACGCTGCTGCGCCTGTACGAGCCCACCGACGGCGCCATCATCTATGACGGCAAGGTGCTGTTTGACAAAGAAAAGAACGTCGCCGTCGATATGCTGCCCTACCGCCGCCGCATGCAGATCGTGTTCCAGGACCCCTACGCCAGCCTGGACCCCCGCATGACCATCGGGGACATCGTGGGCGAAGGCATCGACATCCACAAGCTGGCCGCCAACGACAAGGACCGCCGCGACCGCATCATCAGCCTGCTGGAGCGCGTGGGCCTCAACAGCGAGCACGCCAACCGCTACCCGCACGAGTTCTCGGGCGGGCAGCGGCAGCGCGTGGGCATCGCCCGCGCCCTGGCCGTGGACCCCGAGTTCATCGTCTGCGACGAGCCGGTCTCGGCGCTGGACGTTTCCATCCAGGCGCAGGTCGTCAACATGTTCGAGGACCTGCAGGCCGAGATGGGCCTGACCTACTTGTTCATCGCCCATGACCTGAGCGTGGTCAAGCATATCTCCAACCGCATCGGCGTCATGTACCTGGGCAAGCTGGTGGAACTGGCCGACAGCTTTGAGCTCATCGCCCACAGCGTCCACCCCTACACCCGCAGCCTGATCTCCGCCATTCCGGTGGCGGACCCCAAGACGGCGCGCACGTCCAAGCGCATCGTGCTGCAGGGCGACGTGCCCAGCCCCCTGAACCCGCCCAGCGGCTGCCGTTTCCGCACCCGCTGCCCCTACGCGGACGAGCGCTGCGCGGCCGAGGTGCCGGAGTTCCGGGAGGTCGGCCCGGGCCACTGGGCCGCCTGCCACCACCTGGACAAAGTGGCGGATTAAGGCACAGCCCCCTGCGGGCAGGGCAAACAGCGGCGGGGTCAAGACCCCGCCCTACGACCTTCCGTAAATCCCGAACGGAAATTGCAAATTGCCATTTTCCGTTTGGCCGTAGGGGCGGCCTGTAGGCCGCCCGTGGGGCGATCTCTTGCCGCGAACGCCCGGTGCTGCATCCACGTTCCGTTCCCTGTAGGGCGGGGTCTTGACCCCGCCGCGGGAACCTTCCAACGAGCAGAACGTACCGGGTTGTGTGCGCGGTATCCCTGGATGTAGGGGCGGCCTGCAGGCCGCCCGCAGGAACCTCCTCCCCACCGCCCTGCAAACCCCCGCGATATGCCTCAAATCGAACGCAGTTCGATTTTCATCAGAGTTTCTTTGCGCCTTTCTTTGCAAAGAAAGGCGGATCACAGCCAAACCTGCGCCGGGGTGTGCGTCCCGGCGCGCTGCCAAGGCCCCTGTGCGGAATACGCAGGAACCCGCAGACCGCGCTTTTCTGCGTTGGCGCGTCCATCACAAAAAAATTACAAAAGGGGAAATCCCCTTGTCAGTGACGGCGCGCGGGGGTATAGTTATGGTATTCATTCCGAAGGATCTTTCCCGAGGGATTGGGTATAGTAATTTTTCAAATGGAGGAAAAACCACATGAAGATGAAGAAATTTGTCGCTGTGGCGATGGCCGGCTGCCTGGCCGCTTCCCTGGCCGCCTGCGGTTCCACCGCAAGCTCCAGCGCTGCGACCGATTCCGCTGCTACCGCAGAGGAAGCTACCGAAGCCACCGCCACCGGCACCGGCTTCACCGTTCAGCTCGGCCCCAACCCGGAGACGCTGGACCCCGCGCTGAACTCTGCCATCGACGGCGCCAACACGATCATTACGATCTTTGAGCCCCTGCTGCTGGTCAACGAGAACAACGAAGTCGTCGGCGGCCAGGCCGAAAGCTGGGAAGTCAGCGAGGACGGCCTGACCTGGACCTTCACCATGCGTGACGGCCTGAAGTGGAGCGACGGTTCCGACCTGACGGCCAAGGACTTCGAGTACAGCTTCAAGCGTCTGGCTGATCCCAACACCGCCGCGCCCTATGGGCAGACCGTGGTGGGCATGATCGCCGGTTATGCCGAAGCCACCGGCAACCCGGATCCCGCCACTGGCGAGATGACCACCGAGCCCGACTTCGACGCCCTGCAGGTCGAGGCCAGCGAGGACGGCAAGACCCTGACCATCCACCTGTCCTACCCCTGCTCCTACTTCGACAAGATCGCGGCTTTCGCGGCCATGTCCCCCGTGCAGCAGGCCACCATTGAGACCAACGGCGACTCCTGGTGCACCACCCCGGAGACCTTCATCTGCAACGGCCCCTACATGATCAGCGAGTGGACCCCCAGCGAGCGCATCGTGCTCTCCAAGAACCCCAACTACGTGGGCGGCTGGGATACCTCCCGCATCGTGTCCGACACCATCACCCTGCTGCTGATCGAGGACGAGGCTGCCGCCTACGCCGCCTACAACAGCGGCGAGGCCCAGCTGGTCAAGAGCGTGCCTTCGGACGAGATCCCCAGCCTGACCAAGGCCGAGGACGGCGGCGACTTCTACGTTGACTCCAACCTGGGCACCTACTACCTCAGCGTCAACTGCGAGCGCGAGCCCTTCACCGATCCTCTGGTCCGCAAGGCCCTGAGCCTGGCCATCGACCGTGAGTATGTGTCCGAAGTGGTCATGCAGGGCACCTACAGCCCCGCCCACGGCATCTCCTGCCCCGGCATCACCGATGCGGACGGCAGCCAGTTCGCGGACAACGCCAACGGCGGCACCCCCTACATCGGCTCCGACTATGACGCCAACCTGGAAGAGGCCAAGAGCCTGCTGGCCGAGGCCGGTTACCCCAACGGCGAAGGCTTCCCCGCCATCACCTACAGCACCAACGACCAGGGCTACCACATGCCTCTGGCCGAGTACCTGCAGACTGCCTGGAGCGAGTTGGGCATCGACGTGACCATCGAGACCGTCGAGTGGGCCAGCTTCACCCCGCAGCGCCGCGCCGGCGATTACGATGTCTGCCGCAACGGCTGGGTCATGGACTACGATGATCCTTCCAACATGCTGGAACTGTTCCAGACCGGCAACGGCAACAACGACGGCAAGTACAGCAACCCCGAGTTCGACGCCGCCATCGAGGCTTCCAAGGTCGCCGACAAGGCTACCCACTTTGAGCAGCTGCACAAGGCCGAGGACATCCTGATGGAAGACATGGGCTGCATCCCCGTGGCTTACTACAATGACTTCTGGCTGCAGAGCTCCTCTCTGCAGGGCACCTGGCACAGCCCCTACGGCTACTGGTACCTGCAGTACGGCTACGTCGCCGAGTGATCTCTTGGCCCCGTAGTGCGGTAAACGCATGACAAAGCGCCCCCTGCCATCCGGCAGAGGGCGCTTTTCTTGTACTTTCTTGAAAGAAAGTACCAAAGAACATTTCTCCAAAATCGAACAAAGTTCGATTTTTGCGGGAGTTTCTTTGGTCCTTTCTTTGCAAAGAAAGGACGACAGGCGTAGTTTTGACCGCGTGCAGGACCCGGCCCGCCGCGCCTGCCGTAACCTTCCTGCGGCGGGGTCAAGACCCCGCCCTACAAACTGACGGAAACGGGGACCGTTATAGAGGTACGGCGCGGCGCTATGTCACCCGCAGGGGAAAACATCCTGATGGGACCGGCAGCCTTCCGGCAGATCGTAGAGGCCGCATGGATGCGGCCCGTGGACGTTTGCGGTGTGATTTGCCTTGCGCTGTGCCGACCCCTTCCACGGCTCTGTAGGGCGGGGTCTTGACCCCGCCGTGGTTCCTTGCCTGTGCGGTCCCGGTTTGTCTCTTGTACGTTTTTGTCTTGTACTTTCTTGAAAGAAAGTACCAAAGAACGTTTCTCCAAAATCGAACAAAGTTCGATTTTTGTTAGAGTTTCTTTGGTCCTTTCTTTGCAAAGAAAGGACGACAAGCAAGGCTTACAACTCCGCGCCCAGGGTGGCGGCCATCACCGCCTTGATGGTGTGCATGCGGTTCTCGGCCTCCCGGAAGACCACCGACTGCGGCCCGCGGAACACCTCGTCGGTCACTTCCATCTCGCTGCGGCCGAACTTTTCGCCCATGGTCTTGCCCACCGCCGTCTTGTGGTCGTGGTAGGCGGGCAGGCAGTGCATGAACACCGCCGTAGGCTTGGCCCGGGCCATCAGCGCCCCGTTCACCTGGTAGGGGGCCAGGGCCTCGATGCGCTCGGCCCAGACCTCCTCCGGCTCGCCCATGCTCACCCATACGTCGGTGTAGATCACGTCGGCGCCCTCCGCCGCGTCCAGCCGGTCGTCCAGCGTCACGCTGCCGCCGCTTTCCGCCGCCAGCGCCCGGCAGCGCGCGGCCAGCGCCGCGTCCGGCCAGTAAGCCTTGGGCGCGCAGGCCACAAAATCCAGCCCCATCTTGGCGCAGCCGATCATCAGACTGTTGCCCATGTTGTACCGGGCGTCGCCCAGGTAGACGAATTTCAGGCCCTTCAGGGCGCCGAACTGCTCCCGCAGCGTCAAAAAGTCCGCCAGGATCTGGGTGGGGTGGAACTCGTTGGTCAGGCCGTTCCACACCGGCACGTCGGCGTACTGCGCCAGTTCCTGCACGATCTCCTGCCCGAAGCCCCGGTACTCGATGCCCTCGAACATGCCGGAAAGCACCTGCGCCGTGTCCGCGATGGACTCCTTCTTGCCGATCTGGCTGCCCGCGGGGTCCAGGTAGGTGGCGCCCATCCCCAGGTCGCGGGCCGCCACCTCAAAGGCGCAGCGCGTGCGGGTGGAGGTCTTTTCAAAGATCAGCGCCACGTTTTTGCCCCGCAGCACGTCGTGGGGCACCCCCGCCTTCTTTTTCGCTTTCAGCGCCGCCGCCAGGTCCAGCAGATAGCCGATCTCCTCCGGCGTGTAGTCCAGCAGCGTCAGAAAATCGCGCCCTTTCAAATCCATACCAGATGCCCCCTATGCAAAAAATGAAAAAATTGAATGTTTATACAGCTATTATCGCACATCCTGCGCAAATATGCAAGACGGCGGCATAAAAAGACGCGCCCGCTGGCCCTCGCCGCCCGGATGTGGTATAATACGGCAAAAGGGGGTGCCCTGCGTGGAGAAGGTCTGGTTTCATGTGGATGTGAACTCGGCGTTCCTGTCCTGGTCGGCGCTCAAGCTGCTGCGGGAGGGGCAGGCCCTCGATCTGCGCACAGTGCCCTCGGCGGTGGGCGGCGACGAGGAAAAGCGCCACGGCGTGGTGCTGGCCAAGAGCGGCCCCGCCAAGGCCTTCGGCATCCATACGGGGGAAAGCCTGTTCTCGGCCCGGCTCAAGTGCCCGCAGCTCGTCGTCACGCCGCCGGATTTCGACTGGTACGTGCAGAACAGCAAGGCCCTCATCGCCATTCTGGGGGACTATACCCCCGATGTGGAGCAGTACAGCATCGACGAGGCGTTCCTGGACATGACCGGCACCGAGGCGCTGTTCGGCCCGCCGCTGCAGACGGCCCACGCCATCCGGGAGCGGGTGCGGCGGGAACTGGGGTTCACCGTCAACATCGGCGTGGCCCCCAACCGGCTGCTGGCCAAGATGGCCTCCGACTTTGAAAAGCCCGACAAGGTCCACACCCTCTACCCGGCCGAGGTGCCCGCCAAGATGTGGCCCCTGCCGGTAGGGGCGCTGTTCGGCGTGGGGCCCAGCGCCGTGAAAAAGCTGAACCGCTGCGGCATCCTGACCATCGGGGACCTGGCGCAGAGCGAGCGGCGCGCCATCGTGGACCTGTTCGGCGTGCGGGGCGACACCCTGTGGAACTACGCCAACGGCCGCGAGGCCGACCCCGTGACCAAGCAGCACACCCGGGACAACACCTACGGCAACAGCGTGACGCTGCCGCGGGACCTGACCCGCCCCGAACAGGCGGACGCCACCATGCTGGCGCTCTGCGACTCGGTAGGGCGGCGGCTGCGGGCGGACGGCCGCACGGCGCGGGTGGTGACGGTGCAGCTGGTGGACAACGCCTTCCGCCGCAGCAGCCACCAGCGCACCCTGCCCGACCCCACCAACTCCACCGACCGTCTCTACCAGGTGGCGCGGGAACTGATGGAGCAGATGTGGCCCCAGCGCCCGGTGCGGCTGGTGGGGGTCAGCGCCGAAAAGACCGGCACCGACCAGTTCGAGCAGCTGGACCTGTTCACCGACAGCACCCGCCGCCAGAAGCAGGAAAAACTGGACCGCACGGCGGACGCGCTGCGCCGCAGGTTCGGCGGCGCGGCCGTGACCCGCGCCACGCTGCTCACCCCCGACAGCCGCAAACCGTCGGCCCTCTCCGCCGCCAAGCAGCGCGACAAGGAGAAGGAGTAGGGGGACTGTCCTAAAGGGGAGCCTTTAACGGGCAGCAGAGTAAAGCCTCCCCTTCAGGGGCTGCGGAGTCGAGCGCCGCCTGCGGCGGATGCAGCGAGACGGAGCAGGGGCAGCGGTCGCAGAATGCAAGCGCCGTTCCAAGGCGCGCAGCATGATGCGTCAACCGCAACCCGTGGGTGTCTGCCGCAGGCAGACGGAGGGGTGGGTACGTTCCCCCAGCCCGGAACGCCCCGGGCCACGCAAACCCCCACGGCGGGGTACGACCCCGCCCTACAGGGAACGGGAACAGAGCACCGATGCCAGACCGTCTGCGTTGCGGTAACCCCCCACGGGCGGCCTGCAGGCCGCCCCTACGACCGAACGGGAATGGGCGATGTATAATTTTTGTTCGGAATTGCCGCAGATTTCCCCGCCCCGCCTGTTATGGGCGGTTTTATTTTTGTACGGGATTCCCGTAGATTTCCCCGGCCCGTCCGATGATGGCGCGTTTATGGGTCGTTCGGGATTTCCGTTGGTTCGTAGGGCGGGGTCTTGACCCCGCCGCAGGAACGCCCTGGCAGGTGCGATTTTCCCACCAAACCACACGGTTCCCCGCTGGATGTAGGGGCGGCGTGTACGCCGCCCGAGGCCACGTTCCCTCACCCCGGAACGTCACGGGCCACGCAAACCCCCACGGCGGGATCGATCCACCCCCCAACAAAGAAAGAAAACACCAACAGGCCGCACAGACATTTTTGTCTGTGCGGCCTGCTTTTTTTGTGGGCGTTCCCGGTCAGGGCCGGGCCGGGGGTTCCGGCGGCAGCGCCTTGCGCACCAACGCCAGAATGTCGGCCGCCAGGTTCGCCTGGGCCGGGGTCAGGTCCTGGAAGGCGGGCGGCAGGGAAGCCCCGGCCTCCGCCTCCGGCGGCGGGCCGAACACGATGTCGTCGGCGGTACAGTGCAGCGCCAGCGCCAGCTTGCGCAGCGTCTGCACCGTCATGCCCTTGCGCCCGGTCTCGATGTCGGCCAGAAACTGCACCGAAATGTCGGCGTACTCCGCCAGCCGCTCCCGGGTCAGGGCCCGCTGCTCCCGCATGCCGCGCAGCCGCAGGCCGATCTCCCGGTTTACGGTGGAATCAAAAGCCATCGGACTTCCTCCTCTCGCAAAGATGATAACCATAGCTATTGATATAGTAACAGAAGGTTTCTTATGAGAAAAATAGCGATAGGTATTGACAAACTATAACTATAGTGATACTCTAAAAGAAACTATCGAAGCGGTCATACACAACAATAGCTATGGTATAAGCAGGGGTTCCTATGGTTCACGGCAAAATTCGGCGGGCAACGGGGGTGCTGGCGGCAGTGCTGCTGCTGGCGCTGGGCGGCTGCAGCCGGGTAGAAAGCGTGCAGGCGCAGGCGGGGGAGACAGTCTCCACCGCGCTGTTCGATTTTACCGTCGCAGAACCGCAGACCCTGGACGCCTACCCGGGCATCCAGATCCCCGACGGCCGCAAGCTGGTGACCATGCTTTTGACAGTTTCCAACACCAGCGACCAGACCTACACCATGTTTGCCGGGGATTTCCAGATCCAGTGGGGCGACGGGGCGGAGGATTTCGGCCCCTGCCTGCCCGCCGTGGACGATACCATGGTGCCCTACGGCTACGAACTGGCCCCCGGGGCCAGCCGCGCGGGCGCCATGATGGCGCTGGTCCCTGCGGACTGCACCGCCCTGACGGTGGCGTACCAGGAGTTCCGCGCCGACGGCGACCCGGCCGCCGCCTACTTTGTGGAGGTCCCGCTGTGAAGCGTTTTCTGCTGTTTTTCGGGGCGTTCGCCGTGGGCCTGGCCGCCGCCTGCCTGGCGGCGGCCGCCCTGCTGCTGCCCGGCTGGCTGGCCGGGCGGGAACTGCGCAGCCAGCGCCCCACGGCGGCGGTGTCCGCCGCGGCCACGCCCACGCCCACGCCGGAACCGGCCCCCACGCCGCTGCCGCAGATGGATTTCACCGCCCTGCTGGCCCAAAACCCCGACGTGGTGGGCTGGATCCGCATCGAGGACACGCCGGTGGACTTCCCGGTACTGCAGGGGGACGACAACGAGTTCTACCTGCGCCACGGCCTGGACGGCGAATACGACATCCTGGGCGTCCCCTACGTGGATTACGAGTGCGATGTGGAGCATGGCCGCCACCTGATCGTCTACGGCCACAACATGGGCGTGGGGGAGAGCGAGCGGTTTTCCAGCCTGCAGAACTACAAGGACCCCGATTATTATACCCGGCACCCGGTGATCCGGCTGGATACGCTGTACGGCAGCGCGCTGTACAAGGTGGTGGCGGTCTACGCCCTGACGGCCCGCACCGCCGACGCCGACTATTTCCCGTTCAATACCTATGTGGACTTTGCGGACGACGAGGCCGAACAGGCGTACCTGGACGAGGTGGCCCGGCGGGCCTTTTACACCACGGGGGATTACGTCCGGCCCGACGAACGGCTGCTGACCCTGTGCTTCTGCACCTACGAGATGGAGGATGCCCGCATGCTGGTCATGGCGCGCCCCCTGCGGGAGGGCGAGCGCGCCGAAGCCGACGAGGTGCACATCCAGCCGGACCCGCAGCTGCCGGCCCGCTGGCCGGAGGAAGGTTGAACGGCGGGAACAGGAGGATTTCGGGCACAGACGCGGTCACATGGGGGATGCGCGCCCGGTGCTTTGAAATAAAACTATGAAAAAGGAGTAATCATATGCAAAAGACGAGTCGTTTGAACCGCCTGCTGGCCGTGCTGGTCGCGGTTTTTATGGCGGTCTGCTGCCTGCCGCTGAACGCGTTTGCGGAAGTGGGTCACATATCCGATGGTCGCATGGAAATCAATGTTTTCTACTACGACGAAGAGGGCAATTCCAAGGGAAGCGGCATAGCAATGGTACCGCTTCAAAACTTCTCCGATAAAGAGACCGGGAAGGGAATGGTCAACGCAAACGATATGGAGGGCGTACCCGAGGGATATGAAATCTGCTCCACAGGCGACTATCCTTTTGATAACTTTAATGTTACGGTCACTGTCCGGCCGGTAAAAGAGGAACCCACCCAGCCTGAGACACCGGAAAAGCCCACTGAAGTCATTATGAACTTCGCGTTCATTGACGAAAACGGCAATAATGTTGGCGGCGGCGATCAATTCGTTCCCAATACAGGTACTGCCAACTACAATGTTCTGGACTTGCCCGAAGGGTACGAGCTGGCATCTACGGGCGATTTCTTCGTCGTGGAAGGCGGTCATCAGGACGTTGCTGTTCGGAAAATCAAGACCGAAGTTATTATGAACTTCGCGTTCATTGACGAAAACGGCAATAATGTTGGCGGCGGCGATCAATTCGTTCCCAATACAGGTACTGCCAACTACAATGTTCTGGACTTGCCCGAAGGGTACGAGCTGGCAT